>Ga0180219_1000036_pt1 | contig 246958 bp, 205 predicted proteins | sample eDN3rd30CBELigMG_FD_151338 | JGI IMG/M metagenome (GOLD analysis project Ga0180219, IMG submission 151338) | Enriched Miracle-Growth compost microbial communities from Emeryville, California, USA - eDNA 3rd pass 30_C BE-Lig MG (version 2)... ...
CCGAAGTCTATGTCGCGGTCGGCATTTCGGGGGCGATCCAGCATCTGGCGGGGATGAAGGACTCAAAGACCATCATCGCCATCAACAAGGATGAGGACGCCCCCATCTTCCAGGTCGCAGACATCGGCCTCGTCGCCGACCTCTACAAGGCTGTGCCGGAGCTGACCGAAAAGCCCTGAGCCTGTCCGATCAGCGTGAAGGCCCCGGCATGCGAAATCCGCCTGCCGGGGCCTTTTGCGTGCAGGAATATCCTCGACAGATTGAGGTGTGCGAAACGGGCTGCACTATCGGGCGCGAGGCGAGGCATGACCAGCCTCGCGCCGTCGATCAGGGATTGGGCACCGTCCGCCATTGCACGAGGGTGAAGGGCGGCTCGGCGTTGTCATGATGTTCGAACACGGCTTCGACGTCCGCACCGATCACGATGTTCTGCGCCGGATCGCCCAGAAGATTGCCAAGCATGCGGATGTTCCCGGCATGGGGAAGCTCCACCACGACAAGGATATAAGGCCCGGCGTCTTTCAATGCCGGATGGACGGGGTGCCAGATGCGGGTCCAGCTATGAATGATCCCTCTGGGCGCCACCTCTGCCCATTCGATGTCAAAACTCTGGGTGTCATGCGTGATCCACTGTGGCGGCCATTGATAGACGCCCGTTGCGGGATTGCGCTGGACGACCAGCTTTTCCGCACGGGTGCCTTCCCAATAGGGGCCGTAGAGTTCGACGGGATGGGCGAGGGGGGCGGGCAAGCCTTCGGGAAGATAATAGCCCGCATTCGCGCCGCCGTGATGGCCGCCGTCGCCTTCGGGCGAAGCCGCGTTCTGGCCAAGAATATAATTCGACATCAGAGCGTGGCCTCCGAACCGTAGACGATCGTGCTGACGGGGGGCGACATGGGGCCGCCGACCGCGAGCGAGACATGGGCGTCGGGCACCTGGCTGGTCGACTGCCCCCTGATCTGCCGGACGGCCTCAATCTGGAGGCCGAGGCCGTGCATATAGCATTCGGCCAGATTGCCGCCGCTGGTATTGAGCGGGAGCTTGCCGCTCGGCGCGATCAGATTTTCGAGCTTGAGGAAATCCATCGCCTCCTCCGGCTTGAAGAAGCCGTGCTCGACAAGGGACATCAGCACGCCGCCGGTGAAATTCTCATAGCATTGAACCACGTCGACATCACCAGGGCTGAGCCGGGCCATCGCATAGAGCCGTTTGGCGACGGATTTGAACTGCGAGGTGCCAAGGTCCGGAAGCGCGAAGGAGGATGCGGGGGAATTGGGTGCGCGATGCGCGGACCCCATGGCCGCGCCCAGCACGAAGGCCGGCTTCTGGCGCATGTCCCGGGCGCGTTCGGCCGAAACGAGGATGATGGCGGCGGCACCGTCATTTTCCTGACAGCAGTCGAAGAGATGGAACGGTTCCGCGATCCAGCGGGATGCGTCATATTTCTCTTCGGTCAGCGGCTTTCCATACATGACTGCGCGCGGATTGGCCTGGGCATGGTGATAGGAGGTCATCGCAATCGCGCGAAGGGCCTCCTGTCCGATGCCATGGTCGTGCAGGAAGCGGTTGACCATCGGCGCGAAGAATTGGGCGGGCGCCATCTGGCCATAGGGCATGGACAGGCCGAATTCCCGCGGCACGCCCGGCATCTGCACCCCCTGACCGAAGCGGCCGAACTGCCCCTGCGCGAGCGCGCGATACACGACGACGCAATCGGCGAGACCGCCGGCGATCGCCGCCGAGGCATTGGCGAGCGCCCCGGCGACGCCGCCCCCGCCGCCGCCCCACTGCATGTTGGAGAAACGCAGTTCGTGGATGCCAAGCGCGGCTGAGAGCGACATCGGATCGTTCCGGTCGTCGCTGAACGACGCGAAGCCGTCAATGTCGCGCGGATCGATCCCGGCGTCTGCGCAGGCGGCCAGGATCGCCTTCAGGCACAGGACGAATTCCGGCTCCGGCGCCTGACTATGACGGTAATAGACGGTCTCGCCCACTCCGGCCACGGCCACCTTGCCTCTAAGGCTGCGATCGCTCATTTGCTCTCCCATGTCGGTCAGTGGACCTTATTTCGCCACATAGACGGCTTGCGGCGCCATATATTCGAGCAGGCCCTCCATGCCGTTTTCGACCCCGAAGCCGCTGTTCTTGCGCCCGGCGAAAATGGTGTCGGGACGCAGGTTGATGAACTGGTTGACCCAGACCGTGCCAGTTTCCAGACGCCTTGCAATGGCGGTCGCCTTGGCCGTGTCCGCCGACCAGACCGCGCCCGCCAGACCATATTCGCTGGTGTTGGCGCGTTCGATCACATCGTCGATGTCGGAAAATTTGATCATCGGCAGGATCGGCCCGAACGCTTCCTCCTGAACGACGCGCGAATCCTCGGGAGGATTGTCGACGATCGTGACCGGGACGAAATAGCCCGCGCCATCGGGAACGGCCGCGCCCTGAATCAGGGTCAGATCATTGGCCCGGGCATCTTCCAGCAATTCCATGACGCGATCATATTGCCGCTTGTTCTGGATGGGGCCGAGAACGGTGCCCTGTTCCACGCCGTTGCCGACCTTTACGGCACCGGCGATCGCGGCGAGCCGGTCGCGCAGGCCGTCATACACATCCTCATGCACATAAAGCCGCTTGGTGGCCACGCAGATCTGGGCGGTATTGTAGAAGGCGGCCATGAAGATGGTCTGGGCCACGGAGTCGAGATCGACATCGGGCAGGACGATGGAGGCGTCGTTGCCGCCCAGCTCCAGGGTCAGGCGTTTCAGGTCCTTCGCGGCGCTTTCCATCACCCGCTTGCCTGTCGCGGTCGAGCCGGTGAAGCTGATCTTGGCGAAGCCGGGATGCGCGGTCATCATGGGGCCGAGATCATCCCCGCCGCTGACGACATTGAATACCCCCGCCGGGAATATTTCGGCGAAAAGCTGGCCGATCTTCAGCGTGCAGAGCGGGGTGAAGGGGCTGGGTTTCAGCACCATCGTATTGCCCGCGACGAGGGCGGGCGCGACTTTCCACATCGCCAGATTTACGGGGAAATTCCACGGCGCGATGGCACAGACCACGCCGAGCGGCACATAGCGGGTCTCGATGAACTGGGTGTCGCTATCTTCCGAGACGTGGACCGGCGGTTCCATCTGGGCCACCGCCTTCATCCATGCGGCCGCGCCCTGGATTTCCTGCCGGGCGGCGTCGACCGGCCGCCCCTGTTCCCGCGTGAACAGCCGCGCCATTTCATCGGCATGGGCGAGCAACAGGTCGGCGGCACGGGAAACCATCGCCTGCCGGTCGGCAATGGGGGTGTCGCGCCAGCCTTTGAACGCCTTTTGCGCAGCGGCCACCGCCTCGTCGAGCTGCTCCTTCGAGCAATCCGGCGCGGAAGCGAAGACCTCTCCCGTCGCCGGATTGACCACATCGATGGTCGCCTTGCCGGTCACGGCCCTGCCGTCGATGGTCATCGCATAGTCGTCGTTGAAATTCATAAGTCCTGATCCTGTCTGCTGAGCCGATGCCCGCCTGCCGAACGGCGCGGCCGAAATCCTATCGTGAAGCGAGGGCGCCGTCAGCGGTCCGAAGATATGGTACAGGGACCCGGACGAAAACTGCGGTGGCCCCGCTTCCGCTTATCCCTGTTCCGGCGCTTATTCCTGTTTCGGGTCGCTCGCACTTCACCTCTCCATCGATAGTCGCGCTGTTCTCCTGCTTGTGGGCCGCGATGCTGATAGGAAAGGGAAGGTAGCCAAGCGGAGCCTGGTCGGCCCATTCCAATTGCACCCTATTCATTCCGGGATGTACTGCCATATCCATCAAATATGCCTGTTTCTGGCCATTTTCCTGCTGTTGCGACCCAAATTGCCGATGGTCGCCGAGTGTTGATCAGGAATTTTGCCTGTGCCAGTGAACCCGAGCCAGCGAACTCGTATCAGCGAACAGGCCCTCTCATGATGGTCGAGCGGATCAGGACATAAAGCAAGCCGCTGCTCGTCGTGATGGTGTTTCGGGTGATGAGCGCCATGGCGGAGCGGACCGGCTGCGATGAGGAGGGGACGAAAATGCATCCTTTGGAAGGCCGCACGGTCATGGTCGTCGGGGCGGGGGCGATCTCGCCGGGGTGGAGCAATGGCCGCGCCTGCGCTGCCACCTATGCCGAGCGGGGCGCCACCGTCGCCTGTGTCGACTATAGGCTGGATCGTGCCGAAGAGACGGCGCATATCATCGCCCAGGCGGGCGGCAAGGCCATCGCGTTGCGGGCGGATGCCACTGTCGAGGAGGATTTGCATGCGGCAGTCGAGGCGGTGCTGGCTAAGACGGGTCGCCTCGACGTGATGCACAATAATGTCGGCATCGGCGGATCGATAACGCCCGACAAGACGTCGTTGCAGGAGTTCGAGCGGGAAATCTCGCTGAATCTGACGACCGCCTTTCTCGGCATCCGTCTTGCCGTCCCGGTGATGCGGAGGGCAGGCGGGGGCGTGATCCTCAATACATCCTCTCTGCTGGCGGTTCGCTTCCTGTCCCGTCCCACGGTTTCCTATAGCGTCGCCAAGGCCGGTGTGGAGGCCCTCACCCGCTCCTGCGCCGCCGCCTATGGGCCGGACAATATCCGCGTGAATTGCCTGCGTATCGGTTTTTCGGAGACTCCCGTCGTCCTCAGCGCCATCCACGCCCGCGGCCTTGCGGGGGAAGAGCGCGAACAGGCGCTGAACACTACCCGCCGGAAAGTGCCGCTGCGCCATGAACATGGGTCGGCTTTCGATGTGGCGCGTGCGGCGGCGTTTCTGGCGTCGGATGACGCGGCGCATATCAGCGGAGTCATCCTCAACATCGATGGCGCGCTCGAATGCGCGCCGATCTGAGCAGCGGCAATGGAAGCGATTTTCACACCGGAAGGGACCGTAAATGACTGACATGGGCAATTTTCGGACGGTAATCGACAATCTGCCTTTTGCGGAAGGGCCGCGCTGGCACGGCGGGGCGCTGTACCTGAGCGATATGCACGGCGGGCGGGTGCTGAAGGTCGAGGAGGGCGTCGAGCCGGAACTTGTTGCCCAACTGGACGATGCGACCTCCGGGATCGGCTGGCTGCCGGACGGCCGGATGCTGGTCGTGGCGATGCATGGGCGCAAGGTGATGCGCCGCGAGCCGGACGGGACGATGGTCGTCCATGCCGATTTGCAGGATGTCGCGACCTTCGACGCCAATGACATGATCGTTGCCGGAGATGGTACCGCCTATGTCGGCAATTTCGGTTTCTCCCTGTTCCCGCTTGGCGAACCGCGTCCTGCTGCGCTGATCAGGGTGGCGCCAGATGGGACGGTCAGCATCGCCGCGGAGGATTTGTGGTTTCCCAACGGCATCGCGCTGACGGAGGATGGCCGCACGTTGATCGTCGCGGAAAGCTTCGCCTTTCGGTTGACGGCGTTCACCGTGCAGGCGGACGGCACCTTGGGCGATCGACGCGTCTGGGCGGCCTTGCAGCATGGGGAGGCTCCCGATGGCCTGTGTCTTGACGCCGAAGGCGCGGCCTGGGTCGCGCTGCCATCCCAAGAGAAGTTCGTCCGTGTGCGGGAAGGCGGAGAAATCGTCGAGAGCATTCCGGTCCCGGATCATGCCCTGGCGTGCGTGCTTGGCGGACCGGATCGCCGCACATTATATATGGCGATGTCCCGCGATCTAGAACCGGAGAAATGTCAGGCCTACCGATCCGGCAAGGTCCTGGCGATGGAGGTCGGCGTCGCGGGCAGCGGGCGTCCCTAGAGGACGTCTGGTAACCAACCGCTTTTCATATCCGTCGGATGGCTCCATCCCACCTGGGAATATTCTGCTAAGCTGACGCCGAAGTTTGCCGGGCTGGCGCTGATCGATCTTCGGCGCCATCAGGGCATGGCAATCTTAAGGCAGATGGCGGAGAGAACGGGTGCTTGCGGCCCGTCAGGGGGACTGGTCCCGCACCATTTATTGGTCGGCTGCCGTTTCCGACGAAGGCAGGATTTCGCGGCAAGCCTTGATGAAGGCGCGAACCGGCGGGCGGGGGCTCCACCGGAGCCGCGTCGCGCAGCAGAGCGCCGAGGCAGGAAGATCGCCGAAAGGCACGCAGGCGAAATATTTCTTGAAAATGCTGGTGGTCGTATAATGGGCCGAGGCCAGGCTGATGGCATCGGTATTCCGCACCAATCGCGCCACGATCGGGAAATAGTCGACGACATGCAGCCGGTCGTGCATGTCGATCCCCGAATCCTCATAAATCTGGCGCCACGCAACATTATAGGGCGAGGACCCCGAAGGCGAAATCAGATTATATTTGGCGATATCGGTCTTCGTTATTTCGGGGAGATCGAGGATGGGGTGCCCTTTCCGGGCGAAAAAAGTCGTTTGCAAAAGCATCAACGGTTCACGCCGGAAATCCGGCTGTTCCTGAAACGCCGCGTCATATCCCAGGACGACGTCGACGGCCCCGGCCCGCAGTTGCTGAACGATCCTGTCATAGCTTCCGCCGATGATATGAAGGCGAATATCGGGATGGCGCGATGTCAGCAAGGATAGCGGCTCGACCAGCATCCATTCGAGCGAAGGCGGGCATACGCCAATCCTCAGCACGCCGGAATAAGGGTCCGAGCCGGGAGAGGTCCCGCGTAGCAGATCCTCCGTTTCTTCCAGCAGCCTTGATACCCGCTCGACGAAGCTGGCGCCTTCCTCGGTCAGGATGACGCCGCGCGCGGTGCGGTTGAAGATCGAAAAACCGATTTTCTGTTCCAGATCCGCCACGGCCTTGGTGATGGCCGACTGCGTTACCCCGACGCGTTCGGCGGCTGCGGTAAAAGAACCGTAGCGGGCAGTGGAAACGACATAATGGAAGCGCCGGTCGGTCATATAGCCATTCCTATTATGAATGGCTGTCATTGAACAGCGCTAATATCGGGCGCCCTGCCCGCCCCGGGGATGTCGTCATGAGACGCTGGCGATCCGTTCGTCCCGCAATCGGGAGCGGCGCACTTTCCCTGCCTCATCCCGCAGGTTTTCGCTGGTGAATTCGAAGGTTCGCGGAATCTTGTACCGCACCAGCTTCTCGGCGAGGAATGCCCGCAAGGCATCGTCGCTTGTGCGCTCGCGGGCGTCCGCCGTCACCTGAACGATGGCGTGGGCGCGCTGGACGAGATCGGGATCGGGCAGGCCGATCACCACCGAAGACAAGACATCGGGATACTGGTCGATCACCGCCTCGACCTCCGCCGGAAAGATGTTCGCGCCACCCGACACGATCATGTCGGTGCGCCGGTCGGCGATGTAGAGATAGCCTTCCGCGTCCACATGGCCAAGATCGCCATAGGTCTGCCACCCATCCATGGATTTGGCCTGCGCGCCAATATATTCATAGGTCGAATTCGGCCCTTTGTCGGGCAGGAAGTAGATTTCGCCGACATCGCCGGGCGCGCATTCCCTGCCCTTTTCATCGAGGATGCGCATCCGGTAGCCGGGCTGGACCTTGCCGACAGACCCCTTGTGCGTAAGCCATTCGCGTCCGGTGATGACAGTGCCGCCGAAAAGTTCGCTCCCGCCATATATTTCCATGATCCGGTCCGGCCCGAGCCAGTCGATCCAGGCCTGTTTGAGCCATTGGGGGCAAACCGACGCCAGATGCAGCACCATGCGCAGGCTGGACATGTCGAAGGCGTTGCGTTGTTCCTCGGGCAGCCGCCAGATCCTGTTCATCATCGTCGGCACGAAGCTGACGAAGTTGACCTTGTGGCGGTCGATCAATTCCAGCGCGCGCAACGGGTCGAACTTGCCGATCTCCACGAGATGGTTGCCTCCGAACAGGCAACGCAGGGACCCCACGAACGGCGCGTTATGATAGAGCGGCCCGGGGTTCAGCATGGTCTCGCCGGGGAACTGGGCCATCAGGACCGCCTCGGGATCGAACACGCCCGTGCGCTTTTCCACGATCAGCTTCGGACGGCCGGTCGATCCGCCGCTGGTATGTATTTTCCAGCGCGGCGCGATTTTCGACGGAAGCGCATCGGCGGAAATACCTTCCTCCGGCTCGGTGCCGGCGGCCAGGAAATTCCAGCCTTTGATGCGGAGATGGTCCTCGCCTATGATGAGGCGGGGCTGGGCCAGTTCGACAATGGCATGCAGTTCCGCCACGGGCAGTCCTGACGACACGATGGCGGGCGTCGCGCCCAGCTTCCAGATGCCAAAGGCGGTTTCGTAGAATTCGAGACTGTTCGGCACGGCAAGGACGACGACGTCGGCTTCCCCGACGCCCAGCGCGGCGAGTTGGCGCGCCTTGCGGTTCGACCGCGCATCGAGTTCGGCATAGCTGGTGGTTTCGTCATTGAAGGTGATCGCGGGCCGCCCCGGTTCCTTGCCGGCGTGATAGGCCAGCAGATCGCCGATCGGCATCAATGACGCGCTGCTGCCTGCTCCATTCGAATGATCACTCACTGGCTCGCTTTTCCTCTCCTATGGCGTCACCATGGCGGTGAAGCGTCATGATTATTCCCTTTGCTGGTGAAGCTTAGCAGCCCGGAAGCATAAGCGGGAAAAGACAAATCGACGCTTTCCATTCATTGCAGGAATGTCTTGTGCCGTTGCGTGGGCGATAGCCTCTTGCGCCTTCAGCCATTCCGGCAATGCATTAATCGCGAAATATTTGAATTTTGCGCATTGCGCGCCTCGTGCTTGAACAGGGTGCCTCCGGAACGGAAATCCGGGTCGAGGGTCGCTTTTTATTAGGGTTAAGATGGAGCTTTCACGCGCTACTCTCGGCATGTTGCCCGCGACCATCACGAGGCCGCGCTATGATCCCGCCTGTCTGCGGGCCGGTATCGTCCATTTGGGCTTTGGGGGATTCCATCGCGCGCATATGGCGCGTTATACCCATGACCTGAACGACCGTCGCCCGGCCGATCTGCAATGGGGGATAATCGGGGCGGGGTTGATGGCCGCCGACGCGCGGACCCGTGATGCTCTGGCACCGCAGGATGCCCTGTACACGCTTATCGAGCAGCAGGGCGATGAACGGACGGCGACGGTCGTCGGGTCCGTTTGCAAGGTCCTCCTGGCCGCCGGGGATGCGCGAGATTTGCTTGCTGCGATGGAGGATCCGGCCATCCGGATCGTCAGCCTGACTGTCACAGAGAACGGATATTGCCTCAACTCCGCGACCAAGACCCTGGATCGGCGGCATCCGGCAATCGAATATGACATCGTCCATCCCGGCAATCCGCGCAGCGCCATCGGGATATTGGTCGAAGCCTTCCGTCGCCGGATGGTTGCGGGCGCGCCGGCGTTCACGGCGATGTCATGCGATAATATCCAGCATAATGGCAGGGTGCTCAAGGAGGCCGTACTGGCCTTCGCGGCCGCGCGGGACCGGAAACTGGCCGACTGGATCGCGGCCAATGCGTCCTTCCCCAATACGATGGTGGATCGCATCACGCCCGTTTTGCAGCAAGGGCAGGCCGAGCAATTCGCCGCATGGTTCGGCGTGACCGACCGGTCGCCCGTCTTTTGCGAGCGCTTCAGGCAATGGGTGATCGAGGATAGCTTCGTCGCGGGCCGCCCGGCATGGGAAGAGGTCGGCGCGCAATTCGTGGCCGATGTCGCGCCATATGAGTTCATGAAGTTGCGGCTTCTCAATGCCAGCCATCTGGCGCTCGCAGGGGTCGGCCGGCTGCTGGGCTATGATTATATCGATGAGACGGTGCGCGATCCGGCATTGGCCGGATATGTCCGGGCATTGATGGATCGCGAAACCGGCCCGACCTTGCCCGATGTGCCGGGGGTCGACCTGGATGCATATAAGGCTGAATTGATCGACCGCTTCGGGAACGCCGCCATCAAGGATACGGTGGACAGGGTCAACGCCGATGCGCCCCTCAATATCTTGCTCGATCCCATCCGCGACCGGTTGGCGGCGGGGGCCGATGCCGATCTCCTCGCGCTCGCCCTGGCCGCCTGGATGCGGCGATGGGCGGATAGGGACGATCCCGGACATGGAAAGGCCGCCGTTCATCCGCTGGCCGGGATATTGCGCGAGCGCGCCCTGTCCGCAGGCCCCGATCCTCGCCCTATGCTGGAAATCCGGGAGGTGTTCGGCGCGCTGGTGGAGCACGCGCAATTCGTGGCGGCAGTCGGTACCTGGCTCTCTGGTTTCCACCTCAGGGGGGCGAGGGCCACGCTTGATGAGGCGCGCGGGATGCTCCGCTTCTGACGCATTCATACCGGCAGGCCCTGCATTGCCGGGTCTGCTCCGCCTCGGAATATTTGTTCGCTGTTCGAAATCAATCCGCCTCACAAAACAGGCGCAACGACAATGGAGAGAAACTGGTGGCCAGCACCCAAGTGCAAGCGACGGAAACTGAAGATATGGCGTCGTCCTCCCTGGCCCGACGGGGGCAGGATCGGGGGCAGGATGCCGGATCGCAGCATGTCGGCCGGTTGTCCTTGGGACGCAAGGCCAGCTATGGCGCGGGCCAGCTGGTCGATCTGATCATCTCCGGGATGCTCAATATTTTCCTGCTCTTCTATGTGACGGCGGTTTGCGGGCTGCCCGGCGGTCTGGCGGGGCTGGCGCTCGGTGCCGGGATCGTGGTGGACGCCATCATGGACCCGTTGATCGGGTCTATGTCCGATGGGTGGCGGTCGCGATATGGCCGCCGCGTTCCCTTCATGATCGCGGCATTGTTCCCCCTCATTCTGAGTTTCAACCTGATCTTCGCGCTCCCATCGTCGCTGGGGCAGATGGGGCTGTTCTGCTGGCTGCTGCTGCTTTCCGTGTCGTTGCGTATCTCGCTGTCGGTGTTCCACCTGCCCTATCAGGCGCTGGGCGCTGAACTCAGCAGTGATTATAACGAACGGTCCTCCATATCGGTGTGGCGCTGGGGCATCGGCATTTTTGGCATGATCGCGGTGATCGTGCTCGGATATGGCATATTCTTCGCGGGACCGGGCGGCGTGTCGAACCGGGCCGCCTATCTTCCGCTTACCATGACGCTGAGTGTCCTGGCGCTTGCCGGTGCGGGGATTGCCATCGCCCAGGGGCTGGCCACCCACAAGAGGCTGGGCGATACGATGGATCAGGCCGAGCCGGTGCATTCCGGCCTGTTCAGGGAGATGGTCGAGCTGGCGGGTAACCGGACCTTTCGGATACTTTTCGCGGCGGCGTTGCTGTTCAATGTCGGATTGGGGGTCAATCAGGCGCTGGCCCTGCATATCGCGACCTTTTTCTGGCATCTGAACTCGGCGCAGATGCAGGTGGTGTTCCTGCCCGCCGTGCTGGGGCTGGCGCTTGCCGCGCCGCTCGCCGGACCCATCGTCAAGCGTATCGAGAAGCGGACCCTGCTGGTGGTCAGCATGGCGGGCATGGTGATCTGCCACGCGCTGCCGATCACGCTGAAATTGCTGGGGGTGTTGCATGTGACCGGAAATATGTTGATCGCATTGCTCTCCCCCGTGGTGTTCGCCGGTAATGCCATGATGGCGCTGTCGATCATCGCCTTCGTGGCGATCATCCCCGATGCGGCGGATGAGCATGAGCATCTGTTCGGCGCGCGGCGCGAGGGCCTCTATTTCGCGGGCTGGGCTTTCGCCACCAAGGCGGCGACGGGGGCGGGCATGCTGATTTCCGGCCTGGCGCTTCAGCTCATGAATTTCCCGGCGCAGATGGACGAGCCGCATGAAGCCGTCGCCCTGCCGGAACGGACGGTGGCATGGCTGGGTTTTGCGGGCGGCCCCGGCGCGGCTCTCCTGTCGGTGGCGGGGATCGTGTTTGCGCTGTTCTATGGCATCAACAAGCAGGTCCATGCCCGGATCATTGCCGAACTGGCGACGCGGCGGCAGGCGGCGGATGGCCAGGGTTCGTAGAACAGGAGGCGGCAGGGAAAGCGAGGCATTCCCTTCGGGCATATCTGACCAGAGTTTGGAATTTGACGCCGGGTCAGCATCGGGTGAGGGTCGGCGTCGACGAAAATGCGTGCTTCGATAAGGACGAAGCAAATGTGCAGCAGGAGACGGACATGGCGGAAGGCCGCGAATATCAGCAGATCATTTATGAAACCCCGGCGCCGAACGTGGCCCGCATCGTCATGAACCGTCCCGGCCGGCGCAATGCCCAGGGCATCACGATGACCTATGAACTGGACGACGCGTTCAAGCGCGCCTGCCATGACGACCAGATCAACGTGATCATCCTGGCCGCGACCGGCGATCACTGGAATTCCGGCCATGACATCAGCGGTGAGGATGGTCCCATGCCCGCCCCTGATCAGGTGGTGGGGCTTTGGGGCGATTATGGCGGTAAGGGCTGGCAGGGCTATTATGCCCGTGAACGGGAAATATATCTGGAGATTACCGAGCGCTGGCGTAACGCGCCCAAGCCGGTGATCGCGGAAATACAGGGGTCGGTGATCTCGGGCGGGATCATATTGACCTGGATGTGCGACCTGATCGTCTGTTCCGAAGATGCCCGGTTTCGCGATGCGACCGCCGCCGAAATGGGGATTGCGGGCGTCGAATTCTGGCAGCACCCCTATGAGATGAGCGTTCGTCAGGCGAAGGAATGGCTGATGACAGGCGGTTGGATGACCGCGCAGGAAGCCGAGGCGCGCGGCATGATCAACCATGTCGTGCCCAGGGAGCAACTGACCTCCCGCACGCTGGAACTGGCGGAAACCATTGCCGCGAACAATCCCTTCACCATGCAGATGGTGAAGCAGGCGATGAATTTCGCGCAGGACCAGATGGGCCGCAAGGCGTCCGTGGACTTCGGTTTTCACCTGCATCAGATCGGGCATATGCAGGCTATGCTCACGACCGGCTTTCCGATCGATATCGACAGCATGCCGCCGGCGATGCGCGACACCATCCACAAGGCCATCGCCGCGCGCGAAGCGGCCGCCGCCGCAGCCAAGGCAGGCTGATATCGCGCGCAGGAGCCTGCCCCCGAGACGGTGAAGGGCGGGGCGGCCCTGCGCAAGAACCGCGACAATGAAGAGCAGGAGCGCGCGGCCCGTGGCCGTGCGCGCCGATCGCTCGCCCGCAATCGGGCGAACTCATGGAGACAAGGGACTATGACCGACATCGCAAATCGTACCGCCTTCATAACCGGCGGGGCCAATGGCATCGGGCTGGGCATTGCGCGTTCGCTGGCGCGGGAAGGGGCCAGGCTGGCGCTGATCGATCTGGATGCGAAGGCGCTCGACCGGGCGAAGGCCGAATTAGGTGAGGTGACGGAGATATTCACCGCCGTGCTCGATGTTCGCGACCGCGAAACCTATGCGCGTGTCGCGGACGAAGCCGAAGCGGCGCTGGGGCCTGTGTCGATCCTGGTGAACAATGCCGGGGTCGCGGGCGGCGCCGCCGCCACCAAGCTGACCTATGACCTGTGGGACTGGGGCATGGGGATCAACCTCAACGGCGTCATCAACGGCGTGCAGACCTTTCTGCCCAGAATCGCGTCGCGCGGCAACGGTGGCCATATCGTCAATACCGCCTCGGGGGCGGGGCTGGTCGCTTCGGGCGGCGTGCTTTACTGCACCTCGAAATTTGCCGTCGTCGGGATGAGCGAGGCGCTGAGTGCCGAACTGGAACCCCAGGGCATCGGCGTGACCCTGCTGTGCCCCGGTCCGGTTGCGACGGATATCATCGCGCGGACGGTCGCCGCCCAGCCGAAGGTGACGGAGCAATTGTCCCCGGAACAGCAGGGTGATTTGCTCACAAAGCTGGCGGAAACGAAGAAATATCTGGAAAATGGTGTGCAGCCGGATGCGGTCGGCGACATGGTGCGGGACGCCATCCATACGCATCAGCTCTATGTCCATACTGATCGCGCAGTTTTCGAGATGATCGAGGCGCGCACTCAGGCCTTGCTGGCCGCCATGCCGGCGCCCGCCTGATACGGGGAAGATATCGATCCACCTGTCGATTTCATTTCTAATTCCATCGCAAATATTAATGATAATAATATTCTGATAACTTTGGAAATATTCGAGTATTATTATTTCATTATATGCGAAAAATAAGAATTTTGAGGATATGAGTTGTTTTATAATGTCTAAAACCATGATTACGATCACGTCCATGCTGGCAATTGCATGGACAGGCACGGCTTATGCACAGACGTCTTCCGCAGAGCCTTCCGATGCCGCATCAACCCAGCCTAATGATGCTGGTGTCGAGGAAATCGTCGTGACCGCGCAACGGCGGTCCCAGCGCCTTGTCGATGTGCCGGTCTCGGTGGCGACGGCCTCGGCCGCCGATCTGGAACGCGCAGGGGCGACCTCCATCGAAAATCTCACGAAGGTGACGCCCGGCGTCTATCTTCAGCGCGCGATCTACGGTCTGTCGCCGACGGTTCGCGGCATCGGTTCGACTCTCGCCGCTTCGGGGGGTGAACAGAATGTCGCGCTCTATGTCGACGAGATTTATTATCCCACGCCGACCGGCAATATCACCGATCTTGCCAGTATCGCGGGCGTGGAGGTTCTCAAGGGGCCGCAAGGCACCCTATTCGGGCGCAATGCCACGGGCGGGGCGATCCTGATGCGGACGCTCGATCCCGGCTTCACCCCGGAGGGGCGGTTCAACCTCTCCTATGAAAGGTTCAACCAGATCCGGACGAGCGCTTACCTCAATGTGCCGCTGAGCGATACCGTGGCGGTCAACGGTGCTGTCGCCTATCGCTATTCCGGAGGATATGTCCGCGATCTGTTGAGCGACAGGATCACCAATAGCGGTCGCAATTTCACCGCACGGATGAAGCTGCTGTTCGAACCGACCGACAATTTTTCGCTGATCCTGACGGCTTCCCATGCCGACTTCGATGACCCATCGGGAAGCGATACCCGCGCCCTGAAGCCTTCGCCCCTCATCCAGATCCTGAGTGGCGGGCTGGTCGCGAAGGACCGATATCATTCGTCATTCAATACGCGGCAGGTCATTCGCACCCGGACGGACGAATATAGTGCGCGCGCGAAGCTGGAGCTGGACGGCGGAACCTTGTCGTCCTTCACCTCCTTCCTCAATAACAAGCTCGACGCGGTCAATGAGCTCGATCTCAGCTATATCGACGCCACGGTCTCGCTGGGGACGCGGGTCAAGACTTTTTCGCAGGAGGTGAACTTCGCTTCGCCGACCGGCAATGCGCTCAGCTATATTGCCGGCATCTATTATTTCAGGAGCCGCGCCGAGGTGCCTTATGTCACTTCGGGTTTGCTGACGCCTCCGGTGCCGCTGTCGAATTCCGAAGGCGATTCCGACGCCATTGCCGGCTATGCCGATGGAACCTACAAGATCGGCGATCTCTCGCTGATCGCCGGGATGCGGTATAGCTATGAGAAGCGCAGGACGCGCAGCGCGTTCGGCACCAGCGCGCCTTCCCCCTTTACCCGTTTTCAGGAAGTGGCCGACAAGCAATGGACGCCGCGCATCGGCCTGCGATACGCGCTGACGGAGAAGGCGAATGTCTACGCGACCTACAGCAAGGGTTTCAAGAGTGGCACTTTCGACGCGACCACGCCAACAGGCCCGGGTGTGAAGCCCGAGACGGTCGATGCTTTCGAAGCCGGGCTGAAAATGGCACTGCCGGGCATATCGTTCAACACGGCCGCCTATTATTATGATTACAAGAACACCCAGATGAATGCCACGGTGTCCGGTGATAATGGCGCGGTGTTCAGCCAGCTGTTCAATGTCCCGAAATCACGGATATATGGCGCGGAGGCCGACCTCACGATCACGTTGAACGATAATTTCGACCTGCGGGCCGCAGTGGCCTATACCCATGCGCGCTATGTCGATTTCAAATTTGCGCCCGGCTATGTCGATGTCGGCGCGCTGACATTCGCCAATGTGAGCCTGGATGTCAGCGGCAATACTATGGTCCGCGCGCCAGAGTTCACCGCGAGCGGCACATTGAGCTATCATATGTCCGTTGGCAACGATAAGAGGTTTGAGGTGAACATTTCGCCTTATTACAGCAGCCGCGTATATTTCACCTTTGACAATAGCCTGAGCCAGAAGGCCTATGCCACTGTGGATGCATCGGCGGCGCTGACCTTGCATGACAAGATCAAGCTCTCGATTTTCGGGCGTAACCTGACCGACAGCAAACATCTGATCAGCGCGAGCCAGAACACCCTGATCCTGAGCGCGGTAAGATATGCCGAGCCAAGGGTCTATGGTGTTTCGTTCGGCTATTCCTTCTAGTTTCGCTTGCCCAGGATTGTAAATGAACGATATTCTTCATCAGCCTGTTCGAACGCCGGATGGCTTGGCGCTCGCGTGCGACGTGAGCGGCGATCCCCAGGCGCCTGCCGTGATACTTCTGCACGGCGGCGGACAGACCCGGCATTCCTGGGCAGCGACCGTGAAGCAGCTGGTCGCCAATGGCTATCGCGTGGTCAATTATGACGCGCGTGGCCATGGCGACAGCGATTGGTCGCCGGAAGGAGACTATTCAATCGAAGCGCTGACGTCCGACCTTCGGACGGTGCGCAATCTGGTGCCGGGGCCGGCAGCCTTTGTGGGCGCGTCGATGGGGGGTATCACCAGCTTCTTTACCGTCGGCACGAGTGATGAGCCGATTGCCGATGCGCTGGTGATGGTCGATATCGTGTTGCGCGTGGCCCCTGCGGGCGTCAACAAGATCCAGCAGTTCATGCGCGGCAACCAGAATGGTTTTGCCAATCTGGAGGAGGCCACGGCGGCTGTTGCCGCCTATAATCCCGATCGGCCAAGGCCTAGCGATTCCGCGGGTTTACTCAAGAATCTGCGGTTGCGCGACGATGGCAGGCTCTATTGGCACTGGGACCCGCGCCTGATGGAGATGAAGCCCAGCAGCGAGCCTCCCTCTCGTCTCGATACGCTTGTCGCGAGCAGCAAGGGTGTGTCCATCCCGACGCTGGTCGTGCGGGGACAGCATAGCGATATCGTGGATGACGAAGGCGTGGCGGAGATGCGCCGCCTCGTTCCCCAGACCGAAGTGCTTGAGGTGCGGGGCGCGGGGCACATGATTGCGGGCGATCGGAACGATGCCTTCACCGCCGGTATCATGGCCTTTCTGGATCGCCATTTCCGCGCGGTATAGAGCCGTTTTCTATAAACGAAATCTGGTCTGGCCGGTCGGTGGCCGCGCCGTCGTGACGCGGCCGCCGACCGGACCGGATATTATAGTGCTTCCACGATCGTCACATTGGCGAGACCGCCGCCTTCGCACATGGTTTGCAGCCCCCATTTGAGGCCGCGCGCCTTCAACGCATGGACAAGGGTGGTCATCAGCTTGGTGCCGGACGCGCCGAGCGGATGGCCAAGGGCAATGGCTCCGCCATGCACGTTCACCCGCGCATGGTCCGCGCCGAGCGCCTTCATCCAGGCCAGCGGGACCGACGCAAAGGCTTCATTGACCTCGAAAAGGTCGATATCGCCCAGTTGCATACCGGCGCGGGCCAAGGCCTTGACGGTTGCGGGAATGGGTTCTTCCAGCATGATCACCGGGTCGCCGGCGGTCACGGTGAGGCCATGTATTCTTGCCAGCGGCGTCAACTGGAAGCGGGTGAGCGCCGCCTCGCTGACGACCATGACCGCCGACGCCCCATCGGTCATCTGGCTGGCATTGGCCGCCGTGATCGAACCGCCTTCCGCGATCGTCTTGACGGCCGCCATGGATTCCATCGATGCGTCGAAGCGAATGCCCTCGTCCTGCTCCACGAGGCCCGCAGAGGTGCTGACGGGAACGATCTCGCGGGCGAAGGCGCCAGCCTCGACCGCGACGGTGGCCCGGCGATGGCTTTCCAGCGCATAGGCGTCCATGTCTTCGCGGCTGAAGCCATATTTGTCGGCGAGCGCCTGGGCGCCGTGGAACTGGCTGAATTCCGAAACGCCATATCGGTCCCTGATCGCCTGGCTCCACGGACCCTCGCCAATGCCCGCTTGCCGGTGCAAGGTGAGGTTGGACAGCATGGGCACGCGCGTCATGCTTTCGCAACCGGCCGCCACGATAATATCCTGCGTTCCCGACATCACGGCTTGCGCGGCGAAATGCAGCGCCTGCTGGGAACTGCCGCATTGGCGGTCGATCGTTACGGCGGGCACGCTGTCGGGCAGGCGGGAGGCCATGACCATGTTGCGTCCGAAGGCGAAGGATTGCTCCCCCGCCTGCGTGACGCAGCCCACGATCACGTCTTCGATCGCCGCCGGATCGATTCCGGTCCGGTCGAGCAGCGCGTTGAGTACGGTCGCACCGAGATCGGCGGGATGAAGGTCTGCAAAGGCTCCCTTCCGCTTGCCGCCGGGGGTGCGGACGGCTTCGACAATATAGGCTTCGGCCAAGGTCAGTCTTCCTGTTCTATTATATCAGCGAATGGGCAGGCGGGTCGCGCCGTCGAGGCGGATAACCTCGCCATTGAGCATAGGATTGGCGATGATGGCGGCGACGAGCTGGGCATATTCCTCCGGCTTGCCGAGGCGGGACGGGTGGGGCGCCAGCGCGCTGATCGCGTCCTGTGCCGCCTGCGGCAGACCCTGCAACATGGGTGTCATGAAGATGCCCGGCGCGATCGTCATGACGCGGATATGATGCTGCGCGAGATCGCGCGCCACCGGCAGCGTCAGACCCACCACGCCGCTCTTGGAAGAGGCATAGGCGGCCTGTCCGAGCTGTCCGTCGAACGCGGCGATGGAAGCGGTATTGATGATGACGCCCCGTTCCTCGCCGATCGCATCGGCCGCCGCGAGAAGGGCGGCAAATTTGGAGATCACATTGAACGTTCCGATCAGGTTGACCTCGATCGTCTTGCGGAAGGCGTCCAGCGAATGCGGAACATTTTCCTTGCCGACCGTCCTGATGGCGGGGGCGATACCGGCGCAGTTGACGAGAATGCGGGCGACGCCATGCGCTTCCTGCGCGGTTTGCAGGGCCTTTTGGACGCTTTCGTCATCGGCGACATTGGCCTGGATGAAGATGCCCCCGATGGCCGCCGCATGCGCGCGTCCGACTTCCTCGTTCAGATCGAGGATCGCGACCCTGGCGCCCTGGGCCGCGAGATATGCCGCTGTCGCCCCGCCCAGACCGGATGCGCCCCCCGTCACCACGGCGGCCTGACCTTGAATGTCCATTCTCAATTCCTTTCAATTCCACTGAAAAAACGACCGGCATCCCGACGATTGCGGGGCGGGTCAGATCGCGCGGGCGATGACGTCCTTCATGATCTCGCTGGTGCCGCCATATATGCGCGTGACGCGGGCATCGCGGTAGAGACGCGCAATCAGATACTCGTTCATATAGCCTGCGCCGCCATGCAGTTGCAGCGCGGCATCGACCGTGCGCCCTTGCATTTCCGTGTGCCATAATTTGGCGGAGGAGGCTTCGGCGGCGTCCAGTTCGCCCGCCACATGGCGCGCGATCGCCCAGTCGAGATGCGCCCAGCCGACCTGCAATTCCGTCTTGAGGCCGGCCAGCACGAAGCGCGTATTCTGGAAATCGAAGATGCGCTGCCCAAATGCCTGGCGGGCCCGGGTGAAAGCGACGGCTTCATCGAAAGCCCGTTGCGCGGCGGATTGAGCCGCAATCGCCACCGACAGTCGTTCCTGGGCAAGCTGCTTCATGAGATAGCCGAACCCGGCATTCTCCTCCCCCAGCAAGCTGTCCGCAGGTACGCGCATGTCCTCGAAAAACAGTTCCGCGGTGTCGCCCGAACGTTGCCCGATCTTGTCGAGTTTTCGGCCGCGAACGAAGCCGGGCGTGTCCGCATCGATCAGGAATAGCGACATGCCGCGCGCGCCGCCCGAAGGGTCGGTCTTGACGGCAAGGACGATCAGATCGGCCTGGATGCCATTGGTGATGTAGATTTTCGATCCATTGATCACATAGCTGTCCCCGTCGCGCCGGGCGACGGTACGGATCGCCTTGAGGTCCGAACCGGCGGACGGTTCCGTCATGGCGATGGCCGATATGCAGTCGCCGCTCACCATGCGCGGCAAATAGCGCAGTTTTTGCGCTTCCGAGGCATAAGCCTGAATATAATCGGCGATGATGTCGTTCTGGATCATCAGCCCGGCATGGGAGCCGGTATAGGCCAGTTCTTCCTGAACGATGGCATTATAGGTGAAATCGAGGCCCGGCCCGCCATAGGCCGGCTCTACTGTCGGACAGAGCAGTCCGGCATCGCCGCACTGGCGCCAGAAATCCCGGCCGACGATACCGGCCTGTTCATGCTCATCCAGAAACGGTGTCAGGCAGCGTTCGAACAGCTTGCGCACGCTGTTGCGGAAAATGTCGTGATCTTCCGTAAAGATCGTTCGCGTTCGAGTATCGATCATATCTTGTCCCTTGCGATCGAGCAGATTGAAGGCCGGCCTCAACCCGCCCTTCATGATTATGTCAGCCGGGCGCGGCGGCCCTGTTCTGAGCAGAAGGTCTCAGCAAAGGGCGGGGCATCATGGGCGCTTATCACGCTATCCGGCTTCGCTGACCTGTTCCAATATTGATCGTTTCCTGAACGATATTCAGAATATATCGGGGTCAGGATCGGTGGTCCTACAGGACTGACCGGCGCGAAGTTCATGGCGCGGCAAGTCTGGCCATCGGGGCCCGCTAAACCGCGTGTCAGCCCTGTGGCCGGGTTGCCGTCCTGCCATCGCCGAACGACGCATCGCGGCTCGTCAGCGCGTCGTTCAGGCCTTTTTGCTGCAATTGCGCGAGCCAGCCCTGCGTCGAGGCGGTATACATGGCGAGCGCCTGCATTTCCGTGCCCGCCCGGATGCCCTGCCGCAGGCCCATTGCCTCCATCTGCCGATGGACCGCGCGCTTGTTGATCTGTTGCAGATCGGACGGGATTTTCGCGACGCGCGCCGCCATGTCGAGCACGCGCGCCTCCAGTTCCTCCAGCGGGAAGGATCGGTTCGCGAAACCCGATTCCGCCGCTTGCCTGCCCGACATCGTATCGCCCGTGAGCATCAGTTCCATCGCGCCGCGCATCCCCAGAAGCCAGGGGTAGAATTGATTGTCCGGCGGGCTGATCGAACGCACCGCCGGATAGCCGATCATCGCGTCATCGGCGACATAGACGAGATCGCAGGCGGCGGCGAGTTCGGACCCCCCGGCCAGGCAATGGCCGTGGACCTGGCCGATAACGGGCTTGGCGAGGTCCCAGATGCGCAGGCACCCTTCCGCGACATGGCGCGGCCAGTTGCCGATGCCCCCGGCGGTGTAGAAAGGCTGATCCTTCCGGTTGTCCGCGGCCAGATCATAGCCTGAGCAGAAGCTCGGCCCGGCCCCCCGGATGATCGTGACCGAAACAGCGTCGTCCGTATCGGCGGCTTCGAGCGCCGCGAACAATTCCGAACGCAACGGGTTGCTGAGGGCGTTGCGCTTTTCGGGCCGGTTCAGGGTGATCCGCCGCACTTTTTCCAGCGGTTCGTCGACGATGATATGGTGATAATCGGCCATGGTGTCTCCTGCGTCCTTCCTGCATGCGGGGGGCAGCTATGCGGAAGCAGCGGCGATCCGTTCGTCGCGCAGCTTCGTCCGGCGGGCCTTGCCGGCGTCGTCGCGCAGATTTTCCTCCGTGAACTCGAAACTTCTCGGAATCTTGTAGCGGACGAGCTTGGCGGCCAGGAAGGCGCGGAGGGTATCCTCATCCGTGCGACCCCGCGCCTCCTCGGACAATTGGATGATGGCATGCGTCCGCTGTCCAAGATCGGCATCGGGCAGGCCGATGACGATGGACGACAGCACATCGGGATGCTCGTCGAGCGCGGCCTCGATTTCCGCGGGGAAGATGTTGGCGCCGCCCGATACGATCATGTCGGTCCGGCGATCGGCGATATAAAGATACCCGTCGGCATCGACATAGCCGAGATCGCCATAGCTTCGCCAGCCGTCCCGCGATTTCGCTTCCGCGCCGATATAGGCCGTGTCGGTTTCGCCTGCCGGCAGGAAATGGATTTCCCCGACCTCGCCGGGTGCGCATTCCTTGCCGTCCTCGTCGAAGATCTTCATCCCCGCGCCGCCGATGGGCTTGCCGACCGATCCCCGGTGCGCGAGCCATTCGCGCCCGGTGATGGCAGTGACGCCGAACAATTCCGTGCCGCCGTAGATTTCCATGATGGCGTCGGCGCCCAGCCAGTCGATCCAGGCTTCCTTCAGCCAGGGCGGGCAGGCCGACCCCATGTGGAGAACCATCCGCAAACTCGTGACGTCATATTTGTTGCGCACCTCTTCGGGCAACCGCCAGATGCGGCTCATCATCGTCGGGACGAAACTCACCCAATTGATCTTGTAGCGGTCGATAAGCTCCAGGGTCTGGAGCGCGTCGAACTTTTCCATCTCGACGACATGACCGCCCGAGAACAGGCGCTGGAAGGACATGACAAAGGGCGTGTTATGATACATCGGGCCGGGGTTGAGCATCGTCTCACCGGGCATCTGCCCCATAGGCGCCCTGTTGGGATCGTGCAGGCCGGGCCTCTTGTCGACGATCAGCTTGGGGCGGCCGGTGGACCCGCCGCTCGTCTGAATCTTCCATGGCTGGGATGTCTTGATGGGCAGGGGGGCCGTCGACAGCGTTTCGTCCGGCTCGCCGCCGACCGCGAGGAAATTCGGGCTCACCTCGCGAACGGCCTCGACACCGATGACGAGGCGCGGTTTCGCGAGGTCGACAATCGCCTTCAATTCCGCCGCCGGCAGGCTGGACGAGACATTGTTCGGGGTGGCGCCCAGTTTCCAGAGCGCAAAGACCGTTGCATAATATTCCAGTCCCTTGGGCACGGCCAGGGTCACGATATCGCCTTCGTTGACGCCCAGCGCCGCAAGCTGGCGCGCCTTGCGATTGGAAAGCGCTTCAAGTTCGGCATAGCTGGTGGTCACGCCGTTGACCGTGACCGCAGGCCGGTCGGGGCCTCGCTCCGCATGATAGGCAAGCAGCGCGCCCAGGGGTATTTCCGCTGCCGCACCTGCGATCTTGTCATTGCCTTCCAAAATCCGCTCCTTTCCGGTGAATTGTTCTCAAGGGGGCGGTAAAGCCCCAGCCGTTGCGCTCTGCATCCGGCTTATCAAAGTCTCGTGCGGGTGTGTTCCGATAAATCGGCGCAAAGCATTCCTGTGAGGAATGGAGGGGTGCCATCCCATGGTTCGTGGCCGATCCGTTCCTTGTTTTGCGGCGGAAGAATTGTCGGGTGCGAAATTCGGGAAATGGAAGAACGCCAGCCAACCTGCCCGCCGGAGCGCGCGCCAGGGCGGCGGCTATTCCGGCTGGTCATGGATTGCGTGGTTTCGTCATTTGACCGAAAGGGGCCGCGGGTGTCCCATTAAGGCATGGAAGAATGGGAGACAGCATCCAAATGACCGACGTACAGGGGCGCGTTGCCTTCATAACCGGCGGCGGCAACGGGATTGGCCTTGGCATGGCGCGGGCGTTCGCGCGCGCCGGCGCCTCGCTTGCGCTGAGCGATATCGATGACGAGGCGCTCGCACGGGCGAAGGCGGAACTGGGGGCGATCGCACCGGTTGAGACCTTCCGGCTCGACGTGCGCGACCGCGATGCCTATGCGGCGGCGGCGGACGCAGCCGAGGCAAGGCTCGGCCCGGTGTCGCTGCTGTTCAACAATGCCGGGGTGTCCGGCGCCTTCCCGGCCGACCGGCTGACCTACGAACTTTGGGACTGGTCGATCGGCACGAACCTCGGCGGTGTCATCAACGGCATCAGGACCTTTCTTCCGCGCATCATGGAGCGGGGCGAGGGCGGCCACATCGTGAACACGGCATCGGGGGCGGGACTTGCGGCGACCGGCTCCGGCGTTCTCTACTGCACCGCCAAATTCGGTGTGGTCGGGCTTTCGGAAAGCATGGGACCCGAACTCGCTGCGTCGGGCGTGGGAGTCACGCTGCTCTGCCCCGGTCCGGTTGCGACGGATATCGTCCAGCGATCCGCCGACGCCACGCCGCTCGCCGGTCTTTCCCTTTCGGCTGAAGAACAACAGCAAAGGGCGGAGCGGGTCACCATGATGACGGCGGCGCTGAAGGCATCGGCCGATGCGGATGAAGTCGGAGACCTGGTGCTGAAGGCCGTATTGGAAAATCGGTTCTATGTTCACACCGATCGCATGATGGAGGAACGGATCGCGGCGCGAACACAGGCGCTGCTCGACGCGATGCCCGCGCTGGAGCCGGCGCGATGATCGACGTGGCCGGGCGGACCGCGTTCATCACCGGCGGCGCCAATGGCATTGGCCTTGGCATTGCGCGCGCGCTTGCGGGTGCCGGGGTGAAACTTGCGATCACGGATCGTGACGCGGAAGCGCTCGCGCGGGCGAAAGCGGAGCTTGAAAAGACGGCGGTGGTCGAGGCCTATGAGCTTGATGTCCGCGATCGTGCGGCCTTCGCTGCGGTGGCCGATGCGGCCGAGGACCGGCTCGGCCCCGTCACGCTGCTGTTCAACAATGCGGGCGTCATCGTCACCGAAGCGCCCGCGAAGCTGAGTTATGAGCTGTGGGACTTTGCCATCGGCATCAATCTCCACGGTGTCATCAATGGCATTCAAACCTTCGTTCCGCGCATGATCGCCCGGGGCGAGGGCGGCCATATCGTCAATACCGCGTCCGGTTCGGGCCTTGCGGCGGGCGGTTCGGGAACCTTGTATTCGACCGCCAAATTCGCGGTGGTCGGCATGTCCGAATCCCTCAGGACAGAGCTGGCCTCCGCCAGGATCGGCGTCAGTGTGCTGTGCCCCGGTCCGGTGGCGACCGGCATCGTGCACCGGTCCATGGAGGATGCCCCCAGCGGTTCCGTGGTGCTGTCGCCAGAGCAGGAACAGAAGCGCTGGAAGCTGCGAGAGGCGATCAACCGCGCGCTTCAGGAAAGCAAAAGTCCTGATGAGGTCGGTGAAATGGTGCTCCGCGCGATTCACGAAAACATGCTCTACATCCATACCGACCGTACGATGGAGGCCGCGATCATCGCGCGGACAGCGGCGCTTCTCGACGCCATGCCGGATTAATCATTTCGCGCGCGACAGATCATTTTTACAACATCCCAGAGCGGGAAAGAGGAGTTGGGTGCAATGCCCCGGAAATCATTAGGCTCGATCATTCAGGGCCATGCGCGCCGCAAGGGCGCAGAACCTGCGGTCATCTATCCCGGCGACACGCTGAGCTGGGAAGAGCTTGATCGCCGTTCCAACCAGCGCGCGCGCCTGCTCGCGTCGCTGGGCGTGGGCCACAACGATCTTGTCGCCGTCATGCTGCCCAATGGCTCTGAATTTCATGAGGCCGTGCTGGGCATATGGAAAGCGGGGGCCACGCCATGCCTGCTGCCATCGAAACTCCCGGGCCATGAGGCGAGCAATATCATGGCGCTCGCCAATCCTGCGGCGCTGATCGGCGCTGCCCCGTTCGCTTTTGACGGCCCGACCATTGCGCCGGGGGCGGCGCTTGACCAGTTCAGCGACGCGCCGGTGGAGAATGAGGGCGCGGCGAGCTGGAAGGCGGTCGCGAGCGGCGGTTCCAGTGGCCGGCCGAAGATCATCGTCGACACGATGCCTGCTGCGATGGACCCTGAGACGGCGCCCTATGTCGCTTTCGCCAAGCTGGGCATGGCCGATGGGGGCACGATCCTCAATCCGGGACCGCTCTACCATAATATGCCCTTCCTCTTCACCAGCCTCGCGCTCCTCGCGGGCGCGCGGGTCGTGGGGATGAACAGGTTCGATCCGGAGGAATTCCTCCGTCTGGTCGACCGCCATAAGGTGGAATTCGTGGCGGTCGTCCCGACGATGATGCAACGCATCTGGGCGCTGCCTGTGGAGGTCAGGGACGCCTATGACATGTCCTCGCTCAAGAGCGTGTGGCATCTCTCCGCGCCTTGCCCGCAATGGGTGAAGCGCGCCTGGATCGAATGGCTGGGGCCGGATCGGATCTTCGAAGCCTATGGCGGCACCGAGGGCGGCGGCGGTACGGCGATCAGTGGCCGCGAATGGCTTGCCAAGCCCGGTTCCGTCGGCAAGCCTGCTCCCGGAACCCTCCAGATTCTGCACGAGGACGGGACCGAGGCCGCGACCGGCGAAGTCGGTGAAATCTTCTTCGCGGCGGCGGGCACCGGCAAGTTTCGCTATATCGGTGCCGATGCGAAGAAGAATGGCGCGGGCGGCTATTCGATAGGTGATCTCGGTCATCTCGATGAGGACGGCTATCTGTTCCTTGCCGATCGTCGTTCCGACCTGATCCTGCGCGGCGGGGCCAATGTCTATCCTGCCGAAGTCGAGGCCGTGCTGGACGAGCATCCGCTGATCTCGACCTCGGCCGTGGTTGGCCTGCCCGACGAGGATCTGGGCGAACGCGTGCATGCGATCATCCATTTGCAGGAGGGAGGAGCGTTCGATCTATCCGCCGTGGCGGCCCATATGGAAGAGCGGCTGGCCAAATATAAATGGCCCGCGTCCTATGAACTGAGCGAGACGCCGTTGCGGGACGATGCGGGCAAGGTACGGCGCACGGCGCTCAAGGCTGAACGCATCCAGTGGATCGGCGAGGGGCGCCTATTCGAGATCGGGCGATCCTGACCCTTTCGCCCTTCCTCAAGGGCCATTCCGCCAGCTCATCTTTGCTTCCGCTTTGGAATTTTGAGTGAGCGTTTGGGGCTGAAAGAGTCAGGCATCGACCTCGTGCGGCCGGAAGGCTGCCGTGCATCTATCAGAAGGAGAGAGATATGGCTGCGCAAGCAGGAGAATATGAGCAGGTCATCTATGAAACGCCTGCCCCGAAGGTGGCCAGAATCGTGATGAACCGGCCCGACCGGCGCAACGCCCAGGGCATCACGATGACCTATGAACTGGACGACGCCTTCAAGCGCGCCTGCCATGACGACGCCATCAACGTGATCATTCTGGCGGGCGCGGGCGATCATTGGAACGCTGGCCATGATGTCAGCGGCGACGGGCCGGCCAAGCCGTCGCCCGATCAGGTGGTTGGCCTTTGCGGCTGCTTTGGTGGAAAGGGCTGGGAAGGCCCCTATTGCCGCGAGCGCGAAATCTATCTCGAAATCACAGAACGGTGGCGCAACGCGCCCAAGCCGGTCATCGCGGAAATCCAGGGATCGGTTATTTCGGGCGGCGTGATGCTGACCTGGCTGTGCGACCTGATCGTCTGTTCGGACGATGCGCGCTTCCGCGATGCGACGGCGGTTGAAATGGGAATTCCGGGCGTGGAGTTCTGGCAGCATCCCTATGAGATGAGCGTTCGGCAGGCGAAGGAATGGCTGATGACCGGCGGCTGGATCGACGCGCAGGAGGCCCAGCGGCGCGGCATGGTCAATCGCGTGGTGCCGCGCGAGGAACTGAGCGCCCACACGCTGGAACTCGCCGAAGAGATTGCGAGCCGCAATCCCTTCACGATGAAGATGGTGAAGCAGGCGATGAATTTCGCGCAGGACCAGATGGGCCGCAAGGCAGCGATGGATTTCGGCTTCCACCTCCATCAAATGGGGCACATGCAGGCGATGCTGACGCATGGCGTCCCCGTTGACCTGGAAAGCCTGCCACCGGTGATTCGCCGCAATCTGGAAAAGCTGCTGGCGGCCCGCAAGGCGGCGAACCCCGAATAATATCCTGTACCGCGTCGCGGTCAGGAACCGTGACGCGGCAAGCCCCTGACTGGAAAAACGGATGACTATCATTGCGGATCGTGTCGCCTTCATCACCGGTGGCGCAAATGGCATAGGCCTTGGAATAGCCCGATCGCTCGCCAAGGCGGGCGCGAAGCTGGCGCTGGTCGACCTGGACGCTGAGGCGCTGGAGCGGGCGCAGGCCGAATTGGGGTCGCTGACGCAAATTTTCACGGCGGTGCTCGATGTGCGGGATCGCGACGCCTATGCCCGTGTCGCCGATGCGGCGGAGGCGGCGGTCGGACCGGTCTCGATCCTTGCGAACAATGCCGGCGTTGCGGGCGGAGCGCCCACCGAAAAGCTGACCTATGAGCTTTGGGACTGGGGGATGGGCATTAATCTTGATGGCGTCATCAACGGTGTCCAGACTTTCCTGCCGCGTATTTCCGCGCGCGGCGCAGGCGGGCATATCGTCAATACCGCCTCGGGCGCGGGGCTTGTCGCGGGGCCGGGAAACAGCCTCTACTGCACGGCCAAATTCGCGGTCGTCGGGATGAGCGAGGCGCTGCATATCGAGCTTGAACCCAAGGGGATCGGCGTGACGGTGCTTTGTCCGGGGCCGGTGGCGACCGGCATTATCGACCGGACCCGCGCCAGCCAGCCGAAGGTGACGCGAACGATGTCGGCCCAGCAAAAGGATCAGGCTTTCGCCCGCAACCAGGTCATGAAGGATTATCTGGCGAACGGCACCCCGTCCGACGCGGTTGGCGACATGGTGCGTGATGCGATCATGAGCAATCGCCTCTATGTCCATACCGATCGTCTCGCGGCCGACAGGATAAGGGAGCGTGGCCGGGCGCTGCTTGCTTCGCTGCCGGACGCTTGAGTCAAGGGGATCGAGGGAGAGCAATCATGCCTGACAGCAGCACGAGGATGGCAGGTCCGATTATCTTTGAGTGCCGGGATTCGGTCGCCTATCTGACGCTCAATCGGCCACAATCCGGGAATGCGATCGACGAAGCGCTGGCGCGCTGCCTGCTCGACGCGGTGCGCCGCGCTGCCGGGGATGCCACCGTGCGCTGCGTCGTTGTGCAAGGGGAGGGGCGCATGTTCTGCGCTGGCGGCGATGTGAAAGCGCTGCACGCTGCGGGGGAACAGCGTCCGGCCCTTCTGCGCGCGATCCTTGCGCATCTTCATCTGGCGATTGCGGCCCTTGCGCAAATGGACAGGCCGGTCGTTACGGCCGTTCACGGTCCGGCTGCCGGCGCTGGCGTCGCCCTCGCCGCGGTCGGCGATATCGTCCTCGCCTCGCCGGAGGCGCATTTCACCATGGCCTATTCACGGATCGGCCTCACGCCGGATGCCGGCGTTACCTGGCTGCTGCCAAGGCTGATAGGCGTCCGCCGCGCTCAGGAACTGGCGCTCACCAATCGGCGCGTATCCGCACTTGAAGCGGAAAGCATGGGGCTGATCACCCGTGTCGTGCCGCCGGGCGAACTCGCGGCATCGGTTGATGATCTTGCCCGGCAACTGGTCGATAGCGCATCCGGCGCACTCGGCGCGACAAAGCGCTTGCTGCGCATGAGCGGATGTTCCGGTTTGCAAGAAATGCTCGATGCCGAATGCGAGCAGATCGCCTGTCAGGGCGGAACCGGAGAGAGCATCGAGGGCTTTGCGGCCTTTGCCGAACGACGCACGCCCAACTTTCGCGGGATTGCGCATGGGGCCGGCAGTGATGGCATACGCTGATTCTGATGCTCTGCGCCAGCAGGCAGCGCGCCTGATTTCGGATTGCGACAGGCCGGTGAACGTCATCCTCGGCGGTTCGCAGAGGCAGTCTGGCCGGGGGTTCGGTCAACCCTATGCCAGATTCAGGTCAGGCCATGCTGGAATTTGCCGCCCCGATGGATGTTAAGCATGCTTCAGATGGAAATGCGCCGGTCGCCGTAAGGGACCGGCGGATTTCGCACGCAAGGGCGGCCCTCTTCCTTGAAATCCCCATGCGCTGGTGCCAGTATTTCCGGCATCTATGCGCCTTGAACCTTCCCTTGGGCATCCCGTTACCGATGATGCGCTGATTCAGGCGATTTATCGCGGTCCGCTGGAGGCGACGCCCTGGCAGGGGTTCCTGCGGGCGCTCGCTGCCCGGATCGGCTGCGCCAATGCCGGTATCGTGTTGAGGCTCAGCAGCCAGGGTATCGCCCCGATGGCGATCTGGGGGCATCCGATCGCGTTGAGCGAGGCCGACGCCCGACGGATTCAGGCGATCCATGCCGAGATCGGGCATCTCGACCCGCTGCGCAACCGATTGTCCGAACCGGGCATGATCGCCACGCTCGATGAGGTGCTGTCGCGGGAGGCGCTACAGCATAACCGCTTTTATCGGGAAGTCCTTGCGCCCTACGGCTTCGAACGCATGCTCGGAATGTATGTCAGCGAGCCGGGCGGATGGCAGGGCAATATCGGCGTGGTCGGTGGCGCCGACGCGCCCGATTTCGGCGAGGACGCCCGCGCCCTGCTGGTGCGGCTGCGCCATCATATCGAACAGTCGCTGGAGATTTTCGCGCGGATCATGCGCGAGGAAACGGAGCGGAAGGCGCTCATCACCACGCTCGACCGGCTGACGATCGCGACCTATATTCTGGCGGACGACGGCGCGATCCTGCGGATGAACAGCGCGGGACGCGGCCTGCTTGCGGCGGGCGAGATCGTGACGGCGCGCGATAACCGGCTGGCGCTGGTCGGGCGCGCCGCCGATGGCGCCTTTGAGGACATCCTCTCCGCCCTGCGCGGACGGGCGACGGCGCGCCCCGCGCGGCCCTTTGTCGAGGCGATGAAGGTCGAAACGGGGGCGAACCGGCATGTCGGCCTGATGGTGCGCTCGGTCGAGCGGCCCAATCCCTTTGCGGGCGAGGCTGTGCCGACGACCATCGTCTATGTCTCGACCGGCCGCGTCGCCCAGCCGCTGGACCGACTGGTGATGCAGCTTTTCGACATGACCCCTTCCGAAGCGCATCTGGCGACCCTGCTGGCGACCGGCTCCACCCTGGCGGAGGCGGCGGGCAAATTGGGGCTGACCGAAAATACCGTGCGCACCTATTGCAAGACGATCATGAGCAAGGTCGGGGTGAGCCGGCAGGCCGATCTCGTCACGCTGATCCTGCAAAGTGTGGCGGTACTGGGATAATCGCCAACGCCCCGGAGGCGGGCCTAATGGCTATTACCAAATGGTAGGGCGCGCGGGGAATATAGTTTTCGTGAGGAAACGCTGTGAACACGCCCGAATGCTTGTGGCCTTGTTCCGTTATACTACACTCCAGACACAAAGAAAAAGAAAGCGCACGGCCCATAAAGCAGGCCGGCGGTATAATGTGGGGAGAGAGATGGTGTATTCCTTTCGATATTCACAGGCGTTTCTCTTGTTGGCGGGCACGGTGCTCGCTAGCCAGCCGATGCTGGCGCGGGGGGCGGAGGCGGCGCCTGCCGCCGATCAGGAAAGGCCGTCGCGCGCGGTTTCGGAAAGCGACATTGCCGATATCGTGGTAACCGCCCAGCGCCGCGAGCAACGCTTGCAGGATGTGCCGATTGCGGTCTCGGCCATCAACGCGGCGGCGCTGGAACGCGCCAGCGTGGGCAATGTCAGCGATATTGCGACGGTGGTCCCCAATATCCAGATCAACCAGACAGTCGGCAACACCTTTGGTCCGCTGATCACCATTCGCGGCCTTTCGCCTTCGGCCGATACCAGCCTTGCCCGCGACCAGCCGGTGGGCCTCTATCTCGATGGCGTTCCGATCGGCAAATCGACGGGCGCGGCGTTCGATACCGTCGATCTGGAGCGGGTCGAGGTGCTGCGCGGGCCACAGGGCACGCTGTACGGCAAGAACACCATCGGCGGCGCGGTCAACCTCATCACCCGGAAGCCGAGCGGCGAGTTCGGCGGGTCGCTGACGCTGGGCGCGGGCGAATGGGGCCGCTTTACCGAGCGGCTGGTCGTCGACCTGCCCGAAGTCGGCGGCTTCAGCGTCAAATTGTCGGCATCGGGCCGCCAGAACCGGGGCTATTATCGCAATGAAACGCTGGGCGGGCATTTGGGCGAGGAGGACATGGCCGCTGGCCGGGTCGATGTGCTGTGGCGGCCGAGCGGCAATTTCAGCGCGCTCTATTCCTATGACATCACCGACAGCCGGGGCACGCCCGCCAATCTGACGCTGAGCGCGCCGGGCCTCGTGCCGTCCGTCAATGCGATGGTTGCACCCTATATCAGCACGACCCGCCCGCACGGCATCGGGGCGCAGAGCGCGCTGCGTTCCGATTTCCAGGTGAACGGCCATGCGCTGACGCTGGAATGGCAGGCGGGAGAAACCGGCGCTGGCGATATCACGCTGCGTTCGATCACCTCGCGCCGCCGCACCTTCACCTGGTCGGCCAGCGATTTCGATGGCACCCCGCTCGATATCATGCGCATCCAGCTGAACAATGACTATCGCCAGTTCACGCAGGAATTTCAGGTGATCGGCGATGGCGACCAGTTGGATTTCACGCTGGGCGCCTTTTACCTCAGCGACAAATATAGCGTTTATAACCCGCGCTGGACGCTCCAGTTCGGGCGCGACAATTATGATCTGAGCATGCGGGGCGGCAAGTCCAAATCCTATGCCGGCTATGGCCAGCTTAGCTGGACCCCGCATTTCCTCAATGACGCGCTGACGCTGACCGTCGGCGGCCGCTATACGCGGGAAGAGAAGAATGCGTGGGAATTGTTCCTCGCCAATTCGGCCTATACCGCAAACCCGGCGGCGGTCGGGTCGGGTGTGTTCGCCCGGGATGAGGACGGCAATCCGATCCTGCGCAGCGGCGGGCCCGCGCTCGGCGCGCTGCCGGGTGGGGCGGTGGGACCCGATGACCTGATCCCGTTGCGGAATTCGGGCGTATGGAAAGAGTTCACGCCGGAATTCAGCTTCGTCTATCGCGTCGACCCGAGTTGGTCCTTCTATGGCCGCGTGGCGACGGGGTTCAAGAGCGGCGGCATCAACGACACCGCCGCGACCAATGCGGCCTTCATGACGCCTTATGACCCGGAACGGCTGCTGTCGTTCGAACTGGGGACGAAGTTCAACCTCGGCCGCCTGCTGCGGCTCGATATTGCGGGCTATCACAGCATCTACAAGGATTTCCAGGCGGGCGTGTTCGTGCCTGAACTGGTGACGACCAACATCATCAACGCCGATGAAGCGCGCTTTACCGGCGTCGAGGTCGAAGGCAGCCTGCGGCCGACCGACAACCTGACCTTCAATTTCGGTTTCGGTTATATCGACGCGCGTTATCATAAATTCGTCCTGCCGAGCGGACAGGATGTGACCGACAGCTATTCCATCCCGCTGGTGCCGAAATGGAATTACCAGATCGGCGGCGTCTATTCGCAGCCGGTGGGTATCGGCACGCTGGAATTCAGCGCCAATTATAACTGGCGTTCGCGCCAATGGTCGTCGATCAACGCCGATCCGCTGCCGGTGCGCCGTGCTTATGGCTTGCTCGACGGCCGTATCGCGCTCAAGGATATCGATATCGGCGGCGGTAACATGGTCGAACTGGCGGTGTGGGGACGTAATCTCACCGATACCAAATATTGGGTGAGCGGCATCAATCTCTCGCTGTTCACGGTGCGCCAATGGGCCGATCCGCGATCCTTCGGCGCCGAAGCGCGCCTGCGCTTCTGACGGTTGAAAAAGGGGAGGACAAGTGAAGGCCTCGCATCGGGTTCTCCAGCGCGGGGCCTTCGCTTGTCTCGTTCTGATCACCTTCCTCATGGCGATCGGCAATACCGGCCTCATATCGATCATGCCGACGATCGGCCGGACGATCGGCATAACCGACATGCTGGTGGCGAGCGTCTTTTCGCTCTCGGCGCTGGTCTGGGCGATCGCCTCGCCTTTCTGGGCCGGGGTGGCGGACCGGCATCGGCGCAAGCCGCTCATCCAGCTGGGCATGATGGGCTTCATCGCCTCCATGCTGGGCTGTTCGCTGGCGGTCCATGGCGGTCTGATCCACTGGCTGACGCCGCTCGCCACCTTCATCGCCTTTTTCCTCTGCCGGGCGACCTATGGCATATTCGGGTCGGCGGCGGCGACGGCGACGCAGGTTTATATCGCCGACCATACCGACAGGAAGGAGCGGGTGCAGACTCTCTCCGCGCTTGCCGGAGCGCTCAGCCTCGGCACGATCTTCGGCCCGGCGATCGCACCTTTCCTGATCCTGCCGCCCTTCGGACTGCTCGGCCCGATGCTGAGTTTCGCGCTGGTGGCGCTGGTGGCGCTGGCGCTGTCGGTGGTGCTGATCCCCAAGGAAAGCCCCGTCGTGGTCCCCGCGCCGCAGATGTCCAAAGGGCCGCCGCCATCCGGCCGGTTCAGGGCCTTGATGCTGGATGAGGCCATCGCGCCCTTCCTGCTTTATGGCGCGGTTCTCGCCTCGGTGCAGGCGATCAACATCTATTCGATCGGCTTCGTCGTCATCGATCGCGCGCATCATGGGTTGCGCGAAGGGCAGATGCTGATCGGCCTGGTGATGGGCTGCGGCGCCGTCGCCGGGTTGATCGGCCAATGGGGGCTGGTGCGCTGGCTGTCGCTGATGCCCTCGCAGATGGTCCGCTGGGGCGCGATACTGGCGCTGGCGGGCAATGCGCTGATGATGATCGACGGCGGGATCACCCTGCTGGCTATGGGCTTCAGCGTCGCCAGCCTCGGCTATGGCCTTGGCCGTCCGGGTTTCAGCGCGGGGGCGTCGATCGCCGGGCGAACGGAGCAGCAGGCGGGCATCGCCGCCGCCGTTTCCTCGATCGCCGGAGGGTCGATCGTCGTGCCGCCGATCATCGCGCTGGCGCTCTACCGGCAATGGCCGCTCGGCCCGTTCGCCATCGCGATCGTCGCGCTGCTCGCGGTCTGCGCCTATGCGCTGCGGCATCCCGCGCTGGGCCGAAAGCCCGTTACCGTTTCCTGACGGCGAAGGAGCGTTCACGGCTGATGGCTTGTCGCCATGACGGCCCGCGCTTTATTCTCATCCTCAGCAAATGGCCGAAAAATCCGGCTTATCCCGAATGAAAACAGGAGTGTGGTGTGGACAGGTATCTTGTCATTTCCTCTGACGGGCATGTGGGCCTGCCGCCGGAACGGTATCGCGAGTATCTGGACCCGCAATATCGCCAGCATTTCGATGAAATCGTGCTGAAGGAGATCAAGGCGCGGGAGGAGCATGAAAAGCGCTTTCTGATCAACGACTTCAACACCAAATGGCGCGCGCGGGTGGGCGACGGGCTGGAAGGCGCGTGGGACGGCACGATCCGCAACCGCGTGCTCGACGGCGATGGTGTCGCCGCCGAGGTGCTGTTCCCCGATGGCATTACGGAGCGCAATGCGCCTCCCTTCGGCGCGGATATCGGCCTCAAGCCCAATACCGCCAATGCGGAGCTGCAATGGGCGGGTGCGCGGGCGCATAATCGCTGGCTGAAGGAATTCTGTCAGGAGGACCCGGCCCGGCGTCTGGGCCTTGCGGTCATTCCGGCGCTCTATGATCTGGACGAGACCATCAGGGAGATTCACTGGGCGAAGGAGGCGGGCCTCAAGGGCGTGTTCTTCCCGGCGATCACCGATGGGTTTGACATGTACAACCACACCAAATGGTATCCGGTGTGGGAATTGTTGCAGGAATACCGCCTGCCGCTGCATTTCCATTCGGGCGGCTCGCCTGCTTATGACACGACGCAGCCGGGCTGGATCGGCACCTATTTGTGCGAATATCCGTTCTGGATGACGCGGCCGATGTGGTCGATGATCTTCGGCGGCGTGTTCGAGGAATATCCCGGCCTGAAGGTCGCTTTCGTCGAGGCGGGCGGGGAGTTCTGGTTCCCCTGGATGCTGCAACTGATGGATATCCGCGCCTCGGCCAAGCATACATCCGGCAAGCTGGGCGATTACAACGCCAATATGACGATGAAGCCGAGCGAATATTTCGCGCGCAACATCTATGTCGGCTGTTCGGCGCTGCCGGACGAGGAAACCACGCAATCCTATTATGATATCGGCATCGACCGCATCCTGTGGGGCACCGATTATCCGCATCCCGAAGGCACCTGGCCTGGCACGCTGGAAAAGATGATCCTCAGCCTCGGCGGTTTGCCCGAAGGCGATATCCAGCGCATGCTCGGCACCAATGCGCTCGACATCTATGATGTCGATCAGGCGGCGCTGTGGGATATTGCCGGGCGGATCGGCCCGCGCAAGGAGGTGTTCGTCAAGCAGGCCGCCGAATAAACGGAAAGAGCCTTTGGATTGGCGGGAAAAGTCCATCAAAAATCCGCAAATGGCGCGGGCCATCCCTGAAGGGATGGCTCGTTGCGTATCAGGGGGCGCTCCATTACACTCCCTTCCAATCATAAGACAGGAGGGTTGGGTGTCGGCATGGCGGGGTATCGAAGAATTTCTGGCGGTTGGGTCCAAGGGCAGCTTCACCGCCGCAGCCGACGCATTGGGCGTTTCCAAATCCTATATCTCCAAGACGGTGAATGAGCTGGAGGAGCGGCTGGGCACGCAGTTGATCCTGCGCAATTCGCGCCGCCTGTCGCTGACGCCCGCGGGGGAGATATTCTACAAGCGCTGCGCCTCCATGCAGGATAATCTGGTGGAGCTGGAGCAGGAGATAGCGCAGTTCCAGTCCGAGCCTGTCGGCAGCCTGCGCATTGGCCTCAGCGATACTTTCGGGTCCGATTTCATGTCGGCGCTGGTCGCGGATTTCAGCGCGCTGCATCCCGACATATTGATCGACGCCATCGCCTATCTGCGCGAGGCCGATATCGTGCAGGAAGATTTCGATATCGTCATTCGTTATGGCGCCCTGCCCGATTCCGAATTGCGGGCGCGGCTGTTCGGCTATCTGTCCTACTGCCTGTGCGCCTCGCCGGATTATGTTGCGCGCCATGGCTGGCCGAACGGAGCGGACGATCTGAGCGGGCATCTTACCCTCACCGACACCAGCCGGACCTTTGTGTTCAATGGCGACAAGCGGTTGCGCCTCAACAGCCGTTGGGCGAGCAATAGCGGCGTCGCGCTGCGCTGGGCCGCGCGGCGCGGTCTGGGTATCGCCCATCTGCCGGTCAGCGTCGTGCGGCAGGATCTGGTCGATGGCCGCCTGCTGGCAATGGATGCCGACTGGTCGTTTCATGACAAGGAGGTCTGGGCGGTCTATTCCCACACGATCCTGCCCGCCTCGATCCGGCTGTTCATCGATTTCCTCATCGCGCGCTTCACCAAGGAGAAGATACGGCCATGGATGGCGGGCGATATTTCGCCCGAAACGCGCGCCATCGTTCACAGCTAGGCACCTTGCGTTTGTGACGGGGCGCTTTTCCTTTCGCCGGGCCGTCCTATGATGACGGAATAGCGGCCGGGACAACGATAAGAAGAACGGTCAGACATATAAGGAGACGGGATTAATGCCTGAGGTTCAGCGCTTCCCGATGGACATCCCTTTCGGATGGTTCTGTGTCGGATATTCGGATGAACTGGCGATAGGCGAGGTGCGGGCGGTTCACTATTTCGGCCGCGACCTTGTTCTTTTTCGCAATGAAGCCGGGGAAGCCGGTCTGCTCGACGCTTATTGTCCGCATCTTGGCGCGCATCTGGGCCATGGCGGGGTGGTGGAGGGCGACAGCATCCGCTGTCCCTTTCATGCCTGGGCCTTCCGGCCCGATGGCTTTTGCTCCCGCATCCCCTATGCCAGGGCCATTCCGCCGATCGTCAAGCGCGCGCCCGTCGCCGGGCCGCTGCCGCTGGTGGAGCGCAACGGCGTGATCTGGGCATGGTATCACCCCCATGGGGTCGCACCGCTCTATGAGGTGGTGGAGCATGCCGAATTTACCGGGCCGGGCTGGGCGAAGCCGACGCGGCGCTATTGGCGCTTTGCCAGCAATCCGCAGGAAATCGCCGAAAATGGCGTGGATTTCGCCCATTTCGAATATGTTCATAAAATGGACGCAGTGCCCGAAGGCAAGACGAGCTATGAAGGCCATGTCCGCCACAGCCAGGCCGCGGGCGAACGTCAGATCACCCTGCCGGATGGCAGCGTCAGGATAATTCCGTCCTCGGTCAACACCGTCCAGAACGGGGCGGGGCAGAAATTCACCCAGTTGCGCGGTGTCGTCACGCTCTCGCTGATGGTGCTGGCGACGCCGATCGAGCATGACGATGTGGAGCTGCGCTTCTGCTTCACCCATCCCGAATGCGAGCCGGGATCGCCCGAAGCAAAGGCGATCGAAATGGCGATCGCCAATACCTGCGGCCAGACCGGGGTGGAGGGCGATATTCCCATCTGGCATCACAAAATCCATCGCGCCCGCCCGCTGCTGTGCGATCGTGATGGGCCTATTCTGCGGTTCCGCAGATATTTCGAGCAATTTTACGCGAACGACAGCGCGCCCGAAACACTCGCGGCGGAATGAACAAAGGCGAATGAACGGAAAAAATGCGCAGGGTTGAACGGGGAAGGGGTGCTTCTCCGGATGATGGCCTGTGCCTGCAAGGGAGAAGGATCATGACTCATCTTCGTTATCTGAGTGGCGCCGCCGCGACCCGCACGCCGGGCGCGCTGCGCAATACCGTCCGTGGTGTTCGCGCCACCTATGAAACCGACCCGGCCATCTATCGCGCGATGCTGCCCCAGCCGCTCGAAGCGATCGACCGGCCGGAAATCTTCCTCCAGATGGTCAATGTCGCCATGCATGTGACCGAGGATCGCACGGTGGAGATCGGCGCGCTGACCGTTGGCGTTCACTGCACCTATGAGGGACAGCCGGGGGCCTATTGCTTCCATATGGCGATGGAAGGGGAATCGGTCGTCACGTCCGGCCGTGAACGGTTCGGCGAACCCAAGAAGATCGCGGAAACCAGTTTCACCCGCGACGGCGATCGCGTGAAGGCGACCTGCTCGCGCCATGGCATCACCTATTTCGAGGTGGAAGGCGTCATCGGCGAGGCCAATGACAATCCGAAGCAGTTCGAGGAATTTCTCTTCTGCTACAAGGGGATGCCGTCGATCGAAACGCCGGGCGAATTTGACGGCGAAGTATTCCTCACCCGCCTCGACTGGAAGCGGAACTATACTGATCGCCGGAACATGACCGGGGAAATCCGCCTCGTGGAATCGGCCTATGACCCGCTGATCGACATCCCGGTGCGCAAGCTCGTTTCCCTCGAATATGTCGAGGGCGGCACCCAGACCAGCGGCACCTTGCTGCGCCCCGTGCCGCCGCAATTCATCGCCGATCATTGGGTCGGGCGTTATGATGAACCGGCCAATATCGGCGCCGAAATCTCCGACAAGGTGGAGGCGATGGCATAATGCGGGATTTCACCGGGAAAACCGCCGTCATCACTGGCGGCGCCAGCGGGGTGGGCCGCTGTCTTGCCGAACAGCTGGCGGCGGCCGGTGCCCGCATCGCCCTTGCCGATATCGATGCCGGGAAGCTGGCGGCGGTGGCGCAGGATATCGCAACCGCGACGGGCGCGGAGGTGGCGCCCTTCACCGTCGACGTTACGAAGGAAAGTTCCGTCGATGCGCTCGCCGATGCGGTGTTCGGCCATTTCGGTGCGGTGCACCTGCTGTTCAACAATGCCGGGGTGGGGCTGGGCGAAGCGCAGAAGGCGTTGTGGACGTTGCCGGTCAATGACTGGCGCTGGGGCATCGATGTCAATGTGATGGGCGTCGTCCATGGCATCAAGGCATTTGTACCGCGCATGATCGCCGGCGGGGAGGAAGGCGTGGTCATCAATACCAGCTCGACCAATGGCGGCCTGCGCTCGCTGCCCAATACGCCGATTTACGCAGCCACCAAGGCGGCGGTGACGAGCATTTCCGAGGTGCTCTATCAGCAATTGCAGCGCGAGGGAGGGAAGCTGCGCGCCGCGATCCTCTTTCCCGGCCCGCACACCGTCAACACCGGCATTCTCGCATCCCGTCTGGTGCGACCGAGCGAATATGCCAATGCCGAGCCGGAAGCGCCGGTCGCCTATCGCACGATGGAGGACCTGCTCAAGACCACGGGTCTCCAGATGAAGCTGACGGAACCGGAAGAAGTGGCGAGCTTTGCGATCGCCGGCGTCCGGGCGGGCCGTTTCTGGTTGATCCCCGAAAGCGAGGATAATGACCGGCTGATCCGGCGGCGGACGGATGAGATCATCGCCCGGCAGGACCCTGCTTCGGCATGGTGAGCGCGGCGTCCGCACCGGCGGCCCCCTCCGCCATTCCCGAAGCTGCGCTGGAGCAGGGCGACGGCGGCCTCTACCGCTGGTATGTGGTGGCCGTGATGTTCGTCGGCTATTGCTTCAGTGCGATCGACGCCCGCGTCCTGACGCTGATGGTCGGGCCGATCAAGCAGGATCTGGGCCTGTCCGACTTTGAAATCAGCCTGTTGCAGGGGTTCGCCTTCTCCATTCTCTATTCCCTCGCGGCCATCCCGATCGGCCGATATGTGGACAGCAGCAGCAATCGCGCGCGGCTGATCGTGTTCGGCGTGCTGTTCTGGTCGGCGATGACGATGGCCTGCGGCATGGCGCGCAGCTTTTTGGCGCTGTTCCTCACACGGGTTGGCGTGGGGGTGGGGGAAGCGACGCTCAGCCCTACCGCCTATTCCCTGATCAGCGATTATTTCGAGCGCAACAGGCGCGCGCTGGCGATTTCGCTCTATGCCATCGGCTATCCGGTGGGATCGGGACTGGCGCTGATCGTCGGCGCGGCCCTGCTGCATCATTTCAACGGGCAGGGCGGCGCGACGCTTGGCCCGCTGGGGCATCATCAGCCCTGGCAGATGGTGTTCATCACCGTCGGCTTGCCGGGCGTGCTGGTCGCCTTGCTGATCTCCACCATCCGGGAACCCAGGCGCCGCGAACTGGCGGCGGGGTATAAGGGCGCGATGCCGCTGGCCGAGGTCGCGCGCTATGTCGGCCAGCGCTGGCGGCTGTATGGGATGCTGATCGGTTCGCTTTCGCTGATCGCCCTGCTCTCCATCGGCACGACGCTCTGGTATCCGACCTTCCTCATCCGCAGCTATGGGATGACGGAGGGAGAGGTGGGCCTCTATTTCGGGCTGGTGATGCTGATCTTCGGCACCATCGGCACGATTTTCGGCGGCTGGCTGTCGGGTCGCCTGATGCGGCTTGGCCAGCAGGACGCGAATATGAGGATCGTGCTGGTCGCCACCATCCTGAAAGGCCTGCCGCTGGTGATCGGCCCGCTAATGCCGAGCGCCCCGCTGGCCCTCGCCATGATGGCGGTCGGCACCCTGGTGGGGCAGGCGTCGCAGGGCGTGATGCTGTCGGCCTTGCAGGATGTCACCCCGAACCAGCTGCGCGGGCAGGTGACGGCGCTTTCGCTGCTCGCGGTCAATCTGGTCGGCATGGGCCTTGGCGCGAGCGTGATCGCGGCCATCACCGATTTCGGGTTCGGCGATGAAAATGCGCTGCGCTATTCGATCGCGATCAGCGGGGCGGTCGTGCTGCCGCTGATCGTCATCGTCATCATGACCGGCATGGGGGCCTATCGCCGCGCATTGGATGAGATGCGAGGGAGATAGCATGTCGATTTCATGGGAAATTCAGGACCTCGCGGCCGAATTCATACTGGATGGGCCGCTCTCCGACAGGGGAGAGGAGGAGATAAGCCCTGCTCCTCATCCGGCGGAAAAGCCGGGGCCGCCCTCATCCGAGGAGGCGCAGGGCGAAAACTCTGATGCTTTTGCCGCAATCCGCGAGGCGGCAAGATTTTTGTGGATGTGAAAGGCCGGGGGCGGACCCGGCCTGCGCCATGATCCGCCCCCGCCGCCTTCCATGTTCGAGGTTCCTCAGACGCCGAAACCGCCTGAAACCGAGATGGTCTGGCCGGTCACATAGCCCGCCTTGCGCGAGGCGAAGAAGACCGCCGCCCGGCCGATATCCTCGGCCTGGCCCCAGCGCTTGAGGCAGAGCAGCTTCTGCGTTTCCTCGACCCATTGCGCGTCGAACACGCCCTGCGCCGACAATTCATGGAACATGCCCGCGTCGATCACGCCGATCAGCACCGAATTGGCGCGGATTTCATGGCGGCCTTCCTCCTTGGCGATGCCCTTGATCAGCGCCTCGTTGATTGCCTTTGGCGCGACCGACAGGCCATCGAGCTTGGGCCACCAGTCATGCCCGGCCGATCCCAGATGGACGAAGGAGCCGCCGCCCTTTTCGCGCATATGGGGGATGAAGGCCCGCGCCGCATTATAGAAGCCGAACGCCTCTACCTCCATCGCTTGACGGAATTGGTCCTCGCTCCAGTCGGCGAGCGGAATTTGCGGCACCAGCGGCCCCGCCGCCCAGATGACGCTGTGGACATGGCCATGCTCGGCCGCTGCCGCCGCGACCAGTGTGTCCATCGCCGCGCGATCGCGCACGTCGATCTTGTGGATGCTCGCCCGCACGCCTTCGGCGCGGATCGCCTCCGCAGTTACCTGCGCGACCTCTTCCTTGCGATTATAGCAAATCGCAACGTCAGTGCCCGCCTTCGCGAATTCCAGCGCGACGCCCTTGCCGATGCCGCCGCTGCCGCCAAAAACGATGGCCGCGCCCTTCGGGAAATCCTCGTTCATCCATCCTCCTCTTTTTCAACCATGGTCTGGCTTTTGAATCAGCGTCTGGCTCAGCGGCCCATGGCGGCGACCGCCTCAGCCGCGCCGCGTATGGCGCCCTCGATATAGGTGACGCCGGTGCCGTCGCCGATCTCGATGACGTCATGGCCCGCCATGCGCAGCGCATCGGCGAGCGTGGAATCGCCATGCGCGCCCATTGCTACGATCACCGTGTCGGCGGGGGCGCTGCCCGGATTGCCATCCTTGTCGATATAGCTCACCGCGTCCTTGCCGATGCTGATGTCGCTCGCGCCCGGCACCATCGCGACGCCATGCTCGTGCAGTTCGGCGAGCAGGCGCATGCGGCGCACCAGCAGCAGCCCGCCGCCGAATTTCGGCGCCTCGCCGACGATCGTGACCTCGCGACCGCGTTCGACCAGATATTCGGCCAGTTCCACGCCGACCAGTTCGCCGCCGATGATGGTGACGCGCTTGCCCAGCGGCATCCAGAGATGGGTCGCCTTGCGCACCAGCTCCAGATTGGCGGTCGCGCCGGTCGCCGCGCCCAGTTTCGTCGCGAAGCGAGTCGACCAGCTGGTCTTACGGCGCAGCGCGGCGCTGTCCTCTCCCAGCATCATCGCGCGCATATCGTCGCCGGACAGCACATGATCCTGATCATTGCCGGGAATGGGCGGCATGTCGCGGATCGCGCCGGTGGCGACGATCACCTTGTCGGGTTTCAGGCTCGCGATCAGTTCCGGTGTGGCGGCGGTCCTGAGGCGCAGATCGACCTTCGACTGCTCGATCTGGCGGCGCAGCCAGTTGAGCAGGCGCTCATTGGGTTCATAGGCGAGCGCCGCGAAGCGCAGGGTGCCGCCCAACCGTTCCGACTTCTCGATCAGCGTCACCCGCGCGCCGGCGAGGTCGAGCCGCCGTGCGGCCTCCATCCCCGCCGGGCCGCCGCCGATGATGACGACATGGCCGGGCACGGCGGCGGGCGTCCAGTCGAGATCCTCATACCCCGTTTCGGAGCGTACCGCGCAGCGCACCTGATCGCGCAGATAGGCGGTGCTGACGCAGGTATAGCAATAGATGCAGGGACGGATATCCTCGACCTTGCCCTGCTTCAGCTTCATCGGCAGTGCCGGGTCGGCGAGCAGCTTGCGCCCCATGGCGAGGAAATCGAACTGCCCCTTCGCCAGCGCTTCCTCGCCGCGCTCTATCTCCACCCGGCCCGATGCGATCACCGGGATCGCCACCGCCGCGCGGATGGCGGCGGCATAATCGAGATGCACGCCCGGCTCATGCGGGATGTTGGATGCCGAATGGAGCTTGCCCTGCCCGACATCATGATAGGCCGAAACGGTGATGGCGTCGGCGCGCGCGGCCTCCAGCATCCGGGCCAGTTCGATCGCCAGTTCGATGGTGATGCCGTTCGTCTTGCCCATTTCGCGGGAGTCGATCTTCACCCAGACTGGGAAATCCGGCCCCACCTCGGCGCGCACCGCGCGCACCACTTCCAGCACCAGCCGCGCCCGGCCGGCAAGGTCGCCGCCATAGGCGTCCTCGCGGCTGTTGGTGGCGGGCGAGATGAAGGAGGAGAGCAGATAGCCATGGCCCGCATGGATTTCGAGGCCGTCGAACCCGGCCTTGCGCGCGCGCCTGGCGGCGGCGGCGAACTGGCCCACGACATGGGCGATGTCCTCCGGCGTCAGCACCTTGATCGTGGGCATCTTGCCCCCGGCGAAGGCGGCCATTTCCTCCGGCAGGAAATAATCGGGGAAATCGCCCGCGAAGGGCGGCGGATAGGCGGGCGCCCAGAGCGGATGGTCGTATTGCGCGCTATGGGTGGCGACGAGGCCGCCATGATGGAGCTGCGCGGCGATCCTGCCGCCCGCTTCATGGACCGCCTGCGTCAGCCGGGTGAGGCCGGGGAGGAAGCGATCGTCGGAAATGGCGCTCTGGTTGGGCTGGACCGCACCGACCGGCCAGGCGACGCCGGTGACGCCCATGATGATGAGGCCCGCGCCGCCCTGTGCCTGTGCGACATGATAGTCGATCAGGCGCTGGCTGACATGGCCATCCTCCGCCGCGAGGCTGACGCCCATGGCGGTGACGATGATGCGATTGGGCAGGGTCAGGCCGCCGATCCGGCCCGGCGCGAGCAGCGATGTCGGGGCGGGGCCGGAATCCCGGCTGTCGAGCAGGGGGGCTGCGGACATGGAAAACCTCTCTCAAATGCGTTATGCGTAATATTAAACTTGTAATATAACGCTTATATCCGATAAAAACCCTATAACAACGATAATTCGCGTAACAAAATTCATATTTTCTCTTGGGAAGGTGCGATGGAGCAGCATATATCGGACCAGATTGCGTTGCGGGACCTGCTGATGCGCTATTGCCGGGGGGTGGACCGCCGGGATTTCGCGCTGGTGCGCTCGCTCTATCATGATGACGCGATCGACGATCATGGCACGATGTTCCGCGGCGGGCCGGATGCGTTCGTCGCCTGGTTGCCGGAGGCGATGGCCCCTTGGGAGGCGACCCGGCACATGATCGGCAACAGCCTGTTCGTGGTCGAGGGCGACAGCGCCGAGGGCGAGCATTATGTCGAAGCTTGGCACCGCACCCCCGCGCCCGATGCGTGCGACTATATCGTCCATGGGCGCTATCTCGATCGCTATGAAAAGCGCGCCGGTGCGTGGAAATTCCTGCACCGCAGTCTGGTGTTCGACCATGGCGCCATCCGCGCCGTCGATGGCGAGGCGCAGGCCCGGCTGGGGGGCGACGCGCCCCATGGCCGCGCGGACAGGGGGGACCCGTCCTGGTCCTATGCGCTGCTGGCGGGGGCGGCGCAATGAGGGGCGTGGTCTGGGATGGCCGCAAGCTCCACGTCACCGACCGGCTGAGTCTGCGTCCCATCGAGGCGGGCGAGGTGCGGGTGCGGGTGTTGCGCTCCGGCATCTGCCATAGCGATATCGGGATGATGGCGGTGCAGGGCGCAGCAGTGCCCATGGTGCTGGGGCATGAGGCGGCAGGGGAAATCGCTGAGATCGGGCCGGGCGTCACCGGCTGGGCGGTGGGGGACGCGGTGTCGGTCGGCACTCAGACGCCCTGCGGTCATTGCCGCGAATGCGAGCGCGACGAGCCGCATAATTGCGATATCACCTGGGGTTATGCGCCGGGCTATCCGTTTTTATGGGAAGGGAAGCCGGTGGCCTCCTTCGCCAATGTGTCCTCCTTTGCCGAGGAGATCATCGTCAAGGCCGGGCAGCTTTTTGCGACAGGCGACCTGCCGCCCGAACAGAGCGCGCTGATCGGATGCGCGGTGTCGACCGGCGTGTGCGCCGCGCGTGTGCTGGGGCAGGTGCGCAAGGGTGACAGGGTGGCGGTGTTCGGCATTGGCGGCATCGGCGTCAACGCCTTGCAGGGCGCGGCGGTGGCGGGCGCCGAAGTGATCGCGGTCGACGCCAATCCGGCCAAGGAAGCCGTTGCCCGCCATTTCGGCGCGGCGCATTTCCTGCGGCCTGAGGCGGGGCAGGATGGCATGGCGCTCGCGCAGGGGCTGGCAGAGCGCTTCGGTCCCATCGACGTGGCGATCGAATGCAGTGGTGCTTTGCCCGCGGTGGAAGCGGCGTTGCATTGCACCAAGCGGGGCGGGCGCACGGTATTGATCGGCCTTTCCGCGCCGGGATCGCAGGCGCGGTTGTCGCTGGATGCGATGCTGGGCGGGCATGAGATTCTCTCCACCATGAATGGCGGCGCGCGGCCGGAGCGGGATTATCCGTTGCTGATCGCGCAGGCGCGCGACGGCACGCTCAACCTCCGTGACCAGATCAGCGACATCTGGCCGCTGGGGGAGGTCGAGGCCGCCATTGCCGCGCTGAAGGCGGGGCAGGTGACGCGCGCGGTGCTGGACCTCACCCGCTAATCGGGCGGTTATGAGAATATATTATATGTATTTCCATTGCAGTTCAGCATTTTAATAGATAAACGCGTAGAAATAATTCATATTGAAAACGCAAAAATGCTATTGGGTCGGGCGGTGTTCAGGGAATGCGCTCGCCCCGGCAGGAAGGAGAATGGGATGAGCGAGGATCGCCTTCGGCTGGAGCAGAACTGGCGGGATTTCTGTGCGAAGCTGGCGGATGCGGGGGAGATATTGTCCCGTCCCAGCGCGCCGGGCACGCGGATCGATCAGGCCGAGGGACTGCGCTATCTCTCGCGGCTCACCCGCACCGCGCTCAACATGTTGGTCGATTCCAGCGATCCGGATTTTCCGCGCCTGTTCCTGCTGTGCGACGATGCGATCAAGATCGGTGCGGATAATCCCGACAATCTCTACCAGCAGATCGTCGTGCGGGGCGACCGCGACTATCGTATCTCCGGTCATCGGGGGACGGTGCCCTATTTCTCGATCGGGTCGAAGGCGAACCGCTACGCGATCGACGGCACCATGGCCTCGACCGGCGAGATCGAGTTCGCCGATATGGCGATGAGCGAGGACGGCAGCTTCGAGATCATCGCCAGCAGGACGGAAAAGCCCGGCAACTGGCTGCCCATGGCCGACGACACGACCCTGCTCATCATCCGTCAGACCTTCAATGACAAGAGCAAGGAAAGTCCCGCCGAGGTCCGTGTCGAGCGGATCAGCGACGGGCCGGAACTGCCGGGCTTTCTGACACCAGAAACGATCGAGGCGCAACTCAATGGTGCGGCGCAATGGGTGCGGGGCACGGCGAACACCTTCGCCAACTGGTCGGAATGGTTCATGACCCAGCCCAATCGCATCTATGATGGCGACCAGCAGGTTTTCTGGAAGGCGGGCGGCGACCCCAATATCTGGTATGGCCATCTTTATTATACGCTGGCGCCCGACGAAGCGCTGGTGATCGAGACCACGCCTCCGCCATGCCGATTCTGGAATTTCCAACTCGACAACTGGTGGATGGAATCGCTTGACCATGTGCATCGCAAGGTGTGGGTGAACGGCGCGCAGGCCCGATATGAGGCGGACGGCAGCGTCGTCATCGTCTGCGCCGACAAGGACCCCGGCTATGGCAACTGGATCGATCTGTCCGGGCGCCGCGAGGGCACCGCGCTCTGGCGCTGGATCGACGCGCAGGAGCATCCGGTGCCCCGCTGCCGCGTGGTCAAGATCTAGGTCGTAGATTTAGATGCCTTGAGGATCAGCGGTTTGCGTACTTCAGCAGCCTCCGGGCTTGGAAGATTTGATGGAACGTGGTCGTTCATCGAACCACTATTGCCCAACAAGCCGGGTGGTGTGGCATGGGTGGATTGCCGGCGGACATCTCCACGATGCTTGCGCGACCGAGCCGCTTGACGAGGCCAACCCAGAAGGGCCAACCCTGCTGGGCGACAAGGGGTATGATGGCAGAGCCATCCGAGAGGCCGCTGCGGTCAGGAACGCCTGGGCCAATATACCCATTGATCCAGCCGTAAGCAGCGCTTCGCCTTCTCGCCATGGCTCTATAAACGGCGAAACCTTGTCGAGCGCTTCTTCAACCGCATCACGCAATTTCGCCGCGGCGCTACCCGTTACGACAAAGATCCGGCCAATTCGGAAGAGGAGAGCGTTTTCACTATGAGCGAACACGCTCTCCTCTTCCGATGCCGTATTTTCCGAACCGTTGACCGTAAACGGTCAACTTGAAAATGCTCTGGTACCGAATGCCCCCATGTTGATAGGGCATGGAAGGGGGCGCAATTTGTCGTGCTCTTCGGGGCATGTTTCATCAGGGTCGTGACGGCCTGATGTGCAACCGCCCGCCCATACATGGAATTCCTGCCAGTCCCGTTTGGTCCATCGCGCTTGCGCGATGATCTTAATATGATGGATGCGGACAGTGCCTAAAGCGCGCCCCAACGCTGCGCTACCCGCGCTGCGGGCAGCAAGAGATGCCGGATGAGCATCTCATATTTCCGATGGAATGAGACAGGTTCCGGTTTTTCCAGAGGAAAGGGCAGCGATTGCATGGCGTCGCGCGCCAAAGCATCTGCAAGGATCTTGCCCATCAACGGCGCCATGACATTACCCCAAGCATTGAAATACATCAGCCCATAGACATTTCCCGCCAGTTCGAACACGCCGGGGAATTGCGCCTTGCGCATCGCGACACGACCGGTCCAGTAAGTCTCCATCTCGATATTCATGCCGCGGGTTTCCGGCCAGGTCCGGTGCAGCCAGCGCAATTGTGAACGGAAATGCCATGCCGCATCCTGTGCGCCGCCGACACGCGGGATGGAGGAGAGGATCAGCCGGTTGTGGCGGTCACGCACCATGGGATTGAGATCGATCGGCGCCTGGGCAAATGTACCGCCGCCGGGCAGGATGATGTCCAGGGCTTCTGGCGGTAATGTCTTTGTGGTCAGGGCATAAGCGGTCAGGGGATAGAAGGCCTTGCGGAACGCAGGTTCTATAGCGCCCGGATAGGCTGCGGTGCAGAACAGGACGCGATTCGCAACCACGCTGCCGCTATGTGTCCGCACCCGCCAGCGGCCGCCTTGCACCGGCTCCAGCGCCAGCGCCTCGCTCTCCCCATGGATATGCGCGCCGAGCCGATGCGCGGCCGCGATCATGCCGTTTGTGAACAGATAGGGATTAACCCGGCCGCCATTTTCGAAGATCACGCCAAAGGGGTAGGCGTCCGAGCCTGTCCGCGCCTTCATCTCTGCGCCGGATATCCGTTCCAGCCGTTGCAGGCCATGCGTCTCCAGATAGGAAAATTCCCGGACGAAGGCGTCGAAAGCCTTTTGCGTTTTCATGCCGTTGACATAGCCGGAGCGAACCGCGTCGCAGTCGATCCCATAGTGGGCGGAAAGATCGAAAGGGATGGTGTGATGTTCGCGGAACAATTCCAGAAAGCGTTTGCCGCCATCAGGAAAGCGATCCAGCACCTTCATGTCGCGCAGGATCGGCAGCACATGACCGGCATTGCGTCCGGAGGCACCCCAGCCGGGCTGCCGGGCCTCCAGAACGGTGACGCCGATTCCCGCCTCTGCCAGATGCAGCGCTGTCGAGGCGCCGGCCAGACCGGCGCCGATTATCACGACATCGGTCGAAACGTCGCCGGCCAATGCGGGCCATTGCTTCGCCAGTCCTTGGGGGTGCGTCCAGCCGCTGCTGGATACGGGGACCTCGCCCCTTTCATAGGCTATGTTGTGCGACATGATCAGGCTTCCAAAGATAAGAGAGAAGGGTTTGGCGTGCGGTGGGTGCGGCAGAGAAGAGAAGCGCAGGCGGCGAGCAGGCAGAGGCCGGCAAAGAGCGATATCGGCCAGGAATATCCGCCGGCGATCTCATAGGCCCACCCCATGATGGCGGGGGCCAGCGCCCCCACGAAACCGTTTATGGTGAAGATAATCCCCAGCATGGAGGCATAGGCCCGCTGCCCGATGATTTCGCCCAGCAGCATCGAACCGGATTGCGCGGGCAATCCGGCGACGCTGCCCCAGCAAAGGATGAAGAGAATGATCGCGCCGGGGCCGTTCCCGGCACCGAGCAGCGCGAATGTACCCGCGCCCTGAAGGATGAGGATCAGGGGCAGCAGGATATATGCTCTTATCCGGTCGGACAGATAGCCTCCGATCATCAGGCCCGGCAGGCTCATGAAGTTCGTAATGCCGTAAAGGGTGACGGCCTCGCTTGTGTCAAAGCCGGTCTTGCGCAGATAGGCGATGAGATTGAACAAAATGGCGTTCATGCTCAACTGGCTGATCGTCAGGACCATGGCGAGTATCCAGAAGGCCGGTAGTTTCAGCACCTGCTGGACGGTCAGGCCATGCTCCTCCTGCGATCGGTTTCCATCCCCTGCGATAGTATCGGGCAGGCGGCGCACTATGGGCAGGCTGATTGCACCGGCCAGAGCGCCGAAAATCCAGAAGGCCTGCCGCCACCCCGCCGCGTCGATCAGCCATTTGCTCGCCAGCGGCATGGCCGCGCTGGCAAGCGCGCAGGACCCGATGAAGAGGGCCACCGCCAATCCCCTCCGCCGATGAAAGCTCTCTGAAATCACGGCGATGCCCGGCACGATCGTCGCGAGGCCCGCCCCGATGCCGGCCAGCGCCATCGCCCCCATGAATTCGGGCAGGGACCGGATGAAACCGGCGGCGATCCAGCCGCTGAGAGCGATGCCGGTGCCGATGGAAAAAATCCCTCTTTTGCCGCAGCGTCTCATGACCGGGCCGACGATCAGATTGCCGGCGCTCATGCCCAGCAGCAACATGACCGGCCCGCCGCCCATGGCGCCTTCGCCCCAACCGAATGTCTGTTGCATGACCGAGACATAGACGCTGAGCGAGGTCAGCATGCCGCCGATCAACAGGAAGCCGATGATCGCGAGGATAGCCAGAAGGCCCCATGGCTCATCCGGCAATATATCATCCTGACCTGATGTCATCACCTCCGCGACCTCTCTCATATTTTCTCTCGTGTTTCGTGAAATGCCGCTTGAACCGGGCAGTCCCGGCCCGATATGGAGCGCGCATGACACGCGGAAACATTCGTCCCGGCGGGCGCACGGAAAGGGTCAGGCAGACCGTCGCTGCGACCGTCCTCCAACTGATCAAAAGCGTGGGCGCCGAATTTTCCATGCTGGACGTTGCGGAACGATCCGGCATTGCGCGCTCGACCATCTATGCGCGCTGGCCGACGAAGGAAGCGCTGATGGCCGAGGCGCTGACCACGCATAATTCGACATTCCAGGTGAAGATGCAGCCTGACTGGCGCGCCCATTTGCGCACCATTGCCTTTGCGTTCAGGGATTTCTCCTCGCACCCTGATGAGATCGCGATCAACGGTCTGATCGCCAGCCTTGGGCCGGGATTCCTGAATGAGGAAACCATGCGCCAATGGCAGTCCATCTCCTATGAAATGGCCGCGCCGCTCCGCACGGCCCAGCTCGCGGGGGAAATCCGTCCGGAAGTGGATACGATGGTCGTGATCTCGACGCTGTTCACGACGATATCGGGTCTGATCGTGATCGCCAAGGACCGGCCGGGCGATACCTATCTGGAGCAACTGACGAACCTTCTGATCAGGGGATGCGAAATCCCGGGATGACGTGTCTGTTTCCGGTGGCCGGAAGGCTGGCTGCCCCCCGGCCACCCGCTGTTCAATAAGTGAACTTCGCGTCCACGCCGAAGGTGCGGGATTTTTTGAAGGACGCGCTGCCATAACCAAGGCTGCCGAAGTCTATGCCGAAATCGATATTGCGCTGGTCGGTGAGATTGTCGCCCCAGAAGCCGATGTCGAGCTTGCCGCTGCCGGCTGTTATATCGGCGAGCGAGATGCGCGCGCGCAGATTATGATCGGGGCGCGAACGGATGTCGCGATTGAACAGGTTCAGCCTGTCAATCGTGAACCAGTAGACCGTGCTGCGATAGCTATAGTCGGCGCGCAGCGACAATCTTCCCACGGCCAGGCTGTAATCATATTGGATGCCGGCATGGGCGTTCAGTTTCGGGGCCTGCGACATGCGGGCTTCGGATGCGACATTGATCACGTCATTTGTCGCCGGATCGCGATAGAGATAGGATTTATACTTGGGCGAGGTGTAGCCGATCGATCCATCGATTGTCAGACCCCGCACCGGAAGGGCGGTCATCTCCGCTTCTACGCCGCGATAGGCGACTCGCCCTGCATTGACGATGGCCGACATCGCGCCTTCGGTACCAGCCAGGAATTGCGAGATCTGGAGGTCGCGATAATCGACATAGAATATGGAAAGGTTGGTCCGCAGCATATGGTCGAACCATTCGCCCTTCAGTCCGCCTTCATAGGCGATCACCTTCTCCGGATTGAAGATGTTGATCTCCGATGCGGAAGGGTTGATGCCGCCTGCCCGGAAACCGCTCGATACGCGGACATATCCCATCAGGTCGGGACGCAGCTTGTAGGCGGCGGACACCAGCCATGAGACATTGTTATAGGATACCCTGCCGTCGAGATTGGGCTGTACGTCACCCGCCAGAGTTAGCCATTTTTTGTCGTGCGTATAGCGGACGCCGCCCGTGAGTTCGAGATCGCTCCCCTCGGGTGTATAGCTCAGCTGGCCGAACAAGGCGTAGGAGCGGGCCATGCCGGAAAAGGCCTGCAAGGGAGAGAGGCCGACGCCTGCCTCGCCGCCCGGAAGCACATAGGTCAGCTGCTGATAATTGGCCTCGGAGGATTTTTCGCTGAAATAGAAGGCGCCGCCGACATATTTGAAAGCGCCTGCTTCGCCCAGCAGTTGCACTTCCTGAGAGAATTGATGCTGCCGTTGCGTCGTATAGCCATCATAGGTCGTGACCGGCTGCACGCCGGTCGGCACTACGCTGCCGTCCACGAAGAGGATGGGGCTGAGCGTGAAACCGCGCATCGGGCCATTGCCCGACAGGCCGTTCGCACCATCCTGCCGGTAGGCGCGATAGGCGGTAATCGACTTGATCGCCAGTTCGGGGATGAATTGATAGTTCAATGTCAGTGCATGGCCATAGACCCGTGCCTTGACGCTGAAGGTCGGGTCCCCGTTCAGGTCGAGCGCGGGTTGCTGTTCCCCTTTACGCAGGCCGTGAGAGCCGATCTGGAAGGGAGAGCCGCCAAACATCTCTGACGCGCCAAAATAGGTGCGTATGTCGTCAGTAGCATTGATGACCTGGAAGAAGGAGGGAACGCCTCTGCGGCTGTTATAATCGAAGCCGTAATTGACGGTCAGATCGCCAAAGTCGCCCTGAACCGCGGCGGTCACGGCCTCGCTGTTCAACGCGCCGGGGTCCTGACTGGCTGGCGCCAGGATATTATCGAAATAGCCGTCCCGCTGGCGATGCATATAGGAAAGGGATGCCTTGATCGGCGTCTGGGCAATATAGCCGGTATCGAACCGCGCGCGCGCATACCAATCGTTGAACGTGCCGTAACCGGCCTTGCCCTCGAAACCGAAATGGTCGGCGGGCTTCCGGCTGATCAGCTGGACTGCGCCGCCGACGCTGTTGCGGCCGAATAGCGTGCCTTGTGGGCCGCGCAATATCTCGACGCGTTCCAGATCGACCAGATCGAAGACCGCGCCCGCCGAACGGGCGATGTAAACGCCGTCCAGATAAATGCCCACGCCCTGTTCCGATACGGCGCTGGGCGACGCATTGCCTATGCCTCGAATGTACACCGATGCCGCGGTGATCGACCCGGGCTGCTGGCTGATACCCAGATTGGGGGTGAATTGGGCCGTGGCGACGACATCGCGAATATTCAGTTTGTCCAGCAATTCCCCGGACATCGCGGTTACGGCCACCGGCGTGGACTGGATGTTCTCATTTGTCCGGCGTGCGGTGACCACGATGGCTTCGAGGCGAGAATCGTCATTTTTCGTGCCGGTTTCTGCCTGGGTCGCAGCCGAGGCAGATGTCGCGTTCCAGGCGATGCCAGCCAGCAATATGCTTCGTGAGATGGCTCCAATTCTCATGTTTAAAATTCCCCTTTCCTTAGGACTCGCCAGAGCTGGCCTTGTCTTTGGGCAGGGAAATGCTGGCACAGCTTTTTTTATTTAACAAGACATATTGTAGTGTTTATAGAAGGGCAGGACAGGCAACTGGCATCATGCGCCTGCGCTGCAATTCGTCCCCGACAAAAAGGAGAAGCCATGTCTGATAATGAAAGCGCCGAAAGCTGGGGATTTAGCGAGGCGAAAGCCGGCGGCGGCTTGCTTTTCTGCTCCGGACAAATCGGCGTGGAGGCGGATGGCTCCGTGTCGTCCGACGCCGCGCGCCAGTTCGAACTTGCCTTCGGTGCTCTCGGTGACGTGCTGGCGCGACATGGGAGCACCGCCGCAGAGATCGTCGATCTCACGACTTTCCATGTCGGCTACCCGAACAATATGGAGGCCTTCATGGCTGCCAAAACCGCATTCCTGAACGGCGCTTCCTGCTGTTGGACAGCGATTGGCGTCGCTGCGCTTGGCTATCCGGGCAGCCTCGTCGAGATCAAGGCGATCGCCCGGATTCCCGACCCTGCAAGCTGATTGCCGACGATTGATGGAGGGGGCTCATGAGCGCCATTGAAGAATATGATTTTATTGTCGTGGGTGCGGGTTCTGCGGGGTGCGTGCTCGCCAACCGCCTGTCTGCCGATGCCGCATTCAAGGTTCTCGTGCTGGAAGCGGGGGGGCGAGACAGCAATCCCCTCATACACATGCCTGCGGGTTTTTTCCCCATGCTTCGGAACGGAATGGTCAGCTGGCAATATCAGACAGCGCCGCAAAAGCATCTCGACAACCGGGTTCTTGCGGATGCGCGCGGCAAGGTGCTGGGGGGCAGCAGCTCAATCAACGGCATGTGCTATAGCCGGGGCAGTCCCGAAATTTTCGACCTCTGGGCCAGCCTTGGCAATCAGGGCTGGTCTTATTCGCAGGTCCTGCCCTATTTCAAGCGGGCCGAATGCAGTGCCCATGGAGAAAGCGATTTTCACGGTGGTAGCGGCCCCTTGCCGGTGACGCAGGCCAAGGTTCGCAATCCGGGGCAGAAGGCGTGGATCGAGGCGGCGCAGCAGGCTGGCTTCCCCTATAGCGAGGATCATAACGGTGCCGCGCCGGAAGGCTTTGGGCCATCCGAACATACGATCTACAAGGGGCGGCGGATGAGCACGGCGGCGGCCTATCTCCGCCCCGTCCGGTCGCGCTCGAATCTGACGATCCGCACGAAAGCGCACGTTACTGGAATAACCATGGAAGGACGGCGCGCCGTCGGCGTGGAATATCGTCATCAGGGGCGTGTCAAGAAAGTGCGCGCACGATGCGAGGTGATCGTCAGCGGAGGAACCTTTCAATCGGCGCAACTGCTCATGCTGTCGGGCATTGGAGAGGGCGACCATCTGCGCTCGCTGGGAATCAAGGCGATCGCCGACCTCAAGGGTGTCGGGCAGAATCTGCACGATCATATCGGCACGCAGGTCCAGATCACCAGTCCTGAGCCGGTGTCGAATTATACATTCGCCCGCAGTCCCATGCGGATCGCGGCGGCGGCCCTGCAATATATGGTGACTCGCGGCGGTCCGCTTGCGGAATGCGGTACCGATGTGATCGGCTATTTGCGATCGGGCGCGCAGGGGCATGACGAACTCGACCTCAAATATTATTTCCTGCCGATGCTGTTCGGTGGCGATGGGGAGCTTGTCTCCGAACATGGCTTCACCAATCTCGTCATCCTGACCCGGCCGGAAAGCCGAGGGGAATTGAGGTTGCGATCGGCCGATCCGATGGCGCAACCGGTCATAGACGCCAATTATCTGGCGGAGGAGCGGGACAGGGACGCCTTGCGGCGGGGGGTGCGGATCGCTCGCGATATTCTCGCCCAGCCCGCCTATCGGCGCTTCCGCGGAGAGGAATATTGCCCGGGTGTCCAATGTTCCAGCGATGGGGATCTCGACTCCTTCTTTCGTAGCAGTTGCAACGTCAATTATGAAGCGGTCGGCACCTGCCGCATGGGGCATGACGAACTGGCCGTCGTCGACGACCGGCTGCGCGTGCATGGCATTGATGGCCTGCGTGTCGTGGATGGCTCGGTCATGCCTCGCATCACCACCGGTGATCCCAATGCGACCATCATCATGATTGCGGAAAAGGCGGCGGACATGATCATGGACCATGCGGGCTGTTGCTAAAGGTGCGAGGTTCGCAGGATGGGAGGCCTGCCCTTGAGTTGATGCGCGGTGAACCACCGATGTGCGATAATCCGAGCATGGTTGCCCGGTGGAAACCGACATAAGAAAAAGATGCTCTCGGCATTGGCCTTGTCTACAAATCAAGCGGCCTGACGGCATTGCGATTCCGAGCCGATCAGAATGACTCTCGACATTCCCGGTCGCCTGCTTGTCTGGTCGGGGCAGCGCAGTGCTGGCGAACTGGTAATTGGTCGAGGCGGCGCGATCAATTTTACCTATGCCGTGGATTGGCTGGCAGATGTGACGACTGTCCAGTTTTTCCGCGCGCTTCCCATGCAATCCGAACCACCCCCATTGCCGGATAAGGTGGGCGACCCCGGACGGACGGGTTTGGATAATCGATTGTTTGTGAACGGATGCTCGTGGGTGTTGCGCTCAGGAGCGTACTGGTGCGACCTGCCGGAACGCCGCGCTCCAGTTGCCGAACATCGCAGGAAGATCACGCCATGTGCTGCCTGCTCGCACGGTTCCAGCTTCGCCCGCCCGGCGTTTGTTGATATAAAGCGATCCATCCAGAGGGTGAATCGCATCTCCCCCAAAATAGGAATCCTAAATCCATAAAAACCTTCGGGTATTTCCAGGTCAGATGGAGCGATCTGGCGGTCCGGACCATGTGGGGTGCTAAACATAGGAAGGAGGGCGGTGATTTGCTGCGCAACGGGCGCCGCACCGCGCCGCCGTCGGGCCTGTTATTCGGCGGCGGCAGCGAAATCGATGATCCGGAAGGGATCGCGACCGTCCCATTCCCGCGCTTCGGCAATGCCGGCGCGGATCAGTTCCGCGGTCGTTGCGCTTTCGATCAGCTCGTAGCGCATTTCCGGAGCTTCCGGTGGGGCGAGATAGGCGACGCGGGTGCCGGGGCTTTCGGCGCGGAACTCGACCTCCAGCCCGTCCTCCTGCGCGCGCGCGACCGCCGCGTCGAGGTCATCGGTCAGCCAGGCGACATGATGCGGACCGCATAGTGGCCGCCCTGCCGCATCGCGATAGGGGGAAGGGGCCATGTTCACCGGCTCGATGAGTTCGATCTGCACGCCATCCTGATAGGCAAGGCCGACATGGATGATGACGCGCGTCGGCTCGCCTTTGTGCACCCCCTCCAGCGTGACGTTACGGAAGATTGTCCAGGGGCCGATGCCGGTGGCCTTGCGCCAGCCCGCAATCGCGGGGTCGAGTGCTTCCACCACATAGCCGATCTGCGTTATCGCTTTTCCCCGAAGACAGGACATGGCGAGAGAATCCTTGAATAATTTTATATTTGCGTTTCAGATGATGATATATGGAACGCATTTCAGGGGGTGGCAATGCTTTGCATCGATGCGCGGAGCCCGGCAGGGCGGCAACGGGAAGGATCGACGAAAGCTTCGGGGGAAGGGCAGGGAAAGGCTTCGCGCCCGTTTTCGCCCCTTTCCGCGACAAGCTTCGACTGCACATCCGATGCGCAGCCGAAGAGTCGAGGGATGGATATTGATCCCGGCCTGAAGCCACGATCAAACATCGCAGCGCCAGTCTAGCGTGGATCATGTCGAAGGCTATCCCTGCCCGGAAAAAAAGGATCGTCAGATGAACCCCTCTCTTTCGTCCGGTGATCCCTTCGCCGCAGAACATGAAGCATTGCTGGCGGCGCTGCGTCGCCGTCTGCGCATGAGCGGCTGGACACAGGCGGAAATCGCCCGGAAACTGGGGGTCGGAACCGCGACCGTCAAAAGATGGCTGCATGGCAAGGGGTTGGGCCTGCGTACCCTGTCGCAACTCTGTGCGCTCGCCAATATCACCCTTTCCGAACTGGCGGAACAGAGCGCGATTCCCGACCGTTCCAGCGACCAGTTGACGTTGGCGCAGGAAAAGGCATTGACCGCCAGCCCAGAATTGTCGACGGTGTTCTTCATCATCGTTTCGGGCTGGCCGGTGTCCGAGGCGGAGGAAGGTTTCGGGCTCGCGCCCGCCGACATACCTTGTCATATCGAGCGGCTGGAACGGCTGGCGCTGATCGACCGCCTGCCGGGTGGCCGCCTGCGCGCGCGACTCGACCCGGCGCATGTCTGGCAGCGCGAACCGATGCGCCGCCATTTCGAGAAATATATGAAGCATCTGTTTTTCAGCCTCGATTATGGCGACCCGGCGACGATCTTCGGCGCGGAAACCATGAAGCTCTCCCCGGTGGGGGTGGCGCGGGTGGCGGAACGGATCGAGCGCTTTCGTGGAGAATTGCGGGAAATCGCGCAGGAGGACCGGCGGCAGAGTTCTCTGCCCGGCCAATGGCATGCGGTGCTGGCCGTCGCCTGTCCCACCGCGCCATTAAAGACAGGAAGATGATGATCCACTCTTGACGTAGAGATTATTTCGTTACACCCTGCATTTCGATAATGATTTGACCAGATTCATATTAAAATGCAGTGTTAAATCTGGATATGGAGGATGTATTCTGAAAGAGAGCTGGCGCGCTGAAACTGCGCCGCCGCCCTTTTGGCTTTGCATCGGGGAAGAGATAATGGCGGCAAACCGCCAAATGTCCTGTCCGGGTCGTCGCGGGGCGACACGGATTGGGACAAAGGACCGGAGCCCGGCAAAGGGACCGGCCTGTTCGAGGGATGGCGTCGCCTCATAAGGAGGAGGGGATTGCCATGCGTTCTATTATTGCCGTTGTTCTGACTGGCGTATCGTCTTTCGCCGCAACGGCGGCTCTGGCCCAACCTGCGGAGCAGACTGAGTCTGTGTCCGGCCAGGGACAATTGGCCGATATCATCGTTACCGCGCAGCGCCGCGAGGAAAGCCTGCAAAAGGTTCCCGTTGCCGTGACCGCGATCGGTGGCGAACAACTCGACAAACTGCGCGTCACCAATGTCCGGAATCTCGCCGGTCTTGCTCCCAGTCTCCAGATCAATACGCAGGGCCTGCAATCCAACCCGACGATCATCATTCGCGGTGTGGCGTCGGGCGCGTCGAACAATGCGGTGGACCCTAAGGTCGGCATCTATCTCGACGGCGTTTATATCGGGCGCTCGACCGGTTCCGTGTTCGATCTGGCCGATATCCAGCGCGTCGAGGTGCTGCGTGGTCCCCAGGGCACGCTGTTCGGGCGCAATGCCACCAGCGGCGCGATCAGCCTGACGACGGCCGCGCCTTCGGGCCAGCTCGGGGTCAGGGGATCGGTTTCCTACGGCAATTATGATGCGATGCGTGGGAAGGTGTCGGTGGACCTGCCCTCTTTCGGTCCGCTGTCGCTCAAATTCTCTTATCTGCATGATGAGATCGAGGGCGATTATAAGAACCCGATCGGAGGGGAGACGCTGGATTTCAGTCAGGTGGTTCCTTCGTTCGGCACGCAGAAGATCGTCCGGAAACTGGGCGGGCGCAATGTCGATGGCGTCGGTGTCGCCGCGCGGCTCGAACTTGGCGACTTCCTGGCCGATTATCGGTTCGATTATACCGATGCCCGGTCGAGCGGACGCTCGATCCAGGGGCGCGGCGTCCTTCCGGACAGCTCGGGGGCGCTGCTCTCGCCGATCGTCGCGATGCAGCCCGCTTTCGGCGGTATCGTGAACATCTCCGACGACAGGCTTTCGACGGTGGCGAATGCCTCCAGCATCGAGCGGGTCGTGACGCAGGGGCACAGCCTGACGCTCAGCTATCCGGTGAGCGACAACCTGATCGTCAAGAGCATCTCCGCCTTCCGCAAATTCCGGCAGGAACCGAATATCTATGACCTTGCCTCCAGCGGCGGGATGAAATTCACCACCGCGCAGTTGCAGGCGCTGGTGATAGGCGATGCCGCGGCCATTTTCGATCCGGCCAACCTGCCGGGTCCCAATGACTCCTTTTTCTCGCTGATGACCACGCGGTCCACCAGCCAGAAGCAGTTCACGCAGGAATTCCAGGTCCAGTTGACTTCGGACAAGGTGGACCTCACCGCCGGCCTGTTCTACTTCCATGAAAATTCGCCGGCGGATGATTATCTCGGCATCTTCCAGACGGTGGATAATGGCGTGGTGGTCGACATGGCGAATGTCGGATTGATCGCGGGCCTGCCGATCGGGCAATTGCCCTTCGACCTCAACGGCGATGGCGTCGTGGATGCGCAGGACAGCAATCCTTCGCTCGCCAGCCTGTTCGGCAGCGGCCTTACCCGTACCCGCGCGATCAACGATTCCTACGCGGCCTACGGACAGCTCACCTATCACCTCACCGACACGCTCGATCTTACCGGCGGCCTGCGCTACACGATCGACAAGCGCGAGAACCGCATCTACGAGGTTTCGGGCGGTCAGGGTGGCCAGCTTGGTGTTGGCGATTATAAGGTCAAATATAAGAAGGCGACCTGGGCGGCGATCCTCAACTGGCGTCCCACGGACCGGGTGACCGCCTATGCCAAGGTATCGACCGGCTATGTCGCGGGCGGTATCCTGAGCGGCATTCCCTATAAGCCGGAAACGCTCACATCCTATGAGCTTGGCCTGAAGGCGCAGGGGCTGGACAATCGCCTGCGCACCAATATCGCGTTGTTCTACAGCGATTATAAGGATCTCCAGACCCAGAATTTCATCAATGGCCGCCAGTTCTTCAACAATGCGGGCAAAGCGGATATCAAGGGGTTCGAGATCGAGGCCGATTTCCTGCCGGTGCGCGGCCTGACGCTCAGCGGCAATATGAGCTATACCAAATTCGGCTATAAGACCTTCATCCTCAATGGGGTGGACGTGGCGGATGTCGCCCGCACGCCCTATGCGTCCAAATGGCAGGGCAGGGCCTCGGTGCAATATGACGCGCCGGAAATGGATTTCGGCGGCTATCTGTCTGGCCGCGTCGATGCCCGGTATCGCAGCAAGGTGCCGCTGGTTTCGACGCCGATCTACGATCTTTCCGGTGCCCTGTCGGATCTGGAGGATCAGGCGTTCCAGAAGGGCTATTGGCTGGTCGACGGCCGTCTGGGGTGGGTGGATATCCCGCTGGGCGGCACCAAGGCTTCGCTGTCGCTCTTCGGGCAGAATCTGTTTAATAAGAAATATGTGTCCTTCGGCGCCACGGTCCTTCAGCTTGTGGCCGGTTATGAGCGCGGACGGACCTATGGTGTCGAGCTGGGTGTCGCCTTCTGACCAGCCGATATCGCGCGTTTGAAGAAGCGCCCCTGCCGCGCCGCCGTGCACGGCAGGGACCAGAACAAGAGGAGAGCGATAATGGAAGAGGATATTGCCTCGCGCGTCAGTAGCGCGGATTTCGCCTATTATAACGGGGCCGGTCCCGGTTTCACGACCGAAAGTTCGGTGCTGATCAGTTCCTCCCCCTATCTCAACCATCCGCAGCTGCGGTCGCTGATCGCGCAGGAGATGCTGCGGCGGAACGGGGCGGAACTGCCCAACACCGCCTATATTCCGGACGTGGTGAAAATCCTGATGGAACTGGAGGACTGGCCGCGCATCTTCCAGCTGTTCGAAGAGGAAAAGGCACGCCTGCCCGCGTTCAAGGCCTGGCTGGAGGGACGCAAGGTATCGTTGTTCAAGACCGAGGAACTGGCCGGGGCGGAGCCGGGCACGCTGCGCGCGGTGATCTATGATTTCGTCGTCAACAGCGGCTATAATATGGATCATTTCTTCCAGGGAATGGAGATCAAGACCGACTTCGACTTCTACATGAAGGAGCGGACCCATACCCATGACATCGAGCATATGATCACCGGTTTCGAGACCAACCATGCCGGGGAAATCGCGCTGCTCGCCGCCAATATGCGGGCGCTCTATCAATATTTCACGCCGGAGCTGGCATCTTTCTTCAACCGGGTGAGCGCCTATCTCCGGGCCAAGACGATCATGAAGAGCGGGCTATTCTATCCCGAGGCGGTGAAGGTCGAACTGGATGCCGAGGATATCGGCGCGGCGCAGGGGCGGACGTGGAAGCATCCGCTCTTCATCATCCCCTATCGCGATTATCTCGACTGGCAGGTGAGCGACATCCGCGAGGAATTCGGCATCACCAACCCGCCCAAGCCGGGCGAATGGGCCTGGACCAATTCGGTCAGCGAGGACCCGCGCCCCGACCACGCGATGGCGGCGGAATAAGCCGAAGGGAAGGATCGATTGCCGGTCGCGAAGGTTCGCCTGCCTTCGCGGCCGGATGTCTTTTGCGGCCGGATCGCGGATCGGGAAGGGGTCGTTTTCCGGCCCTGCACTCTGACTAAAAGAAAACCGGCCGGAACCCGAAGGCCCGGCCGGTCATCTTCATGCAATGGTCGAAGCGCTGACGTTACGCGACGCGCTCGGCATATTCGCCGATCTTGTCGAAGTTCATGTAGCGATACACTTCGTCCTTCGATTCGTTGATGACGCCCATTTCCGCCATATATTCCGCCACGGTGGGCAGGCGGCCCAGCTTGGAGGCGACCGTCGCCAGTTCGGCGGAGGACAGGAACACATTGCTGTTCTTGCCGAGGCGGTTGGGGAAGTTGCGGGTCGAGGTCGACACCACGGTCGCGCCTTCACGCACCTGTGCCTGATTGCCCATGCACAGCGAGCAGCCCGGCATTTCCATGCGCGCACCGGCCCCGCCCAGCGTCGAATAATGACCTTCCTTGGTCAGTTCGGCGGCGTCCATCTTGGTCGGCGGTGCGACCCAGAGGCGGGTGGGGATGTCCTTCTTGCCCTTCAGCAGCAGCGAAGCGGCGCGGAAGTGACCGATATTGGTCATGCACGAACCGATGAACACTTCGTCGATCGGCGTTTCCTGCACGGTGGAGAGCAGGCGCGCATCGTCGGGATCGTTAGGCGCACACAGGATCGGCTCCTTGATGTCGGCAAGGTCGATCTCGATGATGGCGGCATAATCCGCATCCGCGTCGCCTTCCAGCAGCTGCGGGTTGGCGAGCCATGCCTCCATGGCCTCGATGCGGCGCTGGAGCGTGCGGGCATCCTGATAGCCGTCGGCGATCATGTTCTTCATCAGGACGATGTTCGAGTTCATATACTCGATGATCGGTTCCTTGTTGAGGTGCACGGTGCAGCCCGCGGCCGAGCGTTCCGCCGAAGCGTCGGTCAGTTCGAACGCCTGTTCGACCTTCAGGTCGGGCAGGCCCTCGATTTCGAGGATGCGGCCGGAGAAGATGTTCTTCTTGCCCGCCTTCTCGACCGTCAGCAGGCCCTGCTGGATCGCATAATAGGGGATGGCGTGGACGAGATCGCGCAGCGTGATGCCGGGCTGCATCTCACCCTTGAAGCGCACCAGCACCGATTCCGGCATGTCGAGCGGCATCACGCCGGTCGCGGCGGCGAACGCCACGAGGCCGGAGCCTGCCGGGAAGGAAATGCCGATCGGGAAACGGGTGTGCGAATCGCCGCCGGTGCCGACCGTATCGGGCAGCAGCAGGCGGTTGAGCCAGCTGTGGATCACGCCGTCGCCCGGACGCAGCGCCACGCCGCCACGATTGGCGATGAACGCGGGCAGCTCGCGATGGGTGGTGACGTCGACGGGCTTGGGATAGGCGGCGGTGTGGCAGAAGGACTGCATCACCATGTCGGCGGAGAAGCCGAGGCAGGCGAGGTCCTTCAGTTCGTCGCGAGTCATCGGGCCGGTGGTGTCCTGCGACCCCACGGTGGTCATGCGCGGCTCGCAATAGGTGCCGGGGCGCACGCCCTGACCTTCGGGCAGACCGCAGGCGCGGCCGACCATCTTCTGCGCCAGCGTGAAACCCTTGCCGGTGTCGTTGGGGGTGGCGGGCTGGCGGAACAGATCCGAAGCGGGCAGGCCGAGGAAGTCACGCGCGCGCGCGGTCAGCGAGCGGCCGATGATGAGGTTGATGCGGCCACCGGCGCGCACTTCGTCGAACAGCACCGGGCTTTTGAGCTGGAACTCGGCGACGGTGGCGCCGTCCTTCTCGATCTTGCCGGCATAGGGATAGATGTCGATGACATCGCCCATGTTGAGCTGGGTGACGTCGACCTCGATCGGCAGCGCGCCCGAATCTTCCTGCGTGTTGAAGAAGATCGGCGCGATCTTGCCGCCCAGCGTGACGCCGCCGAAGCGCTTGTTGGGGACATAGGGAATGTCTTGACCGGTCGCCCAGATCACGCTGTTGGTGGCGGACTTGCGCGAAGAGCCGGTGCCGACCACATCGCCGACATAGGCCACGAGATGGCCCTTCTTCTTCAGGTCCTCGATGAACTGCATCGGGCCGCGCTTGCCATCCTCTTCGGGCGTGATGCCGTCGCGGGCGTTCTTCAGCATGGCGAGATAGTGGAGCGGAATGTCCGGGCGCGACCAGGCGTCGGGCGCGGGCGACAGGTCGTCGGTGTTGGTCTCGCCGGTCACCTTGAACACGGTGACGGTGATCTTTTCCGCGACTTCCGGGCGGTCGGTGAACCACTGGGCGTCGGCCCAGGACTGGATCACATTCTTCGCATTCTCATTGCCCGCCTTGGCGAGTTCGGCGACATCATGGAAGAAGTCGAACATGAGGAGGGTCTTTTTCAGGCCCTCTGCGGCGACCGCGCCGACTTCGGCATCGCCCAGCAGGTCGATGAGCGGCTTCACATTATATCCGCCGACCATGGTGCCGAGCAGCTCGGTGGCGCGGGCGCGGCTGATGAGTTCGACCGGGAAGTCGCCATGGGCAACGGCCGAGAGGAAGGACGCCTTCACATTGGCGGCGTCATCGACGCCCGGCGGCACGCGATGGGTCAGCAGGTCGAGGAGGAATTCCTTGTCCTCGCCGGCCGGGGGCGACTTGATCAGCTCGATCAGGTCTGCGGTCTGCTGCGCGGTGAGGGGAAGGGGCGGAATGCCGAGGGTGGCGCGTTCCGCGACATGTTCACGATAGGACTGAAGCATCGAGGACATAGAGTCGGGCTCCGTAATTGGCGACAGGGTCAATACGGGCTAGCGAGCCCGCTACGCGAGCGTGCCCTATTCCCATTCTTGTGGCAGCGCAACATGGAATCCGCATATTCGGGCAAATCGACCGATTTTAATGCAATTGATTATTAATTGAAATAGACTCCGCCAAAATTACAGACGCTCTTTCCCAGAAGGGAGGAAGAACTATAGCGGCGGCGAGCTTTCCCTGTTCCTCCCGCCGGGTCGATGGGCGAGAAAAAGCCGGCGCCTCATCTCTTGTCATATTTGCTGCGCTCTTGGTCGATATTGGCTGATAAGCCTTCGCAAAAGGGTGCAAATCATTGACTCCTGACCCCGGATCATTATCTCGCTTCAAGAGAAGACACAGCTCATTTCGCTTTGACCGCCCGACCGATGGACAAGAGGCAAAGCAGCTGACCGGATAGTCCTTATCCGGGATGATGCGTTGATTTGCGTTCATCATTCCCCGCCGGAATGGCCCAAGCTCGCTAGCGATGGAGACGCATATATGACTGCAATCGGACAGGACACTCTGGGCACGCGCCAGACGCTGACGGTGGGGGGCAGGGACTATGCCATCTATTCGCTGCGCAAGGCGGCGGAAAAGCTGGGGGATGTGTCGCGCCTGCCTTTCTCCATGAAGGTGCTGCTGGAAAATCTGCTGCGTTTCGAGGATGGCGGCTTCACCGTCTCGGCAAAGGATGTCCAGGCGATCGTCGACTGGCAGAAAAACCCGGTCACCGGCGACGAGATACAATATCGTCCCGCCCGCGTGTTGTTGCAGGATTTCACCGGCGTGCCCTGTGTGGTCGATCTCGCCGCGATGCGCGATGCGATTGCGCGGCTGGGCGGGAACAGCAGCAAGATCAACCCGCAGGTGCCGGTGAACCTCGTCATCGACCATTCGGTGATGGTCGATGAATTCGGCACGCCCCGCGCGTTCCAGGACAATATGGAAATCGAGTATCAGCGCAATATGGAGCGCTATGACTTCCTGAAATGGGGATCGAAGAGCCTCACCAATTTCTACGCGGTGCCGCCGGGGACGGGCATCTGCCATCAGGTGAACCTCGAACATATCGCGCAGGCGGTGTGGACCAGCGTCGATGAGAAGGGCGAGACGGTCGCCTATCCCGACACCTGCGTCGGCACCGACAGCCACACGACGATGGTGAACGGCCTCGGCGTGCTCGGCTGGGGTGTCGGCGGCATCGAGGCGGAGGCGGCGATGCTCGGCCAGCCGGTATCGATGCTGATTCCGGAGGTCGTGGGCTTCCGCTTCACCGGCGCGCTGAAGGAAGGCGTGACCGCGACGGATCTGGTGCTGACCTGCACCAATATGCTGCGCAGCCATGGCGTGGTCGGCCGCTTCGTCGAATATTTCGGCCCCGGCCTTGCGACGCTGAGCCTCGCCGATCGCGCGACGCTCGCCAATATGGCGCCCGAATATGGCGCGACCTGCGGCTTTTTCGGCATCGATGACAAGACGCTCGACTATATGCGCCTCACCGGCCGCGATGAGGACCAGATCGCGCTGGTCGAGGCCTATGCGAAGGAACAGGGCTTCTGGATCGACCCGGCGGTCGAGCCGATCTTCTCCAGCACGCTGGAGCTGGACTTGGGCACGGTCGTGCCGACGCTCGCCGGGCCGAAGCGCCCGCAGGACAAGGTGATCCTTCCCGAGGTCGACGACGTGTTCAACGCCGACATGGCCAACACCTACAAGAAGCAGGAAGAACGCGTTCCGGTGGAGGGCAGGGAGTTCGATATTGGCGACGGCGATGTCGTGATCGCGGCGATCACCAGCTGCACCAATACCTCCAATCCCAGCGTGCTGGTCGCGGCCGGGCTGGTGGCGAAAAAGGCCGACGAATTCGGCCTGAAGCCCAAGCCATGGGTCAAGACCTCGCTGGCGCCGGGGTCGCAGGTGGTGACCGATTATCTCGAAAAAGCGGGGCTTCAGGCGCATCTCGACAATATCGGCTTCAATCTGGTCGGCTATGGCTGCACCACCTGCATCGGCAATTCCGGGCCTCTCGCCGAGCCGATCAGCAAGGCGATCAACGAGAATAATCTCGTCGCCGCGGCGGTCATCTCCGGCAATCGCAATTTCGAAGGGCGCGTGTCGCCCGATGTGCGCGCGAACTTCCTCGCGAGCCCGCCGCTGGTGGTCGCCTATGCGCTGAAGGGCACGGTGGTGGAGGACTTCACCACCACGCCGATCGGCACGAGCACGGACGGCAAGGACGTGTATCTCCGCGACATCTGGCCGACCAATGACGAGGTGGCCAGCACCATCGCGCGCTGCGTCGACCGGGAGATGTTCCGCGCTCGCTATGCCGAAGTCTATAAGGGCGACAAGCATTGGCAGGCGATCAACGTCACCGGGTCGGAAACCTATTCGTGGCGCGCCGGATCGACCTATGTGGCGAACCCGCCCTATTTCGAGGGCATGTCGATGACTCCGGCGCCAGTCGCCGATATCATCGAGGCGCGGCCGCTGCTGATCCTCGGCGATTCGATCACCACCGACCATATTTCGCCGGCGGGGTCGATCAAGGTGGACAGCCCGGCGGGCAAATGGCTGATGGACCATCAGGTCGCCAAGGCCGATTTCAACAGCTATGGGTCGCGGCGCGGCCATCATGAAGTGATGATGCGCGGCACCTTCGCCAATATCCGCATCAGGAACGAGATGGTCCCCGGCATCGAAGGCGGCATGAGCCGCTTTGGCGACGAGGTGCTGCCGGTCTATGACGTGGCGATGCACTATAAGGAGCAGGGCACCCCGCTCGTGGTCATCGCTGGCAAGGAATATGGCACCGGCTCCTCGCGCGACTGGGCGGCCAAGGGCACCAATTTGCTGGGCGTGCGGGCGGTGATCGTCGAAAGCTTCGAGCGTATCCACCGCTCCAACCTTGTTGGCATGGGCGTCTTGCCGTTGCAGTTCAGGGAAGGCGAGAACCGCCAGACTCTGGGCCTGACCGGCGACGACAGCTTCACGATCCTTGGCGTCGCCGACCTGAAGCCGCGTCAGGATGTCGAGGTGAAGGTGACGCGTCAGGACGGCAGCAGCTTCACCTTCACCGCGCTGTGCCGCATCGATACCGCCAATGAGGTCGAATATTTCAACAATGGCGGCATCCTGCATTATGTGCTGCGCAAGCTGGCCGCCTGATACAAAGCTTGCCCAAGTGATGGAAAGAGCGGAGCGCCACCCCGGCGCTCCGCTCTTTCATTAGGGGGGAACCCCGCGCACAAAAAGGGGCTGGCCCCGCAAGGCCAGCCCCTCCTGTTGATCGGTCCGGCCTTTATTCCGCGGCTTCCTGCGCCAGTTCGGCATCATTGGCCGCAGCGGTCGGGGCGAGATATTTGCCCGGACGCGCGCCGGTATATTCCTTGCCGTCGAACGTCACGATGCCGTTCACCAGCGTTAGCCGCATCGGTGCGGCCGGACGGGTGAAGCGCCAGGTGGTGCCGCCGTCGCCATCGGGCACATCGAACCGCTTCTCCATGTTGCGATAGCCGATCTCATTGAGGTCGAACACCGCCACGTCGGCGCGGCGGCCGACCTTCAGTTCGCCGGTATCGTGCAGGCCGAAGAAATTGGCGAGCTTGCCGGTCTTGACATGGATCGCCTGCTCCAGCGTCAGCTTTCCTTCCTTCACATATTGGGTGAAGAGCAGGATATTCTCACCGCCGCCGCACAGCATCTGGAGGTGGGCGCCCGCGTCGGAGATATTGCCCACCGTCTCGGGATCGAGCATCAGGTCGACGGTCAGTTCCTCATCCTTGGGGAAGGGAGCCATGTGGACGGTTGATTTGGTGCCGTTTTCGAGAATCCACTGCGCCATCGCGTCGGAACGGTGCAGCCCGCGCGCGTCGGCGAATTCCTTGAGCGTGCCGCCGACCGGACCGGCGCCATTCTCGCTGTCGAGCAGGAACAGGTCCTGCGGGTTGTTCATCGGCGAGTGCGGCCATGCCTTGGTATCCCAGCTTTCGCGGGCGCGGGCGCGCCAGTCGGGATCGGCCAGCAGGCGGGCCTTTTCCTCATGGGTTTCGGCGACGACGACCTCATGCCAGACATAATCGTTCGACTGGGCGAAGATCAGCGATTTGATGAGGCTCAAGGTGCTGGTCGGCGACACATGGGCATAGCCCGGCCAGATGTCGCAGCCCTCGCTCTTCAGGCGGGCGAGCGTTTCCTGCAACTTCGGCAGGATGTCCTTCTGGAACTCCAGCGTCGGCACCGCGCCCGCCACCTGCATGCGGATGCTGTAATTCTTGGCCATGCGGCCGAGGCGCTCCATGCTTTCCGGGCCGGTCTTGCGCATGAAGGTGTCGATGATCACCTGATAGGTGGTGCCGGGATAGCGGCTCAGCACCGCGAACAGCGCCTCGAACTCCGCATCGTCGGCGAGCAGCGTCGGGATCGCGCGGTCATCGCCATCATGGTCGTGGAGATTGTCCGACAGGCCGAGAGCGCCCGCCGCCAGCGCATCTTCGAGCAGTTCGGCCATGTGGGCGATTTCCTGCGGGGTCGCCGCGCGGTCCCACGCTTCGACGCCCATCGCGGCGAGGCGCAGCGCGATATGGCCGACAAAGGCGGAATAATTGGCGGGCAGGCTGATATTGCGCGCCATCGATTCCTTATATTCCGACCATTTCTCCCAATCCCACGGCACATGCTGGAGGAAGGGCTTCAGCGGGATATCCTCGAAGAAGGAGAATATCTTGATCATCTCCAGCTGGGCGGCCTTTTCCTTCGACAGCGGCGCTGCGGAAAAGCCGCAATTGCCTAGGATCACCGTCGTCGCGCCATTGCCGGGCAGCGGGTCGAGATCGGGCTGCCACCACATGGTGGCGTCATAATGGGTATGGCTTTCGATGAAGCCGGGGGTCACATAGCAGCCGGTGGCGTCCACCACTTCCTCACCCGCGCCGGCGGCCAGGCCCGCGCCGATTTCGGCGATGCGGCCATTGGCGATGCGCACGTCGGCGGGGAAGCCCTTCGCGCCGGTGCCATCAATCACCGTGCCGCCACGGATCAACATATCGGTCATTCTCGCTCTCCTCTCGATTCTGTTTCCCTCTGGCCGGAGCCTGCATCTGTCTCGCCGGAAAGCTCCGGCGGCCGTGCTTTTCATAAGGTAGTCCCGCCCGTTCCGGCGTCGCAAGCGGGCCGGGCGGGAACTTGGTGAGGGGGTCGCTGCATGATCCTTTTCCGATAGCGGGAATGATCCCGCCTGCTTCGCGCGGAAGAAGGGGCGGCGGGGAAGCGGAAAAGCAAGAAGCGCGCCGCGTCGAAGGGGACGCGGCGCGCTCTGCAAGGGGTGGCGAGTCGATCCGCGCCGCGTGGGCGCGGTATCGCCTTTACAGCTTCAGGCGGAAATCGACGCCATAGGTCGCCGGTTCGCCATAGGTGTTGCCGGCAAAGCCGAGGCTGCCGAAATCGATGCCGTAGAGGCGATATTCCTTGTTGAAGATATTCTTGCCCCAGAAGGCCAGTTCGCCCTTGGCCCCGGCCAGATCGATATCGGTCAGCGACACGCGGCCGTTGAACAGGGAACGGGGGCCGCCCGCGATCTGGTCATTATAGGGCGTGCCGACCGTGGTCGGGTGATAATAGATCTTGCCGCGATAATCATAATCGACGCGGGCGGCCAGATGGCCGACCGACAGATCGGCGATATCCCACTGCGCAAACGCGCTGACGGTGGTGGTCGCGCCGACCATGAACCGCGCGCTGTCCTTCACGTCGACATAATCGTTGGTATTCGGATCGAGGATCAGGAACTGCTTATATTTGCGGTTGGTATAGCCGACATTGGCGCCCAGCGTAACGACGTCCACCGGCTTGGCGGTGATTTCCGCTTCGATCCCCCAATAGCGCGCCTTGCCCGCATTGACGGTGATGCTCGACGCGCCGCCGGTGCCCGCCTGGAACTGCTGCAATTGCAGGTCCGAATGGGTCGCGTAGAAGCCGGTCAGGTTGACGCGCAGCTTGCGGTCGAACCAGTCGGACTTGATGCCGGTTTCATAGGAGGTCAGCGATTCCGGGTTGAAGCCGGAGTTGGTCGAACGGGCGTTGAAGCCACCCGCCTTGTAGCCCGACGCGGTGCGCGCATAGACCAGCATGGCGGGGGTCGCCTGCCAGTCGATGCTGAACGCATAGTTGACCTTTTCGAAGCTGGCTTTGAGGTCGCGGACAAAGGGCGAGCGCTGCACCAGATGCTTCTTGTCATGGGTGTAGCGCACGCCGCCGGTGACGGAGAGCGTGTCGGTCAGCTTGAACGTGCCCTGCGCGAAGGCGGCGGCCGATTTGTTGTAATGATCATAATCGGTCAGCGAGCCAAGCTGCACGCCGAAGCTGTTGATCGTCACATCGGGCGTCAGCGGGATGCCGACCGGGGAAGGCAGGATCAGCAGGAAATTCTGCGGATTATATTCCTGCGCATGTTCGCGGAAATAATAGCCGCCCAGCACATATTGGAACCGGTCGCCGATATCGCCGAGCAGGTTGATTTCCTGCGAGAACTGGTTCTGGCGACGATGGTTCTGGGTGGCGAACAGGGTGATCGGGTTCACGCCCAGCGGATTGAAGGTATAGGGCGGGGCGAGCACCTCGGGGCTGACCGTGAAGCCGACGAGGCCGGAATTGCCGTCGAGATCATCCTGCTCGTTGCGATTATACCAGCGACGGAAGCCGGTGAGCGAGCGCAGCGTCGCGCCGCCCAGATCAAGCTCGGCAGTGATCGTGTGGCCGGTCACGCGATCGACCATCTTGCCCTGGTTGAGGGCGATCTGGTCGAGGCGGTCGGACGAATAGACCGGCGCGCTGCCGCCCAGCGCCGAAGAGGCCTGAAGATAGTCGAGGACATCGGGGCGGATGACCGTCAACTGGAAGGCCGGTGCGTAGCTTTCGCGGCGCGAGAAGTCGAAGCCATAGTCGAGCGTGAAGGCGCCGTTCTGATATCGGACGGCCGCGCGGAAGGCGTCCAGCACATAGGCGCCGGGATCGCGATCCTTGGGGGCGTTCACATCATCGACATAGCCGTTGCGCTGCTTGTGCAGATAGGTGAAGCGCGCCTTGAGGCCGGTATGGGCGATATCGCCGGTATCCACGGCCGTCTTGAGGCTGTAATAGCCGTAATTGCCGGCCGATCCGGCCATTTCGGCATGGAAATCATCAGCGGGTTTGGCGGTGATGAGGTTGACCGCGCCGCCGATCGTGTTGCGGCCATAAAGCGTGCCCTGCGGTCCACGCAGCACCTCGATGCGCTCCAGGTCCAGAATGTCGAAGGCGCTGCCCGCCGCACGGCCGAGGATGATGCCGTCGACATAGAGGCCGACCGGGCTGTCCGAGGTCAGGATCGGGTCGATATCACCGATGCCGCGAATGAAGAGCTGCATATTGGTGGAGGAGGCGGGCGAGGTCGTGACCGACAGGCTGGGCGCGACCGAGGTGAGGTCGGCGGCCGAGGAAATGCCCTTGTCGCGGATCGTGTCCGCGCTCAGCGCGGTGACGGCGAGCGGCGTCGACTGGAGATTTTCGGCGCGCTTCTGCGCGGTCACGACGATATCGGCGATGCCTCCGCCATTATCGGTCTCGGCGGCTTGTGCCGGGGCGGGGGTCGTTTGCGCGAGCGCGGGCTTCGCGGCAAAAACAAGGGCGACCCCGCCCAGCAGAAAATAACGCAATTTCATGTTCACTCCCAGTTTCCTTCCTGATGTCTGGCTTTGTGCCTGTCGCATATGCGGGCACAGGCCGGTGCCGCCTTGTGCGGCCCCATTTGTTCATCCCCGCCCGCAGGGCAGGGAATTGTTCCTCACGCCCGCACGCCCCCGAACTGGGCGGCGATTTCCCGGACGGCGTTGGCGATGTCGTTGCGGCGATAGCCGAGCAGCGCGGTCTCGGCGGCGTCCGGCTCATAGCGAATCCAGTTGCCGCGCCCCTGCGGGATCGCCACGTCGGGCAGCAGCGGCAGTTCGGCGTCGCGTTCCTCGACCTTGATGCCGCGGCCCGCCGCGTCGAAGAAGAGCTGGAAATAGTCGGCGAAGGACAGGTTCTCATCCCCGACCAGATAGGCCTTGCCCGGTTCGCCGCGCAGCAGCGCGCCTTCCAGCGCTTCCGACAGCGATTGATAGGACATGAAGTTGGTGCCGCCGGTCGGCGCATAAGGCTCGATCGGGATCAGCCCTTCGGCCCATTGCATATAGGGTTCGAAGATCGCGCTGGGCAGGCCGGGCACGGTGCCGACCATGAACGGCGCGTTGACACTGACCACATCGAAGCCCTGCGCGCCCTGCGCCCGCGCGCCTTCGCAGGCGGCAAGGCGGGAACGGATATAGCTGTTCCCGGCGAGCAGGTCCGGCGCGGCCTGCGGATAGAAGCTGCCGAGCTGGACGGCGCGCTTGATCCCGGCCTCCCGCGCGGCGGCGAACAGCGCGGGCACGGCCTCATGATTGGCCTTCAGCAGAAAGGCGTCGAAATCGCTGTCCTGCGGCACATGGCGCGGGTCGTTGCCCGCCGCGAAGATCATCCAGTCAAAGCCCTTGAGGCGATCGGCGGTGAAGTCGCCCGCGACATAATCGCCCTGCAGGAAAGGCAGCTTCGCCATCGGCGTGGCGGGATGGGCCGGATTGCGCCCGGCGATGCTGACATCATGGCCCTGTGCCGCCAGATGCAGCGCGGCATGACCGCCTAGCGCGCCGGTGCCGCCGATAACGAGGAGTTTCATGCTTCAGGTTCCTTTCCAAGGCGGATGGCGTCGATGCGGCTCTTGCCGTGCATTGCTTCGACCATCGGGGTAAGATCGGGGCTGCGGCGCAGATGATTGCCGCCGTCGACCGAGAGGCACTCGCCGGTCATCCAGCGGCTCGCCGGGCTGGCGAGGAAACGCACCACATCGGCGATATCCTCCGGCTCCCCCAGCCTGCCCAGCGGATATTCGGGCAGGAAGCGATCCGGGAGGCCCGGCGTGGTGAAGAGCGGGCCGGTGCTTTCCGCGCGGGTGAGGCCGGGCCGCACCGCGTTGACGCGCAGGCCCGCGCCGCCCAGTTCATCGGCCGCCGCGCGCACCAGCCCCTCCACCGCGCCCTTGGCGATATGATAAGCGGGCAGATAGGGGAAGGTGAGCGGCGCGGAGCTGGACGAGGTGCAGATGATCGATCCACCCGGCTGCATCAGCGGCGCGCCATGGCGGATGACGAAGAAGGCGCTCATCACATTGCTCTCGAAGGCGGCGCGCAGCGCGTCGGCCTCCAGCAGCAGCAGCGGGGTGAAATCGCCCCCACCCATGGTCGCGAACAGGATATCGAGCCGGCCCTGCCAGTCATGCGCCTGACGGAGCGCGGCCTTCACCGCTGCCTCATCGTTGCAATCGCCAAGGATCGTCAACACCTGCGCGCCGGGCACCGCATCGAGTATCTGCGCGCGCAACTGCGCCAGCCCTTCCTCGCGCCGGGCCATCAGCGCGACATGCGCGCCGTCGCGGGCGAGGCCGATCGCCGAGGCCGTCGCGATCGCCCCGGTCGCGCCGGTGATGAAGGCGGTCTGTCCGGCGAGCAGGCTCATGCGGCCCCCTCCCGCGTGACGGGGCGCGTCTCGGTCCAGTCGAGGATCAGGCGGCGGCGGGTGAAGCGCCAGCCTTCCGCGCCGCGCCGCCATTCATCCTGATAGCGGATCACCCAGACGAGGATGCTGTCCTCATGGTTCAGCAGGTGATCGGCGGTGCAATAGGTCTCCCCGGTCGCCCGGTCGCCGTCGATCTCCACCAGCTGCTGATGGACGCGGTGGATGGTCGCGCGGAACATCTGGCCCAGCGCATCGATCGAGAGGAGGCAGGTCTCCAGCCCTTCGCTGGTGAAGCCCGGCCCCTCGATCACGCAGTCCGCCGCCAGCACCTGCCGCCACAGCGCCTTGTCGCGGCGATCCGCTCCGAAAGCGTAAAGCTCCGCCAGTCGCCGCAGCTCCAGCCGGTCGCTGGTCATCTGATTGCTGTCGGACATGGATGATCCTCCCTCTGTCAGGCCTCAGCCCAATTCGCTCAGCGGCGGAAAGGCGGAAAGGAGGGCGGCATCGACCTTCTGGATCTGGCCGTTGACCCCGGCGGCGCGGCGGCTCAGCAGGAACAGCGCGACTTCGGCGACCTGCTGCGCGGAAAGCCCGCCGCGATAGTCTGGATCGGCAAGCTGGTCCGGGTTCTCGATCGTCTCGCTGCCCGCAACCCCGTTCATCGCGGTCAGCACCATGCCGGGGCAGATCGCATTGATGCGCGCGCCACGGGCGGCAAAGGCGGTCGCCGAGGAGCGGACGAGGCCGACCAGCCCATGTTTGGAGGTCGAATAGGCGGCGGCCTCGGCAAAGCCGATCACACCCGCCGCCGAGGAGGTGACGACGCAGGCGCCACCGGGCCGCAGCCGGGCGCGGGCCTGCTGCACGCCCATGAAGGTGCCGCGCAGATTGACGCCGATCAGCCGGTCGAAAATCTCCAGCGTCACCTCTTCCAGCGGCACATAGGGCTGGAGGATACCCGCATTGAGAAACGCCGCGTCGATCCCGCCGAACCGGCTTTCGGCCAGATCGAACATCGCCTTGTTATCATCCTCGCGCGAGATGTCGGCGCGGATCGCGACTGCTTCCCCGCCTGCCTGGGCGATCAGCTCCACCGTGCGTTCCGCCCCGGCAAGGTCGATATCGGCGACGACGACCCGCGCGCCTTCCTGCGCGAGGCGCTGGCTGGCGGCGCGGCCGATGCCCGACCCGCCGCCGGTGACCAGCGCCACCTTGTCCGGGAACTGGCCGCCGCTCATTCCGCCGCCGCCTGCGCGGTTTGCGCGCGGAAATGCGGGATGACCTTGGTGCCGATGTTGCGGATCGTCTCCAATATGGCTTCGTGCGGCACCGTGCCCATCTGGAACAGGAACAGCACCTCGTCGGCGCCCGCTTCCTGAAGGCGGGTCACATAGCGGATGCAGTCGTCGGCATTGCCATAGGCGTCCTGCGCGACCGAATAATTGCTGACATGCTCGTCGCCGACCGGGATATGCTCTTCGGAAAGATAGGCGACGATCTGTTCCTTGCCCTTGTCGAGCGCGGCTTCCTGCTCCTCGGCCGACAGGTCGTCGGTGCTGGGCTTGGGGCCGCCCTGATACCAGTGGGCGATGGCCTCGGCGAAGAAACGCTGGCCGCGTAGGCCGATGCGGCGGGCTTCCTCGCGATCGTCGAGCACGCAGGCCGCACAGAAGGCGGCGAGATGTTCGGTGGGGACGAGGCCGACCTGATCCTCCGCCTTGCGGTTGCGGAAATTCTCGCGATAGATCGCGTTCTTGCGGGCGATTTCCTCCGGGCCGGAAAAGCCGAGGACGAGCGCGCCGATGCCGCGCCTGCCAGCGAGTTCCAGCGTCGCTTCGCGGGTGCAGGCATAATAGAGCGGCGGATGCGGGTCTTGCAGCGGCTTGGGGTGGATCGGGCGGCGCGGAATCTTGATGTAGGTGCCGTCATGCTCGATTTCGTCCTGCGTCATGATCTTCGGGATCAGATACATGGACTCGTCGATCATCGGCTGAAGCTCGGCAAGGTCATAGCCGAAGGTTCCGGCCTCCTGCTGGGTGCCGCCCTTGCCCATGCCGAAATGCACGCGCCCGCCCGACAGGATATCGAGCGTGGCGATGCGCTCGGCGACCTTGACCGGGTGGTTCATCGCGGGCGGCAGGCAGACGACGCCATGGCCGATGCCGATGCGGCTGGTCTTGCCGGCGAGGAAGGCGAGCACCGTTTCCGGCGCCGACATATGCGCATATTGGGTAAGCGCGGTATGTTCGACGCACCACACGGTGTCGAAGCCCATCTGTTCGGCCAGCACCACCTGCTCGACGATTTCGTTGAAGCAGCGCACCTCGGATGCAGGCGACGGATCGGCCATCTGCGCTTCATAGATGATGGAAAATTTCATCTTCTCTCCTCGCATTTTTGTTATGGGCCGCAGTCTAGGACGATCCGGCGCGAGCGTCATAATCCATTTGGACTATATCAAGGGATTTTGATACGAAAATTTGCATATGAATCCGCATTTCATACCATGAATGCGGAGTCAAATATCATTTATGGTTCGCGATTATCCCGGAAACTCGATGCCGTTACCGGTAATCATCGGCACCACGGTCCACTGGCCCTCGGGGGTCTGCATCCACCCCGCCGCGGCGAGCGCGCCGCCGTCCACGTGCAGGGTCGTGCCCGTCACCCAGGAAGCGAGCGGACTGGCCAGATAGAGCGCCGCGCCCGCGCAATCCTCCGGCCGGCCAAAGCGGCCAAGCGGTATCCACTTGTCCATGTTCGCGCGATTCTTGTGCGGGATCATGAAGTCGATCGGCACCTGCGGTGTGTCGGTGGTTTCCGGCGCGATCGCGTTGATGCGGATGCCGGCAGGCGCGAGTTCGAGCGCAAGGCTCTGCGTCAGGCCGGTGATCGCTGCCTTGCCCGCGCCATAGATGGAGCAATTGGGGATGCCGCGAAACGCCTCGATCGAACTGATGGTGATGATGCTGGACCCCGGAGCGGCCTCGCGCAGCAGCGGCAGCATCGCGCGGGTGACGCGCACGACCTGACCGAAGTTGATCTCCATGATCGCGTCGATTTCATCCTCCTCCAGCGCCTCGAACGGCTTGGTGTGGAGGAAGTGGCCGACATTATTGACCAATATGTCGAGCTTGCCGCTCCATTCGCGCAGTTGCGCGGCGAGCGCCTTCACCTCCGCGCCTTTGGTTACGTCGCAGCGGATGGCGAGGGCATCGGGATGGGCGGCGGTGAAATCGGCGCAGAGCTTTTCTTCCACTTCGGCGATGGCGACCTTCGCGCCCGCTTCGAGGAAGGCCCGCGCACAGGCGAGGCCGATGCCCGATCCGCCGCCGGTGACGAGAACGTTTTTGCCCGAAAAATCCATGGCCGGAATAGTCATGATGCCTCTCCTTTTGTCTTTGTTTTCAGGTGGTCGCGGTAATCCTATTGCCGCTGCGAGGAGATGTTGCCGCCATCGACGACGATCTCTGCGGCGGTGATGTAGCTGGCTTCGTCCGACAGCAGGAAGCGCACGACGCGGCCGATTTCCTCCGGCTCGCCGATGCGGTCGAGCAGGATGCGGTTTTCGAAATAGCGGTCGGGCAACGCATCGACCGAGGGTTTCATCATCGGCGTCATGATCTGGCCGGGGGAGATCGAGTTGATGCGGATGCCATCGCGACCGAGCCGGTCGGCCAGCGAGCGCACGAGAGAGAGCACGCCGCCCTTGGCCGCCGTGTAGATCGGGTTCATCGCATTGCCCAGCGTCGCGTTGATCGATGCAGTGGCGACCATCGCCGCGCCGGGGGTGCGCTTCATGTCCTCAAGAAAAGCCTGCAACAACAAGATGATGGGGCGCAGATGGATGTTGATGCCATCGTCCCAGCTCTGGAGCGTGATGCCGTCGAGTGAGGCGATATCGACGATCCCCGCGCAATGGACGAGGCCGCCGATGGAAGGCAGCGCGGCGCGCGTGCGCTCGGCTGCCTGCGTGATGGCCGCGGGATCGCGCACGTCGACGCCATAGCCGACGCAGAGCGTGCCGCTTTCCGCGCTGACGGCCTGCGCGGCGGCGGCGGCCTTGTCTTCATGCAGGTCCCACAGGGCGACGGGGCGCCCGACGGCGGCGAGCGCCCGCGCTGAAGCGAGGCCGAGGCCGGAAGCGCCACCGGTGATGACCACGCCGGTCGCGGGCAGGGCAAGGCGCGGCTGAAGGTCTTGCGTCATGATAGGTTCTCCTCAATATACCTACATGTCAGTAGGTTTTCCTGATGGCTATCCAGTGGAGAAATTCTTGTCAAGCCTTCGAACCAAAAGGGTGAAATCTTGCCAGTCTCGCCGGAATGGGGCAGAGACTGCGCCCATGTCCATCGAAGCAAGCAAGCCAAGGCCCGGTCCTGCGCCCGGTACCGGGCGCGGCGAAACCCGTGGGGAGATATTGCGGCAGGCGGAGCTGATCTTCGCCAAGGTCGGATTTGCGGGCGCCAGCCTTGATATGATCGCCGATGAGGTCGGCATCCGCCGACCTTCCGTCTTGCATCATTTCGGCTCCAAGCGGGAGATTTTCGACCGGGTGGAACAGGCGATCTTCGAGGATCTGGCCGATCGTGTCGAACAGGCGGTCGCGGTGCGCGCGACGCCGTTCGACCGGCTGCTGGCGCTGCTCGAAAGCTGGCTCGACTTCATGACGGCGCGGCCCAGCGCGGCGCGAATCATCATGCGCAACAGCAGTGACCTTGTTGCGCGGGCAGCCGATCCGGTTCAATTCGCCGAACATGTCGTCGCGCAGTTCGAGGCGATCGTGCAGGAAGGGCGGGCCAGCGGCGATTTCCGCCCGATTGATCCTGCGCTGGCGCTGAACCTGTTGGGCGGCGGCGTCATATTCTATGCCTGTAACCCGGAACAGCTGGGGGCGGGCCGCCAATATGACCTGGCGGACGGCGGCCGCCTTTCCGAGTTCCGCGATCTGCTCCGCCGGTCCGCCGCCGCCATGCTGCTTGCCGGGGACTGACCCGGCAAGCCCGTGTCCGGACCGGCACGAAGGCGACGCCCGGCGCATCACCCCGCCTGCAATTGCCCTTCCTCGATATCGCGCAGCGCCGTGCGCAATATCTTGCCCGCCGCGTTGCGCGGCAGCGCGGGCAGAAAGACGATCTGGCGGGGCACCTTGTAATTGGCGATATTGCCGCGCGCCCATTTGATGATGTCCGCTTCTTCCGCCGCCATGCCGGGGCGAAGCACGACGAAGGCCTTGCCGACCTCGCCCATGCGTTCGTCGGGAATGCCGATCACGCCCGCCATCTCGATGGCCGGGTGGGAGGTGAGCAGGCTCTCGATTTCGGCGGGATAGCAGTTGAAGCCGCCGGAAATATACATGTCCTTCTTGCGGTCGGTCAGCGCGAGATAGCCACGCGCATCGATCGTGCCGATGTCGCCGGTATGCAGCCAGCCGTCGCCGTCGATCGCCTCCGCCGTCGCCTGCGGGTCGTCGAGATAGCCCTGCATCACCGAGGGGCCGCGCAGCCAGATCTCGCCTGTCTCGCCCGGGGGCAGGTCCCCGCCCTGTTCATCGACGCAGCGCACCTCCATGCCCGGCAACGGATAGCCGCAGCTATGGGCGACCGTATCGGGATCGTCGCCCTGCCGCGTCATCGCGATCGCGCCGCATTCGGTCATGCCATAGCCGTTGACGATATTCGACATGCCCAGTTCATGGCGCATGCGCTCGACCAGCGCCGGGGCGACCGGGGCCGCGCCGGTCACCGCGACGCGCAGCGAGGAGAAGTCGCGGGGCTTGTCGCCCGCCAGTTCCTGCAACAGGGATTGATAGATGGTCGGCGGGCCGGGGAGGAAGCTGATGCGGTTTTCCTCGATCTGCCGCACGGTTTCGGCCACGTCGAACATCGCCATCGGCACGATGGTCGCGCCGCGCGTGAAGCAGACCACCCAGCCCGCCTTGTATCCGAAGGTATGGAAGAAGGGATTGACGACGAGATAGCGGTCGCCCTGCCGCAGATCGACACGCACCGCCCAGTCCCCGAATATCTGCACCGCCTGCCTGTGGGAGGTAAGCACGCCCTTGGGCCGCCCGGTGGTGCCGGAGGTGAAGATGATGTCGCTGATATCGTCGCCGGAAAGGCGGGAAAGGGCCGCTTCCACGGCCGGATCGTCCTTGCCCTTGCCGCGCGCGACAAAAGCGTCCCAACCGCTGTCGAGGTAGATCATCTCCTGAAGATCAGGGAGGACTTCCCCGGCGATCAGCGCGCGATAATCGGTGCCGAGGAAATTTTCCGGCGCAAAGACGATCTTCACCCGCGCGCGGCGCAGGATATCGGCGGCCTCCTGCCCCTTGAAGCGGGTGTTGAGAGGCACGATGGTCGCGCCCACCGCCTGCGCGCCAAGCGTCGCCAATATCCATTCGCGGCTATTGGGCGCCCATAGCGCGATCCGATCCCCATGGCCGATGCCCGAGGCGAGGAAGGCGGAGGCCGCCGCCCGCACGTCCGACCATATCTTCGCGAAGGTCCAGCGCTTGTCGCCTTCGATCAGGCCGATTTCATAGGGCCATTGTTCCGCGGCCGCTTTCGCCGCGTGCGGGATGGTTTCCGGCCATTTTCCCATCGCTTCTGTCGCCATGATCCTCCGCCCTTATCCTCTGGCTTCTCGCGGTAATCCGAGGCCACGCTCGGAAATGATGTTGCGCTGAATTTGGTCGGTTCCGGCATAGATGGTGTCGGACCGGCTCATCAGATACATGGTGGTGAGGCTGGGGAAGCGCTCCTCGTCGGCGCCGATCTCCCCGTCCTGCCCCAGCACGTCCATCGCCAGCTCGCCCAGCGCCTTGTGCCATTGCGACCAGTAGAGCTTATAGGTGTAGGCCGCGCCGGAGAGGCTGCCGCTGCCCTCATCGTCGGCGAGCATGCGCAGCCCGTTATAGCGCATGATCTTGAGGCCCGCATGGGCATGGGCGATCTTCTGGCGGATGACGGCATCGCGCGCCTTGCCATTGGCTTTGGCAGCGGCGATGATCTCGTCCAGTTCGTTGCGGAAATGCATCTGCTGGGCGAGGGTAGAGACGCCGCGCTCGAACCCGAGCAGCGCCATCGCGACCTTCCAGCCATCGCCTTCCGCGCCGATCCGGTCGATGGCGAGCGCCTCCGCGCCATCGAAGAACACCTCGGCGAACTCCGCCTCGCCGGTCATCTGGCGGATGGGACGGGGCGTAACGCCGGGCTGGTCCATCTTCACCATCAGGAAGGAGAGGCCCTTATTGCCGACGCTCCCCGCCTCGGTGCGGGCGACGACGAAGCACCAGTCCGCGATCATGCCCATCGAGGTCCAGATTTTCTGCCCGTCGATGATATAGCGGTCGCCTTCCAGTCGCGCCCTCGTCTTTACATTGGCGAGGTCGGAACCCGCGCCCGGCTCCGAATAGCCCTGGCACCAGATCGCGCGGCCATTGGCGATATCGGGCAGGAAGCGGGCCTTCTGTTCCTCCGTCCCGAGCGCGAGCAGCGTCGGGCCGAGCAGTTCGACGCCCAGATGGCCGACGCGCGGCGGGGCCTTGGCGCGGGCATATTCCTCGGCAAAGACGATCTGTTGCGCGATCGAGGCATTGCATCCGCCCCATTGCTCCGGCCAGCCGATCGCGCTCCAGCCACGGGAGCCGAGCGCGGCTTCCCAGGCGCGGCGCTCCTCCACATTGTCGACCTGATTGGTCTGGCCACAGATCGCCTTGAAGGGGCCGGAAAGCTGATCGTTCAGCCAGCCGGCCGCTTCCTCGCGAAAGGCCTTGAGTTCAGGGGCGAAGGCAAGTTGCATCAGGCGACCTCGAACAGGCCGGCGGCGCCCATGCCGCCCGCGATGCACATGGAGATGACGACATATTTGACGCCCCGGCGCTTGCCCTCGATCAGCGCATGGCCGACGAGACGCGATCCGGTCATGCCGAACGGATGGCCGATGGCGATGCCCCCGCCATTGACGTTGAGCTTTTCGGGATCGATGCCGAGTTCGCGCTGGCAATAAACGGCCTGCGACGCGAACGCCTCGTTGATTTCGAACAGGCCAATGTCGTCCATCTTCAATCCGGCGCGGGCAAGCAGCTTGGGGATAGCGAAGACCGGGCCGATGCCCATCTCGTCCGCGCCGCAGCCCGCGACCTGAAAGCCGCGATAGACGCCGAGAACCGGCAATCCCTCCTTCTGCGCGGTGGCAAGGTCCATCACGACCTGCGCTGACGCGCCATCGGAAAGCTGGCTTGCATTGCCTGCCGTCACATGGCGGCCTTCCTTGACGACCTGCCCGTTCTTGAACACCGGCTTGAGTTCGGCCAGCTTTTCATAAGTGGTGCCCGCGCGGATGCCTTCATCCTTTGTGAGGGTCAGCTCTTCCTTGCCGGTTTCCTTGCCTTCCTTGTCGAACAGCGCCTTGGTGACGGTGATCGGCACGATCTCATCATCGAACTTGCCCGCCTCTTGCGCGGCGGCGGCGCGCTGTTGCGACAAGGCGGCGAAGCGGTCCTGATCCTCGCGGCTGATGCCGTAGCGATCGGCGACGATCTCGGCGGTTTCGATCATCACCATATAGGCATCGGGATCGCGCGCCTTGATGAATTCCGACCGGTTGCGGAACGAGGGATAATGCTTGTCGATGGTGAGCGACACATTCTCCGCGCCGCCCGCCACCGCGACGTCGATCTCGTCGCACATGATGGACCGCGCGGCAAAGGCGATTGCGTTGAGGCCGGACGAGCATTTGCGGTCCATCGCAAAGCCGCTGGTGGTGTCGGGCAGCACCGATCCATGGACGGTGAGGCGGCCCATATTATAGCTTTGCGTGTTCCACTGGTTGGCGACGCCCAGATAGACGTCATCGATGCGGGCCGGGTCGATCCCGGCGCGCTCGATCGCCGCATTGACGACATGGGAGGACATGAACGGCGCTTCGGTATCGTTGAAGGCGCCGCGATAGGCCTTGCCGACGCCGGTGCGCGCGGTGGAGATGATGGCTGCTTCACGCATCGGGGAACCCTTTCTTACAAACCGTGCATATTGGCGGGGCCGAAAAAGGCCCGCATCTCGACAACCTCATTCGCTTCGTTGAAGCGGAAGGTGTCGATCACGTCGACGCGCCCCTTGCCGGCGCCCAGATCGAGATTGGCGGAGAAGGGAAAGACCGCATAATCGGCCGCGATGCGGATCGGCCCTTCCAGCTTCAGCTTCGCGCCGGTCTTCATCGATGCGGCATAGAAGGCGCGGATCGCCTCGCGGCCTTTGTGCACGGGCGTGCCGACCGGATCTTCCACGGTCGCGTCCTCGGCAAACAGCGCGGCGGCCTGATCGGGATCGCCAGCCCCGAAAGCGGCGACATAGGCGTGTACGGTAGCTTCCATCTTGGCGGTATCAGGCATGTTCTTACTCCGGAAAATAGCGACTGATGGTGTCGATGACGCAGGCGGGCTTGTCGGCCGGTTGGCCATTCTGGCCCTCGATTTCGATGGTGACGCGCACCACAGACTGGATCGCGCCGCCCTTCACCTCCTCGACCTTCACGATCTCCCCGGTGCCGCGCACGCGGGAGCCGACGAGGACAGGGGCGAGGAAGCGGGTCTTGTCCATGCCGACATTGACGCCTGCGGAGAAACGGCGGACCTCGATCATCTGCGGCAGGAACAGGTTGACGAGGCTGAGCGTCAGATAGCCATGCGCGACGGTCGCGCCGAACGGGCCGTCCTTGGCGCGGACCGGATCGACATGAATCCACTGATGGTCGCCGGTGCAGTCGGCAAAGGCGTCGATGCGCGCCTGATCGATCAGCAGCCAGTCGGACGCGTCAAGCTGCGTGCCTTCCTTGCCGAGGAGGTCGCGCGGGTTTTCGAAGATCACCGCCATCGCCTCACGCCCTCTGGCTGGAGCAGGAGATGACCTCACCGGTGAGGTAGGAGGACAGCTCGCTGGCGAGGAAGATCATCACATTGGCGACTTCCCACACTTCGGCGGGGCGCTTGAAGGCTTCCTTCTCGACCAGCTTGTCGAGCGCCTCCTGCGTCGTCACCTTGGCGAGGAAGGGGTGCATCGCGAGGCTGGGCGCGACCGCGTTGATGCGCACGCCCTGTTCGGCGGCCTCGATCGCGGCGCAGCGGGTGAAGGCCATTACTCCCGCCTTGGCGGCGGCATAATGGGCCTGCCCCTTTTGCGCGCGCCAGCCGAGCACCGAGGCGTTGTTCACCATCACGCCCGATTTGTTCGCATACATGTGCGGCAGGAAGGCGCGGGTCATGCGGAAAAGGCTGGTCAGCGTCACGTCGAGCACGCGGTTCCACTGGTCGTCGGTCATGTCGACGATATCGACCTCGCCGCCAAGGCCCGCATTGTTGATGAGCACGTCCACCCGGCCGAGCGCGGCCAGCGACGCGTCGCGCAGGCCCTGCACGGCTTCCTCGCTGGTGACGTCGCAAACGAAGGTCGCGGGTCTTTCCACGCCCACCTCTGCGGCGATGCGGTCGGCGGCTTCATCGAGGCGCCGTTCGTGGAAATCGCTGATGAGGAGTTTCGCTCCTTCCTCCGCCGCGCGCTTGGCGACGGAAAAGCCGATGCCGGTGCCGGCCGCCGCCGTCACCACCACGGTCTTGCCCTTGAGCAGGCCGGTGGGCGCGGGATAGGGGGGGACGGGAACAGTCGCTTCCATTATACCAGGTCCTTCATTCTGACAGGGGCGGGGGCAGGCTGCGGCTCCGTGTCGAGCAGCAGTGCGGCCAGCGCCTCGCGATGGCTCTCGGGCGAGCCGAGCCAGCTCGCGCTTGCCCGCGCGCGCTTGAAATAAAGATGGGCGTGATGTTCCCAAGTGAAGCCGATGCCGCCATGCAGCTGGATCGCGTCGCCGGAGACGGAGCGATAGGCGTCCGACACATAGGCGCGGGCGCTATGGCAGGCCTCGGCCATTTCCGCGCCATTTTCGTCGATCGCGGCGGCGGCGTAATAGGCGGCCGATCGCGACGCCTCGACCAGCAGCATCATGTCGGCCAGCATATGCTTATAGGCCTGGAAGGAGCCGATCAGGCGGCCGAACTGCACGCGCTGCTGCGCATAATCGACGGTGGCGTCGAGGCTATATTGCATCCCCCCGGTCTGTTCGGCGGCGAGCAGGCCCGCGCCGACCAGCAGCGTGCGCTCTATGGCGGGTCCTGCGGTGCCGGGTGCGCCGAGGATCTGGTCGGGCGTTATCGCGCAGTCGAACTGCACGCGGGCGAAGCGGCGCGTGCGATCGAGCGGCGGCAAGGGCTGTATATCGAGGCCGGGCGTATCGGCGTCCAGCACGACAAGGCTGTTGTCGGCGGTGGCGATGATCAGCAGCTCCGCGACATGGGCGAAGGTGACGAAGCCCGCCGAGCCGTGCAGCCGACCGCCCGAGAGGGTCGGGCGGTCGGCCGTTCCGGCAAAGCAGGCGCGGGTGCCCGAAGCCAGACGAGGAAGGAGTGTCGCAAGCTGCCCCTCATCCGCCGCACCCAGTACCGCCTGCACCGCCAGAACCGCGGTTTCGAAAAAGGGCACGGGCGCGAGAACCCGCCCGGTTTCCTCCAGCACCAGCGCCATTTCCACCGCGCCCAGCCCCAGCCCGCCATGCGCCTCCGGGATCATCAGCCCGGCAAAGCCAAGCTCCCCCGAGAGGGTGCGCCACAGGTCCTCGTCGAAGCCGGTCGCGCTTTCCACCGCCGCGCGCACCACTTCGGGATTGGCCGCGTCGGTCAGGAAATCGCGCGCGGCCTCCTGTATGGCGCGCTGGTCGTCGCTGAGCGCGAAATCCATCAGGCCGCTCCGTAGACCGGCTTGGCAGGCTCGCGGGTGTCGAGCAGCTTGCGGACGATGGGGTCGAGTTCGCCCGCGGTGAAGCGCGCGCCCTTCTCATGCGCGGGGCTGTCGGTCCAGCCCTGAGAGAGGAAGATGGTGCCGCCCTTCAACTCGAACACCTGACCCGTCACGCCCTTCGACTGTTCGGATACCAGATAGGCGACCAGCGGGGCCATGTTCTCCGGCGCGAAAACGTCGAACTCGCCGTCCTTCGCCTCCATGTCGAAGGCGCCGGTATCGGTCATGCGGGTGCGGGCATTGGGGGCGAGCGCATTGGCGGTGATGCCCATGCGACCCAGTTCGGCCGCCTGCACCAGCGTCAGCGCGGCGATGCCGCCCTTCGCGGTCGAATAGGCCGACTGGCCGATCGACCCCTGAAGCCCCGCGCCGCTCGTCGTGTTGATGATGCGCGCATCGACCGGATTGCCTGCCTTGGACTGGGCGCGCCAATATTCGGCGGCGTGGCGGCTGGTGCAGAAATGGCCGCGCAGATGAACGCGGATCACCGCGTCCCATTCCTCCGGGCTACAGGTGAAGAACATGCGGTCGCGCACGAACCCGGCATTGTTGACGACGGCATGGAGCGCGCCGAAGCTGTCGAGCGCCTGTTCGACCATGCGCTTGCCCGCATCCCAGTCGGCGACGTCATCGGTATTGGCGACTGCTTCCCCACCCATTGCGCGGATTTCGTCCACCACCTGCTCGGCCGCGCCCTTGGTGAGGCCCGCCTCGCCATGGGTGCCGACGCCAAGGTCGTTGACCACGACCTTGCAGCCTTCGGCGGCGAGGCCCAGCGCATAGGCCTTGCCGAGGCCGTTGCCCGCCCCGGTCACGATTGCAACCCGTCCTTCGCAGATACCCATTATGCTTGCTCCTTCAATGCCATGCCGGTCAGGCGGATATCGGAACCAGCATGTGCTGGCTCACGTCGCCGACAAGATCGAGCAGGGAATAATCGCGGTGGGAAAAATGCCATTGCCCGTCTGCGTCACGGGCGAAGGCATCATGATAGCGGCCCGCGCAGATCGCCTGCAAAGGCAGGTCCGGCGTTGCCTGAAACACGGTGTAATAGGACCGGCAGCTGGCGGTGCCCGCTGCCTCGTCCACTTCTATGATGGGGTTGGTGATGACATGCTTGGTGCGCGGCGTGCCGCAGGGGTAGAGCCGCACATGCGTGCGCCAGAGCGCCAGCATCGGCGCCGATCCCTCGACCTCTCCTCCGTCTCCGCCCGTTTTGATGCGGGCGCGCTCGAACAGCGCGGCGACCCCTTCCAGATCGCCCGCGTCCATGCGCTCGGCGTAGACGTATAGCAGGTTGGCGATGGCGACGGCGCTGCTCATGCTTTTTCCTCCAGTTGGGCGGCGCGGCGTTCGCGCGCCTGGGCATTGGGGCCGGACAGGCGCACGGCGATGGCCTGCGAGGTGCTGCGCTGCGCCTCCCGCCCGGCGTCGGCGGCGGGAAGCGGTACGGCCTCGACCAGTTCGGTCAGCGCCGCGCGGGTCAGCTTCTGATATTCGCCCTCGCCGTCATTCTTCCACGTCACCTGCTGCGGCTCGAAGCTCTTCACCACCTTGGCGGGGTTGCCCGCGACGAGGCTGCGGGGCGGAACCTGCATGTCGGACTTGACCAGCGCCAGCGCGGCGACGAGGCTCTCCGCGCCGATCTCCGCATTGTCGAGGATCACCGCGTTCATGCCGACCAGCGCATTTTCACCGACTTCGCAGCCATGGATGATCGATCCATGGGCGATGGTCGCGCCGCGCCGGATCACGGTGTCGCGCAACTGGTTGGCGTGGACGGTCACATTGTCCTGAATGCTGCTGTCGCCTTCGACCACGATCCGCCCGAAATCGCCGCGCAGCGATGCGCCCGGCGCGATGAAGCAGCCGGGGCCGACGATCACGTCGCCGATCAGCGACGCCAGCGGATGGACGTAGCTGGTCGGATCGACGACGGGAACGATCCCCTGATAGGCGTAGCAGGGCATGGCTGCGCGCTCCTTCCCTAGAGCCGCTCGATGATGGTGACGTTGGCCTGCCCGCCGCCCTCGCACATGGTCTGGAGGCCATAGCGTCCGCCGGTGCGTTCAAGCGCGCCGAGCAGCGTCGTCATCAGCCGCGCGCCGGTCGCGCCGATCGGATGGCCGAGCGCGATCGCGCCGCCCTGCACATTCACCTTCTCATGCGGGATATCGAGTTCCTTCATCCACGCCATGGTGACGCTGGCAAAGGCTTCGTTGCATTCGAACAGGTCGATATCGCCGATGTTCATGCCCGCTTTCTTCAGCGCATATTGGGTCGCGGGGATCGGGCCGGTCAGCATCCACACCGGATTGGCGGCACGCACCGAGAGATGGTGGATGCGCGCGCGCGGGGTGAGGCCATGTTCCTTCACCGCGCGTTCGCTGGCGATCAGCAAAGCGGCGGACGCGTCGCAATTCTGGCTCGCCACGCCAGCGGTGATGACCCCGCCTTCGTTCACGGGCTTGAGCGCGGCCAGACCTTCGAGCGTGGTCGTGGGGCGGATCGTTTCGTCGCGCTCCAGACCTTCCAGCGCCGCGACTTCCCTGTCGAACCAGCCCTGATCCCATGCGGCCTGCGCGCGCTGGTGGGAGGCGAGGGCGAAGGCCTCCATCGCCTCGCGGCTGATGCCCCATTTGTCGGCGATCATCTCGGCCGAGCGGATCTGGTTCACTTCCTCATCGCCATAGCGCGCGTCCCATCCGCGCGAGCCGAGAAAGGGGCTGTCGAAGCCATAGGCCTGCCCCGCGAACATCGCGGCGGAAATGGGAATGGCGTTCATCGCCTGGCTGCCGCCCGCGACGACGAAATCCTGCGTGCCGCTCATCACCCCCTGCGCGGCGAAATGCACGGCCTGCTGTGAGGAGCCGCACTGGCGGTCGACGGTGACGCCGGGCACTTCCTCCGGCAGGCCAGCGACGAGCCATGCGGTGCGGCCGATATCGCCCGCCTGCGGGCCGATGGTGTCGCAGCAGCCCCAGACCACATCATCGACAAGGGCGGGGTCGATGCCGGTGCGCTTCACCAGCTCCCGGATCGAATGGGCGCCGAGGTCGGCGGGATGGAGCTGGGCGAGGCTGCCCTTCTTGCGGCCGATGGGGCTGCGAACGGCGTCGATGATATAGGCTTCAGGCATGTTCTGTCTCACGAATGGCTGCGTCTCGCGCAAAGGTCTGGTCGGGGCCGTTCGGTTGCGTGAACAACCTGTGGGCGATGCGGGCGCGGTGGAAGGCGGGCGTGCCCCAGCTCTGGGTCAGCGCCAGCGCGCGTTTCAGGAACAAATGGACGTCGACTTCCCAGCTATAGCCCATCGCGCCATGGACCTGGATCGAGGCACGGGCGGCCTTGTCGGCGGCTTCCAGCGCGACGATCTTCGCATGGCTGACGCGGGCGCGGCTGTGCGCGTCCTGCCGCGCGATATCGGCGGCGGCGGCCATCACCACCGGCTGGGCGAACTCGATCGCCACCTGCGCGGAGGCCAGATGATGCTTCACCGCCTGATAGCTGCCGATGGGCTTGCCGAATTGCTGGCGTTCCTTCGCATACTCCACCGCCAGATCGACCGAACGCTGGGCAAGGCCCAGACCCATGGCGGCGTTGAACAGCGCGGCGCGATCAAGGGCGAGGCCCCAGTCGCCCTTCCCCAGAGGAGTGACGTTGGCGGCATCCCATTCGACGCGGAACAGGCGGCGCAGCGGGTCGATGGTCGGCGCGGGTGTCAGCACGACCTGATCGGGCGTCGCGACGTAGGTTTCGCCGTCCTTTTCCAGCAGGATCGCCGCCGCGCGATCGGCAGAGGCGACGAACGGATTGCTCGGATGGGCAATCGCGATGGTCGCGGCCGGATCGGCCAGCGCGGGATGATCGGGCGCGAGAGCGGCGAGCATCGGTGCGGCGACGCCTGCGCTTTCAACCAGCGGCTCGGGCAGCGCGACATAGCCTGCCTCACGCGCGATCAGTGCGAAATCAACCTCGGAAAGACCAAGCCCGCCCGCGCTTTCGGGTAGCAGCACCAGCGTCAGCCCGGTTTCGACGATCGCGTTCCAGCGTGCGTCATCCCAGGCGACATCGGCCTCCATCATCTTGCGCCAATGGTCGGGCGTGCAATTGTCGCCGAACATCGTCCGCGCGGTCTCCGCGAACATCAGCTGTTCTTCGTTCAGGGTGAAATCCATGGGCTTTCCTCCCTTTAGCGAGGCAGGCCGAGCATGCGCTCGGCGATGATGTTGCGTTGAATCTCGTTCGACCCGGCATAGATCGGCCCGGCGAGCGAGAAGATATAATCGTCGAGCCAGTCATGCTCGCCCGGCGGCGGAATCAACTCCGCCTCCGGTCCGAGGATCGCGAGCGCGGTCTGGTGCAGGTGGATGTCGAGCTCCGACCAGAAAATCTTGTTGGTGCTCGCCTCCGGCCCGATCTTCGCACCTGCCATCAACCGCGAGGCGGTCTGGTAGATGGAGAGTGCATAGGCTTCCGCATTCATATGGGCGCGGATCACGTTCGCCTCTAGCATCGGGTCCGCGCTTTCTTGGCGGGATTGCCAGAGTTGGGCGAGCTTCGCGGCGGCGACCTGATAGCGGGCGGGGGAGCGCAGCATCAGGCCGCGTTCGAAGCCTGCCGTCGCCATGCAGATATGCCAGCCCTGCCCCTCGTCGCCGAGGCGGTTGAACGCCGGGACGCGCACATTTTCGAGGAAAATCTCGGCAAAGCCGACATGGCCGTTGATCTTCTTGATCGCGTTCACCGTGACGCCCGGCGCATCGAGCGGGAAGAAGATGAGGCTCATCCCCTTGTGGCGCTCGCTGCCCGGCTCGCGGAACAGGCCAAAGGCCCAATCGGCGAACACCGCCCGGCTCGACCAGATCTTGTGGCCGTTGAGGATATAGTCGTCGCCGTCTCTGGTCGCTGTGGCGCGCACGCCTGCAAGGTCGGACCCGGCCTGCGGTTCGGACCATGCCTGCGCCCAGATTTCCTCGCCGCTCGCCATCGGCGGCAGGAAGCGCTGCTTCTGTTCATGGGTGCCGAATTCGATCAGCGTCGGGCCGAGCAGGAAGATGCCGTTCTGGTTGACGCGGCCGGGCGCCCCGGCGCGATAATATTCTTCCTCGAAGATCAGCCACTGGATGAGGTCGAGGCCGCGCCCGCCATATTCGACCGGCCATGTCACCATGCCCCAGTCGCCGGACTTCAGCGTGTTCTCCCACTGGCGATGCGCCTCGAAACCGGCGTGGGTGGCGTCGAAATGTTCGAGCGGCTCTGCGGGCACATGCGCGGCGAGCCATGCGCGCACCTCGGCGCGGAACGCCTGTTGTTCGGGGGTGTAGCTGAGGTCCATCAGAATTTGGCCGCCTTGCCGGTTTCGACGAAGGCGTCGCGCGCCTTCTGGCTGTCTTCATGCATGTACATTTCGAGCGTGAAGCCCTGCTCCCAGCGATAGCCGCGATCGACGTCGCGAGCCTCAAGGCCGTTCAGCGCTTCCTTGGCGATGACCAGCGCCTTGCGCGACTTGGACGCGACGATCGCGCAGAAGGCACGGGCTTCGGCCGCCAGATCCTCGCGCGGTACGACCTTCTCGACTGCGCCGAGGCGATAGGCTTCCTGCGCCGGGATGTTGCCGCCGGTGAAGAAGGCCGCGCGCACTTTGTGCAGCGGCAACATGCGCGACATATGGCTCGCCCCGCCCATCGCGCCGCGATCGACCTCGGGCAGCGAGAAGAAGGCGTCGTCGGCCGCGATGATCGTGTCGGACGCGCCGCAAATGCCGATGCCGCCGCCGATCACGAATTTATGCACGGCGACCACGACCGGCACCTCGGCCTCGCGGATCGCCTTGAAGGTGAGGTAATTGCCCCGGTTCAAAAGCGTGATGCGTTCCGGGTGGGCCTGCATTTCCTTGATATCGACGCCGCCGCAAAAGCCGCGCGCGTTGTCGGCCGCACGGATGAGGATGCAGTTGACGTCGGGATTGCGCGCCGCCTCGCTGATGATCGTGGGCAGGCTGTTCCACGTCTCGCTGTCGAACGCGTTGACCGGCGGCACGTCGAAGACGATCTCGGCGATCCGCTCGCTGATGGTGCAGGTAATCGGCATTTTTTCCTCCCCTTCAGGCCGCCGTGGGCGCGGCTTCGCGGCCCAGCGCGGCCAGTGCGTCAAGGCGCTCATGCGCCTGCACGACGATACGATCGATCAGTTGCTGGCAGTTCGGCACCTCGCTGATGCGGCCGCCGACCACACCGGTCGCCATCACGCCCTGTTCGATATCGCCATCGACGACGGCCTTCTGGATCAGCATCGGCATGGTCGCGGCCATCATTGCCTGTTTCAGCGGCATTGCCCCATGGGCGGTCATGCCGCGCGCCGACTGGATGAGGCTGAGCCAGCTTGCGCCGCTCTGTTTCTTCATCGCCGCGCTGGCCTCGATCGCGCGCAGCCACATGGCGAGCTTGCCGGACTTTTCGATCCGGTCCATCAACCGGGTGCGGATCATGCGCTGTGGGATGCCGTCGAGTTTCGTCGTGACGATGATGCGATCGGTCGTGGCTTTCAGATATTCCGCCTTGGCGGCGTCGGGCACCGGGCTTTCCTGCGTCAGCAGGAAGCGCGTGCCCATCGCGATGCCGACAGCGCCATAAGCGAGCGCGGCGACAAGGCCGCGTCCGTCGGCAAAGCCGCCGCTGGCGATCACCGGCACCTGCACCGCGTCCAGCACCTGCGGCAGCAGCACGGTGGTGGGAACGGAGCCGGTATGCCCGCCGCCTTCGCCGCCCTGCACGCTCACCATGTCGACGCCCAGCTCGACCATCTTCTGCGCATGCTTGACCGCGCCGACGGTCGGAATGCAGAGGATGCCCGCATCCTTGAAGCGGCCGATCATCTTCGCATTGGGGCCACGGCCGAAACTGACCGCCCGCACCTGATCGCGATTGGCGAGGATCAGATCGACGATCTGCTCGGCGCCGGGCTGGAAGCTGTGGAAATTGACGCCGAAGGGCCGGTCGGTCCCGCGCCGTACCTCCAGGATTTTTCCGCGCGCTTCATCCGGCGTCATCACCGCCGCGCCGAGAAAGCCGAAGGCCCCGGCATTGCAGCTGCCGATGACGAGGCCCGGCTCCGCCACCCAGCCCATCGCGGTCTGGATGATCGGCCAGCGGCAGCCCAGCCGCTCGGTCAGGATCGTGTGCAGCGGCTCGCCCATCAGCTGTCCCCGGCCGCCTTCTTGTTCGCCGCCGCCATGGATTTCGCATCCATGCCGCCCAGCGAATTGGTGGAGGTGAGGTCGCTTTGCGCATGGGCGAAATGGTGCATGTGGAAATGCGCATCCATCGCCGTGCGCTTGCCGCGCAGGTCCTCGACATGGTTGAGCGCCTGCTTGGTCAGCCAGTTGCCCAGACGCGGACGGGTCGCCAGTTCATCAGCCCATGCCTTCACATCGGCGAGCAGGGTTTCGCGCGTCGACAGGCGGTTGACCATGCCGAAATTATAGGCGCGCTCGGCAGACAGCCGTTCGCCCAGCAGGATGAACTCCTTGGCGACGCGCGGCGGCAGTTCAAAGCCATGGGCGAAATATTCGACGCCGGGGATGCCCATGCGGTTCACGGGGTCCTGGAAAAAGGCGTCATCGGTGGCGACGATGAGGTCGCATATCCATGCCAGCATCAGCCCGCCCGCGATGCACGCGCCCTGCACGGCGGCGATGATGGGCTTGGGGATATCCCGCCAACGGCGGCACATGCCGATATAGACTTCCTGTTCGCGCGTGTAGAGGAACTCGGCCGCCGGCTTATTGACATGATCGGGCAGCAGCAGCTTGCGGTCCCAGCTTTTCGCGACATCGCGGCCGGGCGTGCCGATGTCATGCCCGGCGGAGAAATGCTTGCCTTCGCCGCGCAGCACGATCACGCGGATCGCGTCGTCATTGACCGCCTGCTGAAACGCCGCGTCCAGCGCATAGGTCATCTGGCTGTTCTGGGCGTTGTTGAACTGCGGCCGGTTCATGATCACATGGGCGACGGCCCCGTCCACTTCATAGCGGACGGGCTCGTCGGTCTCATAGACGATGTTCGCGGTGCGCGGTTCAGCCAGACGGTCCAGATCGTTCATCACGCCCTCCTTGCCGGCGGATTGTCCTTGATGACGCTCGCGCGGATATTGTGCGGGTCCATCTGCGCGATGATCGCCAGCGCCTCTGCATCGGGCAGCGGCGTTTCGACGATATCGCCGCGTTCGAGCGGGAAGCCGGTCGCCTCCTGCACTTCCTCGAAGGTGACGCCGGGGTGGAGCGAGATCACGCGGATCGCGTTATCGATGCCGCCGAAATCCATCACGCACAGATTGGTGACGATGACGCGCAGGTCGACGCCCGAATAATTGCCGCCCGGAACGCGCTTGGCCGGGTTGTAGCCGACGCCCGACACCATATCGACCTCGCCCGGCACGAAGGTGCGTGACGAGTGGACGGGGAAGAAGAAGCTGTTCGCATGATAGATGGTGTTGCCCGGAAAGCCGCGCACGCCCAGCATCTGCGTCTTGGGCTTGTCATAGGTGCCGCCCAGATAGCTGAGGTTGATCTGGCCGAAGCGGTCGAGCTGCGTCGGCGTCACCATCGCATGGCGGCGGCCCGTCCACACCGCGCTGTCGAAGAAGCGCGAGAAGGGCAGGTAGCCCGCGACCTTGCGATCATCATAGCCGCGCGGACCCAGCGGCACCGGCTGCTCGACCAGATAGGCTTCGCCATCGGTCATCATCAGTTCGGGGCTGTGGGTCAGCTTGGCGAGGCTTGCGCCCAGGCGCGGGACAGGGCCGACGCCGGTGGCGATGATCTCGCCATTGTTGCGGAAGGCCTCCGAACAGGCGAAGATGCAGAGTTCTGTAAGGGTAATGTCAGTCATCAGAATATCGGGAGCGGAAGAGCCGCCACCGCCTCCTTTCCGCCAATGCTTTCCAGATAGGCTTCCTCGCTCGCGCCGACGAAGCGGTCGGCGACGGCCGCCCAGTCGCCCGGATCCCGCGCGGCGTCGGCATAGGCCTTGAACGCCTTCATGTCCCAGCCATAGGTGGGGGGCATGGAACTGGGATGCGCGCCACAGGGCATGTGGACGACACCGGTGACGAAACAACGCTCAAAGACATTCTGCTGCACGTCTTCGGGATAATGGTCCTCGATCCGGTCGACCAGTTCCTCACAGGAAACATAGCATTTCCCGGCGGCTTTCGCGAACCACTCGTCATAATAGCTGTCCGCGCCGAGAAGCTGGACATTGCCGCGCCAGTCGCTGCGATTGCTATGGATCAGCGCGACGTCGAGCTTCAGTGCAGGCATCGCGACCAGCGTTTCGCCATCGGCATAGGGGGACTGCACGGTCTTGAGGCCGCCCAGTTCGGCGAGATCGGTGCCGAGGCCCACGCGGGTGGGCAGGAAGGGCAGGCCGAAGGCGGCGGCCTTGAGGCCCCACTGGAACATGCCCTCGTCGAGTTCCAGCACGTCGAGTGTGCCGCTTTCGCGCGCCTTGCGGAACCAGGGTTCCAGCGGGATGGCGTCGAGTGAGACGAAGGCGAAGATCAGTTTCTTCACCTTGCCCGCCGCGCACAGCATGCCGACATCGGCGCCGCCATAGGCAACGATGGTGAGGTCCTTGAGGTCGGAGCGCAGTATCTCGCGCACCAACGCCATCGGCTTGCGCCGTGGTCCCCAGCCGCCGATCCCGATCGTCATGCCGTCGCTCAGGCTCTCCACGATCGCCTTTGCCGACATCCGCTTGTCCAGAGTTTTCGTCGTCATCTCACTCACTTTCATGGGCCCATTTGTGGCCCCAATCGCTGACGGACAGGCTGGTGGTCGGCACCCAGGTCGCGGGGTCGATCACCAGGCCGTTCCAGCCATATTCCATGTCAAAGCCGCCCGGCGTGCGCATGTAGAAGGACGTCATCTTGTCATTCACATGGCGGCCGAGGGTGGCCGAGAGGTGCACCTTGCCCTTGCTGTTGAGCACGCGGTCATAGGCGCGGCCGACATCCTCCAGCGTCGCGACCTCCAGCATCATGTGGACGGCGCCGCTCGGATTTTCGGGCATCTGCCCCAAAGCGAGGCTGTGGTGGCGGCTATTGCAGTGGAGGAAGGCGAAGCCTATGCCCGCATCGTCGGGGCCGCCGCCCGCGAGGTAGAAGCGGCCGAGATCGGTATCGGCAAAGCCCAGCACATCCTTGTAGAAGGCGTGGGTTTCCTCGAAATTGGGCGCGGTCAGCACGATATGGCCAAGGCCCATGTCGCCATTGTCGCCGGTTACGAAGCCGCTGACGGCGGCAGGCGAGGCGAACGGCGCATAATCGACGAAGCGGCCGTAGAAGATTTCCATCGGATTGCCTGCCGGGTCGGATGAGCGCGCCAGCTCATAGACTTTGCGGGCGCGGGCTTCCATGATGTCGGCGCGTTCCACCGGGCGGCCCGCCGCTGCGAGACGGGCAAGGGCCGATTCGAAATCCTCGGCATTTGCGCATTCCCAGCCCGGCGCGACCAGCGCATCATGATCGCCCTTCTGCACCCAGAGGCGGAAGGGGCGGTCGTCCAGACGGAACAGCGCCACGTCGTCCTTTTCGGAAGGGGCCTCCATCAGCCCCGCGATGGTGCAGGCGAAGTCGCGCCACGCGTCCAGGTCGGTTGCGCTGATGACCAGATAGCCAAGGGATTTCACTGCCATTTCCGCCGTCTCGCTTTCCTCATGGGTCCTGTCCTCTGCCTTGCCTGGCGCTATTGTCTCTTATCGCTGCCATTTTACCATTATGCTACGCATTTTCACTGGATCAACCGGCTTTGCGTTCGCAGATATGATATCCTGCCGCGTCATTTGTGACGAGACAATGGCAATTCGTTCGTAAATCGCCTATAAGCATCGAGCAGAATGTGCAAGCCCTCTTTTTCTTGACGGTTTGCGTAATAACAGATTATATGAACTACGCATATGGTAATTTTGACGTAAGAGCTTTGAGTGGAGAGAAGGCGATGACCGGGGCAGCAGCGAGTCGAGCGGAAAGCGAATTGGAGGCAGGGGTGCCATCGGCTGAAACCCTGATTCAGCGGGCGAGGGACATGATCCCTGCCCTGCGGCAGCGCGCACGTGCCTGTACGCTCGCGCATGATGTGCCTGCCGAAAGCGTGGCGGAGATTCGCGCCGCCGGTCTCTTCAAGATTCTCCAGCCCCGGCGCTGGGGCGGCTATGAAATGCATCCCAATGTCTTTTTCGAGGTGCAGAAGGCGCTGGCCGAAGGCTGCATGTCCACCGGCTGGATCTACGGCGTGCTCGGGTGCCATCCCTATGAACTGGCGCTGTTCCCGGATCAGGCGCAGCAGGACGTATGGGGCGACACCCCCGAAATCCTGATCTCCTCCACCTATCAGCCGGTCGGCAAGGTGGAGAAGGTCGAGGGCGGCTTCTACCTGTCGGGCCGCTGGGGCTTTTCGTCGGGGTCGACCCATTGCGGCTGGGTGCTGCTCGGCGCGATCAATTTCGACACCGATGGCGGCCCGCCGGACATGCGCACCTTCCTGCTGCCCCGCACCGATTATCAGGTGATCGAAGGAACCTGGGACGTGTTCGGCCTTCAGGGCACCGGCAGCTTCGATATTCTGGTCGAGCGCGTGTTCGTGCCGGAGCATCGCACCCATCGTTCGGCGGACGGCTTTGCCTGCACCAATCCGGGGCAGAAGGAAAATGACGGTCCGCTCTATCGCCTGCCCTGGGCGCAGATCTTCACGCGCTCGGTCTCCACTTCCGCCTTCGGGGGGATGCGCAACGCGATTTCGGCGGCGATCGAGATCATGGAAAGCCGGGTGTCGACCAACACCGGCAAGGCGTCGAAGGCCGATCCGTTCCTCCATGCCGCGATCGCGCGCGCGATCTCCGAATGCGACGAGATGGAGCGGACGCAGCGCGCGACCTTCGACGAGATGATGGGCTATGCCGAACGCGGCGAGCCGGTGCCGATGGACCGGCGCGGCCTCTTCGCCTATCAGTCGGCAAGCGTCGTGCGGCGCATGGCGGATCTGGTCGATGACATGGTGAAGCTGCTCGGCGGACGGGCGGTCTATATGTCCAGCCCCATCCTCCAGCCCTGGCTCGATCTCCACGCGGCGCGCGCGCATGTCGCCAATGATCCGGCGAACCGCGCGAGCGATGTGATCGGCACCATGCAGGGCGGGCAGCCCGGCTTCACCTTTGTCTGAGGAGGACCGCCATGGGACATGATATTCGCAGCGTGAGGCACCGGGTTTCCGGCGGCCATGAAATCGTCGTCGCGGAGCTGGGGGCAGGGCCGGCCGTGGTGTTCATCCATGGCAGCGGGCCGGGCGCGTCGGGCCAGTCGAACTTCCGCCAGAATGCGCAGGCCTTCGCCGATGCGGGCTTCCGGGTGATCCTGCCCGATCTGATCGGCTATGGCGCCTCCTCCAAGCCGGAGGGCATCGACTATACGCTGGAACTGTTCACCGACACGCTGCATGAGGCGCTGGTCGCCCATGGGATCGAGAAGGCGGTGCTTGTCGGCAATTCGCTGGGCGGCGGCATCGCCATCCAGATGGCGCTCGATCAACCGGCCTTTGTCGACCGGCTGATCCTGATGGCGCCCGGCTGCATCCATGAGCGCGAGGACTATTTCAAGATGCCCGGCATCGCCGGGATGGTGAGTTCCTTCGGCGGGCCGGATTTCAACGAGGAGGAGCAGCGCCGGCTGATCACCAACCTTGTCCATGATCCGGTGCATGTGACCGACGCGTTGGTGAAGGAGCGCTTCGCCGTCGCCCGCACCCAGCCCAAGGATGTGATCGTGCGGATGCGCACTCCCAATCTCGGCCCGCGCCTTGGCGAACTGACGATGCCGATCCTGCTCTTCTGGGGCTATAATGAGCGGTTCATGCCGCTGGAGGGCATCCCCCTGTTCTTCGAGGCCTGCCCGGACGTGCGCTGCATGACCTTCAACAAGGTCGGCCATTGGGTGCAGGTGGAGCGCGCCGAGGAGTTCAACCGCTATTCGCTGGAGTTCCTCCGTGGCTAGTATCGCGCCTGTTCTTGCCGATGAGGCGGATGTCGCCGCCGGGTTCCGGGGGGCGATGCGGCGGCTGGCTTCCGGCGTGGCGATCGTCGTCGCGCAGGGCGAGGACGCGCCGGTCGGCATGGCGGCGACGTCGATTACCTCGCTGACGATGGACCCGCCCGCCGTGCTGGTCTGCGTCAACCGGACGGCGGGAATTCATTCCTGCCTCGCGCCGGGTGCGGCCATCGGCATCAGCCTGCTCTCGCGCCACCAGCAGGAGGTCTCGGCGGCTTTCGGCGGCGCGGTCGCGCGGGAAAAGCGGTTCGAGGTCGGGCAATGGAGCCGCGACCATCGCGACCTGCCGATGCTCGACGACGCGCAGGCCAATCTGGGCTGCACGATAGAGAGCATCACGCCCTTCGGCACCCACAGCATCGTCATCGCGCGGGTCGAAGGGGTACGCCTCAGCGACAGCATCGACCCGCTGATCTTTCAGGATGGAGCCTATTTGTGAGCGATAGCGTCAATCTGAGTCTCAATGAAGCCATGGCGGGCGAGCTGTACGACGCGCTGCGCGGATGCAGCACCGTGCCGCCGCTGATGGCGCGCCATCCCGAGCTTTCCATCGATGATGCCTATGCGATCTCGCTCGACGTACTGAAGCGCCGCGAGTCCGATGGCGAGCGAGTCGTCGGCAAGAAGATCGGCGTCACCTCGAAAGCGGTGCAGGATATGCTGGGCGTGCATCAGCCCGATTTCGGTTTCCTAACCGATCGCATGTGGATCGAGGGCGATATCGATATCGCCGCGAACGGCCTTATCCAGCCGCGCGCGGAGGCAGAGATCGGCTTCATCCTGAAGGACAGCCTCAAGGGGCCGGGCGTCACCGCCGAGCAGGTGATCGCCGCGACGGAAGCGATCGTCCCCTGTTTCGAGATTGTCGACAGCCGCATCCGGGACTGGAAGATCGGTATCGTCGATACGATCGCCGACAATGCCTCCTGCGGCGTGTTCGTGCTGGGTGAGGCCCGTGCCGATCCGCGCACGCACGACCTGCCCAATCTGCATGTCACCGTCACCAAGAACGGCCAGCCGCTCTCGGAAGGCTATGGCCATGCGGTGCAAGGCTCGCCAGCAGAGGCGGTGGCGTGGCTTGCCAATACGCTGGGCGCCTATGGCGTGACGCTGGAAGCAGGCGACGTGATCCTGTCGGGCAGTCTTGTGCCGCTCGAAAATGCGGTCGCCGGGGATGTTTTTGAAATGCAACTGCATGGCGTGGGCGCCTGCACCGCACGGTTCGTTTAAGGAGGTTTCATGACTGGCAAGGTCAAGGCAGCGATCATCGGGTCCGGCAATATCGGCACGGACCTGATGATCAAGATGATCAAATATCCGCAAAATATGGAGCTGGTGGCCGTGGTCGGCATCGACGAGGCCTCCGAAGGTCTCGCCATGGCGCGGGAACGGGGCGTGGCGACCACGCATGAAGGGCTTGAGGGCCTGAAGAAAATGGCGGTCTATCCGGAGATCGGCATCGTGTTCGATGCGACCTCCGCTTATGCCCATAAGGTGCATGACGAGGCGCTGCGCGCCGACGGCAAGCAGGTGGTGGACCTCACCCCCGCCGCGATCGGCCCCTATACGATCCCGACCGTCAATGGCGACGCCAATCTCGACGCGGGCAATGTCAACATGGTGACATGCGGCGGGCAGGCGACGATCCCGATGGTCGCCGCCGTTTCGCAGGTCGCGACCGTCCATTATGCCGAGATCGTCGCGTCCGTTTCCTCGCGCTCGGCAGGACCGGGCACCCGCGCCAATATCGACGAGTTCACCCGCACCACGGCAGGCGCGATCGAGAAGGTCGGCGGCGCGGCGCAGGGCAAGGCGATCATCATCCTCAACCCCGCCGAACCGCCGATGATCATGCGCGACACGGTGTTCACCCTTTCCGAAGGGGCGGATGAGGAAACCATCCGCGCCTCGGTCGAGGCGATGGTGAAGAAGGTGCAGGCCTATGTGCCCGGCTATCGCCTGAAGCAGCAGGTGCAGTTCGAACGCTTCGGCGACAATAACAAGCTGAAGATACCCGGCCGGGGCGAGTTTACCGGCATCAAGACGATGATCCTGCTCGAAGTGGAAGGCGCGGGTGATTATCTGCCCAGCTATTCGGGTAATCTCGACATCATGACCGCGGCGGCCAAGGCGACCGGCGAATTGCTGGCGAAGCGGATTCTCGAAGGAAAGAAGGTGGCGGCCACCGGCTCGCTTGCCGGGACGGAGTATTAAGATATGAGCGGCGCGAAATTCAACGTCGAGGCGGGCGACAAGCTCTATATTCAGGACGTGACGCTGCGCGATGGCATGCACGCCATCCGCCATATGTACGGCATCGACCATGTGAAGGCGATCGCCAAGGTGCTTGATGAAGCGGGCGTGGACGCGATCGAGGTTGCCCATGGCGACGGCCTCAACGGCGCCAGCTTCAATTACGGCTTTGGCGCGCATACCGACTGGGAATGGCTGGAGGCGGTAGCCTCGGTGTTGAGCAAATCGGTGCTCACCACGCTGATCCTTCCGGGCGTGGGCACGGTCGAGGAACTGCGCCGCGCCTATGATATCGGCGTGCGCTCGGTTCGCGTCGCGACCCATTGCACCGAAGCGGATGTGTCGAAACAGCATATCGGCATCGCCCGCGATCTCGGCATGGACGTGTCCGGCTTCCTGATGATGAGCCATATGATCGAGGCCGAGGCGCTGGCGAGCCAGGCGCTGCTGATGGAAAGCTATGGCGCGCAATGCGTCTATGTGACCGACAGCGGCGGCGCGCTCGACATGGACGGGGTGAAGGCGCGGCTGGAAGCCTATGATCGCGTGCTGAAGCCGGAGACGCAGCGCGGCATCCACGCGCATCATAATCTCTCGCTCGGCGTCGCCAATTCGATCGTCGCCGCGCAGCAGGGCGCGGTGCGTATCGACGCCAGCCTTGCCGGCATGGGCGCGGGCGCGGGCAATGCGCCGCTCGAAGTGTTCATCGCCGCCGCCGACCGCAAGGGCTGGAACCATGGCTGCGACGTGATGATGCTGATGGATGCGGCGGAGGATCTCGTCCGCCCGTTGCAGGACCGCCCGGTCCGCGTCGATCGCGAGACCCTCGCGCTCGGTTATGCGGGCGTCTATTCGAGCTTCCTGCGCCATGCGGAAAAGGCGGCCGAGACCTATGGCCTCGACACCCGCACGATCCTTGTCGAACTGGGCCGCCGCAAGATGGTCGGCGGGCAGGAGGACATGATCGTCGACGTCGCGCTCGACATGCTGAAGGAGCGCGAGGCGGCGGGCTGACCGTATCCTCATGCAGCTGTCGCTCGATCATATCAGCGTCACCGATACCACCCCGTCGCAGCTCGCCCGTCTGGCCGCCGCGACGGGGTGTAGCGGCATTTGCCCCTTCCTCCATGCGATGGAGGTGCTGCCCGCGATGCCGCGCTATGATCTCGTCGCCGATGTCACCGAGCGCCGCGCCACCCGCGCGCTGATCGACGATCTGGGGCTGAGCGTCGATCTGGTCTATCCCTTCACGCTGGCCGGGCGCACGATCGTCGCCGATTTCGCGCCGGTGCTGGAGGCGGCAGCCGATCTCGGCGCGCCACTCGCCAATATTCTCTGTTATGATCGCGACCCCGCGCGGCGGGTGGAGAAGCTTTCCGAACTGGCGGAACTGGCCGCGCCTTATGGCATCGCGCTGGGGATCGAATTCTACCCGTCCTCGCAAATCCGCACCCTTGCCGAAGCGCTGGCGCTGATCGAGGCGACCGGCAGCGACAGCATCGGCGTGGTGCTGGACATGCTGCATCTGATGCGCGGCGGCGCGCTGGCGGAGAGTGTGCCGCTGCTCGGCGATCCGCGCATCCGCGTCGTCCAGCTGGCCGATGGCCCGGCGGAGATGGCGGCGGATCGGGTCGAATGGGAAGCGGGGTTGCAACGCCTGCTCCCCGGTGAGGGGGCGCTCGATTTCCCGGAGCTGCTCGCGGCCTTGCATCCTGATGCGCTTTTCAGTGTGGAAGCGCCCCGGCAGGATGCTATCGATCAGGGCGTGCCCGTCGAACAGCGGGCGCGGCAGGCGGTGGAAGCCGCCCGCGCGGTCCTGCGGCAAAGACAATAATGACATGAACATCAAGAAGAGAGGTTTTTGAAATGCGTGATCTGGTCGATCCTTCCCTGTTGCCGGGCCTCGATATGATGCCCGCCTTCGATCTGACCGATGAGAGCCTGCCCGCCATTCGCGAAGGCATGGCGCAGATGGTGGCGATGGTGCCCGAACCGGAAGGGACCGGCATCGGTTGGAAAGAGGAGCGCATCGCCACGCCCGCGGGTCATGAAGTGGTGGTCCGCGTCTATACGCCCGAAGGTCTGGCGGGGCCGCTGCCCGCCATCCTCCATATCCATGGCGGCGGCTATGTGCTGGGGTCGGTCACGACCAACCATCTGTCGAATATAGAGCTTTCCGCTTCGGCCAGCGCGGTCATCGTCTCGGTCGATTACCGCCTCGCCCCGGAAACGCAGGGCACGGGCGCGGTCGAGGATTGCTATGCGGCGCTGGTCTGGTTGAAGGACGAGGCCGCGCGGCTGGGCGTCGATCCCGCCCGCATCGCCATTCGCGGCGAGAGCGCGGGCGGCGGCATTGCGGCGGCGCTGGCGCTGCTGGCGCGCGACCGGGGTGGCCCTGTGATCGCGCATCAGAACCTCATCTATCCGATGCTGGACGATCGCACCTGCATCACCCGCAACGCCCCGCATCTGGGGGCCTTTGTATGGACACCGCAGGCCAATGCCTTTGGCTGGCGCTCGCTGCTCGGCCGCAAGCCGGGCGCGGCCGATGTTTCGTCTTATGAAGCGGCAGCGCGCGCCGAGAGTCTGGAAGGCCTGCCGCCGACTTTCATCGCGGTGGGCGCGCTCGATCTCTTTCTTGTCGAGGATATGGACTATGGCCGCCGCCTGATCGAGGCGGGTGTGCCGGTGGAGATGCATGTCTATGCGGGCGCCTATCATGGCTTCGACGTAATGCCCGATGCGCCGCCGGTGCGGCAGTTGAAGCGCGACGCCGTGGGCGCGCTGCGCAAGGCGCTGCATCCGGGCGAGGAAGCCTGAAAGCAAAAGGCGGGAGGGCTGGTCTCCTCCCGCCTTTATTTTGAAAGGCGCGCCTTGTACCGGGCGCGCGCTTTTTTTTTGGGCTTATCCGACCTGTAACGCGGCCAGTTCCTCGGCCGAGAGCACGAGGTTCGCGGCCTTCACGCTTTCCTCGACCCGGGCCGGGCTGGATGCGCCGAAGATCGGGATGGTCTGCTGCGGCTGGTTGACGAGATAGGCCAGCACCACCTCGGCGAGGCTGACGCCGTGGCGCGCGGCGATATCCCTGGCGGCGGCGAAGCGCTGCTGGTTGGCGGGGTTGTCGTAAAAGCCCTTCAGATGGTCGGGCACCGCGTCTTCGCCCTTTTCGAGGAAGCTGAAATAACCCCGGCTCTGTCCGCAATAGGGGATGACCGTCAGGTCGCTGCCGCGCAGTGCGCCGCCATGATCCTCGAAATAGAGCTGATAGCCCTGTTCCAGCGCCTTGGCCTCATTGGGTTTGGCGAGGCCCCAGAACGGTTCGACCGCGACAAAGCCCTCGTTGCCCTTGCCCTGTGCATAGGCATTGGCTTCCAGCACGCGCGCGGCCGTCCAGTTGGACGCGCCGAACCAGCGGATCTTGCCCTGTGCCCTGGCGTCGATCAGCAGGTCCATGATCGGGCCGACCGGCGCTTCGGGATTGTCCATGTGCAGCCAGTAGAGGTCGATCGTCCCGATGCCGAGATGATCGAGGCTCTGGTCGAGATCGCTCGCAATATCCTCTGGCGTGACGCGGTTGCGATAATCGCCGACGCGCATGTCGAAGAAGCCGCCCTTGGTGGCGATGACGAAATCCTCGCGCTTGCGGCCCTTGAGCCACGCACCGATCGCGCGTTCGCTCGCCCCGCTGGGGGCGTCGGGTATCCAGTCCCCATAGGACCGGGCGGTGTCGATGAAATTGCCGCCCAGATCGGCGAAGCGATCAAGGATCGCATTGGCACCGGCCTGATCGATGGCGGTGCCCAGCATGTTGGTGCCATAGCACAGGCGGCTGACCGACAGGTCGGTGCGGGCGAGCTTGACCTTAGAAAGCATGCATGTCTCCTCTAATCCTGCCTCCGTTCGTCGCAGAGCTGACGATGCGCAGCCGCGCGCCGGTTGCAGTCCTGTTGTGGCCGTCAAAGTGATATTTGTTGTTTCACGTTGAATGGTTATATTTTTATTACGCATTATATGATGATGATAAAAGGAAATTATTTGCTTTCGTAATCTTTGGCGATAGAAATATAGCGGAAAGATCGAAAGGGGCTTTGGCGGGCAGGACCGATCGCGCCTCGATCATGGACGGCATAATGGGTGGAACTCGCGGCAGGCCTGGGCTATGGGGCGTTTTCCAACAGGAAGGCAGGCGATAATGCAGATCAGAAGCGGGCAGACGATGACGGCCCCGTCGCTGGACAGTCTCGACACCAATATCATCGAAATATTGCGCACGAACGGACGGGCCACCAACCAGGAAATCGCCGAGCGGCTTTCCGTCACCGCTGCCACTGTTTCCGCCCGATTGCAGAAGATGGAGGATGCCCGCGTGATGCGGGTCGTCGCCGTCACCGATTTTTCCGCCCATGATTATAATGTCATCATCGCGCTGGGCGTGCAGGTGCAGGGCCGCAATATCGAGCAGGTCGCGCATGATCTCGCCGCGCTGCGCGAGGTGCTGAGCGTCAACATCATGAATGGCGGGCATGACATCGAATTGCTGGTGGCGCTGCATGATTTCGGCGAGGTGCAGCAATTGCTGTTCGAACATATCGCCGCGGTCGAGGGCGTGTCGCATATCACGCCGGGTATTGCCGTCGACATTGTGAAATTCGAATTCAACGTGGTGCCGCTATGACCCAGACCAGCCATCCGACCCGCCTCGACAAGCTGGATCAGGGCATTGTCGAGAAATTGTCGCGTGACGCCCGCATTTCCAACCGCGCGATTGCGGCGGAACTGGGCGTTACCGAAGGCACGATCCGCACCCGCATCAAGCGATTGCAGAATGAGGGGCTGATCCAGTTCACCGTCGTCACCGATTTCCGCATGGCCGGGTCGCCCAATCTTTGCATGTTGGGGATCGATGCCGACCCATCCCATGTCGAGGAACTGGCGCGCACCCTGTCGGAAATGCCCGAAATCACCTGCGTGATCGTGCTGTTGGGCCGTTATAGCGTGCTGGCCATGGGCCTGTTCACCAGTCTGGAGCGGCTCAACGATCTTATCCTTCATCGCATCCGGTCCCTGCCGGGCGTGCAGCGGGTGGATACTTCGGTTTCGGTCCATAACCTCAAATATGAGGCCGGTATCGCCAAGATCACGCGGGAGCAGGCCGGGAGCTAAGGCCCTTCCAGGCCAGATGGAGCCTCTGGCGGAGGCGTAGACAGCCGCAAGCCACCATGGCGGGGTTCTGGGGCGGGGTTCTGGGACCCGGAGCGCCGCGGCCTAAACGATCGTGAGCAGCGGAAGCGCGGAAAGCCACCATTCGCAGGCCGTTCGGACGGAATGTCGATTGACCCCAAGACGCCGCGCGGGATGGAAGTGCCACCCCGCGCCGGCCCATTCTCCGCCCGCCCGTCCGCGTCAGGCGGCGGCGATGTCGCGGGCGGCATCACCCGCCGCGATCTGGTTCCATGTCTCTGGCAGGGCATTGCCGCTCAACGCGCAATAAGTGCCGGGCGGCGTATACATCAGCGCGACGCAGCGATTGCAGGAGTCGCAGGCGGAATGATGGGTCGGGTCCTGACGGAAGCGGCTGACGATCGCCGGATCATGCACCAGCGCGCGCGCCATCACCACCGCGTCGAAGCCCTCGTCCAGCACCTGCTGCGCGTCCGCCATGGACAGGACGCCGCCGACATAGCCAAGGCCGCACCGCACCGCCGCGCGCACCTGCCGTGCGGCTTCGAGGAAATACAGTTCGCTGAACCGGATGTTCCTGGGCGTTAGGCGCTTCAGCATCCCGAATTGCAGGCGCGCCATCAGGCCGGGGTTGAGCGCGATCATGTCGTCGAGGGGAAGGGGGCCGTGGAAAATCTCCCAGGGAGATTCGATATTGCGGCCGCCCGACAACACCAGCATATCGACGCCCGCCTGTTCCATGATCCGCGCGGTAACGACCGCATCGGCGGGGGTGGCGCCCTTTTTCACGCCGTCGAACAGGTTGATCTTCGCGAGGATCGCCATGTCCTTGCCGACAGCTTCCTTGACGGCGGCCAGCACTTCCGCAGGGAAGCGCGCGCGGTTTTCCGCCGATCCGCCATAGGCGTCGCGCCGCCGATTCGACAGCGGGGAGAGGAACTGGTTGAGCAGATAGCCATGCCCCATATGCAGTTCGACCGCATCGAAACCGGCCTCGCGCGCCAGTCGCGCGGCGGTGACGAACTCGTCACGCACCTGCGCCATGTCCTGCCGGGTCATCGCCCGCTGGAACGGGCGGCCCTGCATCATGCCCATCTGATCGATGCCGCCGCTCGCCGACATGGCGCGTCTGGTGGAAAGGCTCTTGTGCTGGACGAAGCTGCCCGCATGGGTGATCTGGGCGGAGATGCGTCCGCCCTCGGCGTGGACGGTATCCGCGATCGCCCGATAATGCGGCAGCGAGCGTTGCGAGAGCACGCCCTGCTGTTCGAAGGTGCGGCCATCGGGAGAAATGGCGATATAGGCGAGCGTGGTCATGCCGGTGCCGCCCGCCACGATCCGGCGATGAAATTCGCGCAGTGACCGGGTAGGCACCGTGTCATGGGTCATCATCTCATTCGCGCCGGAACGGATGAAGCGATTGGGCAGAGTGATCGGCCCCAACTGGAAAGGCGCAAAAGCGTCGGTCATGGCGAATCCTCTCTGGCTGCGCCATGGGCGCGTTATTTTTTATGAGAGTAGAGGATTGTTGTCATATTTCAACGCATAATGATATTTATATCTATAATTAATCATCCAATGCGTATTTAATGTTAGTAATGATACGCATTATGGCGTGATGATCGATCCCTAACCGGCAAATCCGGCCGCACTGGTCTGGAGCAGGTGGACAAGTTGTCCCTGCCGGTGGGTCCCCGTCTTGGCGAAGATCGCGCGCAGATGCGCCCGTGCGGTATTATGCGCGATATCGAGCGTGCGCGCCGCATCCACCAGCGATGCGCCCTGCGCCAGCTGCACCGCCAGCGCGGCTTCGGCCGGGGTCAGCTGGAAGCGGTCGCGCAGCGATTCCGGGTCCGGGCTGCCGGTTCGCGCCGGATCGACGAGGAACAGCGCGAGACTGGCCCCGTCGCCATAGGCATTGCTGGGCAGCGCCCGCGCCAGACCGCGTAGCGCCGGACCATCGGTTACCGCTATTTCCAGTCTCTTTTCCTCTCCCGGTGGAGGAGGCGTGCGGAGCAGGCGGTCGAGAACCGCTGCCGCCGCGCTGGTGATCGGTTCCAGCTTGCCGCCCCGTTTCGTGAGGATGGCGGCCTCGTCGAGCATTCGGTCGGCGACCGCATTATGCCGCAATATTCGTCCGTCGCGGGTCAGGATGAAGGTGGCGACGGCGAGGCCCTCCATCGCATTGCTGAACACCTGCCGTTCCGCCTGGGTGGAGGTGAGCCGCGCATGCAGGTCCAGCGCGATGCGCAGATGCGGAACCAGCCGGGCGACGAGCGCCATTTCCTTGTCGCCGAAATCGGGCCAGCTCATGTCGCGCGTGATGCGCAGCCGTACCGATGCGCCCGAGGGGGCATGCAGATCGACGCCCATCACCTGCCCGGCCCCCGCTTCGTCGAGCCAGGCGCGGAAGCGGGGCGGCACATGGCGCACGAAGTCGCTGAAGATCACGACCTGCCCTTCCGGCAGGTCGACAAAGGGATCGGCATCGGAAAGCTGCTCATATTCCCCGGCCCGGTTCGGATCGATTCCCGGCGTGAAATGAGAGGTGATGCCGCTGTTGCCGGTGGCGACGAGCAGGGTGGCGAAGGGCGCATCCGTCGCCTGCGCCAGCGCGCGCAGAAAGGCTTCCCAGGGCGGGTTCTGCGTCAGCCCGCCATAAAGCGCTTCGAGCAGCGGCAGCAAGGGCGCCTCTGCATCGGGGGCAGGCGTCCGGGGGGCATCGGGGTCATCCATCTCGCGGCTATAGAGCCATGGCGATGCCTCGGGCGCAAGAGGGTAAGGCCGGGAAGAAGGCTGCCCTCCTTCTTCCCGGCTGATCGTCCGTTCCGGCCGTGGCGCCTCAGTGCCGATAGGCAAGGGTGATGCTGTAGCGGCGCGGCGGCGAATAATAGGCCTCGGTAAAGCCGAAGCTGGTGCTCGCATCATATCCGGCGGTGATGATGCGCTTGTTGGTGATGTTGTCCACGCCCGCGCGCAGCGAAAATCCGCTGTCGGTCAGGCGGAACTCGGCGCTGGCGTTGACGATCGCATGATCGGGCTGGCGCAGCAGCGGCGTGTTCTCCGTATCGACGAACACCTCGCTCTTATAAGCCACATCGACGCGGAAAATCCCTTCCAGCGCATCGCCGAGCGGGGCCTGATAGACGGCGCTCATATTGGCGGTGATGTCGGGCGCCTGCTTCAGCTTGCGATTGCTGACATCGGTGAGGACGCCGTTGATGACCGATTCATAATCGAGATATTTCGCGTCGAGCAGGCCGAGCGCGCCGGTCAGCGTGAAGTTCGGCGAGACACGGAAATTGCCTTCCAGTTCAAGCCCCTGAATGCGTGAGCGGCCGGCATTTTCGTTGCGTACGATGAGAAGGCCGCTCGACGGGCTGACCGTCGAGATGAGGATCTGCTGATCCCTATATTCATTGCGGAACAGCGCGAGGTTGATCGTCGCGATCCGGCCGATGCTGGCCTTCAGGCCCGCTTCATAGGAGGTCAGATGTTCCGGATCATAGGAGCCGATTTCCTCCAGCGAGGTCGGGCGGCCGTTGAACCCGCCGGAGCGGAAGCCGCGCGAGAAGGACGCATAGGTCATCAGGTTCGGGCGGATCTTGTAGGACAGCGAGGCGCGGGGGGTGAAGGCGTCCCAGCTTTTTTGCAGCGTATATTCGGGCAGGCCCGCCAACAATGGCTGCTGCGAATAGATGCGCATCGCCGACTGGGTGAAGCGCTTCTTCTCCCAGGTGTAGCGCGCGCCCAGTTCGAGCGAGAGGCCATCGACCAGCTCATAATTGCCATTGGCGAAGAGCGCGAGATTGTCGGTGCGCTGGCGGTTGTCGAAATCGATGTTGAGATCGAGCGCGGTCGCCAGTGCGGGGTCGAAGTCGGCCGCGATCAGCGCGGGATAGAGGCCATCGGCGACCACCAGCCGGGTCTTGTCGCGGGTGTTCTCGCGATAGGCGAAGGCGCCCAGCAACAAGGTGCCGCGCTGGCCGAGATCGAGCGAGAGTTGCAGCTCCTGGCTATATTGCCGGGCCTTTTCGTCATGAATGTCACCGGCATAGTTGATCGCCGCCGACGCGTCGCCATCGCGGCCGAACAGCGCGCTGACATAACGATAGGCGGTGATCGACTTGAGCGTCGCGCCGCCCAGATCGGCGGAAAGCGTCAGCGAGGCGTTGAACGCGTCGGTCTCGTCCTTGTTGAGCGCGGGCGTGCTGTCGGTGCGGTCGATATCGCCGGGCACGGTGCAGCAGGGGGCGAGGAACGCCGATTGCAGCCCCGACAGGAAGGTCGGGGTGAAGGCGATCATGCTGTGCGGCGCGCTGTGCTGGCGGCGGCGCAGGCCGTCGACCTGCAACAGGGCGTCGATTGCGCTGCCATTATAATGCAGCGCGGCCTTGCCGCCCACCACATTGCGGTTGCCCAGATTGTCGCCGGACGGGATTTTCTGCCAGCCCTCGCCAAATTCGCCGAGCGCGGCCACGCCCAGCGACCAGTCGCCGGACAGCGGCGTTTCGGCATAGACGCGCGCGCGTACCGTGTTGAACGAGCCATAGCGCAGGTCCGCTTCGATCTTCTGCTGCTGGCCCGGCACCGCCGAGACGATGTTGATCGCGCCGCCCACGGTGTTCTTGCCGAAGAGCGTGCCTTGCGGTCCGCGCAGCACCTCGATCCGGTCGATGCCGAGCAACTCGGTCATCGCGCCGAAAGTGCGCGCGACATAGACGCCGTCGATATAGACGCCGACCGCCGGGTCGGAGGTGATGATGAAGTCATTTTCGCCCACGCCGCGAATGAACGGAGCGATCGCCCCGCTATTGCCGCCCTGTCCCGGCGTGAACTGGATATTGGGCGCGATCTGGCCGACCTGCGTCACATTGTCGAGGCCACGGCTGTCGAGGCCGGAGGCGTCGACGGCGCTGACCGCGATCGGTACATCCTGCAATTTTTCCTCGCGCCGGCGAGCGGTGACGACGATATCCTCGCCCGACCGATAGGCGGCGGCCTCTGTCGGGCCGTCCGTCTGCTGCGCCAGCGCCAGCGCGGGCGCGGTGAGCGTCCCCAGCGCGGTGAGGCCGAAAAGCGTGCTGTTCTTCATTGTCATCCCCTTTTTCTTATTGATCCGCCCATTTAACCGGCCGGCTTGTTCAGACCTGCTTTTTCAGGCGGTTTCCCATTCGATCAGATGGCTGATGTCGGTGCGCTCATGCGGTTTGCGGCCGGTTCTGCCGAGATGATGCGCGGTGATGCGGGCATTGGGGTCGAGCGGTGTCACGACCTCCATCACCCGGTCATATTCGGTATGGGCGATACGCCACGCGCCATTTTCGCGGCGATAGCGATCGCGGTAGAAGGCGCTGCCGATGGTGTGGAGCTTGTCGTCCAGATTGATGAAGATGTCCTCCAGATACCAGATGCCCTCGGCCTCATCTTCGCCGGTCAGGGTGATTTCCGGCATATGGCCATGATGCATCGCCACCGCGCCGGAATGGAAGCTGTTGGCGAGAAATTCGATCATCGCCTCGCGCCCGGCCAGTTTGACGCGATAGGTGCCGCCGCGATATTCAACGGTTACATCCTCTGTGAAGAGGCAGGACAGCAGCGCCATGTCGGCGGTGTCGATGCCGCGGAAATAGCGATGCTTGAGGGTGCGGATATCCTCCATATCGCTCAGTTGTTGCAAGGTGTACGCCATTCCATCCCTCCAGTATAACGCAAAGTATATATTTTTTTGCATAATAGCCACAAATTGCGTATCTGTCATCCTAATATGATACGATGATTGGCGGAATATCCGGCAGGATGGGGATTCGCCCCGATAGGGAGAAGCGTGAAGTGGGCAAGGCGAAGTGAGCAAGGTGGGGCAGGGCAGGGTCGCAATCGTCACCGGCGGTACGCGCGGTATCGGCGCGGCGATCGTGCGGCGATTACTGGAAGAGGGCTATGATGTCGCCACCTGCGGGCGCACGCCGCCGGAAACGCCGATCGCCGCCAACGGTCGCGAGGCCGTGTTCGACGCCTGCGACATTCGCGATCCCGAAGCGGTGGCTGGCTGGATCGGCGCGGTGGCGGAGCGCCATGGCCGCATCGATCTGGTCGTCAACAATGCCGGAGGATCGCCGCAGGCCGATGCCGCGACCGCCAGCCCGCGCTTTTCCGAGCGTATCCTGCAACTCAACCTGCTCGCGCCGCTGCATGTGTCGCAGGCGGCCTATCCGCATCTTAAGGCAGCGGGCGGCTCCATCGTCAATATTGCCAGCGTCTCGGCGATCCGCCCTTCGCCCGGCACCGCCGTCTATGGTGCGGCCAAGGCGGGATTGGTCAGCCTGACGACGAGCCTCGCGCAGGAATGGGGGCCGGAGGTCCGCGTCAATGCGATCATCGTCGGGCTGATCGAGACCGAAACGGCGGAAATGACCTATGGCGGCGAGGAGGCGCAGCATCGCATCGCGCAATCGCTGCCGCTCCGGCGCATGGGGCGCGGCCCCGATATCGCCGAGGCGGTGCTGTTCCTCGGCTCTCCGGCGGCGGCCTATATCAGCGGGGCGAAGCTCGAAGTGCATGGCGGGGGGGAGCGGCCGCTGTTTCTGGAGATCGTCAGGCAGGAGGCGGGATCGGCGGCTTGATTCGCATATGCACTATTGATCGACCATTTAAAAACGCATATCTCATTATAAATTTCATAATATCTCATATTTGCGTAATATATGATGGTGATATATACCGAAAATAGGCCGGACTGACGGTCAGCAGAGGAGAAGATCGTGTCGATCAGCCTGGAAGATCTCGCCGCCCGGGTGGGCGCGCTGGAGGATATCAACGCCATTCGCCAGCTCAAGGCGCGCTATTTGCGGGCCTGCGACCTGAAACAGGTCGAGGATTTGCGCAACACGCTGCTGCCCGAAGGGGTGCGGCTCGATTATCAGAATTTCCCGCTGTTTACCCGGCGCGAGGATTTCATCGCCATTTTCGAGCAGATGGCCTGCCAGGGCGGGGTCTATGACCTGCATCATGCGGGCAATGCCGATATCGAGCTGACCGGCCCGGATGAAGCGCGCGGGCGCTGGACGCTGAATTTCCGCACCATCATCCTCGCCACCCGGTCGGTGACGCATCTCGTCGTCGAATATGAGGATGTTTATCGCCGCAAGGATGGGCGCTGGTGGATCGCGGAATCGCAGAGCCGCATCAGTTCGATGATGAGCGAGGAAATCGCCGGGGATGGTTCCTCCCTCTACCGGGTCTGGGGCGAGGCCCCGTCTCTGGCCCCGGCAACGGCGGAATAAGCCGGTTCGGCGGATTATAATTCCATGAATTTCAGGAAGCGGGAAGGGATGCGATGATTCATTATGGTCTGGACGGCAAGGTCGCGCTGGTTACGGGCGCGGGCAGCGGCATCGGCCGTGCGGCGGCGCTGGCTTTCGCGCGCTCCGGTGCGTCGGTGCTGGTCAGCGACGTCAATGACGCGGGCGGCGCGGAAACCGTCGCGCTGATCGAGAAGGAGGGCGGTCAGGCCGCCTATCAGCATTGCGATGTCAGCGACGGCGCGCAGGTCAAGGCGATGGTCGCCGCCGCGGTCGAGAAATTCGGGCGGCTGGACTATGCGTTCAACAATGCCGGCATCAACAGCCTCGCGGCCGATGAATATCAGGATGATGTCTGGGCGCGGGCGATCGACATCAACCTGACCGGCGTGATGCTGTGCATGCGCGAGGAGGCCGAGGTGATGCTCAAGACCGGCGGTGGCGCGATCGTCAACACCGCATCGATCAACGGCATTGTCGGCAATGGCGGCCAGCCCGCCTATGTCGCCTCCAAGCATGGCGTGGTCGGCCTTACCCGCCACGGCGCGCTACGCTGGGCGACCTCGGGCATCCGCGTCAACGCGGTATGCCCCGGCGTGATCGAAACCGCGATGACCGCGCCGCTCGTCGCCGATACGCAGATGCGCGCGGTGATCGAGGGAATGACCCCGATGGGGCGCATGGGCAAGGCCGAGGAAATCGCCGAGGCGGTGGTCTGGCTCTGCTCCGATGGCGCGAGCTTCGTGACCGGCCACCCGCTGGTCATCGACGGCGCTGCGACGGCGGTGTAAGAACGGAGGAATGACGGTGGCCATGCCGGACGGGGGCGTCCGCATGGCTTTCATTCGGGGCGGCGGATGAGGGGACATCCGCCGCCCTGATTACTTCAGGATTTTATAGGATTGGTATCGGGGCGCAGGCACTGCGCGCGGTGGTTTCCTGTATCGTCCGGCATTTCAATCCAGCGCGGCGAAATCGAACTGGCTGCTGGGGATGATGTCGACACGGGTAAAGTCGATGAAGCCCGCGCAGCTTTCCATCATCTGTGCGAGGTTGCGGTCGAATTTTTCCTTGTCGCCCACCGCGTCGAAAAACACCTGCGGGTCGGTCATCGCCTCGGCGGGGAAGCATTCTTCGACAAAGGCGCCATAATCGGGCGCGCCCGGCGTCAGCGCCCGGACGATGATGTTCTGCACATATTCGAAATTGGACTGGGTATCGATCGCCACCCGGGTATGATGGCTGTGCCAGTGGGCGACGGCTTCCTCCCATGTCTTGTCCGGTCGGAAGGAGATGAAGCTCGCCTGCGACCAGCCCCAGAGGCGCTTTCCGCCAGAGGCGGGATGCGCGCTGTTGGGAATGATGGTGGATTCGGCGACCAGCCAGGCTTCGAACCGGCCGCAGGCTTTCGCGAAAATAGCATCGATCGCGGCGCGGAAATGGGCATTGGCGGAAGGCAACCAGAATTGCGCGATCGCATCCTGCTGCGGCGCCTGCCATTGCTGGACGAGAGCGGCGGCCGGTTCGACCGCCGCGTCACGGATATTGAGGCGAATGCGGCTCGCGCCCGCCGCTTTCAGGGCCGCGGGCAGGCTATCGACCAGCCGTGCGCCGAAGGCGGCGCGGCTCTCCCCCTCGGGCGCCCAGAGGGCATAAACCAGCTTTTCCATATTCCTCTCCCTTGTCGTTGAAAGCCGGGGGCCTCAGTCGAAATTGGCCTGTCCGCCGTCAAGCGGGATGGTCGCGCCGGTCAGATAGCTCAGATCCTGTCCGCACAGGGCGACGATCGCGCGGCCGATATCTTCCTCCAGCCGGCCGATGCGGCCGAGCGGAATGGTGCGGAAAAAGGCCTGGGCTTCGGCCGGGTTATGCTCGATCCAGCCCTTGAGGCCGGGGGATTCGGCATGGGGCGCGATGGTCAGCACGCGGATATTCTCGCCGCCCCATTCGGATGCGGCCGCGCGGGTCAGCGCGCGCGTCGCCTGCTTGACGGCGCCATAGCAGCCATAGGTCGCCATGTCCCAGCGGATGCCGGCCGAGGAAGCGAAGTTGATGATCGTGCCGCCGCCGCGCGCCGCCATATGCGGGCGGACGAGTTTCATCAGCCGGAAACTGGCGAGAGGGCCGGATTCGAACCCGGCGAGAAACGCCTCGTCGCTGACATTTTCGAGCAGGCCGAGCGGCACTTCCTGCGCGTTGTTGACCAATATGTCGATGCCACCGAAGCGATCGACCGCGCCCTGGACGACCGCCGCCAGATCATCGGCCGACTTGACGTTGCAGGCCAGCGCCAGCGCCTGCCCGCCGCGCTCCTCGACCAGCCGCGCCGTTTCCTCGACCTTGGCGAGCGTGCGGCCCGCGAGTACGAGATTGACGCCCTCACTCGCCAGCGCCAGCGCGATGCCCTGGCCGACGCCCTGTCCCGCCCCGGTGATCAGGGCCGTTTTTCCGCTCAATCCAGCCATCCTGTCCTCTATGATTCATCGTAGAATAATTTATATACTTCTACGCAAGAAGTTGACTTTATCGCAAGCATCATCGCAATATGCGTTAAATTATATCGGGTGAGGATGTGGATTGGCGAGGGCGGGGTCTTGGTGGCTCCCTTTCCCGCTTCGCAGGACGCTTTTCCGGGGAAGGGACGGGCATGAGCAGCAACTGGGACAAAGAGGTCGACATTCTGGTGGTCGGGTCGGGCGCGGGCGGCATGCTTTCCGCGCTGGTCGGCGCGCACAACCATGCCGAGGTGCTGATCGTCGAAAAAGCGCAGCTGTGGGGCGGCACCTCCGCCACGTCGGGCGCTGGCATATGGATACCGGGCAGCGATGTCGCGAAGGCGGCGGGCTTCAGCGATAATCTGGACGACGCCTTCACCTATTTGCGCGCGCTTTCGGCCGATAATGTGCCCGATGAGAATATCCGCGCCTATGTCGATAATGCCGCGCCGATGCTGCGCTGGCTGATGGGCCATACACCGGTGCAATATATGGCCTTTCCCTACCCCGATTATCATGCCGAAAATCCGGGCGGATCAGCACAGGGGTTCCGCACCCATTTGCCTTTGCCGCTCGACGGCAAGCCGCTCGGCGCGGATATCCGTACGCAGCGCTTCCCATCCCCGGCGGCGAGCCTGTTCGGCTATCTCAACTGGCATTTCACCGAAACCTACCAGCTGCTCTATCGCGCCAAGGGCTGGATGAAGGGGCTGGCGGTCAACATGGCGCGCTATTGGTTCGACTGGCCGTTCCGCTTCACCTCGCGCAAGGATCGGCGCCTGACGCTCGGCAATGCGCTGACCGGCGGGCTGCGCATGGCGCTCAATCAGGCGCAGGTGCCGCTCTGGCTCGATACGCCGCTGCGCGAACTGGTGCGCGAAAATGGCCGCGTCACGGGCGCGGTGGTCGAAAAGGACGGGAAGCCCTATCGCATCGGCGCGCGCAAGGGTGTTGTGCTGGCGGCGGGCGGCTTCGACCGGAACCAGTCGATGCGCGACGACAATGCGCCGCTCTACCCCAATGCGCGCTATTCGGGCGGCGTCACCAGCAATACCGGCGACAGCATCCGCGCGGGGCAGGCGATCGGCGCGGGCATGCTCAACATGCAATCCGCCTGGGCCGCGCCGGTCTTTTATGTGCCGGGAGAGGATCGCGGACGCCTGTGCACGGTGGAGCGCGCGCTGCCGGGCTGCATCATGGTCAGCCAGAAGGGCGAGCGCTACCTGAACGAGGCGGCGTCCTATCATATCGTCGGCCAGCAAATGGCCCGGCGGGAACAGGCCGATGGGGATGCCTCGCCGAGCTGGATGATCTTCGACCATCGCTATCGCCACCAGTTCCCGATGGGGCCGCTCTATCCGTTGATCCCGGACGCGCTGCATCGCAAGGCGGTGCGCGACATCGTGAAGAAAGGCCGCACGATCGAGGATCTGGCCGGGAAGGTCGGCATCGATCCGGCAAAGCTCGCCGCAACGGTGGCGCGCTTCAACGGACATGCCGCCAAGGGTGAGGACCCGGACTTCCATCGCGGCGAGGCCGCCTATGACAAGATGTATGGCGATCCCCGCCATGGCCCCAATCCCTGCCTGCGGCCGATCACGCAGGGGCCGTTTTACGCGATGCCCATCTATCCGGGCGATATCGGCACCAATGGCGGGTTGCTGACCAATGCGAAGGCGCAGGTCGTCGATGCGGCGGGCGCGGCGATCCCCGGCCTTTATGCGGTGGGCAACAACGCGGCTTCGGCCATGGGGGAAAGCTACCCCGGCGCGGGCGTGACGATCGGCCCGGCGATGACCTTCGGCTATATCGCCGCGCGTGAAATGACCGGCGGTAATAGCTGACCTGCCGGAGTGAGGGGGAAGGGGAACTGGCGTTCCTCTCCTCCCACCGCAAATCTCTGCTCTATCCCGATCCGCCCGCGCTGCCCGATGGCAGGCGCGGGCGAAGGTGTTGTTTCGGCAAAAAGACGCCTGCTTTCTCTTGACTGGCACGCCGTTCTAGTTTTTATAAAACAACGTTTCATAAAAACTAGTGCTTCCCACAGGTCGCCGAACGAGGAGGTCTGTGAGAAAATTCGCTGCATTGGTGCACCGGCCCTGAAGAGTCGAGGCCGGCCAACAAGGAGAGATGCATGACTGCCCAACCCACGCTGGAGGACCGGCGCGCACTTGAAGATGCGCTGCTCGATTATCTGACCGCCGTCGACGCGCTTAACGATCTGGATGCGATGGTGAATGTGTTCACCCCGGATGCGGTGCTGGACCTGTCCGGCCTTGATCTCGGCGTGTTCGAAGGTGCAGATGCCATTCGCGGCTTCTATGCGCAGGTTTTCGAAACCATGTCGCACCACATGCACACGCTGACCAACTTCCGGGTGACCGAATTTGGCGGCGATACCGCGCGGTGCTATTCCTATATCTGCGGTATGGGCCGTTCGCACAGCGGCACCGATATTCAGGTCTATGTCTATTATGACCTTCAGATGCGCCGCACCGACAAGGGCTGGAAAATCTCCCGCTTCTATGAAGCGCCCAAGCTGCCGATGCCGGAGTCCGTCGGTCAGGTCCACAAGAACAGCTGACCGGCCGATTTCTATATCAGGAGTGTGACTATGGCGGATTCTGCCGAAATTCGGACCAATCTGGACGAAAAACACAGCTTTGCCGAGCGGTTCGCGCGCGACGGCGCCTTGATCGTCGAAGGCGCGTTCACCGAAGAGGAAATGCAGCTGATCGAGGCTGCCTATCAGGGCAATCTCGACAACCCCAGCCCGCTCGCCCAGCATCTCTATGCCGAAAGCGGCGGCACATTCATCCAGTCGCTGGAGGATTCGAGCGGCAAACCCGCGTTCCAGAACATGTTCAAGGGCACTTCGGTCGTGGAGATCGCCAGCCATGTCTTCGGATCGGGCGATGTCTGGTATTTCCATGACCAGCTCTTCTTCAAGGATGGTGGCGAGAAACCGGTGCGGCGCACCCCCTGGCATCAGGACACGCCCTATCATCCGATCAACGGCAACAAGCTCGTCGTCTTCTGGATTCCGATGCATGACGTTCCCGAAGAATCGGCGCTGGAGGTCATTCGCGGGTCGCACCGGGACACGCTGTTCAACGGCTCCTTCTTCGACGCCAATGACGACACGCTGCCCGTCTATGACGAGAAGGAAATGCCGCGCCTGCCCGATATCGAGGCGGATCGCTCCAAATGGGATATCGTGACCTGCCCGATGAAGCGCGGGGATGTGCTGATCTTCCACACCAGCACCCTTCATGGCGGCGGGGCGACCCCTGCCGGGACGCTGCGCCGCAGCCTGTCGCTGCGTATGATGGGTGATGATGTCGTCCGCGTGAAGCGTCCCGACGTGAAGTCGGATTCTCCGACGGCGAATAATATCGGCGATGAGGAAGAAGAACTGACGGCGCGTATCATGAAGCTGCCGCTCGGCGCCCCGATCCACAGCTGCGGGCTGACCAAGCTCAGCTGATCGATGGCCCGATCCGGTCAAAGGCCTGCCCCGCGCATCGCGAGGGGCAGGCCTTTTGCGTAGAATGGCGCGCGGAAGGAGAGGGAAGGGGAGAGGAGCCCCTATCGCGAACCCCTGACGTGGGAGAGGAGCGCGTGCGCTTTCGCCACGGCTTCACTGGCGCGATCGAGAGCACAAATGCCGCGGCCCGCGCGGGTAGGGGAGGGCACCTCGACATCGAGGGCGGTCGCCTGCGGCAGCGCCGCGAGGATATCGAGCAGCGGGAAATCGCCGTCTCCCGGCATCTCCCTGTCGAGCGCCTCATCCAGATAGTCGTCGGAGAGGTACAGCCCCTTGCCGTCGCAAATCTGGGCATAGGCGAAATGGTGCGCGGGGATGGCGCGAAGATCGGCTGCCGTCCCGCCCGTGCGCACCAGATGCAGCGCATCGACGGCAAGGCCGAGATTGGGGCGCTGTGCGGCCTCGACAAACCAGAGTGCCCTCTGCACGCTGTTGCATGCGGGGGTCAGCCCCATGAACTCCAGCCCCACCCCCAGACCATGTTCGGCGGCGAGGTCGGCGACTTCCTGCATGCGCGCGACCGCCCCTGCATCATCGGGATGATGGATATGCGCCACCGCGCGGACGGCGCCGAGTTCCCTGCCCAGCGCGAAGGCTTCGCGATAGGTTTCCGCCGGAATATCGGCTGCGATCGGGAAGAATTCGATATTGCTGACGCCCACGCCGGTTTCCGCCATGCGCGCCTTGACCTCGGCCAGCGTCTGCCGGGTGACCAGTGGGAAGGCCGTCGCCGCGCTCCTGCCATCGGGGAGAGCGCTTTCGGGAATATGCGTGAATATGCAGACGGAGCTGCATCCGATGGTCGCGGCGATCGATATCAGTTCCGGCGGAGACGCCTCCATCGCGGTGATCTGGTGAAGTGCCAGCTCCCTCGGCATGCCTGTCTCCCTTCAACCGCAACAGATAAGGCAAGGGGTAGCGCCTGTTTCAGCCGCCACCCCCTGCGGATATTACCAGTTCAGGCGGAAAGAGACGCCATATTCACGCGGAGGCATATAGGAAATCTGCGAGAAAAGCCCGGTATTCCAGGTGGCCGCCTCGACATAATGCTTGTCGAGCAGGTTGTTGGCCCACAATTCGATCGACCATTGCCCGCTTTCCGGCTTCCAGCCGAGATTGGCGCGCACCAGATGCGTGGACTGGATGCGGGCGATCGGCGGATCGATGAGGTTTTGCAGATATTTGGACGAGGTATAGGCATAGTTCGCCCCCATGGTCGCGGTGCCCGAACCAAGGCCGAATTCATAGGTGGCCCCGAGATTGGAGGCCCATTTCGGCGAGTTTTGCAGGCGATAGCCCTTCAGATCATCATAATCGCCGGACAGCGAATTGAAGAAGAGGAACTTGTCATAGGTCGCATCGAGATAGGCGAGCGATCCGGTCAGCGTCAGGCCATCGACGGGCACGGCGGTGACTTCCAGTTCCAGTCCCTTGATCGTGGCCTTGGCGGCGTTGAAGATCGAGGTGCTGATCTGCGTGGCCCCGCCGCCATTGTCGAGGATATAATTCTGCGAAACCTGCATATTCTTATAGATGGTGTAGAAAGCGGAAATATTGGTCCGCAACCGGCGATCGAACCAGTCGGCCTTCAGGCCGGTTTCGAACGTGTCCACCGTTTCGGGGCCGAAGGGGCCGATATCCTCCGGCGCCGAGATGCGGCCGACAAAGCCGCCCGATTTGAACCCGCGCGCATAGGAGCCATAGAGCAGCACGCCCTTGCTGATCTTGTAATCGAGGCCCAGCTTCCAGCCCAGCTTGTCCCAGGATTTGCTGCCTTCCGCAACGAAGCCGCCAATCGAGGGGGAGCCGAAGAACTGGCCCGCGCCGCTCGGGTCGAGGAAGCTTTCGGTGCCCGCGACCATCTTCGTCTTTTCATGGGTATAGCGGATGCCAGCCTGAAAGCGCAGCTTGTCGGTGATGTCGACGAAGGTCTGGGCGAAGAGCGAGCCGGACCAGTTGTCCTGATCCTGCCTATTGTGCTGGCTGAAGCCGGGCAGCGCGAAGTCGAGGATCAGGCTGGCGAAATGATCATAATGCGTCTTGAGGTAGAAGCCGCCGAGCAGCAGGTTCACGTTGTCGGTGACGTCGACCGAGGTCCGCACCTCCTGGCTGAGCTGCCAGCTGGTGGTGTGGCGATAGGTGTCGAGGCGATTGGCCGGATTGGCTGTCGCGTCATTGTCGGTATATTCGGTAAGCTTGAAATGCTTGTAGCCGGTGATCGCGGTGATGTCGCCGATCGCGGTGTTCTTCCAGTCGATGGTCAAGGTGGCGCGATAGGTATCCATATCGCTCTTGTCCGGCACGGTGTCATTGGCCGAATAATATTTGGACGGCGCCTTGCACGGGCTCGCCGCCGATATGCAGGGGCTTTGATACATGCCGTATTTTTCGCCGGCATAGACCGTGCCGGCCGGTACATAAAGCTGGTCGCCGGGCACCGACCCATTAACGACGACCGGGGCGCCGTTGCGGGCGCGGCCATATTCGCCCGACAGCGTGACGGCAAGATCGGTGGTCGGGGTATATTTGAGGTAGCTGCGCAGCGCCGTCACATTGCGGCTGCCCATGTCGGACCCGTCGACGATATTGGTATAAAAGCCGTCGCGCCCGGTGTGCATGACTGCGATTTTGCCCGCGAGCATATCGTCGATCAGCGGAATGTCGACCGCGGCCTTGATATCGAGGCGGTTGTAATTGCCATAGGTGATCTCTGCCTTGCCGCCAAATTCGCCGGTGGGCTGGGCGGTGGAGACATTGACGACGCCGCCGGTCGTGTTCGCGCCGAACAGCGTGCCCTGCGGCCCGCGCAGCACCTCCACCCGGTCCACGTCGAACAGGTCGAGCAGCGCCCCCATAGAGAAATATTGCGGCACGCCGTCCTGCACGATCGACACGGTGTTGCCCGCAAAGGGGTCCGGCTCGATCACGCCGATGCCGCGGATGGTGAAAACGGCGCTGTTGGGCGTGTTGGTGAAATTGTTGATCTGGACATTGGGCACCGCGCCCTGAAGATCCTTGAGGCTGGCGGCGTGCATATTCTCGACCATCTCGCCGGACACCGCCGATACCGAAATGGGCACGCTCTGGATATTCTCGGACCGTTTCTGCGCGGTGACAACGATATCCTGCACCCCTTCCGAAGCCGAAGCGGCCGTCCCTTCCTGCGCATGGGCGGGGATGGCGGCCATGGCCAGCAAGGCCAGCAGCGACACGGCCCCATGGGTTGCCTGATATCCATATTTCATCTTCAAAAATCCCCTTCCTTCCTGCCCGTTCGGCACCGCGCCGACCGGGGAGCGGCCGTGCATGAGGAAGAGGGCTGGCCCCTTGAACGGGACAAGACCGGCTGTTGCGGAATGGAGGCGACTTTTATTGCGCTCCTTCCTCTCCCTGTTCATGGCATGATCTGCTCTTTGGAATTAATGATAATAAAACGTTGTTTTATAAAAACTGCTATTTCCATTAGCTCGATGGCCGGCAATGGATGTGCGACCACCTCCGGCGCGGGCGGCTGGCGCTATCGCGCATTGACAGCAGGGCTGGAGGGGGCATCCTTCTTCCGGCCCTGTCAGCAGGAATGATTCTGCACTTTTCGGAGAAAGCCGTGCCCCGTCTCATCGATCATGACCAGCGACGAAAGCAGATCGCCGCCATTGTCGAGGAGATCGTCTATGAACATGGCGCCGATGCGCTGACGATCAGGGACGTGGCCGGGCGGGTCGGGTGCAGCACCACTGTCGTCTCCCATTATTTCCGCACCAAGCTGGAAATGCTGCTCTTCACCCATCAACTGGTGCGTTCGCGCGCCGAGGCGCTGCTGGAGGACGCGGTGCGGAACCGCTCCAGCCTGGAAGAGGCGCTGCTGGCCCTGTTGCCGGTCAGCGACCAGCGCAAGCGGGATTGGAATACCTGGTTCGCTTTCTGGGGCATGGCGCCCGCCGACCCGCGCGTGACGGCCGAATGGTTCGAAGGCGCATCGCAGGCGAAGAGCCTGTTCGAGGATCTCATCCGGATCGGTCAGGAAAAGGGCGAAATAGTCCCGGCGATCGAACCGCGCATGGGGGCGATGATGGTGCAGGTCATCATGAACGGAATTGCCTCGCTCTGGACGCAGGAGCGGGATCGCTTCACCGTCCAGACATTGCGGGGGCTGCTGCACAGGATGCTGGCGGATGCGGGCCTCGCGCAGGCCTTTCCTGAAAGGGAAGAACAGACCGGCCGGCCGGGCCTCGCCTCCGTTTCAGCCTTGTAAGGAACGGAACCGGCGGCGCGTCGGGCGTGGTCTGCACGGCATCTCCGGCATCGGTATAGGGCGATCGCCGGGGAGCCTTCCCCTCACGCGACGGGGTAGGGGGTGAGGGTGCTGCGGTTCTCATCCACCGCGACCGCTCGCCCGATCGGCGGGAAGGCGCGTTGCGGGCAGGCGGCCCGTTCGCACACCTTGCAGCCCGCGCCGATCGGCGTCGCCGCCGCCGGGTCGCCAAGGTCTAGCCCGCGCGAATAGACGAGGCGATGGGCATGGCGGATGTCGCAGCCCAGCCCGACCGCGAAGGTCTTGCCCGGCACGCCATAACCCGCATTGCCGCTGCCGACCGTGCGCGCCACCCAGAGATAGGTGCGCCCATCGGGCATCTGCGCGATCTGCGGCAGCACGCGGCCGGGCTGGGCGAAGGCCTCATACACATTCCAGAGCGGGCAACTGCCGCCCACGCGCGAAAAGTGGAAATCCGTCGCCGACTGGCGCTTGGAGATATTGCCCGCCCGGTCGACGCGCACGAAGAAAAAGGGGATGCCGCGCGCCTCCGGCCGCTGGAGCGTGGAAAGCCGGTGGCAGATGGTTTCGAACCCGACGCCGAACAGGCGGCTCAGTTTCTCGATATCATAAGCCTGCGCCTCGGCTTCCGCGAGGAAATCGCCATAGGGCAGGATCAACGCGCCCGCGAAATAATTGGCGAGGCCCACCCGCGCGAGCCGCCGGGCCTCTTCGCCCGTCAGGACGGGATCGTCGGCGAGGCGGTCCATCACCTCGCCCAGTTCCAGAAAGGCGAGCTGGGTCGCCATCTGGAACGCCTGCTGCCCCTGCTTCAGATGGGCCGAGATATGCAGTGTGCGGGTAGCCGGATCGAAGCGGCGCTGGGCGTTCTCGCTGTCCCCCCAGACGATCTGGACGCCATGCCGATCGCGCAGCCAGGCGATAAGGCCGCTGTGGACGGAGCGCGGCCCGAGGCTCGCCTGCCGGTAGAGCCGCTCGGCCGCTTCGTCGAGCGGCTCGATATGATTGTGCCGGGCATAGAAGAAATCGCGCACCTGCTCGAAGGGCATGCGCGCCGGGCCGTCGCTGACCCAATCGCTGCCGAGTTGCGCGGCCATCGCCTCGCTGCGTTCGGTGGTTTCGCGATGGCGGCGATGGAGCGAGAGCAGCGTTCGCCCCACCGCAGGCATGTTCATCGCCAGCTCACGAATCTCGGCGATGGAGACCGTTTCGACGCCCTCCGACAACACTTCGCGCAGGTCGGTGATGAGGCGGGTTTCCTCATCATCGGAAAAAAGCTGAACGTCGACGCCGAACGCCGCGTTGATCTTCAGCAGCACGGGAACGGTCAGCGGGCGCTGATTCTGTTCGAGCTGGTTGAGGTAGCTGGCGGAAATCCCCAGCGCATTGGCCAGCTCGATCTGCTTCAGCTGGCGTTCCTCGCGCAGCCGCCGCAGCCTTACCCCCATGAAAGCTTTTCGCATCGAAATGTCCCGTTCGCATCATTCGCAAATCCGGCGAATTATCTTCGCATAAATTCGCAAAACATTGTTTTAATGTGATTTTATGGTGCGAATATTGCTAATATAGCCGGACGATGCAAGTCTTTCCGGGGGGGCTGCGGGAAAAATCAGACCTGCGGCACCGGGTCGGGCACGATCGTGCGGACGATCGACGCGTCGAGCGCTTCATACTCATGCAGGCCGATGGTCTCGTACAGTTCCGCGCGGGTCTGCATGCGATCGACCATGGCATGGGCGCCGCCATCCCGCCGGATCGCCGCATAAAGTTCCGCCTGCGCCTTGTTGGCGACGCGCAACGAGGACACCGGCCAGATGACCATCTTGTAGCCCATCGCCTCGAACTCGCTCGCGGTGAAGAAGGGCGTCTTGCCGAACTCGGTCATATTGGCGAGCAGCGGCACGCCCGGCATTGCGTGCGCGAATTTCTCGAACATCTCGCGGGTATTGAGCGCTTCCGGGAAGATCGCATCGGCACCCGCCTCGACATAGAGCTTCGCGCGCTCCACCGCCGCGTCGAAGCCTTCGACCCCGGCGGCGTCGGTGCGCGCGATAATGACGATATTGCGGCTCGCCTTCTTCGCGGCGGCCACCTTGGCCGCCATGTCATGCGCGTCGGCGAGCTTCTTGCCGTTCAAATGCCCGCATTTCTTCGGCAGGATCTGGTCCTCCAGATGCACCGCGCCCGCGCCCGCTTCCTCGAAAGCGCGGACCATGTGCATGACGTTGAGCGCCTCGCCATAGCCGGTGTCCCCGTCGACCAGCAACGGCAGGCCGGTCGATCGGACGATCTGGCGGATGAAGAAGGCCACCTCGTCCACGGTGATGATGCCGAGATCGGGCAGGCCCATGGATGCGGTCATCGCCGCGCCGGAAAGATAAAGCCCCTCGAACCCGGCCGCCTTCGCCTGCAACGCCGCCTGGCCATTATGCGCGCCGGGCAGCTGCAATATCGAGGGGCGGGCGAGCAGCGCGCGAAACCGCTTTCCCGCGCTTTCCGGGGGCAGGTCTTCGGCGATCAGATAGGGCATTGGAATATCCTTGCTGGGTCATGGCCCTTCCCGAAGGAAGGGCGTTTCAGGAGAGAAGAATAAGGGAGGCGTTCCCTGCTTTCGGTCCCCCGGCCTACGCTTTCCGGGGGATGGAAGGGAAAGAACGCCTCCCGCTGTCAGGCCGCCTGTTCCGTGGCTTCCCACGCTTCATTCCGGTGTGCAAGCGGAACGAAGGGCAGGTTTTCCGGCCCGACATAATTGGCCGAAGGGCGAATGATCTTGTTGTCCTGCCGTTGCTCGATGACATGCGCCGCCCAGCCAGAGGTGCGGGCGATGACGAACAGCGGCGTGAACATGGCCGTCGGCACACCCATCAGATTATAGGATACGGCGGAGAACCAGTCGAGGTTCGGGAACATCTGCTTGGCGTCCCACATCACGCTTTCGATGCGCTCTGCGACGGCGAACTGGCGCTGCGCCTTCGCCTCGCCGGCCAGCGCCTTTGCGACGCGCTTGATGACGACATTGCGCGGGTCCGCGATGGTGTAGACCGGATGACCGAAGCCGATGACGACCTCCTTCGCTTCCACCCGGCGGCGGATATCCGCCTCTGCCTCGTCGGCGGAGGCATAGCGTTTCTGGATTTCGAACGCGACCTCATTGGCGCCGCCATGCTTGGGTCCGCGCAGCGCGCCAATGGCCCCGGCGACGGCGCTGTACATGTCGGACCCCGTGCCCGCGATCACCCGGGCGGTGAAGGTGGAGGCGTTGAACTCATGCTCGGCATAGAGGATGAGGGAGGTGTGCATCGCCCGCACCCAGCTTTCCGAGGGCGCCTTGCCGTGGAGCAGGTGGAGGAAATGGCCGCCGATGCTGTCGTCGTCGGTCTCCACCTCGATGCGGCGGCCATGATGGGCGAAATGATACCAGTAGAGCAGGACCGACCCGAGCGAGGCCATCAGCCGGTCGGCGATATCGCGGGCATCGGGCAGGGCATGGCCCTGCGGTTCCGGCAGCACGCAGCCCAGCGCCGATACGCCTGAGCGCATCACATCCATCGGGTGCGCGGCGGCGGGCAGCGCCTCCAGCGTTTCCTTCACCGATTGCGGCAGGCCGCGCAGGCCCTTGAGCTTGGTCTTGTAGGCGGCAAGCTGGGCGGCCGTCGGGAGTTCGCCATGGACGAGCAGATAGGCGATCTCCTCAAATTCGCAGCTTTCGGCGAAGTCGAGAATGTCATAACCGCGATAATGGAGGTCGTTGCCGCTGCGCCCGACCGTGCAGAGCGCGGTATTGCCTGCGGTAACGCCGGAGAGCGCCACCGATTTCTTGGGTTTGAAGCCTATATCTGCCATATGTCTCTCCCGGATTTTTGATAAAAGGCGGCCGGGGCCTTCAACCCTGCGGTTGGCAAGGGCCGGCGGTTGCGAAGGGGGAAGGGTGGTTTCCGCATCATGCCTTGCCTGCTTTCGCGGCGATGCCTGAAGGGGCGCCCGGAACGCTGTCTGAAGCGGTGCCGGAAGCGATGTCCGAAATGATGAAGGTGAAGCGGCCGCTTGCCGTCATCCGTCGCCCGCCATTTTCCTGCGGCGCGGTCGCAAAGACCGAAATCACCATCTGCTGCCGTCCGGCGTCGACCGTCCAGCTTTCAAGGGTGAGATCGTCCTCGATGCCCATGGCGGCCAGCTCGAAATTCTCGCACCCGGCAAGCCGGATCGCACCGCCCAGCCGGACCGCCGCATGAGCGGCGGCGGTGGTCGCCATGCGCGTCAGAAGGTCCAGACCGGATGCGGGAGCGTTGGAAAGCATGAGGGCCTTATCCCCCTATGCGAGGCTGGCGGAAATGGCTGAAAAGGTGAAGATTTGCGAAGCGAAGTCTGCAAATCTGCAAAGGGTGCGAAGGCCGAACCCCCTGACGATGAAAAGCCGCCCGGCCCTTTCGGGACGAACGGCTCTGGAGGGGTGAGGAAGCGGGGTATCGGCGGTTAGAAGGCATCCTCCGGCACGCGGACCCAACCTTCCATCAGGATGCGCGCGCTGCGGCTCATGATCGCTCTGGCGACGGTCCACTGGCCATCGACCAGCCGGGCCTCCGCGCCCACGCCCAGGGTGCCGGAGGGGTGCCCGAAGCGTACCGTCCGGCGTTTCCCTCCGCCCGCCGCCAGATTGACCAGCGTGCCCGGAACTGCCACCGCCGCCGAGATCGCGACCGAGGCCGTGCCCATCATCGCATGGTGCAGCTTGCCCATCGACAAGGCGCGCACGAGCAGGTCCACATCCCCGGCCGCGATCGGCCGGCCGCTGGACGAAACATGATCGGCAGGCGGCGCGACGAAGGCGATCTTCGGTGTGTGCTGGCGGGTCCGCGCCTCTTCCAGCGTGCCGATCAGCCCCATGCGCAGCGCCCCGATCGCACGCAGCCGCTCGAACCGCGCCAGCGCGGCGGGATCGCTATTGATCGCCTCCTGCAACTCGGTGCCCTGATAGCCGATATCGGCGGCGTTCACGAAGATGGTGGGAATACCGGCGTTGATGAGCGTCGCTTTCAGCTTGCCCCCCGCGACCAGCTCCTCCGGCACGTCGAGTTCGTCCACCAGCTGGCCGGTGGGGAACATCGATCCGCCCTCTTCCCCTTCATCGGCGGGGTCGAGAAATTCCAGCACGATCTCCGCCGCCGGAAAGGTCACGCCATCAAGCTCGAAGTCGCCCGTTTCCTGCACCGCGCCGCCGGTTGTCGGCACATGGGCGATGATCGTCTTGCCGATATTGGCCTGCCAGATGCGAACCGCACACACCCCGTCCCGTACTATGCGCGCGGGGTCGATATACCCGGCATGGATCGCGAACGCGCCCGCCGCCGTCGAAAGATTGCCGCAATTGCCGGACCAGTCGACGAAATCGCCGTCGATCGCCACCTGCCCATAAAGATATTCCACATCATGGCCGGGCCGGGCGCTTGGAGAGAGGATCACGCATTTGCTGGTGCTGGAGGTCGCGCCGCCCATGCCGTCAATTTGTTTGGCATAGGGATCGGGGCTGCCGATCACGCGCTGGAACAGGCGGTCGCGGGCGTCGCCCGGCACGCGGCATGGCTCCGGCAGGTCTTCGAGGCGGAAGAACACGCCCTTGCTGGTGCCGCCGCGCATATAGGTGGCGGGAATGCGGATTTGTGGCCGGGCAGGCATCAGGCAGGCTCCACTTGCGATGCGAGGAAATCCTGCGCGAAGCGTTGCAGCACGCCGCCGGCCTCATAGATCGACACCTCCTCGGCGGTGTCGAGGCGGCAGATCACCGGCACCTCCACCGTTTCGCCATTGGCGCGGTGGACGATCAGGGCGAGGGGCGTGCGCGGTTTGCGCTCCCCCACCACGTCGAAAGTTTCTGTCCCGTCGAGGCCGAGCGTCAGCCGCGTGGTGCCGCGCTGGAACTCCAGCGGCAGCACGCCCATGCCGATGAGGTTGGTGCGGTGGATGCGCTCAAAGCCTTCGGCGACGATCGCCTCGACCCCGGCCAGCCGCACACCCTTTGCCGCCCAGTCGCGCGAGGAGCCTTGCCCATAATCGGCCCCGGCGATGATGATGAGCGGCTGCCTGCGCTCGATATAGGTTTCGATCGCCTCCCACATGCGCATCACCTTGCCTTCCGGTTCGACGCGGGCGAGCGATCCCTTCTTCACCGCGCCATCGACCACGGCCATTTCGTTGACCAGCTGCGGATTGGCGAAGGTCGCGCGCATCGCGGTCAGATGGTCGCCGCGATGGGTGGCGTAGCTGTTATAATCCTCTTCCGGCAGGCCCATTCTGGCGAGATATTCGCCCGAGGCCGAACTCGCAAGAATGGCGTTCGATGGCGAAAGATGGTCGGTGGTGATATTGTCCGGCAGGATCGCGAGCGGCCGCATGGCCCTGAGGCTGCGGGGGGTGGCCGCCAGCGCGCCGACGCCTTCGGTATCCCAATAGGGCGGGCGGCGGATATAGGTCGATTGTGGGCGCCAGTCATAGAGCGGGCTGGCTTTTTCCCGTTCACCCTGACGGGCGAACATCGGTTCATAGACGGCGTGGAACTGTTCGGGCTTCACGGCGGCTGCGACGATGGCGTCGATTTCCTCGTCCGACGGCCAGATATCCTTGAGGCGGATTTCCCTGCCGTCCACCACGCCGAGCACATCCTGCTCTATATCGAAGCGGATCGTGCCCGCCAGCGCATAGGCGACGACCAGCGGCGGCGAGGCGAGGAACGCCTGTTTCGCATAAGGGTGGATGCGCCCGTCGAAATTGCGGTTGCCGGACAGAACGGCCGTCGCATAGAGGTCGCGGTCGATGATTTCCTGCTGGATCGCCGGGTCGAGCGCGCCCGACATGCCATTGCAGGTGGTGCAGGCATAGGCGACGATGCCGAAGCCCAGCTTCTCCAGCTCCGGCAGCAGCCCGGCTTCCTTGAGATAGAGGCGCGCGACCTTCGATCCGGGCGCGAAGCTGGTCTTGACCCAGGGCTTGCGGACAAGGCCTAGCGCATTGGCCTTTTTCGCCAGCAGCGCGGCCGCGACCACGTTGCGTGGGTTGGAGGTGTTGGTGCAGCTGGTGATCGCGGCGATGATGACCGCGCCGTCGGGCAGCAGGCCCTCTCGTTCCTCCGCCAGCGCCTTGTCCAGTTCCATGGCGATGCCGCGTGCGTGAAGATCGGCGGTCGGCAACCGGCGATGCGGGTTGGACGGCCCCGCCATGGTGCGCGCGACCGTCGAGAGGTCGAAGTCCAGCACGCGTTCATAGTGCGCGGTTTTCAAGGCGTCGGCCCACAGGCCGGTGGTGCGGGCATAATGCTCGACCAGCGCGACCTGCTCCGGGTCGCGGCCGGTGAGCTTCAGATAATCGATGGTCTGCTGGTCGATATAGAACATCGCGGCGGTCGCGCCATATTCCGGGCACATGTTGGAAATGGTCGCCCGGTCGCCGATGGAGAGGCTGTCCGCGCCCTCGCCGAAAAATTCGACCCAGGCGCCGACCACCCGTTCCCGGCGCAGGAACTCGGTGAGCGCGAGCACGATATCGGTGGCGGTGATGCCGGGCTGGCGCTGGCCCTTCAAATGCACGCCGACGATTTCAGGCAGGCGCATCATCGATGCGCGGCCGAGCATCACCGTCTCGGCCTCCAGCCCGCCGACGCCGATGGCGATCACGCCCAGCGCATCGACATGCGGCGTGTGGCTGTCCGTGCCGACGCAGGTGTCGGGAAAGGCAACGCCATCGCGCACCTGGATCACCGGCGACATTTTTTCCAGATTGATCTGGTGCATGATCCCGTTCCCGGCCGGGATCACATCGACATTCTCGAACGCGCGTTTCGTCCAGTCGATGAAGTCGAAACGATCCTCGTTGCGGCGATCCTCCACCGCGCGGTTCTTTTCGAAGGCCTGCGGATCGAAGCCGCCATATTCGACCGCGAGGCTGTGATCGACGATCAACTGGGTCGGCACGACCGGATTGACCAGGGCGGGATCGCCCCCCTGCTGCGCGATCGCATCGCGCAGGCCCGCAAGATCGACCAGCGCGGTTTGCCCCAATATGTCGTGGCAGACGACGCGGGCGGGATACCAGGGAAAATCGAGATCGCGCTTGCGTTCCGCGATCTGCCGCAGCGCATCGGGCAGCAGCGCGAGGTCGCAGCGCCGCACCAGTTGCTCGGCCAGCACGCGCGCCACATAGGGCAGCTTTTCATAAGCGCCGGGACGGATGGCGTTGATTGCCGCGCGGGCGTCGAAATAATCGAGGGCGGTGCCGGGCAAAGGCTGGCGAAATTCATGGTTCATCGGCGCGGATCTCATGCTGGCATTGGAATATGCCCCTCTATCCGCCGCCCCGCGCGCGCAGGATATGGCTGAAAAGGCGAAAATTTGCGGATGCGAATTTGCGAAGATGCGAATGTTGCAAAGCCCGTGCGCTCGCCGGTGCCGTGGCTGACCCACCACGCCGAGGCCGTCCGCGTGCCTTGCGCTCTGTCTTTTGGAGCGGCCCTGTCAGCAGGCCTGCTGTTCAGCCATTGGGCGCGATCAGCACCTTGCACTGGGTTGGGTCGGACCGCAGCGCCTCGAAGGTCGCAGGCAATTCATCCAGCGAGATGGTTGCCGTGTGAAGCGGGCGGGCGTCTATGTCGCCGCGGGCGAGGGCGGAGATCACCGCCTCGAAATCCCGCTCATTATAAGCCTGGCTATAGTGGATCGACACTTCCTTGCCGAGCGCGATGACGGGGGAGAGATGGTCCTGTTCGAACAAGACGCCGCCGACGATTACCCGTCCGCGTATGCCCGCAAGGCTGACGCACTGATGCAGCATGTCGGGAAGGCCTGCGCATTCGAAGATCACATCGGGCACGCCGCCGGTCAGCGCGGTGAAGCGCTCGCCGAGATTTTCGGTCAGCGGGTCGATGGCGCCGGTCGCGCCGAGCAGCGTGCAGCGTTCGCGCCGGACGGGGGCGGGTTCGCTCACGACCACCTGTCTCGCGCCGGCCATCCGCGCGAACAGCACCACTGCCGCGCCGATCGGGCCGCCCCCTGTGACGAGCACGCGATCATCCGGGCGCAGCCCTGCCCGGCCGACGATATGATGGCCGACCGCGAGTGGTTCCACCATCGCGCCTTCCGCATCGCTGATGCCATCGGGCAGGCGCTGCGTCATGCTGGCACGGGCGACGACGAACTGCGCATAGGCGCCCGGCGCGGTGAGGGTCGTCCCGGCGAACTGACCGCTGGGGCAGAGCGCGGGCAGGTCCGCCCGGCAGGCGTCGCAGGAGCGGCAGGCGAACAGCGGCAGCGCCGTCACCCGGTCGCCTTCCTTCCATAGCCCGCGCGCTTCGCGGCCCAGCGCGACGACCGTCCCGGCATATTCATGGCCAAGGATCGTGCCGGGCGCGCAGAAGCCCGCCTTTTGCGTCATATGGAGGTCGGAACCGCATATGCCCGCGCTGCTGACCGCGATGACGATCTGGTCGCTGCCCGGCGTCGGGTCCGCGACGGTATCGATCGCCAGCGGCTGACCTGCCTCCCGGAATATCGCGGCGCGCATCGCGGCAAGCTCCCCTTATTCGCTGATATACCGGGCGCGATAGTCGGCAAATTCGCGCTGAATCTCCTCTTCGCTGAGGCCGAAGCGCTCCAGCGAATAATCATGCATCGGCCGCTGCTCGCGTTTGTTTCCTGCAAGAAACTCGTTCAGCACCTCCTCGACCTGGGCATCGACCGGAATGCCGAAGCGCGCCAGCACCCGCTCCGCCTGCGCCAGCGGATTGCGGCCGACCTCGCGATAATCGATGTCGATGAAGCGATCCTCGCCGATCCGCGCGCGCGCTGCCTCGAAACGGCGCATCCATTCGACCAGCCGGGGGAACCAGAAGCCGCCCACCGCCTCGTCGCTGATCGTCGCGCTGAGCTTGTAGAGCGCGGCCTGCATCGAGACATAGGAGGGCACCGTCTGCACCGGATCGCGGTGCGTCATGATGAGCGCGGCGTCTGGGAAAGCCTGTGCCACTACCTCTGCATAAGGGAGGTTGGACGGGCTTTTCAAAATCCATTTGCGGCCCTGCCGCGCCGGGTCCTGCCATTGCAGATATTGCAGGATGGTCTTGAGATCCTCATGCCCCCGGCTCTGGTCATAGTCGTTGAGCCATTGCGCGAAGCTCGGCACGAAATTCATGCCCTCGATCATGGTGCTGACGAACATCTGGCCGAGGATCAATATCTCCTCATCGGGCGCCTCCGGGTCGAGCGGGTGGATGGAGGCGAGTTCGGGCGCGAGGGAAAGCCAGCCGTCGATCATCTGCTGCGCATAGGCGCGGCGCTCCACGGGGTTGCCGCGCTCCTCGCCGGGAAAGGGCGCGAAATTCTGCGCCTCGAACCAGCGCAGGCCGGTCATGCCCGGCGCGCTGGCGAGCAGGCGCTGGAAGATCGTGCTGCCGGTGCGCGGCAGGCCGAGGATGATGCCCGCAACCTCGACTTTCTCTTCGAGGATTTCGGGATGGCGCTTGATATCCTCGATCATGCGCAGGCGGCTGACAAGGCCCTTGACGATCACCTCTGTCTGCGCGTCATGGCCCGCCGGGGTCAGTTGCCCCTCGCGATTGGAGGCGTCGAGGAATCGATCCATCGGTTCGAGGAACCAGAGGTCGCCGAAATCGTCGAGACCAGCCCGGTCCCGCGCCTGTTGGAGCAATTTTTCGCGGTCCAGCGGCGGGGTAAGGGTGGTCTGGGGCTGGCTGCTCGTCATTATCTTACTCTCCCTCTCGGCATGGGCTGCGCAGCTTGCGGTCTGCTGTCCATGGAATCGCATTTATGCGTATTTAAAAATAATATATAGTCTGCATAATGCGATATTGGTCCGAGATAAAGCCGTAAATTCGTCGCGCGGGCGAAGTTTCGCTTCCTTCTATCCCGCCGTCTGGCCGCCGTCGACGGCGAAGGCGGTGCCGGTGATCCGCTTCGCCTCGTGGGAGGCCAGGAAGGCGACGGCATCGGCGATATCCTCCGGGTCGCACATCTCGCCGCCATCAAGCCAGGGGACGGAGCGCATCACCAGTTCCCAGTTCACATTGGGCGGCGGGGGCGTTTCCGCCGAACGGGCGACCATCGGCGTCTTGACCCCGGTCGGGCAGACGGCGTTCACGCGCACGCCCTGTTGGGAAAGCTCCAGCGCCAGCGATTTGGTGAAGCCGACGACGCCGTGCTTGGACGCGGTATAGGCGCTGTTGAACGGCACCCCGACAAGACCGGCGGCCGAGGCCATGTTGACGATGTTGCCGCGCCGTTCGAGCAGATGGGGCAGGGCCGCGCGCGCCATGCGATAGACGCCGCCCAGATTGATGTCGATCACCCGGTCCCAGCGCGTCGCATCGACATCGGCCAGCGCGCCGAAATCCAGCACGCCCGCGATATTGCAAAGCACATCTACGCCGCCATGCAGCGCCACCGCCTGGTCGACAATGGCCTGGCAGGAGGCTTCGTCGGCGACGTCGAGCGCGACGGCGCTCGCCGCTGCGCCAATGTCGCGCGCCGCCTGTTCGACCCCCTCGATATTGCGGTCGCCCAGCACCACGGCCGCGCCTTCGGCTGCCAGCCTGCGCGCCACGGCCAGTCCGATGCCCGACGCGGCCCCGGTGACGATCGCGCATTTCCCGACAAAACGCATCTGCCTCTCCCTTTTATATTGCCAATCGATGATTGTCTCATATAACTACGCGTTCAAGGCAATATATAAAATAATATATGTGAATTGCGTATATTAAAATCCGAAGAGGCTGCGACAGGAGAGGCGGGCGTCATGCTTTCGCTACAGGAAATATCCGATCGGCTGGAGATTGAGGATCTGCTCGCCCGTTACAGCCATGCGATCGACGATCGCGACTGGGACCGGCTGGATGATGTGTTCACGCCCGATGCGGTGATCGATTATAGCGAGACCGGCGGCGCCAAGGGCAGCGTTGCCCAGATCAAGGCGTGGCTGCCGGTGGCGATGGAGCGCTTCCCCCGCTATCAGCATATGATCGCGACCAGCCGGCTGGACCTGGAGGGCGACACTGCCCGCTGCCGCACGATCCTGTTCAACCCGATGGTGCATCGCGCCGGGGACGGGACGGAGCAGGTCTTTTTCATCGGCCTCTGGTATCGGGACAAGCTGGTCCGCACCGAAAAGGGCTGGCGGATCGCCGAGCGCTATGAGGAAATGAGCTACGCCCATAATGTACCGGCGATGGAGCCGGTGCCCTCGCTGGCCGAGATAGCGGGCTGAGCATCTCCGGTTGCCCGGCCATATTCCCGGCGACCATCCTCCTTTCATCAATGGAAAAGAAGCATCATGGACAGACTGAAGGGCAAGGTTGCGATCATCACCGGCGGCGCGCGCGGCATGGGGGCGGCGACCAGCCGGTTGTTCGCGGCGGAAGGCGCACAGGTCGCGATTACCGACGTGCTGGAGGAGGCGGGCGCCGCGCTCGCCGCCGAACTGGGCGAGCGTGCGCGTTTCTATCGCCATGACGTGTCGAGCGAGGCCGGCTGGGCGGCGATCGTCGCGCAGGTGGAGGCCGATCTCGGCCCGGTCGATATCCTCGTCAACAATGCGGGCATATTGCTGTTCCGGTCCTTGCTGGAAACCAGCGTGGAGGAGTATCGGCATGTGCTCGACGTCAACCTGACCGGCGAATTTCTGGGCATCAAGGCGGTCGCGCCGGGCATGATCGCGCGGGGCAAGGGGGCGATCGTCAACATCTCCTCGGTGGACGGCATGAAGGGCGCCAATGGTCTTGCCGCCTATTCGTCGAGCAAATGGGGCGTGCGTGGCCTCACCCGCGTCGCCGCGATGGAGCTGGGGCATCGCGGCATCCGCGTGAACTCGGTGCATCCGGGCGGCGTCGATACGGCGATGACCAATCATGACGGTTCCGCGCGCGACAAGGTGAATGAGCGGTTCGGCAATATCCCGTTGCAGCGCGTCGGCGGGCCGGAGGAGGTCGCCCGCGCGACGCTGTTCCTGGCGAGCGATGAGGCGTCCTATCTGGCAGGCGCCGAGATCGCCGTCGATGGCGGCATGCTGACCGGCCAATATTATGTGGGCTTCCCCGGCGCGCCGGGCGTCGATTGACCCCATTTCTGCGTCTGAGAGAGAATGAGGAGAGGATGAGATGACCCGTATCAGCCTGCCGCCCGAGGACGCCAACGATCCCTATGGCTATGCCGCGCGCACCCATGCGCGGGAGATCATGGCCGCCGCCGGGGATTTCTCCAAAGCGGTCTACCAGCATAGTGGGCTTTCCCTGCGGGAGTTCGAGGCCGCCCGCACGCGCATCGCCCAGCTGAATGGCTGCCTCATCTGCCAGCAATTCCGCGCGGCGCGCGATGCGCCCTCTATGTTCGCGGCGACCGGCGTGCGGCCCGACCATCTGGTGTCGGATAATGGCCCCGCGCCCGACGAAGCCTTTTACGCGGCGGTCGAGCAATGGGAGGCGTCTGCGCTGTTCAGTCCGCGCGAACGGCTCGCGCTCGAATTTGCCGAACGCTTCGCGCAGGAGCCGAAGCTGATCGCGCAGGATGAGGCTTTCTGGTCGCGTGCTCATGCGCTGTTCTCCGATGCGGAGATCGTCGATCTCGCCCATTGCGTGGCGGCATGGATGGGGCTGGGCCGGGTCGCGCATGTGCTGGGTTTTGATACGGTCTGCCTGCCGTTCGCGCCAGCCGGGGAATAGATATGGGCGAGGGCAGGCTGGCGGGCCGCGCGGCGCTGATCACCGGGGCGGCCGATGGCGTCGGCCATGGCATGGCACGCCGCTTCGCGCGGGAAGGCGCGGCGGTGCTGGTGGCGGATTTCGACCCCGCGCGGGGGGAGGCGGTCGCGAAGGAACTGGGCGACGACTTTGGCGTCCGCGCGCGCTTCCGGCATTGCGATGTCACGCAAAAGGATGATGTGGAGGGCGCGGTCGCGGCCTGTGTCGAGGCGTTCGGCGCGATCGATATCCTCGTCAACAACGCCTATAGCGGCAGCGGCGTCGGCCGGATCGAGGCCAAGAGTGATGCGCAGTTCGCTGACGCGCTCGCGATGTGCCTTTATGCGGCCAAATGGTCGATGGAGGCGGCTTTCCCGCATATGCGTGCGCGAGGGTGGGGGCGCATCGTCAACATCGCCTCGCTGAACGGCGTCAACGCCCATATGGGCACGGCCGATTATAATGCGGGCAAGGAGGCCCTGCGTGCCTATACCCGCAGCGCCGCGCGCGAATGGGCGCGCCATGGCATCTGCGCCAATATCCTGTGCCCGGCGGCGGTGTCGGCAAGCTATCGCCGCTTTCGCGAGGCGCAGCCCGGCAATGCGGCGACGATGGCTGCGGCCAATCCGATGGGGCGGATGGGCGATGCGGAGGAGGATATCGGTGGCGTTGCGTTGTTCCTCGCCAGCGAGGATGCGCGCTATCTGACCGGCAATACCCTGTTCGTCGATGGCGGCGCGCATATCAACGGCGTCGCCTGGGTGCCGGATTTCGGCCCGGAAGACTGAGGGCTGGGGCTTCCCCTGGTTTCCCCCTCAGCCCAGATCGTCCGATCCTGCCGCCAATATCGCCGGGTCGCCGCTATGCGAGGCCCAGACGACATCGCGCCGCACGATCCGCCAGCCCTGCGCACGCCGCTCCCACTGGTCGATATATTCGCCATTGACGTCGAAGATCGCACCCGCCCGGTCATCGGGGCGCTGGTGCCGGGCCTGCACATAGGCGCGGCTGGTCGCGCGGTCGCCCGCCACGTCGATGCTGATGCTGCCGAGCAAATGCTGGGTGCCGCCGCAGATATCGAGGAAGCGCCGCATCTGCCGGTCGAGCGCGGCCATACCTTCCTGCTCCTCCCCAGTGCCATAATCGAAGCGGAGATCGGGCGCGAACACATCGCCGAGCGCCTCCCATTGCTTGCCGTCCAATATCCGGGCGAAGCGGGCGAGGCCGTGCCGGATCGCGCGGTCGTCGGCCAGTTCCTGCAAGGTGGGAAGCGGTGCGGGCGCGCCCTGCTCCTCGACCACCATCATGCGGGTGGCGGACCTGTCGAACAGATTTTCCTCGTCCTGCGCGATCTGCCGGGCGATGTCCGGTTCGGCCGCGCGGGCGAGGAAGCGATCATAGGCGGCGCGATCGGCCAGCCAGATTTCGGTGATCACGTCGAAATCCGGCACGCTGCCATCAGCGGGCAGGAAGGCCCCGGCCAGATCGAGATAGTTGCGCCGATAGTCGATGATCCCCGGCAGCAGGCGGCGGATCAGCGGAGCATGGTGGTTCTCATAATAATCGATGAAGGCCGCGCGCGGCAGGCCCGCCCTGCTTTTCAGCAGGGCGATGCACTTGAACATGGCTATCCCCTCGGTTGCGGTCAGGGGGCCATCCAGTGGCCGCCATTGACGTCGAGCGTCGCGCCGCTGACGACGCGGGAATAATCGGAGATCATCATCAGTACGCCGCGCGCGCAATCCTCTTCCGGCGGAATGATGCCGATCGGAATATCCTTGGTGATCGCGGCGAGCACATCTTCGCGGCGATGCCCGGCATCGACCTGCGACTGGATATGCCCCTCCACCGGTGCGCCGTGAATCCAGCCCATGCGGCAGGTGTTGACGCGTATGCCGTGGCGGCCGAGGTCCGCCGCCATATATTTGCCGAGCGTGTTCAGCCCCGCCTTGGCGACGGCATAGCCCATTTCCAGCCCATGTTCCGTGCCGAACGGGCGGACCGAGGCCATGGTGGAGACATTCACCACCGCGCCGCCATCGCGCAGATAGGGGATGGAGGCCTGCGTCAGGCGCAGCGCGCCGAGGCAGTTGACGTCGAACGCCTTGGCGAAATCGGCCGGATCGCTATTTTCTATGAAGGTCCAGTCGCCATGATAATAAGCGCTGTTGACGAGGCCGTGGATGCGCCCGCCAAAGGCGCCGGCGGCCTCCTGCGCCAGTTTCTCGCACTGGGCGGCGTCGGAGACATCGCAGGCGACGGCGATGGCCTTGCCGCCCTCGGCGATGATCTCGTCCCGCACCTGATGGAGGAAGGCTTCGTTGCGCGCGCCCAGCGCCACGCTCGCGCCCTCGCGCGCGGCGACCCGCGCCAGCGACTGCCCCATGCCGGGGCCGACCCCGCTGATGATTACTACCTTGTCTTTCAGCAGCACGCTTTGCTCTCCTTATATTGTCTGATGGGCTGGCGATCCTTGTGGATTCTATCGATCCGGCCTTTGCCGATCCTATGGGTAAGGCAATCTTATCGGCCATACAATACGATAAATATAGATATATGATAATTATTATCACAATATGCGTATATTAATCTGGAAATTATATACGCATATTCGGAATCGGACGGCAGGTGTGTGTTCTGCCCCGCTTTTCGGCATGTTCCGGCAGGAGGAAGCGTCACCTCTCTCGAAAGGGCGAGCGCGAGCGGGCGAATGCGCTCTATCCACCGATTTCCACCATGCGCGGTAATTTGTCGGTAAAAATACACGCAATAAATAAGAAACTTGCAATAAATGCATTTATTTGCGTAGAAGGATTCCAGTTTATACGATGATCTTCGTGACTCCCATATGGCGCCGGATGCATATCCGTGCTAAGGGGCATGATGCTGAATGCATGGCGAGAGGATGTGACATGGCTAAGTCTTCGGACTATCGTCTGGGTGAATTTGATTTTCCGCGCGGCTGGTTCATGATCGGCGAGAGCGGGGAGGCAAGCTCCACCCCGCAGGCGATCCGCTATTTCGGGCAGGATTTGGTGATTTATCGCGGCGAAAGCGGCCGTCCCTATGTGGTGGAGGCCTATTGCCCGCATATGGGCGCGCATCTGGCGAAGAACACCACTTCCTATATCGTGCGCGACGGTGAGCAGGTGGAGGGCGAATCGATCCGTTGCCCGTTCCATGGCTGGCGTTATGGCGCGGATGGCCAGTGCAACCATATCCCCTATTCCGATTTCGTGCCCAAGGCCGCGAAGCTGCGCACCTTCCCGGTGGTGGAGCGCGCGGGCACGCTCTGGATGTGGTACGACCCCGAAGGGCTGGAGCCTGAATATGATCTGCCCGATTTCGGCGGTCATTATGACGCGCCGGGCTGGGTCAACTGGAAGATCGACTTCATGGGCGATCTGGATATCCATCCGATCGAAGTGGTCGACAACATGGCCGATTATGGCCATTTCATCCCGATCCACGGCGCGAAGGACTTCGTGTATTTCGCCAATGAGTTCATGGATCATATCGTCCATCAATATTATGCGGCCGGGCACCGCACGCTGGTGCAGAACCCGGAGGACGTGCTGACGCTCGACACCTGGTATACCGGCCCTTCGATCCTCCAGTCGGAGATGGAAGGCACGTTCAACTCCTTCATCATGATCACCCATACCCCGATCGAGGACGGTAAGATTCGCGTCTGGCATGGCCTGATGGTGCAGGTGAATGACGGCAGCGCGCCGGTCACGGACGAGCTGCGCGGCGCTGCGCTCGAATATCAGGAGGGCAGCCGCCTCGCCTTCGCGCAAGATGTCGAAATCTGGCAGAACAAGCGCGCCTGTCTCAATCCGCTGGTGGTTCCCAATGACGGCCCCTATGGCAAGGTCCGCTTGTGGTACAAGCAGTTCTACAACCCGCGCGCGCAGGCGCCCGACTGGCAGAAGCGCAGCAACGGCACCTATGTGACGCTGGACAAGCGCAAGTCGAGCGAGGCGGCCTGACAGGGGCAGGGTGCCGTCGCGCGTGATCCGAAGGGCCGGATAAGGTCGGCCCTTCGGAAGACAGCTTCAAGAGGAGAAGAGGATGGGACGCAGTGAACGTCCGGTGGCGGTCGTCACTGGCGCCAGCCGGGGTGCGGGTCGCGGGATCGCGGCGGCGCTGGGGGAAAAGGGCTATCGGGTCTATGTGACCGGCCGCACCGTGCGCGAAGGCGATGCGGCGCTGCCCGGTACCATTGGCGCAACGGCGGCGCAGGTCGATGCGGCGGGCGGCGAAGGCCGCGCGGTGCAGGTCGATCATGGCCAGCCCGCCGATATTGCCGCGCTGTTCGAACGGGTGGCCGATGAAAGCGGCCGCCTCGACATTCTCGTCAACAATGTCGCCGCGCTGCATGACGATCTGGTGAAGCCCGGCCCTTTCTGGGAAAAGTCGCCCGATCTCGTCAACATATTGGATGTCGGGCTGCGCTCGCATTATCTGGCGAGCTGGCACGCGGCGCGCATGATGGTTCCGGCTGGTAGCGGCCTGATCGCCTTTACCTCCTCCTTCGGCTCTGTCTGCTACATGCATGGCGCGGCCTATGGCGCGCAAAAGGCGGGCGTCGACAAGTTCGCCGCCGATATGGGCGTCGATCTGCGCGGGACCGGCGTTGCCGCCATCGCGCTCTGGATGGGGCCGCTCCTGACCGAGCGCAGCCAGCAGACGCTGGCCGAACATCCCGAACAATATGAGAAGTTCATGGCCGATGCCGAAACGCCCGAGTTCAACGGCCGGGTGATCGCGGCGATCCATGATGACCCGGATCTGGCGGAACTCAACGGGCAGACTTTCATCACCGCCGAGATCGCGCCGCGTTATGGCATCACCGAGGCGGGCGGGCGGATGCCGCCCTCCTATCGCGCAATGCTGGGCGAACCGCGCGTCGCCCATCCGGCGATCGTCGCTTAGGCGGATGGATCGGGGGCGGGCGGATCAAGCTTTCGAATGCGGGGGGAGATCGTTGGCGTTCGCGCTCTGGCGGGAGCCAAAAGCTGGCGAGGCAAGGCATTGGTGAACGGGCGCCACATATCCGCATTCGAGGGTCAAACTAGGAGGGGCTATGGCCGTCGCTGGGGTCAATCGGATCATGATCGCCGTTCACGATCTGGAAAGTGCCAAGAAGAAATATCATGAGCTTCTCGGCGCCACTTTCGTGGACGCGCATTGGACCGGAGAGCCGTTCGGGATAAGCGTCTCCATCGCATGGGATGCCGGGATCGAGTTATGTGCACCGCTTCCCGGCAGGGAGAATAGCAGCGCGGTAACGGGCTTTCTTGCGACCCATGGGGAAGGCGTGATGAGCGTATTCTTCAACGTCTCGGATGGCGAGCTTGCGATGGATCGGGCGATCCGTCACGGCTACAAGAATGTGCACTCGCTTGATTATACGCAGGCCGAAATTGATGAGCATCTGGGCGGTCTGTTCGAGCGATATCAGGAATTCAACCTCGACACGGGCGAACGTTGTGGCTTTACGGTCAGCCTTGCCCGAATTGAAGCCAGGAAGATATAAGGAGAAGGCTTGATATCCGCGCCATCCGGCGTCGGGTTCTGGCAGGCTGTGATGCACGAAACGGGCCACCCTTCAGCGGGGTGACCCGTTCCTTTGCGACCCGTCCGGGCGGCCCTTTGTTATGCCTGCGGTGCCTGCCCGGCGGTCACAGCTCGACCACCGAGAGGATATGGCTGTCCCTGCCGGGGAAGATATAATCCAGTTCCAGCACCATCGACTCGCCGAGCGGGCCGCTGGTCAGCAGGTCGGTTTCGATAAAGACCTGAATGCCGTTGCGACCATAGGCATAGCGGGTCACGTCGCCAAAGGCTGGCGACGCGTCCAGCCGCGCGTCGATTTCCGCATCGCCCGGTTGTGGCCGGTTCACCACGATCTTTAGCCGCCCCTTGAGGTCGGGATCGCCTTCATTGCGCGCCCGCAGGTCGAGGGTGATCCGCTCCAGTTCCTCCAGCGAGTCGATCAGAATGCCGACATGGAAGCTATATTCCGGGTCGTGGTCCAGCGCCTCGCGCAGGGCGGCGATGGCGGGGTGGGGCGTGTCGGTGCCATGGCCCAGCGCCTCGCGCGCCGCCTGTACCAGCGCGGCCTGCGCCGGGGGCACGCAGGAGAGGTAGAGGATGCCGTCGCCCCTTCCGCGATGCTGTTCATTCACCACGAAGCGGTAGAAATTGCCGCCGGGCAGCGGCAGCATCTGGGTTTCGACAAAGCCGATGAGGGCGAGCAGCTTCGCCGCCACCGGCCCCATGGCCTCTTCCACATAATGCAGGGCGATATGGCCCATGCTGTGGCCGTGAAGGTCGTTTGCGCTGCTTGCCGTCGCCATTTCGTCTCTCTCCGGTCGTTGCTCTCTCCATCGGGAAGGGAGAGCCTTGTCAGGTTATTTCTTGCGGATCATTGCGACTATCGAGGGGGCTGGTCCTGTCCGTTCAGGATCATGTCAGAGGCCTTTTCCGCGATCATCATCGTCGGCACATTGGTGTTGCCACCCGGCACCCTGGGCATCACCGAGGCGTCGACCACGCGCAGGCCCTGCACCCCATGCACGCGCAATTGCGGATCGACCACCGCCAGCGGATCATGACCCATGCGGCAGGTGCCCACCGCATGGATATCGGAAATGGCGGTGGCGCGCAGGTAGCTGTCGAGTTCCCCGTCCGATCGGATATCGGCGCCGGGGGCGAGTTCCTCGCCCCGGAAGGGATCGAAGGGGGCCTGAGCGAAGATATCCCGCACCGCGCGGATGGCGGCGCGTCCCATCGCCAGATCGTTTGGGCTGGCGAGGATGTTGGGATCGATCGCCAGCGGGGCCATCGGGTCCGGGCCGGTCAGCCTGATCTCCCCCACGCTTTCCGGGTTGAGCAGGTCGATATGGGCGAAATAGCCATGTTGCATGATGAGCTTGCGCCCCATCGCCTCATAGAGCGCCATTGCGAAATGCACCTTCACATCGGGCTGGTCGGCGCCGGGCATGGTGCGCAGATAGGCCCCGACCTCCGCCGGGGGATTGGCGAGCGGGCCGCGCCGGAATAGCAGGAAATTGGCAATCCCCTTCGCCGCCACCAGCGGGTTGAAGAAGTTGAACATTGATACCGGCTGGGTGCAGGCCTGCTTCACCGTCACCGCGACATGATCGCGGTAATTCTGGCCGACGCCGGGCAGATGATGGGCGACGGTCAGCCCCCGGTCGCGCAGATGATCGCCATCGCCGATGCCGGACAGCATCAGGATATGCGGTGAATGGATCGCGCCTGCCGAAAGGATCACCTCGCGCGTCGCCGCTGCTTCCTCCCGCTTACCCTTGCGCCGCCAGACGACGCCGCTGGCCCGTCCGTCCTTCAGCATGACCCGTTCGACATGGGCGTCGGTGATGACATGAAGATTGGGCCGCCCCAGCGCCGGGGTGAGATAGGCTTTTGCCGAACTCCAGCGATAGCCGGCCGCCGCCGTCACATCAGCGGGTACGACGCCTTCGCGCTGCGACCCGCTGGGGTCGTCATTATAGGGAATGCCCGCCGCCAGCGCCGCGTCGCGAAAGGCGCGAGCGAGCGGATGGACGATGCCGGGCCGCGTCACGCGCACCGGCCCGCCCCGGCCATGATAGCCTTCCTCGCCGCCCGGCTCGAAATCCTCCAGCTTCCTGAAATAGGGCAACACATCCTCATAGCTCCAGCCCTCGTTGCCGAGCTGCCGCCAGCCGTCATAATCGCGCGCCGCGCCGCGATCATAGACCATGCCGTTGATCGAGGAGGAGCCGCCCAGCACTTTGCCGCGCGGGGTGTAGACCTGCCGCCCCCCGGCGTGGGGCTGTGGCACGCTGACATGCATCCACTGGAACAGGCCGCGATACATGATCGGCAGCAGGCCGCCGGGCGCATGGATGAAAAGACTGCGGTCGCGCCCTCCGGCCTCGATCAGCAGCACCTTATGGGCGGGATTTTCGGACAGTCGGCCGGCCAGCACGCAGCCCGCCGAACCGCCGCCGGCGATGATGAAGTCATAGCTGTCGGTCATGGTGCCTTGCGATGAGCCTTGAACGATTGATAATAGGAAATCGTAACGCGAAATATTGCAATATATCAATATTACTGTGATAAAATGTAGATAGAAAGAAAAATATCTGCGCATATGCAGATGGCTCCGCCCGTGCGGGAGTCAGAGAGGAGAGTTGTGATGTCGACCGCGCTTTATGATCCCTTTGCCATTTATGACGCTTCGATCCTTGTCGCTTCCGATCCGGTGGAAATAGACGCCCCGGCCATGCTGGTGTGGCGGATATTGACGGACCTGCCCCGCTATGGCGAATGGAACCCCTTTTGCGTCTGGGCGCAATCGACGCTGGAAATGGGCGCGCCGGTGCATATGCGGCTGGTCAACTATGCCAATCCGGGCAGCCTTGCACCCAATTGCGAATATATCTGCGCGTTCGAACCGGGCCGCCTGCTGTCATGGGAACTGCCTGACGTTGAGGCATGGCCCTACCCGGCTCGTCGCGACCAGATCATCGAGCCGCTGGGAGCGGAACGTTGCCGCTATCAGTCGACCGACGCCTTCATCGGTCCCAATGGCATTCATGTGACGCGCTTCTGCGGTCCCTGGGTGACGCGCGCGTTCAACGACACGGCGCGGGCGCTCAAGGCGCGTGCGGAAGCGATGCACCGGGGCGAGCTGAGCTGAAATCCGATAGCCGGGCGTGGGATCGGGGCCTCCGGCCCTCCGGCCCTCGATACCCTCGACGGGCGGCAAAGCGGCGGCAAGGCGCCTGACCGGATCAGCGCGAGCGCCATGCCCATATCATATCGGGCCAGCCTGCGGGATGCTCGCGATCGCTCCGCCCCTGTCCGCAGAAGGCGCGGCTGGAGCATTTTCAAGATGACCGTTTACGGTCAATGGCTCGGAAAATGCGGCATCGAAAGACGACAGCGCGTTCGCTCATGGTGAAAGCGCTCCAGCTGCACATGTGTCGCGCCCCGATGGTCAGGTCAGGGTAGCGGTGCGGCGATCTTCACCTTTTCATCGGCGAAGATCGCCGTTTCCGCGTCCGACCCGGCGATGATCGCGCCGCGATACATGCCGAGATCGTTGATCGCGAACACGGGCCGCCCATCGGGTCCCATTGCGATGAGGCCGCCATCCCCGCCGATCGCGCCGACCGCCATGATCGTGGACTGAGCCGCCTGCGCGAGGGTTTCGCCATTCCATGCCACCCGGTCGCACACCTGCCGCGCGGCGCTTTCGCGGATGAAATATTCGCCGGAACCGGTCGCGGACACCGCGCACTGGCCGTTCTTCGCATAGGTGCCCGCGCCGATGATCGGGGAATCGCCGACCCGACCCCATTTCTTGCCGGTCATGCCGCCGGTAGAGGTGGCGGCGGCGAGATTGCCCTGCTCGTCAAGGGCGACCGCGCCGACCGTGCCGAACAAATGGGTGCGGTCGACGGCCGCCGCCTGCCTCTGGCGCCAGGCCAGCAATTGCTGCCAGCGTTCCTCGGTGCGGAACCAGGATGGATTCACCTGTTCCAGCCCCTGCTCCACGGAGAAGGCGTCGGCGCCTGCCCCCATCAGCAGTACATGGCGGGTATGATCCATCACCGCGCGTGCCAGATCGACCGGATGGCGGGTGCGGGTGACGCCTGCCACTGCGCCTGCCTTCAGCGTCTTGCCGTCCATGATCGCGGCGTCCAGCTCATTGCGGCCCTCGGCGGTGAACACCGCGCCGCGCCCGGCGTTGAACAGGGGGTTATCCTCCAGCACGCGCACCGCGGCCTGTACCGCGTCCAATGCCGCGCCGCCCTTGTCGAGCACGGCCGCGCCCGCGCGCAGAGCCTCGTCCAGCCCGGCGCGATAGGCCTTTTCCTTCCCGGCGCTGAGGTCCCCGCGCTCGATCACGCCTGCCCCGCCATGGATGGCGAGCGACCATTTGGGCGCCTGCGCGATCTTGCCCGCCCGCACCGCATAGGTGCGCACGAACAGGGGATCATCGACGCTGCCGCCGGGCAGGTGGAGGACGGAATGCGGCCCCACGCCGGTCACGCGCACGCGTGGCGCGTCGAGCGGGCCTTTGTCCGCCGTGCCGCGCAGCCCCGCGCCATCGACGAGCCAGGCTATGCCGTCGGGGTCGGTGGCATATATGCGCGCCGTGCCATCCGCATCGACCGCGAGCGCGGCGCTTTCATCCACGCCTAGGCCGAGCAGCGCGGGTGCATCGGCCGGGCGGCCCGACTGCGCCTTGGCGACGAAGGCGAAGAGGCGGCCCAGCCGGTCGCGCTCCTTGAAATGGGTGTCGGTGATCACGCCCTGCAACTGGGGCAGGCGCAGGAAGTCGCCCTCTATCGTTGTGGCGGGGCCATGGGGATCGGCCAGCGCTTCGGGGGTAGTGATGCTGCCGCCGTCCATCGCGCCATAAAGCTGCTCACCCAGCATGGCGAGACCGGCGCTGGTCCCGCCCAGCGGCCTGCCTGCCGCGACATGGGCCTCCAGCGCGGCGGCGATCGGCGTGCCGCGCCAGTAGCGGACGTAACGGGATTGGTCCCCGCCGGCGATGAAGATGCCGTCCGCCTGCTTCAGCGCGGCCAATATCCGCTTGTCGGTGGCCGCGTCGCGATTTTCGAACACGAAGGTTTCGGCGGAAGCGATGCCGCCGACCTCGCGATAGAATTCCTCGCCGATCTCCGGCCCCTGCGAAGCGCGCAGGATGACGATATGCCCATGCCCGGCCTTGGCGAAGAACCAGCGCATCGCGTCGATATTGCGATCCCCGCCGCCCATCAGCAGCAGTCCGCCGGACACCGGCGCGGGGGTGGGGCTGGAAAGAGTGCCGAGGCTATAATGGCGATAGCCGCTGTCCTTCGCCTGCGCGGGCATCGCCGCCAGACCGATCCAGCAGATCACCCCCAACGCGACTTGCTTCATCATCGATCGCGCCATCTTCTATTTCCCCCATCAAGAAAAACCCTGTTGCCCCGCGCCGGGCGACATTCCCCATATTGCCCCATGTTACATATTTTCCACAGAGGAAAACAATAGTCTCCCCATCATCGCGGAATGATTTGAATATCGGCATGGTCATGGTGTATCAGCAAGAAAAGGCGAAGTTTTGAGAAAGAACTGGGGCAGGTTCCTTTCTTCGCGACGGGGGTATATATGAATAGTTTTCGTTGTCAGGGGTTTAGGCTTTTGCTGGCTCTGGGCTGCTGCCTGCCCGCGTTTGCCGCGCAGGCGCAAACCGGCGGAGCGGCGTCCGGGAATGAAGAGATCATCGTCACGGGATCGCGCATTCCGCGCGTGCAGGAGGAAGGCCCCGCGCCCGTCACCGTGCTGAACGCGGACACCATCCGCGCCAATGGCTATACCAGCGTGCCGGATATCCTGCGCGCCATCACCCAGAATGGCGGCGAGACGCAGAGCCAGCAATCCTTCAGCGGCGCCAGCTTCACGCCCGGCGCGCAGCAGGTCGATTTGCGCGGCCTTGGCCCCAATCATACGCTGGTGCTGATGAACGGCCGCCGCATCGCCGATTTCCCGCTGCCCTTTCAGGGGCAGAGCAATTTCACCGATATTTCCAACATTCCGGTCAGCCTGATCGACCAGATCGAGGTGCTGAGCGGCAGCGCCTCGGCGATCTACGGGTCGGATGCGATCGCGGGCGTCATCAACTTCAAGCTGAAGGAGCGGGTCGACGGCACCACCATTGATTACCGCCATGGCCGCACCGAGCATGGGGGCGGTTCCTCGCATCGCCTGACGCTGACGACCGGCTGGTCGAACGATCGTTTCCACATCGTCGGCGGCATCGAATATATGCTCCAGCGGCCGATCTGGGGCTATCAGCGGCGGATACAGGACAGCACCGCCGACAATCCCACGACCGATACGGTGATCGCGCGCCGCACCTTCCTGCGCTACGATCCGGACAATCAGATTTATGTCGATCCGGGCGCGGCGACCTGCGCGTCGCTATCCTATCTCAATAAGGGATCGACCTATTATGGCTCGCGCCCCGGTTGGGGCGACTGGGACGACGCGCTCGACGACTGGGGGCCGGGGCGCTTCTGCGGCTCCGACCGCTCGATCGGCTATGGCACCATCATTTCCCGGCGAGAGGGCTTCAACAGCTATGCCTCGGCCGGATATGAACTGAGCGACGCTGCCCAGTTGTTCGTCGATGCGCAGTTCGGCATCAGCAAGGTGTCGCTGATGTCCGACGTGCTGGACTGGGGCTATCAAAATGCTTCCGGCAGCAGCGACACGACCTTCTACAACAGTTTCGATGGCGTATTGGACGACTGGTATCGCCAGTTCACGCCGGAGGAATCCGGCGGCTTCTCCAATGTGATGACGCGCAACCGCCAGCAGACCTTCAGCATCACGCCGGGCATCAAGGGCGAGTTCGGCGCGAAGTGGAATTACGAACTGGCGTTCAACCACAGCGAATATAAGGCGAAGGTCAGATTCCCGCAGATCGTCGCGGCGAAGGCGAACGCCCTGTTCCTGGGTGAGCAGCTGGGCGTCGATCCCGACAGCGGCTATCCCGTTTTCAATGCCGATCCCACCCGGCTCTATACCCCGCTGACGCAGGCGGAATATGAAAGCATCGCGGCCTATAGCGTCTATAACCCGAAGAGCTGGACCGACACCGTTTCCGCGACGCTGACCACCACCGATCTGTTCCAGCTTCCTGCCGGGCCGGTCGGCTTCTCGGTGATCGCCGAAGGCGGCAAGCAGGGCTATGACCTCAACCCCGATCCGCTGGCGCTGACCGATTATTATTATGCCCTCAAGGACAGCGATGGCCACGGCACCCGCACCCGCTGGGCCTTGGGCGGAGAAGTGCGCGCGCCGGTGACGAACTTCCTCCAGCTTTCCGCCGCGGCGCGCTATGACCGTTTCCGTTTTGCCGGCCATGGCGTCGGCAAGTTCACCTATAATGGCGGGCTGGAGCTGCGGCCGATGTCGACGCTGTTGCTGCGCGCCGCCTATGGCACCGGCTTTCGCGCGCCGGACCTGCATTATGTGTTCACCGGGCCGGGCAACACCCATCCGTCGGGCACCGATTATCTGACCTGCCGGTCGGAAAATGCAGGGATATCGCTCAGCGATTGCAGCGACGATTATGAGGATACCATCGTCAAGCAGCGCAACGGCAATCGCCAGTTGAAGCCGGAAACGTCGAAATCCCTCAATGGCGGTTTCGTCTGGGCGCCCAATCGCCATTTCGACATTTCGGTCGATTATTTCCGCGTCTCGCTTTCCAATCAGGTGCAGGATCTGAGCGTCGACCAGTTGCTGCGCGACGAGGCGGATTGCACGCTGGGCGTGACGGCGGGCGGCAGCGCGGTGAATACCGGCTCGGCCACCTGTCAGGATGCGCTGGCACGGGTCGTCCGCTTTACCAGCGGCGTGAATGAGGGGCTGATCGACTATGTGGCGACCAACCCGATCAACATCGCGCGGGAACGGACCAGCGGCATCGACATCGCGGTGCATGGCAATGTGCCGACCGACTTTGGCGATTTCTCGCTCTCGCTGTCCCACACCCATGTGTTCGATCACAAGTTCCGCCAATATCCCGGCGATCCGACGATCAACAAGCTCGCCTATGACAGCGGCTACGACATTCCGCGCGACAAGAGCACGGCCAGCATCACCTGGGCGATCGATGGCCTGCGGTGGACGGTCGAGGGCAAGCGCCTCGGCAAGCTGCCCAATTATGACGAGGACGGCTATATCAAGGCGAGCTACCTCTTCAACACGACGCTGCAATATGATTTCACCGATCATCTGCGCGGCTCGCTGACCATCACCAACCTCTTCGACAAGATGCCGATGCGGGACGCGACCTATGCCAGCTATCCCTATTATGACATCAGCTGGTTTGACAGCGTGGGGCGCAGTGCGTTCCTTCAGCTGACCTACAAGCTGGGCGGCGCGGGCTTCTGATTCGCCCCGGGCGCGCGGTCCTTCCGGCTTGGCAAGGACCGCGCGCTTGCTGTACCTCCGGCGCGGGCACCATGACCGGCGCCGGGCAGGAGAAGAGCAGCCGATGATCTGGCAGGAACGCCGCGAGAACTGGAACCCGCAGGCGGAAGATGCGCGCGAGGGCGGCGACGTCGATTATGCGCGCGTCATCCATTCGGCCTCGTTCCGGAAATTGCAGGGCAAGACCCAGATTCTCAATCTGGGCGACAGCGATTTCTACCGCACGCGGCTCACCCATTCGCTGGAGGTGGCGCAGATCGCCGGGGGTATCGTGCGCCAGCTGCACAAATCCTTCCCGGATCATGCCGCGACCGCCCATCTGCCCGACCGCAGCATGATTCACGCGATCGGCTGCACCCATGATTTCGGCCATCCGCCCTTCGGCCATGGCGGAGAGATCGCGCTCAATTATTGCATGCGCGACCATGGCGGTTTCGAGGGCAATGGCCAGACGCTGCGCATCCTTGCGCGGCTGGAGAATTTCTCCGCCCATGCCGGGGCCAATCTCAGCCGCCGCACGATGCTGGGCGTGCTCAAATATCCGGTCGCTTTCTCGCGCGCGCGCAACGCGGCGATCATACCCGCCCTGCTCGCCGGGCCGTCCACCATCCGCATTCTCGACACAAGGGCATGCAAGCCGCCCAAATGCTATCTCGACAGCGAAGCCGATATCGTCGACTGGATTCTCGATCCGCTGTCGGCGGCGGATCGTGACCTGTTCCAGACGGTCGGCGAACAGCCGGGCAAGCATGCGAAGGCGCAGCATAAGTCGCTCGATTGCAGTATCATGGATGTGGCCGACGACATCGCCTATGGCGTCCATGATCTGGAGGATGCGATCGCGCTCAATCTGGTGACGAAGGATGCCTTCGCGGCGGCCTTGCAGGATCGTTGCCCGTCCTTCCTCGACGCGCTGAAGGCGAAATATCCGGCAGAGAGCCAGAATGATGTGTTTTCGCAGATGGTCGACGGGCTGTTCGCGGATGCAGGTTCGCGCAAGCGGGTGATCGGGCGGCTGGTGCATCATTTCCTCACCGCCATCGATTATCGCGAGCATAAGGAATTTGCCGAGCCGCTGCTGCGCTATCGGGTGGTTGTCCGGGAACCGCAGCGCGCCTTTCTCGACGTGTTGCAGGAATTTGTGGTGCGGGAGGTCATCACCAGCCCCGTGGTCCAGCATCTGGAGTTCAAGGGCCAGGCAATGGTCGTCGCCGTGTTCGAGGCGATGCAGGCCGACCCGGCCCGTCTGCTTCCGCGCGAGGATTTTGCCCGATTCGATGCGGCGAACGGCGACATGCGGGTGATCTGCGATACCGTCGCGGCGATGACCGACACCCATTTGCTGAAAACCTATGAGCGGCTGTTCAGCCCGCGCATGGGGTCGGTGTTCGATCGGCTGTGACGCAGGGCGGGAAGGGGAGGCGAGAGTGATCGCTTGCGCCAGATATTCAGAAGGCGATTACCTGCCGCCAATAATATGTTAGAGATATGCCGATAGGGAAGGGCGTCGCCTTTCTCCTCCTATTGCCGGGTGCCGCTTCATGAGCCAGCCTATCGAAGACAATTCCGATCCCGTTACCGCCACCGTGCAGCGTGTGCTCGAACGCGCGCCGCAATGGGTGCGCCATGATATGGCGGTGAAGGATGCCTCTGTCCGGCAGCGGGCCGAAGAGACGCTCGCGGCGATGATCGCCAGCGCCCTCGCCGAGGACGGCCGCCTCCACCCCGGCGCCTGATCCCCTCCGAGTCGGGCACGGCCTTTCCGGGCAACAAAAAAAAGGCCGGTCAAAAGACCGGCCGGGAAAGTTTTAGGAGAGGATGCCTGAAAGGCAGGTCCCTTGTTGCAGTGCGGCAGGATTTTGACAAATGCATAGTGAAACGGTTGAGATGCATTTCCTGCAATCGAGTTGCAACTAAGGGGCTGCGCGCCCTCCTGTGTCGCGAGGGGAGTCTGAACCGGCTATCTCCCGTTTCGGACAAGGCCGGGCTATAATAGCCCGTCTGTTCAGCGCCTTCCCTGCTTGTGGCGCAGCTTCTCCATGCCGGAGATCAGGCCGTCGGCGATTTTCTCGGCCGCCATCCCGGTGCCCGCGCCCGCCGCGACATCGCCCGGATAATTGGCGCGGCGTGGAATTTGCAACGCGCCGATAAGCGAGGCGGCGGTCAGCACCGGTTTCGTATAGCGGGGATATTCGCGAGAAAAGGCCCGTGCGACCGCCAGCGCGGAGGCCGTACGGCCCGAAGGGAAGGACCGCAGGGCCTTCTGCCTCGATGCGCCCATCGCCGCGCTGTAAATGCCTTCGTTCAGCTGGGTGGCGGGGCGGGTGCGATCGATGCTGCTCTTCCCGATCTCCTTCGCGCCCTTGGCGATCAGCTGCGCCACGAGCATCCGCAGCCCTGTGCGCTGGAGCTTGCCATTGCGCGCCATCAACCCCGCGACGCCGATCGTCACCGACAGGGCGAGCAGCAGGCTGTCGTCGCCTGCCCGCCCCAACTGGCCGATCCTGCGCGCCAACGGCGTTTCGAGCAGCGGGCGCAGGGCCTCGATGATGCGGATATCCCATTGCTCGACCAGCAGCAGATCTTCCGGGCCTCTTGCCCCGAGCCTTTCCTCCGCAGGCCTGTCATCCCTTGCCATCGCGTCTCTCCTTTCAGGGAAAGACGCTTCGGCCGGGGCGGGGGTTCCCCTTCCTCCCGCCGCATGGGCGGAAGGAGAACGCGCGCTTCATTCGATCGTGCGCAGGTCCACGCCCCGGCTTTCCTTGGCGAAGCAGGTCGCGATCGCGGTGAGGAGGCAGCTTGCGACGACATAGATCGCCACCGCCTGCGATCCGCCGCTCCAGCGATAGAGCGACAGCGCGATCAGCGGGGCCAGCGATCCGGCGAGGATCGAGGTTGCCTGATAGGCGAGCGATGCGCCCGAATAGCGCAGCCGGGTCGGGAACAGCTCGGCGATGAAGGCGGCTTGTGGGCCATACATCGCCCCATGGGCCACCATCGCCATCGCGACCGCGATGATGATGACCGTGCGGTCGCCGCCGTCGAGCATCTGGAAGAAAAGGAAGAACCAGATGGCGGCGAAGATCGCGCCCGCGCCATAGACGATCTTGCGGCCATACCGGTCGGAGAGCGCCGCGAAGAAGGGCATGGTCAGGCATTCCAGCGCCGCGCCGATCAGCACCGCATAGAGCGCCTCTGACCGGTCGCCGCCGCGAATTTCGGTGAGATAGGTGATCGAGAAGGTGGTGGCGACATAATAAGCGATATTCTCGCCGAAGCGCAGGCCCGCACCGGTCAGCAGCGCGCGGCGCTTGTGGCGGATCACCTCGGCCGCCGGGAAATCGGCGACGCCATGGGCGGCCTCCGCACGGAAGGCCGGGCTTTCCGATACCGCCCGCCGAAGCCACCAGCCGACCGCGACCAGCAGCACGGATAGCAGGAACGGAATGCGCCAGCCCCAGGCGACGAACTGTTCGTCGGACAGCGCGAAGGTGGACAGCGCGAACACGCCCGCCGCCAGCAGATTGCCCGCGGGCGCGCCCACTTGCGGCCAGCAGGTCCAGAAACCGCGCTGCCGGGCAGGGGCGATCTCTGCGACGATCAGCACCGCGCCGCCCCATTCGCCGCCGACCGCGAAACCCTGCAACAGGCGCAGGATGATGAGGAGCACCGGCGCCCACAGGCCGATCTGCTGATAGGTCGGCAGCAGGCCGATGGCGGCGGTCGACGCGCCCATCATGATGAGGCTGATCATCAACAGCGTCTTGCGGCCGATCCGGTCGCCGAAATGGCCGAACACCACGCCCCCCAGCGGCCGGGCGAGGAAACCCAGCGCATAGGTGGAAAAGGCCAGCAGCGTACCGACCAGCGGCTCGAACGAAGGAAAGAACAGCCGGTTGAAGATGAGCGCGGAGGCCACGCCATAGATGAAGAAATCGAACCATTCGATCATCGTGCCGATCAGGCTGGCGCCGACCACCGTGCGCAACTGGCGTGGCGTTGCGATCAGGTCCTGCTGCATCTTTCCTCTTCCCCCTTCATCTTATCGGCATCCCGGCCGGGCGCAGGGCAGGGAAAGGCATTTTACTGTCCCTGTTTGCCCGGTGCCGTCAAGCAAGCGCCGGGCAGAAAGGGCGCTACCCCTCATTTCTCACAGGGGGGACGCCGGATGTTGAATGTCGGTCAACCCTCGCGAACATAATGGGCGATCACCCGGTCCAGCGTCGCCGGGTCGGTCCCGGCCGCCTCTGCCAGATAGGCGCGCACGCCGCCATGGCGCGTGTCGATCCGCTCCATCGCGCAGAGCAGATAATCGGGCCGCACCTCCAGCACCTCGCGCAGCAGGTCTTCGGCGAGCGGGGATTCCAGGCGTCCGGTGATGCCCGATGTCGCGAGGGCAATCCGTTCCTCGCCCATATCATTGGTGCGCAGATAATCTTCCATCATGTCGTCGGGATGAACATCGACGAGCCGGTGAAAGAGCGCGACGGCGAGGCCGGTGCGGTCCTTGCCCGCGAAGCAGTGGATCAGCGATCCCGCCGGTTCCTCGGCCAGACCGGTGAAGAACAGCCGCATCGCCTCCAGAAAACGGGGGGTGAAGGGCAGGTCGAGATAGGTTGCCTTCATCGCCGCCGCCACATCCTCCCGCCCCTGCATGCCCGCGAAGCGCCCGATGGAATGGGGGATGGCGCCGCCATCCGCCTGCGCGCGCAGCACGCGTCCCCGATAGCGCTCAAGGGCGAGGGGCAGCCCTTGCGGCCATTCGGAGGGGCTGCGCAGGTCGATGATCGTGCCGATCGCCAGCCGGTCGAGCAGGTCCGCGTCGGCACGCTCGCAATGGTCCAGCTCCCCCGAGCGATAGAGCCGCCCGCTGACGATCCGTCCGCCCGACCGGGTGGGCAGCCCGCCATAGTCACGCAGATTATGGCGGTGGCTGATGGTGCGGGAAATATCGGACAAGGGCATGGCATCCTCTTTTCGGCAAGGCCCGGCATCCGGCGAGCACGCAGCGGGCATACCCCAGGATTGCGGCGGCGCGCAAGGAGTAATGCGCTAGCATACTATATCGCGAGGAAGCCTCTGCCGCCGGAACAATAGGCATTGTGCAGGGCGGGACCATGCAATCTGCGCAGCCTTCCTGTCTTTCGCATGCACCTTGGTCATCCCCTTTGCGCTGCCTTTCCTCCTAGCATCCGGGAAGAAGGAGGAGCATCATGGTTCAGTTCACAGGCATATCGGATATTCGCGCCATTGTTGCGCAGGTGGGGCTGGACACGCTGTTGCGGCGTCTGGTCGATGAGATCGAGGCCGATTTCCGGCGCTGGCCTTCTTTCGAGCGGGAGCCTCGTCTCGCCAGTCATAGCCGCGATGGCGTGATCGAACTGATGCCGACCAGCGATGGGGACCTCTACAGCTTCAAATATGTGAACGGCCATCCGGCCAACTGGAAACAGGGCCTGCAAACGGTGGTGGCGATGGGGCTGCTCGCCGATGTAAGGACCGGCTATCCGCTGATGCTGTCGGAAATGACGATCCTCACCGCGCTGCGGACCGCCGCCACATCGGCGCTGGCGGCCAAATATCTCGCCCGCCCCGGTGCGCGCCGGATGGCGCTGATCGGACTGGGCTGTCAGTCGGAATTTCAGGCGATGGCCTTTCGCGCGGTGCTGGGGATCGAGCATCTCAGCATCTTCGACGTAGACCCCGCCGCCACGCGCAAGTTCCTCGCCAATATGCGGGGGCGCGGCTTCACCATCGATCCGGCGGCGGATGCGGGCAGCGCGGTGATGGGCGCGGATATCATCACCACCGTCACCGCCGATAAGGCGCATGCGACCATCCTCTCCGACAATATGGTCGGCGCGGGCGTGCATCTGAACGCGGTGGGCGGCGATTGCCCCGGCAAGACCGAGTTGCAGCGCGATATCCTCGCGCGGGCGAGCGTGTTCGTCGAACTGACCGAACAGACCCGGATAGAGGGTGAAATCCAGCAGATGCCCGCCGATTTCCCGGTCACCGAATTATGGCAGATATTCCGGGGCGAGCGCCCCGGCCGTACCCACGCGGACGAGATCACCCTGTTCGATTCGGTGGGCTTTGCGATCGAGGATTTCTCGGCGTTGCGCCTGCTGCGCGAATTGGCGCTGGAAACCGGCCTCTATCAGGAAATCGACCTGCTCGCCGGGCCGGGCGATCCGCGCGATCTGTTCGGCGTTCTCGCCGTCGCGCCCCCGGTGCTGGCTGAGGCGGTCTGATCGCCGGTGGGCATGGGCCGGCTCCCCGCCATTGCCGGTCCATGCCCCGACACCGGAAGGCGCGCCGACTCGCGATGATGCGGATATAGCGCGCGGGCGACTGCATATTCCGATCGCCGGGCTGTGAAAAAAAGAGGACAAGGAACCTTTTTTATGAGTGGCGGCGCGGGGCAGGCTGTGTCGACCACCCTCTTTTCCGCGCCGGAAAATGCCCCTGGCCGGGGCGGAGGACGGAGGGGAGGGGTGATCTCCAAAACCCCGGTTTTTCAATATTTCTGGCGTTGTCATGTGTGGTGCGTCGCCCGCTGGCCCGCCCCGTCTTTCTTCGCTTTTCCGCTTTCCAGGGGGCAGGGGGGATAGCAAAAGTGATAGCTTGTTCCCCCTCCGATAACGGCGGATGCTCCTGACCAACGAAATCCGGATAAACCGGCATGAACCGGAAACCGGGATATGGGGTGAGGAGACTGAAAGATGCGTAAGTCATCGTTACAGGCGCTGGCGTTCGCCGGTTCAGCATTGGCGCAATTTGCCGCTGGCGCCACGGTTTATGCGCAGGACGCCGCCAGCGCGCCGCAGGAACAGCCGCAGGGCCTTCAGGATATCGTCGTCACCGCGCAGAAGCGCGCCGAAAACCTCCAGAGCGTGCCGATCTCGGTCACGGCGGTGGGCAGCGCCGCGCTCGACAATCTGCAAGCGACATCCTTGCAGGCATTGCAGGGGGCCGTGCCCAATATCCAGATCAATAATTTCTCGAACACCCCCAATACCGCCGTCTACACGATCCGCGGCATCGGCGTGGTGGAGCCGGACCCCTATGCGGGCAACACCGTGTCGATCGTGGTCGACGGCGTGCCGCAATATTTCAGCATGGGGGCGCTGCTCGATATCTATGATGTCGATCGCATCGAAATCCTGCGCGGGCCGCAGGGCACGCTGTTTGGCGCGAACACCACGGGCGGTGTCGTCAATGTGATCAACGGCCAGCCGGAAATGGATGCCCTTTCGGGTCGCGTCGAAGGGTCCTATGGCAATTATCGGCGGATCGACGGCAAGGCCACGTTCAACCTTCCCATTGTCGGGGATAGTCTGGCTGCGCGCGTGTCGATGATGCACACCCAGCGCGAGGGCTATGTCACCAATGTGGTCGACGGTTCCGACATGGGCCGCCGCGACATCACGGCGGTGCGCGGCAAGCTGCGCGGGGTGTCGGGCAATTTCGATGCCACGCTCGGCGTCGAATATGTCCGCGCCCGCAACGGCGCCCCGGTGGTGGTGAGCGGCTCGCTGCCCGGTGAGGCCACCTATGTCGCGCCGGGCACGGATGGCATGTACCAGCAGCCCTGCACCGTCGCGGGCCAGCCCTGCTCGGCTCCTGACAAATATTATTCCGCCAATAATTCGGTTCCCGACAGCTCGCAGATGGATACCTTCTTCACGACGCTGACGATGAACCTGTCGGACACCGCGATCGGCGATATCACCTCGATCACCGGCTACAAGCATTTCAAGTTGAAGGAATATACCGATCAGGACGGAACGCCGCTGTTCCTCGACGATACGCGGCGCAAGACGTCCGGCTGGCAGTTCAGCCAGGAACTGCGCACCAATATAGAGTTCAACGACGCGGTGCGCCTGCTGGTCGGCGGCTTCTACATGAAGACCCATTATGACCATTCGCAGAATTTCCGTATCCAGTTCGCCGCGCCGGGCCTGTTGCAGATCAACACGCAGGATCAGGACAATTATTCGCTGTCCGGTTTCGCCCAGCTCTATGCGGACCTGACCGAGAGCCTGCGCCTTCAGGCGGGCGTGCGCTACAGCCATGAGCACACGCACATGATCGCCGACACCCAGAATTCGATCAACCTTTCGGGCATGACCGACTTCGACGGCACCGACAATGTTTCGCTGGGCGGTTTCATCGCCGACAAGGCGAAGTCGTGGAATAATGTCGGTTTCAAGCTCGGCCTCGATTACAAGGTGACCGACACAGCGCTGCTCTATGGCTATTGGGCGCGCGGTTTCAAATCGGGCGGCTTTGTCGGCCGTATCTCGACGCCGGTCGATGTTGGTCCTTATGGGCCGGAGCATGTGGACACCATCGAGGGTGGTTTGAAGGCCGATTTCCTCGATCGCCGCCTGCGCACCAATCTCGCGGTCTTCTATACCAATTATCGCGATATCCAGATCGCCCAGACCTATTTCCTGACCGACGAGAACGGCAATCAGGTCAACAGCACGACGATCCAGAATGCCGGCAAGGCGGAGATCAAGGGCTTTGAGCTGGAAGTGACCGCGCTGCCGGTCGATGGCCTGACGCTGAGCGGCTCGCTTGCCTATCTCGACGCCAAATATAAGCAGTTCGATTTCTATAACGGCACCCTCGGCGCGACCGAGGATCTTTCCGGCTACCGCCTCCAGAATGCGCCGAAATGGGCGGCGTCGGCGAGCATCACCTATGCCTTCGCGATCGCGGGCGGGAAGATGACGGCCAATGCGGGCTATAATTATACCGCGTCCAAGTTCCTGAACGCGATCAACGACACCCCGCGCTCGCGCATCCAGCCGACCCATGTCGTCAATGGCAGCATCGACTGGTCGCCCGCCAATAGCGGTTTCACCATCGGGGCCTATGCGAACAATCTGTTCGACAAGCGCTATCTCGCCAGCGTCTTTGACGCCCCCGGCACGATCGGCCTCGTAAACTATGCCCCGCCCCGCGAATATGGCGTGACCGCCCGGTTCGAATGGTAAGCGCGCGTCTTCAGGAAAGAGGAAAGAAGTGATGGATAGCAAGGGTATCGGCAGGCGTCAGGTGCTGGCGGGCGCGGGCGTTGTGGCGGCTGCCGCTGCGACCTCGGCCTGTAGCCGGGGCGCTTCGGGGGGTGGGGAGGACGGGAAGTGGGATCATGAGGCCGATCTGGTCTGCGTCGGCAGCGGCGCGGCGGCCAGTTCCGCCGCCGTGACGGCCACCGCCGCCGGCGCCAGCGCCATCCTGCTGGAGAAGATGCCTATTCTGGGTGGCACCACCGCCAAGTCGGGCGGCGTTTGCTGGATATTCAACCATTATATCCTGCGCGAGCAGGGCATCGCCGACCCGAAGCCCGATGCGCTCAAATATCTGGTCCGCTATGGCTATTCGCGCCAATATGACCCCGCCAGCCCGACCCTCGGGCTGGATGAGCAACGTTACAAGGTGGCCGAAGCCTTTTATGATAACGGCTCCGTGGCGATCGATCGCCTGCGGGAAATCGGTGCGGTGCAGTTCAAGCAGTTCCGCATGTTCCAGGTGGATCGCCCGGCCCCCGACTATGCCGACCATCTGCCCGAGAATAAGGTGCCGACCGGCCGGGCGCTCGAACCTGCGGTCGGATCGGGCGCCACGGGCGGCGGCGGCAGCCTCGCCACGCAGCTCCACGCCTATCTTAAGGAAAAGAAGGTGCCGGTGATGACCGACACCAAGGTCACCCGCATCATCAAGGATGCTGACGGGCGCGCCATCGGCGTGGAGGCCGAGCAGGCGGGCAAGACCATCCGCGTGAAGGCGAACAAAGGCGTCGTCTTTGGCACCGGCGGTTATTCGCACAATGTCGACCTTTGTAATGTGCATCAGCCCTTCGTCTATGGCACCTGCTCGCTGCCCGGTTCGACCGGCGACTTCCTGCCGATCGCGCAGGAAGCGGGTGCGATGATGGGCAATCTCGGCTTTGCCTGGCGCAGTCAGGTCGTGCTGGGCGAGGCGCTCGCCAATCGGGGCGTGGGTCTCGGCGCGTTCGTGCTGCCCGGCGATTCGATGATCCTCGTCAACAAATATGGCCGCCGGGTCGTCGATGAGAAGCGCGACTATAATGACCGCACGCAGGCGCATTTCCCCTATGATCCCTCGCATGAGGAATATCCGAACCAGCTGCTGTTCATGCTGTTCGACGAACGGTCGATCGACGCCTTTGGCGGCGCTTTCCCGTTTCCGGTCAAGAAGAGCGAGCAGCCGCATCTGCTGGAGGGCGCGACATGGGATGAGCTGTTCGGCAAGATTTCCGCGCAGATCAAGGGCTGGGAAAATCGCACGGGCGGGGTGAAGCTCGATGAGAATTTCGCCGCCACGACCAAGGCGACGATCGCCAAGTATAACGACTATGCGAAGGCGGGCGTCGACCCGGACTTCAGCCGTGGCAAGTTCCTCTATGACCGCGAATGGCATCTGCTGTTCTCGGCGCGGCGGCAGGGCACCAGCTTCCCGGCCAATCCCTATCCCAATATCGTCATGCATCCCTTTGCCGACAAAGGCCCTTATTATTGCATCGTCCTTGGCCCCGGCACGCTCGACACTTCGGGCGGTCCGCAGGTCAACGAACATGCGCAGATACTCTCAGCTCGCGGCGAGCCGATCCCCGGTCTCTATGCGGCGGGCAACTGCATCGCCTCGCCGACCGGGCAGGCCTATCTGGGCGCGGGGGCGACCATCGGCCCGGCCGTTACCTTCGGCTTCATCGCCGCCAATCATGCGGTGAAGGGCTGATGCGGCTTGCCCTTCCCCTGATGATGGCGATGGCGCTCGCCGCTTGCGGCTCGAAAAAGGAAGGCGATGCAAAGGACAGCGCTGACGCCAGCGCTGCCTCCGCCCAGCCTTCCCTGTTCGAGGCGGAGATCGCGCCGATGTTGCAAACCCATTGCGCGGTCTGCCACCTCACCGGGCAGGAAGCGGGCAATATGTCGCTGGTTCCGGCCAAGGCGGTGGCGGCCCTCGTCAATGTGAAGTCGACCGAGGCGCCTGCGCTGACGCGTGTCGTTCCCGGCGATCCGGATAACAGCTATCTGATCATGAAGCTGGAAGGGACGCAGGACAAGCATGGCGGCGTGGGCGCGCAGATGCCCTTTGGCGCGCCGCCGCTCTCGCCCGACCAGATCGCAAAGATCCGCAAATGGATCGCCGATGGAGCAAAATCATGAAGGCGGATCAGGTCAATCTGACAGGCAAGGTCGCGATCGTCACCGGTGCGGGCATGGGCATGGGCGCGGCCACCGCCCGCCTGCTCGCCGCGCGCGGGGCGAAGGTCGTCGTCTCCGACATCAATGAAAGCGCGGCCCATGCCGTTGCCGAAACGATCCGCGCGGAGGGCGGCACGGCTGAAGTCATCCTGTGCGACGTGGCGCAGGAAGCGGCGGTCGAGGCGCTTGTCGCCGGGACCGTGGCGGCGTTCGGCAGGCTCGACTGCGCGGTCAACAATGCGGCGATCACGCCCGATGTGCTGCCGATCGCGGAAGCCGACATGGCGGTGTTCGACAAGGTGCTGAACGTCGATCTGCGGTCCGTGATGCTGTGCATGAAATATGAGATCCGCCAATTTCTCGCGCAGGGATCGCCCGGATCGATCGTCAATGTGGGATCGGTCAGTTCTTTCCGGCCACAGGCCAATAACGCCGCCTATGTCGCGGCCAAGCATGGCGTCATCGGCCTCACCAAGACCGGCAGCCTTGAATATGCGCCGAAGAATATCCGGGTGAATGCGGTGCTGCCCGGCGCGATCGACACGCCGATGCTGCGCGGGGCGCTCGACGCCAATGGCTTGACCGAAGCGGACTTCGCCCCGGCGCTCAGCCTGTTCGGCCGCTTCGGCAAGCCTGAGGAGGTCGCCGAGGCGAGCGCGTGGCTCTGTTCGGACGCGTCGAGCTATGTCACCGGCCACAGCCTTGCGGTCGAGGGCGGCTATCTGACGCGCTGACCGGCCTTCGCGGACATCATTGATGGTTCCGGCGGGCATCGTCCGCCGGGGCCGCCGGAAGCGCGCGGGGCCGCTTTCCGGATCGCAGCGGCGTGCCGCCTCCAGACAGATGACATTAGGGAGTGGAGAGAGATTATGAACAAGCCTTTCACCATGTCGACCATGCCGCGCGATGGCGCGACCAGCCTCATATCCGGCGAGGCGCGTTGTCCCGGACCCTCGGTGCAGGAAATCGTTCGTGGTGACGCGCACCCCGCGCCGCCGGTGCTGACCAGCGAGCATTATGAATTTCTCGGCGACGCGGATATTCCAGTGCGGCGCTACACCAGCCAGGATTTCTTCGAACGCGAGATGAAGCTCATCTGGCCGCGCACCTGGCAATGGGCATGCCGGGAGGAACATATCCCGGAGGCCGGGGACTATTATGTCTATGAAGTCGGCCCCTTCTCCATCATCGTCGTGCGCCAGAAGGACGAGAGCATCCGCGCCTTCGTCAACAGCTGCCTCCATCGCGGCACCAAGTTGCGCCCGTGCGAGGGCGACGGCCATGCCAGTGAGCTGCGCTGCCCCTATCATGGCTGGACCTGGGCGATCGACGGCGCGCTGAAGAAGGTGCCCTGCGCGTGGGATTTTCCGCATGTCGACCCGGAGGCTTTCCACCTGCCCGAAGTCGCGACCGGTCTGTGGGGTGGCTTCGTGTTCGTCAATCTCGATCCCGACCCGATGCCGCTGACGGACTATCTGGGCGTGCTGCCGGAGCATTTCCGCGACTGGGGACTGGAGGACCGCTATGTCGAATTGCACATGGCCAAGGAACTGCCCTGCAACTGGAAAACCGCGCAGGAGGCTTTCCTCGAATCCTATCATGTGATCGAGACCCACCCCCAGCTGATGACCGGGGTGGGCGACGCCAATGTGCAATATGATTGCTATGGCGATCATGTGTCGCGCTTCTATGCGGCGGGCGGGGTGAACAGCCCGCACCTCAACGCACCGCTCAGCGAGCAGGAACTGGTGAATCTGATGCTGGTCGGCGACCGGTCGGTCCTGAGCGATGATATGACGGTGGGCGAGGGCGAGACGGCGCGCATCGTGATGGCGCGCTTCCTGCGCCGTACGCTGGGCGAGAAATATGGCACCGATCTTTCCCGCTTTTCGGACAGCGAGATGATCGACACCATCGAATATCATCTCTTCCCCAATATGGTGCTGTTCCCCGGCCTGTCGCTGCCGATGGTCTATCGCTTCCGCCCGATCGGCATGGACCCCAACCGGACGCTGTTCGAAATCCTGTTCCTGCGCCCGGTGCCCGATGATGGCGAGCGGCCCGAACCGGCCGAGGTGTTCCATGTGCGGGAAGAGGAAAGCTATTCGATCGTGCCGGGCATGGATGCCGCGTTCGGCAATGTCTACGATCAGGACACCAATAATCTGCGCGCCCAGCAAAAGGGTTTCCTGAACGCGCAATATAGCGGTCGCAAGCCCGGCCAGACGCTCGGCAATTACCAGGAGGTGCGCATCCGCCATTTCAACGACACGATCGATAAATATCTGGCGGGTGAGGAAATCCGGCCTTGAACGCTGCCGACAAGGAGATTGCCCGTGGGTGCTGATCCGACAGAGATTGTCCGCCATTTTCTGGCCCGTTGGGCCATCTCGACGGACGAAATCTATGCGTCGCTGCGCGATACGCTCGCGCCCGATGCGGTCTGGGAGAATATCGGCCTCTCGCGCACGGTCGGGCCGGAGGAGGCGGTCGCCGCCTATCGCGCCTTCGGGCCGATGGCGATCGCCCATCATATCGATGTCGACCTGCTGGCGATCGCGGCGAGCGGCTCCACCGTGCTGACCGAACGGTGCGAAACGGTGGTTGCCGCCGATGGGGCGGTGATCATCGTCGTGCGTACCATGGGCAGCTTCGAGATCGCCAACGGCAAGATTGCGGCCTGGCGCGATTATTTCGATACCGCGCCTTTCCTGCCGCCAGCGGGCTGAACCGGCCCGCTTGGAAAGGGGCTATTTCCTCGCCTGATCCCCCAATTGGCTGAGCTTTTGCAGCAGCGCTGTCAGCTGGGACAGCTCATAAGGCGCGAGCGCGCCTTCCAGACGCAGCTGGAAGGACTGGGCGATCGCCATCAGTTCGGCGAGCAGGCGATGCCCTTCCCGGTCGAGATGCAGGCGGTCGTCCTTCGCCACGATCATGCCGCTGGCGATCAGCCGGTCGATGGCGGCGTCCGGCAGGTCCACCCCGCCATTGGCGGCGCGCTGCATCAGGTCGGCGCGGGTGCAGCCATCGCCCAGACCGAGCGCCACGATCACGCTATAGTCGGAGGAACGCAGGCCCCGCTTGCGATATTCGCGCCGTACCTCGCGAAAGGCGGCATGATGGGCGCGGTGGAGCAGATGGCCGATGAAATAGCGGCCGAACTCCCCTTCATGCGCCATTTCTACGGGACGGATCGTCTTTTCGCCGGAGAAAACGCCGCCGTAGCGGCCGCCATGAAAGACCAGCGGTTGCACGTCGCGGTCGGAAAAATCGACGACCTCGCCGACGAAAATGGCATGATCGCCGCCTTCATATTCGAAGGTGGAGCGGCAGCCGAAGCGGGCTGCGACGCCGGGGATGAGGGGCGCGCCTTCGGGGCCGTCTTCCCCGGCCAGCCCCTCGAACTTGTCGATGCCCCGTGTCGCGAAGCGGTTGGAGAGGTCCTCCTGATCGGCGGCCAGCACATGCACGGCCCAGGACCGGGCCTCCCGGAAGGCGGCCAGATTAGGGCTACCCAGCGCGAGGCTCCACAGCACCAGCGGTGGGTCCAGCGACACGGAATTGAAGCTGTTCGCGGTGAGGCCGACCGCCCTGCCTTCCGCATCGCGGGTCGTCACGATCGTCACCCCGGTCACGAAGCGCCCGAGCGCGGAGCGGAACGCCTGTCTGTTGTCTGCCACGTCTTGCCTTCCCGTCTTGATGATTTCCCCTATCCTTGGGCGAAAGCGGCGCGGGCGCAAAGCGTGCGGGCCGATATATCGGCCCTGTGAAGAGTGCCGGTGGAGGCGCGGGCGTTCCGGGGGTGCCGCGCCCGGCTGGATCAGGCGGTGACGATCCAGCCCTGTTCGACGGCGACCGGCCAGCGCGTCAGCGATTGCCCGGCGCAGGGGCCCCCGACGCACAGGCCGTCTTCCGGCCGGAACAGCGCGCCATGCCAGCTACAGGCGATATGGCTGCCGTCGGGGGTCAGATAATCATCCAGTTGCTGGGCGAGGGGCAGACCGGCATGGGGACAGCGATCGACAAAGCCGGTGACGTCCGCGCCCTTGCGCACGACAAAGCCATGAAAGCGCCCCGCGCGCATCTGGAGCACGAAATTACGCGCCTTGCCGTCCCCGACGCCATCGAGCGCGCAGAGCTTCACCCCGGCGGGGGTGGAGAAGAGCCGCTCGTTTTCGCTCATGCAGGGTCCGCATCCGGCTGGGCATCGGGATGGGCGGCGGCGATTGCGGGTAGTTCTTCGGCGGCCTCTCCTGCCGCGACGATGCGGGGATAGGGGGAAAGATCGACCCCGAAGCGGCGCGCGCTATAGAGTTGCGGCACCAGATGGCAATCGGCGAGCGTCGGCGCGTCGCCAAAGGCGAAGCCGCCGCCATGGCGCGCGATCAGGCTTTCGAGCGCGGCAAAGCCCTCGCTGATCCAGCGATGAATCCAGGCCGTCACCTGATCCTCGCTCGCCCCGAAGTCGCTGCGCAGGGCCTTCAGGACCCGCAAATTGTTGAGCGGATGGATATCGCAAGCGATCAGCGCGGCCATCGCGCGGACGATGGCCGCGTCTTCCGCGACGGTGGGCAGCAGCGCGGGCGTGGGCCATCGCGCCTCGATCCATTCGAGGATCGCCGGGCTTTCGATCAGCACCGTGTCGCCGCTTTGCAGCGCTGGGACCAGCCCATGGGGGGCGAGCGCGAGATAATCGGGCGCGCGCTGTTCCCCTATGCGCAGGTCATGCGGGACCTGCGCATAGGGGACGCCCTTGAGGTTCAGCGCGATGCGAACCCTGTAGGCGGCGCTCGATCGCCAATAGCCGTGCAGGACCAGAGGCGTCATGAGGCAGGCGTCACCATGGCGCGGCATTCGCCAAGGCCGATGGAAACGAAGCCGGGGGCAGACGCAGTGGCGCGCAATATCACCTCGTCGCCATCCTCCAGGAAGGCGCGGCCCTCGCCATTGGGCAGGGTGATCGGCTCCTTGCCGCCGCCCGTCAGTTCGAGCAGGCTGCCAAAGCCTTCGCGTTCCGGCGCGGAGATGGTGCCGGTGCCGAGCAGGTCGCCGGGATTGAGGTTGCAGCCGTTGGACGCATGATGGGCGACGATCTGCTGCACGGTCCAATACATGTTGCTGGCCGGGCCGCGGCTCAGGCGGACAGGCTCGTCCCCGGCCTCGCGCATTTGCGCGGTGAGCAGAAGGACCTCCAGCGTGATGCCGAGCGCGCCATGGGCCTGATCGCCCTCATCCAGCAGATAGGGCAGCGGAGCGGGGTCGCCCGCCGGTCGGTCCGGCTGGGCGATGCGGAAGGGGGCCATCGCTTCCGCTGTCACCACCCAGGGGGAGATGGTGGACTGGAAATTCTTGGCGAGGAACGGCCCGAGCGGCTGATATTCCCATGCCTGAAAATCCCGCGCCGACCAGTCGTTGAGCAGGCAGAAGCCCGCGACATGATCGGCCGCCTCGGCTATGGGGATGGTCGTGCCCAGCTCATTGCCCGCGCCGATCCACACCCCCAGTTCCAGTTCATAATCGAGCCGGGTGGAGGGGCCAAAGACGGGCGTGTCCGCGTCCGGCAGCTTGCGTTGGCCGACCGGGCGGCGCACCGGTACGCCCGACAGGCGGATCGAGGAAGCACGGCCATGATAGCCGATCGGCACATATTTATAATTGGGCAGCAGCGGATTGTCCGGGCGGAACTGGCGGCCGACATTGTTGGCGTGATGGATGCCGACATAGAAATCGGTGTAATCGCCGATGCGCGCGGGCAGGTGCAGCGTGCAATGCTCCGCCCAGTGGAGCCTGCCTTCCACTTCCTCGTGCCGTGCCGGATTGGACAGCAGGTCGCTGATCCGGTGACGGAGCGCGCGCCGCCGTTCGGCTGACAGGCCGAGCAGATCGTTGAGACTGTCGGGCAGGCAGACTTCGACCAGCTCCGCCTCGATCAACCCGCCTTCGGCGCAGGCCCTGAGGTCCAGTATCTTGTCGCCGATGGCGACGCCGATATGGCGGGCCGATCCGTTGCGCGAATAGAGGCAATAAGGCAGGTTCTGGATCGGGAAATCCGCATGGCCATCCGCGCTCTCGACCCAGCTCGTCAATGCCGGGTCATGGGTCGCATCGGGGGTCCACCAGTCAGTCATGCATTTTCTCCACGCGATGCCGGCAACCGGGCCTTGGCAAAGCCCTTCCAGCATTCGTCATAATCCTTCTGCAACAAGGATGTTTCCATCGCCCATGCGGTCGGCGCAATCGGGTATCGGCTCTCGAACATGAAGGCCATCGTGCCGTCGATCTTGTGAGGGGCAAGCTGCGCCGCGACCGCCTTGTCATGGCTCTCGACATCGGGGCCATGGCCCGACATGCAATTGTGAAGGCTCGCCCCGCCGGGTGCGAAGCCACCCGCCTTGGCGTCATATTCGCCCTCGATCAGGCCCATGAACTCGCTCATGATATTGCGGTGGAACCAGGGTGGGCGGAATGTATCCTCCGCCACCATCCAGCGCGGCGGGAAGATCACGAAATCGATATTCGCGGTTCCCGGCGTGTCGGTGGGGGAGGTCAGCACGGTGAAGATCGACGGATCGGGATGGTCGAAACTCACCGTGTTGATCGTGTTGAAGCGCCGCAGGTCGTAGCGCATCGGGGTGACATTGCCATGCCAGGCGACGACATCGAACGGGCTGTGGTCCATGGTCGTGGTCCACAGCGTCCCGCCGAATTTCTGGATCACCTCGCACGGGCGCTCGACATCCTCGAAGGCGGCCACGGGGGCCTCGAAATCGCGGGGATTGGCAAGGCCGTTGGCGCCGATCGGGCCGAGATCGGGCAGGCGGAAGAGCGCGCCATAATTTTCGCAGATATAGCCGCGCGCCGGGCCGTCGACCAGTTCGACCCGGAAGCGGATGCCGCGCGGAATCAGCGCGATATGGAGCGGGGCGAGCGTCAGCACGCCCATTTCGGTGACGATCCGCAGTGCGCCCTGCTGCGGCACGATCAGCATCTCGCCATCGGCGGAGAAAAAGGCGCGGTCGATCATCGACAGGCTGGCGGCATAGAGATGGATGCCGCAGCCCATGCCCGCTGCCGCATCGCCATTGCCCGCATAGGTGACGAGGCCATCGATGAAATCCACCGGCTCCGCAGGCAGCGGCAGCGGGTCCCAGCGCAGGCGATTGGGGGAGGGGGCGTGCTCGCTGAAAGGCCCGGTCCGCACCAGCCCGCCGCCCGCATAAGGCGTGAATGGGGGATGGCTGGCGGTAGGGCGCATCCGGTAGAGCCAGCTGCGCCGGTTCTCGCTGCGCGGCGCGGTGAAGGCGGTCGCGGAAAACTGCTCGGCGTAAAGGCCATAGGGCACGCGCTGGGGCGAATTGCGGCCGACCGGCAGTGCGCCGGGCAGCGCCTCGGTCGCGAAATGATTGCCGAAGCCGGAGAGTGTCGGCTCCCCGGCGCCGGATGTTCCCTCTGGCGACGACAAGGGGCTGTCATGGGTCAGGGCATTCATGGTTCACCTCATGCGTCTACGGCGATGACGCCGCGCCGGATCTGGTCCAGCTCGATGCTTTCGAACAGCGCCTGGAAATTGCCGTTGCCGAAGCCCTCATTGCCCTTGCGCTGGATGATCTCGAAGAAGATCGGGCCGAACATGTTCTCGGTGAAGATCTGGAGGAGGATGCCCTCGCCCGTTTCGACGCTGCCGTCGATGAGGATGCGGTTCTTCCTGAGGCGCTCCACGTCCTCGCCATGGCCGGGCACGCGCTTGTCCACCAGTTCATAATAGGTCTCGATCGTATCCTGAAGGCGAACGCCGCGCGCGCGCAGCCGTTCCACCGTGTCATAGATATTGTCGGTGGTGAGCGCGAGATGCTGGATGCCTTCGCCCTTATATTCGCGGATGAACTCCTCGATCTGGCTCTTATCGTCCTGGCTTTCATTCAACGGGATGCGGATCGCCTTGTCCGGCGCGATCATCGCCTGACTGAACAGGCCGGTCGCCTGCCCTTTGATATCGAAATATTTCTGCTCCTCGAAATTGAAGAGCGTTCGGTAGAACTCGCTCCACACCCGCATCTGCCCGCGCCGGACATTATGGGTGAGATGGTCGAGCAGGTCGAGGCCGACGCTGTTCGCCGCCTCCGCCTCGCGCCAGCCGGGGAACTCCGCCCAGTCGGCGTAGAGGTCTGCGCCGTCCTTGATGAAATAGAGATAGGAGCCGCCAATGCCCTGAATGACGGTGTCGTCCTCATCGGTCGCCTTTGCGCCATGGTCGAGCGCCCATTTCATCGCCGCTGCGGGGTCGGCGACGCGGAAGGCCATCGCGCTGGCCGAGGGGCCATGCTCGCCCCGGAACGCGGCCACGCGGCCCGCATCGTCGCGGTTGAGCATCAGGTTGATGCGGCCCTGCTTGTAGCGGGTGATGTTCTTGGCCGGATGGCGATGGGTGGGGACGAAGCCGAGCTGTTCGAACTGCGCGGCCATCGCGTCGGGATCGGGCGAGGTGAACTCGACGAACTCGAAGCCGTTGAGGCCGAGGGGGTTGATGCTGGTGTCGGTCATGGAATATCCTCTCTCAAGGCTCAGAGATGCGGCGCGAGGCACGCGATGAAATGGGGAATGGTTTCGGGCGTCAGGCCGGCGATGTTGATGCGGCCATTGCCCGCCATGTAGAGGCCGCCTTCCGCGCGCATCGCTGCGACCGCCTCGCCGGAAACCGGCAGCATCGCGAACATGCCGCGCTGGGTGGCGATCGGGGCGAGGCGGGGATGGGCCTTGCCGAGCGCCTGCCGCAGGGCGTTGATGCGCGTGCGCATCTCGCCCAGTTCGGCGATCCAGTCGGCGCGCAGATCGGCATTTTGCAGGATCACCCGCACGATCGCCGCGCCATGATCGGGCGGCATCGACCACAGGCTGCGCGCGAGCGAAAGCATGTTGCCGCGCACCAGTGCGCTGGTGTCGGCGGTGGGCGATTGCACCCAGAGCGCGCCGACGCGCTCGCGATAGAGGCCGAAATTCTTGTCGCAGCTATAGGCGATGATCGCGGCGGGCAGCGCGGCTATCAGCGCGCGGGTGGCGGCGGCATCCTCGTCCAGACCATCGCCCAGCCCCTGATAGGCAAGGTCGATGAACGGGATCAGTCCCTTTTCGGCGCACAGGCCGGTGATCGCCTGCCATTGCGCGGGGGTGAGCGTCGCGCCGGTCGGATTATGGCAACAGCTATGGAGCAACAGCACATCGCCCGGCTGCGCGGCTTCAAGGTCCGCGATCATCGCGTCGAAGAGGATGGTGGCGCTCGCCACGTCGTAGAAATGGTGATCGCGCACGGCGAGGCCCGCCTCGCGGAAGATCGGGGCGTGGTTGGGCCATGTCGGCGTGCCGATCCAGACCGTCGCGTCCGGCCGCGCGCGCGCGATCAGTTCCGCGCCCAGACGCAGCGCGCCGGTGCCGCCCGGCGTTTGCACGCCGGTCAGGCGGTCGGACTGTGCCTGTTCCTCGCCGAACACGATCTGCGCGAGGAGGTCGGTATAAAGCTGGTCGCCCTCTGCCCCCAGATAGGCCTTGGTGTCCTGTTCGCGCAGCAGCAGCGCCTCGGCCGCCTTCACCGCGCGCATCACCGGGGTATGGCCTGCATCATCCCGGAACACCCCGACGCCAAGGTCGATCTTCTCCGCCCGCTGATCCTCCCTGTAGAGCGCGATCAGGCCCAGCAGCGCATCGGCGGGCTGGGGCGAGAGGGTCGCGAACATATTCTCGGCGGACGGCGCGGGACGGGTGAGGAGGGTGGTGTCGGTCATGCTTGTTCCCTGGTCTGTGCATAGGCCTGCGTGCCCCGGTGATAGACGCGATCCTCCGGCAGGATGGTCGCGACTTCGAGGTCGTCCGTGCCTTCCAGCTCCTGATAGAGCGGCGCGAAATCGGTCTCGATGGTCTGGCGCAGCAGGTCCTCGAAACTGTCGATGACGAAATAGCTCTGCTGATAATCGTCGATGCGATAGCGGGTGCGCATCAGCCGCTTCAGGTTAAAGCCGATGCGACTGGGCGAGGGATCGTCGAGCGCGAAGATCGACTCGCCATGCGAGGAGACGATGCCCGCGCCATAGAGCTTCAGCGCATTGCCCTGCCGGATCAGGCCGAACTCGACGGTGTACCAGTAGAGCCGCGCCAGCCGGTCGATCGCGCCCAGCCCGTCGGCGCGCAACCCGCCCTCGCCATAGGCCTGCATATAATCGGCGAACACCGGATGGGCGAGCAGCGGCACATGGCCGAACACGTCATGAAAGACATCCGGTTCCTCCAGATAGTCGATCTGGTCGGGCGTGCGGATGAAGCGGCCTGCGACGAAGCGGCGATTGGCGAGATGCTCGAAAAACACGCGGTCGGGGACGAGGCCTGGCACCGCGACGACCTGCCAGCCGGTCGCCTTCATCAGCCGTTCGGAAAGTTCCCCGAAATCGGGTATGCCCGGCTTCGTCATCTTCAATATGTCGAGGCCGTCGATGAATTCGGGCACCACCCGGTCCGGCAGCATCGCGGCCTGCCGCGCGAACAGATGATCCCACATCGCATGGTCGGCCGGGCTATAGGACGCCCAGTCCTGCGATATCGTCCAGTCCTCGGCGGCGCCTTGGGGGCGGTCATGTTCGGATGCGGCCATGGCAGGAGTATCGCATGATGCGCCGGAAAAGGGGTTTCAATTTCGCGCTTCAAAGCCTAGTTTCTGAAACGGAAATTCAGTTATGGGTAAAATATGAAACAGGATAGACAGATCGACGAAATCGATCGCAAGATCATCTCCCTGTTGCAGGAGGATGCGACGCTGACCCATGGCGACCTGGCCGAGCGGGTCGGCGCGTCGAGCGCATCCTGCTGGCGGCGTATCCGGGCGATGGAAACAGCCGGGATATTGACCAGGACGGTGCGTCTGGTGGACCCGGAAAAGGTCGGGCGGGGCGTCAATGTGCTGTGCAATATCCGGATGCGCAGCCATGCCCCCGCCGATCGCGGCGCGTTCGAGGATTTCGTGCAGACCCGGCCGGAGATCGTCGAATGCTTCTCCATGTCGGGGGAATGGGATTATCTGCTGCGCGTGGTGGTGGCCGATGTCGCGGACTATAATCTCTTCCTGATGCAGAGCCTGTTGTCCCATTCCTCGGTCGCGGGCGCGGCCTCCCACTTCGCGCTCGGCACCACCAAATGCACGACTCAGGTGCCGGTCTAGGCGCCTGTCGTCCCTCAGCCGTGCAGCGGGTGCCCCTCCAGCTTCAGCACGGCTTCGTGAAAGCCTTCACCCAGCGTCGGGTGGGCGTGGATGATCCCGGCTATGTCCTGTGCCACCGCGCCCATCTCGATCGCGGTGGTGAAGGCCGCCGCCAGTTCGGAGACCTGCGTGCCCACCGCCTGCACGCCGACGATCCGCTTGCTGTCCTTGTGCGCGACCACGCGCAGGAAGCCATGGTCGTCGCCCTCCATCGTGAGCGTGCGGCCATTGGCGGCGAAGGGGAATGTCGCCTCGACCGTATCGGGCGCATCGGGGCCGAGGCCGACGGAGACGATCTCCGGCTCGGTAAAGCAGATGGCGGGGATCGCGACCGGATCGAAGCGGCGTCGCGCGCCCGCGATGATCTCCGCCACCATTTCCCCCTGCGCGGAGGCCTTGTGCGCCAGCATCGGCTCGCCCACCAGATCGCCGATCGCCCAGACATTGCGCGTGGAGGTCGCGCAGCGATCATCCACTTTGACAAAGCGCCCTTCCATCGCGACCGCCATCTCCTCCAGCCCCCAGCCTTGCGTCATCGGACGGCGGCCCACGGTGACGAGGATATGATCGGCGGGCAACAGGATGGTTTCATGATCGGCCGTTTCGACCGCCAGTCCGCCGTCGCGCTCGCCCAGCGCCTTCGCGCCGAGCAGCAGCGCGACATCATGCCGGTCGAGCCAGCGCCGCACCGGCTCCACCAGCTTCGCGTCATAATGTGGCAGGATGCGGTCGGCGCTCTCCACGATCGTCACCTCGCTGCCCAGCTTCGCAAAGGTGATGCCCAGTTCAAGGCCGATATAGCCCGCGCCGACCACCGCCAGCCGCCGGGGCAGGGCGGAAAGGGCGAGCGCCCCGGTCGATGAGATGATCTTGCCGCCAAAAGGCAGGCCGGGCAGGTCGACCGGCTCCGACCCGGTGGCGAGGATCACATGCTCGGCGCTGATCCGGACCACGCCCTGCGCCGTTTCGACGGTGCAGCTCTTGGCGTCGGAAAAGCACGCCCAGCCTTGCACCACGGTCACGCTCGCGCGGCGCAGCAGCCCGGCGACGCCCTTGTTCAGCCGATCGACGATGCCGTCCTTCCACGCCATGGTCGCGGCCAGATCGAGGCGCGGCGGGGAGGCGAGCGAGATGCCCAGATGCGGCGCCCGGGCGGCGCGCGCCATGATCGCATAGTCGCTCGCCGCGTGGATGATCGCCTTGGAGGGGATGCAGCCGCGGATGAGGCAGGTGCCGCCGAGCCGGTCCCCCTCGACCAGCACCGTGTCCAGCCCGAGCTGGCCGCAGCGGATCGCCGCGACATAGCCGCCGGGGCCACCGCCGATCACGACGACCTTGGGGGTGAGGCTTTGTGTCATGGTGCGCTCCGGGTCAGGGCATGAAGATGAGGGCGGGATGTTCGAGCAGGCGCTTCAATCGCTGGATGAACAGCGCCGCGTCATGACCATCGACGATGCGGTGATCGAAGGAAGAGGAGATGTTCATCATCTTGCGCAGGCTGAGGAAGCTGCCCTCGACCATCGGCCGCTCGACCAGCTTGTTCGGGCCGATGATTGCGACCTCTGGCCGGTTGAGGATCGGCGTGGTGGCGATGCCGCCCAGTGCGCCCAGCGAGGTGATCGTGATGGTGGAGCCGCTGAGTTCCTCCCGCGCCGCCCGTCCATCGCGCGCGGCGGCGCTGAGGCGGCTGATCTCGCGCGCGCAATCCCACAGGTCGCGCGCTTCGGCGTGACGGAGGACCGGGACCATCAGGCCGTTGGGCGTCTGCGTTGCGATGCCGACATGCACGCCCGCAAACTGGCGCAGCACGCCTGCCTCCTCATCATAATGGGCGTTGATATGGGGAAAATCGGGCAGCGCCGTCACCAGCGCGCGGAGGAAGAAAGGAAGCAGCGTCAATTTCGGCTGGTCGGCCGTGCGATGGGCGTTGAGATCGGCCCGCAGCGCCTCCAGCTCGGTAAGGTCGCATTCCTCGACATAGCTGATATGCGGGATGCGGCGGCTGGCCTCCTCCATGCGCTCGGCGATCTTGCGGCGCAGGCCGGTGATGCGGCTTTCCTCCACGCCCTCGCGCGCGCGCAGCGGGGAGGAGGCCGCCGCCGCCATGCCGCCGCCGGCGATGAATGCGTCGAGATCTTCGGGCGTGATGCGGCCGCCGGGACCGGTGCCGGGCACATAATGCAGTGGAATGCCAAGCTCATGCGCGCGCCGCCGCGTTGCGGGGGCGGCGAGCGGCGTATCGCTCCCCTGCCGGGGAGAGGGAGAGGGAGAGGGAGCGGGGGCGTGGGAAGGGGCTGCCTTGCGCTCTGGCGGCGGCGGGGTTTCGGGAACGGCGGCGGGCGGGGCGGGCGCTGTAACGGGCGCGCGTACCGCCTGTGCCTGTGCGTCGGGATTGCCCCCGACTTCACCTTCGCCCCCGGCTCCGCCCTCAATCTCCAGTTCGACCAATATGCCGCCCACCGGCATCATTTCACCCACCGCGCCATGGATGGCGATCACCTTGCCCTCGACCGGGGAGGTCATGTCGACCGTCGCCTTGTCCGTCATCACATCGACGAGGCTCTGGTCCTCTGCCACATGATCGCCGGGCTGGACATGCCAGACGGCGATTTCCGCCTCGGCCACGCCTTCGCCGACATCGGGCAGGCGGAAATGATAGAGGCTCATCGTTCAATACTCCATCGCGCGGCGCAGCGCCGTGGCAAGGCGTGCGGGGCCGGGGAAATAATCCCACTCGAACGCATGTGGATAGGGGGTGTCCCACCCGGTCACGCGGTCGATGGGGGCTTTGAGATGATCGAAGCAGCGTTCCTGCACCAGCGCGGAGAGTTCCGCGCCAAAGCCGCTGAAGCGCGAGGCTTCGTGCAGGATCACGCAGCGGCCGGTCTTTTTGACCGACGCCACGATGCTGTCGATATCCAGCGGCACGATGGAGCGCAGGTCGAGCAGTTCCGCATCCACCCCGGCATCCTCTATCCCGGCGAGGGCGACATGCACCATCGTGCCATAAGCGAGCACGGTCACATCCTCGCCGGGCCGCACGATCGCCGCCTGACCCAGCGGCACGCGGTAAAGCCCCTCCGGCACCTCCGCCATCGGATGCCCCGCCCAAGTGCCGAGCGTGCGATCATGCCGCCCGTCGAACGGGCCATTATAGAGCCGCTTGGGTTCGAGCAGCAGCACCGGGTCATCCGCCTCGATCGCCGCGATCAGTAGGCCCTTGGCGTCATAGGGGTTGGACGGAATCACGGTCTTGAGGCCGGTCACATGGGCGAACAGCGCCTCCGGGCTTTGGCTGTGGGTCTGGCCGCCGAAAATGCCGCCGCCATAGGGGGAGCGCACGGTGATCGGCGCCCAGAACTCCCCGCCGGAGCGATAGCGCAACCGCGCCGCCTCGCTCACCAGCTGGTCGAAAGCGGGCAGGATATAGTCCGCGAACTGGATTTCCGCGACCGGGCGCAGGCCATAGACGCCCATGCCGATCGCCGTGGCGATGATGCCGCCCTCCGATATCGGCGTGTCGAAGCAGCGCGTCAGCCCATGTTTCTGCTGCAACTTGTCGGTGACGCGGAAAACGCCGCCGAAATAGCCGACATCCTCGCCGAAAACGAGCACATCCGGATCCTGCGCCATCTTCTCGTCGAGCGCATTGTTGAGCGCCTGTATCATATTCATCGTCGGCATCGGCTCAGATCCCCACTTCGCGGCGTTGCTCGATCACGCGCCAGTCGGGTTCCTTGAACACATCCTCGAACATTTCCCGCACGCTGGGCTTCGACTTGCCGAGCGTGCCGATCGCCTCGGCCTCCTTCATCGCCGCGCGGACGGCGCCGTCCAGTTCGGCGTGGAGCGCCTCATGCCGGGCCTCATCCCATTCGCCGAGCCGGATGAGATGGCGCTTCAGCCGCTCGATCGGGTCGCCCAGCGGCCAGTGCGCCGCCTCATCGAGCGGGCGATAGCGGGATGGGTCGTCGCTGGTCGAATGGCCCGACGCGCGATAGGTGAAGAATTCCACCAGCGTCGCGCCATGGTTGGTGCGCGCCCGCTCCGCCGCCCATTGGGTGGCCGCCCAGACGGCGAGGAAGTCATTGCCGTCCACCCGCAGGCCCGGCAGGCCATAGGCGATCGCCTTGGCCGCGAAGGTCGTCGTTTCGCTGCCCGCAAGGCCGGAAAAGCTGGAGATCGCCCATTGGTTGTTGGTGACGCACAGGATGCATGGTGCGCGATAGACGGAGGCGAAGGTCAGCGCCTCATGAAAGCCGCCCTCGGCCGTCGTGCCGTCGCCGACATGGGCGAGCGCGATCCGGGTGTCGCCCTTATAGGCCGACGCCATCGCCCAGCCGACCGCATGGCCATAGCGGCTGCCGAGATTGCCGGAGAGCGAATAGAAATCATAATCGCGCGCGGAAAAGAGGATGGGAAGCTGCTTCCCCTTCAGCGGATCGTCCGCATTGGAGAAAAGCTGGTTCATCATTTGCGTCAAAGGATAGCCGCGCGCGTGCAGCCAGCTCGTCACGCGATAGGTGAGGAAGGCCATGTCGCCGGGCGGCAGCGCGAGCGCCTGCGCCGCGCCGATTGCCTCCTCCCCGGTGGATTTCATGTAGAAGCTGGTCTTGCCCTGCCGATGGGCGCGGAACAGCCGTTCGTCGAACAGCCGGGTGAGCAGCATCGCCCGCAGGCCCCGGCGCAGGATATCGGGGGAAAGGCGCGGGTCCCATGGCCCCACCGCCTCGCCCGTCTCGTTCAGCACGCGGATCAGCGCATAGGGCAGGTCGCGCATCGCCGGTTCGGCCTCGGCGATATCGGGCCGTCGTACCGAACCTGCGGCGGGAATCTCCAGATAGTCGAAGTTCGGTGCGTCGCCCGGCCGCGCGGGCGGCTCGGGCACATGCAACTTCAGCCTTGGTAGATTGTCCATATCGGCATCCTGCGTTGTATTTATAGGGACAATTTGTGCCACTGTAGCAGGAGGATTGCTTTGCTTTCTCCATTCGCTTTGGCCGGAAAATGGAAAATCCATCCTAGAAAAGAGCCTATCCTTAGGATGGATATCCCGATATTCTTCCCTCACGCGCAGGTGGAGGAAAACCCCGCGCCTGGAGTCGAGTCTCTCGCCCGTCAGGAGAAGGCCGGATGGATGAAATGGACCTCAAGATCCTGCGCCATTTGCAGGATGAGCCGACGATCGCCATGGCCCAGCTGGCCGAACAGGTGGGCCTTTCCCACACGCCCTGCTGGCGTCGCCTCAAGCGCATGGAGAAGGAAGGCATCATCAAGGGGCAGGCGCTGCTGCTCGATGAGCGGAAATTGGGTCTTGCGGTCCATGTGTTCGCCGATGTGCGCCTGAAAACGCATGACGAGGAAACGCTGGAGGCGTTCGAACGGGCTGCGGGCGACCATCCACAGATCGTCGAATGCTTTTCGATGAGCGGGGAGAGCGATTATCTGATGCGGATCATGATTGGCAGCATCGAGGATTATGAGCGCTTCCTGAAGAAGATATTGCTCCATTTGCCCGGTGTCGCGGCGGTCAATTCCAGCTTCGCGCTGCAAAAAGTGAAGATGACCAACAAGCTGCCGCTATGAGCGCGCGATCTGGCGCAGCGTGTCGCGGAACCGTTCGTAAATCCGGCTGCGTTCGATGCGGGCGCGGGCGGACGGGTCGACTAGAAAGCCGATCGCGCGGCGCTGGTCGAACCCATGGAGCGCGGGCATCGCGATGCCCGGCTGGCGGAAGCAATGGGGCATGACGGTGATGCCGAGGCCCGCCTGCACCAGCGCGATGCAGCGTTCGTCATTGGTGGTCCGGGCCGAGAAGAAGGGGCGCACGCCGCGCTGCGTGAAATGGCGGCTGATGTCGGTGAGCGCCTCGCAATGGCGGCGCACGATCATCGGCGCATCGGCGACTTCGCCCGCATCCACCACCGGCCGGTCCGCCAGCGGATGGGTGGCGGGCAAGGCGAGGCCATAGCCTTCCTCGAACATTATGTCCCGTGCGCGCGGATCATGGCCGGTAACGCCGACCAGCGCGTCGATGCGGCCGCGCTCCAGCCGGGGCAGCAGGTCACGCATCCGCCCCTCGACGATTTCGAGCTGTTCGTCCTCGACGGCGGTGGCTTCCCGCACGGCGCGGCCGATCCAGCTTGCGGGCAGGGAGGTGATGATGCCGATGCGGATGAGTTGACGCCCCTTGTCCGACCGCAGCGCCGCCTCCGCCCTGGCGAATTGCGCCTCGATCTGCCGCGCATGGTCGGCGAACTTGACGCCCGCGCCGGTCAGTTCGACCCGGCGGTTGCTGCGCTGGAACAGCATATGGCCGACCAGCGTTTCCAGCTTGGCGATCCCGACCGACAATGTGGGCTGGGAAACCCCGCATTGCTGCGCAGCGCGAGAGAAATTGCCCTGATCGACCACGGCGAGGAAATAGTGGATCAGATAGCGTTCAATCATAGATAGCATCTATGATATGATTATGGCCGCGTCAATTTCCCTGCGCGACCGCTTGTTGCTATCCTGCGCGCAGAAAAGAAGAGGATGCGAGAGAATATGACTCCCGATTTCGACTTCGCGCTGGGTGAAAGCGCGGACATGATCCGCGAGACGGTTCGTCGGTTCGCGGCGGAGAAGATCGCGCCTCTGGCAAAGCGTATCGATGCGGAGGACTGGTTCCCGCGCGAGCTGTTATGGCCAGCCATGGGTGCGCTCGGCCTGCATGGCATCACCGTGGAGGAAGCTGACGGTGGGCTGGGGCTGGGCTATCTCGACCATGTGGTGGCGCAGGAAGAGGTCGCCCGCGCCTCGGCATCCATAGGTTTGAGCTATGGTGCGCATTCCAATCTCTGCATCAACCAGATCCGCCGCTGGGGCACTGCGGCGCAGAAGGCGCGCTATCTGCCGCGGCTGATCTCCGGCGAACATGTCGGCAGCCTCGCCATGTCGGAGGCGGGCGCCGGGTCCGATGTCGTTTCCATGACGCTGAAGGCGGAGAAGAGCGGCGATCGCTATATCCTCAACGGCGCCAAATACTGGATCACCAACGCGTCTTATGCCGATGTGCTGGTCGTCTACGCTCGGACAGGTAAGGGCGCGAAGGGCATCACCACCTTCCTCATCGAAAAGGGCATGAAGGGCTTTTCCATCGGCCAGAAGATCGAAAAGGTCGGGATGCGGGGGTCCCCCACCGCCGAACTGGTGTTCGAGGACTGCGAGGTGCCGGAGGAGAATGTCATGGGGCCGGTGAATGGCGGCGTCGGCGTGCTGATGTCCGGCCTCGATTATGAACGCACCGTGCTCGCGGGCATCCAGCTCGGCATCATGCAGGCCTGCCTTGACGTGGTGTTGCCCTATGTGCGGGAGCGGCGGCAATTCGGCAAGCCGATCGGCGCATTCCAGCTGATGCAGGCGAAGATCGCGGACATGTATGTCGCGCTCAACAGCGCGCGCGCCTATGTCTATGCGGTGGCGCGGGCGTGCGATGCGGGCCGGACGACGCGTTTCGATGCGGCGGGCGCGATCCTGCTCGCCAGCGAAAATGCGATGAAGGTCGCGCTGGAGGCGGTGCAGGCGCTGGGCGGTGCGGGCTATACGAAGGACTGGCCGGTCGAGCGCCATATGCGCGACGCGAAGCTGCTCGATATCGGCGCGGGGACCAATGAAATCCGCCGGATGCTGATCGGGCGGGAGCTGATCGGGCTATGAGCGCGCCGGTGCTGCCGACCAGCCTTGCCCCCGACAGCGCGGAGTTCCGCGCCAATGCCGCGCATAATCGCGCGCTGGCCGAGGATTTGCGCGCCCGCGTGGCGATGGCGGCGCAGGGCGGCTCGCCCGCCGCGCGGGAACGCCATGTCGCGCGCGGCAAGCTGCTGCCGCGCGACCGGGTGGAGCATCTGCTCGATCCCGGCTCCCCCTTTCTGGAGATTGGCCAGCTTGCCGCCAATGGCCTTTATGGCGACGAGGTGCCGGGGGCTGGACTGATCGCCGGGATCGGGCGGGTTTCCGGGCGGCAGGTGATGATCGCCTGCAATGATGCGACGGTGAAGGGGGGGACCTATTATCCGCTGACCGTGAAGAAGCATCTGCGCGCGCAGGAAATCGCGCTGGAGAATCGGCTGCCCTGCCTCTATCTGGTCGACAGCGGCGGCGCGAACCTCCCCAATCAGGCGGAAGTGTTCCCGGATCGCGACCATTTCGGCCGCATTTTCTATAATCAGGCGCAGATGTCGGCGCGCGGCATCCCGCAGATCGCCTGCGTGATGGGAAGCTGCACGGCGGGCGGCGCCTATGTGCCCGCCATGTCGGACGAGAGCGTGATCGTGCGCAATCAGGGGACGATCTTCCTCGCCGGGCCGCCGCTGGTGCAGGCCGCGACGGGGGAGGTCATCAGCGCCGAGGAACTGGGCGGCGGCGACCTGCATGGCCGCAAATCCGGCGTGGTCGATCATGTCGCGGACAATGACGAACATGCGCTCACCCTGTTGCGCGATATCGTCTCGACTTTCGCTCCCCCGCCCGCGATCGACATCAACCTGCGTGATCCTGCCCCACCGAAATATGACGCGCGGGAACTGTACGGCCTCATTCCGCAGGATGTGCGCGCGCCCTATGATGTGCGGGAGGTGATCGCGCGCATCGTTGACGGCAGCGAGTTCCATGAGTTCAAGGCGCTCTATGGCGCGACCCTGGTGTGCGGTTTCGCGCATATAGCGGGGATGCCGGTGGCGATCCTCGCCAATAATGGCGTGCTGTTCTCCGAAAGCGCGGTGAAGGGCGCGCATTTCATCGAACTGGCGTGCCAGCGGCGCATTCCGCTGCTGTTCCTCCAGAATATCTCCGGCTTCATGGTCGGCGGCAAATATGAGGCGGAAGGGATCGCCAAGCATGGCGCGAAGCTGGTGACGGCGGTGGCGACCGCGCAGGTGCCCAAGATCACGCTGCTGATCGGCGGCAGCTTCGGTGCCGGCAATTATGGCATGTGCGGGCGCGCTTATGGCCCGCGCTTCCTGTTCAGCTGGCCCAATGCGCGCATCAGCGTGATGGGCGGGGAGCAGGCGGCAAGCGTGCTGGCGACGGTCCATCGCGACGCCGCGCGCTGGACGACGGAGGAAGCAGAGGCGTTCAAGGCGCCGATCCGCCGGAAATATGAGGAGGAAGGCAACCCCTATCACGCCACTGCGCGGCTATGGGATGACGGCATCATCGACCCCGCCCAGACCCGCGACGTGCTGGCCCTCGCCCTCGCCGCGACGCTCAATGCGCCCGTGCAGGAACGGACGGCTTTCGGCGTGTTCAGGATGTGAGGGGCGAAATGGCTATCCCGCTTTGTCATGCTGAACTTGTTTCAGCATCCATCGGGCCGCAGGGGAGGCACCCCGAGCGAAGGCGCAAGATCAGCCCAATGCGGGTTGTCGCCCTCGATCAGGTTGATCTTCCACTGGCGATGCCAACGCTTCAACTGCTTCTCGCGCAGGATTGCCCCTTCCATGTCCCCGAACATCTCGAACCGGACCAGATGATGCACGGCATGGCGTTTCGTAAAACCCGGCCTGCTATTGTTGCGATGCTGGTGCAGGCGAGTGATGAGGTTGGAGGTGACGCCTATATAGAGTGTCCCATAGGGCCTGCTGCTGAGGATATAAACGCAGGGTTGCTTCTCCATCATGATCTTGAGCGTGCCGCCAAATGGATGCTGAAACAAGTTCAGCATGACGAAGGACGGGTTGGGAGGAATGCTCCATGATCCAGTCCCTGCTCATCGCCAATCGGGGTGAGATCGCCTGTCGCATCATCCGCACCGCGCGCAGGCTCGGCATCCGGACCGTCGCCGTTTATTCGGATGCCGATGCCGATGCGCTGCATGTCCGGTCCGCCGATGCGGCTGTGCCTATCGGCCCTGCCCCAGCGCGCGAGTCCTATCTGCGCGGCGAAGCGATCATCGCGGCGGCAAAGGCGAGCGGCGCGCAGGCGATCCATCCCGGCTATGGCTTCCTTTCCGAAAATGCGGCGTTTGCGCAGTCCGTCATCGATGCCGGGCTGATCTGGGTCGGCCCGGACCCGGCCAGCATCACCGCCATGGGCCTCAAGGATGCGGCCAAGCACCTCATGGCCGGGGCGGGCGTGCCGGTGACGCCCGGTTATCTCGGCGAGGACCAGAGCGAAGCGCGCCTGCACGCCGAGGCGGACGGGATCGGCTATCCGGTGCTCATCAAGGCGGTTGCGGGCGGCGGCGGCAAGGGGATGCGCCGCGTCGATGCTTCGGCCGATTTCGCCGACGCGCTCGCTTCCTGCCGGCGCGAGGCGGCGGCCTCCTTCGGCGATGACCGGGTGCTGATAGAGAAATATATCCTCTCCCCCCGCCATATCGAGGTCCAGATATTCGGCGATCGGCATGGCGGCATCGTCCATCTGTTCGAGCGCGACTGCTCGCTTCAGCGCCGCCACCAGAAGGTGATCGAGGAAGCGCCCGCGCCGGGCATGGATGCGGCGACGCGCGAGGCGATCTGCGCGGCGGCGGTGCGGGCGGCGCGGGCGGTCGATTATGTCGGTGCGGGCACGATAGAGTTCATCGCCGATGGCTCGGCGGCGCTGTCCGCCGATCGCATCTGGTTCATGGAGATGAACACCCGGCTACAGGTAGAGCATCCGGTGACGGAGGCGATCACCGGCGTCGATCTGGTCGAATGGCAATTGCGCGTGGCCGCGGGGGAGCCGTTGCCGCTGCGGCAGGAGGAACTGGCGATCCACGGCCATGCGGTCGAGGCGCGGCTCTATGCCGAGGATCCGGCGAAAGGTTTCCTCCCCAGCATCGGCAGGCTGGAGGTCTGCCGTTTCCCGACCGCCGGCGCGCGCATCGAAACCGGCGTGGACGAGGGCGATGCCGTCAGCCCATATTATGATCCGATGATCGCGAAGATCGTCGCCCATGGAGAGGATCGCGCCGGTGCCATCGCGTTGCTGCAAGGCGAGATCGGTGCGCTTGCGATCTGGCCGGTCAGAACCAATGCCGGGTTCCTCTGGCGGGCGCTCGGCCACCGGGTCTTTCGGGCCGGTGCGATGACGACCGGTTTTATCGAGGATCATCAGCAGGACCTGATCCCGCCCGCCGAGCCGGAGGCATCGCTATTGGCTCAGGCGGCGCGATTGCTGATCGAGCGGCAGGGGGAAGGGCGGATGCCGCATTTTCCCGGCTTCCGCCTCAACGCCGCGCCGGTGCGTGCCGTGCGGCTGGAGATCGACCATCAGGTCCATGAGGCGATGGCGGCTCGCGAACCGCTTGATGGCGTTCATGTCCTGCCGCTGGGGGAGGGCGGCGTCCTCCTTACTCATGCAGGGCGCAGCTTCGGGGTGGCGCCCGCCCGCGCACAGGCGCGGGGCGGGGGCGCTGTTTCCGATGGCATGATCCTTTCCCCCATGCCCGGCAGCATCGTCGCCGTGGAAGTCGCGCAGGGGGATCGCGTCGTCAGGGGGCAGAAGCTCGTGACGCTGGAGGCGATGAAGATGGAGCATGCCCTCACCGCTCCCTTTGACGGCCAGATCATGGAGATGAACGCCGTCAAGGGGGGGCAGGTGGCGGAAGGCGCGCTGCTGGTGCGGGTGGAGCCGGATCAGGACTGAAGGACGACCCGGCCTGTGGGTTTCCCGCAGGAAACATCCAACGGGCCAGCCCTTTTTCGGTCAGATCCTGCCCTTGCAATAGGCGTCGGACTTGCCCGGCACCCGTACCCAGCGCAGGCCGGGAACAGGCTGGCCGCCATGGTCGAACACCGTCTTTTCCGCGCGGAAGCACGGGCCATAGGTGTCGGGCCTCGGCTCCAGCGTATCCACGCCCTCGATGATCAGGCGCTGGAACCGCTCCGCTTCCTGCGGCCCCAGTTCGCGGGTGATTTCCTCGATCCATTTCGCCTGCGTGAAGGGCACGCCCTGTTCGCGTTCCTTGAAGATGCGGAACATCAGCGTGTCGAGCGAGCGCTTGCCGCCCGATTTCGCGCGAATGCGGGCATCGAGATCGTCGAAATAAAGTTCGCTGCGGCGATAGGGGGTGTGGCGCACTTCCTCGTCGCCGAAACCGACCTCGACGATCTTGTCCGCCGACCAGTTGCGCGCCTTGCTGGTGCGGTATTCCTGCTCCAGCCGGTTGATCGCCCGTTCGAAGAAATCCATGCCGAAGAGGCCGCTGCGCACCGTGAGCTTGCTGGTATAATAGCTGGTCAGCCCTTCGGAAAACCAGCTGGTGACGCCCTGCGGTCCTTCGATGAAGCCGACCCATTGGTGGATCATCTCATGGAAGATCGTCTCCATCCGCCGTTCCGTGTCATTCTCCGCCTTGTCGCTCTGCGATAGCATGAAGGAGCGATCGAGCGCGGTGCCGCCGCCAAAGGGCGCTTCGGACCGGAACTGGAGATAGACGCGATAGTCGGGCGTCGGCTTGAGGTGGGGGAAGAAGCCGCCGAGATAATGATAGACGCCGCGCGTCCTGATCATTTCCGCCTGCACGTCGAAAGTGGGCTTGCCGAGCCATGCGGCGCCAAAGCCGTCCTTCATCGGCAGATGGCCCGCCGGACCGATCAGGAACCAGCTTTGCGTCAGTGCATCGCTGTCCGCCGTGAAGCGATAATCGCCATCGCCATAGGAAGAACTGGCGATCGATCCGGCGGGCAGCGCGGAAAGGTCCCATTGTACCGAAATGGTTCCCTTTACCGGCTTGTCCGGCAGCAGCAGGAAGGTTGCGCCCGATCCCGCGACGCCGCCGCCCACGCGCCGCATCGCGAAGGCCGGGCCGTTGGGGCCGCCGCCGCCCACCGTGTCGATGGCGTAGCTGACGGTCAGCGGATAGTTGATCGCTCGGGATGCCGTGAAATGCCGGAAATAGGGAAAGCCGCCAGGCAACGCCGCGTCATCCTTCACTGCGAAGGGCAGCGCGCCATCGGCATCTTCGAGGCGCAGGCCGGTCAGGCGATCCGCCGCCCCCGGCGCGCCGGGATAGACGATGGGGAAGCTCAGCTGAAGGCCATCGGCATCGCCGTCATGGAATATCTCGCGGATTTCGAGGCGGTCGATGCCGCCGGTTCCGACCGGACGGATCGCGATATCGAGGGTAGAGGGCTGTTGCGCGTCGGCGGCGATCGCCGTGCCGGCCGGGGCGAGGGCAAGCAGAAAGGCGAGGGAAGGCAGGGATTTCATGGGGCTGTCTCCAATGCGGGAAGGTCAGGCCAGCGCCTTCAGCAGGCGGTCGATATCGTCCATGTCATTATGGACCGAAGGGGTGACGCGGAAGCGATTGCGGCTGGTGGTGATCTTTATCCCCGCCGCTTCCAGACGCGGGCGCAATTTCGTCGCGGCGTCCTCATAGACGCAGGTGATGATCGGCGTCGCGGCTTCCGGCGGCGTGACCACCTCAAAGCCTCTTTTGGGCAGTTCCTCCTTCAGCCGCCGGATCATCGGCTGCACATGCGCCTGAATGCGGTCCACGCCGGTTGCGAGCAGATAATCGAGCGAATAGTCGAGCAGCACCGCGCCCATGTGTGAATAGGTGCCGAAGGAGAACCAGCCCGTCGCATTCTTCTGGAAGCTATAGTCCGCGACCGCTTCCCCCGGCGGGTCGAGCGGATAGCTGTGGCTGACGAAGCTGCCGATGCCATAATAGCCGAATTGCGTGCGCTTGAGTTGATCCTGCCGGTCCTTGCGGACATAGAGGAAACCAAGGCCGAAATCGCCCATCAGCCATTTATAGCTGGCGCACGCGGCGAAATCGACGCCGCTGGCCCTGACGTCAAGGGGCACGCAGCCCGCCGCGTGGATGATATCGGCATAGACCAGCGCGCCCTGCGCATGGGCGAGGTCGCACACCGCCTTCAGGTCATGCTGGAAACCGTTATAGGTCGACACCAGCGACAGCGCGACCAGCCGGGTATCCTTGCGGATCGCGCGCTTCATGTCCTCCAGCCGGATGCGGCCGTCGACGGGCTTCAGCCATGTCACGTCGCAACCCTGTTCCGCCAACCCTTCATAAAGCGGGAAAGAGCCGAAGAAGTGCAGCGTATCGGTGACGATATGCGCGCTGGAGGCAGGAATGCCCAGCGCATGGAGCAGCAATTGCTCCCCTGCCGTGGTGCTCTGCACAAAGGCGATTTCATCGGCGTCGGCATTGATGAGGCGCGCGAATTTGGCGCGGATGCCGTCTCCATCCAGATGATATGGCGGTGCGTCCGGCTCCAGCGCCCGCCTCGCGAGATAGGTTTGCAGCGCCTGCCGTGCGCCCATGCTGATCGGATGCTGCGATCCGTTATCCAGATAGGTTGTTCCTTCGATCGGAAAATCCTGTCGGTCGGGCAGGGCGCGGGCGCCCGCCACAGGGACGCTTCCCGCCTTCTGCTGTCCTTCCTCCTGTGCGAAAAGCGCGGGGGCGGGGAGCATCGCTGGCAGCGCGGCGGGAAGGAGGAGCGATCCGCCAAGCCATTGTCGGCGCGAGACGAGGGGATTCATGGGCGAGATACTCCGATAGCGATGACGCCAGCATAGCCGGGGGTGCGGCAATATCTTTCTTAAAAAACGGGTTTGTCCGCATGGCTTTTGCGCATTGCGTAAAATCCCTGTCGATCTACGCAACATATTTGTCGCTGGCGCTGCTAGGCTCGCAGGCGCTTTAAGGAGGCACCGTCCCGATGTTCCGTTTCGCTCTTTCTGCTCCCCGCCTTTCGGTTCTGGCCCTTGCCTTCATGCCCCTGCCTGTCGCGGCCAGAACTGCGCCGCCGGTCGCTGCGGTCCAGACCGCGCCGGTTGCCCGGACGATCACGATCGGGGGCGTTGCCATCCCCTATGACGCCTCCTTCGCCGAATATGTGCTGAAGGACGCTACGGGCGCGCCGCGCGCGACCATTTCCGGCACCAGCTATGTGCGCCGGGATGTGCAGGATGCGGCGGCGCGGCCGGTGCTGTTCGCGTTCAACGGCGGGCCGGGCGCGTCCTCCTCGCCGCTGCATTTCGACGCGATGGGGCCGCGAGTCCTCACCAGCGCGCGCACGGGCGTGGAGGACAATCCGCAAAGCCTGCTCGACGCCGCCGATCTGGTCTTTGTCGATCCGGTCGGCACCGGTTTCAGCCGGACTCTGGGCGATGCGGGCAAATCGCCCTATTGGACGGTGCCCGACGATGCCGATGCGATGCTGCGCTATATCCGGCAATGGCTGAAGGCGCATGGGCGCGCGGCCTCGCCGGTCTATATCGCCGGGGAAAGCTATGGCGGCACGCGGCTGGCGATGCTGGCGAAGGATGCGGGCGACCTCAATCTGGCGGGGCTGATCTTCGTCTCGCCCTCGCTCGATCCGGGTGAGGACAAGAGCGACCTCGCCTTCGCGCTGGCGCTGCCGAGCATGGCGGTGGCGGCGGTGCAAAATGGCCGGGTCGATGCCGCCGGGCGCTCCGTCCCGCAGATATTCGAGGAGGCGCGCGCCTTTGCGCTTTCCGACTATCTCGTCGCGCTGGCGCAGGGAAGCGCGCTGCCGCCCGCCGACAAGGCGCGGATGGCGCAGCGGATGAGTGCGATCATCGGCCTGCCCGCCGGCACGATCGCCCGCACCGATCTGCGTGTCGATACGGAGGATTATCGCAAGGCGCTGCGCCAGAGCGAGGGTTTGGTCGTCGGTCGCCTCGATACCCGCGTGACCGCGCCCGTGCCGAAGGAGGAGCCGAACCGGCCCTCTGCCGCGAACGATCCGGCGCTGGGGCTGGGCAAGAGCAATGTCATCCTGTCCAAACCGATCGCCGCCTATTTGCGCGATGAACTTCATGTGCCGGTGGACCGCGATTATGTCAGCCTGTCGCTCGATGTGAATTTCCAATGGGATTGGACCAAGGGCGCCAGCTTCATCGAACGGCCCGACCTGCTGGCCAATGTCCGTGCGCTGATGGAGCAGAAGCCGGCGCTGCGGGTGATGATGATCACCGGCTATTATGACCTGACTATCCCGGTGATGGCGGTGCGCTATCGGGTCGAGCATGCGCAGCTGCCGATGGACCGGGTGGAGCTGGCCGAGCGGGAAAGCGGGCATAGCGTGCTGGGCGGCGCGGAGGGGCGGGCGACGATGCGGCCATTGCTGATCCCCTTCCTGACAAAATAATCGCGCTTTTTGCTGGAAGCTGGATTGAAAATTGGCAATCCTCCCGATTGAAGCATGATATTTGCGGATTCGGAAAGGTGCTGTCATGAGCGAGGAACTGGCCCCAATCGACATCAGGATTTTGGAGCAGATGCAGAAGGATGCGTCGCTCTCCACCGGCGATCTGGCGACGCGGGTCGGCCTGTCGCAATCGCCCTGCTGGCGGCGGCTCCAGCGGTTGAAGGACGAAGGCTATATATTGCGGCAGGTGGCGCTGCTCGACCGGACGAAATTCGCATCCTCGATGATCATCTTCGCGACGATGAAGATGGCGACCCTTTCGGAAGAGAAGCGGGCCGAATTTGTCCGCAAGATCGAGAATATTCCGGAAATCCTCGAATGCCACACCATTTTCGGGGAAATGGACGTGTTCATCAAGGTCGCCGCGAAATCGCTGGTCTGGTATCAGAATTTCATCTTCACGACGATCATGAAGCTGCCCGGTGTGCTCGATATCCAGTCCACCGTCACCCTGACCGAAGTCAAGTACAGCACCGCCATTCCATTGCGGGGCACCACTGCCCTCTAGGAATTTTTATGCCCGCCATGGCGCCATCGTCCCATAAGAGCATAAATTTCGCTCCGGGACGGTTTATTCTGGCGGGATAGAAAATGGGGGAGTCCCGATGATGAGCAAGACTTTGAGAGCGATGGTCCTGGGCCTGATGCTGGGCGCCGCGCCTCTGCCCGCGTCCGCAACGCCCGCCGAGGAGGCGCAGTTGCTCGCACAGGTCGATCATGCGCCTGTTGTGACCCGTCATGAAGGCGTCTTTGCCGGGCGCAAGCTGCGCTATCGCGCCACGGTCGAGGGCATCGAGGTACCCGATGCGCAGGGCAGGCCCGCCGCCCGGCTGGTCAGCTTCGCCTATACTGCCGAGGGCAAGGGTGATCCGGCGAAGCGCCCGGTCTTGTTCCTGTTCAACGGCGGCCCGATCACGCCGTCCCTCTGGGTGCATCTGGGAGGTTTCGGCCCGAAGCGCATGGCCTTTCCCGACGATGTGAAGGCCGACCCCTCGACCTTCCGCCTCACCGACAATCCGGACTCGCCGCTCGCTGTCGCCGATCTGGTGTTCGTCGATCCCGCCTCCACCGGCTATAGCCGGGTGCTGCCCGGCACCGCGCCCAATGCCTATTTCTCGGTCAAGGCCGACGGGCAGCAGGTCGCGGCCTTCATCGACCGCTGGTTGACGCAGCATGGCCGCCGCACTTCGCCGGTCTATATCCTCGGCGAAAGCTATGGCACCAACCGCGCCGCCGAAGTGGGCGAGCAACTGCTTTCCCTGCCGCAGCCGATCGTTCCTGCCGGGATCATCCTGTTCGGACAGGCGGTCAACATCATCGAATATGTGCAGCGTCCAGCCAACATCATGAGCTATGTGGTGTCGCTGCCCAGCCTCGCCGCCATCGCCTGGTATCATGGCCGTGTCGACAAGGGCGGGCGCAGTTTCGAGCAGTTCCTTGATGAAGTGCGCGCTTTCGCCAAGACGGATTATCTGGAGGCGCTGTTCCTCGGCAATGCGATCGATCCGGCGCGCAAGCAGGCCATCGCCGCGCGGCTGGAGGCGCTGAGCGGCATTTCGGCGGACTGGTATGGCGCGCATGACCTGCGCATCAGCAAGGAACAGTTCCGCGCCGAATTGCTGAAGGACAAGGGGCTGCTGCTCGGCCGCAACGATGCGCGCTATACCGCACCCTTGGGGCCGGAGGGCCGTGCCGCCGATCCTTCCTCGGTGATTCCGACGCAGACCGAGGCCTTTTTCCGCGCCTATATGCGGGATGAACTGAAGGTCGCATGGCCGGAGCCTTATCTCACCGGCTCGCCGGTGCAGGAACTGGACGCGTGGGACTGGGGCGGCAAGACGCCCTTTTCCGACTGGCCCTATTATAAGAGCGTCAGCAAGGTGTTCGACGCCAGCCCGGCCTTCCGCCTGATGGTCGCCAATGGCTATTATGACACGCAGACGACCATCGGCGCGGCGAGCTATCTCGTCACCCAGTCCGGCTGGCCGAGCGACCGGGTGAGCCTGCATTATTATGAGGGCGGGCACATGGCCTATTCGGTTGCCGCGACCGCGAGCCGCTTCGGCCGCGATCTGCGCGACTTCATGACCCCGGCACGCTGATTTCGAAAGGAAAGACCATGATGCGACAGGCCATTGGGGCAGCGTTCGGCCTTGCCCTTTGCATGGGCGGCCTGCCCGCGCTCGCTGTTGCCGCTACCCCCGCCCCGGCGGCGGCCCCGCAGGTGCCCGTGCAGCAGGCAGATGCCGCCGCGCCCCGGCGCTTCGAGAGCCTGCACAAGGGCCGCTTCAACGGCAAGGCGCTGTCCTACAGGGCGCTGGTGGAGGAGCATTTCATCACCGGTCCCGACGGCAAGCGGCGGGCGAGCGTCTTTACCACCTCCTATATCGCGACGGGTTCCGGCCTTGCCGCCGATCGCCCGGTGCTGTTCGTGTTCAACGGCGGGCCGGGGTCGTCCTCGCTATGGCTGCATATGGGCTTTGTCGGGCCGAAGCGGATCGATTTCGGCGATGTGCTGAAGCCCCGCACGGTGCCGCCCTTCCGCCTGATCGACAATCCGCAAAGCCCGCTCGATGTCGCCGATATCGTGCTGATCGACCCGCCGGGCACCGGCTTCAGCACGATCCTGCCCGGCGGCCAGCCCGAGCAATTCTATGGCGTAACGCAGGACGCCGCGGCGGTGCTCGACGTGATGCAGCAATGGGTGCGTGGGCATAACCGCTGGAACGCGCCCAAATATCTGCTGTCCGAAAGCTATGGCACCGTGCGCGCGGCGGCGGTCGCCAAGCTGATGGCGGGCGGTCCGCTCGCCACCGGCCATATGGACGGCATGACGCTCAACGGCGTGATCCTGCTGGGCCAGAGCATGAATATGGAGCGCAATGAGGAACTGGCCTTCGCGCTCGACCTGCCGACGCTGGCGGCGACCGCCTGCCATTTCGGTAAGGTTGCCCGGCCCTGCACGGCGGCGGGGCAGGCGGCGGCGGCCCGCGCCTTCATCGACGAAAGCTATGCCCGCGCGCTGATAAAGGGCGACGCGCTGGGCGAGGCGGAAAGGGGCGCGCTCGCCGATCGCATCGCCGCACTCACCGGCCTGTCGCGTGACTATGTGCTGGCGTCCAATCTGCGGGTGGGCGCGCGCGATTTTTCGCGCCAGCTGCTCGCGGCCGAGGGAAAGCAGACGGGCCTGTATGATGGCCGCTATACGCTGCCGCTCTCGCCCAGCGGGGGCGATCCGGTCGCCGACGATCCGGCGATGGGCCAATATGTTCCGGCCTATGTCGCGACGCTCAACGACTATATGCGCAATGATCTCGGCGTGCGGATCGACAGTGGCTATGAGGCGATCTCCTTCCGGCAGGTCAATGGCCGCTGGGATTATGGCTTCGGCCCCGGCGTGCCCGTAGGCCGCAATTTCGCCGAGGATCTGGCGATCGCGATGCGCCGCAACCCGCATCTGCGGACGATGATCGGCATCGGCTATTATGATCTCGTCACGACGCTGGGCGCGGCCGAATATATGGCGACCCATTCGGGCCTGCCTGCCGCGGCGATCGAGAAGCGCTATTATGAGAGCGGCCATATGCCTTATATGGGCGAGGGTGCGCTCGCGCAGCTGGCACAGGATGTGCGGCGCTTCGTCACCGCCGATGGCCGTCCGTGACTCGCGCCGCCGCGCCGATGATCCTTGCAGCGCGCGCAGGAGCGATTGACGCGCTTCTGCCCGCGCTATCGGCAAAATTATGCAGCATGGGGCGGATTGCCGGGGCAGTTGGACAGGATTTTGGCGCGGCGCCTGTTAGACTTGCCGGCACATCCTCGCTGCAAATGGTCGATATCCGATGACACTCCTCACCCCAGCGCCGACAAAGGCGCCCAGCTATGCCCAATGGGTGCGGAGGGCGATCAGCCGGATCGGCGCCAGCCGGGGGCAGATCGTCACGCTGTTCGACAGCAATGTGCCCGAACCGGTCGAACTGTTGCGCGCGACGATCGCCAAGGGCTTCGCCGGGCCGATCACATCGCGCTACACCAGCGCCTTCGTCAACGGCAATCCCTATGTGGTGCAGTGGATCGCCCGCACCTATGGGGTGGAGGCGGACTCGATCCTCTGCACCACCGGCGCGACGCGGGCGCTCTCGCTGCTTTATGGCGCGCTTGTGGGAGAAGGCGGCCGGGTGCTGGTGGAAACGCCCGGCTTCGACCTGTTCGAGGGCGCGGCGGTGCAACTGGGCATCGGTGTCGATTATTTCCGTCGCACCGGCGCGGATTTCGCGATCGACGTGGCGCAGGTGGAGGCGTGCCTGCGGCCCCGGACCCAGCTCGTCGTCCTTTCCAACCTGCATAATCCTTCCGGCATGGCGCTGTCCGTCGATGTGCTGCGCGATCTGGCGGCGCTGGCCGAGCGGCGCGACTTCCATGTCGTGGTGGATGAGGTCTATCAGGATTATGCCGAGGCTGGCGGGCAGCCGCCCGTGCGCGCGGCGGAGATTTCGCCGCGTCTGATCAGCATCAGCAGCCTCACCAAGATCTTCGGGCTGTCGACGCTGCGCTGCGGGTGGATCGTGGCCGCGCCGGAGGTGATCGCGCCGGTCCGCGACTGGGCGGAACAGGCCGAGTTCGGCATTTCCAACCTCGCCCATGCCGTCGCCGCGCTGGTGCTGGACGACCGGCAGAGCTTCATGGATTATTCGCTGACGATGCTGGAGCGGTCGCGCCCTGTCATCGCCTCCTATCATCAGCATTGGATCGCGGAAGGGCTGGTCGAAGGCGATCTGCCGGACCATGGCTGCATCACCTTTCCGCGCCTGCCCGATATTGCCGATACCGAGACATTTTCCGACTGGCTGGCCGACCGCTGTGGGGTTCTGGTCGCGCCGGGGGAATATTTCTACGCGCCCGGCCATATCCGCATCGGTTTCGGTGCGCCGGCGGGCAGTCTTGACTATGCGCTCGATGCGCTGACCGATGGACTGAAGACCTATCGCGACAAGGGTATCGGGCGATGACGGAACTCAAAAAAGGCGTTGGGCTGATCGGCGTCGTCACGCTGGGGGCGGGCGTGGCGATCGGCGTTTCGGTGTTCACCGTGTTCCAGCCCGCCGCGCAGGTCGCCGGGTCGGGATTGCTGATCGCGCTGGCGCTGGCGGCAATTCCGATGCTGCCTTTCGCGCTGGCTTATGCCTATCTCGCCGGGATCGATCCGGTGTCGGGCGCGTCCTATGAATGGCCCCGGCGCTATCTTCATCCGGTCGTTGGCTTCGGCATCGCCTGGATGCGCATTCTTGCCAATGTCGGCGTGCAGGTGCTGCTGGCGCAGGTATTTGCCCATTATCTGGCGATGCTCGTCGACTTGCCGGTGAAGCTGGTGATGGCGACGACGATCAGCCTCGTCTTCGCGCTCAACTATATCGGCATCACCGTGGCGGCGCGGGTGCAGACGGTGCTGATGGCGCTGCTGCTCGTCGCGCTCGCGCTGTTCGTGGCGACGGGCGCGCCGCTGGTTTCGATGGAGCGCATCGGCTCTCCGCTGGCGCAGGGCTGGCCTGCGATCGGCGCCTGTGTCGTGCTGATGATCAGCCTGTTCCTCGGCATAGAGTCGGCGGTCGAGATTGGTGAGGAGGTCCAGAACGGCCGCAAGCTCATCCCGCTCGGCATCGCCTATGCGGTCGGGCTGACGACGCTGGTCTATGGACTTGTCGCCATCGTCGCGCTGGGTCTGGTGGGGCCGCAGGCGCTGGCCGACAGTTCGGTGCCGATCCTCGACGCCGCGAAGGTGTCGCTGGGCCGCTGGGCGGTGCCGATCATCGTCACCGCCGCGCTGGTGTCGATCCTGAAGTCGATGAACGCCAATGCCCTTGTCTTTTCGCGGAGCATCTTCGCGATGGCGCGCGGCGGGGAACTGCCTCCGGTCCTCGCCAGGGTCCATCCGCGTTTCGAAACGCCCTCGGCGGCGATCCTCGCCTGCTGGGCCTGCGCGATGGGTGGGCTGTTCCTGCCCTCCAGCCTCGTCTTCCTGCTGCTCGCGGTCAATGTGCCGACGATGCTGAAATATTGCGCCTGCTCCCTCTCGGCCGTGCGCGCCTCCCGCTTGCCGATGCCGGACACGGCGCGGCCGTTGCTCGCCCCGGCGTTGATCCGGATCGTGGGCCTTGCGGGCGCGCTGGCGGCGGTGGCGATCATCCTCGCCGGACTGGAGGCGGACTGGCGGCCGCATGTGCTGGTGCTGGGCTGGCTGGTCCTCGGCCTTGTCTATCGGGCCGTTGCGGCAGGCCTGCGCAAGGCGGGATGAAGGCCTGCGTGGCCGGGACTTTCCGGCGCGCGCATAGCTCAACCCGCTTTGGCGAGAGGGGGAGCAAAATTATTCACCAATTGCGCTTGGCTGGTGGGAATGGGGCTAAAAATTGCGCTCCAAATATGATGGAGTGCATAAAAATAATAGAAAAAGATCGATAGGGTTTGGAATGATGAAAAAACAAAGGGGTGATCTTCAGATGGATAATCTTAACGGAACGAAAGCCCGCAAGCTGGCCCTTCTTCTGGGCGCCAGCCTCGGCATTGTCGCCACTTCCGCCTGGGCGGACGAACAGGCCCCCGCCGCTGGCGCGAACGATGATGGCGCCATCATCGTCACCGCGCAAAAGCGCGACCAGCGCCTGCTCGACGTGCCGGTTCCGGTCAGCACGGTCAGCTCCGACACGCTGATCGCGCAGAACCTCACCAATTTCCAGGATTATTTCGTACGCATTCCCGGCATTCAATATGGCGGCACCCGCGTGCAATATATCTCCATCCGCGGCATCACCACCGGCGGCGCGACCAACCCGACCGTCGCGCTGCTGGTCGATGACGTGCCCTTCGGCTCGGCCACGGTCAACGGTTCCTCGCTGATCCCCGATTTCGACCCCGCGATCCTGGAGCGCGTCGAGGTGCTGCGCGGCCCGCAGGGCACGCTTTACGGCGCGGCGAGCCTTGGCGGCCTCATCAAATATGTGACCAAGCAGCCCAGCACCACGGACTTTTCCGGCACCGTGCAGGCAGGCGTGGCGAGTGTCGCCCATGGCGGCCTCGGCAATTCGGTGCGTGGTTCGGTCAATATCCCGATCGTCGAGAACAAGGTCGGCCTGTCGGTCAGCGGCTTTTATCGCCGTGACCCCGCCTATGTCGACAATATCGATTCCGGCACCGGCCAATATGTCAAGGACGCCAACAAGTTCCGCAGCTGGGGCGGTCGCGCCGCGCTGTTGATCCAGCCGGTCGACGGCCTTTCCGTGACGCTGAGCGCGATGCGCCAGCTTCAGCGCACCAGCAACAGCGGAGCGGTCGATTTTACCTCTGAAACCGATTTTAGCGGTATCCTGGGTAATGATCTTGTCGTGCGCCGCGCGCTGGGCCAGCCGAGCCGCAACAAGTTCGACCTCTATTCCGCGAAGGTCGATCTCGATCTCGGCTTTGCCACGCTCACTTCGGTCAGCGGCTGGAACGTTTCGGAGGACATTCCCCTTCAGGACGTGAGCAACGCCTTTCCGTTCATGGCTGGATTTTATCCCGGCACCAACTCGGTTTTCCTGACCAATTCGCACCGCACCACCCGCTTCTCGCAGGAACTGCGGTTGAGCGGCGGCAATGCGATGTTCGACTGGCTGGTCGGCGGCTTCTATTCGGTCGAGCACGCGAACATCTCCCAGACGATGATGCTCGCCGATGCCACTGGCGCGATCTTCGACCAGCCCTATGACGGTTCCGGCCCGTCCAGCTATCGCGAGTTTGCGGGCTTTGCCGATCTGACGGTCCACCTGTCCGAGCGTTTCGACGTCCAGTTCGGTGGCCGCTTCGCGCATAACAAGCAGATCAACCAGCAGGTCACCACCATCACCGGGGCCGCCCAGAACGCATTTGGTCAGTCCACCTTCGAGGAAAGCCGGCAGAGCGAGGATGCGTTCACCTGGGTCATCGCGCCGAGCTACCACATCACCCCGGACATGATGGTCTATGCGCGCGTCGCCACCGGCTATCGCCCCGGCGGTACCAACTCGCTGCTCGAAGGCGTGCCCAAGACTTACGGCTCGGACCGCGTGACCAACTATGAGGCGGGCTTCAAGGGGACCGCGCTCGACCGGATGATCGATTATGACCTGTCGCTGTTCCAGATCGACTGGAAGGACATCCAGCTCCAGAGCACCAGCAGCAACAACTTCACCTATACGACCAACGGCGGCAAGGCGCGCAGCCGTGGCGTCGAGCTGACCACGAACATCCGTCCGTGGCAGGGCGGCGCGATCAACCTCAACGGCGCCTATACCGACGCCGTGCTGTCCTCCAACCTGCCCGATGGCGCGACCACGATTGGCCAGTCCGGCGACCGCCTGCCGAACAGCGCGAAGTTCAGCGGCACGATCGGTTTCGACCAGCAATTCCCGCTGGGCAACGGCATCACCGGCTCGATCGGCGCCAATTATACCTATGTCGGCAATCGCTATGTCGAGTTCCTGAGCACCGAAGCTAATGCGGGCGCAGGCCGTGTGCGGATGCCGAGCTATGATCAGGTCGATATCCGCGCGGGCATCGCGCTCGACAGCGGCTGGCGCCTTGATGGCTATGTGCGTAACCTGCTTGATGAGCGGGGCGTGCTGCTGGCCTCGACCCGTGGCGGCACGTCGGTCAATTATGGCCGCTATATCACCCCGCGCACCATCGGTTTCGTGGTGACGGGCCAGTTCTGATCCCAATATCCATCCCATCCAAAAAGACCCCGGCGGACGAAACATTCCGCCGGGGTTTTTTCTTGCCCTTCTTTCGCCCGACTGTCGCAAATCCGTAATAAACTTTGGGTCTAAGCCGCGCTTGAAATCCTGATCCCTTTCGAGAGTGCTCCCATGAAGAAAATCTGCGCGTCGCTGGTCCTGCTGGCTCTTTGCTCTCCCTCCCTCGCCAGCGCCCGGACGCCCGATCTGGCCCGCGCGGCGCGGGGCGATGCGAAGCAGCCGGGCGGCGCGCGGCGGCTTTCGGGTGATATGGACGCGACCTATCGCGCGCTGATGAAGCAGGCGAAGGTCCGCAACGTCATCCTGCTGATCGGCGACGGCATGGGCGATTCCGAAATCACGCTGGCGCGCAACTATGCGGAAGGGGCGGGCGGCTATTTCAAGGGCATCGATGCGCTGCCCTTCACCGGCCAATACACCCATTATTCGCTCGACAAGGAAACGGGCAAGCCGGACTATGTGACCGACAGCGCCGCCTCGGCAACCGCATGGGCGGTGGGCGTGAAAAGCTATAATGGCGCGATCGGCGTCGATATCGCGGGCCGTCCCTTCCCGTCGCTGCTGGAGCGCGCCAAGGCGGCGGGGCTGGGCACCGGCAATGTCTCGACGGCGGAGATCGAGGACGCGACGCCCGCCGCGCAGATGGCGCATGTGACCTATCGCCGCTGCTATGGCCCGGTCGCGACCAGCAAGCAGTGCCCAACCAATGCGCTGGAACAGGGCGGCAAGGGATCGATCGCCGAACAGGCGCTCGACACCCGGCCTGATCTGGTGCTGGGCGGCGGCGCGGCGACCTTCTCGGAAATGGCGGCGGCGGGTGAATGGAAGGGTCGCACGCTGCTGGAACAGGCGCAGGCGCGCGGTTATCGCATCATACGCAACGCGGCCGAACTCGACGCCGTGACCCGCGCCGACCAGCAGCAGCCGGTGCTGGGCCTGTTCGCGGACGGCAATATGCCTGTCCGCTGGGAAGGCCCCAAGGCGAGCCTGCATGGCAATCTCGAAAAGCTCGCGATCAGCTGTCAGGCCAATGCCGCGCGGACCGCCGATATTCCGACGCTGGCCGCGATGACGCGCAAGGCGATCGCGTTGCTGAAGGACAAGCCCAGGGGCTTCTTCCTTCAGGTCGAGGGTGCGTCCATCGACAAGCAGGACCATGCCGCCAATCCCTGCGGCCAGATCGGTGAGACGGTCGACCTCGACGAGGCGGTGCAGGAGGCTCTGGCCTTCGCGCGCGCCGATGGCCATACGCTGGTGATCGTCACCGCCGACCATGCGCATAGCAGCCAGATCATCGCCAATGACAGCCGTGCACCCGGCCTCACCGCGCTGCTCGCCACGCGTGAGGGCGGCACCATGACGGTAAGCTATGGCACGGCGGAAGAAGGATCGCAGGGGCACACCGGCACGCAGCTGCGCGTCGCGGCCTATGGTCCGGGGGCGATCAACTTTTCCGGCCTGCTCGACCAGACCGACATGTTCTATATCATCCGCGATGCGTTGAAGCTGCAATAGGTGCACGCGCCTTGCAGCACAGCCTCCTGCCGCAATGCAGGATGAATGATGTTGTTCAGCGGGCGTAGCCGTCCGGCGCTTATGGAGGGAGCGGGATGAACATGCCGGGATTTCCCGGAAGGAGATTGTATGATTCGCCTGTCGGGGTTCCTGTTGGCGGTGGCGCTGACCCTGCCGTTGCTCGCCGCCATGGACGGCGCGGCGCAGACGCCTGCGATCATCGGCACGGACAATCCGGTCTTTCTCGGGTCGATGACCGTGATGGCTTCCCCCTTGCCGGATGGGCCGGGGGCAATGGAGCAAGGCCATGCGAGGCATGGATCGCGCGGACATAGGCAGGACGGGGGATGTGGGCGGCGCTGACCTTCCCGCCGGCGCCGTCCTGCCCTGTTCCTGCTATTGGGTATAGGCCTTGACCAGCCGATACAGGAACACCCGGCCATCCATCAGCGACCTGACCCTGATCCGTTCATTGAGGCCATGGACGCCTTGCCCATCGGGATCGCCGAATATGCCCGATACGCCATAGGTGGGAATGCCCGCCGCATTGGTGAAGCGCCCGTCGGTCGCGCCGGTGGCGAGGCGCGGGATAACCGGCACGCCGGGCCATATCTCGTTCGTCAGCGCCTTGATCGGCCCCATGATCGCGGGCGTCAGGTCCGGCGCCGTGGTCTTGGGCTGGGGCGGGTCCGCCAGCGCGACCTTGATCCGGTCGCCTGCCAGCTCCGCGAGCTTTGCAAGGATTGCATCGACGCTTTCGCCGGGGATGAGGCGGCAATTGACATTGGCGGTCACCGATTGCGGCTGCGCATTGGGCGCATGGCCGCCAGAGATAAGCGTCGGGACGCAGGTGGTGCGCAGCGTCGCGTTCCAGCTCGGGTTCTCCGCCGATAGGCGCGCATAATCGGCTTCACTCGCCTTGCCCGTCCCCACCGCCGCCATCGCGCGGGAGACGTCGCCCGGATAGAGCGGGGCGGAGGCGGCGAAAAAGGCTTTGGCGGCGGGGGTCAGGTCGACCGGGAAATCATGGGCGTTCACCCGTGCGAGCGCCTCGGCCATCCAGCCGATCGCGTTGAAATGCGGGGCCTGACGGGAACTGTGCCCGCCCGGCGCGGTCGCGGTGAAGGTGAAGTCCTGATAGACCTTCTCGCCCGCCTGCACATCATTGCTGACCGGCCTGCCCTTGTCGTCGAGCGAGCCGCCCGCGCCTTCGTTGAGCGCCCATCCGGCCGAGAGCGCCTCGGGCTTGTTCTTCAGCAGATATTCGACGCCGTTGAGCGCCTTTTCCGTTTCCTCGCCGCAGGTCAGCGCCAGCTTGATCGTGCGTTTGGGCTTATAGCCTTCCTGCCGGAAGCGGATGAGGGCGTCGGTGAAGATCGCGGCCATCGCTTTGTCGTCGGCGGTTCCGCGCCCATAGAAATAGCCATTTTCCTCGATCAGGGTGAAGGGCGGGCGTTCCCAGTCCGACCGCTTGGCTGCCACCACGTCGATATGGGCGAGCAACAGCACGGCGGGCAGTTTCGCATTGCTGCCGCGCAGGATGGCGGTGAGGTTGCCTTCCTTCGGATGGGCGGGATCGACGATGATGCTGATATCGCCTTCCGGATAGCCCGCCGCCTTCAGCCGCGCGCCCATGCGTTCGGCGGCGAGGGTGCAACTGCCGTCCGGCCAGCTCGAATCGGTTTCCACCAGTTCCTTGTAGAGTGCGCGGAAATCCGCCTCTCCGCCGCGTGGATCGGGGGAGGGGGCCGCCTGCGCGGCGGGGCTTGTTCCGGCGGCGAGGGCCGCGATCAGGGACAGGAAGGAACGGCGGCGAGGGGCCATGGGCGCAATCCTTTCAAACGGGCCATGCAAACAGGCCGAAGGAAACGCAATGTGACGCAAGACGGGGGCCATGGGCAAGGGGGATGCATGAGGCAGATCGCGTCCCTCGCCCGTGCTGCTGCCCTGACCGCGCCGTAACGCGCGCTTGGCCGGTTGTGTCGGTGCGGCGGCGGGGCGAGACTGGCCCCATCGGCTGTTGAGCAAGCAACAGGCCACGCGCCGGAGATGTTGGTTTCGCAACAGCCTTACGCGCCATTTTTGTTAATATCTTTAAAAATCAATATCTTGAATAATATGGCATGCCCTTTGCGAGATAGTCCCCCGTTAGCGGCGCCGCCGGTGCCGCCAGTCATAAAAGATCGGGGAATAATCCTTGTCCTATACCAATATCGCCTTTTCCGCCGTCGGTCTGGCCAGGGTCAGCGCCATCGCTCTTGCACTGGGCACCGCGCCGCTGGCCTGGGCCGCCGACGATGCCGCAGGCGCGGCCGCGCCGGATGCCAGCGCCCCTGATATCAGTGCGGACGCCGACAGCGCCGATGCGGAGCGCCCCGCCATCGTCGTCACCGCGCAGCATCGCGAGGAACGCCTTCAGGACGTGCCCACGGCCGTCACCGCTCTCAGCGCCGAACAGTTCACCGTCGGCGGGCTGGGGCGATCGGCGAACGAGGTGCTGAACTATGTGCCCAATGCCTCGGCGGGCACGCAGCAGCATGGCCGCCCGCGCTGGTGGATACGCGGCGTCGGGGCGGGGCAGCAGCAGCTCGATCTCGCCAGCCCGGTCGGCTTCTATCTGGATGAGGTCTATATCAGCAACGCCAGCGCGACGGGCATTCCGCTCTTCGATCTGGAACGGGTCGAGGTGCTGCGTGGGCCGCAGGGCACGCTCTGGGGCAAGAACACCACCGGCGGGGCGATCAACGTCATTTCGAAGCGTCCCTCGCTGACCGGGCAGAACGATAATTATGTGAAGCTCGAATATGGCAGCTATGACGACAAGATCGCGGAAGGCGGCGTCGGCGCGACGATCGTCGATGACAAGCTGGCCGCGCGCATTTCCTTCCGCGTCGATGATCGTGACGGCCGTTTCGACAATCTCTATACCGGCGAGAAGTCGAATGCGATTTCGGACAGCGTGGTGCGCGCCCAGTTGCTGGCGAAACCGACCGAGACGCTCGAAGCATTGCTGAGCTTCCATTATCGTCGCTACAATACGGATGGCAGTTACTGGACGACGGCCAGCTATATCGACAGCGGCGTTGTGCGCGGCGGCTATGCGCCCTCGACAGGCATCAACGACATCAGCGTCAACGCGCCGGAATGGAGCAACAACCGCCAGCTGGGCGGATCGCTGCATCTCGACTGGCAGATCGGCGACCTGACCCTGACGAGCATAACCGGCTATGAGAAGTTCACCTCGCGCAGCGCGGGCGATTCCGATTATACCCCGCTCGAAATCTCGCGCGGCTATACCCGCGCCCGGTCGAGCCAGTGGACGCAGGAACTGCGCCTCACCTCGCCGCAGGAAAACCGGCTGAGCTGGATCGTCGGCCTGTTCTATTTCAACGAGAAAATCCGTTCCGACGCCTATTCCGCGACCTTGCCGCAGGGCAGCGTACCGGCGTTGACCGGAACGGCGGTCCCTGCCTATTCGCTGACCAGCTTCGACCACAAGGCCGAAAGCGGCGCGATATTCGGCAGCGGCACCTTTGCCGTCACCGATGCGCTCAAGCTGACATTGGGCGCGCGCTGGACGCGGGAAACGAAGAAGGTGGAGTTTGATCGCTATAACGCGTCCTCTACCAACGGGGCGACGCTCTCCTGGAGCAATTATGCCCGCTGGTGGGACAGCTATACCGGCACCTTCGGCACGACGGGCACCTTTGGCGGTGACCTTTCCCGCACATGGGATGCCTTCACCTATGATGTCACGCCTTCATGGAAGATCGACGACAATAATCTACTCTATGCGAAATTCTCCCATGGCGTGAAATCGGGCGGTTTCAATACCGCCGCGACCCTGCCGGTGGCGCTGGTCGCGGTGCGGCCGGAAAAGCTCTACGCCTATGAGCTGGGATATAAGTCGCAATGGTTTGACGGACGCCTGACCTTCAACGCAACCGCTTTCCATTATGATTATCGCGACGTGCAGGTGAATGTCGTTGGCCCCAATCCGGGCGCGGTGGGCGGGGCGACCGTCTCCTATCTCCAGAATGCATCCAAGGCGCGGGTGAACGGCGCGGAGTTCGAACTGATCGCCGAGCCGGTGGACGGACTGCACCTCAATGCGGCGCTGGGCCTGCTGGATACCAAATATAAGGAGTTTCAGGTCCTGAACGGTGGCGCGGACCTGTCGGGCAACCAGTTCGTGCGATCGCCGCATGTGACGCTCAACGGCGGCATCTCCTATGATATCAAGCTTGCCGAACTGGGCACGCTGCAACTGGCGGCCGATGCGCGTTATACCTCGCGGCAATATTATTATGTGACGCCGCAGGATACGGTAAGCCGTTATTATCTGACGCAAAAGCCCTATACGCTGACCAATATCCGCGCGACCTATACGACGGCGGACGAGAAGGTGAGCCTTTCGGGCTTCATCAACAATCTGTTCGACGTGCGCTATCTCAATCATGCGCTGCCCGGCGCCAACGCCGCGCTGGGCGTGACCGGCGATACCGTCGCATGGGCCGATCCGCGCACATTCGGCATATCGGGCATCTATCGGTTCTGATGCAGGTAATGGTGAGGGGGCGGGATGTTCCTGCCCCGTCCCTTGGGAAGGGCGCGGAGGGTTGAACCCTTCCGCGCCCTTGTTTCGGTGGGTAGTCGGCAAACCGATGATGCTTTGCGGATAAGATGCCCGTTCGGGCTGAACTGGCCAAAGCCTTGTTCTTCCTTGATCTGAAGAGAAAGACAGGCCCTTCGGGTTGACAGGCTCAGGGCGAAGGGAGAGGGGCTTTCTCTTCTCGCCGCCACCCCCCAAACCCGCCGCCCGTGCACAAAAAAAGCGCGCCCTGCCGGGGACAGAGCGCGCTTTGTAACGCCTGGCGTGCGAGGGCTATTCGGCGGCCTGCAACAGTGCCGAGGCATCATGGCCGAGCAGCGGCAGCACTTCCTCGCCGATGCGCCAGGCTTCCTCCAGATGCGGCGTGCCCGCGAGGATGAAGCCGTCCGCGCCGCGCTGGATGAGGTCGTCCAGCCGGGCCGCGCATTGTTCATAGCTGCCGACGATGCCGAGCGCGGGGCCGCCGCGCAGCAGGTTGAAGCCGCCCCAGAGATTGGGCGCGACGATCAGATCCTCATAATGGCGCGCCTCGCTGGGGCGCAGCGCGGCCTGCCGGGCGGCGCCGACCGAGTCCGTCGCCTGCCCGCGCCATTGCTGGCGGGTCTGGTCGGTCACATTTTCGAAGCCGAGGCGAATGTCACGCCAAGCTTCTTCCTCGGTCGGCCGGGCGACCAGATCGACGCGCACCGCGCATTTCTGCTCGCCCCCCAATGCCGCCGTCCGTTCCTTCACCTTGGCGAACTTGTCGCTCAACTGGTCGAAGGGTTCGAGCCAGCTCAGATAATAATCGGCATGTTTCGAGGCGACCTGAAGCGCGGCCTCCGACGAGCCGGAGAACCAGAGTTCGGGAAATTCCTCGGCGCGGAGCAGCGGCGGCAGGCCGCCCCGTTCGACCTCGTAGAAGCGGCCCTTATAGGAGAAATCCTCACCCGACCAGACGCCCCGGAACACGTCCAGCCACTCGCTGGTGCGGCCGTAGCGATCGTCATGGGCGAAGCTGTCGCCCCACCAGAGCTGGGCCGGGCCGCCGCCGCCGGTGATGATGTTGAAGAGGGTCCGCCCGCCGGTCGCGCGTTGCAGGCTGGCGGTCATCCGCGCGGTGTGGACCGGATTGCCGAAACCGGGCTGGAAGGCGATCATGAAGCGGAAGCTCTTCGTTTCCCGCGCCAGCAGCGGGGAAATTACCCAGGGATCGTCGGTATTGGGGAAGGAGGGGATAAGCCCGCCCAGAAAGCCCGCGCTTTCCGCCGCCTTCGCGATTTCCGCCAGATGGTCGATATAGGTGAAGCCGTCCTCCCCATGGTCGCGGTCGAAACCGGGCGCGATATTATGCGGGCCGGGCGGCGACCAGTCGCCCCGGTCATAGGAGCCGCGATGGATGCTGCTGTGACAGCCATGGGTCGGCAGGCGCCAGTAGAAATCGATGCTCATGCTCTGTTTCCTTCAGGCAACGGCGCGATGGGCGCCGGTCAGCGAATGGAGGCGCGGCAGCAGATGCTGGCCGACGCGATAGCCTTCCTCCAGCGAGGGGCTGGACGAGAGGACGAAATGGCTGATGCCCAGTTCAGAGAAGCGGGCGAGCCTTTCCGCGACATCATCAAATGATCCGACCAGCGTGCCGCGCGCGATGGGCTGGCGCGCGGCTTCCTGCCCTGCTTCCTCCTGCGTGTCGCGCACCAGCACGGGCTGCAGCAGGCCGAAGGCGACGCTGCGCCCGGCGCGCACGGCGAGGCTGTCCAGTTGCTCGATCAGCGGCGCGAGCCGTTCGACCGGCGCGGCTGCGAACAGATGCACATCGGCATGGCGGGCGGACAGCGACAGCGCCTCCTCGCTTTCCCCCTGTAGATAGACGGTGGGGAAGGAGGCGCGGCCGAGCGGCGCGTCGAAGCCACCTTTATCGACCTCGAAATGCTGGCCCGCGAAGCTGAATGGGCGGCTTGTCTGCACCCCGCGCGCGACGGTCAGGAACTCGTCGAGCCGCCCATCGAGCGCGTCGGCATCGACATAATCGCCCTCGGCCGCGCGGGTGGGAGCGTCCTCGTCCGGCGCGATCGCCCAGCCGAGCCGGCCATGGGTCGAACGCTGGAAGGTCGCGGCCTGCTTGGCGGCATAGACGGCTGACCCCACCGAGGCTGGAAATTCCGGCACGACATGGATGCGCGGCGCGGCGCGGGCGATGATGGCGGCAACGATGCGGCTTTCATCGGCATCGCGCCTATAGGGGAGGAACACGCCGTCGAACCCGGTCTGCGCGGCGGCCTGGGCGAGCTGCGCATAATAGTCGAAGCGGTTCTGCGTCGACGATCGCTGATCCCGGACGAGGCCGGGAAGGGCGGGGCGCAGGGCGGGTTCGGCCCGTTGCGGCTCGGCGGCCGTATCGATCTGCCAATAGGTGCGGATCGTCATGCTTGGCTCCTTTGCTGAAGATGAACGAGGTTGGTCGGCTCCTCGCTCGCGCCCGATGTCAGCTCGGCGAGGATCTCATCCTTCAGCCGGTGCAGCAGTGGGGAGCGGCGGTCGCGCGGATGGGGCAGGTCGACCTCGACGATGCGGCGGATGCGGCCGGGATTGGGGGACATCACCACCACCCGGTCGCCCAGATAGAGCGCTTCCTCCACATCATGCGTCACCATCACCATGGACGATTGCTGCGCCATCCAGATGCGCTGGATTTCATTCTGCACATGCACGCGGGTCAGCGCATCGAGCGCGCCCAGCGGCTCGTCGAGCAGCAGCAGCTTGGGTTCCGTCACCAGCGCGCGGGCGATCGCGGCGCGCTGCGCCATGCCGCCGGAAAGCTGATGCGGATAGGCTTTCTCGAAGCCCGAAAGGTTCACCAGCGCGATATGATCGGCGACGATCTGCCTGCGTCGCTCCTTCGGCGTATCGGTATTGAGCAACGCCAGCTCGACATTCTGTTCCAGCGTCATCCACGGGAACAGGCGATGATCCTGAAACACGATGCCGCGATCGAGGCTGGTGGTCGAGATGCGCTGGCCGTCAAGGCGTACGTCGCCCTGATAATCGGCGTCCAGCCCGACGATCAGGCGCAGCAGCGTGGACTTGCCGCACCCCGATGCGCCGACGATGCTGACGAACTCGCCGGGACGGACGGTGAGGTTGATATCCTCCAAGATCCGGCGCTGTTCGCCGCCGATGATGAAATTCTTGTTGAGATTGGCGATGGAAAGCGCGCCGCGTTCCTGCGCGGGCTGGGATGCCGTCGAGGATGTGGGGCGGGGGGCGTTGACGCTCATGTCCGGATGCTCCTTGGTCATAGCGAAGAGGGTTGCCAGCGCAGCAGGCGGCGGCGCAGGCGCTGGAAAATCTGGTTGATGGCAAAGCCCAGCAGCGCGGTGACGGCGATCGCCACCAGCATGATGTCGAGCCGCTGCTGCACCTGCGCCAGCTGGATGGTGACGCCAAGGCCCCCGCCCGCGCCGGTCAGTATCTCCGCGCCGATCGTCGCGATCCATGCGAAGGCGAGCGACTGGGTGAGGCCGGTCAGCACCAGCGGCATCGCGGCGGGCAACAGGATGAAGCGGATGCGCTGGAGCGTGCCGAAGCCGTAGATGCGGCCCACCTCGATATAGCGTTTCTCGACCTGCGCGACGCCCGCATGGCTATTGAGCATCGCGGGGAAGAAGGCGGACAGGCTGACGACGATCAGTTCCGCGCCCTCGCCCGCGCCGAACCAGAGGCCGACCAGCGGCAGCCAGCCGATCATCGGCACCTGTCGCAAGCCATGCAGCAGCGGGCCGAGCACGCGGTCGAGCGGACGCCATATCCCCATGGCGATGCCCGCCGCGATGCCCAGCGGCGCGCCGATCAGCAGGCCGGTGAAGGCCCGGCCCAGCGTCGCCAGCGCATCGTCGAGCAGCGATCCGTCGCGAAGGAGCGCAAGGGCTTCGCGCGTGACCGCGGAAGGCGCGGCGAGGACGGCGGAGCCGGTGGAATCGGCTGCCGCCTGCCACCAAAGCAGCAGCAGGACGGGGGCCACGAGGCCCAGCAGGATGCGAACGGGCGGGCGGGCGATCGGGCGGGTCATGCGGTCCTCCAGCGGGTAGCGCGGCTCTCGACGGCGCGGGCGCCCCGGTCGAGCAGGAAGCCGATCAGGCCGCTCACCACCACGCCCGCCAGCACCACGTCGATCTGGAAAAGCTGGCGGCCCATCTCCATCATCTGGCCGATGCCGCTGTCGGCCGCGAGCAGCTCTGCGGCCACCAGCACCACCCAGGCGCGGGTCAGCGCGATGCGCAGGCCGGTCAGCACGGCGGGCACGGTCGCGGGCAGCAGGATGCGCCCGACCAGATCGGGCAGCCGGGTGCGATAGACCCGCGTCACTTCGAGCCATGCCCTCGGCACGCCGCGTATCCCGTCAAAGGTGGCGAGCGCGACCGGGAAAAAGGCGGCGATGGCGACGACGGCGATCTTGAACGGCTCGTCAATGCCGAGGAACAGCACCATCAGCGGCACGAAGGCGATCACCGGCACCTGCCACATGGTCATGAAGAGGGGCATCAGCGCGGCCTCGGCAAGGCGGGAGAGGGCGATGACGGCGCCAAAGGCAAGCCCAGCGCCCGCGCCGATCGCAAAGCCGATCAGGAGGCGGTACAGGCTGTCGCCGACATGGCGCTGCAATTCGCCGGATGCAGCCATGTCGGCCAGCGCGCGGGCGACCCCGCTCGGCGGCACCAGCACCTGCGGCGGGAAGAGGCCGGTAAGGCAGGCCAGCTGCCACAGGGCGAGCAGCGCGAGGGGCGCCAGCACCGCCGTAGGCGAGAATGCCCGCGCCGGGGCGGTGGGGGAGGGGGAGCTACCGGCCATCAGGGCTGTCCCTGCGTTTGGCCCTGCGCTTGGCCCTGTGCCTGGACGGGAACGGGATTGTCGGACCAGAAGCCTTCCAGCTTGAGATCGTGCAGCGCCTGTTTCACGAAGCGATCGTCGAACAGGCTGTCGACATCGACCTTCGAACGGATCAGGCCGCGCTCGAACGCATAGTCGGCGACCGAATGATAATGGGTGCGGACGGCTGGCCCGAACAGCGGGGAGAAACGGTCCTTCCAGGCAATGCCCGATCCGGCATAGTCCTTTGCGACGATCTCGACCGGCAAGGCCCCGCGCGAGGCGGAATGGATGACCTCGTCCCGGTTCTTCTCGTCGGAGGACCATGCGGCGGCGCGGATGAAGGCTTCCACGACCAGCTGCGTCAGTTCGGGATTTTCCTCGACAAAGGCCGATCGGGCGAAGAGTTCCGCGCGCATTTTCCAGTCGGCCGGGGCCTGCTTGGTGGACCAGATCACATGGCCGATCCCGCGCTGTTCGACCAGCAGCCCGTCGGACAGCAGCACGGCGGCGTCGACGCTGCCCGATTCCAGCGCGGCGGGCGTGGCGGCCGGGTTGATGTTGACGATCTTGAAGTCGCTGAGCTTCAGACCATTGGCGTCGAGCAGCTTCGAAAAGGGCAATTCCCACGGGCGGCCGCGATGCAGGGCGATCTTCTTGCCCTTGAGGTCGGCGATGCCGCGCGCCGCCAGCCCCTTGCGCACGACCAGATAGACATCCTGCCCCTGACCCACCGGCGCGACGATCTTCAGCGGCACGCCGCCAGCCACCGCGATGATCGCCGGGAAATCGCCATAGGCGGCGAAGTCGATGCGCTTGCCGGAAAAGCCTTCATTGATCATCGGCCCGCCGACCGCCGTGGGCACCGGCGTGAAGTCGAGCGCGACGCCCTTCTTCGCCAGTTGCTCTTTCAGCCAGCCCTGCTGGATCACCACGCCGGTCAGGCTGTTGAACACCTGCTCGCCCTTATAGGGATAGGCGATCGAGGCGATGGTGACGCTTTTCGCCTTTTCGCCGCTCTTGCCTTCCCTGCCACCGCCGCAGGCGGACAGCAGGAAAAGGGCGGCGAGGCCGAAAAGGGCGGAAAGAAGCGCCCCGGTGCGGGCGCGGCGAAAGGGAAGGGCATGGGCAAGGGTCACTGGCGGCTCCGCTGATAGGGCTGCCGGTCATGGTGCATGGAGCGTGCCAAATATGGGGAAGTCCCGAACCGCGCCGAATTGCCGTGCCACGGAAAGGGGGATTGGTGAAATTGCAACAGCCCGCTGTTCAAAATGGAACGGCGGCGGGCCGAAGAAGAGGCGGCGCGACGGGCAAGGGCGACCCCTCCTCCATTCTGGCACGCCCCTTGCTGCACCGGCTGAAAGTGCGTTGCCCGGTTCAGGATCGACAGGGGACGGCGAACAGAAAGCTGGAGAGTGAGTTATGACGAACGGTGATGGCGAGATGCGATCCTCGCCTGCCCATGAAAATATCTGGATGATGCGCTGTCCTGTCCCGGCCGCTTCTGGCGTGGCCTATCGGCTCGGCTGGATGGATGAAGCCTTTGCTGATCATGGCTTCGGCATCAGGCGGGTGATCGAAAACGGCCTTGCGCTGGTCGCGCCCGATCCCGATCGGCAGGACCGTCATTTTTTCCGCGAGGGCGGTAACATACAGGCGCTGGCGGGGCGGGCGCTGGGCATATCCACCCGCGTCATCGGCCTGACATGGATTGATGAGCGGCAGGCGATCATGGTCCGCCCGGATATGCGGGTGCTGGAACCGGGCGACCTCAAGGGGTTGCGGTTCGCGCTGCCCGGCTATGCCCGCAGCCGGGGCGAGAGCATCGCGCGCGGCATGGCGCTGCGCGGCATCCACAGCGCGCTGGCGCTGGGCGGGTTGACGCTGGAGGATGTCGATCTGGTCGAGGTGCCGGCGCCGCCCCGTGAGATGCCGAGCCGCGAGGGGATGCGACGGCTCTGGCTGGGGCTGGAATGGCTGGCGGCTGGGCGCGTGGACGCGGTCTATGTCAAGGGCAGCGCGGCCGCCGAGGCGTCCCGAAGGCTAGGGCTGGGGGTAGCGATCGATCTTGACGCCTATCCCAGCCGCCTTGCCCGCATCAACAATGGCACGCCCCGGCCTGTCACGGTGCATCAGCACATGCTCGACGAGCATCGCGATCTGGTGGAGGCGTTTCTGGAACAGAGCCTGCGTGCCGCCGATTGGGCCGCGCTCAATCCCCTGGCGCTAAGGCCGATCATCGCCGAGGAGACGGTATCGGACATGATGGGCGTGGAAACCGCCTATCGTAATCATTTCCACCGTTCGCTGCACCCGGACCTGTCGGAAGACAGGATAGAGATGCTGCGCGTGCAGGCGAATTTCCTATGGATCCACGGCTTCCTCGAACGGCCGGTCGATATCGATGAATGGATCTGCCGGGAACCGCTGGAGGCCGTGATGCAGCGCCGGGCCGACCGGCTGGCGATGCCGGTCGGTGGATCGCGGTGAATTCGCAACAGCCTTTCTGCTGAATATCGCGCAGTATCGGCGCTCCCTTCCTGCCCGATCCACGGAAAACCGCGAATCCTCATTCTGGCACGGCTCTTGCGATTTCTTCCTGCGCACACCCTCAGCGGAGAATGCCCGATGCCTTCCAATGATAGCCAGCCTGACGAACTCTGGTTCACGCGTTGTCCGGTCCCCACCGCGACCGGCATTGCCTACAAGCTCGGCTGGCTGACCGAAGAGTTTGAGCGGGACGGCATCGCGCTGCGCACCCTCCAGGAATCCGGTTCGGAACTGGGGCGGCATCATTATGACCATCGCCTGCCCACGCTGATCCGCGAAGGCGGCAATATGCTCGCCATCGCCGCGCGGGCGCAGGGCGAGCCGACGAAGCTGGTCGGCCTCACCTGGATAGAGGAGAGCCAGCTCATCCTCACCCGCCCCGATACCGGCATTGCCTCTGCGGCTGATCTGCGCGGCAGGCGGCTCGCTTTGCCGGGCTGGAGCCATAACGATATCCCGAGCCATGTGCGCGGCACCAGCATCGCGCGCGGCATGTCGCTCGCCGGATATAAGGGCGCGCTGGCGTTCGCGGGCCTGACCTTCGATGACGTCGATCTGGTCGAGGTTGCCGACCATATGCGTAATATCGGCGGTTCGGGCCGCGACCTGCAACCGCGCGAGGCCGGGCAGCGCAGCGGCGTCGGGCGGCTCTGGCCGATTGAGGCGCTGGTGCGCGGAGATGTCGACGCCATCTATGTGAAGGGCGCGGCCGCGCTCGATCAGGCGCGGGAAAATGGCCTTGTCGTCGCAGTCGATCTCGACGCGATCCCCGATCCGCGCTTTCGCGTCAATAATGGCACGCCCCGGCCAATCACCGTGCATCAGAGCCTGATCGACGATCATTTCGACCTGCTCGTGCGCTTCCTCGCCGTCACCCTGCGCGCGGCCGACTGGGTGGCCGAGCAGCCCGACCGCCTGCGCGCCATATTGGAATATGAGACCGAGGGCAGCGCGGGCGCTGTCGACCGGGCTTATGCCCATCTGCATGAAGGGCTGCATCCGACGTTCGACGCCGATCGCCTTGCGCTGTTCGGGCAACAGAAGAAATTCCTCTTCACCCACGGCTTTCTCGACGGTGATTTCGCGCTGGCCGACTGGATCGACCCGCGCCCGCTAGAAGCCGCCCATGCGCTCAACGCCAGCCTTGCTTCCCCTGCCACCGTTCCAGCCTGAAGGAAATATTGTCATGACTGATCCCGTTGGTCTTTCCAAAGACGCCATCCAGTTCGTCACCGAAGCGGAAAGGGACGCCCGCAAGGCCTTCCGCCTGCTGCGCGAGACGCATACCATCTCGGCGAGCGGCACGCTCGGCTTTGCGGTGCGCATCCCCGGCGAGGACAAGATCGTCACCCTGTCTTATGCGGGCCTGTGGGAGGATGATCCCGACAAGCCGCGCACCAGCGTCATTGATTTCGAAGGCCGCCTCTATTGGGGCGAACAGCCGGGCGGCGAGGCGCGCTACCTCAAGATTTTCAGGAAACATCCTGATTTTGTCGCGATCAGCCATGTGCATACGCCGCATCTGGGCGCTTATTCGCAGGCGCATTCGACGCTGCCCCTGCTCTATGTGCCAAATCGCCGCTTCCGCTTCACCGCGGAACTGCCGGTCTACATCAACCGCCGTCAGGGCGAGGCTGATTTCATCCTCGACGCGATCGAGGCGGATCGTCAGGTGCCCGGCATCGTCGAGGCCAATGGCGGCGCCACGGTGTGGAGCTGGAAGGGACTGCGCGACCTCACCAACACGATCGTGCTGCTGGAGGAAGGTGCGCGCTTCCAGATATTGGGCGCGGCGCTGGGCGGTTCCAAGCCCTTCGGCCCCGGTGTGCTCGAACAGCAGTGGAAGATGGGCAAGCTCGTGCCGCCCGACGCCCATGTCGCCGATGATGGCACCATTCACCTGCCCAACGCTGCCACGCAGGCGGCCGAATAAAGAGATGCGGGCGGGCGCATTCTTTCCGGCGCCCGCCGCCTGTTCCGATCCGGTCCCGATGGAGCGACCCCTATGACCCAGAAGAAGCGCCAGCTTGCCCTTGCCGTTTTCCTCACCCGCCATGGTCATCACCCCGGTGCGTGGCGCCAGCCCGGTTCCGCCAGCACGGGCCTGCCGGATTTTCGCCATTGGGCCGATCTGGTGCGCACGGCGGAACGCGGCAAGCTGGACGCGGCCTTCTTCGCCGATTTCGTCGGCCAGAGCGGGGACAGCACGCGAGGCATCGCCCGCCGCCATGCGTTTCTCGACTTCGAGCCGCTGACCGTCACCGCCGCGCTCGCCAGCATCACCAGCCATATCGGTCTTGTCGCGACGGTGAATACCAATTTCGAGCAGCCCTATGCGCTCGCCCGCCGGTTCGCCTCGCTCGACCATATCAGCGGCGGACGGATCGGGTGGAACATCGTCTCCTCGCTCGCCGATGGCGCGGCGCGCAGCTTCGGCGTCGACCAGCCGCCCAGCCACGCCGAACGCTATGCCCGCGCCGACGAGTTCGTCGACCTCGCCAAGGCGCTGTGGGACAGTTGGGAGGATGAGGCCTTCGACAAGGCGGATCGGGAAAGCGGCGTCTATCTCGATGCCGACGCGGTGCATCCGGTGCATCATGACGGGCCGCATTATCATCTCGATTCCGTGCTCGATATGCCGCGCCCCATTCAGGGCTATCCGGTCTTTGCGCAGGCGGGCAATTCGGAGGTCGGCCGTGACTTCGCTGCCCGCCATGCCGAAATGATCTACGCCGCCGCCCAGTTCATTGAGGATGCGCAGGCTTTCTATGCCGATGTGAAGGCGCGCGTCGTCGCCCATGGCCGCGACCCCGACACGCTGAAGGTGATGCCGGGCCTGTCCTTCACCATCGGCTCCAGCCTTCAGGAGGCGCAGGACAAGTTCGGCGCGCTGGAAGAGGCGGTCGATTTTTCCGGCGACCTCAACCTCATGGGGCAGGATGTCAGCGCCTATCCGCTCGACGGGCCGCTGCCCGACCTGCCGGAGCCGGAAAACGGCAAGGGCCGCTGGCGCCAGCTTACCGCGCTGGCGCGGAGGGAGAACCTCACCATCCGCCAGCTCTTCCTGCGTTTCAACGCGGTGCGCGGGCATCGGGTGGTGCTGGGCACGCCCGCCGGCATCGCCGACCAGATGCAGGACTGGTTCGAGCGCGACGCCGCCGATGGCTTCAACCTCATCCCGCCGCTGCTGCCGTCCTCGCTCGACGATTTCGTCGATCTCGTCGTGCCGGAATTGCAACGGCGCGGTCTGTTCCGCACCGAATATGAAGCCGCGACGCTGCGTGGGCATCTGGGCCTGCCGCGACCGGCCAATCCCCACCGCCGTACCCCGGCCGACCGCGCGCTCGAAGCGGCGCTCTGATTTTCCCGTTTCCGCCAAGGAGAACCCATCATGTCCGAACCGCTCGATACGCTCTGGTACACCCGCTGCCCCGTGCCCACAGGGCTTGGTATCGCCATCCAGCAGGGCTGGCTGGAAGAGGCCTTCCGCGCGCAGGGGACGAACCTCGCCTCGCTGCTGGAATCCGATGATTTCACCAAGCGGGAATCGCATTTCTCCCATACGGTGCGCAATTCGGTGCGCCATGGTGGCAATATTCCGGCGATCAGCGCGAAGGCGAGGGGGCGCGATACCCGCGTCATCGGCCTGTCCTGGGCGGACGAAACGCAGTTGATCCTCGCCAGCCCGGAATCGGGCATCACCTCTGTGCGGGACCTGAAGGGCCGCCGCTTCGGCCTGCCCAACTGGAAGAGCGTCGAGATCGATTTCAGCCGGGCGCAGGCGCTGCGCGGCCTTGAAAACGCGCTGCGCCTCGAAGGGCTGGAGGTGTCCGATGTCGAACTGGTCGATCAGGATATCGACACCCATTATAGCGAAGGACAGGCGGTCAATGTCGGCGGCACGCTCAACTGGCAGGGGCGCTCGACCAGCCGCGCGAGGGCGAATAATCTGGAACTCATCGCGCTGTTGCGCGGGGAGGTGGATGCGATCTTCCTGAAGGGTGTGCATGGCGCGCAGGCCGCGCATCAGTTCGGCCTCACCACCGTCATCGACACCGGCGCACATCCCGATCCGCTGGTGCGCGCGAACAACGGGACGCCGCGCACGTTGGCGGTCGACGGCCATCTGATTGATCATCATTTCGATGCCGCCGCCACCATCGTCGAGCAGGTGCTGCGTGCCGAGGCATGGGCGCAGGATCATCCTTCTGACGTGCGCCGCTATCTCGCGCGGGAAACCAACAGCAGCGAATATTGGGTCAGCGTCGCCTATGGCGAGGATGCGCAGAAGCGCCTCAAGACCGACCTGTCCGAACAGTCGGTCAGGGGCATTCAGGATTTCACCGATTTCCTCCATCGCTGGGGCTTCATCCCACAGAGCTTCACCGTGACCGACTGGATCGATGCCCGCCCGTTGGAAGCGGCGCGGGCAGCGGCGCTCGCGCTGTGACCGGGGCGGGGGGCGAATGAAGGGGAAATCCGGTTCCGCATGGCAGGGCAGCCCATTGCTGCGCTGCCTTGCCATTTATGGCGAAATGCCGGGTCGCTTCGCGCTGACCGCGTTGATGCTGGCGGCGGTCAATATCGCGCTGGTGGGCCAGCAGGTGCTGGTCGGCCATGCGGTGCAGGAAGCGCAGGCGGGCAGGCTGGTGCAGGTCGGGCCGCAGGGCGTGCTCGATTATGATCGCGCATGGTTCTGGGTTGCGTTGTTGCTGGTCCTGTCGCTGGGGCGGGCGGTGGTGCAATATGGCGCGGGGCTGCTGTCGCTCGCCATCGGGCAGGAACTGCTGACGCTGTTGCGTGAGCGGATATTGGTGCAGGTGCAGCGGCTCGACCTCGCCTATCACTGGCGGCATGGCGTGGGCGAAATGGTGACGCGCATGACGCGCGACGCCGACAAGGTGCGCGATGCGCTCATCAATTTCTGGCGGCAGATTTTCGAGACCGGGCTGATCGTCCTCATCTCGCTGGGGCTGCTCTTCTTCTATTCGCCATGGCTGGCCGCCGTGCCCTTCGCGCTGCTGCTGGCCGGCATCGGTCTGCTGGCGCGGGAGGCGGACGCGCTGGTGGCGCTCGACCGGCGCATCGGCGATGCCTATGATGCGGTGACGCAGGACCTCTCCGAAGGCGTCAACGGCGTGCGCGTGATCAAGGCCTTCGGTCTGGGCGAGACGCGGACGCGGCGCTTCCACCATCATGTCGATATCTTCCGGCGGGAGGCCCGGGCGGCGATCCGCCACGCTTCGCGCCGCGTTCCGCTGCCGCAGACGATCATCGCGCTCGGGCATGTCTGGGTGCTGGGCTTTGGCGCATGGATGGTGAGCCGGGGCGAACTGACGCTGGGCGCGCTCGTCGCCGCGCTGCTGGTGGTCAATACGCTGGTGCTGCGCATCGAGGGGATCGGCCGCCTGTTGCAGGTGATCGCCGACGCCCGCGCCTCGGCTGGGCGCATCTGGGAGGTGCTGGATGCGGAGCCGGGCATCACCGCCGGGCCGGACATCCTGCCCGCCGGGCCGCTCGGCTTTCGCCTGTCCCGTGTTTCGGCGTCGCCTTTGGGTGATGGCGCAGCGGTGCTGCATGATCTCAGCCTGACCGTCCAGCCCGGCGAAGTGGTCGCGCTGGTTGGTGCGACCGGATCGGGCAAGAGCATCCTCACCTCCCTCCTGCCGCGTCTGGTGGAGGCGGACAAGGGCGTGCTGGAGATCGGTTCGGATGCGCTCGGCTGGCGGAATATACGCGATCTCGACCTCTCGCAGCTGCGCCGCCGGGTCCATGTGCTGCCGCAGGAAAGCTTTCTCTTTTCAGATAACCTCGCGGCCAATTTGCGGCTGGCCGCGCCAGAGGCGAGCGAGGCGGATCTTGTCCGCGCGCTTGATCGGGCGGCGGCGGGCGAGGTGCTGGAGCGCCTGTCCGACGGCTTCGACACGCGGCTGGGCGACCGGGGCGTGACCCTTTCGGGCGGGCAGCGCCAGCGCATCTGCCTTGCCCGCGCCTTGTTGGCCGATGCCGATATTCTCGTGCTCGACGATGCTACAAGCGCGCTCGACGCCGCGACCGAACGCCGTGCGATCGACACGATACGCGGCTTGCGCCGTGAGGGCGACAAGCCTGTCACCATGCTGATCGTGTCGAGCCGCCTGTCGACCACGCTCACCGCCGACCGGGTGCTGCTGCTCTCGTCCGGGCGGATCGTCGCGCAGGGCACGCATGAAGAACTGGCTGCCGCCAATCCCACCTATCGCGCACTCATGGGTATCTGACGATGAACGCATTTCGCGGGGATACCGCACTGTCCGACATAGAGCTGGAGGAAAAGCTCGCGAAAAAGGCGCTCAACCGGGGCATGATGGGGCGGTTGTGGCCACTGGTCGAGCCGATCCGCCGCCAGATCGCGGCGGTGACTGCGATCGAGGTGGTGCAGGTGCTGGTGATCTTCGCCCGCCCGCTGCTGATCGGCCTCGTCATCGACCGGGGCCTGCGCCATGGGCCGGGCGGGGGCATCGATTTCGCGCTGATCGGCTGGGCGTGCCTTGGGCTGGCCGCGACATGGGGCGGACGCTTCGCGCTGGGCGGCCTGTCGCAATATTTCGCCGGCGTGGCGGCGATCCGCCTGCTCAACGACCTGCGCGCGCGGGTGTTCGCCCATGTGCAGACGCTGAGTGTCGGCTATTTCGACCGCACCAAGGCGGGGCGCATCATCGCCCGCGCCGATCGCGACGTCGACATGCTGGAACCGCTGCTGATCCAGGGGCCGCCGGAGTTTCTTTCCGCCATATTGCGCCTGTGCCTGTCGGGCCTGCTGCTCTACCTGATTTCCCCCGCCTTGTTACTGGGCCTTGTCGCGATCGTGCCGGTGCTGATCGTCGCGACGATCCTGTTCAAGCGGGTCGCGCAGCGTAGCTGGGCGAAGGTGGCCGAAAATCGCAGCCGGTTCACCGCGCATCTGGTGGAAACCGTCGCCGGCGTGCGCCTGATCAAGCAGGCGGGGCGCGAGGCGGAGAATCTCGATCGCTACAAGGGCCTGCTGACCGATTTCAACACCGCGCTGATCCGGGGATCGGCGCGTTCGAGCTGGTTCGCGCCCTTCACCGGCCTGCTCACCACCGCCGGGCTGGCGCTGATCCTCGTGATCGGCGGGCGTGGCATCGCGCTGGGCACGCTCAGCCTTGGCGAGCTGGCGCAGAGCCTGTTCTATGTCTTTCTGTTCCTCGCGCCGTTGCAGGAGTTCAGCGATCTGTTCGAGCGCTTCGCCAACGGCACGGCCTGCGCGCAGCGCATCTTCCTGCTGCTCGATACCGAGCCGGATATCCTTGACCGGCCCGATGCGGCGACCCTGCCCCGGCTGCGCGGCGAGATCGAGTTTCGGGACGTGCGCTTCGGCTATCTGCCGGGCAAGCCGGTCATCCATGGCCTTTCCCTCACCATCGCGCCGGGCGAGGTGCTGGCGATCGTCGGGCCGACCGGCCATGGCAAGAGCACGCTGGTGCAGCTGCTGACCCGCTTCTACGATGTGGACGAGGGCGCGGTGCTGATTGACAGCCATGATATCCGCTCCATCGCGGAGGGCAGCCTGCGGCGGCAGGTGGGCGTGGTGTTGCAGGATAATGTGCTTTTCGGTGGCACGGTGCTCGACAATCTGCGCCTTGCCAAACCGGAAGCGAGCGATGAAGAACTGATCGCCGCCGCCCGTGTGATCGGCGCGCATGAGGTGCTGGAGGCGCTGCCCCATGGCTATCATTCGCAGGTCGGCGCATTGGGCGCGCAACTGAGCCAGGGGCAGCGCCAGCTCGTCTGCCTCGTGCGGGCCTATCTCGCCGACCCTGCCGTGCTGGTGCTGGACGAGGCCACCTCCGCCGTCGATGTCAGCACGGAACGGCGGATACAGGAGGCGCTGCGCGTCGTGTGCGAGGGGCGCACCTCGGTGGTGATCGCCCATCGCCTCGCCACCATCCGGCAGGCCGATCGCATTGCGGTGATCCGCGATGGCGGCATTGTCGAGATCGGCAGGCATGAAGCGCTGATGGCGCAGGGCGGCCATTATGCCTCGCTTTATCAGGCCTATCTTTCCAGCAGCGGCGTCAGCGACCGGGAAGCCGCAACCCAGCCCTGAAGAGTGGAATGGGGAGCGGCAGAAACAGAAACTTATCCCGTGACAATAAATCTACTGTTTTAATTGACAATTAGACGGGGCATAATCCCTGCTTGGAAGATCGTGGAGGACTCGGGGTGACAATCGCGCGTGGGAAGGAAAATATGGAAAGGACACCATTGGATGTGACCGGGACCGTGCTTTCTCTGGACCCGGATGATGCGGCGATCCCGGCGATCCGCGCGAGGGCCTTCGTCTTTTCGGACCCCCGGTCGCGGGCGCTCATACCGCTTATCGAACGGGCCGCGCCCAGCGAGGCGACGGTGCTGGTGATAGGCGAGACCGGGACAGGCAAGGAACTGGTGGCTCGCTATGTCCATGCGCTGAGCGGCCGGTCCAAAGGACCGTTCGTTGCGGTGAACTGCGGCGCCTTTTCCGAAACCATGATTGAGGCGGAGCTGTTCGGCCATGAGCGCGGGGCCTTCACCGGGGCGACGGAAAGCCGGCCGGGCTGGTTCGAGGCGGCCAATGGCGGCACGCTCTTCCTCGATGAAATCGGCGACCTGCCGCTCAGCCTCCAGGTCAAGCTGCTGCGCGTCTTGCAGGAGCGCGAGGTCGTGCGCGTGGGCGCGCGCAAGCCGATCGCCCTCAATGTCCGGTTGATAGCGGCGACCAATATCGACCTTATCAAGGCGGTGAAGGCCGGGCGTTTTCGCGAGGACCTCTTCTACAGGCTTCAGGTGGTGCCCATCCCGATCCTGCCGCTGCGCGAACGGCGGGCCGATATCCTGCCGCTGGCCCGCCATTTCCTCGAACTTTATGGGTCGCGCCTGCCGCAGGCCCGCACCCGGCTGGAGTTCAGCCCCGCCGCGGAAGAGATACTCTATGGCTATGCATGGCCGGGCAATATCCGTGAGCTGGAAAATGCCATCCACCGCGCGATCCTCACCTGCCAGCATGGCGTGATCGAACCGGTCGATCTTGCGCTGGGCCCGATCGATCTGGTCGGGGGCGGCGCTCTGTCCGATGGCGCCCCCGCCGCCGGCGAAGCGGAGGAGGGCAATCTGGAGGAAGGACTGGCCCTCATCATGGGGCGCCTGCTGACGGAGGGGCACCCCGCGCTGCTGGACCGCACCGTCGAGAATCTGGTGCGGCTCGCCTATGAGCGCAACGGCCGGAACCAGATCCGCACCGCCGCTGCGCTCGGCGTCACCCGTAATGTGTTGCGGACCTATCTGAAGAATTTCGGCCTGCTCTGATCGCGCCGCGCTTCATGCCTCCAGCGCGACGCGATCGAGCACCTGAAGCGCCACATAATGATCATAGCCGGACTGGCCACCGCGATGGCCGAGGCCGCTCCATTTATGACCGCCGCTCGGTGCATCGGGATAAGGCCGGGCGTGCTGGTTGACCCAGGCAAGGCCGACATCGAGGCGCGCCGCGAGCCTTGCGCCATGATCGGGATCGGCCGTCCAGACCGAGCCGCCCAGACCGAACTGTGTCGCATTGGCGAGCGCGATCGCCTCCTCCTCCTTATCGAACGGCAGGATCGGCAGCACCGGGCCGAATTGTTCCTCCTCGACGATCCGGCTGCCTGCGCCGACGCCGGTGACGATGCTGGGCGGGAAGAAATAGCCGGGGCCGGGCAGGGGCGCGCCGCCGCTGTGGAAGGTCGCGCCTCGCTCCCGCGCGTCCTCCACTATGGCGATCAGCCGTTCGAATTGCAGCCGGTTGGAAATCGGCCCCAGATGCACATCGGGGTCGAGGCCATTGCCGACCCTTGTGCGGCTGGCGCGCTCCGCCAACGCCTTTACCAGCGCATCGAAGAGGGAGCGATGCGCATAGACGCGCTTGACGGCAAAGCAGATCTGGCCGCTATTCTGGAAGGCGGCGTCGAACAGCCGGTCCGCGACGCTCTCGACCGGCGCGTCGGCCAGCACGATCGCCGCGTCATTGCCGCCCAGTTCGAGCGAGATGCGCTTGAGGTCGTCCGCTCCCTGATGCAGGATCGCCTTTCCGGCGGCGACGCTGCCGGTAAAGACGATCTTGGCGATGCCGGGGTGGCGGGTCAGCTCCGCGCCGACATCCTTGCCGCCCGCGATGATGTTGAGCACACCGGGCGGAAACAGCGGGGCGAGCAGTTCGCCCAGATGCAGCGTGGCGAGTGGTGTGAACTCGGACGGCTTGGCCACCACCACATTGCCCGCCAGCAGCGCGGGCGCGATGTCCCGGATCAGGAGCAGCAGCGGCACATTCCACGGCGCGATCGCCGCCACCACGCCGAGTGGATGGCGGACCACCTGCACCTGCCGTTCCCCTTCGGCGAGTTGCGCCGTCGTTTCGGGCCGGAACCGGGCATAATGGCGCACTATGCCCGCCGCACCATGAACTTCGCCGATCGCTCCGGCGAGCGGGCGGCCCTGTTCCAGCGTGATGAGGCGGCCCAGCGCCTCCGCATGGGCGACGAGCAGGTCGGCGGCTTTTTCGAGGGCGCTGCGCCGGGCGTCCTCGTCGCCTGCCCAGTGCGGAAAGGCGCGCCGGGCGGCAGTGACCGCGCGATCGATCTCCGCCGTTCCGGCGCGCGGGGCCTCGGCGATGACCTCCTCTGTCGCGGGATTGATGACGGGATCGGTGGCTTCCGTGATGACGCGCTTGCCGTCGATCAGCAGGGTATGGAGCGCGCTCATGCCGTCACCGCCTCTCGCGCCTCGTCCCGATGCAGCGCCTTGAGGGCGTCGGCGATCTTTTCGGCCAGCATCAGCGTCGGCAAATTGGTGTTGGCGGCGGGCACGGTCGGCATGATCGAGGCATCGGCCACATGGAGGCCATCGACGCCATAGACGCGGCCCTGCGGGTCGACCACCGCCTGAGGATCGTCCGCCCGGCCGATGCGGGCGGTACCGCTCGCGTGCCATACCCCGGAAACATGGGTCCTGATCCATGTCTCCAGCGCTTCCTGATCGGCCAGCAGATCGCGCAGCAGCGGTTCGCCGAGCGCGGGCTGGGCGAATTTGGCAATCGACGGCTCGATGCCATGGGCGGCGAGCGCGGGATGGTCGAAAATGGCGAGGACCAGGCGCAGGGCGGCCGTCAGCCGCTGGAGATCGGCGGAATCGGAGAGCAGGTTGAAATCCACCAGCGGATAATCGAACGGGTCGGCGCTCTTCAGCGTCAGCCAGCCGGAGGAGGAGGGCTTGTTCACCCAGAGCACGCCGCTCAGCAGTCGGGTGGCGGGATCGGCGCCGAGATGGAGGAACAGGTCGGAAACGCGGTTGCCGACCCCGCTCGACGCGCGAATGCCCAGTGCCCGCGCATTGCGATGGTCGATCTGGACCAGCGGCAGCAGCGCGTCGGACAGCGGGGCCGCCACGCCGAGCGAGGAATGATCCCACAGGTTGCGGCCGACGCCGGGGCGGTCGGCGAGCACCCCTATGCCCAGCGCCTGAAGATCGCGCGCCGGGCCGATGCCCGAGCGCAGCAGCAATGCCGGGGATTGCAGCGCACCTGCCGTCAGCACGACGTTGCGGCCGAGGAATGTCTCGATCGTGCCATCGTCCCGGCGCACCTCCACGCCGGTCACGCGCCTGCCTGTGAACAGCAACTTCTGAACGCGGGCCTGCGTCCGGATCGAGAGGTTGGTGCGGGCGCGAACCTGCGCGGAAAGATAGCCGCGTGCGGCCGAAACCCGCTCGCCCTTCTCGACATTGACGGTGGGGGAGAAATAGCCGTCCTCGAAGCGGCCATTCTGGTCCTCCAGAAAGGGTAGGCCGAAGCTGTCGAGGGCGGTGGTGATCGATCGGGTGAACGCGCTCCACCCGGCAGGATCAGCGCGGGTGATGGGAATGGGGCCGCTGGTGCCGTGCAACTCCTCACCCTGCGCGTCCCGGCCACCGAAATCGTCGCGTTCGGCCTTGCGGAAATAGGGTAGCACGTCGCGCCAGCCCCAGCCCTGCGCGCCGAGCGCCGCCCATTCGTCATAATCGGCGGGGACGCCGCGATTGGCGACGGTCATGTTGACGCTGGACCCGCCGCCCAGAATGCGGCCCTGCTCGTAGAGCTGGCGCGCGCGCTTCACGCCGGGATGGTCGGCGGCGCGCAATATGGTGAAATCGGGCCAGAGAAAGCCGCTGCCCGGCTGGCGCGGTAGCCATGGCTGGGTCGCGTCGAGAATTTCGGGCGGAATGGCATCTGGCGGCGTATCCTTTCCGGCCTCGATCAGCAGGACGGTGGCGTCGGCCTTTTCCGAAAGGCGTGAGGCGAGCACGCTGCCCGCCGTGCCGCCGCCGACGATGATGAAATCATGATGCGCACTGGTCATCGGATGGTCTCCGGGGAAGGAATAGGGGAAGGGTGGGAACCGGCGTTCGCGCAAGGGAGGGCGCCGGTTCCCGTCATGGTCAGATATCGAGGCTCAGGTTGACGAAGGCCCCGCGCGGCGCCCCGCGATTATAGGTCGGCGCGCTGTAGAAATTGTCGCCGGGGGCCGCCGAGACGCTCCCCGCATAGACGCCCGAGAGATAATGCTTGTTGAAGAGATTATTGACGTTGACGCTGAGCGTCGCCTGATTGATCGCCCCGAAAATGCGCGGAATGCGTACGCCCGCGGCGAGATCGACCACGGTATAGGACCCGATCTTTTCTGCATTGGCGAGATCGCCGTAGAAGCTGCCGGTATGGCGCAGGAGCGCGTTGAAATAGAGCCGCTCGTCATCATAGCCCAGGCTCGCCGTGGCGAGGTTCTTCGGTGTGTTGTAGAGTTGCTTGCCCGATGTGTCGGCGGTCAGTCCACCCGCGCTGTAATCATCCTTCTGCTTGGCGATCACATGGCTCCATGATGCGGAATAGGTGAAATGATAGGGCAGCTTGCCGTTGGCGGACAGCTCCAGCCCCTTGGTCGTCACGTCTCCCGCGTTGAAATAGGAAGTGACGCCCGACACGACTTGATAGGAAACCTGCCGGTTCTTGAACTTGTCATAGAATAGCGCGGCGTTGAACAGGATCGCGCCGGTGTTGAAGCGGGCGCCCAGTTCCTGGTTCCAGGTGGTTTCGGCCTTCTGCTTGCTCGTCGCGCTGCGATCATAGAGCGACGCCACGGCGGGCACGCGTATGTTGGACGTGGTGTTGTAATAGAATTGCAGCTGGTCGTCCGCCTGATAGCTCAGGCTGAAACTGGGCAGAAATTTGCGATAATGATAGGACCGCGAATAGGCGGTGCCGGTGAAGAGGCCCGCGACATTGGTGCCCTTGAGTTGCGTATCCTGATAGGCGAGGCCGAGCACAGCGTTCCACCCCGGCGCGAAATTGGAATGGCCCTCCGCCCAGATTTTCTGGGTTTCGATCTGATTCTGCTGATCGGTGAAATTATAGGGATTGCCATCGGCGTCGCGGATGCGGACGCTGCCGGTGCGGCTCGCCGGCGCGCCGTTCGCCTTGATCGGTTGCAGCAGCATTTCATAGGTACCGCGAACATGATCATACCAGCTGCCCAGTTGCACGCTGTTGCCGCCGCCCAGGTCGAAATCGGCGCGCACGGTCCCGCCGAGACGATGCTGGGTCGGGTAGACGCCAAGGCCCACCGGGCGCACGTCGAGCAGGTCGCCATCGCCGCTCAGGTCGACGCCGAGCAGGGATTCGGGGAGCGAGGTTGCCGCGACCGACGCCACGCCATGCGCGACGCGGACATAATAGGGGTCGATCCGCAGCCTTATGGTGTCGGACGGATGGAAATCGCCGTTGATGCCATAGGTCTGGATCGCGAAATCGGCGCGGCTCAGGTTCAGGCTGCCGGAGGTGACGGGCAGGATGTCGGCAACGCCGTTGGTGCCCCCGGCGGTCGGGAAGGCGACATCGGGATTGCCGACATTCCAGGGCAGGCTGTTCCATTCCGCGAGCGTCAGGTTGCGATAGGAATTGGTGCGCATCTTGAAGTCGGAGCCGATCAGGTTGATGACATTGTCATTGCCCAGATCGATGCGCAGATATCCTTCATAGCGGCGGGCCTTCACCTGTCCGCCGCCCTGCGTCCACAGATCGCCATCGGTATAGGATGCCGAAATCCAGCCCGAAAAGGCGCCATGCTTGCCGGTGTTGACGCGCGCGAAGCTGCGGCGCAGGCTGTCCCGGCCAAACCCCTGCTTGAGCAGCGCGCCCGCCTCCTCGGTTGGGGCGATGGTGGTGATTTCCACGCTGCCGCCGCTCGACGTGAAGCTGGGCGAGTTGATCGACGAGGAGCCGTAGATGACCTCGACCAGCCCGTAATTTTCCGGGTCGCCGAAAAAGTCGGCGTGAGGCGTCAGGAACTGCGGATCGTTGAGCGGCACGCCGTCGCGGCTGAAGCCGATCTGGTCGCCCGAAAAGCCGCGAATGGAGAAGGTGCCTTCGCTGATGCCCGATCCGTCGCCGCCGCCGAAGTGCACGCCCGGCACGAATTTGAGCGCGCCGGTCACTGCGGAGTCCAGACCCACCAGCTTGGTCAGCTGCACATCGGTCAGCGTAGAGCGCGATTGCGGCAGGATTTGCGCGGCGGCGTCGGCGACCACCGCGCGTTTCTGGTCGCCGGTAACGATGATCACGCTGTTGGCGTTGTCCGGCACGCTGGCAGCGGTATCGTCATCGGCCAGCGCGGGCGATGACGTCGCCGCGAAAAGAGCAGCGATCGAAAGGCAGAGATGGCTGACCCCCAAATATTTCTTATTATCGACTTTCATTAATGACCTCCATTGAACAAGTCGATAATTGTTCAGCAAGATACATGCCAAATATGTAAATCATTATAATTGTTATGTTTTATAAATTTATCATTCAGCTTTGATGATATTTGAACATTATTCTAAAATTTCATGTTCGTATCGGTGCAAGGCTTTCCTGATTTCTGTTCTTGCTTTGCCATCCGATCAGCAGCAACGGCAGGCCGTAGGAGAAGGCGATGAACAGCAGCAGCGGCGTCTGCCCCGGCTGGCTGAGCAGGAAGAACAGGATGGCGGGACCGATCGCCATGGAAAGATAGAGAAGCTGGCTGACGGCTCCTGCCGTCGCCCCGACATGATCCTCGGGTGCGATTCGGGGAATGGTGCTGGTGATCCAGGCGAACATGATCCCACCGGATATGGCCGAGAGGAACAGCGCGCCCAGCACCAGCGCGACCGGGGTGCCATCGGTGAAGATCAGCGCCGACATCAGGCCGGAGATCAGCGCGGAGACCCCTGCGACCCCGAAAGGGCTGGCCCCCCGGTTGAACAGCAGCCCGGCGATCGTGCCACCCAGCACCGACAGGATGATGCTGGCGGCGGAAATGCCGCCCATCCAGATCGCGGGCATTCCATGGCGGGTCATCAGGAAGGTCGGCAGCACCGAGCCGGAGCCGAGCTTGAATATCTGCACGAATACCACCGCGAAGAGGAACAGGCGCACGCGCGGCACGCCATAGACGGACAGCGCGCGGAAGATCGGCACCGGCGGGCCTTCCCGTTCGGGCGGGCGGGGCAGCAGGGGCGTGAGCGCCAGCGCCCCCAGCAGCAGCGCGGAATGGAGCGCGAAGACGATCTGCCAATAGGCTTTGCCGACAAAGGGCGACACGGAAAGAATGGCCAGCGCGCCGCCCATCGGTGAGGCCACCGACCAGAGCGCCAGCGCCGTCGTCTGCCGTTTGCCTTCGGTGGTGCGGATCAACAGCGTCAGCGCACCCAGCACCACCGCGATATAGCCGATCCCCTCGACGAAGCGGCAGGCGATCAGTGCGGGGAAGCTGGTGGCAAGATAGCCCGCGAAGCTGGCGGCCATGGCGATGACGAGACCGCCGCGGATCGCGCGCAATTCCCCGATGCGATCGATCAGCCAACCGCCGATCGGCGCGCCTATCGCCGCCGCGATGGCGACCGCGCCGATCACCCAGCTCGCCTTGGGGGCGTCGACATGGAAGGTCCGGCTGACATCGCCCACCAGCACCAGGCTTTTGCCATGGCAGGCCGCGATCAGTTCCGCGAAGAAGAAGATCAGGGCGATCGAGCGCCAGGTGCCTGCTGCCATGAGGGGAATCCGTTAAGAAGGGAAAGGACGCCCTTCTTCAGCAGCTTTCATGCCAGACGGAGAATGCCGTGCATTTCCTTGCCTTTTGACGGCCGCACGGCAAAGGACTGTGCGGTTTCATGCAGCATGTGGTGGTATTGGCGCAGCGCCTTGCTGCATTCCTCATGCCTCTGTGGCGGGCGGCGGATTACCCGATTATGCCGAATATCGATACTTACTATCGATATCCCGCGAAAAAATCCCGTGGATTTGTACCGGTCCAAGCCTTTATCCTATTGTCAACTGATGGGGTAGAAATAAAGGGTCGACCTGAAGGTCGCGACGCCATGCCTCACCGGAAACAAGGCAAATGAAGTATTGGAATAAGGTGGGAGGCATATATGAAAATGACCGGAGCTAAAGCGGGCGCCAGCCTGATCGCGCTTGCACTGTGCGTGCAGGCGGGTTTCGCGCAGGAAGCGGATTCCTCCGCCGCCGCGCCGGAGATCATCGTGACCGGCACCCGGTTGAAGGGCGTGCTTGCGGCGGATAGCGCCGCGCCGATCCAGATCGTGGGCAGCTCGACGTTCGAGAAAGTGGGTCAGCCTGACCTGACCCAGGGGTTGCAGCAGAACCTGCCCTCCTTCTCGGCGCAGTCCATGGGTGGCGATACCGGCAATTTCACGCTCGCCGCCTCGCTGCGCGGCCTCAGCCCCAATCACACGCTGGTGCTGGTGAACGGCAAGCGCCGCCATCCCACCGCCAATCTTCAGGCCTCGCCGGGCGCCGGTCTCTATCAGGGCGCCGCGACGGTCGATCTCAACCTGATTCCGGTCAGCGCGATCGACCATGTCGAGGTGCTTCAGGACGGCGCTGCCGCCCAATATGGCACGGACGCGATCGCGGGTGTCATCAACATCATCCTCAAGAAGAATGAAGGCGGCTCCTTCACCGCCACCGCCGGTCAATATTACCGGGGCGATGGTGAAACCGGCAGCGCGCAGCTCAATTATGGCTTCAAGCTGGGCGATCGCGGCTATTTCAACGTGACCGGCGAGGCGCGCTTCCATAATCACAGCCAGATCGGCGGCATCGATTATCGCGCGTTCAACCCGGACGGCACGGTCAAGTCCAGCCTGAGCGCGCTCGACGCGGCGGGCGTCGCGAATGCCGATGGCTCGCCCTATGTGAACAAGGCGATGGGGGACGCGCTCTATCGTGTCTATAATATCTTCTACAATGCGGGTTATGAGCTTGGCGGCGGCACCGAGTTCTACAGCTTCGGCAGCTACAGCCATCGCTACGCGACCGCCTACCAGAATTATCGCCTGCCGAGCGCCGTCACCAAGATCGTCGATGGCGAGACGGTCGCCCTCTATCCCAATGGCTTCAGCCCGCGCGAAGCCTTTTACGAGGATGATTATTCGATCACCGCGGGCCTGCGCGGGGAAATAGGCGAGTGGAGCTGGGATATCTCGTCCACCTATGGGCGCAATATCTCGAAGATCTGGACGAAGGATTCCGCCAACGCCTCGCTCTACGCCGATACCGGATCGACGCCGACGGAATTTTACGACGGCAAGTTCACCTCCTCGCAGTGGACCAACAATATCGATATCAGCCGGGATATCGAGATCGGTCTCGCCAGTCCGCTCAATATCGCGCTGGGCGGGGAGTTCCGGCGCGATACCTATGCGATCGGCCATGGCGACGAGGCGTCCATCTACAAGGAAGGCGGGCAGGGTTTCCCCGGCTTCCAGCCGAGCGACGCGGCGTCCCATTCGCGTCACAATGTCGCGGCCTATATCGATCTGGCGGCCGATATCGTGCAGGGGCTGCATGTCGATCTGGCGGGGCGGTTCGAGGATTATAGCGACTTCGGCTCGACCGCCGTGTGGAAGCTGACCGGCCGCTATGATGTCACCCCGGCCTTCGCGCTGCGCGGCACGGTGAGCACGGGCTATCGCGCCCCGACGCTGGCGGAGCAATATTATTCCTCGACCACGCTGACGCCCACCTATGCGATCGTGCAGCTGCCGGTGAACTCGGCGGCGGCCGCCTCGGCGGGCTTCAGCCAGCTCGATCCGGAAAAATCGCGCAACTTCAGCTTCGGCACGGTCATTCATCCGGCCCCGAACCTGCTCCTCACCATCGATGCCTATCAGACCACCATTCGCGACAGGATCATGGCGACCGGCTATCTGCTTGGTCAGGTCGGCCCCTATGTGGTGTCGCAGGGCGTGCTGGATGCGATCGCCGGGCACGGCAATGTGCTGGGATCGAACATGGGCTATGTCGCGATGATGCTGTTCACCAACGCGGCCGACACCCGGACGCGCGGTCTGGATGCGACGTTGAGCTATGACAGCGCGCTGGGCGACTGGGGCCGGGCCAACTGGTCGGTGGGTTTCAACATGAACCGCACCAAGGTGCTGCGTCAGGCGGCGCTGCCCGCGGAGGTCACGTCCGAAGCCTTCGGCCAGACCGCGCTGCTCAGCCCGGCGGCGATCGCCACCATCACCAATTCGACGCCGCGCTGGCGCCTGACGCCTGCCGTCAACATCACCGCCGGGCGTCTGGGCATCAACCTGCGTGAGAATATCTATGGCAGGACGTCGGGCATCGCCAGCCTCGACGGCACCGGCATCAACGGCACGGTCATCAAGGTGCCCGTCACCGCGATCACCGACCTTGATGTCAGCTACAAGCTGACCGACCGGATCGGCCTCAGCATCGGCGCGAACAACCTCTTCAACCGCAAGCCGGTCAAGACGCCCAATGTCTCCGACGGCGCGGGCGGGGTGCGGCCTGTCAGCGGGACCTATAATTATGGGTCTCCGGTGCTCTATACCCCTTATTCGATCAATGGCGGTTATTATTATGCGAAGCTGAAAATCGATTTCTGATGGCGGGCGGCATGGCGCCGAACCCGAAGCCGGTAACCGGAATGCCCTTCATCGGCATTCCGGCCCGTGCCGTTTTTCCGGGATTGAACGATCCCCTTCAAGCATGACGGACACCCCATGAAGCTATCTTTCGATGAGTCCTCATCCGGCAAACAGCAAGAGGTTCCCCCCGGAAAGGCGGGCGGGTGGACGGCCCTTTCCGTCTACACGCTGGTCATGCTGACGATCACCTATGCGTTCAACTATTTCGATCGCCTGCTGATCTCGCTGCTCTATCCGCTGATCCAGAAGGACCTGCTCCTCACCGACACCCAGTTCGGCCTGATCACCGGCGTCGCCTTCGTGCTGATCTATGCGTTCATGGGCATTCCCATCGCCCGCTTCGCCGACCGGGGCAGCCGCAAGCTCGTCATCGGCACCGGCTTTTCCTTCTGGAGCGTGATGACGCTGCTGACCGGGTTCGTGACGAATTTCTGGCAATTGGCCGCGACGCGTTTCCTGATGGGGATCGGGGAATCCTCGGCCAATCCGTCCTCCTCCTCGCTGCTGACCGACCTGTTCGATCCCCGCAGGCGGCCGATCGCCTTTTCGATCATGGTGTCGGGCACGTCGCTGTCCGCGCTGGTGCTGACCCCTGCCGCCGGATGGATCGCGCATATCCATGGCTGGCGCACCGCCTATTGGATCGCGGGCAGCGTGGGGCTGGTCTTCGGCCTCATGGTGCTGTTCACGGTGAAGGAGCCGCCGCGCGGCCAGTTCGACGCCGGAACCCGGCCGGCGACCGAGGAAAAGGCGCCCTTCTGGGAATCGATCGCCTTTCTGCTGACCCGGCGGACCTATATCTACACCACGCTGGCGGCCTCGCTGCTCATCATCTCCTTTTACGCCTATATCATCTGGAACACGACCTTCATGGTGCGGGTCCACCATATCGATGTGGCGCGCAGCGCGAGCCTGCTCGGGCCGATCGGGGGCATGGCCGGGCTGGCGGGGGGACTTTCCTCGGGCGTGATCCTCGCCTGGTTGATGCGCAGGGACGAGCGGTGGCAGATATGGCTGCCCGCGCTTTGTTTCGTTACGCAGGGCTGCGCGCAATATATCTTCCTCTTCTCCCCCAATCTCTGGATATTGGCGGGGGGCGTGGCGCTCGGCAGTTTCGCCGTCACCATGGCGGTGCCGCTTGTCACCCTGATCCTCGTGCAGATCATGCCCGCCAGAATCCGCACGCTCGGCATGGCGTGCTATTTCCTCATCAACTCGTTGCTGGGGGACATATTGGGGCCACTGGGCGTCGGCATATTGAATGACCGCTTCCATGCGATCTGGGGCGAGGAAGCGATCCGTTATTCGATGGCCATCACCGCCTGCATCGCGATAGTTTCCGGCCCGGTGTTGCTGATCGCCGGACGGCATCTCAAGGAGGACCGGAAAGCGGCGGAAGGCTGGGAACCCCGGCAGGGTTGACGGGAAAAGGGGGAGCAGCCTCCCCCTTTTCCCTCAGCGCTGCGGGAAGGCCGCGCCCATGCGATCGATGATGGTATGCAGGATCGGCAGCGGTGTCGCGAAGATCAGCCGGGCAAAGCCATCGAAATCGGCGCCGCAACTGGTCCCCTCTGTCAGGGAGACAGCGGCGTTTTCCTTGAAGAAGGCGGCCGGATTGGCCGACAGCGGGGTGTCGCGGAAATCGAGCCAGCCGATATAGGTGCCCTCCGGCATGAGGTAGCGTACGCCGGGCAGCTTCTCTTCGATCAGCCCGGCCAGCGTCTGGCGGTTGCGGTCGAGATAGGTCAGCACCTCCTCCAGCCAGGAAAAGCCAGAGCGATAGGCCGCGATATTGGCGGTCACGCCCAGATTGCTGGTGCCATGACCGGCGAAGAAACCGATCTTCTTCCATATCTCGCGGTCGGCATCATTGCTGACGACCACCTGCGCGCATTTGAGGCCGGGCAGGTTCCATGCCTTGGAGGCGGAGAGGGCGGTGATGCTGTGTCCGGCCGTCACGGCGTTGACCGAGGCATAGGGGATGTGCCGCGCCTCGCCATAGACCAGCGGCGCCCAGATCTCGTCGGCGAACACCCGGCCGCCATGGCGATCGACCAGATCGCCCACGGCGACCAGCTCCTCCCGGCTGAACACGCGCCCCACCGGATTATAGGGGTTGCAGAGGATGAGGAGATTGCCGCCTTCCTCGAACGCCTTGCCGATCCCTTCCAGATCGAGCCGGTAATGGCCATCCTGTTCGAGCATCGGCACTTCCAGCACCTCGCGCCCCAGAAAGGGCGGGATGATAAGGAAAGGCATATAGGCCGGGGTCGGCACGATGATCTTGCTGCCGGGGCGGGAATGATGCTTGATCGCCAGTTCCAGCGCCATGATGACATCGGGAACGGGCCACACATCGGCCGGAGGAGCCTGCCAGCCATGACGGTCGGCCAGCATGGCGGAGGTCGCCTCGCGCAGCTGCGCGGTCAGGCCGATGGGGAGATAGCCGAACGCGCCTTCATCGACAGCCTCATGCAGCGCGCGGGTGATCTGTGGCGCGATGCCGAAATCCATTTCCGCGACAAAGGCGCCGATGGTGCCATCCTGCGCCGACCATTTCGTGGCCCCGCTCGCACGCAGGGCCTCGATGCCGATGCTGTCCAACTGTTGGGTAACGTTCACGCAATCATTCCTCATTGGCCTTCCCCCTGAACCCCGGATGGAGGGGGATCGGCTTGGCCCGCCATTTCGCGAGGAAATGACGGGCATGTTCCATTCCGGCTTCCGGCTCAGACCTTGACGAAGGGCGCGGGATCGCCTTCGCGCAGCTTCAGGCCGAAAATCGGGTTGAGGCCCGGATGCCGTCCCAGCCCGCCGAAGAGGTCGAAGCCCCGCTCGATCCAGTCGCGCAGCGGATCATCCTCGGTCAGCCCCGGCGTGCGCGCGACCGAGGCGAGCCAGAGGAATACCGAGAGTGCCGCATAATCGGCGAAATTGGGCGCATCGCCGCCCAGCCAGCGGGTTTCGCGCAGCATCTCGCGCAGGGGTTCGAGCGCGGGCGGCACCAGCGGCAGGCGATCTTCGCGCCCGGCCTGCACATCCTCCAGCTTGCGCCCGCCCAGAAAATCATTCTCCCGGCTCTGGCGCACCGAAGGGCGGTCCTCCGGCAGGCAACGGTCATGATAGTCGAGGATATAGCAGGAAAACCACGGGTGGATCGCCACTGCCCAAAGCCAGTTGTCGAGGAACTTCACATAATTGCGCTGATCGGGGTTGCTGAACAGCGCCGGGCGGTCCGGATAGGCTTTTTCCAGATGGTCGGCGACGAGGAACTCGCCGCTGCGCAGGCTTTCGAACACCCATTGCTCGCCATCGCGAATGCCGGGGCGGTGGGTGGAAAGGCCCCCGGTACGCGCGCTCAGGCTGGTGAAGCCGCCGGGCAGGATTTCCGCCTCAAGCCCCTTGTGGGCGAGCGCATATTTCGCCTGCCAGACGAAGGGACTGATCGAGCAGCCCGCCTCCAGTTGCAGGTCGAGCACCTTTATCTTGTTCTGTTGCGCCATGGCTTGGTCCTTTCAGGAAGGGCGGGCTTTGGCGACCCGCGCTGATTATCAGGGTAGATCAGACAGACAAAGGTCAGGGCCGTGCAGGCCCTTTCTCTCTGGGCAGGGCGGGGTCCGCGCCCCATTCGGTCCAACTGCCGTCATAAAGCGCCACATCCTCCTTCCCCAATCGCCGCAGGGCGAGGGCGAGGGAGCAGGCGACGACGCCGCTGCCGCAACTCGTCACCGCCGGCCGGGTCAGATCGACGCCGGCCTCTTCGAACAGGGCGCGCAGTTCTTCCTTGTCCTTCATGGTGCCGTCCGGCCTGAACAGATTCCAGAACGGCACGTTGCGGGAACCGGGGATATGTCCGGCGGCGACCTCGGGATTCGGGTCGTCATCCTGTCCGGTGAAATGCTCTACGCCCCGGCCATCGATAAGCTGTTCGCTCTGGCTGGAGATGTTCGCCAGAATATCGCCCTTGGCGCGAAAACGGGCGGGGGCGGGCGACGCGGTGAAATCGCTGGGCGCGACCGTTTCCGTTCCGGCTGCAAGCGGGCGTCCCTCGGCCTTCCATTTGGCGAGGCCGCCATCCAGCACCGCGACATTTTCCAGCCCATAGGCCTTGAACAGGAACCAGGCGCGCATCGCCGTTTTCACGATGCTCTCGTCATAAAGGACGATGCGCTGGCTCTTGTCGATGCCGAGCGCGCGCATCCGTTCGGAAAATTGCGCGGCGGTGGGAGCGGTGTTCTCGACCGGGGAAGAGGGGTCGACCAGCGAGATCATGTCGAGGAAGAGCGCGCCGGGGATATGGCCTGCTTCAAATTCCTCGGGAGAGCTGCGCTGCGGTTCGAAATGATGGCGCGTCGCGTCGAGAATACGCAGATCGGCCGCGCCAAGCTGGCTTTCGAGCCATTGGGTGGAAACAAGATCGTCCATCTCTCTCCTTTCTCTGCTGCCGCCTAGACAGGCCGTTCTGGGCGGGCGCTTCCGCTGGCGATCGCGAATGTCTACCTGCTAACATGAGAAATAGGGGGCATCCATATGGCCCAGCCGATAAGGACTATCGACAGGGTTCATAAAGCGTGCCGCATCGGGGGCTTTGCGGGGCTTGGCGCCAGAAGGACAGGCAGAATTGGGTGTGGGAAAGCAAAGGTTGCTATGCACCTGATGCCCATGCAGATATCCATATGGTTCATACCACGGGCAGAGCCGTGTGGCGCGGAACATCCGGGGAGAAGCTATGGCCAAGGAGAAATTGCGGGATCTGGACCTCAATCTGCTGATCGTGCTGGATTCCCTTTTGCGGTGCGAGAATGTTTCCCGCGCGGCGGAGGAACTGGACATGTCGCAAAGTGCGGTCAGCCATGCGCTCAAAAGGCTGCGCGTCCAGTTCGAGGACCAGCTTTTCGTCCGTTCCCGCGATCGCATGGTGCCCACGCCCAGGGCGGCGGAAATCTCCGACTATATTTTCGAGATCATGCGCCTGACCCGCAGCACCCTTCTTCCCTCGCCATCCTTCGACCCGGAAAAATCGGATCGTGCGCTGACGCTTGCGCTGGGCGATGTGGGCGACATGCTCATCCTGCCCGCGCTGGTGCGCCATATGCGGGACCACAGGGCGAGCGGCAGGGTCATTTCCCTGCCGGTGACGTCGGAGGAGTCGATCGAGCTGCTCGCCAACGGAAAGCTCGATATCTATGTCGGTATCATGGAAACCTCGTCGGCCGACATATTGTGCCAGAAGCTTTATGAAGATCGCCTCGTCTTCATCAGTTCCAAGAGAAGCGGCCTCAAGGATGAGATCAGTTTCGACCAATATGAGGCGATGGAGCATATCATGCTGCAATCGCGCAATTCCTCAAAATCCGGCCAGTTTGTTTTCGATGCGCTTCAGCGTAACGGCGTCGTCAAGAATGCGCGCATCGAAACCCCCCATATCGCCTCCATCCCGAGGATCGTGGAGGAGGATGAGACGTTGCTGGCGGTGGTCCCGGCCTCCCTCGCCCGTTATTTCCAGAGAATTGCGGATATCAATATCCTGCATCCCAAATTCTATCTGCCGAAGATCACCATCAACCAATATTGGCACAAGCGGTTCAACAAGGACCCGTTCATCATCTGGTCCCGCCGGATATTGCGCGAGATATTGCATGGCAATGATATCGCCCTGCAATGACGGGAGGCGGGGAAGGGGAATTTATCCCTATCCCTATCCCGACACCGTATAGCCGCCGTCGACGGCGAGGGTCTGGCCGGTGATCCAGCTTGCCGCCGGGCTGGAGAGGAAGAGGATCGCGCCTGCGATATCCTCCGGCCTGCCCAGCCGCCCCAGCGGCGTGCGGGCGAGCGTGGGCGCGGTCCATTCCTCCTGCGCGAAGGTGCCCGCCGTCATCCGGCTTTCGGTAAGGCCCGCCGCGACGGCGTTCACCCGCACGCCGCGACTGCCCCATTCGACCGCCAGCGTGCGGGTGAGGCCGACAAGCCCGGTCTTGGCCGCGCCATAGCCGGGCACCACCGGAATGCCGAAGAAGCTGCTCATTGACGCGATGCCGATCACCGAGCCGCCGCCGGGCAGTTCGCTCTGCGCGATAAGATCGACCGTGCGCCGCGCCATGCGGAACGCGCCGACCAGCAGCATATTGACGGCGCGGGCGAAATTCTCCGGCTCATATTCGTCGATGCCGAGGCTGGGGAGGGCCATGCCCGCATTGTTGACGAGGATGTCGAGCCGGGGCAGGGCGGCCGCCACCGCATCGATGCTTTCGCCATCTTCCACGTCCATGCGCAGATAGCGATAGCCGGAAAGATCGGCGTCATAGTCCCTGGCGTCGCCGCGCGTGCCGGTGATTGTCACCTGCGCCCCGGCCTCCCGATAGGCGGCGGCGGTGGCCGCGCCGATGCCGCTCGTGCCGCCCGTCACCAGTATATGAGCGCTGGAGAAATCATGGGTGATGCCGATCATACCGCCTCCACCTCTACCCAGCGTCCTTCGGCGGCGGAGAGCCGCGCGGCATCCAGCACCGCCTGCCCGGCGGCGGCATCGCGGAAGTCGCCCGCCGGATCGGGCAGGGGCGGCGCGCTGCCCTCGATCTTCGCCTTCAGCTGGCCGAACAGCTTGGCATAGGGGGCGACGTCGAACCCCTGCGTATGCCAGCGGTCCATCTCCGTCTGGATCAGTTCCTTGACCGCGAAGGGTTCCGGCGCGGCGTTCAGCAGTTCAGGCGGCATCGCGATCTGCCGCTCACCCCCGGCATCGCGGACCCAGACCTGCTCCGGCTCGCCAAAGGCAGCGCCCGACTGGGCCCACGCGGCCCCTTTGCTGCCCGCCACCTTGGTCGCCATCACGAATGGGCCGGGGAAGGTCATCGCCGCCTCGATCACGCCGCGACAACCGCCCTGCGTGACGAACTGGATATTATAATAATCGTCCGAGGTCATGTCCGGGCGATTGCGGGAAAGCTTGCGCAGGATCGCGCTCACCGCCTTTATCGGCCCAAGGGTGGAAAGCACCTGGTCGATCATATGCGTGCCGAAGGCGCCGAGGAAGCCGCCACCCTGCGCGGCATCGGTCCACCAGTCGGCCAGCGGTTCCTCCTCTATGCTGCCGGGTTGTTGATAGAGGCGCACGAACATCAGCGGATCGCCGATCATGCCGTCCTTCACCACCCGGCGCAGCAGTGCCTGCGCGCTGTCGTAGCGGAACTCTGCGCCAAGCGCATGGATGACGCCCGCTTTCTCCGCCGCCGCCAGCATTGCGCGTGCCTGCGCCAGATCGCGGGCAAAGGGTTTCTCGCACATCACCGCGCGCCCGGCGGCGATGGCCTGCATGACCGGGGCGTAATGGGCGTGGGGCGGGGTGGCGACCGTCACCAGCCGGATCGCCGGATCGTCCGCCAGCACCTGTTCCAGACTGTCGGAGGCGGTCGGAATGCCGAGCGGCGCGGCGCGTTCCGCCGTGCGGGCGCGATCGCGGCCGATGATCGCGCGGACCTCGAAACCGGCGTCGCGCAGCGCACGCACATGGGTGAAGAGGCCGAAGCCGGTGCCCACCACTGCGGCGCCGATGGGGTTTTGTCGTGTCATGCTGCTGTCCTTGCCTGCTGGAGGATGGCACGCGCCGCCCCGGCCCATGGGCCAACCACTTCGGTCATCGGGCGCGTGTGATTATCTTGGGAGAAAATCTCGACGGAGATGGGCGCGGTGCTGCCGATCCCATCGAGCGTGTGGATAAGGCCGACTAGATCGAAGCTGCCTTGCCCCGGCAAAAGGCGGCCGGTCATGGTTTCTTCCAGCATGTCGGCCTGCGCCACCGCGGGCGCATCGTTGATCTGCACCGTGTGGATGCGTTCGCCCGGCAGGGTGGCCAGCAGGTCGAGCGACGATCCGCTGCGGAACAAGTGCCAGCTGTCGATGGTCAGCCCGCCATTGGGGCGGTCGGCGGCCTCGACAATGGCCCAGCCGCTGGCGAGGTCGGGAATGCCGCCGAACGGCAGGAACTCGATATGCACGTTGATGCCGTGGGGCGCGGCCAGATCGCAGAGCCGGGCGAAGGCCGAGGCGGCCTCATCGAGCGACGGGGGGAGGCCCATTATTTCCACCACGGTGATGGAACGCGCGCTTATCCGCGCGGCGGTGTCGATTACGCGTTCGGGAGTCAGCGAGCGCAACAGCTTCCCCAGATCGCTGTCGTCCTGCCGGGTGTGATGGGCGGGCAGCCAGCAGGCGATGCAATCCATCTCCATCAGCGCAAGGCCGGCGTCGGCGATGCGCGCGGCGATCTCGCTCGCGGCCATGCCTGTCTGTTCCAGCGCCCAGACATCGCCGGGCAGGATCGATATTCCGTCAAAACCGGCCGCGCGCGCGGGGGCAAGCCGGTCGAGCAGCGGGACATGGCCGAAGGGCGGGGTGGAGAGCACCAGATCGGGTGAGGGCAGGGTCATGGCGTCAATCCACGAACTGGCCGGTGGCGATCGCCTGCGCGGGATCGAGCGCAGCCGCGCCGTCCCGTTCCAGCCGGTCGAGCGGCAGGCGCCACAGCGTCACCGGCGGCGTCACCTGCGTCTGCACGAAGCGCAGCCCCCATTGGCCCTTGTCATGGCCGAAGCTGTTGACCCAGTTGCCGCCGATGCCCGGATCATGCTCGGCGATGACGATGCGCACGCGGCCATCGGCCTCCGCGACATGGCGATAATTATTCACCCAGCCATTGCCGTCCTCGAAGGTGTCGAGATTTTCCTGCCAGATATTGCAGATCTGGAAGTTCCAATATTCGCAGGGCGGCGGCGCGAATTCCAGCACCAGCGCTTCATCCGCGCCCTTTTGCCAGCCGCCGAAGGCGACATGGCGATCGGGCACGCCGCCATTGGAGAGATATTGCGCGCGGCTATAATCCAGCCGGTTGAGTTTCGCCGAGAAATTGCCCTGCGTTCCCTGCCACCAGTTGCGCACCAGCTCGGCATAGCCCAGCACGCCCTGCGCCGCCCAGGCGAGGTTATTGGCCATCAGCGCGGGGGTGATCGGCTCCGGCGCGGCGCCGTCCATGCGTTCGATGGTCATCGCGGGCGCGGTCTGGCTCGCGCGGTCGCTCCAGACGAGGCGGATCAGGATGCAATTGGTGGCGGGCGTCAGTTTCAGCCAGTTTTTGCCTTCGCCGGGGTCGTTTTGCGACAGGATGATCTCGAAGGTGCCATCGGGGGCGATGACAAGCTGCTGGCTGGCGAGAAAGCCTGTGGTCTTGAGGTTGGACGGGTCGAACTGCTTCAACCCCTCGACCCCCTGCTGCGCCCAATCCTGCGCGCCCGGATCGGCGGGGGCGGGCGCCGTTAGCACCGCCAGCACGAAATAGGGGATCGTCCCCCGCGTGCCGGTGATGCGATAGTCGCGCGCCTCGTCGAACTGGCACATCAGATGGTCCTGATCGACGGTCTGGAAATTGATCGACTGCCGCCACACCATGTCGCGCAGCCGGGGTCGGGTTGGCTCGGCATTTTCGACCAGTCGTTCGAGGCTTGAACGGGTGAGGCGGGAAAGGAAGCGATACCATTCGGCGCGGTCGAGATCGGACGGCTGGTCGCCGAATTGCTCGATCATCCGTCCCGCGCCTTTCAGCGTCTCGCAGAAATCCTCCCATGCCGCGCCCGAAAGCAGGCGCTCCGTGGCTTTGCTGTCGTTCATTTCAGGTCTCCTGCCGGACGGGGAATCGGTCATAGTAAAAGGCGAAGCGATCGCGCAGCGTGGCAGCATCGACGCCGAAAACGCCTTCAAGATCATAGAGCACGCGTCCCTGCGCGTGGCGTGGATTGTCATCGAGATATCCCAGCAATGCCTGTTCAGCCTGCGCCGTCAGCGGCAATCCGGCGAGGTCATAGACCCGGCGCATCATGCCTTCCTGATCAGCCATATAGTCGTCGAACATCACGTCGAGCGACTGGTCCGCCCCCCAGAGATGGCGCTCCGCCATGCAGGCGCGCAGCAGCCGATCGATGCGATCGATCCAGTGGCGGGCAAGGCCGGGCGGGTCGATGGGATCGCGGCGGATGCGGTCGGAATAGGAGAGCATCGTCGTCAGCGAGCACAGCACCGCCACCGGGTCGCGATGGGTGATGACCAGCGTCGCATCGGGAAAGGCGGCCTTCAGCGGTCCCAGATTTTCCATATGCTGGGGGGATTTCAATATCCAGCGATTGGGGCCGCGATACCAGCTCAGCACCTGAAGCACCTTCTTTTCATAAAGATAGCTGCCGGTGCGGTCGTGCGCGAAATAATGGTCGATCCAGCGCGGGATGCGCGTCTGATATTCCCAGCTATAGCAATTGAGGTCCATGTAGAGCAGCTCATTATCCTCATGGATCGAGCTGGCCTCCATGCCGTGCATCGCCGCCATATGAGGCAGCATCGCCTCGAAATGGCCCCAAAATTCCGCGCTGCGCACAAGGCGCGGATCGGGCTGGCCCGGTGGCGGCGGGGGCGTGGAGGGCACCGGCTCCTCCGCTTCCCACAAGGTGAGCGAACGCAGCCGCTCGTCGCGCGCCAGCCAGTTGACGAGATGGGTGGTGCCCGATCGCGGCAGCCCGGCGATGATGAGCGGCTTTTCGATCGGGATGTCGAGGATTTCCGGATGGCGCTTCACCAGATCCTCGATCCGCAGGCGGTTGGCCATCACCCGGATCGCATGGTCGAGGATGGTGATGCGCCCGCCGCGCGTCAGCCCTTCATCCTCGGCGAGCGCCTGCACCAGCACGGCAAGCCTTTCACGAATGCCGGCTTCCTCGCCGAAATCGTCAAGGCCGCCGGTCAGCGCGACGGCGCGGGCGAGTATCCCGTCCGGGGTGATGGCTTCGTCGAAATCGGCCGGACCTTGCCGGGCCGCGATGATCGCAGGGGTCAGGCGTGGCTGCGCGAGATCATCGATCCTTATGTTCTGGGGCCTTATGTTCTGGGGCCTTGTCATGCGGCTGCCTCCCGCCGCTGCTCGCCCGATCCATATGGCCGGGCGAGCCGTATCATGGCTCTCTCCATCCTTTTCCATCCCTATTTCGTTATTGCGCTGAAAATGACATCGATTTCTACGCATAGCGAGGGGTTGTTCTGTCGATTATGTGAGATTATCCTTTGCCTGTGACGCAAAATCTTCCTCGCGATCGGCAGGCTTCGTCCTCTTCCTCTGTCTGTTCCTGGCAGGTGCTGGCAGCGGCCGAGGGGGATTGCGGCCGCGTCGAGCTGCGCCGCTATGATCTGCCCAGCCCCAATGAGATGTGGGAGCTGGACGATGCGCCGATCCTTTCCGTCGTCATGCCCCGCGCGGGCGGGGCGGAAGGCGAGATCATGTTCGACATGGGCGACCGGCGACGGCACAGGGTCGGCCGGCTGATGCTCCGCCCCGCGGGCATCGCCATGCATTCGCGCGGCGGTGGCGGAATGCTGGATATATTGACCTGCCGGTTCGACACGACGCAATTTGCCGCCGTCACGGGCCGGGTGGATTGGGACTCGCGCGTGCTGGAGCATTGCGCCGCCATCCGATCCCCCCGGCTGATGGCGGCGGCGGAACGGCTGATGCAGGAGGTGCTGTCCCCCGGTTTCGGATCGGCCATCGCGGTCGATGCGCTGCTGCGATTGCTGATGGTCGATCTGGGACGCCTCTTCCGGCAGGCGATGCAGGTGGAGGCAGGGCAGGGCGGCCTCGCGCCCTGGCAACTCGCCCGCATCGACGAGGCGCTGCGATCGAGCGACGGGGACTGGCCGACCACGCAGGCGCTGGCGCAGCTATGCGGTATCAGCCGGTCGCATCTTTCGCGCTCTTTCGCGGGGACGGTCGGGACGGCCCTTGCCGATCACGCCGCCGCGATCCGGATGGAACGGGCGCAGGCCCTGCTGCGCGCGGGGGACATGCCGATCAGCACTATCGCGCACAGGCTTGGTTTCGCGACCGCCAGCGCCTTCAGCGCGGCCTTCCGCCGGTCGACGGGCCTCAGCCCGCGCCAATTCCGGCAAAGCCTGAATTAGAACGCAAGCGGGAAAGGCGGTTTTCCGCCGGTCGGCGCTTTATGCCGGGGCGCTCCTCATCCGAAAGCAGAGGGTCGGCGCGGATCGGCCCGGCGAATGCCGCCGCCATATTGGCGCGGGTCATGGTCCTCTGGACAACGCCGCATTTTGATATGGACATGGAAAGATCTTCCTTATAGCTCGCTTATGAGAATCATTATCATTTATATAAAGGGGAATTTCTCATGGCGATCATCAGGAAGGAACAGTGTCGACTGACCATGGCGGGGGCAGGTTTGCTGGCGGTGGCGACACCGGCTCTTGCCCAGACGCAGGAGGCCCCCGTCATGCTGGGGTCGGTTCGCGTGGAAGCCGATGCCCTTGCCGATGGCGTCACCAGCGATCCCGCCGCGACTGAGGATAGCGGTTCCTACACCACGCGATCGATGAACACCGCGACCAAATTGCCGCTGTCGATCCGCGAAACGCCGCAGGCGGTCACGGTCGTCACCCGCCAGCGGCTCGACGATCAGGTGATGACCAGCATCACCGATGTGGTCAAATATACGCCCGGCCTGTTCCTCAACAATACCGACGGCCCCGGTCGGCCGAGCTTCACCGCGCGCGGCTTCAATGTCGATACCATCATGTATGATGGCCTGCCCTCCCGCTATCAGGGCTGGGTCGTGGGCAGCCAGGCCAATATGGCGATCTTCGACCGGGTGGAGGTGGTGCGCGGCGCCACCGGCCTCGTCACCGGCAGCGGCAATCCGTCCGCCGCGATCAACCTCGTGCGCAAGCGCCCGACCCGCGATCTGCATTTCAACCTGGAAGGTTCCGCGGGCAGCTGGGATAATTATCGCGGCCAGATCGACATGTCCGGCCCCGTCGATGCCAGCGGCGATCTGCGCGTGCGCTTCGTCGGCTCCTATCAGGACAGCGGCACCTTTCGCGACGGCGAGGTCATCCATCGCGGGCTGGTGCACGCCATTGCGGAATATGATCTGACGCCCTCCACCCTGCTGATGGTCGGCGCCACCCATCAGGATGATTTCTTCAACAGCTTCTGGGGTGGCCTGCCGCTGAGCGCCACCGGAGAGCATCTCGACCTGCCCCGGTCGACCCGGCCCAGCTATGACTGGGAAGGCAAGAGCCAGAAGTCCAACACCGTGTTCGGTGAGCTTTCCCATGATTTCGGCCATGACTGGCGCGTGCGCTTCGCGGGCATGAAGGTCTGGCAGGACGCGGTGTTCTCCGGCACCTATGTCTATCGCAGGCCCGATCTCACCCTGACGCACAGCGCCTATCAGGCTGCCTATGATGAGGATCAGTCGAGCCTCGACCTTTATGCCAGCGGTCCCGTCACCCTGCTGGGCCGCGATCATGACCTGACCTTCGGCGCGAGCCGTCGCCAGACTTCGACCCGCACGCAGAATTACAGCGGCGGCGGGCTGATCGCGGGCAATATCGACATTTTCGAATTCGATCCGGCCAGCGGCGCGAAGCCTCATTTCGTGGCGACCACCGTCAGCAAGAATGTCATCACCGAAAGCGGCCTCTATGCCTCCGCCCGGCTGAACCCCGCCGACTGGCTGAAGGTCATCCTGGGCGGGCGGCTCGACTGGTATGATTATGACAATCGCACGGCGGCGACCGGCGACTATAAAGTCGATGCGAACAAGACTTTCTATGCGGGCGCGATCCTCGATGTTGACCGCCATCATTCGCTCTATGGCAGCTTCACCACCATCTTCCAGCCGCAGACCGCCAAGGGGTTTGCCGACGATACCGCCAGCCAGAGCATATTGAAGCCGATTACCGGCGAGAATTACGAGGTCGGCCTCAAGGGCGAATATCTCGACGGCGCGCTCAACGCCGCTGTTGCGCTGTTCCGGGTCGACCAGAAGAATCGCGCCTTCACCCCGACGGACCAGACCGGCTGTCCGACCTTCCCGGCCAGCTCCTGCGCAATTGCCGCGGGGCTGGTGCGCAGCAAGGGCATCGATGTGGAATTGCAGGGCGCGATCACGCCCGACTGGAACATCTCGCTCGGCTATACCTATACCAGCATCGAATATGTGCGGGACACCAATCCCGACAATGGCGGCAAGAACTTCAATACCGACGCACCAAAGCACATGGCCAAGCTGTCGACCTTCTATACGTTGCCCGGCGCGCTCCACCGGCTGCGCGTGGGCGGGGGGATCAGTTGGCAGAGCCGCATCTATAATGAGAATGACGGCGCGAACTTCAACGGCATCGCCTTCCGTGTCGAGCAGGGCGCCTATGCCCTTGCCGATCTGATGCTGGGGTACAAGATCAACGACCGCTTCGATCTTCAGATCAACGTCAACAATCTGTTCGACAAGCGCTATTACAAGGCGATCGGTTATGACATCAAATGGGGGTCGACCGATGCCTATGGCGATCCTCGCAATGTGATGGCGACGGTACGCGGCAGCTTCTGATCGTCCGACAGGGCCGGGAGGGAGAGGAAACACCGTCATTCCGGCCTTTTCGAAATTAATGTGATTTTGATCAAAAATGATGCTTGACCGAATCAAGCGCACCTCCTAATTGCCCCTCCACCGGACGGGACGCCGCCACTGAGGCAGCGGATCGGACGGTCGCCAACAGAGACGGGACACTTCTCCCTCGAAACAGATTTCGAGGAAGAATGGCTGTCCCGGTAAAGTTGTCGGTTCTTTGACATTGTTGAAAGATGAAGGGACATGTGGGCGGCGGCCCCGGGTCCGGCGGCTTCAAGGCGTCGGGTGCTCGGTTTATAAATTAGGTCGTTTCCTTATATGTCCTTACACACCATGTAAGAATTGTGCAGGAAACGGCTCCTTGGAATGAAGGCTGTTATCGGGGACTATTCCTCTTCGATGATGGTTTT
>Ga0180219_1000037_pt1 | contig 232855 bp, 232 predicted proteins | sample eDN3rd30CBELigMG_FD_151338 | JGI IMG/M metagenome (GOLD analysis project Ga0180219, IMG submission 151338) | Enriched Miracle-Growth compost microbial communities from Emeryville, California, USA - eDNA 3rd pass 30_C BE-Lig MG (version 2)... ...
AAAGCGGTCCGATCAGTTCCCATTCCGCATCTGACAAGTCCCCACGGCCCATAACTGCTCTCCAAAGAGCAGCCTTGAATCAGAACTCGACCTGTTTGGGAATCCCTCTTTTGTCAACGCGGCCTAGTGCAATGTTTTCGCTTGCGTTGTCGTATGCCATTACGACCTTCTCCCCCCGTCAAATGCATAGCGTCGAATCAATGATATTCGCAGTGAATGGCGATCCATTGGTAGCTCGCTGAGTACTTATCACCAGCCCCCATATTCCGCGCTCCATGTCCCGTCCGCCTCCCAGCGGCGCAGGGCTGCGACAACCGCGACCATATCGTCACGCGCCAGCGCTCCGCTTTTCGATTCCGGGCAGCACCTCCCGCTCAACCCATGCGCATTTCCTTAGCTTTGGCATTGTTGATGGACATGACGGTCAACGACATTGGACACCCCAATCCCGCCGGGGACACCTCTTTTCCACCCCCTTGAGTCGTGAGAAGTCCTGATATCACCGGGAAGAGATGATAAGAAATTTCGCTATCAACGCCTTGTTTCCAAGACATTTATACAGACATCAAACTGAGCGAATGAAGGAATGGTGGGCCCGGCAGGACTCGAACCCGCAACCTAGCCGTTATGAGCGGCCAGCTCTAACCATTGAGCTACAGGCCCCGATCGGCGCCCATGGCTGGACGCTCGCGGATCAATCGCGCCGTTACCCCGGCTGCTCCCCGCTTGGCAAGCAGGAGTCACGCATGCGCGGCCAGGGCGGCGAGCAGATCGCCCTGATCGATGGGGCGCACCCCGCGCCGATCGAGATGCGCGAGGACGATGTCCCACCAGCGATAGAAGGCGGTCACGTCCGCGGCCGAGCGCGTGTAGGGCGTGTGCCCGGGCTCCAGCGTGGGCGAGTGGAACGAGAGGTTGAGCAGCGGTACATCCTGCGCGATCAGGCTGTCGATCGCGGCGCAGCATTCCCGCGCGCCGATGCCTTCGGGCGTCAGCGGAATGCGCGAGAGCAGGCCTGTACGCGACAGGATGCCGCCGAGCCGGCCGGCACGCTCCACATGGGGATGCAGGCGATCCCCCCAGCGGCCAAGCCCGCCCACGAACGCGGTCGAAAGCGGCAGTTCGATCAGCCTGCCCTGCGGCCCGGCGCGATAGGGGCGCAGCGGCATGCCGGTGAAATCCGGGCCATGCTGGCGACGATAGTCGAAGCGGCTGCGCACCGAGCTGTCGATGCGGAACCCCGCCGCCTCCAGCAGAGCGCCACTGTGCGGGCCGATGCCGTAGCGGCCGGCTCGATAGGCCAGCGGACGCACGCCGATGCGCGTCTCGATCAGGTCCCGCAGCGCGACCAGCTTCGCGCCTTCCAGCGCTGCGGGCAGATTGCCGGCATAGCTGTTGACGGCGCAGACCGTCTCCTCGTGCGGCGGGTTGACCCAGGGGTGGAGATGCACGCCGATATCGGCGCTGCCCTCGACTGCCCAGCCGCCCATCAGGGCATTGGCCGCCGCATCCTGCGCCACCGCATAATCGGTGACGTAGACCGGCCGCACACCGGCGGCACGGATGAACGCCTGGAAGCGGGCCATGCCCGCGACGACCGTCACCTGCGTGGCGGTGCGATCGAACGGCGCGGCCCAGTCGAACTCCTCCTCGGTGTCGATCCACAGCATGAACCGCCGGCCGAGTTGCTGTGGCCACGCGATCGCGGCGCCGGGCGGCGGGCGATCGAGCAGATTTGCGGCATGGGTCATGATGTCGCAGGCCTTGGACAGGGTGAGCCGGTTCGCGACGGCATAGCGCGCGACACTTGCCGGGAGCTTAAGCTAGAGCATCGCGCCAAAAAGTGGGAACCGGTTTTTGGCAACAAGCGATGCGACAACAAACATATGGAGCATCACGCGGACGGGTGGAAAGCGGTATTGCGCCCTTGCCTGCGCGCTTGCAGAGCGGCGCGTGCCGTCAGCGCAAGCTTTCCTGCCCGGTGTCGGCCACTTGCCGGACGGGCAGCGCGATCGTGAAGAGATCGGCTGCGATGTCGAACCGGCCGCCAAGATGCGTGGCGATGCCGCGCACGAGCCTGAGCGTGAAGGCCAGGCCGAGCGGTGGGACCGCGCCGAGCCGCTGGTCGAACGATGTGCCATGGTCGAGCAATTGAGGCTCGGCGAGGCCATTGAGCGCCCGGGGCCGCTGCATGGCGAGCCGCACGAAAGGCGCGCCAGGATCGGCGGACAGGCGCAGATGGAGTTGCTCGCCCTCGTCCAGCGCGGCGCAGCCCGCGCGCAGCAGATGGCTCAGCATCCGCTCGATCTGCGCGCTATCGCCGGCCACGGGCGGTAGTGACGCGGCCGCATCGAGCAGGATATGCTCGCCCGCTTCCTCCGCGAACGGCCGCAGGACATGCCGCACGATCATGATCAGATCGAGCGCCTCGCGCCCCGCGCCCGCGTCGCCCCGTTCGAGCCGCCCGGCCAGATCGAGATCGTCGAACGTGGCGATGAGCATGCCCGCGTCCGACAGGATACTGCGCGCCATCGCGCGATAATCGCTCGCGACCGGACCGAGCATCTGGGTTTCGATCATTTCCGCAAAGCCCTGGATGGCGTTCAGCGGCGTGCGCAGCTCATGGATGAGCTGCCGCGTATTCTGTGCCGAGAGACCGTGCCAGCCCACCGGGGAGCCGCTGCGCACCAGCCCTTCATGCGCCTGCTCGCGCCGCGCGGACCCGACATAGCCGATGAACCGCCCCGATGCGGAATCGAAACGCGGTTCGCCCGAGATGCGCCACTCGCCGCGCAGCCGCCCCTCGCCGATCGAGAAGCGCGCTTCCGCGAAAGCGGCGCGACGACGGAAGGCACCCAGCGCGGTGCCGTCCGCGCCGAGGCGACTGTCGATGCCCGCCGTGCCGATGCTCAGTCCCACCACCGAAAGCCGGGGCGCACCCGACGCATGCTGGATGACGCCGGTCACGTCCGCCTCGAAGGTGAAGCGCTCGATCACCGACTCGGGCTCGGGCTCAGGTGTCGGTTCGGGCTCAACGAGCGATGGCCCCGGCACCGCCGAAACGGGATGGCGCTGGCCGCGTGCGCCCGTGAATCGCTCGATCTGCGCCACGATCCGGCCGATCTGGCTGGGCTCGTCCTGCGCTGCTTGCGCCGCCGGAGCGGTCGCGCCGGCATTGGCGGGGCTCTCCGGCTCGGGCCGAATCGGCGAAACCGAGGCGGACGCTCGCGGTGCGGCATCATGCGCGACGATCGCGGCCGGCAAGGCGAGATCGATCGGACCGAAACGCTCCAGCGCCTGGCGCGCGAGCGGGCCCAGCGCCGTCCGCCGCCGCAAGACGCTGCGCGCCAGCGGCCCCAGCTCCGGGATAATGGCGGCCCAGTCCGTATCCGACAGCCGGGCCCCGGCCATCGTCGCGCAGACGAGCGTCGGATGATCGCCCGCAAGCAGCCGCACGAGGCCGGGCGAGCGCAAGCGTCCGCCCAGTTCGACGATGGCCGTGACGCGCTGGTCCAGCGTGAGCGAGGAACGGATTTCGCCGATGATCCCCAGCACCCGGTCGCGGTCTTCCGCGCTCAGCGCACTGGCGCCCCGGCCACCGGAAATATCATATTGGGCAAGCAGGTCGATGCACTGCCGCCAGCGCGTCACGATCGCATGGGCGCCATCGCCATTGCTGGCGAGCACCGTCCGCAAAAGATCGTTGAACCGCATGGCTGAGCCGGCCTCCATCACTAAACACGCAGTAACCACGGCTATCGCCTGGAGCTAGCCGCAAAAAATGGGACGTTGCAATGTGGGACAATTGCATTGTAGCGACATTATCTTCTGGTGTATGGGTCGGCAGCGAAAGGAAATATCACTTCATGCCTGGCGCCGGTATAGACGACATAGACCTTAAGATTCTTGATGCGCTGCAGGACAATGGTCGCATGACCAATGTCGACCTTGCAGCAAAAGTGGGACTGACCGCGCCGCCCTGTCTGCGGCGCGTGCGGACGCTGGAGGAAAGAGGCTATATCGCCTCCTATCATGCGCATCTCGATCCGGTTGCGCTCGGCTATACGATCATGGTCTTCGCCATGGTCAGCCTCAAGAGCCAGGCCGAGACCGATCTGCGGGCCTTCGAATCCTATGTCGCGGAGCTGCCGCAGGTGCGCGAATGCCACATGCTCAACGGCGAGATCGATTTCCTGCTCAAGGTGGTGGCCCCGGATCTGCGCAGCTTCCAGCAGTTCCTGACCTCCAAGCTGACGCAGGCGCCCAATGTGGCGAGCGTCAAGACGTCGCTGACGATCCGCACGTCCAAGAATCTTCCCGGCGTCCCGATCCAGGCCGGCCTCGACGACTGAGCCGACGCGATAGGCCGGGCTCCGGCGGAGCGCGGTCGTGGCCTGGATTCCGGTTTTCGCGGAAATGGCCGCGAGGACGGATCAGGCCCCGCCCATCCATGGAGACAAGTGACGATCCCGCCGCGCGGGGCAATCGCGATCCGCGTCCGGCATGAAACCGCCGCGCTCCGGCGCCCGATGTCCGGGGCCGGAGCGCGCGATCCGTCAGGCCATCAGTTGCCGGCGGGGGCCGGAGCCGGCGCGGCCGCAGGTGCGGGCGCCGCGGCCGGCGCGGGGTTGTTCACCCAGACCGTCCACAGGTCCGCGATCTGGCGACGCAGGCCGCTGCCGGCGGCCACTTGGCCGAAGGCTTCGATTGCGCCGGCCTTGTCGCCGGATTTGGCCAGCGCGATGCCCAGGCCGGTATTGACCTCGTCGACATCCGCCCCGCCCTTCTGCAGCGCCAGCCGATAGAGCTCCGCGGCCTTGGCATAGTCGCCATAGCCGGCAAAGGCCTCCGCCGTGTTGGCGGCGACGCGGCCATTGGCTGCGCCGGCGGCCGAGCGCTCGGACGTCGCCAGCGACGCGCGGTCGCGATCGACGGCCTGGCTGGCGAGCTGGTAGAGATCGGCAAAGCTGGTCTGGTCGATGTCGCCACGGCGGCGGCCGCGCTCGATCACGTCCTTCACCTCGCCGGGCAGGCCCTCTTTCCACGCCGCCTCTGCATATTCGCTATAGCTGTAATTGTTGCTCAGCGAGTTGGTGACGTCCATCAGGCGCAGGATGTCGAGATCGACAGGGCGGGCGATGCCCTGGTTGGCATCCTGCAGCGCGCGCAGGGCGATGCGCCAGTTCTCGGGCGTGCCGACCTTGGGCAGGGCCAGCTTGAACCAGTCGAACTGGTTCGGATCGCTCGCCAGCACGGACATCTTGAGCCCGCGCGTGTACCAGCTCGCATCGGCGGGCGTGCCGGCGGCTTCCTGCGCCTGGATCGCGGTCTTGAGATAGCCCAGCCCCTGGATCGCCAGCTGCTTGCCGGTGGGCGAGAACTGGTTGCCATCCACATTCTGATAGGCCTCGCCGAAATAGCTCTCGGCCAGGAAGACATTGGCTGTCGCGGGATCGTGGCCGGCGGTCAGGGCGGCGTTGAGATGGGTGCGCGCGGCGGCATAATCCTTGGCGTTCATGGCGAGCTGGCCCGACGCGAACTCGAACTTGCCGACATCGCCCTCGGCCGTCTTGCCCGACGCGAGCATCAGCTCCAGCCCCTTGCGCTGCAGCGCTTCATCATGAAGGCCGCTGCCCACGCTCAGGTAGAAATTGCCGAGATAATATTTGTCGTCCGGCTTGGTGGCCGTCGGCTCGATTTCGGCCAGCTTGGCCTGCGCGCCGGCAAAATCGCTGGCCGCGATCAGCGTCTGCACCGCCTGCGCGCCAGGCACGAACTCGCGGCTCGGCTGGAGCTGCGGGCCCTGCTGCTGCTCCTGGCGATCACGCCGCGCGGCCGACGCCGTGGACGGCAGAAAAGCGCCGGCGGTCACGGCCGCAAGCGTGATCGACAAGGCAGTGGTGGTAAACAAGCGCATGTGTGACGTCCTCCAGACTAAGACCCGAAAACCAGTATCGGTTCGCCATGAAAATCGTCCGGCTGACTTCAGGTTCCGGATTTTCCCTGACGACCGGGGCGTGAACTTCGTTTGAACGATCCTATAGAACTGGATATCCCGCTTGTCATCGCCCCGCCCGCAGCAGAACGCGCGCGGGACACGGCGTGTCGACGCGCTCGCGCGGCGCGCGCTCCCCGCCATCGCGCAGACATCGCGCGAACATCGTGCATGCGGCCGCCTTTTTGCTGGCATTCTCCACCCCTGCCCGCTAGGCTCTTTCGACCCCTTTTCACATAACTGACACGAGAAAAACTTGAGCGACGAGACAGTCCTCGCCGAACCCTCGGACATTAGTCCGATCGACATCGTCGACGAAATGAAGTCGAGCTATCTCGACTATGCCATGTCCGTGATCGTCAGCCGCGCCCTTCCGGACGTGCGCGACGGCTTGAAGCCGGTGCATCGCCGCATCCTGTGGTCGGCCCACGAGACCGGCTACACCTGGAACAAGCCCTTCCGGAAATGCGCGCGCATCACCGGTGACACGATGGGTAAATACCATCCGCACGGCAACCAGGCGATCTATGACGCGCTGGCGCGCATGACGCAGGACTGGTCCATGCGCGTGCCGCTGATCGACGGTCAGGGCAATTTCGGCTCGATGGATCCCGATCCGCCGGCGGCCGAGCGCTATACCGAGGCGCGCCTCGCCAAGGTGGCCTGCACCGCCCTGCTCGAGGATATCGACAAGGACACCGTCAACTTCCAGCCCAATTATGACGGCAGCGAGCATGAGCCGCAGGTGCTGCCGGCGCGATTCCCCAACCTGCTCGTCAATGGCGCGGGCGGCATCGCGGTGGGCATGGCGACCAATATCCCGCCGCACAATCTCGGCGAGGTGCTGCGCGCCTGCAAGGCATATATGGACAATGGCGCGATCAGCGTCGAGGAACTGATGGAGATCGTGCCGGCGCCCGATTTCCCCACCGGCGCCCTCATCCTGGGCCAGGGCGGCGCGCGCTCGACCTATTCGACCGGGCGCGGCTCGATCATCATGCGCTCGCGCCATGTCATCGAGACGGTGCGCGGCGACCGCCAGCAGATCGTGCTCACGGAGATTCCCTATCAGGTCGGCAAGGCCGGGCTGGTGGAGAAGATCGCCGATGCCGCGAAGGAAAAGCGGATCGAGGGCATCAGCGACATTCGCGACGAGTCGAACCGCGAGGGCGTGCGCGTCGTCATCGAGCTCAAGCGCGACGCCACTCCCGAGGTGGTGCTGAACCAACTCTGGCGGCACACGCCGGCGCAGTCCAGCTTCCCGGCCAACATGCTCGCGATTCGCGGCGGCCGGCCCGAGCTGCTGAACCTGCGCGACATCATCGAGAGCTTCGTGCGCTTCCGCGAGGAAGTCATCACGCGGCGGACCAAGTTCGAGCTGAACAAGGCGCGCGAGCGGGCCCATATCCTGCTCGGTCTGGTGATCGCGGTCTCCAATCTGGACGAGATCGTGCGGATCATCCGCGGATCGGCCAGTCCGGCCGCCGCGCGCGAGGCGCTGCTGGCCCGCGAATGGCCGATCGCCGATATCGCGCCCTATCTGCGCCTGGTCGAGGCGACCGAGGTGGATGCCGACGCGTCGGTCTACCAGCTCTCGGACGTCCAGGTCCGCGCCATCCTCGACCTGCGCCTGCATCGCCTCACCGCGCTCGGCCGCGACGAGGTGGGCAGCGAGTTGCAGGGTCTGGCCACCGCCATCGAGGGCTATCTGGATATCCTCGGCAGCCGCGCGCGCCTGTTCGAGGTGATGCGCGAGGAATTCGACGCGGTCGAGGCGGAATATGCCACGCCGCGCAGGTCGACTCTCGCCCCGGCGGCCGACGGCATCGAGGACGAGGACCTGATCGAGCGCGAGGACATGGTCGTCACCGTGACCATGCAGGGCTATATCAAGCGCACCCCGCTCGACACGTTCCGCGCCCAGGCCCGCGGCGGCAAGGGCCGCGCCGGCATGGCCACCAAGGAAGAGGATGTCATCACCGAGCTGTTCGTGACCAGCACGCACACGCCGGTGCTGTTCTTCTCCACCCTTGGCAAGGTCTACCGCATGAAGGTGTGGCGCCTGCCCGAGGGCGGCCCGACGACGCGCGGACGGCCGATGGTCAACCTGCTCCCGCTCGCCCAGGGCGAGACGATCCAGACCGTGCTGCCCTTGCCCGACGACGAGGCGCAATGGGTCGACCTGCAGGTGATGTTCGCGACCGCCAAGGGCAGCGTCCGCCGCAACAGCATGGATGCCTTCGCCAACATCCCCTCCAACGGCAAGATCGCCATGAAGTTCGAGGGCGACGATGCGGACGACCATCTGATCGGCGTGGCGCTGCTCTCCGAGGAGGATGACGTGCTGCTCGCCTCCCGCCAGGGCAAGGCGATCCGGTTCCGCGCCGAGGATGTGCGCGAGTTCCAGAGCCGCAACTCGACCGGCGTGCGCGGCATGACGCTCAAGGCGGGCGACGCGGTGATCTCGCTCTCCATCCTGCATCGTGCCGGCGTCAAGGATCAGGACGAGCGCGAGGATTATCTCCGCTTCGCGCCGTGGAAGGCCGAGAAGGAAGGCGATCCGCAGATGAGCGTGGAGCGCTACGAGGAACTCAAGGCGCGCGAGCAGTTCGTCCTCACCGTCTGCGCCAATGGCTATGGCAAGCTCAGCTCCGCCTATGAATATCGTCGCACCGGCCGGGGCGGCCAGGGCATCACCAATATCGACAATATCGAGCGCAACGGCCCGGTGGTCGCGAGCTTCCCGGCGGTCCAGGCCGACCAGCTGATGCTCGTCACCGATCAGGCCAAGCTGATCCGCATCGGCCTCGAAAGCCTGCGGGTGATCGGGCGCGGATCGGCCGGCGTGCGGCTGTTCGACGTGGCGAACAACGAGCATGTCGTCAGCGTCGCGCGCATCGAGGACAGCGGCGATGAAGAGGCCGACAGCACGGCCGACACCGTGGTGGACGAAGCGTAGAAAGACCTTCCGCTTCCGCTTGCGGGCGGGGGCGGAACAGGCCTGAAACGCGGCGACGGGGGCCGTGCGAGCCGGTCCCCGTCTACGGCCATCTCACATTCCGCAGGACGTGGAGACATGTTCCCCTGCAATGGTCTCACGAAGCGCCGCGTCCCGCCGCTGCAAACCAAAAAAAAGCGGTGCCGGCCTTTCGGCTGACACCGCCCCAGGAACCCGGAGCAACGGGTCGCTCATTGCCCCAAGGGCATCTGGACGGAAAATCGACCACGCCAACCAAGGCCTGCCTGCCGCCCGGAACCCGCAACGGACACCCCGGCCCACCGCCGTTTCATCCGCTCATCTGTCTTTGCGTAATATCGCTGCGTTCCGGGTCAGGCCGGCGTAAATTTGCTGCCGGCCGGGTGGGTGCCGGGAGGGGGGAGCAGGCCGGTGCCGTCTAACTGAAATAGACTCTAGGCCGGATCGACATTCAAGTTTCTGGCATAGCAGGCCGCCCCACCATTCCTATTGGCCGTCATGCTGAACTTGTTTCAGCATCCATTGCCCCTTTGAGACCTGAACTTGAAGGCAGGATGGATGCTGAAACAAGTTCAGCATGACGCGGGTTTGTAAATCCGACGCTGAATGTCGATCGGTCCTAGCCCGTGCAGTATGTCGCGACCCGTTCCGCCGATCGCGGCACATTCTTGCGGGCATCGCGTGCGCCCAGATGGCCGAGCACATTGATCCGCGCCCAGAGCGCCGCCGTGCGTCGCGCGACCGCGCAGGCCTCGGCCGGCAGCCCCGCTTCGCCCAGCCGATCGACATGCGCGCCCAGCCCGATGGCCAGATCCCGCATGCGCTGCGGGTCGTCCGGCGCTGCCGCCAGGCGCCGATCGCGCAGCGCAACGCTGGCGCGCGACGGCGCGAGTGCTTCGGTGGCGCGCCCGAGGCCGCTCAGCAGCAGCGCCTCCTGCCCGTAGAGGATCAGCAGCTTCTTCTCGGCCCCCGCATCCGGCCCCTGCGCCAGCACGGCCCGCAGCGCGGCCGCGCCACCCCGCGCGATGCCGAGCGCCTCCGCCGCGCGGCCCGGCATGTCGCCCAGCGTGCCGCTCAGGTCGAACGCGTTCTGGCCCTTGAGGATCAGGAGATTGGGCATGGGCCCGTGCCGGGCGATCTGCGCGTCGATCAGCCTGTCCGCCTCCCGATAGGCGGCGAGCGCCGCGACCAGATCGTCGGCCTGATAGTCGGTCTCCCCGATGAGGCTGAGCAGTTCGATGCGCAGCTTGGCGGCTATGTCGCCGAGCGCATCGGGCCAGGCGCGCGCCGTCACCCGCGCCAGAGCGGCGCGGGCGATGGTGGCGGCGCGCGGCGCGTCGTCCATGGTCCAGATCGCGTCATAGGCATCATTCTTGTCCGCCATGAGCAGGCCGAGCGTCACCGCGTCGCTGCGCGGGGCCAGTGCGCGTGCGGCGTCCAGAAACCGCCGGGCTTCCCGGTTCTCCCGCGCGGAGGCCGTGCTGTCCGGCTGGAGCAGCCAGCGGTCGAGATGCACCCAGCCCCGTTCGGCCAGAAAATCCGCCCGCAGCGCGCCCGCCGCATCGGCGCCGGCCACCAATTGCCCTGCCCGCGTGAGCGATCGCAAGGCGTCCTGCGGCCGGCCCAGATTGGACGTGCCGGAGAGGCCCTGGATCGCCGCCAGCCGGCGATAGCTGCGCGCCGCATCGAGCCGCAGCGCCGGCGACGTTTCCGCCGAGAGATCCAGCCGCGCCAGATAGTCGGCGCTCGTCCGGGCGATCTCCGCGCGTTTCGCGACCGTGCCGGGCTGGCGGGCCAGTGCGTCATACAGGTCATAGAGCATGAACTTGGCGAGTTGCCGCACCTCGTCGAACCGCTGCTCGGCGCGCGCGCGGTTATGCTCGGCCTGGATCGCGTTGCGCAGCGCGATGGCGGACATGATCGAGAGCAGCAGCAGCGCCGCCGCCGTCAGCACGACGCCGGTGAAATGCCGCCGCACGAAGAGCCCGGCGCGATAGCCGAGCGAGGGATCGCGCGCGCTCACCGGCAACTGGTCGCGCCAGCGGTCGAGATCGGCGATCAGCGCCGCCGCGCTGCCATAGCGCCGCCCTTCGTCCGGAGCGCTGGCCATGGCGGCGATCGCCTCCAGATCCCTGTCGCCCTGCCCCGCCGCGATTTCGCCGAGAATGATGCCGAGCGCAAAGACATCATCGGCGATGGTCGGCGCGGCGCCGGCAAGGCGCGCGGGACTGGCATAGGCCTGCGTCATCGGCTGCGCGCCCACACCCTCCGCTCCATCGCCTTCCAGCAGCCGGGCAATGCCGAAATCGAGCAGCTTCACGCGCCCCTGGCCGTCCACGAAGATGTTGGAGGGCTTGAGATCGGCATGGACGACCAGCCGGCTATGCGCGAACTGCACGGCATCGGCCGCCTTCACGAACAGCTTGACCTGCCGCGCCAGCGGCTGCCCGCGCAGCGCTGCGTCGATCGGCAGGCCATCGACATATTCCATGATGAGATAGGGCGTGCGCGCACCCGAGACGCCGCCATCGATCAGCCGCGCGATGCCGGGATGCTCCAGCCGCGCGAGGATGCGCCGCTCCGCCCGGAACGCAGCGCCGGCGAGCCGCGCAAGGCCCGGCCGGATGAACTTGATCGCGACCTGCTGCTCATAGAGCCCGTCATTGCGCTCGGCGAGCCAGACCCCGCCCATGCCGCCCATGCCGATCCGCCGCACGAGCCGGAACGCGCCGACCCGGTCGGGCGGCTGCGCGTCCGGCTCATCCATCGGATCATCGGGAAACAGGGTGGGCAGATACGCGGCCGATTCGCGCATGGCCGCCCGCAGCGCCGCGACGCGCGCGCGCACCGCGTCGGTCTCGCCCGAGAGCAAAGCAGCCTGCGCGGCATCGTCGTCCGGCATGTCCAGCAACAGCTCGACCAGGTCGAGCGCCCGGCGCTCGATCTCATTCGAGCGGGGCATTGTCCCCGGTCGTCATATAGTCGTGCAGCCAGGCGCGCGCGGCCTGCCAGCGCCGCTTGACCGTCCGCTCCGCCATGCCGGTCTGCCGGGCGGTCTCCTCGACCGTGAAGCCGAGCGAGAAGCGCATCTCGACGATGACGGCGTGCGGCTCCGAAAAGGCCCGGAGCGCCTCGAGCGCCTCGTCGAGATCCGCGATGTCGACCATGCCGGTCGTCGGGGCGCCCGGCCAGCGGGTCATCAGGGTCGGCGCCCGGCGCTTCGCCGCGCCGGCCTTGCGCGCCTCGTCGATGAGGATGCGGCGCATCGTCCGCGCGGCAAGCGCCAGCAGATGGCCGCGATCCTCGACCGCGATGGCCTCATTGGTGAGGATCAGCCGGATGGCGGCATCATGGGCAAGATCGGTCGGCTGGATCGACGCGGACAGCCCGTCTCCCGCCAGGATATGGCGGGCGACCCGGCGCATGTCGTCATAATTCTGCGCGAGAAGGCGCTCCGCCTCCCGCACCGGCTCGTGCGACCTCATCCGCTCTGTCCTGGGGGCACCCCCGCCCGTGATGGTCCGGTGCGGAACCTAGATCAGGCGCCCGCACCGCGCCAGCCCATCGACGGCCCGGATCGCCAAAAATGGGACAGGCACCGGCGCGCAAACGCAATAGCGGCGAATCGGCGCGCAAGGGCCGATGCGGCAGGTTCATGTCCGGGAGTGGCAGCCGCGTGTCCGAACAGGAGAGGATCGATCGCCCCTCATGCCGGCGGCGGCCGCTACTGCCGGATCACCGTCATCGGCAGAGATCGAATGGAGGAAATGGTGGAGCCGAGGGGGATCGAACCCCTGACCTCTACACTGCCAGTGTAGCGCTCTCCCAGCTGAGCTACGGCCCCATTTCCCGCCCGGCGGGGCGAGCCCGCTGCGGTGCAGGGCGCTGCCTTTAGGTCAGCCCTCGCCCTGCTGCAAGTCCAATTTAGAAGAAAAAGAGTCTGGCGGATCGCCCTCTCAATTCTCGTCTTCGTCGCCGTCATTGGCTTCGACGCCGAGATCGTCGTCGCCGCCGAGATCGACGTCATTGTCCGGCGAGCCTTCGCCCTCGTCCACATCGATGTCGATGTCCAGATCGTCATCGGCGGTGGTTTCCGCCTCCGTGCCCGGCGCTGCCTTCTGCGCCACTTCCTCGAAGGGCAGCGGCTGCTTGGATTTCAGGACGGCCTCGGGAGTCCAGACATTGCCGCACTCGATGCACTGGACCGGCTCGTCCTTGCCCAGATCATAGAAGCGCGTCGCACATTTGGGGCAGGTGCGCTTCGTTCCCCATTCAGGCTTCACCATGTGTCGCCTCTGTCCTTCCAGATGAAATGAAACCGTGCGCGGCGGGAGGCCCAGCCGCGAAGTGACGCGCGCCTTGCCATAGCGAACGGGCACTGTCAAAAGCAGTTCGCCATTTTTCTCCAGCCCGGCCGTGCGACGCGCCGCCGCGGCGCATTTTCCGGATCCTGAACAGATGACCGAGATCGCGCGCAACATGCTCTTCGAGCCTGGCGCTCCGCTGCGCGGCACCGTGAGCGTGCCGGGCGACAAGAGCATATCCCATCGTTCGCTCATGCTCTCCGCGCTGGCCGTGGGCGAAAGCCGGGTCTCCGGCCTGCTGGAAGGTGAGGACGTGCTGGCCACCGCCGCGGCGATGCGCGCGCTCGGTGCGCGGATCGAGCGGGACGGCGATGGCACATGGCATATCCACGGCGTGGGCGTGGGCGGACTGATCCAGCCCGCCACCGCGCTGGAGATGGGCAATAGCGGCACGTCGACCCGCCTGCTCATGGGCCTGCTCGCCAGCCATGCGGTGACGGCCACCTTCACCGGCGACGCCTCGCTCAGCAAGCGCCCCATGGGCCGCGTCACCACGCCGCTCGGCCTGATGGGCGCGGAGTTCATGAGCGCGCCGGGCGGCCGGCTGCCGCTCACCATGCGCGGCATCGTTCCGGCGGTGCCGATCGAATATCGCCTGCCCGTCGCCTCGGCGCAGGTGAAGTCGGCGGTGCTGCTGGCGGGGCTCAACACGCCCGGCACCACGCGCGTGATCGAGCCGGTGCCGACGCGCGACCATAGCGAACGGATGCTGCGCGGCTTCGGCGCCGACCTGACCGTGGAGACCCAGGCGGACGGCACGCGGATCATCTCCCTGACCGGCGAGGCGGAGCTGAAACCGCAGACGCTGGCCGTCCCCGGCGATCCCTCCTCCGCCGCTTTCCCCATCGTCGCCGCGCTCATCACGCCGGGGTCGGACATCACCGTCACCAATGTCGGCATGAACCCGACGCGCACGGGCATCTTCGCCATGCTGCAGGCGATGGGCGCGGACCTGACGATCGCCAATGAACGCGAAGTGGGCGGCGAGCCGGTGGCGGACCTCACCGCGCGCTACAGCAGCCTGACCGGCATCGACGTGCCGCCGGACATCGCGCCGAGCATGATCGACGAGTTCCCCGTCTTCTTCGTCGCTGCGGCGGCCGCCGGCGGCGTGACGCGCACGAGCGGGCTCGACGAACTGCGCGTCAAGGAATCCGACCGGCTCGCGCTGATGGCGCAGGGCCTCGCGCGGATCGGCGTGGCCGTGGACGAGCAGGCGGACGGCCTCATCATAGAAGGCAGCGGCGGCGAGCCGCTCGGCGGCGGCAACAGCACGCCCACCATCGCCGCCCAGCTCGATCATCGCATCGCCATGAGCTTCGCCGTCGCCGGCCTGCGCACGCGCGGCGGGCTCCTCATCGACGATATGAGCCCGGTCGAGACCAGCTTCCCCGGCTTCGCGGCGCTCATCGACGGCCTGCGAGGTGCAGCATGATCCTGGCGATCGACGGGCCGGCCGCATCCGGCAAGGGCACCATCGCGCGCGCGCTGGCCGCGCATTACGGCCTGCCGCATCTGGACACCGGCCTGCTCTACCGCGCCGTTGGGGTGACCCTCGCGCGCCATGGCGGCGATCCCGACGATCCCGCGGACGCGCGGGCGGCCTGCGACTTCCCCGATGCGCTACTCGCCGATCCCGCGTTGCGCGCGCAGGATGCCGGGCCGCTGGCGAGCCGTGTCTCGCGCCATCCCGGCGTGCGCGCGGCGCTGCTCGATCGCCAGCGCGCCTTCGCGACGCAGTTCGGCGGCGCGGTGCTGGACGGGCGCGACATCGGCACCGTGATCGCCCCGGATGCGGACGCCAAGCTGTTCGTCACCGCCGACGTCACCGTGCGCGCCGCGCGCCGCCATGGCGAACTGGCCAGGAGTGGCGATCCCATCTCGCTCCAGGCCGTGACGGACGATCTCATCGCGCGTGACGAGCGCGACAGCGAACGGGCCGACGCGCCGCTGCGCCGGGCCGAGGATGCGGACTTGCTCGATACCACGAATTTGACTATAGACGCGGCCGTTCAGCGCGCGATTGCGCTGGTGGATGCTCGCTTGAAGGGCCGCTCGTAACGGTCCTGTCGAGGCGCTTCGCTTGGCGGAGCGCCCTTTTCGCTTTTCTCGCGCATAATTCCATCAGTCGTTCGCGTCGCCGAATGTCTGCAGGGCATCCGGCCCGGCAGGCGGTTTGGCCAAAGACCGCCGGAGACAACCGGCTGGCCAGCAACGAACTGAAGGAAAACGCATTTATGGCCTCTACGGCATTTCCCTCCCGCGACGATTTCGCGTCGCTTCTCAATGAATCGCTCGGCGGCGCCGAGGGCGGCTTCGAAGGCCGCGTGGTCAAGGGCACCGTCACCGGAATCGAGAATGATCTCGCCGTCATCGATGTCGGCCTGAAGAGCGAAGGCCGCGTGCCGCTGCGTGAATTCGCCGCGCCGGGCCAGAAGTCCGACCTCAAGGTCGGCGACGAGGTCGAGGTCTATGTCGACCGCGTCGAGAACAGCAATGGCGAGGCCATGCTCAGCCGCGATCGCGCCCGTCGCGAAGCCGCCTGGGACAAGCTGGAATCCGAATTCTCCGAGAGCGCCCGCGTCGAGGGCGTCATCTTCGGCCGCGTCAAGGGCGGCTTCACCGTCGACCTGGACGGCGCCGTGGCGTTCCTGCCCGGCTCGCAGGTCGATATCCGCCCGGTCCGCGACGTCACGCCGCTCATGGACATCCCCCAGCCCTTCCAGATCCTCAAGATGGATCGCCGCCGCGGCAACATCGTCGTGTCGCGCCGCGCCATCCTGGAAGAGACCCGCGCCGAGCAGCGCAGCGGCCTCATCCAGACCCTCAGCGAGGGCCAGATCATCGAGGGCGTGGTCAAGAACATCACCGATTATGGTGCGTTCGTCGATCTGGGCGGCATCGATGGCCTGCTGCACGTCACCGATCTGAGCTACAAGCGCATCAATCACCCCAGCGAGATGATCAACATCGGCGACACGGTGAAGGTGCAGATCATCCGCATCAACCGCGACACGCAGCGCATCAGCCTGGGCATGAAGCAGCTCGAGAGCGATCCGTGGGAAGGCGCGTCGGCCAAGTATCCGGTCGGCGCCAAGCTCACCGGCCGCGTGACGAACATCACCGAATATGGTGCCTTCGTCGAGCTGGAGCCGGGCATCGAAGGCCTGGTACACGTCTCCGAGATGAGCTGGACCAAGAAGAACGTCCACCCCGGCAAGATCGTCTCGACGAGCCAGGAGGTCGAGGTCATCGTGCTCGAGGTCGACAGCGAGAAGCGTCGCATCAGCCTCGGCCTCAAGCAGGCCCAGAACAACCCCTGGGACAGCTTCGCCGAGCGTCATCCGGTCGGCACCGAGGTTGAGGGCGAAGTCAAGAACGCCACCGAGTTCGGCCTGTTCATCGGCCTGGACGGCGACGTGGACGGCATGGTCCACATGTCCGACATCGCCTGGGGCATCTCCGGCGAGGACGCGCTTAACCTGCATCGCAAGGGCGAGGTCGTGAAGGCGATCGTGCTCGACGTCGATGTCGAGAAGGAGCGCATCAGCCTGGGCATGAAGCAGCTCGAGAAGGGCGCGCCGGCTGCCGGCGGCGCTCGTGTCGGCGGCGGCGCCGGCCTCAACAAGAACGAGACCGTCACCGTGACCGTGCTCGAAGTCCGCGATGGCGGTCTGGAAGTGCAGGCTGGCGACGATGGCGCGACCGGCTTCATCAAGCGCAGCGACCTCGGCCGCGATCGCGACGAGCAGCGTCCGGAGCGTTTCCAGGTCGGCCAGAAGTTCGACGCGCTGGTGATCGGCTTCGATCGTTCCAAGAAGCCGAACTTCTCGGTCAAGGCACTGCAGATCGCCGAAGAGAAGCAGGCTGTCGCGCAATATGGCTCGTCGGACAGCGGCGCATCGCTGGGCGACATCCTGGGCGAAGCGCTCAAGAACAAGGGCTGATCGCCATCTTCTCGTCGCAAGGCGGGAACGCGAAATAGTGAAGGGCCGGTCGACACGCAGTCGACCGGCCCTTTTCTCTTGACTGGCGGCGCGATGAATTTCCTTGATTTGCCTAACATCTGTGGCACATCGATTGTCGCCAGATGGTCAAAAGACAAGACGGGCGCGGGTCATCCTGGTGGATTATGAGCGTGGCTGCGGCCAATTCGGAAAGTTCGGACCATGATTCGATCGCAACTGGTGCAAAAACTCGCATCGCTCCACCCCGATCTCAGCCTGCCGGAAGTCGACCGGATCGTCGACATCGTGTTCGATTCCATCGGCGCCCGCCTCGCCGAAGGCGGCCGGGTCGAATTGCGCGGTTTCGGCGCCTTCACGACCCGGGCCCGGGAGGGCCGCACCGGGCGCAATCCGCGCACCGGCACGGCGGTGATCGTGCAGCCCAAGCGCGTGCCGCACTTCAAGCCCGGCAAGGAAATACGCGTCCGGCTCAATACATCGAGCTGAGGAAAAGCCGCCGTCGCGCCGGGCAATGACGCTGGCGCGACGACCGGACGCATGGCATGAGGCCCGCGTCACTGCGTGCGGACGTGGCGAAACCGGTAGACGCAGCAGACTTAAAATCTGCTTCTCGGCTGAGAGTGCGGGTTCGAGTCCCGCCGTCCGCACCATTGCCGGGCCGTTGACTTAAGGCCTGGGGTTCGTCCGGGTCTACAAATGCTCGTCCGCGTAGAATGGAATCGAACCGGTGCTCATGCGCAGGCAGGAGCGCGGCATGGCTCCATCCGGAACGGACGGTGTTCGGCATGCGATCCATGCCCTTGCGTGAAGCATGTGCGCCTGCACGGGCCTTTCCATCACTCGCCGCCCGACAAGGAACCGGATCGGACAGCCAAACCGCCAATCGCGCGGAATCCGCCGCGCCTGCCCAGCCGATCCATTGACTGTTGGCCCGGCGCGCGTCGCAGGCTAGACCATCGGCGTGACCGTCTCGACCCTATCTGCATTCCATCCCCGTTCGCGCCGGCATTGGGCGCTGGCCGGCCTCTCCGCCCTGCTGCTGATGACTGCCGGGTGCGATCGCTCGCGGCATGACGGCCCCGTTTCCGTCGATGTGATCGGCGCGCCCGCGCAATTGGCCAAGCCCCTGCGCGACAGTCGATCGGCGGCGGCCAAGGTCATGCTCGGCGCGGTGGGTCAGGGGCTGCTCGGCTTCGATCCCGGTGGCGAGGTGGTCGGCGCGCTGGCCGAAAGCTGGATCGTCGAGGATGGCGGCCAGAGCTATATCTTCCGGCTGCGGCGGACGCACTGGACCGATGGCGAACCGGTCAAGGCCGATCTCGTGGCGCGCCTGCTCAAGGAAAGGCTGCGCGCCAACGCGCCTTCACTCGCCGGGCTGGAGCCGGAGGTCCGCGCGATGACGGACCGCGTCATCGAGATTCGCCTGGGCATGGCGCTCCCGGTCTTCATACAGCTGTTCGCCCAGCCGCAATTCGCGATGCTGACCGGCGATATCGGCAGCGGCCCCTATCTCGCGGCGCAGGAGGGCGGCGATTATGTGCTGACCCCGGTTGCCGATCGGGTGGACCCGGCCGATGCCGAGCCGCCGCAGGAGCCGGCCGCCGTGGAGCGGCGCCATCTGCGGGCCGATCGCGCGGCGCTGGCGCTCGTCCGGTTCCGCAACGGCGCCACCGATCTGGTGCTGGGCGGGCGCTTCCAGCATCTGCCCCTGCTGGCGATCGGCGATTTCGAGCCCCGCGACGTCCGTGTCGATCCGGTCTCGGGCCTGTTCGGCCTCGCGGTCACCGGCTCGTCCGATTTCCTCGCCGATGCCAATGTGCGCGAGGCGCTGTCCCGCGTGATCGATCGCGCGGCGCTGGCGGGCATGCTCAATCTCTCCGGCTGGCGCGCCGCCGTCACGCCCCTGCCCGCCGCGCTCGATCTCGGCCGCGCGCCGACCCGGCCGGTCTGGGCCGATGGTGATCCGGACAATCGCCTCGCCATCGCGCGCCAGTCGGTCGATCGCTGGGTCGCCGCGCATGGCGACCCGCCGATGCTGCGGATCGCCCTGCCGGAGGGACCGGGCGCCTCGCTGCTGTTCATTCGCCTGGGCCAGGACTTCGCCCGGCTGGGCGTGCGCGTGGACCGCGTGGCCATGGATGAGAATGCCGACCTGACGCTGATCGACGAGGTCGCGCCGTTCGACAGCGCGCTCTGGTATCTCGCCCGGCTCGATTGCCCGATGCGGCTGAGTTGCGACAAGCCGGCATCGGCCCTGCTCGAGACCGCGCGCACGGCCGACACGGCGGAAGCCCGCTCCACCGCGCTGGCCGAGGCCGAGCGCCGGATCACGCTGCACGGCGGCTATATTCCGCTCGGCCAGCCCGTGCGCTGGGCGCTCGTCAACCGCCGGCTCAACGGCTTCGTCCCCTCGGCGCGCGGCATTCACCCATTGAACCGGCTCGTCACGCTCCCCAACTAGGATCGCGTCGCGATTTCGCGCGATCCGGTGAAGGAGTGAGACAGACGGTGCGCATGCACAGCCAGCGATTCGAAGAGGCCATGGCGGGGCTGGACGGCCTGCCGGGCATGGGCCGTGACCCTCGTTCGGTGCGCCAGCGCATCGAGATCATGGAGCGGCTGCTCGAGAATATCGCCGTGCTGCCCGGCACCCGCTTCCGCATCGGGCTCGATTCGATCATCGGCCTCGTGCCGGTCGTCGGCGATCTGGTCACGGCGGCGATGGGCGCGTGGATCGTCTGGGAAGCGCGCAATCTCGGCATGTCGAAATGGCAGCTCATCCGCATGAGCGCCAATGTCGGCTTCGATACAGCGATCGGCGCGATCCCGCTGGTCGGCGACGCGTTCGACTTCGCCTTCCGCTCCAACAGCCGCAACCTGCGGATCATCCGCAGGCATCTCGACAGGCATCATCCCCACACCGCCATCATCGAGGGCTGAGGGGCTCCCTCAGATACTGCTGAAATCCAGGCCGATATCCGCCGCGGGCGCGGACTGGGTGAGCCGGCCGACGCTGATATAATCCACGCCGGTCTCGGCGATCGCGCGGATCGTGTCGAGCCGGACGCCGCCCGATGCCTCGGTCGGCACGCGGTGGCCGACCAGCGTCACCGCGCCGCGCAGCACGTCCGGGGGCATATTGTCGAGCAGCAGATGCGTCGCCCCCGCCGCGATGGCGGGCTCGATCTGGTCGATCCGGTCGACCTCCACGATGATGCGGGCGATGCCGGCCGCCCGCGCCGCGCCCACCGCCGCATCGATGGAGCCGGCGACCGCGATATGGTTGTCCTTGATCATCGCCGCGTCCCACAGGCCCATGCGATGATTTTGCGCGCCGCCCATGCGCGTCGCATATTTCTCCAGCACGCGCAGGCCCGGAATCGTCTTGCGCGTGTCCAGCAGAATGGCGCCCGTGCCGGCGATCTTGTCCACATAGGCGCGGGTCATGGTGGCGATGCCCGAGAGATGCTGGACCGTGTTGAGCGCCGAGCGCTCGGCCGTCAGCATCGCCCGCGCCTTGCCGCGCAGGCGCATGAGATCGGTGCCGGCCTCCACCGGCTCGCCCTCGCCCACCAGCAGTTCGATCTCCACCTGCGGATCGAGCGCGCGGAAGAAGGCCGCGGCGATCGGCAGGCCGGCCACCGTCACCGGATCGCGACTGTCCATCACGCCGCTGAACAGCGCCCCCGCCGGGATCACGCTCTGCGAGGTGACGTCCTGCCCGGTCGGCCCCAGATCCTCGGCCAGCGTCGCCGCCACGAAAGCGGCGAGGTCGAACCCGTCGAGCATGAAAGGCGCCTCGGCCACCGCCTGCGCCGTCACTTGCCCACGCCCATCAGTTCGCGCTTCAGGAAGGCGTGGAGCATGGCGGCCCGCACGGCGTCCTCGGCATGGTCGGCGCCCACCGAATGACCGCCCTCCATATATTCGTGATAATAGACCATGTTGCCATAGGCCATCAGCTTGGCCGCCATCTTGCGGGCGTGGCCGGGATGCACGCGGTCGTCCTTGGTCGATAGATAGAAGAAGGCCGGCGGATAATGCACGCCCTGCCGCACATTCTGATAGGGCGAATAGAGCTTCATGAAGGCCCAGTCGGCCGGCACGTCCGGGTCGCCATATTCCGCCATCCAGGATGCGCCGGCGAGCAGGTGTGAATAGCGCTTCATATCCTCCAGCGGCGATCCGGCGATCACCGCGCCATAGAGGTCCGGCCGCTGCGTCATCGCTGCGCCGACCAGCACGCCGCCGTTCGAGCGTCCGGAAATGGCGATCTTGCCCGCCGTGCTGATGCCGGTCTTCACCAGATCCTCGGCCACGGCGTGGAGATCGTCGAAGCTGTTCTGGCGCTTCTCGCGCAGCGCCGCCTCGTGCCAGGCCGGGCCATATTCGCTGCCGCCCCGGATATTGGCGAGCACATAGGCATTGCCGTCCTCCACCCAGAACAGCCCGAACGGCCCGGCCCGATAGGGCTGGCCGGTCAGATAGCCGGGCAGTTGCGCCGCGCGGAAACCGCCATAGGCATGGATGAGCGCCGGCACCGGGCCGCTCGTGCCTTTCTTGCGGACGAGGAAATAGGGCACGCGCGTGCCATCCTTGGAGGTCGCGAACCGCTGCTCGACCGTGAACTGGCTCGCATCGAAGCGCGCGGGCAGGCGCTGGAGCTCGCTCAGCGTGCCATCCGGGGAAATCGCATAGAGGGTCGGCGGGTCCAGCATCGTCTCGACCGTGGCGAAGGCGATGTCGCGCGCGTCCGCGCCGCCGAGCAGGCTCACCGTCGCATTGTCCGGCAGCGCCACCGCGCGGCTCGTCCAGCGCCCGGTCGCCTCGTCCCGGGTGAGCGCGACCAGCTTGCCGGAGACATTGTCCAGCATCTTCACCCACAGGATATGATCGGTATTCCCGACCTCCTCGATCGCCTGGCTGGCGCTGGGAGAGAGGACCAGCTCCGGCTTCGCCTCGCGGCCCGCCATGATGTCCGCCAGCGCATAGTCGACCAGCGAGCCGGCGGGGATGTCGCCCAGCGCCTGGTTGAGGAACACGATCATGCGCCCACCGATGACGGCGCGGAAATCGGCGGTCTGCGGCATCGGCGTGCGCACCAGCCGCCCGTCCGGCAGGCGCAGCGACGTGATGCCGGTATAGAAATCGATGCCGCGATTGACGAACACATGGCGCGTGTCGCCATCCATCACCGAGAAGGGCTGCATGCTCACATCGCCCGCCTCGCCGGCCGCGACCTGCGTCGCCGCCGCCAGCGACGTGCCCCGGCGCCATTGTTTGAGGATGCGCGGATAGCCCGATGCCGTCATCGTGCCCTCGCCGAAATCGGTGCCGACCAGCAGCGTGTCCGCATCGATCCAGGCGACATTGCTCTTGGCCTCGGGAATGACGAAGCCGCCCTCCACGAAGCGCCCGGTCCCCATGTCCCACTCGCGCACCACATCGGCATCGGTGCCGCCCGGCGAGAGCGAGACGAGGCAGCGCTTATAGTCCGGCGCAAGGCAGTTCGCGCCGTGCCACACCCAGCTCTTGCCCTCCGCCTTGCCGAGCGCGTCCACGTCGATCAGCGTCGTCCATTCCGGGCGGCCGGCCAGATAGGCGTCGAGCGGGCTGGCCCGCCAGATACCGCGCGGATGGGTCGCATCGCGCCACAGATTGATGACGCGCTCGCCCATCACCTGATCGGGCGTGGCGATCTGCGCCTCATCGTCCAGGATCGCCCGTGCCCGCGCGCGATCCTCCTCGAAGCCGGGCATGGCGCGCAGGATGCGGTCCGTCTCGCCATTCCACTGCTCGACCTGCGCGATGGCGCGCGGCCCCTCGATATCCTCCAGCCAGAGCCAGGGATCATCGCCCTCCCCCGCGCCCTGCGCATGGATGGCGGACCCGGTCGCGACGATCGCGGCAGCGGCGAGCACGGAGCGCGCGACTCCGGCGGGAAGCATCTTCATCATCGCCATGGACTAACCGGCCATGCCGCCCGCATCAACCATGGCGCCGCCTGCTCAGGCGCGCGCGCCCAGATCGCCCTTGCCGACCGTGCCGCTCGCCATCTCCAGCATCCGGTCCAGGCTCTTGCGCGCGGCGAGGCGCAGGTCCTCGTCCATCTCGATGCGCGGCTGCAGGTCCCGCAGCGATATATAGAGCTTTTCCAGCGTGTTGAGGGCCATGTAAGGACAGATATTGCAGCTGCAATTGCCGTCCGCGCCCGGCGCGCCGATGAAAGTCTTCTCCGGCACGGCAAGCTGCATCTGGTGGATGATATGCGGCTCGGTGGCGACGATCAGCGTGTCACCGGCCATGTCCCTGGCATATTTGAGGATGCCGCTGGTCGAGCCGACATAATCTGCATGGTCCACGATGGAAGGCGGACATTCCGGATGCGCGGCGACCGGCGCGTCGGGATATTGCGCCTTGAGCTTGAGCAGCTCGGTCTCGCTGAAGCTCTCATGCACGATGCACACCCCCGGCCAGAGCAGCATCTCGCGGCCCAGCTTGCGCTGGAGATAGCCGCCCAGATGCTTGTCCGGGCCGAAGATGATCTTCTGCTCGGGCGGAATCTGCTGGAGGATCTGCTCCGCCGAGGAACTGGTGACGATGATGTCCGAGAGCGCCTTCACCTCGGCCGAGCAATTGATGTAGCTGAGCGCGATATGATCGGGATGCGCCTCGCGGAAGGCCTTGAACTGGGCCGGCGGGCAGCTGTCCTCCAGCGAGCAGCCGGCGTCCATGTCCGGCAGCACCACGATCTTCTCGGGGCTGAGAATCTTGGCCGTCTCCGCCATGAACCGCACGCCGCAAAAGGCGATCACGTCCGCATCGGTCTCCGCCGCCTTGCGCGAGAGTTCGAGGCTGTCACCGACGAAGTCCGCCAGATCCTGGATCTGCGGCTTCTGGTAATAATGCGCCAGGATGACCGCGTTGCGCTCCTTGCGCAGCCGGTTGATCTCGGCGAGCAGGTCCAGCCCAGCCAGGCTCCCGCCAATACCGCCGCGTGCATCCATGGTCGATTCTCCCGCATGTGTCAGGCGGGACATGGCTATGAACGGCCCGCGGATCAACCTCCATGCGGCATCAGGGGAAATGAGCGCGCATCTCCGCAGCCGCCCCCGGCGTGCCCGCCATGACGCCCCGGACGATCTCGAGGCCGGCAGGGCTGTAGGCGATGGCGTCCGCCAGCAACTGGCTGCCGGCGAGCGCGGCGAACCCCCACAGCCATGCCCCGTGCACGCGCCCCGTCCGGCGCCTGTCCGCAATGATGCCGATCAGCATGAAAAGCCCGGGCGTGACGACGGCGGCGATCCACCAGACCCATGGAATGAGCAGCGGCATCGGCAGCAGCCGGCCGAAGCCGGGCCCGGTCAGCGTCGCCATGGCGCAACACATCAGGCGACGATGCCAGTCGCTGCGCCGGCGCAGCATGATCGCGGCCGTGGCTATGCCGGCGAACGCGACGATGCCCAGAATATTGCCGAACAGGAATTCATTGGCATCGAAGAAGGGCGGACCGCCCGAGGCGCGCAGGGAATGGACGGTCAACGCCGTGCCGAGCCCGACCATCAGCGGCAGGAACAGCAGCGCGAGCCAGCCCAGGCGCCGGTGCAGCGCGACAGAGCCCGTCACCACCAGCAGATTCTGCGCGACATAGAGCGCCACCCACCCGAAGAAGACGAAGGCGTGGACATGGAACAGCAGCGGGACCGAGAAGCTCGACCGACCCATTGCGAGATTGACGGAGAAGCCGGCGACGATGACGCCGGCCATGGCCAGCGCCATATACAGGAAGAACCCGCGTTCGCGCTCCAGCGCCGGCCTTTGACCCGATGCGATCGTCGCCATGTCGCCCGCTCCCCCGCCGCGGCGGACATGGGGTGCAGCCAAACAGGCCGGCCGTCAATTGCACTGTTCGCAGGCTTGCGGGCGCTCGCGGAGTCAGTTCGCCCGTGCCCAGAGGACGTCCCGGGAAACCACCAGACCGCGCCGCTCCAGATCGATCAGATGCGCCAGCACCGAGCGGCCGGCCGCGCCTTCGAGCCGCGGATCGAGGCCCACATACATGGCCGCGACCATCGCGGGGATCGCCGAGGCGCCCTCGCGCTCCAGGAAGCGCAATATCTGTCCCTCCCGCATCCGGCGATGGCCGAGCATGCCGCGCACGAAGCGGCGCGGCTGCTCGATCGGGTCGCCATGGGCGGGGTAATAGATGGCGTCCTCCCGCGCGAGCAGCCGTTCGAGCGAGCGCAGATAGTCGGTCATGTCGCCATCGGGCGGGGAGACCACGCTGGTCGACCAGCCCATGACATGATCGCCGCTGAACAGCGCCCGCTCCTCCTCCAGCACGAAGCACAGATGATTGGAGGTGTGGCCGGGCGTGGCCAGCGCGGTCAGCGTCCAGTCCGCCCCGCTGAGTTGCTCGCCATCCTGCAGGATGCGGTCGGGCGCATAGTCGCGGTCGAACGACGCATCGGCGCGCGGCCCGTCATCGTCGAGCGCCAGCGGCGCGCAGCCGATGATCGGCGCGCCGGTCCGCGCGGCCAGCAGGGGCGCGGCGGGGCTATGATCGCGGTGGGTGTGCGTGCACAGGATCGCGCGGACCGGCCGATCGCCGATCGCGCCCAGCAGCGCATCGAGATGCGGCGGCTCCGCCGGGCCGGGATCGATCACCGCCAGATCGGCCTCGCCGACCAGATAGGTCTGCGTGCCCTGATAGGTGAACGGCGATGGATTGGGCGCCAGCACGCGCCGCACGAGCGGCGACAGGCGCATGGCGAGCCCGGTGTCGGGCGCAAGGCGGGGAGCAGGCTGGGCCATGCTCCCCATGTGTCACCCCGCGACCCGAATGCAAGGCGCTCCTTCAGTATTTCCAGCCGGGCGGGTCCGGTTGACGATGGCCGCTCAGTCCGGCGCGCGCCGCAGGTCGGCGATCTGGCGATCCAGATCGGTCATGACCCGGCCCCGCATCCGTTCCGAGATCGCCTGCGTGCGGGCGATGTCCGCGCGCGCCTGCTGGAGCCCGCGCACGGTCTCCGCGCGCGCATGGCGAGCGACATTGCGGTTGCAGATCGTCACGCTGATCTTCTGCCTTATGCGCCCGCCGACGCTGAGGCTTTCCTCCCGCGTCTCGACCGGCTCGCGCTGGCCGGCGCAGTTCCGCCCCTCCGTCACCTCCACGACCGGCACCATCGCCTCGATCTCCGCGGCCGTGGGGATGCGCGCCATCGCGGTATCCATGCGCAAGTCGCGCGCCGCGATCCTCATCCGACCGGCACCGACCGGCGGCACCGGCGGCGTTGGCGGCACGGGCGGCGAGACGGCAACCGGCGGTGCGGGTGGCGCGGGCGGCACGGCAAGCCCGCCGGCATGATCCTCATGCGTCGCCGGACGGGCCGCATCGGCATCCTGGGGTACCGCGCCGACCGCGGCCAGAGCGGGGGCGGCCGGAGGCGAAGGGCGCATGGCCTGCTGGCGAGGGATCGGCAGGGCCTCGCTCACCTTCGCCCCGACCTGGGCGGCCATGCCTTCTCCGGACGCCGTGAGCGCGAGCCCGGAGAGGACGACCATGCCGGCAAGGGCGAGCCCTGCGAGGCGGCGTGGCGCGCTGGGGCTCTGCCTGGACAACATGGTCAGTCTCCGTTTCAGACGATCGACGGTGGTGAGATGGCAGATGGCCGAGAATTCGCGGCCGCTGGCGCATTTGACGAGGGCGCGGCCATAGGCCTGCCCAAGGCCGCGATCGCGGATGGCGCCGATGACATCGGCATCGCAGGCCATCTCCTGGTCCGCGCGGAAGGCGCGGTGGGCGAGCCAGGCCACCGGATTGCACCAGTGCAGCGCGAGCATGGCCAGCGCGAATGCATTGGCGAGCAGATCCCCGCGCCGGTGATGGGCAATCTCATGCGCGAGCGCCATGGCATGCTCCTCGACATCGAAGCGGGCATGGGCGTCATGCGGGAAGATGATGAAGCGGCGCGCGAGACCGAACGCCATCGGCCCCTTCACGCGCGGGCTCGCCATCAGCCTGATGCCGCGCGCCGGCGAGCGGCGGGGGCGCGCACCCTCCAGCACATGACGGCAGAAGCGCCGGTAGCTGACCACCTGCCAGAGCGCAAAGGCCAGCGCGCCGGCCAGCCACAGCCCGGCCAGCACGAGCGGCCAGGCCATCGTCGCGACGTCGCCCGGCCCGGCGCCGACCATGGTCGCGCCGCCATCGAGCGGGACCATGCGCGCCCGGACGATCTGGGAAAGCATGCCGGGGGCGTGCGCGACCTCCGCCAGCGGGGAGGCTTGCGGCACGAGCGCGCCGAGCGGTGGCATCACCATGCGCAGCATCGGCAGCAGCCAGAGCGCATAGGCCACCTTGGCGCCGAACATCCGCCGCACGGGTTCGCGGATCGCCAGCACCAGCAGCATGAGCGCGGTGGTGACGATGAGCGTTTCGACGAGCCAGGCGATCATGACCGGATCGCCTTCAGCAGAGCCTCGATCTCGGCAATGTCCTTGTCGGACAGTTGCTGCGTCTCGGCGAGATGCGCGACCAGCGGCGTCACCTTGCCGCCGAACAGCCGGTCGACCAGCCGGCGCGATTCATGGGCGACATAGGCCTCGCGTTCGACCAGCGGGCGATACAGATAGCGCCGCCCGTCCGCCTCATGCGCGACGACCGATTTCGCGACCAGGCGCGAGAGCAGTGTCTTGACGGTCTGCAGGCTCCAGTCGCGCTCCTGCTCGAGCGCCTCGCTCACATCGGTGGCGGTCAATGGCGCGCGCTCCCAGAGCACCTCCATCACGGCATGTTCGGCATCGCTGATGCGTCCGGCCATGGCTGCGTCCTCCTCCCGGACTCGACGGATTACATATGTAGATTAGACTACAGATGTAATCAATAGAATCGCGAAGCTGCACCGTGGATGAACGGGGGTCCTGCTTCAGGAGGTGAAGATCGGGGTCGTGCCCATGCCATTGCCTGCACGCGGATATTCAGGCGGCAATCATGCGCCCCTGAATTCCGGATTCCCATCTTCGCGTTGGAATTGGGCATGGGCCCGCTGGAGGGCGCGCGAGGCGGATCACCTCGCCCGCCCCCTTTCGTTTCAGTTCGTGGCGATCACGCCTTCGTCAGTCAGCAGCTTCTGCAACTCGCCGGCCTCATACATCTCCATCATGATGTCCGATCCGCCCAGAAACTCGCCCTTCACATAGAGCTGGGGAATGGTCGGCCAGTCGGAGAAGCCCTTGATGCCCTGGCGGATTTCCTGATCCTGCAGCACGTCGACGCTCTCGAACGGCGCGCCCAGCCGCTCCAGGATCGCGACCGCCCGGCTGGAAAAGCCGCACTGCGGGAACAGCGGCGTGCCTTTCATGAACAGCACCACATCATGGCTGCTGACGATATCGCTGATGCGCGCGTGGACGGGGTCGGTCATGCTTGGTCTCCGGGGCAGCTCTGGTCGCGGCGCTTCGCCGCATGCTGGACAGGGTTCAGGTGGGAATGGCGGTGGTCAGTTGCAAGGCATGGAGCACGCCGCCCATCCGGCCGCCGAGCGCGGCATAGACGGCGCGCTGCTGCGCGATGCGGCTCATGCCCCGGAAGCTCTCGGAAATGACCGTGGCCGCATAATGATCGCCATCGCCGGCCAGATCGGTGATCTCCACCGTCGCGTCCGGGATGGCCGCCACGATCAGTGCCTCGATATCGGCCGCCGCCATCGCCATCGGTCGATCCTCAGCCCTGCTGCATGAACTGGCGGCGCGCCTCGGCCATCTTGTCGCTCAGCGCCTGGCGGATGCGCTGGTCATCCATGTCCACGCCGGCGGAAACCAGATCGCCGAGCAGCTTGCGCACGACATCCTCGTCGCCCGCCTCCTCGAAATCGGCCTGCACGACCGCCTTGGCATAGGCTTCGGTCTCCTCGCGGGTCAGGCCCATCAGCTCGGCCGCCCATTCGCCGACCAGCCGATTGCGCCGCGCGGTGACGCGGAAGACCAGCTCCTGATCCTTGGCGAACTTCGTCTCGAAGGCCTTTTCGCGATCGTCGAATCCACTCATGTCATGGTCTTTCACTGGAGAAGGGTTGAATTCCGCCCGACCATTAGGGCGAGCGAGGCGGGAAGGCAACGGACCGGACGCATGGGATGAAACAGAAGCCGAAACGGACAGTCGCGTGAGGCCGTCCCCCGCTCAAGCCGGCTCCCGATCACGCCCTGCGCCCGGCATCGCCCTCAGGCGGCGGCCGGCACCAGCCAGGGGCGGCGCTGCGCGTCCGTCTGCTCGAAGGCGCCGATCGCGTCCCTGCGCTCCAGCGTCAGGCCGATCTCGTCCAGCCCGCCGAGCAGGCAGGCCTTGCGGAACGGGTCGATCTCGAAGGTGAAGCGGTCCTGAAACGGCGTGGTGACGGTCTGGTGCTCCAGATCGATGCTGATCGGATCGGTCGCGGCGACCTCCAGCAGCCGGTCGATCGCCTCCTGCGGCAACACCACGGTGAGGATGCCGTTCTTGAAGGCATTACCCGAGAAAATGTCCGAGAAGCTCGGCGCGATCACCGCCCGCACGCCCATGTCCAGCAGCGCCCAGGCGGCGTGCTCGCGGCTCGATCCGCAGCCGAAATTGTCGCCCGCGATGATGATCGGCGCGCCGGCATAGCGCGGATCGTCGAACACATTGCCCGGCTCCTTGCGCAGCGCCTCGAAAGCGCCCTGCCCCAGGCCCTGACGGCTGATCGTCTTCAGCCATTCCGCCGGAATGATGATGTCCGTGTCGACATTCTTCATGCCGAAGGGATAGGCCTTGCCGTCGACCTGATGGACCGCTTCCATCCGCTCTCGCCTTTCGTCCTGAGGGAGCCCGTGCCGTGGCTCATGCCGGTGAACGCGTCAAGCCCGCGCCCCCGCACCGCAAGCATGCGGCGCACCCATGGGGCCATCGCCGCCCGCGCCGTCACGCCCGCAGGCGCGCCGTCACTCGGGCGTGACGATATCCCGCTTGTCCTGCGCGTTGCCGAGACCGACCGCCATGGCGGCGCTGCCGATTGCCCCCAGCACGAGGATCCAGAAGATCTTTTTCATTGCGACCCTTAACCTTGCTCGTTCCCCATTAAATCCCGAACATCGGCAAGTCGACCCTTAATTGCCGCGGCCGCGGCCATGACCGGCGAGACCAGATGCGTGCGCGCACCCTTGCCCTGCCGCCCCATGAAGTTGCGGTTGCTGGTGGAGGCGCAGCGCTCGCCGCTCGGCACGCGGTCCGGGTTCATGCCCAGGCACATGGAGCAGCCGGGCTCGCGCCACTCGAAACCGGCCTCGATGAAGATGCGGTCCAGCCCTTCCGCCTCGGCCTGGCGCTTGACCAGCCCCGAGCCCGGCACCACCAGCGCCTGCTTGATGCGGTCCGCCACATGCTTGCCGCGGACCACCGCCGCCGCAGCGCGCAGATCCTCGATGCGGCTGTTGGTGCAGCTGCCGATGAAGATATGCTCCACCGGCACATCCTCCATCCGCTGCCCGGCATGCAGGCCCATATAATCGAGCGAGCGCAGGGCCGCGTCGCGCTTGGAAGGGTCCTCGAAGCTGTCCGGGTCCGGCACCATGCCGGTGATCGACACCACATCCTCCGGGCTGGTGCCCCAAGTGACGTTGGGGGCGATCTCGGCCGCCTCCAGACGGAGATATTTGTCGAAGACCGCGCCGTCGTCCGTGACGAGCGTGCGCCACCAGTCGAGCGCGCGCTCCCATGCCTCGCCATGGGGCGCCATGGGCCGGCCCTGGAGATAGGCGAAGGTCTTCTCGTCCGGCGCGAACAGCCCCGAGCGGGCGCCGCCCTCGATGGCCATGTTGGCGACGGTCAGCCGGCCCTCGATGCTCATATCGCGGAAGGTGGAGCCGCGATATTCGATGACATGGCCGGTGCCGCCCGCCGTGCCGGTGCGGCCGATGATGGCGAGCACGACATCCTTGGGCGTCACGCCATAGCCGAGCGCACCCTCCACCTCGACCGAGAAGGTCCTCGAGCGCTTGAGCTGCAGCGTCTGCGTCGCCAGCACATGCTCCACCTCGCTGGTGCCGATGCCGAAGGCGAGCGCGCCCAGCGCGCCATGGGCGGCCGTGTGGCTGTCCCCGCAGACCAGGGTCGTGCCCGGCAGGGTGAAGCCCTGCTCCGGCCCGACGACATGGACGATGCCCTGCTCTGGCGCGACCGCGTCGAAATATTTGATGCCGAATTCCGGCGCATTGCGCTCCAGCGCCGCAAGCTGCTGCGCGCTCTGCGGGTCGACGATCGGGATGCGATGGCCCTGCGCGTCCACGCGCGGCGTGGTCGGCACATTATGATCCGGCACGGCGAGCGTGAGGTCGGGACGGCGCACCTTGCGACCGGCGAGGCGCAGGCCCTCAAAGGCCTGCGGGCTGGTCACTTCATGGACGAGGTGGCGGTCGATATAGATCAGGCTCGTGCCGTCGTCGCGCGTTTCGACGACATGCGCGTCCCAGATCTTCTCGTAGAGTGTGCGGGGCTTGGTCATGACGGGCGGTTCCTAGCGCTGCATCGCTGCGCGTGAAAGCTTTATATCGGGCGTTTCATGTCGGCATCAATGGTCCGTGACGCGCGCCAGTAATGAAAGGCCGCCCACAGGTAGAAGGCGGACATGGTCGCCATCGCCATGCCGAGCGCCACGCCGGGCGCGATCCCGCCGGCCGCATAGCGATCGCTCACCATGCCCAGGATGAGCGGGCCGAAGCCGCCGCCGACCAGCGTGTAGATCATGCTGGTGAAGGCCGTGCCCGTCGCCCGCATGCGCGCGCCCAGCATATTCTGGAAAACGCCCTGCGTCGGGCCGAGATAGGTATATTGAAACAGGCCGCACAGGCCGACCAGCGCGACGATGATCGCCGGCTCGTCACGCGTGATGGCGAAGGCATAGAGTGGCGCGGAAACGAGCAGCGTGATCGCCGGCACCAGCGCATAGCCGCCCCGGTTGCCGCGCCGGGCGAGCCGGTCCGTCAGCCAGCCCGCGCCGAGGATGGAGAGCGTCGAGGGCAGGCTCGCCACCAGCCCGGCGACGAGCCCCGCCTCCACGAGCGTGAAGCCGAACCGGCGCACCAGATAGGCCGCCAGGAAGGCGTTGAGGCCGAAGCCGACCATGGAGGCGATGGTCGAGCCGAGCAGCATGTTGCGCATCGTCGGCCAGCCCAGATAGCGCCCGATCACCGCGCCGATCGACGGCACCTCGGTGCTCGCCGCGGCCGCGTCCCGCCCGCCGCGCCTTGGCTCGGCGACGAACAGCGCCAGCAGCAGGGCGAGGAGGACGCCGGGCACCGCCGCGACCAGCAGCGCCGTGCGCCAGCCATAGATCTGCGCGATCAATGCGCCGCCGCTCGCGCCCAGAAAGGCGCCGATGGGCGGCGCGAGGTTGAGCACGGACATCATCGTCGCGCGTCGCTCGGGCGGGAAATAATCGGAGACGACCGAATAGGTGGAGGGCAGCCCCACCGCCTCGCCCACGCCCACGCCGATCCGCGCGAGCAGGAGCTGGACATAGGTTGCCGCAAGCCCGCAGGCGGCCGTGGCGATCGACCAGAGCACCGTGCCGATCGCGATGAACGAGAGGCGGCGCTTGCGCTCGGCCAGCCGCGCGATGACCAGCCCCAGCACCACGTTGAGCACCGCGAAGGCGAGCCCGTTGACGATGCCGAGCTGGGTGTCGTTGAGGCCGAACTCGAGCCGCAGCGGCTCGGCCAGCACATTCATGATGATGCGATCGACGAAACCGACGACACCGATCGATGTCAGCAGGATGAGCGCCAGATAGGGCCGCTCCTTGACCGTCGCAATCGCCATGCCTCTCCCCTTGTTGCGGACCGGCATCGATGCGTGACGCGGGCCGCAGCGGCCATGGCGGCTTGCGTTCCGTCCGGCAATCCCTCGAGGCAAGAAAATTCAGGCGGCCGGACGCAGCCCTTGGGCGGCCCCCTCACCCGCATCGGGCCAGGCCTCACGCCTGGGCATCCGCCAGTTCAGGAACACCGCCGGCAGGCGCAGCAGCATGATTTCGCGGTGGATGCGCAGGTCGACGAGCCGCTCGCGCCAGCGCGGCTGGCGGCGGCCGTTACGCGCCAGCCAGTCGCGATAGGGCATCCAGTGGCTCGGCTCGTCCCGCTCGATCACCCGGAAGATCTGGCGCAGCATGGCATTGCGCCGGACGAGGCGCGAGCGCAGCAATATCTCCACCTGCTTCATGCCGCGCCGCTCGGTGAGCATGATGACGCGGCACAGCGTCTCGAACAGCGCGTCGCTCGCCACCACCGCGCGCGTATCCAGCGCGTCTATGGAGCGGCCGAACATGATCTCGATGAAATGGTCGATATGCCCGCAGGTGCGGTCCACCGCGAGCGGCATTTGGCCCTGCTTCTCGAAATAGCGCTTGAACATGAGATAATGTTTGCGCTCGTCGGCACGGTGCTTCTCGACCGCCGCGATGAAGGCGGCATCGTCCGGGCAGCGCGCGCGCACCGCTTCCAGCACGCGGTCGAGGCTCGTATAGCCGCGATGCTCGTTATAGATGTAGATCGACGCCAGAACGTCGACATAGCGACGGGACAGTCCAGCGAACATTGCGCCAATATGCTGCCTCGATTGTGGCGGCACAATGGCGGGCCGGGGTGCGGCTCGCAAATATCGCGGGTGCGCCATGCCGCGCACGCCACCCCGGCCAAAGCCGCGATGACGTACCGTCAACCCGCACCGCCGGATGCGGCTATGCCGTCACGAGCGGCTCATATTTCGCCGTCGTCTTGGCCGCCACTTCCGCCTCACTCACGCCGGGCGCCAGTTCCACCAGGCGGAAAGGCGCGCCATGCTCGGCGCGCTGGAACACGCACAGATCGGTGACGATCATGTCGACTACGTCGCGCCCGGTCAGCGGCAGCGTGCAGGCCGGAATGAACTTGGGATCGCCATTCTTGGAGACATGCTCCATCACCACGATGATCTTCTTGACGCCGGCGACCAGATCCATGGCGCCGCCCATGCCCTTGATCATCTTGCCGGGGATCATCCAGTTGGCGATGTCGCCCGTCTCGCCCACTTCCATCGCGCCGAGGACGGCGAGATCGATATGGCCGCCGCGGATCATCGCGAAGCTGTCCGCCGAGGAGAAATAGACCGTGCTCGGCAGTTCGCTGACCGTCTGCTTGCCGGCGTTGATGAGGTCCGGGTCCACCTCGTCGTCATAGGGGAAGGGCCCGATGCCGAGCATGCCGTTCTCGGACTGGAGCGTCACTTCCACGCCGGCGGGAATATGGTTGGCGACCAGCGTGGGGATGCCGATGCCGAGATTGACGTAGAATCCGTCCTTGAGTTCCTTGGCGGCACGGGCGGCCATTTCATCGCGGGTCCAGGGCATGGTCACTCCTTCTCGGCGGGATCGACCCACCTTTTATCGACTGGAAACACATCGTCAAAGTCGCCGCGCAGCGCCGCGCCATAGACGGGATTGGGCAGCAGGAACCAGCCCCGGCCCCACATCGGCGCGGCCGTTTCCCCGGCCAGCGCGCGCCGGGCGGGCACCGACCGCTCGGCCATGAACAGGTCCGAGAAATCGCCGAGCTGGTCGCCGCCCATGGCGATCACGCAATAGCGTGCGGCGATGGTCTCGCGCCGGCCGTCCTTGCCCGAGCCGCTCGCATCGTCGCCTTTCAGGAACAGGGTCTCGCCGTGCACCGCCGTGCCCAGCCCCGCCAGCCGCAAGGCCTCGGCCGTGGGCTGCGCATTGGCGGCCGCGCGATTGGTGTTGAAGATCACGTTCACGCCCATGCCCCGCAGCGCATCGACCATGGCAACCGCGCCCGGCACTGCGGCCACGCTCGCCGCGCCGGTGCGCTCGAACCGCTCCCAGGCCGAGGGATCATAGGGGCCGCTATGCCTTGCGTCGTGATACTCGAAGCCGAGATTGAGCAGGAGCGTCTCGTCCACGTCGAACACCGCCGCGAACGGCTTGTCCCCGCAGGGCACGAACTGCCGATTCGCCAGGTCCGATCCATGCGCCAGCACCACGCTCTGCGCCGGCCGGCTGCGCACCTGCGCGCGCACATAGTCGACCAGCCCGGCAAAAGCCTGTTGCGAGATCGCGGCGCCCTCGCCCGAACCGTATAGATATTGCATGCCCGCCGGCGGCGTTGCCGGCGCGGCCGCCACCGGCGACGGCGCGGCTGCGGGCGCCGGCGCAGGCATGCGCGCAGCGCAGCCCACCAGCGCCGTCACCGCCATCAGCGCGCCGCACAGCGCGAGGCGCCTGCCCATGGTCAGGCCGCCTCGCGCGGCCGGGTCGTGCGGAATTCGATCTTCTTCTCGTAAGGCGCGCCCACGATCAGCCGCTTCACATAGATGCCAGGCAGGTGGATGCCGTCCGGATCGAGGCTGCCCGTCGGCACCACTTCCTCGACCTCGGCGACGCAGATCTTGCCCGCCGTCGCCATCGGCTGATTGAAGTTGCGGGCGGTCTTGCGGAAGATGAGATTGCCGGCCTCATCGGCCTTCCAGCCCTTGATGATGCACAGGTCCGCATAGATGCCGCGCTCGAGCACATATTCCTGCCCGTCGAACATCCTGGTTTCCTTGCCGTCGGCAACCAGCGTGCCCACGCCGGTCTTGGTGTAGAAGCCCGGGACGCCCGCGCCGCCAGCGCGGCAGCGCTCGGCCAGCGTGCCCTGGGGGCAGAACTCCACCTCCAGCTCGCCGGCGAGATATTGCCGCTCGAACTCCTTGTTCTCGCCGACATAGGAGGAGATCATCTTGCCGACCTGCCGCGTGCGCAGCAGCTTGCCCAGCCCCTCATTGTCGATGCCGGCATTGTTGGAGGCGATGGTCAGGTTCTTGACGCCCGACTCGCGAATCGCGTCGATCAGCCGCTCGGGGATGCCGCAAAGGCCGAATCCGCCGGCGCAAATGGTCATGCCGTCGAAGAGCAGGCCATCAAGCGCGTTCGTGGCATCGGGATAGAGTTTCTTCATGCGCGACTCTCCTGGGCAGACACAAGAACCGGTCCTGCGCTGGCCATAAGGGCCCGATGACCTGCGGTCAAATCCATGAAGACCGTTGAAAATCTAAGCTTTCCGATCGCCACGCTCCGCGATCGGGCAAGAAAAAGCAGGCCATCCGCTGAACGGATGGCCTGCCCTATCCGGCTCGTGCCCATGCTTGCCGGCCGGACAAGCGATATGGCTGGCTCAGACCTTGTCGCCGAGCGCGCCCTTGACCGAGCCGGCGACCTTCTGCGCCTTGCCCTTCAGAGCCTGCGCTTCCGCCTCGGCCTTCAGCTTCGGATTGTCGGTCGCGTCCGCCACGGCGCCTTTGACCTTGGCGGCGGTCTCGTTGGCGATGCCCTTGGCCTTGTCGGTGAATTCACCCATGTGTGTCTCCATTGGAATAGTCCGGCCAGCCCGTCTGGCCGCTCCAATATCTCAACGAAGCAGGCCCCGCGAGGTTCCGTGAACCATGGCCCGGCAGCCGCCAAGCCGTCGCTCACGCGATGGGTCGAGGCCGGTCTGCGGCGCGGCGCGGGGCCCCGCGGCCTCGCGGGCAGGCGATGGCTTCAGATCAGGCCGGCCAGCGGACTGGAGGGATCGGCATACATGCGCCGCCCCATACGGCCGGCGAGATACGCCATGCGCCCGGCCTCGACCGCCGCCTTCATCGCGCCGGCCATCAGGATCGGCTCGCGCGCCTCGGCGATCGCCGTGTTCATCAGCACGCCAGTGCAGCCCAGCTCCATCGCCACGGCGGCGTCCGACGCGGTGCCCACGCCGGCATCCACCAGCACGGGCAGGCTCGTGCCCTCAACGATCAGGCGGATCGTGACCTTGTTCTGGAGGCCCAGGCCCGATCCGATCGGCGCGCCCAGCGGCATGATGGCGACCGCGCCCGCATCCTCGAGCTGCTTCGCCGCGATGGGATCGTCCACGCAATAGACCATCGGCTTGAAGCCTTCCCGGGCCAGCGTCTCGGTCGCGCGGATCGTCTCGATCATGTTGGGGTAGAGCGTGCGCGCCTCGCCCAGCACTTCCAGCTTCACCAGCTCCCAGCCGCCCGCCTCGCGCGCCAGGCGCAGGGTGCGGATGGCGTCCTCGGCCGTGAAGCAGCCGGCGGTGTTGGGCAGATAGGTGACTTTGCGCGGATCGATGAAATCGGTCAGCATCGGCGCCTTGGGGTCCGATACATTGACCCGCCGCACCGCCACGGTGACGATTTCCGCGCCGGCCGCTTCCACCGCCGCCGCATTCTGCGCGAAGTCCTTATATTTGCCGGTGCCCACGATCAGGCGCGAGCGGAAGGTCTGCCCCGCGACGCTCCAGCTATCCTCATCGGACGCCCGCGCGCCATCGCCCCCGCCGACGAAATGCACGATCTCCAGCTCGTCGCCATCCTCGACGACCACCGTATCCAGCGCCGCGCGCGGCACCACTTCGAGATTGCGTTCCACCGCCAGCTTGGCCGGCACCAGTCCAAGCTCCCCGGCCAGCCCCGCGATGGTCAATCCCGCGCGGACCCGGCGGTGCTCGCCATTGACATGGATGCTAATCGTCCCGTCCACACTCATGGACCCATTCACCTTTCGCTTTGAGAGGAGCGTTCGCCGCCATATAGGGAGGCGTCATCAAGGCTCGCAACCCAAAGGACAGGACGGCCGATGGCAACGCTACGAAAAATCTACGTGCTCAATGGTCCCAATCTCAACCTGCTCGGCATCCGCGAGCCGGAAATCTACGGCTATGACACGCTCGACGACATCGCCGCGCGCATGGAGGACGAGGCCCGGCGCGCCAATGTCGAGATCGATTTCCGCCAGTCCAATCATGAGGGGCATCTCATCGACTGGCTGCACGAGGCCAATGGTGAGGATGCGCAGGCCGTCATCCTCAATGCCGGCGCGCTCACCCACACCTCGGTGGCGCTCTATGACGCGATCAAGGCCATCACGGTGCCGGTGATCGAAGTGCATCTCTCCAACCCGGCGACGCGCGAGGCCTTCCGCCATCACAGCTATGTCGGCATGGCCGCAAAGGGCACGATCGCCGGTTTCGGCCCGCTTTCCTACATGCTGGCGCTGGAAGGCGCACTGGAAATGGACTGAGCGGGCGGCGGAACTGTTGCCTTATCGGACGAAGCGCAATAGGCCCCTGCCCATTCACAAGACAAACGGGTTTCAAGGATAACCGATGGCCGACAAGACCAATGGCAATGGCGACGATCGCGCGATGCAAGTGGATGTGGCGCTTGTGCGCGAACTCGCCGAACTGCTCGACGCCACCAATCTCTCCGAGATCGAGGTCGAGGATGGCGAGCGCAAGATACGCGTGAAGCGCAGGATCGGCGGATCGAACGAAGGCGTGATCGTGCAGCATGTGCCCGCCGCCGCCCCGCCCGCGCCGGCAGCGGCTCCCGCCCCGGTCGCACTGCCCGCCGCGAACGATCCCAACGCGATCAGGTCGCCGATGGTGGGCACCTGCTATCTCTCGCCCGAGCCGGGCGCCGCGCAGTTCGTCAAGGTGGGCGAGAGCGTCCAGGCCGGCCAGACCCTCGTCATCATCGAGGCGATGAAGGTCATGAACCCGATCACCGCGCCGTCCGCCGGCACGGTCAGGGCGGTCCTCGTCGAAAATGGTCAGCCGGTCGAATATGACCAGCCGCTGATCGTGGTCGACTGAGGGACGCCCCGGCCATGAGCATCGAGAAGCTGCTGATCGCCAATCGCGGCGAGATCGCGCTGCGCATCCACCGCGCCTGTCACGAAATGGGCATCAAGACCGTTGCCGTGCACTCCACGGCGGATGCGGACGCCATGCATGTGCGCCTCGCCGACGAGGCGATCTGCATCGGCCCGCCGGCCGCGAAGGACAGCTATCTCAACATCCCCGCGATCATCTCCGCCGCGGAAATCTCCGGCGCGGACGCCATCCATCCGGGCTATGGCTTCCTCTCGGAGAATGCCCGCTTCGCCGAGATCGTCGAGGCGCATGACATTATCTTCGTCGGCCCCAAGCCGGAGCATATCCGCATCATGGGCGACAAGGTGGAGGCCAAGCGCACCGCCGGCGCGCTCGGCCTGCCGCTGGTGCCGGGCTCGGATGGCGCGATCGAGGATGTCGAGGCCGCCAAGGCGCGTGCCGGCCAGGTCGGCTACCCCGTGCTCGTCAAGGCCGCCTCGGGCGGCGGCGGGCGCGGCATGAAAGTGGTGCCGGACGAGAGCCAGTTCGAGACGATCATGTCCCAGGCCCGCAGCGAGGCGAAGGCGGCGTTCGGCGACGACACCGTCTATATGGAGAAATATCTCGGCAATCCGCGCCATATCGAGTTCCAGATCTTCGGCGACGGCAAGGGAAACGCCATCCATCTGGGCGAGCGCGACTGCTCGCTCCAGCGCCGCCACCAGAAAGTGCTGGAGGAAGCCCCCTCGCCCGTCATCTCATCGGCCGAGCGCGCCCGCATGGGCAATCTGGTCGCCAAGGCGATGGCGGACATGGGCTATCGCGGCGCCGGCACGATCGAGTTCCTCTACGAGGACGGCGAGTTCTACTTCATCGAGATGAACACGCGCATCCAGGTCGAGCATCCGGTGACCGAGCTCATCACCGGCGTCGACCTCGTGCGCGAGCAGATCCGCATCGCGGACGGCCTGCCGCTCTCGGTGACGCAGGACGAGCTGGTCTTCTCCGGCCACGCCATCGAATGCCGCATCAACGCGGAAGATCCCGAGACGTTCATGCCCTCGCCCGGCCGCGTGACCAGCTATCATGTCCCCGGCGGCATGCATGTCCGCGTCGATAGCGCGCTCTATCAGGGCTATCAGGTGCCGCCCTATTACGACTCGATGATCGGCAAGCTGATCGTCTACGGCCGCACCCGCGAAGGCTGCCTGATGCGCCTCAAGCGCGCGCTCGAGGAATATGTGATCGAGGGCATGAAGACGACCATTCCCCTCCACCAGCGCCTGATCGCCGACCCCGACGTGCAGAATGGCGACTATTCGATCAAATGGCTCGAAGAGTGGCTGGAGCGGCAGCAGGCCGGCAAGGGCGCCTGAACCAGAGCATCGGAAGCGGGCAGCGCGATCCGGATTTCACGCTGCCCGCTCCAATCAGCCCGAGAGGGAGCTTTGCCATGGAACGGCCCGTGGACGCGCCGGAGGCATTCCAGTCAGCGTGGAACGCGCATGACATGGCTGCATTTCGCGCGCTCTTCCATGACGACGCAACCTTCGTGAACCGGTTCGGCCATTATGTGCGCGGTGTCGGGGCGATCATCGACCTCCACCGCCCGATCCATGCGACGATCTATCGCGACTCCACGCTCGCGAATGAACTGATCGACACTGTCGCCATCGGCGATGCAGCGGCGATCATCCATTTCTGGAGCCGCCTGAGCGCCGGGCCGGCGCACCCGGCCGGACCGCACGACGTCGATACCCTCATCCTCGCCGTGCTGACCCGGACGGACGCAGGCTGGCGGATTCAGGCTCTGGAGAACGTCACATTGACCGACCCCCGGAGCGGCAAGATCGTTCTGAGAAAATCCGGTATGGCCCCGCGCGCCAACCTCTGACACTGTGCCGCCGGATTAATACACGGGGACTCGACCGATGCGCAACCTGCTTGCTCTATCCGTTCTGCTCGCCACCGCGGCGCCGGCGCTGGCGCAGATCCAGACGCCCGAGCGGCCCGTCACGGACCCGCACGCGCTGGTCTCGCCGGACAATCCCAACGCGCAGCCCGTGCCGCTCGACGATATCGGCGTCACCCGTGCGCTCTACGATGCGATCTGGAGCGCGGACGGCTCGCAGATGTTCGTGGCCACCAACATCACCGGGCGCGTCAATATCTGGCGGATGCAGGCGGACGGGAGCTGGCCGGTCCAGATGACCCAGTCCGACGATGCGCAATCCGGCCTGGCGGTCTCGCGGGACGGCAAGTGGCTGTATTTCACGCAGGATCAGGGCGGCAATGAATATCCGGACATCTATCGCGTGCCGACCAGCGGCGGCGCGGTCGAGAATCTGACCAACACGCCGGACCGGCGCGAGGACACGCTGCTCGTCGGCCCGCAGGGCGGCCTCGTCGCCATCTCGACCAAGCTCAAGTCCGAGGGGCAGACCAATCTCGCCGTCATGGACGCCGATGGCGCCGTGCGCATGCTCACGGCAGAGCGCGATCCGCAGTTCAACTGGCAGGCGGCCGCCTGGATCGATGACGGCCGGGCAATCATCGCCAATCGCGTCAATGTCGGCGGCACGGTCGGCGAGGTCTGGCGGATCGATGTCGCCAGCGGACGGGCGACCAGATTGCTCGGCAGGGCGAACACGCTCTACCTCGCGACCGGCGCCACGCCGGACGGCAAGCGGCTCGCCATCACCACCGATCAGGATAGCGGGCAGTCGCATGCCGGCCTCTATGCGGTCGACGGCAAGAGCTGGCGCTGGCTGGCCGTCACGCCCTGGGAGCAGTCCAGCGATCTCATCACGCCCGATGGCCGCACGATGATCGTGCGCACCAACGACGATGGCCGCTCGACCCTCGCCCGTGTCGACCTCGCCACCATGGCGCAGACCGATCTCGCGCTGGACCCAGGCCGCAACACCACGCTCGGCCTGCAATCCACCGCGCCGGACGGGCACCGGATGCTCGTCGCCCATTCCGGCGCGGATTCCCCGGCGGCGGCCTATGTCTATGATCTGGCGACCAACAGCGCCTCGCTGGCCGTGCCGCTCGCCATGGCCAGCCTCTCGCCGGACATGCTGCCCAAGTCCACGATCGTGACCTTCCCGAGCTTCGACGGCACGCTCATCAGTGCCATCGTCACCATGCCGTTCAATCTGCGGCGGGACGGCTCCAACCCGGCGATCGTCGCGCCCCATGGCGGACCGACCGGGCAGAGCGAGGACGGGTTCAGCCGCTATGCCACCGCCTTCGCGACGCGCGGCTATGTGGTCATCCAGCCCAATTTCCGCGGCTCGACCGGCTATGGCCGCGCCTTCATGGAAGCCAACCGCATGGATCTGGGCGGCGGCGACCTCAAGGACGTGATCGCGGCCAAGACCTTCCTCGTCGCGTCCGGCTATGTCGATGCGGGCAAGGTCGGCATCTGGGGCGGCTCCTATGGCGGCTTCATGACGCTGATGGCGATCGGCCGCACGCCAGACGAGTTCGCCGCCGCCGTGCAATGGTATGGCATCATCAACTGGCGCACCATGTATCGGGACCAGGACGAGCTGCTGCGGGCCTATCAGCGCAGCCTGCTGGGCACGCCGGAGAGCAATCCGGATGTCTATGACGCCTCCTCGCCGCTCACCTACATGGCCGCGGCCAAGGCGCCGCTGCTCTCGCTGCAGGGCGAGAACGACATCCGGGTGCCGCGCGGGCAGGCGCAGGAAGTGAACGACCTGCTCAAGGCCAAGGGCAATGTGGTGGAGACGATCTTCTACCCGGACGAGGGCCATGGCTTCCAGAAGCGCGAGCATCAGCTCGACGCGCTGCGCCGCACGATCGGCTGGTTCGACACCTATCTCAAGGGCGCGCCCCCGGCCGCGCCCGCCCCGCAATGACGAGGATGCGATGAAAGCCACCATCTACCACAATCCACGCTGCTCCAAATCCCGCGAGACACTGGCGATCCTCAACGAGACGCCGGGCCTGGACGTCGAGATCGTGGAGTATCTCAAGACCCCGCCCAGCCGCGCGACGCTGGCGGCCCTTTACGATCGCGCCGGGATGACCGCGCGCGAAGGCCTGCGCAAGGCGGAGGACGGCGCCAGGGCGCTCGCCGACGCCAGCGACGACGCCATCCTCGATGCGATGGCCGCCGATCCCATCCTGATCGAGCGGCCGCTGGTCGCGACGGAGAAAGGGGTGCGGCTGGGCCGTCCTCCCGAGCAGGTGCGCGAGATTCTCTGAACGATCGGGGTTGCCGGGCGCGCGATCATCTGGTCTCTGGCTGGTTGATAAACGCAACTGGAGTGGATGATGGCGGGACCAAACGCGGCCGAGGCGGACCCACGCGCAATGCTGGTCCGGCACATGGACGGCTTCCTCAACGCGCTGGCCGCGCATGACCGGCGGCGCGCGGCGTTCGCGGCGGACCTGCGCTACACCGAGAATGGCCAGCATCTCCCGCCTGGCGAGGGCGCCTGGGCGACGGTGGACCGGCTGGGCGGCTATCGGCATGATTTCGTGGATGTCGAGAGCGGCAATATCGCCACCATGGCGACGATCGTCGAAGGCGCGACCCGTTCCATCCTCGTCGCCCGGCTGGCGGTCGCGGACGGCTTCATCCGCGAGATCGAGACCATCGTCGCCCGGCCGGACGTCATGCGCGAGGGCGGGCTGATGGCGCAGGGGGCCCAGCGCCTCGATGCGGCCGGCGCGGCGGACGCCGGCTGGTTCGCGCCGATCCCGGAGGCCGAGCGGATGAGCCGCGACGACCTGCGCCGCATCGCCAACATGTATTTCGCCGGACTGGAGAAGAATGACGGCAAGGGCGACTATCCCTTCGCGGACGATTGCATCCGTATCGAGAACGGCTTCCACACCACCGGCCAGACGGAACCGCCGCCCGGCGCATCATCGCCCGCGCCGGCCGCGCACGGCCCGGACGAAGCACGTGCCGATGGATCGCCCTACACGCACAACTTCATGGCGATGAGCGCGAAGCAGCAGTTCGAGACCGGCTATTTCGCCTTTGTCGACCGCATCCGCCATCGCCGCTTCCCGATCATCGATCCGGAACTGGGCGTGGTCTTCGCCTTCGGCTTCTTCGACCATAGCGGCACGGTGCGCAGCTACACGCTGGCCGACGGGCGGACGATCCCCGGCAATCTGGATCGCCCCTTCACCTGGCAGATCGGCGAGGCCTTCCGCATCGAGAACGGCCTCATGACCCGCATCGAGGCCGTGATGACGCCCTGCCCCTACGGCATGCCGCCGGGCTGGCCGATGCGGGACGGGGATATCCTCTAAGCCGAAAACCGGTTCCCACTTTTGGCGCGACGCTCAGCGGCTGAAGGTATCCGCGAAGGTCTCGCGCAGCACAGTCTTCTGCACCTTGCCCATGGCGTTCTTCGGCAATTGCGCCATGAACATGATCCGGCGGGGCTGCTTGAAGCGCGCCAGCCGGTCCGCCAGCGCATCGAGGATCGCGCCCTCGTCCGCAAAACCGGCGTCGCGCGGGACGACCGCCGCGACCACCCCTTCGCCAAGGTCCGGATGCGGCACGCCGACGACGGCGGACTCGCGCAACTGCGGCAGTTCGTCCAGCGCGGCTTCGACCTCGGCCGGGTAGATATTATAGCCGCCGGCGATGATGAGGTCCTTCGCGCGGCCGACGATGGAGACATAGCCGCGCCCGTCGATGAAGCCGAGATCGCCGGAGATGAAATAGCCGTTGCGAAACTCCTCGGCGGTCTTTTCCGGCTTGCGCCAATAGCCCCGGAACACATTTGGTCCGGCGATCTGGATCACGCCCACCTCGCCCTGCGGAAGCGGCGCGCCGGTCTCCGGGTCGGCGATTCGAATGTCGACACCCGGCAGTGGCTGGCCGACCGTGCCGGCGATCCGGTCTCCTTCATAGGGGTTGGAGGTGTTCATGTTGGTCTCGGTCATGCCGTAGCGTTCGAGGATCGCATGGCCGGTCCGCGCCTCGAATTCGCGATGGATCTCGGCGGAAAGCGGCGCGGAGCCGGAGATGAACAGCCGCAACGGCCCCGCCAGCGCCCGGTCGAAGCCCGGCTCGGCGAGCAGGCGGATGTAGAAGGTGGGCACGCCCATCATCACCGTGGCGCGCGGCAGGGCCGCCATGACCGCATCCGCATCGAACTTCGCCTGGAAGAGCATCGCCGCGCCCGCCGCCAGCGTCACATTGGTCGCCACGAACAGGCCGTGGGTGTGGAAGATCGGCAGCGCGTGCAGCAGCACATCCTCGCCGGTGAAGCGCCAGTGATCGTGCAGGGCCAGCGCGTTGGAGGCGAGATTGCCATGGCTCAGCATCGCCCCCTTGGAGCGGCCGGTGGTGCCGGAGGTGTAGAGAATGGCGGCCAGATCGTCATCCTCGCGCGGCGCCGTGGTCCAAGCGCCCGTCATCCGCGCCGCCAGCGCGGGCAAGCTGCCCTCGCCGCCCTCGCCGAGCGTCTCCACCTTCAGGCCCGCCGCCAGCGCCGCCACCGCATCCCGGCGCGCGGGATCGCTGACGAACAGCGCCGGCTCGGCATCCTCGATGAAATAGCCGAGTTCCCCGGCCGTATAGGCGGTGTTGAGCGGCACGAAGACCGCCCCGGCGCGCAGGCTCGCCAGATACAGCATCAGCATCTCGATGCTCTTGGGGGTCTGGACCATCACCCGGTCCCCCGGCCGCACGCCGCACGCATCCAGCGCCACGGCATAGCGCGCCGAGCCGGCGACCATATCGCCATAGGTGACGCACGTGCCGTCCTCCAGCCAGGCGAACGGGCGGGCATGGTCCGCCGGGAAGCGTGCCGAGAGCGTATCGAACAGATTGGGCATGGGGTCGGTCAGCTCCTCTTCTCTCGCCGGATCGTCCCGGTCCTTGCGCCGTGCGGGCGGTCCGTGCGCCGGCGTCAATCCGCCGCGATATGCCGGTCGATCAGCAGCGCGCCAACACATATCGCCACGGTCAGGACGAGCAGCACCGTGAAATAGGGCCAGCTCTGGTCGCCGGCCATGCTGAGCAGCACCCCGCCGGTCAGCCCCGTGACGACGCCGCCGGTGCGCCCGACCATCAGGCCGATGCCGATCCCGGTCGAGCGGACCTGCTCGGAATAGCCGAGCGCCAGCAGCGCATAGCCGGTCGCGATGGCCGTGCTGACGAAGATGCCGACGCCCGCCACGCTGGCCATCACCGTCCAGTAGACGAGCGGACCGGGCGGCGCGACGGCACCCAGCAGCGTGACGGTGAGCAGCGCCAGGCTCGCCGCCGTCAGCGCGCTGGCGCCGAGCGCGACGCGGCGCGACCCGTGGCGGTGGATGAGCAGGCCGGTGACGAGCGCGGCCATCATCGCGAAGAGATTGAAGGAGAAGCTCGCCTGCAAGGCCTGATCGAGCGGGAATTTCGCCATGGTCAGGAAGGTGGGCGACCAGGAGATGAAGGAATAGGCGATGAACTGGGCCGAGAAGAACAACAGCCATCCGCCCAGCGTCAGCCGCCGATAATGGCGAGCGAACATGCTCTCGCCGGGCGCCGCTGGAGGATCGACGGCCCCGGCCCCTGCCGATGCGGGATCGGGTGCGTCTAGGTCCGTCACGCCGGCCACGCGCCGCGCCAGTTTCGCCGCCCGCGCCGTCTCGCCGCGCCCGGCCAGATAGGCGGCCGATTCCGGCAGGGCGAGCAGGACCAGAAGCGCGACCGCCAGCGTCAGCAGGCCGCACAGCACGAAACAGCCGCGCCAGCCCAGCATGGGCAGCAGCAGTTGCAGCGCGAGCGACCCCACCATGCCGCCGAACGGCGTGCCGACCGACAGGAACGCCACCGCCTTGGCCTGCGCGCGGCGGGGCAGCCACTCGGCGACGAGCGCGATGGAGGATGGCGCCGCCGCGCCGAAGCCGAGGCCGCTGACGAAGCGGATCGCAGTCATCTGCGGGATGGAATTGGCGAAGGCCGCGCCGATCGTGGCGAGGCCGAAGAGGAAGGCGGAGATGGTCAGCACCCGCTTGCGGCCGAACCTGTCGCCCAGCCAGCCCCCCGCCCCGGCGCCCAGCGAGAGGCCGAACAGGGAGGCCGCCAGCGCGGGCCCGAAGGCCGCCCGCTCCACCTGCCATTCCTGGAGCACCACCGGCGTCACGAGGCCGAGCAGTTGGATGTCCAGCCCGTCGATCATGAGGATGAACTGCACGAGCATGACGATCCAGATCTGGCGCGCGCCGATCGGGCGCGTCTCCAGCCGCCGCGCGATCGCCGCGCTCATCATGTTGCCCGCCATATTGCGCCCCTCCGGTCTCTCCGGGACCGTTCTTACAGGCTGTCGCGCGCCTGACCAGCGCCGCGGCTCAGATCTCGACCTGGCTGCCCAGTTCGATCACCCGGTTGGTCGGCAGGCGGAAGAATTCCATCGCGCTTTCCGCGTTGCGCAGCATCCAGGCGAACAGCTTCTCGCGCCAGATGCGCATACCCGGCCGCGCGGAGGGCAGCAGCGTCTGGCGCGCGAGGAAGAAGCTCGTCTCCATCATCTTGAAGGGCAGGCCGCAGCCGCTCACGTCCGCAAGCGCGGCCGGCAGGTCCACCTCCTCGGTGAAGCCGTAATTGAAGATGAGGCGATAGAAGCCCCGGCCCAGATCCTCGATGTCGTAGCGCTTGGTGATGGCCACCACGGGCACGTCCGCCACCTTCACGGTCAGCAGCACCACGCGCTCGTGCAGCACCTTGTTGTGCTTGAGATTGTGCAGCAGCGCGTGAGGCACCCCCTCCGGGCTGGCCGTGAGGAAGATGGCCGTGCCCGGCACCCGCACCGCGCTGTTGGACGCCGAGGCGACGAACACCGGGATCGGCATCGCCGCTTCGCGCAGGCGGTCCATCATCAGCTTGCGCCCCTTCGCCCAGGTGGTGAGCAGGGTGAAGACAACCAGCCCGATCAGCAGCGGGAACCAGCCGCCATCCGGTATCTTGGTGAGATTGGCGGCGAAATAGGCGCCGTCGATCAGATAGAAGATCGAGAGCAGCGGGATGGAGATCCACGGCTTCCACCGCCACAGCTTGAACATCACCACGGTGAGCAGCGCATTGTCGATGAACATCGCGCCCGTCACCGCGATGCCATAGGCCGCGGTCAGGTTGGAGGAGGTCTGGAAGGTCAGCACCAGCAGGATGACCATCACCATCAGCCCCCAGTTGATGAGCGGGATGTAGATCTGGCCCGCCGTCGCGGCGCTGGTATGGGCGATGCGCAGGCGCGGCATGAAGCCGAGCTGGATCGCCTGCTGCGTGACCGAGAAGGCGCCGGTGATGACCGCCTGCGAGGCGATGATCGCCGCCATCGTCGCGATGCCGACCAGCGGCAGGCGGAACCAGTCCGGCGCGAGATTGTAGAAGGGGCTGTCGAGCGCGGGCAGGCCCTCGCGGATCAGCAGGCCGCCCTGCCCCATATAGTTGAGCGTCAGCGCCGGCAGGACGAACCACAGCCAGGAGATGCGGATCGGCTTGCGGCCGAAATGGCCCATATCGGCATAGAGCGCCTCCGCGCCCGTGACGGCGAGCACCACCGAGCCCAGCGCGAGGAAGGCCTGCACCGGCGTCAGGATGAAGAAATTGATGGCGTACCAGGGATTGATGGCCACCAGCACGCCGGGCGTCTTCACGATGCTCAGCACGCCGAGCACGGAGATGCTGAAGAAATAGAACATCATGATCGGGCCGAAGAGCATCGCCACGCGCCCCGTCCCCGCCCGCTGGATGGAGAACAGGAAGATCAGGATGGCGAGCGCCAGCGGAATCACCAGCCCGCCAAAGGCTGGATTAACCACGGCGAGGCCCTCGACGGCGCTGAGCACCGAGACGGCCGGCGTGATCATGCTGTCGCCATAGAAGAGCGCAGTCGCGAACACGCCGAGCAGCACGATGCCGGTCGACCAGCGATGGGATGGCACGCTGCGGCTGATGAGCGCCAGCAAGGCCAGCGAGCCGCCCTCGCCCTTGTTGTCCGCGCGCATGATGATGGTGACATATTTGACCGTCACCACCAGCATCATGGACCAGAACATAAGGCTGATCGCGCCGAGGATATGCGCCTCGTCCAGCGTCAGGATATGATGGCCGGCGAAGGTCTCGCGAAAGGCATAGAGCGGGCTGGTGCCGATATCGCCGAACACGACGCCGATCGCGCCGGCAGCGAGCTTCAGCGCACCCTCACGATGGTGGGAATGCCCTTGGTTCGCCGCTTCAGCGGGTTGGCCAGTGCTGCTCGCCTGGTCCGTTTCGGTCATGTTACCGGCTTGCCTGTGCCGCTGTCATAAAATGCGACTCCGTTGCCCGGGCCCCCGGGGAAACGCGCGGCGCCCCTAGCATCCCGCCTGGGGCCGTGCAATGGATCATCACGGCGCGCCGGTCCCGCCCTGGGGTGCGTTGCGCCGTGCGATCAATGCATCAAGCAGCTTATTGTTGCGCTCCAGCTCCGCGCGCAGCTCCGCACCCTCCGGCAAACGCGCGGCGAGCGCCGCCCAGCGGCTCCTCGCGCTCTCGAAATCGCCGGACTCCGCCAGTGCCAGCCCGTAGAAATAATTGGGCCCCGGCGCATCCGGCGCGATGGCGAGCGCCTGGCGGAACGCATAGGTCGCGGCCGGGGACAGCATGCCCTCGCCATGCGCGACCAGCGCATTGCCAAGGCCCACCCACAGATTGATGTCGCGCGGCGCCTCGCGCAGGCCGGAGAGCAGCACATTGGCGGCCGCCTGGCTGTCCCCATGCCGGGCGAGGCCATCGGACATGACCAGCCATTTGGCCGCGGGGCCGAACTGGTCGCCGATCGAGCGGCGCTTCTCGGCCAGCGCTTCATCGAAGCGCGGCCGCTCCCCGCCGGCCTTCACCGGTTTGCCGGGCAGGGCCGGGCTGCCTTGCCAGGCATAGCCGGCCAGCCCCAGCATCAGCGCCGTGCCGAGCGGTGCCAGCGCGCGCAGCGGCACGCGCGCCGCCAGCGCGATGCCGCCGGCGCAGGCCAGCGCGAGCAATATGGCGAGGATGAATCCGGTCATGCCGCGCCTCGCTTGCGGCGGATGCGGCGCAGGGCAATCGCCCCGCCCGCGCCGAGCAGCAGGATCGGCGCGCCCCAGAGCGGCCAGAGAATGGGATCGGCAGTGGGCTTGTAGCTGATCCAGTCGCCATAGCGCTCGATCAGCCAGCGCCGGATCGCTTCGGGGTCCTCGCCCCGCGCGATGCGCTCGCGAATCTCGGAGCGCAGGTCGGATGCCATGCTGGCATTGCTGTCCGCGATCGACTGGCTCTGGCAGGTCAGGCAGCGGATCGTCGCCATGAGCGCCTGCGCCCTGGCCTCCTTGGCGGGATCGTCGAGCTGGCGATCGGCATAGGGCGCGGGCGGCAGCGCGGTCTGGGCGGACGCACCGCCCGGCATGATGAGCACCAGCAGGATGGGCAGGAGCCGCCTCATGATTCGGCCTCCTTCAGCTTCTGCAGGATCGTATCGATATCCTGCGGGCCGATATAGCCGATATGCTGGTAGCGGATGATGCCCTTGCCATCGATCACGAAGGTTTCCGGCACGCCGGACGAGCCGAGATAGAATTGCAGCGTGCTGCGCGCGTCGAGGCCGATGCGCTGGAACGGATCGCCATGGCGCGCGAGGAAAGCGTCCACATCCGCCCGCGCATCCCGGATGGCGACGGCGTCGATCCGCGCGCCGCGCTGGGCGAGCACCGCAAGCTGCGGGGCCTCGGCCGCGCACGGCACGCACCAGCTCGCGAAGATGTTGAGCAGGCGCGGCTTGCCGTCCGCCAGCTCCCGCGTGGAGAGCGCCGGATTGGTCGAGGATGCGGCCGGCAGGTCGATGGCCGGCACCGGCTTCCCGATCATGCGGGACTGGATCACCGTTTCCGGCTGGCGATTGAGGCCCAGCGAGGCCACGATCAGGAAGATCAGATAGCCGCCAAGCGGTATCCACAGGAGCCAGGAGCGCTTCATGCCGCCACCGCCTGCGCGGGAGGCGCATGGCGCCGCCCGCGCCGCACGCGGCCCAGCAGCGCCAGCGCGCCGCCCAGCGCGATCAGCCCGCCACCATACCAGATCAGCGTCACGAACGGCTTCCACCACAGGCGCAGCTGCCAGCGCCCATCGGGCAGCTCATCGCCGAGCACGAGGTAGAGCTGCCCGTCCCAGCGGGTCATCTGCACCGATTCGGTGGTCGGCGTCGGCGGCTCGCTGAAGAAGCGCGCCTGCGGATGATAGGTGCCCAGCACCCGGCCATCGCGGCTCACCGTCATGCTGGCCTGCATCGCGGTCCAGTTCGGCCCGGCATGGGGCATCACATTGTCGAGCGATACAGTCATGCCGGCAATCTGGAAGCTGTCGCCGGGCCGGGCGGCGGCGAGCTTCTCGACCGAGAAGGCGCTTTCCGACGCCATGCCCGCCATGCTCACCGCGCAGCCGAAATGCGCGATCACCATGCCCCAGGTGAACAGCGGCGTGCGCAGCAGGTTGCGCTTCCACAGCGGCGCGAGGCTGGCCAGCGCCACCGCCGCCGAGACCGCCAGGCCGAGCGCGGAGAGCCAGCTCATCCGCCCATGCGCGAGCAGGACGACCGCGAGGAGGGTCAGCGCGCCCAGCCCATAGGCCGGCAGGCTGCGGCGCAGGGCCGTGCGCGCATCATCCTTGCGCCAGCGCAGCATGGGGCCGATCACCAGCACGACCATGAGCAGCAGCGCCAGCGGCCCCACCACGCTGTTGAAATAGGGCGGGCCGACCGAGACGCGCACGCCCATCATCTCGGTGAGCAGCGGATAGAGCGTGCCGATGAGCACGAGGCCGAGGATGACGCTCAGCATCAGGTTGTTCACGACCAGCCCCGCCTCGCGACTGACCGGATCGAACCGCGCGCCCTCGCTGATCGTGTGCGCCCGCACGGCGAACAGCGCCAGCGCCCCGCCGATATAGATGCCCAGCAGGATGAGGATGAAGCTGCCCCGCGTCGGATCGACCGCGAAGGCATGGACACTGGTGAGGATGCCCGAGCGCACCAGGAACGTGCCGACCATCGACATGGCGAAGGCGACCACCGCCAGCATGACCGTCCACGCCCGCAGCCCGCCCCGCGCGGCGAGCACGCTGGCGCTGTGGAACAGGGCCGTCGCCGCCAGCCAGGGCATGAGCGAGGCATTCTCGACCGGGTCCCAGAACCACCAGCCGCCCCAGCCCAGCTCATAATAGGCCCAGTAGGAGCCCGCCGTGATGCCCAGCGTGAGCAGCACCCATGCGCCCAGCACCCACGGCCGCACCGCCCTGGCGAAGCGCGCGTCGACCGAGCGGGTGAGCAGTGCGCCCACCGCGAAGGAGAAGGCGACCGACAGGCCGACATAGCCCAGATAGAGGGTAGGCGGATGGAAGGCGAGGCCGGGGTCCTGAAGCAGCGGATTGAGCCCCTGCCCGTCCGCGACCGGCGGATCGAGCCGCGCGAAGGGATTGGAGGCGAGCAGCAGGAAGGCATAGAAGCCCAGGCTGATCGCCGCCTGCGCGCCCAGCGTCGCGAAATGGGTGCGCTCGTCCAGGCTGCGCTCGAACAGCGCGACGGCGCCGCCGGCCAGGCTCATGACCGCCACCCAGAGCAGCATCGAGCCCTCATGATTGCCCCATGCGCCCGCGAATTTATAGATGAACGGCTTCATCGAATGGCTGTTCGCCGCGACGAGATAGACCGACATGTCCGAGCGCAGGAACAGCGCGATGAGCAGCGCCATGGCGAGGCAGGCGAGCAGCCCCTGCGCCACCGCGACCGGGCGCAGCAGCCGGCGCGCGTCGGGCGAACCCTTCGCCGCCGCGCTCCAGGCGAGCAGCAATTGCAGGCCGGCCAGAAGGGCGGCGAGCCACAGCGCGGTAAGACCGGTCTCGGCGATCATTGCGGCGCGGGCTCGACCTTGTGCGTCGTGGGATCATATTCGATCCCTTCCATCTCGCGGGGCATGTAGCGTTCGTCATGCTTGGCGAGGATGTTGGTCGCGCGGAAGGTGCCGTCCGGCTCGAATGCGCCTTCGGCCACCGCGCCGGAGCCTTCGCGGAACAGATCGGGCGAGATGCCGCTGAACGCCACCGGCATGCTTGCCTTGCCGTCCGTCAGGCGGAAGCGGATGGAGACGCCGTCCGCCTCGCGCCGCACGCTGCCGGCCTCCACCATGCCGCCCAGCCGCACGGCCCTACCAGGCTCGACCCGGGCCTCCTGCGCCTGGCTTGGCGTGTAGAAGAAAGCGACCTGCCCGCTCAGCGCCCAGAAGGCGAGCAGCACCGCGCCGATCATGGCGGCGAGCGCGAGCAGCACGAGGATGAGGCGCTGGTGCTTGCGCTTGATCGCGGATTGTCCTGCGGCGGTGGCCATCGCGTGTCTCTTCACTCTCGTCCGGTAAGTTCGGCGGCGCGCTTTTCCGCGCGGCGGGCCGACGACCATGCCCACAGGCTCGTCGCGATCGTCGCGGCGAAGGTGAGGCCATAGGCGGCGATGATGAAGGGCCAGTGATTCATGGGATCAACCCCTCGCCATGCGGCGCAAGCGCGCCTCGATACGGTTCTCGGCCAGCAGCGCGCGCATGCGCAGCAGCACGATGGCGACGAACCAGAGCGAGAAGCCGAGCACCGTCAGGCCCAGTTGCCACAGCATCGAGGGATCGATCTTGCTGCCGCTGAACGTGATGCTGCGCCCCTGATGCAGGCTGTTGAGCCATGTGACCGAGATATGGATCACCGGCAGGTTGAGCGCCCCGACCAGCGCGAAAATGGCCGTCACCTGACTGATCCCGCCCGCCTCGGCCCGCGCCGCGCTGGCCCGCGCGAGGGCGAGATAGCCCAGATAGAGGAACAGGAGCAGCAGCATGGAAACGAGCCGCGCATCCTCCCAGCGCCACCAGATGCCCCAGGTCGGCCGGCCCCAGATCGATCCGGTGGCCAGGCACACCGCCGTGAACACCGCGCCCGGCATCGCGACCGCGCGGCCGGCGATCGCCGCCAGCGGGTGCCGCCAGACCAGTTGCACGATCGCGGCGATGGTCATGCCCACCCAGGCGCCCATGCCGAGCCACGCGGCCGGCACATGGATGTACATGATGCGGAAGCTGTCGCCCTGCAGATAGTCGGCCGGCGCAATGAACAAGCCCGCCCAGCAGCCCACGAGAATCAGCGCAACGCCGCTCCAGAAGCACCAGGGCGTGAGCGGGACGGCGATGGCCAGGAACCGACGGGGATTCGCGAAGGCGTGCATCGCGCCCCTTTAGAGCCACTGATGGCCACTGGCCAGAGCATTGGTCGCCCCCGGTGCGAGAGCCGCGCGGGAAGCCGCCGGAACGTCCAAAAGCCCGCCGCGGCGCGGTTTACGGCGCATCAGGCATAATATTTTGTGACAATGGGGCGACAAAGGCGATCGGGCTTCCTATATGCCCGCTCGAAAGGAGTCGCCTCCAGCGGCGCCTCCCGTTGGCAATGAGTGTCGCGCATGCTGACCACCCACCCGTTCGATGATGACAAGCTGCGCGAGGAGTGCGGCATTTTCGGCATATATGGTGCCGAGGGTGCCTCCGCCATGACCGCGCTCGGCCTCCATGCCCTCCAGCATCGCGGCCAGGAAGCCGCGGGCATCACCAGTTGGGACGGCACGGAATTCCATACCCATCGCGCGATGGGCCATGTCGCCGGCAATTTCGACAATGACGAGACCATCCGCAAGCTCGGCGGCAATGTCGCATGCGGGCATGTCCGCTATTCGACGACCGGCGAGACTGCCCTGCGCAACGTGCAGCCGCTCTATGCCGAGCTTTCCTCGGGCGGTTTCGCCATCGCCCATAACGGCAACATCTCCAACGCGATGAACCTGCGCAAGCGGCTGGTGCGCGATGGCGCGATCTTCCAGTCCACCAGCGATACCGAGGTCATCATCCACCTCGTCGCCAGGTCGCGCTACCGCACGCTGCTCGATCGTTTCATCGATGCGCTCAAGCAGGTCGAGGGCGCCTATTCGCTGATCTGCCTGACGCGCGAAGGGCTCATCGCCTGCCGCGATCCGCTGGGCATCCGCCCGCTGGTCATGGGCCGGCTGGGCGATGCGATCCTCTTCGCATCCGAGACGGTCGCGTTCGACGTGGTCGGCGCCGAATATATCCGTGACGTGGAAGCAGGCGAACTGATCGTCGTGACGCAGGGCGGCGAGATGCGCTCGCATCGCCCGTTCGGCGATTCGCTGCGGCCGCGCCCCTGCATCTTCGAGCATGTCTATTTCGCCCGGCCGGATTCGTTCATGGACGGCAACAGCGTCTATGCGGTGCGCAAGTCGATCGGCGCGCAGCTCGCCATGGAGAGCCCGGCCGACGCGGATCTGGTGATCCCCGTGCCGGACAGCGGCGTGCCGGCCGCGATCGGCTATGCCCAGCAGTCCGGCCTGCCCTTCGAGCTCGGCATCATCCGCTCGCATTATGTGGGCCGCACCTTCATCCAGCCGGGCGACAAGGTCCGCCACCTCGGCGTCAAGCTCAAGCATAATGCCAACCGGGCGCTGATCGCCGGCAAGAGCATCGTGCTCATCGACGATTCGATCGTGCGCGGCACGACCAGCCTCAAGATCGTGCAGATGATGCGCGATGCCGGCGCGCGTGAAGTGCATATGCGCATCGCCAGCCCGCCCACGCGGCATAGCTGCTTCTACGGCGTCGACACGCCCGAGCGCGCCAAGCTGCTCGCCCACAAGATGGATGTCGTGCAGATGTGCGCCTATATCCATGCGGACAGCCTCGCCTTCGTATCCATCGACGGGCTGTATCGCGCTGTCGGCGAGCATCAGCGCAGCGAGGAAAGCCCGCAATATTGCGACGCCTGCTTTACCGGCGACTATCCGACGACGCTGACCGATTTCGACGACATCTCGGAAGTCGACCAGCTCGAGCTACTGAGCGAACGCGTCGCCTGATCCCATGACCGATACCACGCCATCGCAGCCGCTCGCCGGCCGCCTCGCCCTTGTCACCGGCGCCAGCCGCGGAATCGGCGCCGCCACCGCCATGGCGCTCGCCGCCGATGGCGCGCATGTGATCCTCGTCGCGCGCTCGGTGCCCGATCTGGAACTGATCGAGGACGCCATCCATGCCGCGGGCGGCAACGCCACGATCGCGCCGCTCGACCTGATCGAGGCGGAGAGCATCGGCCGGCTCGCCCAGGCGATCGGCGAGCGCTGGGGCGCGCTCGACATATTGGTGCTCAATGCCGCGACCCTCGGCACGCTGGCGGCCGTGCCGGCGATCGACACCAAGGAGTTCGCGCGGCAGCTCACGCTCAACATCGCCGCGCCCCAAGCCCTCATCGCCGCGTTCGATCCCATGCTGCGCGCCAGCGCGGACGCGCGGGTGATCGGCCTGACGACCGGCGTGGCCGCCGCGCCGCGCGCCTATTGGGGGGCCTATGGCGCCTCCAAGGCCGCGCTCGAAGTGCTGATCGCAGCCTATGGGCAGGAAGTGCGCAATGTAAGCGCCGTGCGCACCCACATCGTGGAGCCGGGCGCGACCCGCACGGCGATGCGCGCGCGGGCCTATCCCGGCGAGGACCCCGCGACGCTCAAGACGCCTGACGTGGTCGGCCGCGCGATCGCCGATCTGATCGCCAGCGACGCCCCGGACGGCGCCCGGATCGCCCTGCCCAAAGCGGGCTGACCCGGCCGGGACCGGCTCTTCACGGAGCCGTGCGGCCGATCGCTTCGAACGAAATGGCGAGCGCGCTGACGCGCCGCCCGTCAGCGCTGCCTATCCGTGGAAGAAATCATACACCGTCTGCGCCACGGCCGATGACACGCCGGGCGCGCGCTGCAAATCGTCCAGGCTGGCGTTGCGCACCGCGCGCGCGGTGCCGAAATGCATGAGCAGCGCCTTCTTGCGGGCGGGGCCGATGCCCGGCACCTCGTCCAGCGAACTCACCGTGATCGCCTTGCTGCGCTTCTGCCGATGCGCGCCGATCGCGAAGCGGTGGGCCTCGTCGCGCAGCCGCTGCACATAGAAAAGCACGGGATGATTGACCGGCAGGCTGATCTCCCGCCCGTCGAGCAGGTGGAAGACCTCCCTGCCCTCTCGGCCATGGTGCGGGCCCTTGGCGACGCCGACCATCGGCACATCCTCGATGCCCAGCTCCTCCAGCACCAGGCGCGCGGCGTTGAGCTGGCCACGGCCGCCATCGACCAGCACCAGATCGGGCCATTCGCCGGTCTCGCGCTCGGGGTCCTCCTCCTGCGCCCGGCCGAAGCGCCGCTCGAACATCTCGCGCATCATCGCGAAATCGTCGCCCGGCGCCGTCTCGGGCCGCTTGATGTTGAACTTGCGATAGGCGCTCTTGCGGAAGCCCTCCGGCCCCGCGACGATCATCCCGCCGAGCGCATGGCTGCCCTGGATATGGCTGTTGTCATACACTTCGATACGGTCCGGCGGTCCTTCGAGCGCGAACAGCTCGGCCAGATCGGCGAGGATCTTGCCCTGCGCGCTGCTCTCCGCCTGGCGCCGCTCCAGCGCCTCCACCGCATTGCGCTGCGCCTGCCGGATGAGCTTCATCCGCTCGCCGCGCCGGGGCACCTCGATGCGCACCTTGCGGCCGATCCGCTGGGCCAGCGCCTCGCCGAGCAGCAGCGTCTCGGCCGGCTCACGGTCGCACAGGATCAGCGGCGCGGGCGGCACATCCTCGTAGAATTGCGCCATGAACTGCATGAGCACTTCATCCTCGTCCACCTCGGCGGTGTGCACGGGGAAGAAGCTGCGATGCCCCCAATTCTGCCCGCCGCGAATGAAGAAGGCCTGGATGCACATGCCGCCGTTCCGGCTGGCCATCGCGAAGATGTCCGCATCGCCCAGCCCCTCGGCATTGACCGCCTGGCTGCCCTGGATGAAGGTCAGCGCCTTCAGCCGGTCGCGATAGACGGCGGCCATCTCATAATCCATCGCCTCGGCCGCGCGGGTCATGGCGTCGCCCAGCTTCTGCTGCACCTTGGTCGACTTGCCGCCGAGGAAATCCTGCGCGTCCTGCACCAGATCGGCATAGTCCGCCTCGCCGATCCGGCCGACGCACGGCGCGGCGCAGCGCTTGATCTGATAGAGCAGGCAGGGGCGCGAGCGATTGTTGAAGAAACTGTCCGAGCAGCTGCGCAGCAGGAACAGTTTCTGAAGCGCGTTCAGCGTCTTGCGCACCTCACCCGCGCCGGCGAACGGGCCATAATATTGCCCCTTGATCCGCCGCGCGCCGCGATGGAGCTGCACGCGTGGGAAGGCATGATCCTCCCGCAGCAGGATGAAGGGGAAGCTCTTGTCGTCGCGCAGCAGCACATTATAGGGCGGCCGGAAGCGCTTGATGAGTTGCGCCTCCAGCAGCAGCGCCTCGGCCTCGCTCTGGGTGGTGACGATGGTCATCGAGCGGGTCTGCGAGACCATGCGCTGCAGGCGCTTGGAAAGCCGCTCGACCTGCGTGTAGTTCGTCACGCGATTCCGGAGCGCGCGCGCCTTGCCGACATAGAGCACGTCGCCGCGCGCATCCTGCATCCGGTAGACGCCGGGGCGGACGCCGAGCGTCTTCAGCGTCTCGCGGATCGCCGCGACGCCGGCCTCGATATCCGGCGCATCGCTGCCCCGCACCGCATAGGTCGCCTTGTCCTCATGGAATCGTTCCGGCGCATTGGGTGCGTGATGATCGATCGGGGGCTTGGGCACGGACATGACACCCCATGTAGAAACTCGCCGGGCAAGAGAAAAGCCGGGCGGGAGATCCCGGCCCGGCTTTCATCGGATCAGCGCAAGGCGATCCGTATCGGTTCAGTGCGCGAGCTTGCCGATCTGCTCGTCGACCAGCGTCTTGTCCGCCTTGGCCGTGTGCGCGTCGCGCAGCAGGGTCTCGGCGGCGGCCGTGGCAGCGGACGCGGCGCGGGCCCGCACGTCCGCGACGGCGGCACGCTCGGCAGCGCCGATCTTGTCCTCGGCCATCTTCTGGCGGCGGGTCACGAGCGCCTCGGCCTCGGCCTTGGCGGCCTCGATCAGATCGGCGGCTTCCTGCTCGGCGGCCACGCGCATCGCTTCGGCTTCCTTGCCCACCGCGACGATCTTCGCCTCATATTCGGCTTTCAGTGCCTCGGCTTCCTCGCGCAGCCGGGACGCTTCGTCCAGCTGGGCGCGGATCGCGGCGATCTTCCTGTCGAGAGCGCTGCCCATCGCGGCCGGCACTTTCTTCCAGACCAGGATCGCGATGAAGATCAGCATGGCGAGGCTGACCCACGCCGTGCCGTTCATGTAGAGCGCGGTCGGCTCCACGCCATGTTCGGTGGGGCCGCCATGGGCCTCGACTGCGGCATGGATGTCGCCGTCGAGCGACTGGACCTTGTCCGCCTGATCGAGATTGTGCGCCACCGCCTGCGAGGCGTTTTCGCCGGCCAACACGCCGATTTCGCTTTGGTTCGACATGTCAGATCACTGCCTTCACTGCCTTGAGCGCCGCGTCGGTCGAAACCTCCGCACCGGCGATCCGGCGTACGATGTCCGTCGCGGCTTCCGCTGCCACGGCCTCGATATCGCCGAGCGCCTTGACGCGGCTCGCCTCGATACGGGCCTCGGCACCGGCCAGCTTCTCGCCGATCGCGGCATCCACGTCGGCCAATTTCTGTTCGCGGTTGCGGCCGGCTTCGGCCTTGGCCGCGGCGAACCGGGCCTGCGAGGCCGCGCGTGCCTCATTTTCCTTCGCCCGCCAGTCCGCTTCCAGAGCATCGGCGGCAGCCGAATGCGCCTTGGCGGCGGCCAGATCGTCGGCGATCTTCTGGTCGCGTGCATCCACCGTCGACTGGACCTTGGGCACCATGCCAAGGCCAATGACGAAGAAGACGAACCCGAACGTCAGCAGGATCCAGAAGATCTGCGACGAATAGGTTGCGGCAAGCTGGGCTATCTGAGGCATGTCACCTGTCCATCCTGGCGGCCCGGCCGTGCATGTCGCAAGCCGGGACCGCCCACATTGTCAGATCGATGAAGCGATCAGGCAACGAAGATCAGGATCATCGAGACGACGAACGCCAGCAGACCGAGAAGCTCGGCGGCGGCGAAGCCGATGAACAGACGGCCCTGCTGACCATCGGCGGCACCCGGATTGCGCAGCGCGCTCTCGAGGAACGAGCCGAACACGTTGCCCACGCCGAGCGCGGCCATACCGGCGCCGATCGCGGCGAGACCAGCACCGATCAGCTTTGCGGCTTCTGCGTCCATGTCATTTAACTCCTTCTTAGAACAAGATATTCAGTTGGTCGAAAACGTGTCGAAATCTCAGTGCAGATTGACCGCGTCATTGATGTAGAGCGCGGTCAGCAGCGCGAAGACATAGGCCTGGATGACGGCGACGAGCAGCTCCAGCGCGCTGATGCCGATCATCAGGGCGAAGCTGGACAGGCCGACCGTGAGGCCGAAACCGGCACCGGCATTGGTGCTGTTGATGACGAAGCCGGCGAGCACCTTGAGCAGCACGTGCCCGGCGGTCATGGCGACGAACAGTCGCAGGCCGAGGCTGAACGGACGCACGAGGAACGACACCAGCTCGATCACGAAGATGAACGGGATCATCGGCACCGGCGTGCCGTGCGGCACGAACAGCGAGAAGAAATGGAACCCATGCTTCCAGAAGCCGACGATCAGCACGATGGAGAAGCTCATGATGGCGAGCACGCCGGTCGCGGTGAAGTGGCTGGTGAAAGTGAAGGGATGCAGGCCGATCACGCCCAGCGGCAGCATGCCGAGGATGTTGGCGAACAGGATGAACATGAACAGCGAGAAGACATAGGGCACGAACTTCTTGCCCGCCGGGCCCACATTGGCCGCGAGCAGATTGTCGATGAAGCCCGTCATCGTCTCGACCGCCATCTGCCAGCGACCCGGCACCAGCTTGCGCTGCATGCCGAAGAGCACGAAGGCCCACAGCGCCACCGCGGCGATCACCATCCACAGCGCGCTGTTGGTGAAGGCGATGTTGTACCCGCCGATCGCCCAGTGATCGGTGCCGAACATCGGCTCGATCGCGAACTGGTGCATGGGGTCGATCTTACCGGATTGTGCCACGTGTCAGTCCCAGTTTGCAGCCTGCGATTATAACGAAAGCGCCCTATTTGCCAGGACGCTTGGTCGAAATCCTGATGATGTTCCTGAAGGCGACGATGATCCCCAAGAAGAGGAAAACCAGCAGGAGCCAGGGCGATGTGCCGATGAACCGGTCCAGGACCCATCCGATCAGCGCGCCACCGGCAAGACCACCGACCAGTTCCGCGAGCACCCGGTTGCCCAGACGATAATTCTCGTCCGTAGCGCCAACCTGGCTTGTTCCGGTCCTGACCTGCTCGACCGCTTCGGCCCGCTTCAGCCGCTCTTCGAGAGAACGGATGCGCGCATCTTCGGCAATCGGGTCCTGCCCGGGTTCGGTTTCAGACATTCTGGAACTCCTGCCCTCGCGCGATTGTTCGTCGCGAGGTCCGATGCTCCATGACGTGCCTGAGCCGCCCCCGTCAAGGCGCGGCCCGTGTAGAAAGCGAAGCCCGCCAAGTCAACAGCGGCGCGCGGACGCCCTATATAGGCGCGAAATCCGCGATTCGAATGCCGTCCTGACTTCGAATCGGGTCGATTTCAGTTTCCGGCGGTCGCGCAATAGTCCGGCAGGCTGATCGCGCCGGCGCCTTTCACCTGCCAGTCGCCCGTGCCGATGCGGTAGATCTGGCCCTGCGAGACGCGGCCCGCCAGCGTCTGGCACCCGGTCACCGCCGCCATGTCCTGCACGGTGACGCCGCGCCGGCCGGCCAGATCGGTATAGGCCGCGCGCCGCCGGATGTTCAGCGCGTCGACCGCCTGACGAATATCCGCGCTCACGCTGCCCTTGATGCCGAGATAGCCGTCCGCCTGCTCGCCCACCTGGCCGGCGGCCTTGGCGGCGCTGACGACGGCGTCCTGCGCATGGGCGGGTGCCGCGCCGAGGGCGGCGAAGGTCGCGACGGCGGCGAGCGGGGCGAATATCCTGATGATGGGTGTCATTGCGGGAAAAGCTCCGGATTATTGTCGATAAGGTCCTTGGCGTCCTGCTGGAGCCGCACGACCACTTCCTGCTGAATCTTCACGTTGAGGTTGATCTCGATGGGCTTTTCCGGGGCACGCACCTGGATGCAACCGCCTGCCATCATGGCGAGCGAGAGCCCCAGCGTCCCCTGTCCAAGCCGTGTCCATTGCCTCATTCCTGGTCCCCTTCTGTATCATTCTCGCTGTCGGAGGGCTGAACGGCAAGCCCGCTTCCATCCTTCGGCGCATATTGGTCGCCGAGATTGCTGCGGATGAGCAGGCTCGGATCGGTGAGGCCGGCGGCGGTGTTGATAAGCCCCCGGAACGGCGCCTCGATGCGCACGTTGAAAATGAACGGCAGGCCCAGGAACGGCCGCGCGATGAAGCTCTTGCGGGCCTCCTCGGTGCCCTGGTTGATGCCGTTGACCGAGACGCGGGTGACGAACTCGCCGTCCAGCGCGCCGTCAAGGAACACGACCAGGCAGCGATAGCGCAGATTCTTGAGCGCATCGAACGCCAGCTTGCCGAACATGTTCATCTCCGCATTGGAGACATCGCCCACATAGGAGAGATTGCCGGCCTGCCGCGTGGAATCGCACGGCACGCTGAGGCCCTGCGTTGTCGAGAGGATGCGCGCCGCGTCGCCCTGCTGGCGCGCGATCAGCACGCCGCCCTCGATGCGGCCGCCGCTCTGGTCGAAGATCATCGGCAGCAGGCCGTCGAACGTGCCGGTCGCCGAGATATTGTCCAGCTCCAGCGTGTTAATGAAGGCGCCGGCATCCAGCCCGACCACGCGGAAGGTGAGCGCGCGGGGCTTGCGCGAATCGAGATCGAGCGTCGCGGGCAGAAGTTCGAGCGTGCCGCCGGCGAAGGGCCATTGGCCGCTCTCGATCCGCGCCTGCTCGTTGGAAAGCAGCGCATAGCGGATCGCCCCGTCATTCACCTCAATGCCGGCATTGACGCTGCGCAGCGTGACGAGCTGGCCCGGCTCGGTGCGCATGCCGAGCAGATCGGCGAAGCGGATCGTGGTGGTGAGGCCCTGCACGGGACCGAAGGCGGCGGCCAGCGCCATGTCCCGCGTCGAGAACTGGCCGTCGCTCGTCACCTGCGTGCCGGTCCAGCGGATCTGGCCCACGCCCTCCACCACGCCCTCGACATTGGCGACCACGCCCAGGGCGAGCGGCGTCAGGTCGTCGGGCTGTATCGCATGGCCGAACCGCAGCCCGTCCACGGCGAAATCCGCCTTGCCGATACCGCTCGACAGATCGTGCCGGATGGTGACCGCGGCGACGCGGATGTCCCGCGCCGGATGCACGAGCTGGCCCGTCGCCTCGATGTGCCCGTCCGCCATGGTGAGATGCACGTCGCGTCCGGCGAGCGGATTGAAGCGCGGGTCGGGCGCCGTGTCGCTGACCCGCAGCGCGCCGTCGAGCGCCAGCCGCCCATCGGCGAAGGTCCAGCGGCCGGCGATATCGGTGAGATCGAGCGGCACCGTCCCGATGCGTCCGGCGCCCTCCGCGATCGTGCCGGCCAGTTGCCCCGATCCGGTGGCGCTGCCGCTCAGCGATCGCGCGGACAGGCGCACGGGGTCCGGCCCCTCGCCGATGCGGACATCGGCGTCCGCCAGCGCGAAGGTGCCGTTCTTCAGGGCATAATGCGCCCCGCTCGCCGCGATGACGAGCGGACTGTCGCCCGCCCGGCCGGTCAGCCGCACCGCGCCGAGGCGGAAATCACGCCGCTCCATGCCGCACAATTGGAGCGTCGCCGGGTCGAGCGCCATGCTCGACATGCGCAGCGAGCGCCAGCGGACCGGCACGCAATCGCCAACCAGGCTGACGGCGCCATCCGCGCCGACATGCGCGTCGAGCGGCACCGAGAGGCCCTGCAGCGCACCATCGGGCAGCGGCCCGTCCAGCGTGACCGTCGTGCTCAGCCGGCTTGCGCCGTTCGCCGCGATGCTGAAGTTCACCGGGGTCAGCGCGAGACGCGCCGTCCCTTCCGCATAGGGCTGGAGCGTCGCGAGGCCGGTGATGCGCCCGCCGCTTTCCGTGGCGAGCGCGATGCGGCCCTCCGGCAACCCGCCGCCGGTAACGGCCAGTGTCCCGGCCACCTCGATGGCGCCGCCCGGCCATCTGGTGCGGACCGTGCTTCCGCGCATGGCCGCGATCCGGGCGCCGCTGTCGGACGTGAACTCCAACTGGTCGAGCGTCGCATTGCCATGCGTGCCGAGCAGGTTGACCGCGCCGCCGATCGTCGCGCGGTTGCCATTCTCGACCTGCCCGAGGGCGCGCACGAGCCGCGCGGCCAGAGGCTCCAGCGGGGTGCCCGCAGCCGCATCCGCCAGAGCGGAGAGATCGACGCCTTCGCCGGTGCGCGCATTGTCCACCGTCGCGACGCCGGTGATCGCCACGGCCCGGTCCCGCGCCTCGGGGCGCATCGCGAAATTGCCGCCGATCTTGGCGGCGTCGGTGGTGATGCCGTCGAGCCGCGTCGAAGCGGCGGAGAGCGACACGCTGCCGCGCAAATCCTCGCTGCTCCCCTTGAAGGTCAGCAGGCCCGCCAGCCGGTCGAATCGCCGATCCGCCTGATCGAGCGCGGGCGCCGCGAAGCTCGCCGCCCCGCTGATGTCGCTGAGCGCCAGATCGCTGCGGATATTGAAATCGAGCTTGGGGCTGGCGAGCGCCAGCGCCATGGCCGGGCAACGGACCGCACGCGTCATGACCGGCCCGTCGAGCACGATCCGCTCGTCCGTCGTGGTCATGCCGATCGGCGCGGAAAGGCCGTCCAGCGTGCAGTCCCCGGCCTTCAGGCCCGGCGCGGACGCGGTCAGCCGCCCCCTGAAGCCGGACGGCACATAGCCTTCCCCCGCCAGCGCCAGCGCCAGCGGGCCATAGGGCGTCGCGATCGCGGCACGCGCATCGTTCACCTGCACCACCCAGGCCGGCAGGCTCGCCGCGCCGGCGCCGCCTTCCATCAGCCTGTCGAGCTGGCCGAGCGACAGCCTGCCGTCCACCAGCCGCCCGCGCAGCCGCAAGCCGTCCGCGCGCAGCCGGGTGATTCGAGCGCCCGAGAACCCCAGGCCGATATCGACCTCCAGCAGGCGGACAGTCAGGTCCGGCGCGCGCGGATCGCCGATGACGAGATGTTCGAGCCGCTGTGTGCGCGGGCCGATGCGCGTGATCTCATAATGGCCCTCGATGCCATAGGCAGCCAGTTCCCGCGCGATGAAGCTATCGGCGATCGGCTTGCGCGCCAGCCACAATCCGCCGGCCGCCAGCGCGAGGACCAGCGCGCTCGCGCCGCCGATCCGCCGCGCCAGCCTGGCCCGGCGTCTGGGTGCCGGAGGGAATTCGTCCTGCTGTTCGGCATCTTCTGCCAACGGGATCGGCCGTCCTTCATTCACGCATGTCATTCCACTTGCCGCGGAAATGACCCGCGCCTAGCTCTAACGTTCATGAGCGAAGGCCGATCCCGGAGCAAGAGCCCACCGTCCGGCGAGGGCACCGATCATGGCGGGACGGGCCATCGCGCCCGCCTGCGCCAGCGCCTTGCCGATGGCGGACCCGATGCGCTGCTCGACCATGAACTGATCGAATATCTGCTCGCCCTCGCCATTCCCCGGCGGGACACCAAGCCGCTCGCCAAGGCGCTGCTCGCGCGATTCGGCGGCATCGGCGGCGTGCTGACGGCCGACTGGAGCGCGCTGCGCGGCGTGGACGGCCTGGGCGAGACCAGCATCGCCGCCCTCAAGATCGCGCAGGCCGCCGCGCTGCGCCTGCTCAAGAGCCAGGTCGCCGATCGGCCGGTGCTCTCAAGCTGGCAGGCGCTGCTCGACTATCTGCGCGCCGACATGGCCTTCCTGCCGGTCGAGCGCGTCCGCGTGCTGCATCTCAACAGCCGCAACATCCTGATCCAGGACGATCATATGGGCGACGGCACCATCGACCAGACCGCCATCTATGTGCGTGAGGTCGTCAAGCGCGCCATGGCGCTGGGCTCGGCCGGCCTCATCCTCGTCCACAACCACCCCAGCGGCGCGCCCGAGCCGAGCCGGCAGGACATCGCGATCACGCGCGACATCATCGAGGCCACGCGACCGCTGGGCGTGCTGGTCCACGATCATCTCGTCATCGGCGCCGAGGGGCATAGTTCGATGCGGGCGATGGGCCTCATCTAGCCGCGTCCGTGACGCCATCTTCAACGCACGCGATCAGGCGGCGAGAAAGCGCGACAGCTCTTCCCTGGAAATGCTCCGGTCGCTGTCCGTATCGGCCTGCGCGAAGGCGGACATCGCTTGCATATTCACTTCCTCGGGCGTGGCGTTTTGGCCGGATTCGGCCATTTTCTGCTGCGCCTTGGACGCGAACCAGGCTGCGAATTCCTTCTGGTCCAGTGCGCCCGACCGGTCCGTATCATAAGCGGCGAATTCATTGTCGACCGCCGTGCGATCCGATGCGGGCGGCGCGTTCCCGGCCGGCGGCGCAGCCTCCTGCGCAAGCGCCGCGCCGGAAAGGCCCAGCAGGGCGATGGTGGCAAAAACACGAATCATGGCGATCTCTCCATCGGATTATTCGGACTATCTCACCCCCTCGGACCAAGATCGGCCTTGCGCCCCGCCTTTCAAGCCATGGCGAAGCGGCCGGTCTCGCCCTGCCCGCGCGTCGCCTCGTCCCCGGACCGTTGCCGCCATCGGGTCAAGCAACCTGCGAGAACGCAGCCGCCCAACGAAAGAACCCGGAACGCGCCTTGCGTCCCGGGTTCCGGACTCTCGTTCGCGGGCAGCTGGTTCAGCCGCCGTTGAAGAACGTCACCAGATCATTCTTGTCCACCAGCTTGTCGGTGTCCTTGTCCGCCATCGCGAAGGCATTGGTGGCATAGGTGTCGACCTCGGCCTGCACGACCGGCTTGTTCTGGGCCTGCAGCTCCGCGAGCTTCAGCTTGGTGATCCACGCCTTGAACTCGGCCTCGGACAGCTTGCCGTCGCCATCGGTGTCCGCCTGCGGGAACTCCTGGTCGACGAACGCCACGACCTGCGGATTGGCGGCCGGCGCGGGCTGGGCCGCGGGCGCGGGCGCCGCATCGGCCGGGCCGGCGGCCTCGGGAGCCGGAGCGGCCGTTTCAGGCGCGGGCGTCATCGTATCGGCCGGCGCCGCTGCCTCCTGCGCGCCAGCAGCCTGGGCGATGATGAGAGACGTCGCGATCGCGACGCCGGAAGCGGCGATAGTCCTGAGCATGGTAAATCAACTCCTTACTGGTTTTCCGATGGAACGCCCCGCTAGCCGCGCGGTTGCTCCGATGTCCGTTCGCCTGAGACGAACCGAGCCGATCCGGATGCCGAACCGAGCTTTCGATCCATGGGATCCCCTGCGTCGATGCGGAGCGCAGCGGTCGATTGCCCGCACCCCCTCGCCCTGCTAGGGGCACCGCGACCCCCATATTCAGGATCAGGAACAACCGCCATGGTGCCTCGCTACGCCCGCCCCCAAATGACCGCGATCTGGGAGCCGGAAGCGCGTTTCCGCATCTGGTTCGAGATCGAGGCCCATGCCACCGATGCGCTGGCCGAGCTCGGCGTCGTGCCGCAGAGCGCGGCCAGGGCGCTGTGGGACTGGTGGGCGACCAATCCCGCCATCGACGTGCCCGCCATCGACGCGATCGAGGCCGTCACCAAGCATGACGTGATCGCCTTCCTCACCTGGGTCGCGCAGAATGTCGGGGACGATGCGCGCTTCATGCACCAGGGCATGACCAGCTCGGACGTGCTGGACACCTGCCTCAACGTGCAGCTCACCCGCGCGGCCGACCTGCTGCTGGACGATCTCGATGCGCTGCTCGCCGCGATCAAGCGCCGCGCCCATGAGCACAAGCTCACGCCCACCATTGGCCGCAGCCACGGCATCCACGCCGAGCCCGTGACCTTCGGCCTCAAGATGGCGGAGGCCTATGCCGAGTTCAGCCGCTGCAAGGCGCGCCTGATCGCCGCCCGCGCCGACATCGCCACCTGCGCCATCTCCGGCGCGGTCGGCACGTTCGCCAATATCGATCCGCGCGTGGAAGAGCATGTCGCGGCCAAGCTCGGCCTCGCCGTGGAGCCGGTCAGCACGCAGGTCATCCCGCGCGATCGCCATGCCATGTTCTTCTCGACGCTGGCGGTCATCGCCGGCTCGATCGAGCGGCTCGCGGTCGAGGTGCGCCATCTCCAGCGCACCGAAGTGCTGGAGGCGGAGGAATATTTCTCGCCCGGCCAGAAGGGCAGCTCGGCCATGCCGCACAAGCGCAACCCGGTGCTGACCGAGAATCTCACCGGCCTCGCCCGTATGGTCCGCGCCTATGCGCTGCCGGCGCTGGAGAATGTCGCGCTGTGGCATGAGCGGGACATTTCCCACTCCTCGGTCGAGCGCTTCATCGGCCCGGATGCGACCATCACGCTCGACTTCGCGCTGGCCCGCCTGACCGGCGTGATCGACAAGCTGCTCGTCTATCCCGAGCGGATGCTGAAGAACATGAACCGCATGGGCGGCCTCATCCACTCGCAGCGCGTGCTGCTCGCGCTCACCCAGGCCGGCGTCAGCCGCGAGGATTCCTATGCGATGGTCCAGCGCAACGCCATGAAGGTGTGGGAATCCGATGGCGCGCTCTCGCTGCTCGATCTGCTGAAGGCCGATCCGGGCGTCTCCGCGCATCTGGGCGGCGCCCAGCTCGAGGCCCTGTTCGACCTCGACTATCATCTCAAGCATGTCGACACCGTGTTCGCGCGCGTGTTCGGCGCGAGCGACTGACCGGTCCGGCCGCGCCCGCCCGCACCCCCTAGGCAATTCACGATCGTCCGCCTATGGTTGCCGCCGGGCAAAAAGCTGGGGATTGAACCATGCAGTTCTTGCGGACCGCCTTCTGGGTTGCGCTGGTGATCGTCATCATGGTCTTCAGCGTGACGAACTGGACCTCCGTCTCGATCAATCTGTGGGGCGGCAACCAGCTCATCACCAAATTGCCCATCGTGGTGATCGTGGCCTTCCTGGCCGGATCGCTGCCATTCTGGGCGCTGCACAAGGCGACCCGCTGGCGTTTGCGCCGCAAGCTGGACACCGCCGAGCGCGCGCTGGCCGCGGCCGTGCCGCCGGTCGGCATGACGACAAGCCCACCGGCGTTCGACACGCCTCCATCCGAAATATTGATAGCGCCGAGCCCCCGCGAACCATGACCAGCATGATCTACGTCGCCATCGATACGCCCAGCCTGGATCGCGCCACGGAGCTGGTCCAGCGCATCCGCAACCATGTCGGCGGCATCAAGCTGGGGCTCGAATTCTTCTGCGCCAACGGCCATCATGGCGTGCACGAGATCCGCAAGTTCGGCCTGCCCATCTTTCTCGACCTCAAGCTGCACGACATTCCCAACACCGTCGCCAAGGCGGTGCAGGCGCTGCATCCGCTGGAGCCGGCCGTCATCACCGTGCATGCCGCGGGCGGCCGCGCGATGATGGAGGACGCCAAGGCGGCGGCCGGCGTCAATACCAAGGTCGTCGCGGTGACGATGCTCACCAGTCTGGATCAGGCCGACCTCGATGAGACCGGCGTGACCGGCGACGCCCATGCCCATGTCGAGCGGCTGGCCCTGCTCGCCCGCGATGCGGGGCTGGACGGTATCGTCTGCTCCGGCGCGGAAGTTGCGCACGCACGCAGGATCTGGCCCTCGGGCTTTTTCGTCGTTCCCGGCCTGCGCCCTGCCGGCAGCCAGAAAGGCGACCAGAAGCGCGCCGTCACCCCGCGTGATGCGCTCGAGGCCGGCGCCTCCATGCTGGTCATCGGCCGCCCGATCACCCAGGCGAGCGAGCCGGACATCGCCGCGCGCGAGATCGGCGCGACCCTCTAGCCGCCCGGCATCCAGCCCGCGACTGCGGCGATGCAGCCCGGCCACAGCCGCCGGCGTTCATTTCGCACTTGCAGCAATCCCGCTTGATTTCGCGGGAGGGCACTGGCAATGGGCCCCTGCCCACTGGAAACGGCCTGCCGCCTCCATTATAACCCGACACCCACGTCCGATCGAAAGGTCAGGCCATGCGCATTCGTAAATATCCGCTCAGCGAGCTGGATGACATCCCCGGCACCACGGTGTTCACCGCCAAGCGGTCGCGCGAGGCCTATCATCTCCACAAATTCTGCATGTCCCTGATGGACGCCGTCAATCGCGACGCGTTCCGCGCTGACGAGCGCGCCTTCCTCGGCAAATTCCGCATGAGCGAAGAGCAGAAGCAGGCCGTGCTGGAGCGCGATTTCAACCGCCTGATCGACCTGGGCGGCAACATCTATTTTCTCGTCAAGCTGTCCAATACCGATGGCTGGAGCACCCAGAAGGCCGTAAGCTCGATGACCGACATGACCGCAGACGAATATGCAGCGATGATGCGCGCAGGCGGCCGCGCGGCGCAGGGCAATCGCTCCAAGCGGGACGGCAACTGAGATGGCCCGGATCACCGCCGGCGTCGCCACCAGCCACGTCCCCGCCATCGGCGCCGCCTTCGATCAGGGCCGCGCGGGCGATGCCGACTGGGCGCCCGTCTTCGCCGGCTATGACTGGGTGAAGCAGTGGGAGCTGGCCGAGAAGCCGGACGTCGTCATCCTGTGCTACAACGATCATGCCTCGGCGATGATGCTGGACGTGGTGCCGACCTTCGCGCTGGGCTGCGCGGAGGAGTTCGCGCCCGCCGACGAAGGCTGGGGCGCGCGCAAGGTCCCGACCGTCTACGGCCATATCGAGCTTGCCGCGCACATGGCCGAGCAGCTGGTGATCGACGAGTTCGACATGACGCTCATGAACCATATGGATGTCGACCATGGCTGCACCGTGCCGCTCAGCCTGATGTTCGGCCAGGTCGAGGAATGGCCGTGCAAGGTCATTCCGCTCGCCGTCAACGTCACGCAGTTCCCCACGCCCTCGGGCAATCGCTGCTGGATGTTGGGCGAGGCGATCCGCTATGCGGTGGAGACTTTCCCGGAGGATCTCAACGTGCAGATCTGGGGCACCGGCGGCATGAGCCACCAGTTGCAGGGCCCGCGCGCCGGCCTCATCAACGCCGAGTTCGACAATGCCTTCCTCGACCAGCTCGTCGACGAACCGCAGGCGCTGCGCGAGATCACGCGGCTCGAATATCTGCGCGAAGCCGGCACGGAAGGTATCGAGCTCATCATGTGGCTCATCATGCGCGCCGCGCTCGGCGACGAAGTGGAGCAACTGCACCGCTTCTATCATGTGCCCGCCTCGAACACCGCGGTCGGCCATCTCGTGCTGAGGCCGAAGGACGCGGACAGGGCGGCGCGGGCGGCATAGAGCGGCCCGCCTTTGCCTCAAGCGCCGCCCGTGCTGCCGCGCCGAAATGTTGCCGGAGGCCGTGCGGTTGCGGCTATGCCGTGCCGCTGGGCCCTGGGCTCCCGACTGCGCAGGCGCACGGGTCGCTCACCCACCCCTCCGATCAACCTCCACGCCGCCGTCCATGGGTCGGCGCATGGAAATCCGGCGCCTTGTCAGCCACCCACGCCAGAAACGTGGCAAGGCCGGCATGATCGCGCAGGGCCGCGGGATCGGCGCCGATGCGCTGCAACTGGCCATTGCTCAGATTGGCATGGATAGCGCGGTGGCAGATCGGATGGACCGCCACGCGCACGCGCCCGCCCCTGGCTTTCGGCACGGGATGATGCCATTCGATCCGCGCACCGAGCGGGCGCTCGCAAAACCAGCAGCGGGATGGATCGCTCATGCCGCAGCGCTCAGCGCGCCAGCTTTTCCGCGCGCCCGCGCCACGCCTCGGCCAGCACCGGCAAGCGCGCCAGCGCCGCGACTCCGGCCGGATCATGCCTGTGCCGGCCACCGACCAGCAGCTCGAAGACCCGCTGGATCGGCCAGTCCGGCAGGCTGCGCTCGACGAGTGCCATCGTCTGTCCGGCCTGCGCCTCCCCTTCCCGAATGACGCGCAGATAGAGGCCGCAGCGGCCGCTTTGGGTCGCGCGGGCCAGCACGTCCTTGCGGCCGAACCGGGCATTGAGCTTGAAGCAGGGCTGACGGCCATGGCTCACCTCGAGCAGGGCAGTGCCCAGGGCGAAGCGATCGCCCAGGCAGATATCGCGCTCGCTCGCGCCGCGCGTCGCCAGATTCTCGCCGAACGCGCCGGGCGCATCGAGCAGCGCATGATCGCCGATGGCGGCGCGCCACCAGGGATAATGATCCTGCGGCACCAGATGCACCGCCTTGTCGTGCCCGCCATGATGGAGCGGATCGGCCTGCGCGTCGCCCTCCAGGCCCAGCCAGCCGATCCGCACGGGCCCGGCGACCGGGCTCTTGCCCATCGCGCTCAGCACGCCGGGCGCCAGCAGCGCAGGCCGGCCGGTCAGCAGGGCATCGAGGCGCAGCATGAGCGGAGTCGTCATCACGCGAGCCATGCCATCGCCGCGCAGCCATGGCCAGCCGGACCGGAGCGGAGCGGAGCGGCATGCGCGCATCGCACCATCGACACATCAAGATATCGACTGCCCTTTGCCATGGCGCGCGCCGCCGCTATAGGGTCGCGATGGTCGCTTCCTCGCTCCGCATCGCCCTGTTCAGCGGAAACTATAATTATGTCCGCGATGGCGCCAATCAGGCGCTCAATCGGCTGATGGCCCACGCCCTGGACCAGGGCGCGCAGGTCCGCGTCTACTCGCCCACCACGGACAAGCCCGCCTTCAAGCCGACCGGCGACCTCGTCTCCGTGCCGAGCTGGAGCCTGCCGGGCGGACGCGGGGAATATCGCCTCGCCCGGGGACTTCCGGGCACGATCAAGGCCGATCTGGCCGGCTGGAAACCCAACATCGTCCATGTCTCCGCGCCGGACATATTGGGTCATCGCGCGCTGAGCTGGGCACGCCGGCAGGGGCTGCCCAGCATCGCCTCGCTGCACACCCGTTTCGAGACCTATCCGCGCTATTATGGCATCGGCTTCATCGAGCCCCTGCTCGTCGGCCTGCAGAAGCGCTTCTACAACCGGGCCGATCAGGTGATGGTGCCCAGCCCCAGCATGGCGAGCCTGCTGGAGCAATGGGGCGTACGCACGCCGATCGGCATCTGGTCGCGCGGCATCAATCACGAGCGGTTCAATCCCGCCCGGCGCGATCTGGCATGGCGGCGCGGCCTTGGCATCGGCGACGACGAGGTCGCGGTCGGCTTTCTCGGCCGGCTGGTGCTGGAGAAGGGCCTTGGCGTCTTCGCCGAGGTGATCGGCGCGCTCAAGGCGCGCGGCGTGCCGCATCGCGTGATGGTGATCGGCGAAGGCCCGGCGCGCGACTGGTTCGCCCAGAAAGTGCCCGAGGCCGTGTTCACCGGCTTCCAGGCGGGTGACGACCTTGCCCGCGCCGTGGCGGGACTGGACGTGTTCTTCATGCCCTCCGTCACCGAGACGTTCGGCAATGTCACGACCGAGGCGATGGCCGTGGGCGTGCCGGTCGTCGCCGCCCGCGCCACCGGATCGGTCGATCTGGTCGAGGATGGCGTGACCGGCTTCCTGGTCCCGCCGCAGGATGTGAGCGCCTATGCCGATGCCATCCAGCGGCTGATCGAGGACCCCGCGCTGCGGGCATCGGCCGGCAAGGCCGGTCATGCCCGCGTGCAGGGCTATGAGTGGGGCAATGTCAACGCCGCGATGATGGCGGCCTATGAGGCGCTGCTGGCGCGCGCGCGCTGACGAAGGCGGCTGAATTCAGCGCAGATCGCCCATCGACCCGGCGCGGCCGGCGAACCAGAGCTGGAAGAACAGAGCGTCCGGATCGCGCGACTGCGTCATAGGATAGTCGATGCGGCGGTCCAATGGCCCCGGCCGGGGCGCACGCGCCCGCCCATCATGTCGGCCCTCCACGCCGGGGGCATGACCATGCCGCGAACCAGCCTGTCACGCCATCCGGATCGTGGAGAGAGCCGCGCGGCTCAGGACCAGACGAAGGTGAGCGGCGCCTCGCGGAAAGCGAAGCGATCGAGGTGGCGGGCGACCGTGCTCTTGAGCGCCTCGAGATGCTCGGGGCTGCTCGCCGCCACGGTCACGTCCAGCGTCGTGTCCTTCGCTTCCATCGTGACCAGCGCGTCCGCCGGCCAATCGGCGCCGCGCGCGTCACGCGGGAAGATGATCGTCCCGCGCTCGGGCGTGAACTCGACCTGGAGATTGTGGCTCCAATGCTTGCACAGCTGCTGGAGGTAACGGCTGCCGCTCGTCGTGGGCACATGCGCTATGGATGTGGAGTCTGTCGTTGTCGTCATGCTTGGTTCCTTATGCTCATGCGCCGCCGGCTCGGCACCAGATGTGGCGAACCCGTGCCGGCGGCGCAAGACTTCGAGCAGGGTCACGATCAGAGCCGCTCGATCTTGCGGGCGGCCTCGTCGAGGATCGCGGCGATGTCATGCGGCAGTTCCGCATTCTCCTCGCCATCGCGAATGCGGCCTTCGACCGCGGTCCGCAGATTGACCATGGCGCGCTTGAGCGGGCCCCGGCTGCTGCGCGCGCGCATTTCGCCAAGGCCTTCGAGCCGGGCGATCAATGCCGCGACTTCATCCGCCTTTTCGGCCAGCTGGGCCGTGCCGGCGGGCGTGATCGCGAATTGCTTGCGGGCGCCTTCGCTCTCCTGCTCGACGATCAGTTCCATGTCCGCGAGCAGGGTCAGCGTCGGATAGACGACGCCCGGGCTCGGCGCATAGGCGCCATCGGTCATGTCCTCGATCGCGCGGATCAGGTCATAGCCATGGCGCGGCGTGGGTTCGATGAGCTTGAGCAGCACGAGCCGCAGCTCGTCACCGGCAAAGACGCGACCCCGGCCGCGGCCGCGACCGCGACCACCGCGCTCGCCTTGAACTTCCCATTCGACCGACATGGGGCCGAAGTCCCTGCGGCCGCGCATGCCATGGAGGCCGTGAGGGCCATTTCGATGATGTCCGAACATTCTATACCTTTCTGATTCGGTTTCGATGGCTCTAAGATATATCTTGAAACATCGTTCGACAAGAGGGTGCAATCACCCGCCGATAAATTATATTCGGGCCATGTCTGATCTGTTCGGCGGCCTCGCGGCCGCGCCCCGCCCCGATGAATCGCCGCGCGACGCGCCCCTCGCCGATCGGCTGCGTCCGCGCACGCTCGCCGAGGTGGTCGGCCAGGACCATCTCACCGGCGCGGAAGGCGCGATCGGCCGCATGGTGGCGGCCGGGCGGCTATCCTCGATGATCCTGTGGGGGCCGCCCGGCACCGGCAAGACCACGCTCGCGCGGCTGCTCGCCGATGCGGTCGACATGCGTTTCGCGCCGATCTCAGCGGTCTTCTCCGGCGTGGCGGACCTCAAGGCCGCCTTCGCCGCGGCGCGGGATGCCGCACGGGCCGGCCAGCGCACATTGCTGTTCGTGGATGAGATCCATCGCTTCAATCGCGCGCAACAGGATGGCTTCCTGCCCTATGTCGAGGATGGCACGGTGACGCTGGTCGGCGCGACGACCGAGAATCCCAGCTTCGCGCTCAACGCCGCGCTGCTCAGCCGCGCGCAGGTGCTCATCCTGCGCCGGCTCGACGAGGCGGCGCTGGGCGAACTGCTCGCGCGAGCCGAGGCGCTGGCCGAACAGCCCCTCCCCCTGACCGACGCCGCGCGCGAGGCGCTCATCGCCTCGGCCGATGGGGACGGGCGCTTCCTGCTCAATCAGGTCGAGAGCCTCCAGTCTTTCGGCCAGGGCATCGCCATCGAGGCACCGCTCGATCCGGCAGGCCTCGCGGCCCTGCTCCACCGCCGCATGCCGGTCTATGACAAGGATCGCGAGGGGCACTACAATCTCATTTCCGCGCTGCACAAGGCGTTGCGCGGGTCCGATCCGCAGGCCGCGCTCTATTATCTGGCGCGCATGCTGGTCGCCGGGGAGGAGCCGCTCTACCTGCTGCGGCGACTGGTCCGCTTCGCCAGCGAGGATATCGGCCTGGCCGATCCGCAGGCGCTGATCCAATGCCTTGCCGCCAGGGATTCCTACGAATTCCTCGGCTCGCCCGAGGGTGAACTCGCCATCGTGCAGGCCTGCCTCTATTGCGCCACCGCGCCCAAATCCAACGCCGCCTACAAGGCGCAGAAGGCCGCATGGGCGAGCGCCAGGGAAACCGGCTCGCTGATGCCGCCGGCCAACATCCTCAATGCGCCGACCAAGCTCATGAAGGAGATCGGCTACGGCAAGGGCTATACCTACGACCATGATGCCGAGCATGGCTTCTCCGGCGACAATTACTGGCCGCAGGAGATGCAGCCCCAGACCTTCTATGCGCCGGTCGACCGGGGTTTCGAGCGCAAGATCGCCGAGCGGATCGCCTATTGGGAGGGACTGCGCGATGAGCGGCGCGGATAGCGGCCCTCCCATAGCCGACTGGGATTCCGTCCTCGCCTATGCGCTGACGCTGCCGGACACGGAGCGCGGCACCCATTATGGCGGACCGGCGGCCAAGGTGGCGAGCAACGGCCGCGCCTTCCTGGCCCCCGGCCGCGAGCCGGACGTCTCCTTCTGCCTGATGATCGATCGGGACATGATCGAGATGCTCAAGGAGACCGATCCCGCCACCTGGTATCAGCCGCCCCATTATGTCGGCTGGGACGCGCTGCTGGTGCGTTATGCCAGCGACGATCCCGGGCGGGTCCGCGCGATGATCGCCCTCGCCCGCGATCAGGCGGCCGCGCGGAAGCCGTCCCGCGCCCGCCGGACCCGCTGAGGGCGGATGCGCGTGCAAGGCCCGCCGGCCGACGTTCCGGCGCGCTTCGGCCATTTCGCCGCGATCGACTGGTCGGGCGCGGTGGGGCCGCGCCAGAAGGGCATCGCGGTCGCGCTCTGCGGGCTCGGGTCCGATGCGCCGGTGCTGGTGCGACCGGATCGGCCATGGTCCCGCCAGGCCGTGCTCGACTGGATGCTCGCCGACATGCCGCCCGATACGCTGGTCGGCTTCGATCTCGGCCCGTCCCTGCCCTTCATCGATCGCGGCGCCTTCTTCGCGCAATGGGCGGACAGCCCGGCCGATGCGCGCGGGCTCTGGGCGCTGGTCGAGCAGATCTGCGCGCCGGACCCGCATCTGGCCGCAAGCAGCTTCGTCGATCATCCACAGGCCGCGCGACATTTCCGCCGGCATGGCGGGCGCGAGGGCGATCTGTTCGGCGGCGGGCGCGGACGGCTGCGCGTGACCGAACTGGCGCAGATGGCGCAGGGGCTCAGTCCCTACAGCAATCTCAATCTGGTCGGCGCGGCGCAGGTCGGCAAATCGAGCCTCACCGGCATGCGCGTGCTGCACCGGGCGCAGCATCATCTGCCGATCTGGCCGTTCGATGCCGATCCGGGCACGGGCAGCCTCGTCGTGGAGATCTACACCAGCCTGGCCGCGCGCGCCGCCGGCAAGCGCAAGGGCCAGACCAAGATCGGCGCGGACGAACTGGATGCACGGCTGGCCGCGCTCGACTGCGCCGCCCATGTACCACTGACGATCCGCTACAGCGACCATGCGACCGATGCCCTGCTCACCGCTGCCTGGCTGCGCCACGCCCATCGGGACCCCGCGCTCTGGTCCCCCGCCGGCCTCACCGACCGGATCGCGCGCACCGAGGGCTGGACATTCGGCGTGCGCTGAGCGGGCTTGCTCGCCTAAACAAAATTTATCGCTCCGCCAATCATCCCTTGCTTGGTTATTCTCAATCAATTTGGCAGAGATTGATCGTCCGGAGGCCGACAAAGCGGTCGGCACCCGGAACGCGGCTTTTGATGTTTGTCAGCTTGCTCCGCGTCACCAACCGCTAAAGCGCACGAACCCCAAGCGACCACGCCGGTTTCGTGCTCCTTCCTTCAGGAGAAACGACCATGGCTATCCGAACCAGAACGAAGCCGATCTCGTCCCGTCCCGCGCCCGCCGGTCGCGGCTATGTGCCGCGCCTGCCGCATTCCTCGTGGCGCATGGCCGCCGTCGGCGTCACCGCCGGATCGGCCGCGCCGCTCATCAGCGCGGCGGAATTCTGGGACAAGGTCGGGCTCTGACCCGAGAATCCGATCCGGTTCGCTCGAAGCGGATCAGGCTTCCCACCCCCCAGGTCTGCCGCATTTTCCAGGCCATCGAATATCGCTATTCGATCCGGAGATGCACCGGCACGACAGGAGTCCCATGAAGCGCGCCCTCATCATTCGTCATGTGCCCTATGAGGGCGTCGCCGGTTTTCGCGCGCCGATCGAGGCGGCAGGCTATGAGATCGACCGCATCGACGTGACCGATCCCGCCTTCCCGTCGCTCGACCTGCGTGAGCCCGATCTGCTCATCATGATGGGCGGCCCGATGGGCGTCTATGAGCAGGAGAGCCATGGCTGGATCGGTTGCCAGCTCAGGCGGCTCGCCCTGCGGCTGGAGGCCGATCGCCCGACGCTGGGGGTCTGCTTCGGCGCGCAGATGATGGCCGCCGCGCTGGGCGCGCAGGTCTATCGGGGGCCGGTCAGGGAGATCGGCTTCCATCCGGTCGAGATCCTCGATGCCGGACGCGCCGGGCCGCTCAAGTCCCTCGTCGCCGTGCCCGTGCTGCACTGGCATGGCGACACCTTCACCCTGCCGGAAGGCTGCGAACTGCTCGCATCGAGTCATCTTTACGAGCATCAGGCCTTCCGGCGGGGACTAAATCTGCTCGCCCTGCAATTCCATGCCGAGATGGGCGAAGACCCGCGCTTCGACCATTGGCTGGACAATCTGGACGAGCCGGTGACCGCTCGTGGCCAGGATCGCCACGCCCTGCGCGCCGATCATGATGCGTTGGGCCCCGGCGCCGTTGCCGCCGGACGCACGATGATCGCGGACTGGCTGGAAGGGATCGGCTAGGGCGCCACGGTGCTCCCGTCCGTCAACGCCGCCCGGAACCGCGCCAGACGCGCCACCGCCTCGTCCAGCATCTCCGCCGGCTTGGTGAAGCAGAAGCGCACGAAGCGCGTCTCGGGCGCCTGCGCGTAGAAGGCCGAGAAGGGAATGGCCGCAACCCCGGCCTCCCGCACGGCGCGCTCGCAGAAAGCCGCATCGTCCAGCGCGATGCCGGACGCGGCGAGATCGACATGGATGAACCAGGTCGCCGCGCTCGGCAGCACGGCATAGCCGGCCTCCGCCAGCCCCCCGGCGAGGCGCGCGCGCCCCGCGGCATGGCTCGCCCGATGGGCGTCATGCCAGGCGGGCGGCAGCGCGAGCCCCTCGGCAACCGCCCATTGCAGGGCCGGCGGCGTGGTGAAGGTGAGGAACTGGTGCGCGCGGGCGATCATGGCGGCGAGCGGCGGAGCGGCGCAGGCCCAGCCGACCTTCCAGCCGGTGAGCGAGAATATCTTGCCCGCCGAACCGACCTTGACGCTGCGCGCGCGCAGGCCCTCGATCGCCAGCGGCGAGACATGCGGCGTGCCATCGAAGATCATGCCTTCCCACACCTCGTCGCACAGCAGGATGAGGTCATGGGCCACGCAGATGTCGGCGAGCGCTTCCAGTTCCGCGCGGCTGACCACGCTGCCGGTGGGGTTGTGCGGGCTGTTGAGGATGACGAGCCGGCTGCGGGGCGTGATCGCGGCGCGGATCGCCTCGATCGGCACGCGCCAGTCCGGCGGCGTCAGGCTCACCGGGCGCGCCACGCCGCCGGCCCGCTCCACCAGCGGCAGATAGGCATCATAGAGCGGCTGGACGAGGATCGCCTCGTCACCGGCATCGAGGAAGGCGAGGATGCAGGCCGCCAGCGCCTCCGTCCCGCCCGAGGTGACGACGATCTCCTCTTCCGCCAGCGCAAGCCCCTGATGCGCCGCATAATAACCGCCGATCGCCGCGCGCAGCTCCGGCAGGCCGCGCATCGGCGGATACTGGTTGGAGCGATCCCGCAGCGCGCGCGCCGCCGCATCGAGCAGTTCGACCGGCCCCTGCGCATCCGGGAAGCCCTGCCCCAGATTGATCGCGCCCATCTCCCGCGCGAGCCCGGACATGACCTCGAAAATGGTGGTCCCCAACGCCGCGATCGTCCGGTTCATGCCGCCCTGCCTTTCCCGCTCTCCATGCCGGCATCATATCGCCCCGCGCCCGCCGCAAGAAGCGGCTTTCCGTTGACCATGCGCGGCGCAATCCCTAGTGAGACCGACCAGCGCCGGATTAGCACAGTGGTAGTGCAGCGGTTTTGTAAACCGAAGGTCGCGGGTTCAAATCCTGCATCCGGCACCAGCTTTTCAGCGCACCAGCCCCATATGCCAGCCCAGCCAGAAAGCGGGCACCACGGCGCAGCACAGGAAGATGCCGAACGGCAGGGCCGTGCCGCGGTCGATCGCCCGGCCGCGCAGGCTGAGCAGCATTGCCCAGCCGAGCCCCGCCACGCTGGCGACCAGCAGCACCAGCGGCAGCAGCGCCCAGCCGAACCAGGCGCCGATCGCGCCGAGCAGCTTGGCATCGCCCAGCCCCAGCCCGTCCCGGCCACGCAGGCGGCGATAGGCGAAGGCGAGCAGCCCCAGTGCGCCATAGCCGGCCGCCGCGCCGATCAGCCGATCCGGCAGGCTGGCGGGCAGCACCCAGTCGCCAAGCGTCAGGCCCAGCGCGGCCAGTGGCAGGGTCAGCGCATCGGGCAGCCAGTGGTGGCGCGCGTCGAGCAGGGCCAGCGTCAGCAGCAGCCAGCCGCCGGTTGCGAGCATGCCCGCCGTCAGCAGGTTCGGCGTCAGCCAGAGCGCGGCCCCGCCGATCAGCGCCGCGCCGACCTCCGCGATCAGATGCGCCGGATCGATCCGCGCGCCGCAGCTGCGGCAGCGGCCGCGTGCGATCAGGGCGCTCAGGATCGGGACCAGATCGCGCGGCGCCAGCGTTCGCCCGCAGCCGTCGCAGCGCGATCGCCCGCGCAGCACCGATTCGCCGCGGGGCCAGCGCAGCAGGATCGCGCCCAGGAAACTGCCGATGATCGCACCCAGGCCCAGGCCGATCGCCAGCCGCGCCAGATCGCCCAGCGGCAGGATCACAGCCGGCCGACGGTCCGCAGCACCTGTTCGCCACCGATCGCGCGGAAGCCGTTGGCGCCGAGCGCGAGGCCGAGCAGCGGATCGGCGGTGCGGATGCGCATCGTCGCTTCATAACCGCCATTCTCGGCGATGCGGATGTTGAGCTGCTCCTGACCGGACTGGCTGGCCAGCGGCAGCTCGACGACATCGCCCGCGCACCGCACCTCGCCGCTCAGCCCATTGGCCAGCGCCAGTCCGCTGATGAGCGCGGGCACGCGCGCGCGCACCCGGCCTTCCGCCTTCACGCAGCGGCCGCCCGCGAAATGCACGGTCAGGTCCTCGAACTCGACCCGGCTGACCGGCAGCGGGGCCAGCGGCGCGCCGAGCGCCAGCGCGCCGGTCACATCGTCGATGCCGCGATGGCCCAGCCCCACGCTGATCGCCCCGGCAATATCGTCGGGCGCGCCGATCCGCCGCGCGATGTCGATGCGCACCCGGCCGATGAGCAGTTGCACGGGGTTGAGGAACACGTCCACGGTGCCGAGCTGGACGCCGCGGATCTGCAACTCCTCCGCGCCGCCCCACCAGATCGGCCCGCGCAGCGACTTGGCGGCAACGCCCATGCCCTGCAGGCCGAAGATGCTGAAGGCCGCGCGCAACGGCCATGTGACGAGCAGCGCGATGGCCAGGATGATCCCCAGCATGATCTTCGCGCGGGTGGTGCGTATCCAGCCGGTCATCGCGCCGCCTCCGCGAACATGGCCTGCACGGCGACCGTGCCCTGCGTGGCGCCCGGCACGACGCTGATCGTCTGCACCGTCACCCCCGCCTGCTCCAGTCCGGAAAGCCAGCCGAGCAGCGGCCCCACCCGTGCGGAGGCGATGTTGACGGACATGCGCCCCTCGCCCTGCTGCGTGGCGCGATCCAGCGTGAAGCCGGCTTCGGCCGCGCTCTGGCTGATGAGCTGATCGAGCGGCACATGCTCGCCCTGCCGGCGCGCGGGCGGGCGGCGCTTCAGCTCCGCCACTTTGGCGCGCACCGATGCGTAGCGGTCCAGCGCCACGCTCTGGCGCTCCCAGCCCGCCGCCAGCCCGCCGCTGACCGGCCGCCAGATGCCGAGCCACAGGAAGATGGCCAGCGCGATGACGGCCAGCGCGGCCATCAGGCGCTTCTCGCCCGTGCCGTGATTGTCCCACCAGCTTCTGAACGTCGCGAGCATCAGCGCACCACCATGATATCGGCGGTCAGCCTGTCGCCGCGCTGCTGCACGGCGTTGGCGCTGATCCGCCAGCCCGCTTCCTGGATGGCGATGAGCACGTCGTTGATCTCCTCGGCGCGGCCGGCGGCGAGCTGCAGGCGCAGCGAGCCGTCCGCGCCCTGATTGACATTGTTGAGCACGACATTGGGATTGGCCTGCATCGCGGTCATCACGCCGGCCATCATGCCGGTGAAGCCGCCCCGCCCCCCTCGCCCGGCGAGCCGCGCCGTCATGCGGCTGTCCGCCGCTTCCGGATCGGCGATGGCGGGATCGATCGTCTGCGCGAGCGCGACGGTCTGCGCATCCAGCCGGGCGGCTTCCGCGTTGAGGCGGATGATGGTGATGAGCGAGATCAGCAGGCTCGCCAGCGCCATGAGGCCGACCAACACGAGCATGCGCGTCAGCCGGGCGCGGTCGAACAGGCGCGGGCGCGCCACGGCATAGCTGCCCTGCCGCAGATCGAGCGGCGGCTCTTCCAGCGCATCGAGCAGCGCCGCGTCGACCGTCTCGGGCGGCACCGGCACCACGGCCTGCTCGCCGATGATGAACGGCGCGGCCGCATCCTCGCCATCGAAGGCCGTGTCGCCGCCGCGCACCACCTCCAGCCCGCCCACCGGCGCGCGGACGAAGCCGTTCTCCGGCGCGGGCAGCAGCAGCCCGGCGGGCACGAAGCTCGCCTGCTCTATGCCATGCTCCGCGCACCAGCCGACCCAGTGCGCCATTGCGCTCTGGCTGGCGATGGCGACGACATGGGGCGCTTCGGGATCGTCATTGGCGGCGACCACGGCATGGAGCCCGCCGGCCTCGCCGATGCTGGCCTCCAGCGCTATCAGCCGCGCGGCGGCGGCGCCTTGCCGGGCCGTCATGCCCGGCGTGGCGATCCAGTGCAGCGTGGTGGCGTGCGGCGGCAGCACCAGCATGACGCGGCCGACCGGCTCGGCCTCCTCGTCGCTGCGTTCGGGCGGCAGCCATTCGGTGCCTCGGCCGCGCCGCGCGATCCGCGCGCCGTCGACGCGATACCAGTTGGGCGGCATGTCCCGCCCGGCAGGCAGCATGATGATATAATCGTGCTTCACGGCTCAGTCATTGCCCCATTGCCTGCGCACCACGCGCGCGGGTTTGGCCTCCGCGTCGATCAGCACGTTTTCGCTCACTTCGTCCCCGCCAAGATTGGCCGCCAACATCACTTCGAACCACCGCGTCTTCGCCATGAGCTGGTTGCGGACCTCGTCGGGCACCCCCGCCGAGACCTGCGCCAGCGGCGATTGGCCCCAGAAGGCCGCGACACTGCCATAGCCCTGCGCCGGGCGCTGCGCCAGCACTTGCCGCGCCCGGTCCAGCCCCAGCGTATCGGGCGCGACCATCGCCAGCAGCACCGCCTGCCCGGGCAGCAAGGTGTTGATATTGATCGGCGAGAGAGCCGTCGTGGGCAGCGCGCAGATCCATGGCCGCAGCCGCTGGTAGAGGTCCGGCGTCACGCCGCCCACCATCAGCAATTCGCTCGGATCGCCCATCAGGGTGTTGCCGGCGCGATAGGGCGGATCGAACTGGCTGTAGAAATCATCCTCCGCGCCGCCATTGCCCGGCACCGAATCGCTGTCGATCCAGTCGGCCGCCGCGACGGCGACCTGCTCGGCGGTGCGCGCATCGATGCCCAGCAGGCGCATCAGCCCGGCGAACTGGGCGATGGCGACGGGGCGGATCGTCAGCCCGCCCGTCCCGGATGCCAGGGCATTGTCGTCGCCGTTCACCAGACTGTTGAGATTGAAGCAATTGCCGCGATCGATGATCCGGGCCGTGACCGTGCCGCCCGGCACGCCGAGTATCTGCGGCTGCCCCAGCCAGCCGCGCTCCAGCGTCGTGCGATCGGGCCGGGCCGCGACCAGATCGGTGATGCGGATCGCCACGAGCCGCTCGGCGGACAGCAGATAGGCGCGGCCCTGATCTGCCGAGACGATGTTGCGCGTCATCCGGCTCGCGATGGTCAGCCGCTCCAGCGCCACCGCCGTCACCACCGAGAGGATGGCGACCAGTAGCAGCACGGTGAGCAGCGCCGCGCCGCGCTCGCGCAGGGACTGGACGGGCTCAGCCGGCATCGATGCCATTCCCGGTGGCAGCCGGCGCGAGCGGCTGCCCGACGGCCGTGCCGACGAGAAAGCGCAGGGTGAGCGGCGGTTCCTTTCCGCGCGTCAGCACCATCTCCACGGCGGTCGGCATCTCCACCGGATTTTCCGGCGCCCAGCGCTCCAGCCAGGCACCGTTCGCCGCGCGGTAACGCAGGGTCAGCGCGCTCACCCCCTCGAACAGGGTGGCCGGCTCGGGCGGCGCCGCGCCATCCACGGCCGGATAGCCGATGCGCTCGATCCGCCCGTCCCGCCACCAATATTCCACTTTCTGGAGGCTGGGGTGGCGCAGATTGCCGGGGTTGCTCCAGCCGGCCCGCACGAACTGGAGCAGCGGATCACCGGACTGCGCCGCGCGGCCGAAGAAGGCGGGCGCCAGCGTGCCGGCCTGCGTGCGGCTGATCCGGCCGGTCGCCTGCGAGAGATCGGCATCGAGCGTCGCCAGGCCGCGCTGGACATCGGCCAGCGCGTCGAGATGCGTCCGGATCGCAGCCTGCCCGTCCACCGATGTGCGCAGCAGCATGACGCCGGCGATGGAAAGCATCGCGAAGATCAGCACCGCCACGAGCAGTTCGATCAGCGTGAAGCCGCGCTCGGCCGCCCTGCCCGGCGCTCTGTCCTCGCGCTCACTCACCGGTCACGACCTTGCCGTCCAGGTCCACCGCGACCCGCAGCGTCCGCCCGTCCCGGTCCAGGCCGAAGCGCATCGTCTGGTCGGCGCGCCCGACACTGTCGAACACCACCCGCATCTGCGTGGCCTGCCCCAGCGCCGCGCGCGTGCCCCCGCTCCAGTCCCGCGCGGCGAGCGGCCCCTCGGTCACGGCCTGCCACTGGCCGGCGGCGCGCCGCTCGAACCCATAAGCGGTGGACGAGACCCAGAGCGCCACCGGGCGACCGTCGACGATCGCTGCGTCCCGCGCCGCGCGCACACGGCCGGCGAAGCGATCGGCGTCGCTGGAGATGCGTCCGCGCGGATCGGCCATGGTCAGCACCACCGCGCCGGACATCAGCCCGATGATGACGATGACGACCATCAACTCGACGAGCGTGAAGCCGCGCTCCCCGGCGCGTGGGTGCGATCCGCCCGCGCGGGTCATTGCGTGCGGCCGAAGGTGAGCACGGCCGGCGATTGCCCGGGCCCGCCATCCACGCGGATGGTGATGACTAGCAGCCGCTGTTCGTCGCCATCGGTATCGACCTGCTGTGCCCAGCGCCATTGCCGCCCGGCATTCTCGACCGTCCCCGCGCTCGCGCCTTCGGATGGCGCGCGGGGATCGGTCAACCGCTCGATCATGAGATTGCGCGCGACGACCTCCGCCATGGTGCGCTCGCGCAGGTCCACGGCGGTGCGGGCGGAAACCGCCTGCAGCCGCACCAGCGCCAGGGCCGCCAGGCTGAAGATGGTCAGCGCCACCAGCATCTCCAGCAGGGTGAAGCCGCGCGCTCCATGTCGCGCGCGCCACTCGCACGGCAAACCGGGCCTAGAGATCGCTCGAATAAATGTCGGCATTCTCGCCCTCGCCGCCGGTCTGCTTGTCCGCGCCCAGCGAGTAGATGTCGAACGCGCCTTTCCGGCCCGGCGCGGCATATTGATAAGGTTGGCCCCAGGGGTCGTTGGGCAGCTTCTTGATATAGCCGCCGCTGCGGTAGCGCTCCGGCTGGGCGAGGCCCGGCGGCGGGCTGAGCAGCGCGTTGAGCCCGTCGCTGGTGCTCGGATAGGTCAGATTGTCGAGCCGATATTGCTCCAGCGCCGATTCCAGCGTCGAGATGTCCGCCTTGGCCTTGGCGACATTGCTGGTGCCGAGCGCGCCGAACACGTTGATCGCGACGATGGTGCCGAGCAGGCCGATGATGACGATGACGACCAGCAGTTCGATCAGGGTGAAGCCGCGCTCATCCTTGCGCGCGCGCGCGGCCATGGCCCGGCGCGTGAACCGGGCGATCCGCGCCCTGAGAGCTTCCTGATGGACGATCTTCATGACCTAAACTCCGGCGCCTGTGAGATTTTGCAGCTGCATGATCGGCAGCAGGATCGAAAGAATGATGACCGCCACGATCCCGCCCATCACGATGATGATGAGCGGCTCCAGCATGGCGAGCGCGGCCGCGGTGAACCCGTCGAACTCGCGCTCCAGATATTCGGCCGCGCGCTCCAGCATCACGTCGAGCTGGCCGGCGCTCTCGCCGCTCGCCGCGAGATAGACCAGCAGCGGCGGGAACACATCGGCCCGGCGCATCGCCGCCGAGAGACTGCCGCCGCCGCGCACCGCCTCGACGATCTCCGCCGTCGCCGCGCGCAGGGCGCGATTATGGACCGTGGGCACGGTGAGCGCCAGCCCTTCCATCACCGGCAGGCGGCTCTCCACCATGGTCGAGAGCGTGCGCGCCATGCGGGCGGCGTGGAGATCACGCAGCAGCCGGCCGATGAACGGCGTGCGCAGCAGCATGCCATCCACCCGCAGCCGCACCGCCTCGTTGCGCAGCGCCCGCCAGCCCAGCACGCCGATCAGCGCGAGCAGGATCGCCATCGCCCACCACCAGTGCGCGAGCATATTGGAAATGCCCATCACGATGCGAGTGAGCAGCGGCAATTGCTGGCCGAGCGTATCGAACTGCTCCACCACCAGCGGCACCACAAAGATCATCAGCGAGATGACCACGATGACCGCGAAGGTGGCCAGCACCGTGGGATAGGCGAGCGCCGTCATCAGCTTGGAGCGCATGACCGATTGCCGCTCCAGCAGGATCGCCAGCCGCTCCGTGAGCGCCGGCAGGCTGCCCGAGCGCTCGCCGGCGGAGATCATGGCGCGATACAGGCCGGGGAAGCTGCGTGGCTCCGTGCCCATCGCCTCGCCGAGGCTGCGGCCTTCCACCACGCCGCCATGGACCCGCCCGACAATCTCGCGGACATGCGGCTTCTCGCTCTGCCGCGTGATGGTGCGCAGCGCTTCCTCCAGCGGCGAGACCTGCGCCAGCGTGGAGAGCTGCCGCGTGAACAGGGTCAGGTCCTTGGCGGAGAGGCGATTGCGCTCATAGCTCAGCAGGCTGCGGCGGACCCGCTGGCCCTTGCCTTCGCTGACGCCGCCCGTCGCCCCGCGCCCTTCGGCAAGGCGGACGACGAACAGCTTCTTCGCGGCCAGCGCCGCCCGCGCGTCGCCCGCGGAATCCGCGCGCAGCAGGCCGCGCTTCTCGCGCCCCGCCCCGTCGATCACCACATAGTCGAACTCAGGCATCGATCGCTTCGCGCCGCGAGATGCGGATCGCTTCCTCCGCGCTCGTCTCGCCGCCCAGCACCAGCGCGCGCGCCGCCGAGACGAGGTTGGGCGCATTGAGGAAGGCATGGCGCGCGATGCGCGACTCATCGCCGCCTTCATTGATCATGCGGCGGATCGTGTCGTCGATGCGGATCGCCTCGAACACGCCGATGCGGCCCTTGTAACCGCTGTTGTTGCACGCCTCGCACCCGTGCGGGCGATAGATGAGCGTGCCTTCGTCGATGCCGAGCAGGGCGCTCACCGACTTGTCGGCCGGCACCGGCTCCCTGCAGGTCTGGCACAGGCGCCGCACGAGCCGCTGCGCCAGCACCGCGCGCAGCGTGGATGCGAGCAGGAACGGCTCCACCTTCATGTCGCGCATGCGGGTGATCGCGCCCACGGCGTCGTTGGTGTGCACGGTGGAGAGCACGAGATGGCCGGTGAGCGACGCCTGCACGGCGATCTCCGCCGTCTCCCGGTCGCGGATCTCGCCGACCATCACCACGTCCGGGTCCTGCCGCAGGATCGCGCGCAGACCGGCCGCGAAGGTCAGCCCCACCTTGGCATTGACCTGCGTCTGCCCCACGCCGTCGATCGCATATTCGACCGGGTCCTCGACGGTCAGGATGTTGCGGCTGCCGTCGTTGAGCTGGCGCAGCCCGGCATAGAGCGTGGTCGTCTTGCCGCTGCCGGTCGGCCCGGTGACGAGGATGATGCCGTTGGGCTCGGTCAGCGCGCTGCGCAGCACCGCATCCGCCGTGCCGGCAAGCCCCAGCACATCGAGCGAGATGCCGGCATTCTCCTTGTCCAGGATACGCAGCACCACGCGCTCGCCCGCCCGGCTCGGCAGGGTGGAGACGCGCACGTCGAGCATCTTGCCGCCCAGCGTGAGGCCGATGCGCCCGTCCTGCGGCACGCGCCGCTCGGCGATGTCCAGCCGCGCCATCACCTTGATGCGGCTCACGACGACCGGCGCCACATGGGCGGGCATGCGCAGCGTCTCGGTGAGTACGCCATCCATGCGCATGCGCACGACGAGGCCGGTCTCATAGGGCTCGATATGGATGTCCGACACGCCCTGCCGCGCGGCCTCGGCGATGATGCCGTTGATGAGGCGGATGGCCGGCGCGTCGTCGCCGCTGTCGAGCAGGTCCTCGGCGGTGGGCAGGTCGCCGGCGATGAAATCCAGATCGTCCCCGCCCATGGCCAGCGAGCCCGCCATGGCGGCCGCCGATCCCTCCATCGCATAATGATCGGACAGATGCTTCTCGAACGCCGGGTTGCTGACGATGGTGACGTCGAAACTGCGCGCCAGATGCCGGCGCACCTCGACCAGCACGCGCGGATCGGCGCCCTCGCGCAGGGCCACGGCGATCCGTTCGCTGCCCTCGTCCGCCGCCCGATCCGCCACGATGACCACGCCGTGCCGGCGTGCGAAAGCATAGGGAATGTCGATCGGCAGCAGGCCATGATCGGCCGCGCCCGCCGCGTCGGCCTCGCTCGCCGGCACCGGCGGCGGCAGGCCGGTCGCCTCGTCTCCGTCCCGGTTCGGCGCGCGCGTCATGGCTGGGGCGTCTCCTGCGATGGCGGCACCTCGACAGGTCGCACGACCTGCTGCGAGCGAACATCCTCGACCGGCACGATCCGCCCGTCGACCACCTGATCGCCGGGCTGCGCCGTGGGGCTCACCGGCCGCGCCGCACCCATATAATCGCGCACCAGCTGGTCGATGGAGGGTTCGGCATCCGGGTTGGAGCCAAGCTGCTGGCCGCGGATGAAGCCGTAGCGCCGCGCGGTCATTTCCTGATTGTCCGCGCGCGTGCTGAGGATCGTCGGGCGGATGAAGACCATGAGATTGGTCTTGGCCCGCGCCCGGCTGCGCGAGCGGAACAGTTCGCCGATCAGGGGAAGGTCGCCGAGCAGCGGGATCTTCTCGATCGTGCGCCGCTCATTGTCGTCGAGCAGGCCGCCGATCGCGAGAATGTCGCCATTGTCCACCACCACCGTGGTCTCGAACTCGCGCTTGTTGATGATGAGGTCGCTGCTGTCGCTGGAGACCGGCCCGGCGACGCTGCTGACCTCCTGCTTGATGAACAGCTTGATCGTGCCGCCCGCGCTGATCTGCGGCGTCACGTCCAGCATGATGCCGACATTCTGCCGCTGCACGGTGCGGAACTGGTTGTCGAAATTGGGGCTCAGCGCCTCGCCCGTCGCGACCGGCACTTCCTGGCCGACCAGCATGTGCGCCTTCATGTTGTCGAGCGTGGTGATCGACGGCGTGGAGAGGATATTGCTGTCCGTATCCGACTGGACGGCATTGATGATGGCGCCGAGGAACCCGTCACTGCCCAGCTGCGTGGCGACGCCGCCGAACCCGCCGGTGGCATTGCGCAGCGCATCGACCGCCGCGCCCTGCAACTGGCTCGCCAGCCCGCTATTCTCCGTGGTGGTCGTGGTCGTCACGGTGCCGTCCGGCGCCACCACGCGCGTCTCGCTGGAGCTGAGCTGAGTCGCGCCATAGGCGCCGGCCAGCGTCAGGATATTGGGATAGGCGTTGGAATAGTTGGTCGCGGCAAAGCCGGTGCTGGTGCTGCCGAGCAGGAACTGCACGCCCAGCCGCCGCGCGGCATTGTTGCCGATCTCGACGATGATCGCCTCGACCAGCACCTGCTCGCGCCGCGTATCGAGCTGGCGAATGACCTCGCCCAGCATGCGCTGCGTCTCATTGTCGGCGGCGACGATGACCGCGTTTGCGCCTTCGTAGCGCGTCACCACGGACGCGCCGCGCGAAATGCCGGTGCCGCCGCTCGTGCCGCCCCCTGTCGACGCCGCCACCACCGGTGCCGCCGCCGCGGGAGGCGCCGATCCGCCGCCGCCATTGCCACCCGCGCCATTGCCGCTGCCCGCGGACATGCCGGACGATGCGGCGACCTGCTGGCCGAGCAGTTGCTGGAGCACCGGCAGCATCTTGTCCGCATCGGCATGTTGCAGCCAGTAGACGCGGATTTCCGTGCCCGAGGCCGCGCGTCGGTCCAGCTCGCGCGCCATATTGGCGAGGCGCGCCACCGTGGTCGCGTCGCCCCGGATGGCGATGCTGTTGGAGCTGTCCACAGCGATGACCGTCGCGCCGGCGGGCATGTTCTCGCCGCCCGCGACCAGCGCCTGCAGCGATGTCGCGATCTCGCGCGCGCCGGCATTGGCGAGCGGCACCAGCGTGGTCGAGGAGCCGTCCGTGTCGATCTGCCCCAGCACCTGCCGGATGCGCGCGATATTGTCGGCATAGTCCGCCACCACGACCGAGCGGCCGGAGCGGTTGGCGGTGATCGATCCGTCGCGGCTGACGAGCGGGCGCAGCGTGTCGAGCGCGGACTGGGCGTCGATCGAGCGCAGGCGGATCACCTCGGTGATGAACTGGTTGCGATTGGCGACCCTGCCGCCGACCTGCCCCGGCTGGCCCGCCGCGCCCTCGACCGGCTGGATGCGGAACGCGCCGCCCGCCGCCGGCACCGCGATCAGGCCGTTGGCGCGCAGCGTGGAGAGGAATATCTCGAAATATTCGGAGCGCGAGAGCGGCCGGTCCGTGACGACGGAGACCTTGCCCTGCACCCGGCTGTCGATGATGAAGGTGCGGCCGGTCACGCGCGCGGCATCCTGGATGAACGCGCGCACATCGGCATCGCGCACATTGAGGCTGAGCTGGCCGAGCGCGGGCACGGCACAGAGCAGCGCGAGCACGGCGCTGCCAGCAAGACGGCGAAACCTTGACGTGACTATCATCGACTATCCGGGAGTATGATGGCGACAGGGACGGTCGCGGAACCGCGCTCCACCATGAGTGAAAGGCGCGAACCGGGCCGCAGGGCGTTCTGCAGGGTCTCGATATCGCCGGCGCCGCGCACCGGCTGACCGTTGACCTGCACGATGATGTCGCCCTGCCGGAAGCCGGCCTGGGCGAAGATTTCCGGCTGCCCCTGGGCACCGACCACGATGCCGGTGATCCGGCCGTTTTCCGTGCGGGGCATCAGGCTGACCGCGCTGATCAGCTTCTCGGGCGTGAGCGGGCCGGCAGGCGGCGGCGCGCCTGCCTCGGGACCGGGCGCGGGCGGCGGCGCATCGGCGCTGTTGCCGCCATCCTCGCCGCTCGACTGATCGATATAGAGTGTTTCGCTCGCGCCGCCGCGCTCGATCACCACATGATCGAACATCACCGCCTTGAGCGTGACGCCGGGGGCGATCTCCTCGCCGACCGCATAGCTGATCTGCTCGCCCTCGCCATTGGCGATAATCGCCGAGCCCTGGCCCGAGGCTTCGTTGAGGCGCGTGCCGTAGAGCGTGAGCGGCAGCGCCGTGACCTGCTGCACCTCCTGGCCCGCCTCGCCCGATGCGCCGGCGCGGAAGAAGGGATCGAAACCGGCGAACAGTGCACGGCGCGCGTCCCCGCTCACGACCACCGGCTCGCGCGCCTGCCATTCGCCGAAAAGGCCGACGGGCGTCACCAGCGCCCAGAGCAGCCGCGCCACCTGAATCATCAGAAGGACCAGAAGCACCGCCTCGATCCACTGGCCGATGTCGGACGATCGCTGCGGGCCCCCGGCCCGTGCGCGTCGCATAATGCCGGTCCATCGCATGTCGAGCCCTCCGGAGCCAGCGCTGCCTAGGCGCGCTCTATGACCGATCCACGACATTAACGTTACCAAAAAATGACAACAGGTACACATGCGATCAAGCCAAACTCGCGGTTGATCGCATGGTATCCGCCTTGCTAGACGCTCCACCACGCCATGTCGACGCTCGATGCACCTCTTCTCGCCGGCCAGCCCGGCATCCAGCGCTTCCCCAGGCGCAATCTGGAACTGTTCATCAAGCGCCGTTTCCTGACGGCGCAGGAGTGTGCTGGCCTGATCGAGCGCATAGACGCCGGGAGCCGCCCGTCCACCCTGGCCGACGACCTGGGCTATGAGGCCTTCCGCACCAGCGACACCTGCGATCTGGACAGCGCCGATCCGTTCGTCGCGGCCATCAACGACAGGCTTGCCGCCTATGCCGGCATCGATCCGGCGCATGGCGAGCCGATGCAGGGCCAGCGCTATGCGGTCGGGCAGGAGTTCAAGGCGCATACGGATTATTTCGAGCCGAGCGGCGGCGATTATCAGCGCTATTGCGGGCGCTCGGGCAACCGCAGCTGGACCATGATGATCTATCTGAACGAGCCGGGCGCCGGCGGCGCCACGCGCTTCACCGCGGTCGACAAGATGATCCAGCCGGAGACGGGCAAGCTGCTCGCCTGGAACAACCGCCTGCCGGACGGCGCCGTGAACCCGGCGACCATCCATCATGGCATGAAGGTCCGCGCGGGCACCAAATATATCATCACCAAATGGTTCCGCGAGCAGGTCTGGGCCGGCTGACGCCCGCGCGCCGGGCCTGCCCCATTGCGCCCCGCCCGAACGTCAAGGGCGGCCAGTTGCCTGACCGCCCCATTCGCCAGGGAAGGATGCCGGCCGCTCAGAACTGGAGGCTGAGCGAGGCTTCGAAGCTCGTGCCCGGATTATACAGATTATAGTAAACCCGGTTCGTGCCGTTGTCCTGGAATTCCTTGTACTTGGTGCCGGTGATGTTGCGGACCTCGAACTTGAGTTCCGCTTCCACCCCGCCGAGCGCGATGCCCTCGCGCGCGACGAAATCGAGCGTGAAGCCGGGATCCTCGACGATATCGGGCTGGCCGGTGAAGCCGCGCCGCGTCACGCGCTGGCTCGCATAGTTGAGCAGCAGGGTCTGCTGCGAGAGCCGGTCCGCGCTTTCCAGCCCGAACTGCAGGTTCACCAGATGATCGGACTGGCCGGTCAGCGCGGCGCCATCGCGGAAATAGTTGGTCGCCGGCTGATCGTTGACGCCATAGACCCGCACGATATCCCCGTCGCTCACCTTCAGCTTGGAGTGCGAGTAGGTGTAGTTGAGGATGGTGACGATCCGGCGCGACGCGAGGAAATCGCCCCCGCCAAGCCCTTCCAGCGGGAAATATTTCTGCGCCTCGAACTCGGCGCCGTAGAGCGAGGCGGCCGGTGCGTTGGCGAAGCTGGTGGTGAAGCTGTTGTCGCCCACCGGCGAGATATAGGTCTCGATCGGCCGGTCGATATGCTTGTAGAAACCGGCAATCGACAGCCGCTGCTCGCGCGCGAAATACCATTCGTAGCGCATTTCGGCGTTGATGAGCTCGCTATCCTCCAGCATCGGGTTGCCCTGGAACACCGTGTTGCTTTCCGGGTCGTAATATTGCTGGAAGATCAGCTCGCGGAACTGCGGGCGCGCGATGGTCTTGGAGACGTTGGCGCGCAACTGCATGCCGTCCTGGAGGGCATAGGTGAGCGTCGCGGTCGGCAGCCAGTAATCGCGCTTGATCGCCGTGGAGGCATTGGAATTGAGGGCGACGTTGAAGACCTGCACAGGCCGCACAGATTCAAAGCCGCGCTCGTAGCGCACGCCCGCATTGAGATCGAGCCCGTCCATCAGCGTGGCCTGGATCTGACCATAGCCGGCATGGGTCTTCATCCGCGCGCGGAAGGAGGGGTCCGTCTCGGTCGTCTCGTAGAGCTGATAGTTGAAATATTCGGCCGGCGCCCCGCCGAGCAGATAATCGGGCCGCAAGAGGCCGATCGCCGCCGGGAAGTCGGACGGCGCCTGCACGCGGAAATCGCGGCGGTCCGAGAGGCGGACGGTCTTGGTGTAGGCATAGCCCACCGTCGCCTTCACGCCCGGAACGATCGGATAGCTGACGTCGATGCCGCCGGAAAGGAGATCCTCGTTGAGATCCGAGAAGGTGAAGCCGGCGGTGCCCACCTGGCCGTTCAGGCGGTTGATGAAGCGGTCGCCCAGCGGATCGATGCTCGTGTCGATGTTGGTGCGCACATAGGTGTAGGACAGCTCGTAGGGCGCCTCGCGCTGCGAATTGGCGTAGCTGCCGCGCAGATCGATGGAGAGATCGCCGAAGCGCAGCTCGCCCACCAGCTGGGTGTTGATGAGCTGGCGCTCATACCAGGCGGTGTCCTGCTCGAGAAAATCGAAATTGCCGGAGGCCGCGATCTTGCCCTGGCCCAGCCGCGCCTGCTTGAGCGTGTCGCGGATATACAGGTTGGTCCAGCGCAGCTTCTGGTCGCCAAGCTCCACGGCGACGCCGAGCAGGCCGTTCACCACGACGCGATTCTCGGTGACGACACGGCGGAAGTCCGAGCCCAGGTCGGAGAGGTCCAGGCTCGCGGCGCTCTGCTGGATGATGTCGCGCGTGCGCCACTTGCTGCTCCAGCCGGCGGTGGCGATCACGCCCACGGTCGCATCGCCGACATCGAAGCTGGTGCCGGCGCTGGCCGAAACGCTGCCATTGACCGGCATGTTGTGATTGCTCTGGACGAGCGAATTGCGGCCCGTGGCGATCTGTCCGATGATCTCGGCGCGATCCACGCCCACGTCGCTGATGCGGTTGCCGCTCGCGAAGAAGCTCGCCAGCGCCGGCGGCAGGTTGCGCGTGCCGTTGTCGAAGCCGGTCCAGTCGCTCGACGAGCCATAATAGGTATAGCCCAGGCGCCCGGTCGTCTCGCTGTTGAGGCCGATGCCGCTCGAAATGCTGACGAAGGATTCGCGGGGAACCGACTTGGTCGTCAGATTGATGACGCCGCCGCCGAACTCGCCGGGGAAATTCGCGGAATAGCTCTTCTGGACCAGCGAGGAAGCCACGATGTTGGTCGGGAACAGATCTAGCGGCACCACCCGCTTGAGCGGCTCTGGGCTCGGCAGCGGCGATCCGTTCAGCAGCGCGAGCGAGTAGCGATCGCCCAGGCCGCGCACATAGACGAAGCCGTTGCCGACGACGCTGAGGCCGGTCACGCGGCTCAGTGCGCCGGCGATGTCGCCCTCGCCCGTCCGCGCGATCGCCTCGGCCGACAGCACCGACACGACGGCCGGGGCGTTCTGCTCGATATTGGCGCTGCGGCGACCGGTGACGATGATATCGCCGCCGCCGGGGATGGAGATCTCCGTCCGGTCCTCGGGCGGCAGGTCATCGGCAGCGGCAGCCCGATCGCGCCCGGCCGGCGCGCCGCCCGCGTCCTGCGCCCAGGCAGCGGAGGCCGACAATGCAGTGGTCACGAGCAGCAGGCTCGCGAACCGAAGCGGCGTCACCATGGATAATCCCCTTATGCGTTGGTCGACCGGGGATGGGGCCCGCGCATGGCGCGACCCCCATCCCGACGGATCGTCTTGTTTCAGCTCACCGGCAGCGAGGTGCAGGCCCGGTTGGCGTCGCTCACATTGTCGAAGCCGGCTGTCGTGGAGTTGCAGGTCCAGCCCGCATACCAGGTGTCGTTCGCATCCTTGACCGCGCCGATGTAGCTGGTCGGCGTGAAGAACGAGCCGAGCTTGGTGACGTCGTACACCGGCACTTCCGTCTCCTTCGCACCGTTCACGAACAGGTTCGTGAACGAAGGCGCGAAGTTGGTGCTGTTGTTCGTGCCGGCCTCGAAGATCGCCTGGACCTGCTCCGCCGTGACCGCCGGCGTGCCGCCGCCCGCGAAGGCGCCGGAAGACGGGCACTGCATCTGGAACGACTGGAACACCGGCGCGCCGGCCTCGTCGATTGCCGGATTGACCGTCGTCGAGGCGGTCTGCGCGCGGCTCAGCTTGATGCAGGCGAAGTTGGGGCTGGCGAGCACCGAGTTCACGATCGTGTAGTCCGCGCCGCCGCGGATCAGGATCGCCGCGCCGTTGCCGATGGCGGTCGAGCGCGCAAGGAAGGTCGCGTTGGCGATCTTCGTGTTCTGGCGCGGCAGGTCGCCGTCGAAGGCGTTGTCGCTATCCGCCTCGATGATCGAATCGCCGACCGATTCCCGCTGGACCGCGATCACGAACTGCATGTTCGCCTTCACGCCCGTATCGGTATCGAGATTGTCGTCCTCGGCGCCCACGGCAATGAAATACTTCATGTTCACATTGCCGCCGAACGCTTCGACCGCGTCGTCCGAGCTGTTGAAGCTCTGGATATGCTCGAGCGTGGTGGCCGAACCGACGCCGCCCAGGGTCAGCGACTGAAGCTCCGAGTTGGCGCCCAGCACATAGCCCGAATAGCGGATCTGGACATATTGCATGACGCCGCTGTTGTCGGTGGTCGTCGCGCCGCCGAAGAAGGCCGGGTCGGCCGCGCCTTCGGTCTGGCGATAGCAGTCCGCCGAGCCGGGCGTCGCCGCGTTGGTGCAATCGGTGGTCGGCGCGCGGCCGAGCAGCACGACGCCGCCCCACTGGCCCGACGAGGAATCGCTGTTGAGACCGAGGACATTGTCGCGGCTGGTGAAGATGATCGGCGCCGTCGCGGTGCCCACCGCGTTGATCTTGTTGCCGCGATTGACGGCCAGCCAGGAGACGCCGGTGCCGCCATAGACGACCACGCCGGGCTCGATGCTGAGCGTCACGGGCGCAATGGTGCAGCTCGCCGGGACCGCGCTCTCGCTCGGGCCGCGATCGCAGCCGACATCGACGCGGCCGGGCATCTGGTAGAGCAGGCCGGCGATCTTGGGCAGCGTGATGCTTGCCTTGATCTGCGTCGGCAGATTGCAGACGCGCCATTCGCCGGTCGGGCCGGTGATCGTGCCGGCATCGGTGAGGCCCTGCGCATCAGCGATGGTGGGGCAGCCGGTCGCCGGCGTCACCAGACCGGGGCCGCTCGGGGTCGGCGTGGGGGTCGGCGTCGGCGTCGGAGTCGGATAGTTGATGGTGATGTTGCCGCCCGAGCCGGGTGAGGCGATATCCTGCGCGCCGCAGCCGGCGAGCAGCGGCAGGGCAGCGCCCGCCAGCATGAAGGTCATGGTCCGAGTGATACGTGTCATCGTCGTCTCCGCTACCGGGTGTCCGGATTCTCGAGTGCAGGACGGCCAATGGGAGAAACGACTCTGTGGTGCCCCCTTGCGCCCTCGGCGGGCAGCTAGGGGATGTGTGTGACAGCGGGATGGGATTTACGCGTCTGAACGATGACGGTTTCATTGCAGATTTATGGCATCGCCATGCGCGGGCAGCGATCCGCCCCGGCGCCGGCGTCGACCATTATATATGTCGCCAGGAGCCTCGTCGAAATGATGGCTTGGAGCCGCGAGGCGCCGGTCGACAAGGACGAAACATCCTCGCCGCGTCATGGCGAACCTGCTCCGGACTCCGGCGGACCGCGCAAGGCAGGTTCGCGATGACGAGCCTGGCGGGCCCGGCTCCTGCTGCAGCGATGATATGTCGATATGGGGAGCCCCGCAAAAGCCACGCGGCGTTTCGCTGATCCGCATCAGCTCATGAGGCAGGCATCCGGGCGCAAACCGCACCTCGGAAGAAAGCGGACGAACCGCGCGGCCTCGAGCGGCGCGCGGTCCGCTTCGGTCAGCGCTGGCCGTCCAGTCGCTCGATCATCGCCGTGGCGATGACATGGCTGGAATAGCTCGTGCCATTGGCCAGTTCCAGCGACTCGGCGGGCAAAGCGCGCACGCGCTGGAGCGCCGCGCGGGCATCGCCATAGCGCTGCGTGCGCGCATAGACGGTCGCCATATTGATGAGGCGCGCGGGATCATTCGCGTCGGCCAGGCTGATCGGCTGCAGGATCCGCTCGGCCTCGTCGAACTGGCCGGATGTAATGGCGCGCGCCGCATAGTCGGTGCCCTGCGCGTCGGTCTGGGCCACAGCCGCCGGGACAATGAGCGCCGCGACAGCGGCACCTCCGGCAATTTTCAGGATCTTGGCAAGCATCTGTTTTCCTCTCCGGACCATCGGTTCGAGAGAGCATTGTTTCACTTTTATGACCCATCGACAATATATCGAAAAAAATATTATGATGGGAATATCATATTGTTTTAATTTGATATTTTTATCCAAATCATCGGGCAACGGAGATGTGTCATATTAGTGTAACAAAACTGAAATCAGCCGGAATCGAATCGGACGACTCGGCGCTATACTTCCACGCGAACGCCGACCGGCCGGGCCTGCGCAAAACCGCAGCCGGTCAGGAAAAATGCAGGGAATGGAGGTGGGGAGCTTCTGTTGCCCGGCGCTCCCCGTGCCGCTGGAATCCGATTCTGTTGCCCGGCTCGGTCCAACCGCGTTCTGTTAGGGTAATGTCAGGCCGTGAGGCCCTCAATTACGCTGCAAGAGCAAGTGCTTCGTTATCGTTGGCACTTATGGGTTTTGAGCCTTGAACGGGTTACTCAGCCCGGGCGAAAACAACGCTTTTCAGCACACGTCGATCCTAGTTCGGCCCCGTCAGGACCGGCCCCTCCATGAAGGGAAAGGCCGTTTCTGGTGGAGCCGCCGGGTACCGCCCCCGGGTCCGCTGCGCCTATTGCACGCCGCAGTTTATCGCCATATCCGGTAGAACCGGCATGACCGATATAGGGATTATCGCCAGATTGAAAAGCCCCCGCGGCGGCAGGCCCGCCGAAAGGCCCGTGACACGAAAACAGGGGCGTCCACGACGAGGGAACGCCCCTGCCTCATCGGCTGGGAGCCGGATGATCCATGCTGGATCGAAACGACCGGATCAGGTGACCGGATCGTGGCGCTCAATCAATTCGGATGGTCGATCGCGTCGGCCTTGGCATCGCCTACATTGCGCAACGCGTCCGCCTTGTCTTCCAGCTTTTCGGCGGCGTTCGCGGCGTTGGCCGCCGGCAGGCCGGTCATATTGTCGCTGGCCTCCTGCAACTGGTCGGCCTGGTTGTCGAGCATGTCCGCCTGATTGTCATAGGCGTTTTCCACGGTCTGGGCTTCCTGCGAATGACAGGCCGCCAGCGACAGGGCCGACGCCATCGCGACGATGATCAAAGTTGGTTTCACGCTTATGTCTCCTGTTGTGTCCCGAGGCTGTCGTTGGACGGAAAGCAAAAGCCGTGGCGCGCCAGTTGGTTCCCGGACTGGCTCATGCGCCACGGCTCGTCTCAGATGCCGGTCCGTTCGCCTTACTTCTTCAGCGCATCGCGGATTTCGGCGAGCAGTTCGACTTCGGTCGGGCCGGGCACTTCTTCCTTCTTGCCCAGCAGGCGGTTGGCCTGGCGCACGATCAGGAAGATGATGAAGGCCAGGATCAGGAAATTGATCACTGCCGTGATGAAGCTGCCATAGGCGAACACGGGCACATTGGCCGCCTTCATCGCCTCCAGCGTCGCCGGCGTGCCGGCCGGCACGGATGCGAGCGCAAGGAAATGGTTGGAAAAGTCGAGCCCGCCGAAGATCGCGCCGACGAACGGCATGAGCACATCATCGGTGAGTGACTTGACGATCGTGCCGAACGCACCGCCGATAATCACACCGACGGCCAGATCCAGCACGCTGCCGCGATTGATGAACGCCTTGAATTCGTTAAACATGGATTGTCTCCCATTCGTCCCTTTGGCACCGGCGTGATAGTGCGATGAGCTAATCCCGTTGCGGGCGATCAATCAACCGCCTATTTAGCGTATCACTCCGGCGACACACCGCCCCTGTCATGAGGATGAACCGATATGGCCTCCCTCCCCGCCCGTCAGACCTGGCTTCGCGCCTTGCTTGCCCTGCTGATCCCGCTCGCGCTGACCGCATGCGGCATCAATTCCGTCCCGACGGCCGAAGAAAACGCCAAGGCGAAATGGGCGGACGTGCAGGCCGCCTATCAGCGCCGCGCGGACCTGATCCCCAATCTGGTGGCGACCGCGCGTTCGGCCGCCAATATCGAGCGCGGCACGCTGGAAAGCGTGATCCAGGCCCGCGCCTCGGCCACGCAGGTCAAGCTGACCGCCGACGATCTGGGCGATCCCGCCAAGGTGGAGGCATTCCAGGCCGCGCAGGCCAATGTCGGCAGCGCGCTCAGCCGCCTGCTCGTGACGGTCGAGCAATATCCCGAGCTCAAGAGCCAGGAGCGTTTCGCCGATCTCATGACCCAGCTCGAAGGGACGGAGAACCGCATCAACATCTCGGTGCGCGACTATAATGGCGCGGTGCAGGACTATAATACCCGCATCCGCACCTTCCCCGAGATGATCGGCGCCAAGCTCGTCCATGGCGCCAAGCCGATGACCCCGTTCGCGGCCAAGCCCGGCGCGGACGTCGCGCCCGACGTCGGCGCCATGATGAACGGCGGTTGAGGCAAATGGGCCTCCCCGGAGGCCACAAGGCCATGACGGTGCTGCGCCACGCCTGCCTGCTGCTGATCGCCGCCCTGCTGCTGGCGCTGCGCCCCGACGCGGCGCTGGCGCAGAGCTTCCCGCCGCTCACCGGGCGCGTGGTGGACAATGCCGATCTGCTCGACCCCGCGCAGGAGCAGGCGCTCACCGCCAGGCTCGCCGCATTGGAGCAGACCACGGGCCGGCAGCTCGTGGTGGCCACGGTCCCCAGCCTCGATGGCCGCGACATATCGGATTATGGCTATCAGCTCGGCCGCGCCTGGGGCCTTGGCGAGAAGGAGACGAACAGCGGCGCCCTGCTGCTGGTCGCTCCCAATGAGCGGCGCATGACCATCCAGGTCGGCTACGGGCTGGAGCCGATCCTGACCGACGCGCTCTCCGGCCGCATCATCCGCGACGTCATCACGCCGCGCTTCAAGGCCGATGATTATCCCGGCGGCATCGAGGCCGGCGTGAACGCGATCGTGCAGATCCTCGAACTGCCGCCGGACCAGCAGCGCAAGCTGGCCGCCGATGCCGCGCGCGACCGGCATGGGTCCGGGCAGGAGATCGGCCCCGGCATCATCTTCCTGTTCTTCATCCTCATGTTCGTCATCCTGCCGCTGATCGGCGGCCGGCGACGGGGCCGGCGCTATCGCGGCGGCATCAACCCGATCATCATCTGGGGCGCCGACGCAGCCCTGCGCGGCATCCTCCATGATCGCGACGACGACGATCATTGGGGCGGTGGCGGCGGCTGGGGCGGCGGTGGCGGAGGCGGCGGCTTCTCGGGCGGCGGCGGCAGCTTCGGCGGCGGCGGCGCGAGCGGAGGCTGGTAATGGCGCAGCGCATATCCATGAGCGAGACGGATCACGCGATCGTGACCCAGGCGGTCGCGGCGGCCGAGCAACATACCGATGCCGAGATCGTCACCATCGTCGCGCGCCGGTCGGATGCCTATCATGATGTCGGCCTGCACTGGGCGATCCTGTGCATGCTGCTCGTGCCTGCCTTCGCGGCGGCCTTCCCCGCCCAATATGAGCGCGCCGTCATCTGGCTGCTCGGCGAATGGACGCACATGCTGCCGCTGCGCACGCTGCTGCTCGTGCTGCTCGGCCACATGATCCTGAAATTCCTGGCGGTGCGCTATCTGCTCGCCATCCCCCGGCTGCGCATGCTGGTGACGCCGGGCAACACCAAGTCGCGGCGGGTGCGCCGGCGCGCGCTGCTGCTGTTCCGCACCGCCGCGGAGGCGCGCACCGCGCATCTCACCGGCGTGCTGCTCTATCTCTCGCTGGACGAGCACCGGGCCGAGATCGTCGCGGACGAAGCGATCGCCAGCAAGATCGGCCCCGAAGCCTGGGGAGAGGCGATGGCCGCGATGATCGACGAAGTGCGCGAGGGCCGCGTCGCGCAGGGCATGGCGCTCGCCATCGCCAAGGCCGGCACGATCCTCGCCGACCATTGCCCCAAGAGCGGGAACAACCCCAATGAGCTGCCGGATCGACTGATCGAACTATGAGCACAGCGGACCATGACGATGATCGCCACGCGGCCGAGGAGCTGATGTGGCAGGGCCGCTTCATCGCGGCCAGGCGGCGCGGGCGCTGGGAATATGTGAGCCGCACCCGTAATATCGGCGCGGCGGTCATCCTCGCCATCGACGAGGGGGCGGACGGTCGCCACGTCATCCTGATCGACCAGTATCGCGTGCCGCTGGGCCGGCGCTGCATCGAACTGCCCGCCGGACTGGTCGGCGACGAGGAGGCCGGGGAGGCCCCCACCCTCGCCGCGATGCGCGAACTGGAGGAAGAGACCGGCTACCGCGCCGGCCGGATGATCGACCTGGGCGCGTTCCAGAGCTCGCCCGGCATGGTGACGGAGAGCTTCACCCTGTTCCGCGCGCTCGACCTGGAGAAAGTCGGCGATGGCGGCGGCGTGCCGGGCGAGGACATATGCGTCCACCGCGTCCGCATAGACAGTCTCGCGGACTGGATCGCCGCCCGCCGCGCCGAAGACTTCGCCATCGACGTCAAGCTGCTGATCCTGCTCGGCGGGGCGATGATCGCGGATTGAGGGGCCGTGGTCATGGCGGGCGTCGGAACCTGTTGGCGCGATCCGAATGATTCAGGCCGTATCGACATTCAAGTTTCTGGAATAGCAGGCCGGCCCACTATTCCTATTCTCCGTCAGCATGACGCGGGTTTGTAAATCCGACGCTGAATGTCGATCCGCCCCAGAGTCAGTGGTCTTGTGCAGGCAGGGGCACAGAGTTGGGGCGGGACGCAAGGCGCGCGCCTGCGGTCCCATCCCCCTCCCGCCTCATGCAGGGGCAAGAGGCAGGCAATCCACCGGAGACCATCGCGCTCCGCCCCGCCCCTCCGGCAAGCGGGAGAGGCAGGGCGACGACCGACCTCAGGCCGCCAGCGCGGCGACCTCGCCCAGCGCCTTGTCCACGGCCGCCGTGCGGGCATCCGGGCCGAGCTGCACGCCTTCCGCGATCACGAATTCCGGGCTCAGCCCGATGAAGGCGAACACCGCGCGCAGATAAGTCTCGACATGCTCGGCCGCTTCCTGGCCCGAACCGGCGCCATAGAGCCCGCCGCGCGAGATGGCGATGATGACGCGCTTGGGTCCGGCCAGCCCTTCCACCGTGCCTTGCTCGGTGTAGCGGAATGTCCTGCCGGCCACGAGGATGCTGTCGATCCACGCCTTGAGCTGGCTGGGCACCGCGAAATTATACATGGGCGCGCCGATCACCACTGTGTCGGCCGCGAGAAATGCGTCGACCGAGACATTCTCCGCGCCGATGGTGAAATGCGGGACGGGCCCGGCCGCCAGATCGAGATAGTCGACCTGCGTGCCCGGCTGTGCCGCCTGCAGCCGCGCGACGACCGCGCCGCTCAGCTGCCGGCTGATCGAATTTTCGGCCAGGATGGACGAATCGACGTGAAGGATGGTCATTTCATGGTCTCCGGTATATATTCGTAACTGACGCCGGACATGTAACCACCTTCAGCCGGCACGCAAGGAGGCACAATCTTGTCACCCAGTCACATCGCTGTGACCGAAGCGGCGGACGGCCATGTCGATATGGGCCAGTGCCGCCGCGTCACGCCCATCCTGTCGCGGGTCGGCGACAAATGGTCGATCCTCATCGTCATGACGCTGGCCGGCGGCACGCGGCGGTTCGGCGAACTCAAGCGCGCGATCGACGGCATCTCGCAGCGCATGCTGACGCATAGCCTGCGCGGGCTGGAGCGCGACGGCCTCGTCACCCGCACGGTCTACCCGACGATACCGCCGCGCGTGGACTATGCGCTGACCGATCTGGGCCGCTCGCTCTGCGTGCCGATCATGGCGCTCGGCCAATGGGTGCAGGAGAATCTCGACGGGATCGAGACCGCCCGCGCCCGGTTCGATGAACAGACGGACGCCAACGCCGACGCCGCCTGACCACAGCCCGTCACGCCGCCCAGCGCAGCCCAAGTTGCGTCAGGCCATGGGCAATGCCGGTCATCATCACCGGCGGCAGGTCCGGATCGACCTCGAACTGCGGAATGCGCGTCAGCCATTGCTCCAGGAAGATGCGCATCTCCTGATTGGCGAGCGGCGCGCCGATGCAGCGGTGCACGCCATGGCTCAGCGTCGAATGCTTGTAGCTGTCGCGCCGGTCGAGATCGACGGCGAGCGCGTCCGGGAAGCTGCGATCGTCGAGCCCGTGGACGCAACTCGCCATCAATATCTGCTCGCCGGCCTTCAGCGCCGTGCCCTCATAGCTCATGTCGTCCCGCACCACCCGCGCGATATTGGCGATGGAATAGCGGCGCATCAGTTCCTCGATCGCCTTGGTGATCCGTTTGGGATCGGCGATCAGCTGCGCGCGCAGCGCCGGATGCTCGGCCAGATGAAGCGCCATCCAGCCCATCGTCGCGGCGACCGTATCCAGCCCGCCGCCCAGCAGCGCGCTCGCCAGACCCAGCGCCTGCTCATGCGTCATCGGCCGGCCTTCGCCCAGATCGGCCTGGATGGCCTGGCTCAATATGTCCTCGCCGGGACGCGCGGTGCGCTCGGCCACGAGTTCTCCGATATAATCGTTGAGGTGCGCCCGTGCCTGTGTGCGCGCCGTCTCGTCGGTGGAGCGCAGGCCCGTGCTGACCCACGCGATCAGCATCTCGCGATGATCCAGCGGCAGGTTCATCATCTTGAGGAAGATAATCATCGGCAGCTGATAGGCGAAATCCGCCATGAACTCGCAGCGCCCGCGCGCGCGAAAGCCCTCGATCAGGTCGATCGCCAGACGTTCGGCCTCCTGCGTCCACTGCCTGATCGCGGCGGGGAAGAAGGCCGGCATGATGAGCTTGCGCAGCGGCGTATGCTCGGGCGGATCATATTCCAGCGGCACGCCGCGCGGCCGGCCGTCCAGCCCGATGAACACCTTGCGCGAGGAGAAGCGCTCATGATCGGCGAGGATCAGCGGGATGTCCGCGCCGCGCGTCGCGATCCAGTGCCCGCCCCGCCGCGGCGTCCACACCAGCGGCGGCAGGCCGTGCAGGGCGCGCCAGGCGAGGAACGGATCGCTCCCGTCCGCCCCCGGCCGCATGAAGTCGAAATCCACGACAAGCTCTTCCGGCACATGCACCGGGCGCTCGACGAGATCGGCCATGGTCATGATCGCGCTCCTGTCCTTCTGCTGCACGTCGCGGGGGATATGCTTTCCCTTCCGTCGCCGGACTCATAAGAGGGCGCCATGGCTCGAGTCGACATCAAGATTTGCGGACTGACCGACGTCGCGGCGATCGACGCCGCCCTGGACGGCGGCGCGAGCCATGTCGGCTTCGTCCATTTCGCCAGGAGCCCGCGCCATCTCGCGCCGGACCGGCTCGCGCTGATCGCCACGCGCCTGCCGCCGCATGTCCGGCGGGTGGGCGTGCTCGTCGATCCCGACGACATGCTCGTGGACGCGCTCGTCACCGCCGGCGGCCTCCATGTGCTACAACTGCACGGCTCGGAGACGCCTGCCCGCGCGGCCGCGCTCGCCGCGCGCACGGGGCTGGAGGTGTGGAAGGCGATCCCGGTCCGCACCGCGGCCGACGTCGCCATGGGCGGCGCCTATGTCGGCGCGGTGCATCGCCTGCTCTATGACGCCAGAACGCAGGAGGGCGCCCTGCCCGGCGGCATGGGCCATCGTTTCGACTGGACGCTGCTGAGCGGCCACCGCGCGCCGCTGCCCTGGGCCCTTTCGGGCGGTCTCGACGCCGAAAATGTCGCGCAGGCCATCCACCAGACCGGCGCGCCGCTGGTCGATGTCTCCTCCGGCGTCGAAAGCACGCCCGGCGTCAAGGATGTGGACAAGATCGCGGCCTTCTGCAAAGCGGTTGCGCAATGTTGACGCTGACCATGCCTGTCGCGCGCGCCGGGATACGATGGCGCTGATCGCTCTCGATGATGTCGAAGCGAACCGGCCACTCTATCTGCGAGATTTGAGACGATCATGACTGCCGCACCCACCACCATTTCCGGCACCCTGCCCAATTCCCTGCGCGCCCTGCCCGACGAGCGCGGCCATTTCGGCCAGTTCGGCGGCCGCTATGTCGCCGAGACGCTGATGCCCATCATCCTCGACCTGGAGCGGGAATATCGCGCGGCGAAGGAAGACCCTGCGTTCCAGGCCGAATTCGACGGGCTGATGACCCATTATGTCGGCCGGCCGAGCCCGCTCTATTTCGCCGAGCGGCTGACCGACCATTACCGCAAGGACGCCAAACCCGGGTTCGGCGCGAAAATCTATTTCAAGCGCGAGGAGCTGAACCACACCGGCGCGCACAAGATCAACAATTGCATCGGCCAGATCCTGCTCGCCATCCGCATGGGCAAGACGCGGATCATCGCCGAGACGGGCGCGGGCCAGCATGGCGTGGCGACGGCGACCGTCTGCGCGCGGTTCGGCCTGCCCTGCACCATCTTCATGGGCGCCAAGGATGTGGAGCGCCAGCAGCCCAACGTGTTCCGCATGAAGCTGCTCGGGGCGGAGGTCCGCCCGGTGACGAGCGGCGCGCAGACGCTCAAGGATGCGATGAACGAGGCCCTGCGCGACTGGGTCGCGACGGTGGACAATACATTCTACATCATCGGCACCGCCGCCGGCCCGCATCCCTATCCCGAGCTGGTGCGCGACTTCCAGTCGATCATCGGCAAGGAGGCGCGCGCGCAGATCCTCCAGGCCGAGGGCCGCCTGCCCGATCTGCTGATCGCGGCGGTCGGCGGCGGCTCCAACGCCATCGGCCTGTTCCACCCTTTCCTCGACGATGCGGACGTGGCGATGATCGGCGTGGAGGCGGCCGGCCACGGCATCGAGACCGGCGAGCATGCCGCCAGCCTGACCGGCGGCAAGCCCGGCATCCTCCACGGCAACAAGACCTATTTGTTGCAGGACGAGGATGGCCAGATCACCGAGGCGCACAGCATCTCCGCCGGCCTCGACTATCCCGGCATCGGCCCGGAGCATAGCTGGCTGCACGAGAGCGGCCGGGTGGCTTATCTGCCGGTAACGGACAAGGAAGCGCTCGACGCCTTCCAGCTCACCTGCCGGACCGAGGGCATCATCCCGGCACTGGAAAGCTCGCATGCCATCGCAGCTCTGGAAACCAAGGCACGGGAAATGCGCGAGGACCAGATCATCGTGGTGAATGTCTCCGGCCGGGGCGACAAGGATATCTACACCGTGGCCGACGCGCTGGGGGCGGCGATATGAGGACCGCCCTCAAGCCCTCTCCCCTTCAGGGGAGAGGGTTGGGAGAGGGGCAATGCGCGACGCTCGGTTGACGGAATATGCGAGGGAGATGCGCAGGGCTCCGGCAGAAGCGGAGATTCGGCTTTGGCTGGCTCTCCGCGCAAAGCGCTTCACCGGCATCAAATTCCGTCGGCAGAAAGTTATCGGCCCCTACATCGTCGATTTTGCATGCCGCGAACCGATGCTGGTGATCGAACTTGACGGCGACAACCATGCGGCGCAGGTCGCTTACGACGCAAAGCGGACCAAGTTTCTGCAATCCCGAGGATATGATGTGATCCGGTTTTCGAATGATGATGTAGTCGGGAATTTTGAGGCTGTGCTCGACATGATAGCGCAGCGCATTGCCCCTCTCCCAACCCTCTCCCCTGAAGGGGAGAGGGCTAAGTGAACCGCCTCTCCGCCACTTTCGCCCGCACACGCGCAGAGAAACGCGCTGCGCTCGTCACCTTCGTCACCGGTGGCGATCCCACGCCGGCCGGCACCGCTGCCGTGCTCGACGCGCTGGTGGCGGGCGGCGCCGATGTCATCGAGCTGGGCATGCCCTTCACCGATCCCATGGCGGACGGCCCGGCGATCCAGGCCGCGAACCTGCGCGCCATGGCGGCCGGGATCAGCACCGCCGCGATCTTCGAGATCGCCGCCGCCTTCCGCGTCCGCCATCCGGAGACGCCGCTGGTCCTCATGGGCTATGCCAACCCGATGACCATCCGCGGCGCCGACTGGTTCGCCAGCCAGTGCAAGGCGGCCGGCGTCGATGGCGTCATCTGCGTCGACATCCCGCCCGAGGAGGATGACGAGCTTGGCCCCGCCCTGCGCGCGGCCGGCGTCTCGCCCATCCGTCTCGCCACGCCGACCACGGACGATGCCCGCCTGCCCGCCGTGCTGGATGGGGCGAGCGGTTTCCTCTATTATGTCTCGGTCGCCGGCATCACCGGCCTGCAACAGGCCGCGCAGGCGAGCATCGACGCGGCGGTCGCGCGGCTGCGCGCCGCGACGGACCTGCCCGTGGCGGTCGGCTTCGGCGTGCGCAGCCCGGAGCAGGCGGCCGCCATCGGCGCGGTCGCGGACGGCGTGGTGGTCGGCTCGGCCATCGTGGAACTTGTCGGCAGGCATGGCGCCGATGCCGCCGCTCCCGTGCGCGATCTGGTCGCAAGCCTGCGCGCCGCGCTCAACATAAAGGAACAGGTCGCATGAGCTGGCTCAACCGCGTCCGCAACGCCATCCCCTTCATCGCCCGCAAGACGAGCGACACGCCCGACAATCTCTGGCAGAAATGCCCGTCCTGCGGGCAAATGGTCTTCCAGAAGGAATGGGACGAAAATCTCGCCGTCTGTCCGCGCTGCGACCATCATGGCCGCATCGGCCCGAAGACGCGCTTCGCCCAGATTTTCGATGCCGGCTCGGTGAGCGTCCTGCCATCGCCGCAGGTCAAGGAAGACCCGCTCAAGTTCCGCGATTCCAAACGCTATGTCGAACGCATCAAGGCCGCGCGGGCCAAGACCGGCGAGCAGGATGCGCTCATCAACGCGCACGGCATGATCGAGGGGCAGGAAGCGGTCGTCGGCGTGCAGGATTTCGCCTTCATGGGCGGATCGATGGGCACGGCGGTCGGCGCGGCGTTCGTCGCTGGCATCCGCGAGGCGACCAGTCGCCGCTGCCCCTATATCATCTTCACCGCGGCCGGCGGCGCGCGCATGCAGGAGGGTATCCTGAGCCTCATGCAGATGCCCCGCGCCACCGTCGCCATCCAGCAGCTGCGCGCGGCCGGGCAGCCCTATATCGTGGTGCTCACCGATCCCACGACGGGCGGCGTCACCGCCAGCTATGCGATGCTGGGCGACATCCAGATCGCCGAGCCCAATGCGCTCATCGCCTTCGCCGGCGCGCGCGTGATCGAGAACACGATCCGCGAGAAGCTGCCCGAGGGGTTCCAGCGCGCCGAATATCTGCTGGAGCACGGCATGATCGACATGGTCGTCCATCGCAAGAACCTGCGCGCCACGCTCGGCAAGACGCTCGGCTATCTGAGCCCGGCGCGGGCGGCCTAGCCCGCGTCTCGCGCCCATCTCCCCATCCGTCCGGGCGGCTGGCCCGGCAGGACAATCGACTAGCCGAGGCACCATGGCTGACCACGCCGTTTCCGACAGCCCCGCCGTCCAGACCCAGCTCGATCGGCTGGCAGCGCTCTCGCCGGGGCGGGACATTCTCGGTCTCGATCGCATCACCGAGCTGTGCAGGCGCCTGGGCGATCCGCATCTCGCCCTGCCCCCGCTGTTCCATGTCGCGGGCACCAACGGCAAGGGATCGACCTGCGCCTATCTGCGCGCGGCGCTGGAGGCCGATGGCCGCGCCGTCCATGTCTTCACCTCGCCGCATCTGGTGCGCTTCAACGAGCGCATCCGCCTCGCCGGCACGCTGGTCGACGATGCGACGCTGGCCGGCGCGCTGGAGCAGGTGCTGGACATTGGCGGCGATCTCCAGGCGAGCTTCTTCGAAGTGACGACCGCTGCCGCCTTCATGCTGTTCGCCACCGTTCCGGCCGATGCCTGCGTGATCGAGGTGGGCCTGGGCGGACGGCTGGACGCCACCAACATCCTGCCCGCGCCGGCCGCCTGCGGCATCACCTCGCTCGCCATCGATCATGAGGCCTTCCTGCTCGTGCCCGAGGAGAATGTGCCGGTCGACCCCTATGATCGCATCGCGTTCGAGAAGGCCGGCATCGCCAAGCGCGGCGTGCCGCTGCTCACCCAGCGCTATGTCGCCTCCATGCGCCAGACCATCGCGGACGTCGCCAGCCAGGCCGGCGCCACGCACCTGCCGCGCGGCGAGGCGTGGGACATCGCCGAATATCAGGGCGAGCTCCATTATCGCGACATGGAGGGCGTGCTGCATCTGCCGATGCCGCGCCTCGCCGGCATGCACCAGATCGCCAATCTCGGCCTCGCCATCGCCATGCTGCGCTATCAGACGCGCGCGCCGACCAGCGAGGCCGCGCTGCGCGCCGCGCCGCTCTGGGCGCAATGGCCCGCGCGCATGCAGCGGCTGGAGGATGGCCCGCTCAACGCGCTGCTGCCCGGTCGCACGATCATCCTGGACGGCGGCCATAATCCCGATGCCGGCCAGGCCGTCGCCGCCAGCCTCACCGCGCAGGGCATGATGGAGAGCGGCTTCGACCTCGTCACCGGCATGCTGGCCAACAAGGATGTGAAGGGCTTCCTGGAGCCGCTGCGCCCGCTGATCCGCTCGATCCGCTCGCTGCCCGTGCCGGGCCACGACCATCATGGCCCGGAGGTGTTCGCCGCGCTCGCCGAAGGCTGGCACTTGCCGCACAAGGCGTTCACGACCGTGCAGGAGGCGCTGGCCGACATCGCGGACACCGCCGCGACCGATCGCCCCGTGCTGATCGCCGGCACGCTCTATCTCGCCGGGCGCGTGCTCGTCGCCAACGAGCAGCCCCCGGCCTGACCGCGCGCCTTTAGCGCGGGCAGCGTGAAATCTGAATCACGATACCGGCTCTATCTTTTTGCCGGCGCATCGCTTTTCGACGCGATACCCTAGCTCTCCGCCTTGCCCGCATCGCCGATGCTGGCATCGACCAGCCCCGTGCGCATCATCCACCAGAACAGCAGGATGCCCGGCAGCGCCAGCACCGTGGTCAGCAGATAGAAGTTCACATAGCCCATGCCTTCGATGAGCGCGCCCGCCGTGGTCCCGGTGATGAACCGCCCCAGGATCGCCGCGCCGGCCGAAAGCAGCGCGAACTGCGTGGCGGTGAAGCGCAGGTCGCACAGCGCCGAGAGATAGGCCACCACGGTCACGCCGCCGATGCCGCTCGCGAAATTCTCGAAACCGATGGCGAAGGCCAGCACCGGCATGGAATGGCCGGCCGCCGCCAGCCCCGCGAAGCTGAGGTTGGAAATCCCCATCAGGATGAGGCTGACCAGCACGGAGCGCTTCATGCCCAGCTTCGCGTAGAGGATGCCGCCCACGAAAATGCCGGCCAGCAGCGCGACGAAGCCGACCCACACATCGCCCGCCAATATCTCCGGCTTGGTGAAGCCCAGCGTCACCAGCAGGTCGCGGATCATGAGATTGGCGATCGTGTCGCCGATCTTGTGGACGAGCACGAACAGCAGCACCAGCAGCGCGCCCTCGCGCTTGAAGAAGTCGGCCAGCGGCTCGATGACGGCCGCCAGCGCCGCCCGCGCCCCGCGCACGGGCTTGGGCGCGTGGTGGCGCTGCGGCTCGCCGCCGAACAGCGAGGCGATCGGCCCGGCGAAGGCCAGCGGCGCGCAGGCGATATAGCCCAGCGTCCAGTTCGAGATGCTGGCGACGGCAAGCGCGATCGTCGCGGCGAAGAAGGCGCCCAGCCGCCAGCCATATTGCGACATGCCCGAGCCGATGCCCAGTTGCTCGGGCCGGAGCAGCTCGATGCGGTAGGCGTCGATCACGATGTCGAAGGTCGCGCCGGCAAAGCCCAGCAGCAGCGCGCCGATGACGACGCTGCGAATATCGTTCACCGGATCGGCGAAGCCCAGCACGATCACCGCCAGCGCCACGACGATGCCGCAGACCCACAGCCAGCTGCGCCGCTGCCCCAGCGCCTTGCCCAGCACGGGCAGTTGCAGCCGATCGATGACCGGGGCCCATGCCCATTTGAAGCTGTAGACCAGCAGCGCCAGCGCGAAGGCGGAAATGGAGCTCTTGGTGATCCCCGCATCGGACAGGCGATTGGTCAGCGTCGCGGCCAGCAGCGCGAAGGGGAAGCCGGATGAGATGCCCAGGAACAGCGCGACCAGCGGCTGCCGTTCGAGATAGGGCTTGATCGCCTCGCCCCATCCGCGCTTCGCCACGTCATCCGCCATTCTCGACCCCTTCATCTCGTCGTTCGCGCGAGCCTAGAGCATCGCGCCAAAAAGTGGGAACCGGTTTTTGGCGACAGGCGATGCGACCACAACCAGCCGCTCGCGCGGCCGGCGGAAGCGATTTTTCGTTTCGGATCGCGCATGCGGCGGTGACAGCGCCGCCCTTCAGCCAAAAGCGGGCAAGGTCATCCCCTGCGGCATCCGGCCCGGCTGCCTGCCGGCGAGCAGCCGCTCGCACACCGCGATGGCGTCGACCAGATCGTCCCGGGAATCGAAGGGCTTGGCGAGGCAGCCGAGCGCGAGGCCCAGCGCCATGGCATCCTGCGGGAAAGTCTCCGCGGCGAACAGCACGGGAATGCCCAGCGGCTGGACGTGCCGCGCGAGATCGACGCCCGTGCGGCTGCCCCGCAGCGAGATATCGGTGATGACCAGATCCACCGCCCGGCCGCTCGCCAGCACGATCTCCGCGTCGCGGAAGCGGTCGACCGTCGCGACGATCTCATAGCCGGCCTGCTTGAGCACATATTCATTGTCGAACGCCGTCAGCGGCTCGTCCTCGACCACGAGGATACGGCGGATGCGCTGCACTTCCCTGGAAAAAAACATTGCCGCCTGATCCCACATGGGCCACTAGCCGGAGCGATCCTCCGATGAGGATCACCCGGCGCACCCGGTCCGCTACGCCGCCCGCAGTCGATTCGCCAGTGCCGCCGCGACACAGCCCCGCCAAAAAGGGATGAACCCCCGTGCCGACCGACAAAGGCCCCCGCCCACCCCGCCGACCTGACCGCCCGGGCGCCCGGGCAGGCGCCGGAGACAGGCGCGGACGCCAGGACAATGGCCCGCGTCGCGGACCCGGCCGGGGCGGCCCCGTCAAGCCCCGCGCGCCCGCGCCGCAAGGCCGCGCCGAAGGCACGCCGGAGGGTGACCGCATCGCCAAGCTGCTGGCCCGCGCCGGCGTCGCCAGCCGCCGCGACATCGAGCGGATGATCGGCGAGGGCCGCATCGCGCTGGATGGCAATCTGGTCACCACGCCGGCCACGATCCTCCAGTCCCTGCGCGGCGTCACGGTGGACGGCCAGCCGGTCAAGGATGCGAGCCCGGCCCGGCTGTTCCTGTATCACAAGCCCGTCGGCCTGCTCACCACCGCGCGCGATCCGGCCGGCCGCCCCACCATCTACGACCGGCTGCCCGCGGAGTTGCCGCGCGTCATGCCCGTCGGCCGGCTCGACCTCAATACCGAGGGGCTGCTGCTCCTCACCACCGACGGCGAGCTCAAGCGCCAGCTGGAGCTGCCCGCCACCGGCGTGGAGCGCACCTATCGCGCCCGCGCCTTCGGCGAGGTCAGCCAGGCCCAGCTCGAAGACCTGATCGAGGGAGTCGAGATCGAAGGCATGCGCTATGGCCGCATCGACGCGAATCTGGAGCGGCGGACCGGACGCAACCAGTGGATCGAGATGACCCTGACCGAAGGCAAGAACCGGGAAGTGCGCCGCGTTCTGGAGCATCTCGACCTCAAGGTCAGCCGTCTCATCCGCACCCGTTACGGCCCGTTCGTGCTGGGCGATTCCCAGCCGGGCGAGGTGGTCGAGGTCCGCCAGGCCGATCTCGTCAAGTTCCGCAAGACGCTGAAATGAGGATCATCGCCGGGCAATGGCGCGGGCGGCCACTGGTCGCGCCGACGGGCGACGCTACGCGCCCCACCGCGGACCGCACGCGCGAGACCCTGTTCTCCATGCTGCTCAGTCGCCTCGGCTCGTTCGAGGACCTGGCCGTGGGGGATTTCTTCGCGGGCTCCGGCGCGCTGGGGCTCGAAGCCCTGTCGCGCGGCGCGGCCTCCTGCCTGTTCGTCGAACGGGATCGCCCGGCACTGGATGCCATCCGCGCCAATTGCGCCAAGCTCGGCATCGCCCGGCCGGACATCCGCCAGACGGACGTGCTGTCGCTCGGCCCGGCTCCGGCCCCGCTCGACCTGATCTTCATGGACCCGCCCTACCGCAGCGGCGCCGGCGCCGTGGCGCTGGACAAGCTCGGCCGCCTCGGCTGGACCGGCCCCGCGACCTGGATCAGCGTCGAAACCGACCGCACCGAGACCATCGACCTGAAGACCTTCAATGTCGTCGCCGAACGCATCGTCGGCAAGGCGAAGCTGTGGCTGCTGCGAACGGCGGAACAGGCCTGACGCAAAAAAGGGCGAGCCGACCCGTGAGTCGGCTCACCCCTGCGACCCGCTCCTCAGCGGACAGGACATTCGCTTATTTGCTGCCCGGATTGACGCAGGCGTCCTTCACCGTCCGCGAGCAGCGCGGATATTCGGCCGGCGGCTGCGCGGCCGGTTGCACCACAGGCTGCGGCGGCGCCATGTTGACCTGGGCCGGAGGCGCGCCCGTGGGCGTCGCCGTATAGGCCGAGGGCGGCGGCGGAGGCGGCGTCATGCTGTCGGCCGGCGACGGGGCCATGGTCGGGTCCGGCATCGATGTGCCGGCGGGCGCCTGCGGGTCCGTCGAGGGCGCGGCCGTCGGCGGCGGCGGGCTCATCGGATCATTGGAGGGAGTCTGGGTCGATTGGGCGTGCACGCCAAAAGCGAGGACCGACGCCCCGAAGATCGTCATGACGACCGGAAAACGCATGATACTCTCCTTTTAAATGCTGCGATTCACCGGACCAACGTCCGCCGTCACGCCCGGTTCCCACTTGCGAATCGCCTCACCGGGCGGGAAGGCCGCACCAGCGCCGGATCGCCCCTTGCTCGCGGCGAACCCCTTGCGCAAAACCGATCCGTTCCCTAGCTGTTCCTGTGTGACCGTTCCCGCCCCCTCGCCCGCCCCCCCGTCCGCTGATGCACCCTATCTGCAGGGCCTCAACGCACCCCAGCGCGAAGCCGTGCTGACCACGGAAGGTCCGGTGCTGGTGCTGGCTGGCGCGGGCACGGGCAAGACGGCGGCGCTGACCGCCCGGCTCGCCCATCTCGTAGCGACGCGGCGCGCCTATCCCTCCGAGATCCTGTCCGTCACCTTCACCAACAAGGCCGCGCGCGAGATGCGCGAGCGCGTCGGGCGGATGATCGGCCCGGCGGTGGAGGGCATGCCCTGGCTCGGCACCTTTCACGCGATCGGCGCGCGGATGCTGCGCCGCCATGCCGAACTGGTCGGCCTCCAGAGCAATTTCACCATTCTCGATACGGACGACCAGCTCCGCCTGATGAAGCAGCTCATCCAGGCCGCCGGGCTGGACGAGAAGCGCTGGACCGCCCGCGCCTTCGCCGCGCTGGTCGACAAGTGGAAGAACAAGGGCCTCACGCCCGCCGAGGTCGATGCCGGGGAGAGCGAGGCTTTCGCCCATGGCAAGGGCGCGGAGATGTATGCCGCCTATCAGGCCCGGCTGCGCGCGCTCAATGCCTGCGACTTCGGCGATCTGCTGCTGCACATGCTCACCCTGCTGCGCACCGATCGCGCGGTGCTGGAGCAGTATCAGCAGCGCTTCCGCTACATCATGGTGGACGAGTATCAGGATACCAACACCAGCCAGTATCTCTGGCTGCGGCTGCTCGCCCAGACGCGCCGGAACATCTGCTGCGTGGGCGACGACGACCAGTCCATCTATTCGTGGCGCGGCGCGGAAGTGGCCAATATCCTGCGCTTCGAGCGGGATTTCCCCGGCGCGGCGGTCATCCGGCTCGAGCAGAATTATCGCTCCACGCCGCATATCCTCGCCGCCGCCTCGGGCGTCATCGCGCAGAATGGCGGGCGGCTGGGCAAGACACTGTGGACGCAGGAAAGCGAGGGCGAGAAGCTGCGCATCATCGGCGTGTGGGACGGGCCGGAGGAAGCGCGCCGCATCGGCGAGGAGATCGAGGCGCTGGAGCGCGCCGGCACCCGCGCCGATCAGGTCGCCATCCTGGTGCGCGCCTCGTTCCAGACCCGCGAGTTGGAGGATCGCTTCATCCAGATCGGCCTGCCCTATCGCATCGTCGGCGGCTTCCGCTTCTACGAGCGGGCCGAGATCCGCGATGCGCTCGCCTATCTGCGCCTCGTCAACCAACCAGCGGACGATCTCGCCTTCGAGCGGATCGTCAATGTCCCCAAGCGCGGCCTGGGCGACAAGGCGGTCGAGAAGCTGCACCGCCTCGCCCGCGCGCAGGGCGTGCCGCTGAGCATCGCCGCCACCCATATCATCGATACGGACGAGCTGACCCCGCAGGCACGCAGGGCGCTCGGCCGCTTCATCGGCGACGTCGCCCGCTGGCGCGACCTGTCCGGCACGATGAACCATGCCGAGCTGGCCCGCCTGATCCTCGATGAGAGCGGCTATACCGCCGTGCTGCAGGCCGAGCGCTCGACCGAGGCCAGCGGCCGGCTGGAGAATCTCCAGGAACTGGCCCGCGCCATGGAGGAATATGAGACTCTCGGCGCCTTCCTCGAACATGTCAGCCTGGTCATGGACAACGAGGCCGCGCAGGACGAGGCCAAGGTCACGATCATGACGATCCATGCCGCCAAGGGGCTGGAGTTCGATACGGTGTTCCTCGCCGGCTGGGAGGATGGCCTGTTCCCCTCCCAGCGCGCGCTCGACGAGGGCGGCCTCGCCAGCCTGGAGGAAGAACGCCGCCTCGCCTATGTGGCGATCACCCGTGCCCGGCGGCGCTGCATCATCCTCCACGCCGCCAATCGCCGCGTCTATGGCCAGTGGACCAGTTCCATCCCCTCGCGCTTCATCGCCGAAATCCCGGCCGGGACGACCGAGGAGGAGACGAGCATGAGCGGCGGCGCCAGCCTGTGGCGCGCCAACTGGTCCGAGCGGGACGATCCGTTCGCCAATGTCGCGCGCGGCAGCGGGCGCGGCCCCGGCTGGCAGCGCGCGCAGGGCCAGTTCTCCGCCGAGCCCCGGCGCATTGTGGAAGCCCGCCAGAGCGCCGTGAGCCTGGGCAACAAGGGCCGCGACGACGTCAGCCTCGGCATGCGCGTCTTCCACCAGAAATTCGGCTATGGCCGGATCACGGCGATCGAAGGCAACAAGCTGGAGATCGATTTCGAGCAAGCAGGAGCCAAGCGCGTGCTGGACAGCTTCGTGAACCCCGCCGACTGATCGAGGGACCGCGCGGATAACACCGAGGCATCCGTCCGCACGATCGCCTGCGCGGGACCATCATATGCTCCCGGTTCCATTGTTCATTTTTACACGCTTTTCAGCTCTTGTTAACCCTGTCCCGCTAGACCCTGCCCTGCGACCCGAAGGGCGCTGGCTGGCCAGTGCTCATACTTTATGGCCCGGCGGAGCGTGGGTTCCTGCCGGGCCATTTTTTATGGGCGAACGGGCTTTCCGCTCAGAATCTCGCCTCGGCCGCGCCGCCCATCATCTGCTGGCGGACCAGCGGGACCGGCGGACCGCCATAGCTCAGGAACTGGTCGTGGAACGCCTTCCACCCGGCCCGGCCGCCATGGCCGGCCACCCAGTCGTCCCGCAGCTTGCGGATCATCAGCTTGCCCAGCGTATAGTTGAGATAGGCCGGATCATAGGTGCCGCGCGCCGCCTGCTGCCTGGCATTGCCCTCGTCCTGATAGCATTCATCCTTGAACATCTGCTCGGACTGCTCCTGCGTCATCCGTCCGCTGTGGAGCCGAATGGCCGAAAGGAAGCGGCAGTTGCGCAGCAGCGCGTTGGAGAGCTGGCCGACATGGGTCTCCGCGTCGCCTTCATTGAACCCGGCGTCCCACATCATCTCCTCGGCATAATGCGCCCAGCCTTCCGCGAAGGCATAGCCCACGAACACCCGGCCGAAGATGGAGGGCGAGCGATTGGCATGGAGGAATTGCAGGAAATGCCCCGGCATCACTTCATGGATGGACGTGAACAGCAGGTCCTTCTTGCCCGGAATGAACGCCGCCTGCACCTCCGGGCTCCAGCTCGGATCGGGCGGGGAGATATAATAGACGGACGGGATGCCATGCTCATACGGCCCCGGCGGATCGATATAGGCGGAATTCTGCCTGTTATAGGGTGGGCTTTCCTCGACCAGCGCCTGCTCCGTGCCGGGGATGGTGACCAGATCCCTGGCGATCACGAAATCGCGCAGCACCGGCAACTGGCGGCGCGCCTCCAGCACCGGGCCGCCCTCGGGCTTGTCGGCGTTCATCTTCGCCATGCAGGCCGGTATGTCCTGGCCGGGCGCGAAGCTGGCGCAGGCCGCCTTGAGCGCGTCCTGGTTGCGGCGCAGGTCCGCCTCGCCGATCGCTTCGAGCTGGTCGAGCGGCGTCGTCACCATCTCGGTCGCCGCGAGCATGCGCGAGAAGCGCTCGGCGCCGAGCGCGAAGTCCTGCGTGGCGCCGGCGCGGCCTGCCTCGATCCAGTCCGCCGTCTGCTTCATGGCCTGCGCGGCCGCGTCCGCCGCTTGCGCGAACTCGGCCTGCAGCGCGGGATCCTGCACATCCGCGAAGGCCGCCTTGGCATCATTCGCATAATAATCGGCGAACCCGTCGAAACCCGCCTTGCCGAAATTGATGAAGCTGAGCGGCATCGGCATGCGCAGGTTCGCGCGGATCTGGCCCGCCGCCGCCGGCACCTTGCGCAGGAAGGCGAGCGTCGCGCGCATCCGCGTCGGCGCGTCGGCATAATGGCGCGTGATATAGACGTTGGGGTCCAGCGAGCCGATGTAGAAGGCCGGGTTGCGATGCGGGGAATCGGCATCGGTCAACCAGAACAGATTGCCCTGCGCCACCGCGACGAGATAGTCGCGCTCGAAGGCGTCCTGCTTGCTCAGCGAGGCCGTGTCGAACGCCTTTGCGCGCGCGATGGCGCCGGTCAGCAAGTCCGCCCGCGCGCGCAGGCCGGCCTCGCTCCAGTCCGGCAACTGCCCGTCGAAATCATGCCGGCCCTGATAGACGGCGAAATCCGGATTGAGCCGGAAGAAATCCTCCAGGAACGCGTCGCGGAACATGGACCATTCGCTTTGGGCGGGCGGCGCTTCAGCCGTGGCGGGCGGCGGCGTGCTGGCGACCTCCTTCGTGCAGCCGGGCAATGCGCCCAGCACCAGCAACGATGCGAACGACAGACGGAATTTACGGGATATCGCCATCATGACCCCTCCTGAGCGATCTGGATGGGCGCAGACTGGCCCCCGATGCCCGGCTTGTCCACCCATGTGACGAGCCAAAACTTTTGCGGGCGCAAGCTTTGCGCCGTTGCGCGGTGGCCGCGCTTGCGCCTAGGAGCGACGCATGGCCAGCGCCCCGCCCAGCGAGTCCGACAGTAAAGCCGCGCCCGCAGCACTGACGCATCCTTTCCAGATCCCGGCGTTCCGCGCCTTCCTCGTCGTGCGGCTGTGCACCATATTGGGCGCGACGGGCATGACGCTCATCATCGCCTGGCAGACCTACAATATCGCGCGCGAGACGATGGCGCCCGCACAGGCCGCCGCGCAGCTCGGCATCATCGGCCTCATCCAGTTCCTCGTCGTGTTCGCGCTCACGCCCTTCGCGGGCCTGGCGGCGGACAATTTCAGCCGCACGCGCATCGCCCAGGGCACGCTCAGCCTGCTGCTGCTCTGCGCGGGCATCCTCGCCCTCTCCAGCTATGAAGGCTGGATCAGCCTGCCGCTGATCTTCTCGCTCGCCGCGCTGCTCGGCTTCGCCCGCGCGTTCCAGGGCCCGGCGATCGGCTCGCTCGCGCCCAACATCGTGCCCAAGGAGCTGCTGCCCCGCGCCATCGCGTTCAGCAGCATGTTCTGGCAGGCGGGCAGCATCATCGGCCCGGCGATCGCCGGCTATGCCTATGCGGTCGAGCCCTATTTCGCCTATCTGTTCAGCGCCGGCCTGTTCCTGGCCTCGGTGGTGGGCATGGTGCTGGTCGGCAAGGTGCCGCAGGCGCCGCCGCAGCGCGATCGCCATCCGCTGCGCCAGGTGCTGGACGGCCTCTCCTATGTCCGCACCAACCGGCTGGTGTGCGGCGCCATCACGCTCGACCTGTTCGCCGTGCTGCTTGCCGGAACCACCGCGCTGCTGCCGGTCTATGCGCGCGACATATTGCATATCGGCTCGGCCGGGCTGGGCCACCTCGCCGCCGCGCCGGGCGTGGGCGCCGGCATCACCGCGCTCATCTTCTCCTTCCGGCCGCTGCGCCACAATGTCGGCCTCAAGATGCTGATCTCGGTCGGCGTGTTCGGTTGCGCGACGATCCTGTTCGGCCTCACCGCCTTCATGCCGCAGCAGGTGGCGATGCTCGTCGCGCTTGCCGCCATGGCGATCTGGGGCAGCGCGGACATGTTCTCCGTGTTCGTGCGCCAGAGCCTCATCCAGCTGCACACGCCCGACGAGATGCGCGGCCGCGTCTCCAGTGTCTCGATGATGACCATTTCCGCCTCCAACGAACTGGGCGAGGCGGAATCCGGCTTCCTTGCCGCGTTGATCGGTCCGGTCGCCGCCGTCATACTGGGTGGCGCGGGCGCCGTCGCCATCACTATCTGGTGGTCGAGGCTGTTTCCCGAACTGCGGCAGGCGCGTAATTTCGATCAACCCGAGCATCTCAGGCACTGACAGGCAAAGGAGCGGAGCAATGAAGGCGCAATCCATCCTCGATACGATTGGCAATACCCCGCATATCCACATCAACCGGCTGTTCGGCGACGCGGATGTCTGGATCAAGTCCGAGCGGGCCAATCCCGGCGGCTCCATCAAGGATCGCATCGCCCTCGCCATGATCGAGGCGGCCGAGAAGGACGGGAGCCTCAAGCCGGGCGGCACCATCATCGAGCCGACCTCCGGCAACACCGGCATCGGCCTGGCCATGGTCGCCGCCGTGAAGGGCTACAAGCTGATCCTCGTCATGCCCGACAGCATGAGCATCGAGCGTCGCCGCCTGATGCTCGCCTATGGCGCGACCTTCGACCTCACGCCCAAGGAAAAGGGCATGAAGGGCTCCATCGAGCGTGCGCTGGAGCTGGTCGCGCAGACGCCGGGCGGCTGGATGCCCCAGCAGTTCGAGAACCCGGCCAATGTCGAGGTCCATGCCCGCACGACCGCGCAGGAGATCCTCGCCGATTTCGCGGACGCGCCGATCGACGTGCTCATCACCGGCGTGGGCACGGGCGGCCACATCACCGGCGTCGCGCAGGTGCTCAAGGCGGCCTGGCCGCAGCTCAAGGTCTATGCCGTGGAGCCGACGCTCTCGCCGGTCATCAGCGGCGGCGCGCCCGGCCCGCATCCGATCCAGGGCCTGGGCGCCGGCTTCATCCCGGCCAATCTGCACACGGCCCTGCTGGATGGCGCCATCCAGGTCGACGGCGCGGACGCCAAGGAGATGGCCCGGCGCGCCGCGCGCGAGGAAGGCATGCTGGTCGGCATCTCGTCCGGCGCGACCCTCGCGGCGATCGCCCAGAAGCTGCCCGAGCTGCCGGCGGGCAGCCGCATTCTCGGCTTCAACTACGATACCGGCGAGCGCTATCTCTCGGTGCCGGACTTCCTGCCCGAGTGAACCGGGCTTCGGGCGCGGGCTGATTCCGAGAGGATCGGCCTGCGCCGCGCCGCCGGCAATTCTCCCTGAAAGCACCGCCGCGCCACGCCGCGCGCGCTTTCCCGAAACGGGACTGTCCCGCCCGTCCGCTGCCCGACTCGCCGCGCGCGGCTTGTCTTGCGGGCGGTTCAGGCACACATACGCGCCTCGACCCAACGGAAGAGAAGCATGACGGCACTCGCTGACAACAGGAACAGGCAGGGCCCGAGCCGCCAGCGCGTGCTGCTCGCCATTGTCGTGGCGTTCGCGCTGACAGCGGTGCTGGCCATGGTTTTCCTCTCCGGCCGCACGCCCGGCCTCGCTCCGCAGACAGGCGCGCGCGCCGCCGCGCAAGGCGCCGCCCGGCCGGACCAGCCTTTGCCCGTGGTCGAGCCGCTGGTCCTGGACGCCTCCAAGCCGGACGAAGCGCGCAAGCTCAATGCGGAGATCGCCTTCTCGACCGCGCCCAATCCCGCCGCGCGCCCGTTCCAGTTCGCCGGTGACGCAACGGCGCTGGGCCGCGCCACGGACTGCCTTGCCGCTGCGATGATCTATGAGGCCGGCGACGATCCGGTCGGCGAGCGGGCGGTCGGGCAAGTGGTGCTCAACCGCCTGCGCCACCCCGCCTTTCCCAAGACCGTCTGCGGCGTCGTCTTCCAGGGGCAGGAGCGCGCGACCGGCTGCCAGTTCACCTTCACCTGCGATGGCGCGATGGCGCGCATCCCCTCCCCGGCCGCCTGGGCCCGCGCGCAGTCGCTGGCCACGCGCATGCTGGCGGGCGATGTCTATGCGCCGGTGGGCTACAGCACCCATTATCATACCGATTGGGTGATGCCCTATTGGAGCAAGTCGCTGGACAAGGTGGCGGCGGTCGACACGCATCTCTTCTTCCGCTGGCAGGGCTGGTGGGGCACGCCCGGCGCCTTCCAGCGGCAGGTCGCGATCGGCGCGGAACCGGCGATCCAGAAGCTCGCGGTGCTCTCGCCTGTCCATCGCGGCGATGCGGAAGATCTGTTCGCCCTGCCCGAGGGCTCATTGGTGAATGACGGCCAGGCGCCGCTCGCCATCGGGCCCGAGCATATCGGCCGGCGGATCGGCCCCGGCACGCTGCAGGCGATCGAGCCGGGCGGCGCGGGCTTCGTGATGATGCTGGACAAGGGCGGGAGCCCGGCGCGCTATGCCGAGGCCGCCGCACGCATCTGCGCCGGCCGCGCGCAATGCCGGCTGATGGCCTGGACCAACGAGCAGGCCACGCCGCACAGCTTCCCGGTCGCCGAGGCCAGCCTGCCCTCCATGTCCTTCTCCTACATCCGCGTGAAGGAGACGGGCCTGGAGCGCATGCTCTACAATTGCGATGAATTCCCCGCCACGCCGCGCATCCAGTGCATGGCGCGCCGCGTGTCCATCCCGGCCACGCCGCGCCTGGCCGCCGATGAGCGGGCCGAGCAGGCTCGCGAGCGCCTGCAGCCGGGCGCCGCCCGCCCCGCCGCCGATACGCATGGCAATCGCCTGCCCGAGACCAAACCGATCGAGGTCATCCGCCTGCGCGATCCGGTCCGCCCGGCGGCTGTCGCTCCGCCGGCGCCGGGCGCCTCCTGAGGATCATCCACGCGCCCGCATGCGTGTAGCGCGGCTCTGGAGCCCGCTCACCTCAAGCGGCGATGAGCCCTATCTTGCCCGGTCAAGCTCGGGGGCGTCCCCCGCCCTCCCGCGGTGGGGAGGGCGCAGGGCGTTGGTTCAGGCCACCGCGGTCAGGAAGGCCTCGGGCGGCAGTTCCATCAGCGCCTCGGCCCCGCCTTCGATCTTGCGGCGGTGCGCGCCGGCCTCCGGCATGATCCGCTCGGCGAAATAGCGCGCCGTGACCAGCTTGGCCTTGAGGAAATCGGCATTGCCCGCGCCCGCCGCGATCCCGGCCTGCGCCGCCCGCGCCATGCGCAGCCACATGGTGCCGACCGCCACGATGCCCATGATGTGCATATAGGCATAGGCCGCCGCGCCGGCATTGTTGGGATTGGCCATGGCATTCTGCATCAGCCACATGGTCGCGGCCTGGAATTGCTGATTGGCCTTCTCCAGCGCCTCGGCGATCGCTGCCGTCTCGGGCACCGCCTTGCCGGCCGCCACATCCTCGCCGACCAGCTTGAAGAAGGCCTGCACCGCCCGGCCGCCATCCTTGGGCAGCTTGCGGCCGACCAGATCCATCGCCTGCACGCCGTTGGTGCCCTCATAGATCATCGCGATACGCGCATCGCGCACCGCCTGCTCCACGCCCCATTCGCGAATATAGCCATGGCCGCCGAACACCTGCTGGGCCAGCACGGTCACGTCGAAGCCCTTGTCCGTGCCATAGCCCTTGATGACCGGGGTGAGCAGCGAGATGAGATCGTCCGCCGCCTGCCGCTCTTCCTCGGTGGGCGCCATCTTGGCGAGATCGACCTGCAGGGCGCCCCAGATGCACAGCGCGCGCAGACCCTCGGTGAGCGCCTTGCCCTCCATCAGCATGCGGCGCACATCGGGATGGACGAACAGCGTGTCGGCCGGCTGTTCGGGCTCGGCCGGCCCGGTGAGCGCGCGGCCCTGGCGGCGGTCCATCGCGTAGAGCACGGCCTGCTGATAGGCGAGTTCCGCCTGGGCGAGCCCTTGCAGGCCCACGCCGAGCCGCGCCTGGTTCATCATGATGAACATCGCGGCAAGGCCCTTATTCTCCTCGCCGATCATCCAGCCCGTCGCCCCGTCATAGTTCATGACGCAGGTGCAGTTGCCGTGAATGCCCATCTTATGCTCGATCGAGCCGCAGGAGACGGCGTTGTGCGCACCAAGCACGCCGCCCTCGCCCACCATGAGCTTGGGCACGAGGAACAGGGAGATACCCTTGCTGCCGGCCGGCGCGCCCGGCGTCTTGGCCAGCACGAGATGGACGATGTTCTCGGCCATGTCATGCTCGCCGCCGGAGATGAAGATCTTGGTGCCGCTGATCTTGTAGCTGCCATCGGCCTGCGGTTCGGCGCGGCTCTTGATGAGGCCCAGATCCGTGCCGCAATGCGGCTCGGTCAGGTTCATCGTGCCGCACCAGATGCCGGCGACCATGTTCGGCACATATTTGCGCTGCAGCTCCTCGCTGCCCTTCGCGAGGATGGCGGAAACGGCCGCGCCGGTCAGCCCATGATACATGTTGAAGGCGTGGTTGGCGGAGGTGAAATATTCCTCCACGGCGATCGCCATCACCATCGGCAGGCCCTGGCCGCCAAATTCCTCGGGCGCGTGCAGCGTCGTCCAGCCACCTTCGACGAACTGCTTGAACGCCTCGGGGAAGCCCGGCGGCACTGTTACCGTGCCATCGTCATTGCGGATGCAGCCATGCTGATCGCCCACGGGGTTCAGCGGGAACAGCGCCTGCGCGGCGAAGCGCCCGCCTTCCTCCAGCACCGCCTGCACGATGTCGGGCGAGGCATTGGCGAATCCGGGCAGATTGGCCATGCGGTCGAGCCCGACAATCTCGTCGAGCACGAAGCGTGTGTCGGCGACTGGCGCGGTATAGCTTGGCATTCAATATCTCCTGCGGAAAATCCGGCCGCGCGGTGGATCAGTGGTCGTCCCGCCTGGACTCCTCCACCAGCGCGACAAAACTGGTCAACTCGGCGATCGCGGCATCAATGTCGTGTCGCTGGCGTTCAAGCAAGGCGATACGGTCGCGACATTTGGCAATGGTCACGGCGCGCTGGCTTTTGCGGTCATCGCCCGCATCGTAGAGATCGATCATCTCGCGAATATCGGCCAGGCTGAAGCCCACTCGCTTGCCGCGCAGGATCCAGGCCAGCCGTGCGCGATCGCGATGGCTGTAGATGCGCGCGAGGCCCTGGCGGCGCGGCGCGATCAGCCCTTCATCCTCATAGAAACGCAACGCACGCGGGGTGACGCCAAACTCCTCGCACAGGTCTGAAATGGCGAAATCCTCGCGCCCATCCTGCTCGGGCTGCGGAATGCCGGCGATCGAGTGGGTCGTAGCCATGCCGGGATGCTAAGCCGACCTTACGTTTACGTCAACGGCAAAGCGGCATCCCGTCCGCGCCGGAAAGACGCCGGGCCTGCGCCGGATCGCGGTCCACGCGCGGGAAGGTCACGCCCGCGAACGAGCCCCGGCTCGAGCAGAGCTGCGCGCAGCTCAGATCGAGCGCGCCCGGCATCACCAGCTGGTCGCCTTCATAGCGCGCGACGATCATGCAACGCTGCTCGCCCTGCCCCTCGAAGCGCAGCAGCAGCTTGTCGGCGGAGAGCTTGGCGGTGCCGCGCCCCCGGCAATATTCATCCTGACCGATCCGCATCTCGGCGCCGAACCGATAGCGCCCGCGCGCATTGCCGTCCGGCACCAGGCAGAACCGATCGCGTCCGCCATCATAATTGCGGCCATAGCTGCCGGCCGGGTCGATCCCCGCGCGATCCGGCAGCGCGCCCGATTCGAGCGCCAGCGCATCGAGGTCGCTCGCCGCCGCGCTGGGGGCCTGCTCGGCGCTGCGATCGCCGCCGCCTTCGCCCGCATCGTCACAGCCGCACAGCAGCAGCAGGACCAGCGCCGTTGCCGGACCGAGCCCGCGACGGCTCACCGTGCGCGCGCCCCGTCATCCTCGATCCGCTCCAGTCCGGCGGGTGTCACGCGCCGGTAGAAGCAGCTGCGCGCGCCGGTGTGGCAGGCGGGCCCGGCCGGCGTCACGCGCAGCCAGAGCGCGTCCTGATCGCAATCCACGCGCATCTCGACGACGCGCAACACATTGCCGGACTCCTCGCCCTTGCGCCACAGCTTCTGCCGGCTGCGCGACCAGAAATGCGCCTCGCCGGTGTCGATCGTCGCCTGCAGCGCCTGCGCATTCATATGGGCGAGCATCAGGATCTCGCCCGTCGCGGCGTCGCTGGCCACGGCGGTGACGAGACCGTCGCGGTCATATCGGGGGTCGAGCCGGAGGCCCGTTTCGCGTGCATTATCGGCCATGGACGGCGCTATAGGCGGCGGCTCGGCTCCTGTCAGCCCCGCAGGCTCAGTCCCGGCCGATCAGCGCCCGCGCCATATCGTCCGCGACACGCGCGGCCGGGCGATCGGCCGATTTGCTCTGCGCCCAGATGGCGCGCAGCCGGCCGGGGATTTCACCGACCCGCGCCTCGACCTCGGCCCGATCGCCCTGCCCCAGATATTCCAGCGCCACATTGATGATGCCGCCGGCGTTGATGACATAATCGGGCGCGTAGAGGATGCCGCGCGCATGGAGCCGGTCCGCATCGGCCGCGGTCGCGATCTGGTTGTTCGCGCCGCCCGCGACGATCGGCACGGCGAGCCGCGCGATGCTCTGTTCATCGAGGATCGCGCCCAGCGCATTGGGGCTGAGCACATCGGCCTCGATCGTCATGATCGCCCGGCTATCGACCACCTCGGCGCCCAGTTCGTCCGCCAGCGCCCGTGCCCGCGCGGTATCGACATCGGCCAGCGTCAGCCGCGCGCCATCGGCCGCCAGTCGCCGCGCCAGCCCGCCGCCGACGCTGCCCACGCCCTGGATCGCGACATGCACGCCGGCCAGAGCGTCGCATCCCAGCCCCTCGGCCACGGCGGCCTTGACCCCCAGATAGACGCCGAGCGCGGTCGACGGGCCGGGATTGCCCCCGGCCGCCCCGCTCGCCACGGGCAGGCCGGACACATGGCCGGTGCCCAGCGCGATGGCGGACATGTCCGCCTCGCTCATGCCGACATCCTCGGCGGTCACATAGCGCCCGCCCAGTGAGTCGATCGCCTTGCCGAAGGCGACGAGCTGCGCGCGGGTCTTGGGCGTGCCGTCCGAGAGGATGACGCCCTTGCCCCCGCCGATCGGCAGGCCGGCCATGGCATTCTTGTAGCTCATGCCGCGCGAGAGGCGCAGCGCATCGGTCAATGCGTCCTCGTCGCGAGCGTAGCGCCAGAAGCGCACGCCGCCGCTGGAGGGGCCGCGATGGGTGGAATGGACCGCGATGATCGCACGCAGGCCGCTTTCGCGATCGGTGAAGAAATGGACGGCCTCATGGTCGTCGAAATCCGGGTGGGACCACATCATGCCATGATCGTCCTTTGCGGCGGGACCATTGAACCCGCTGCGCCTGCGCCTGTCAGGGGAGGGAAGAATGGGGCGATCGACGGGGGTTGAACCCGCGACCTCTGGTACCACAAACCAGCGCTCTAACCAACTGAGCTACGATCGCCACGGCGCCATGAAGCGCGAGACGCGGCCCATAAAGCGCGATCATGGGATGCGTCAAGCCACGCTGATGAAAAGCGCGTGGAAGAAGCGCCCACGTAGCGGCGTCAGGCCCCTGCCCGCGATGGAGCCGGCTCGGACCCGGACATGGAAAGGGCCGGGAAACCCCCGGCCCTTTCCATTATCCGCGCACGGCGTCACCCGCCTTTCGCGAAAAGGCAGGCAGCGGTGCAGCAAGACGAAATCTTCAGTTGACGGCGTCCTTCAGGCCCTTGCCGGCCTTGAACTTGGGCTGGCTGGACGCCTTGATCGCCATGGTTTCGCCGGTCCGCGGGTTGCGACCGGTCGATGCCTTGCGCTTGGACACCGAGAAGGTGCCGAAGCCGACCAGACGAACCTCACTGCCCTCCTTCAGCGCATCCGTGATCGCGTCGAACACGGCCTCGACCGCTTTGCTGGCATCAGCCTTGGTAAGACCGCTCTGATCGGCGACCGAGCTGATGAGATCCTGCTTGTTCATGCCTTTGGAACCCCCTTCATAGGTGTGCTTGTGGTGGGAATCGTGCGACGAAGGCGCGCATAAAGGCTTGGATGTGTCGCCGAGTCAAAGATTTTCGTGGCGCGAGACGCCCAGTTCTGCCGTTTTCGTCTGATTTTTAGGGCGTCCGCCCCGCTATCGGGGGCGGACACTCAATGGCGAAGGCCTGCCTCATTCTCCTGCACCGATCCGATCGGCGGCTGGGCGGCCAGATCGTCCGCCTCGGACCAGTCGATCGGCGTCAGCGGGGCGACGAGCGCGCGCGCCAGCACCTCGTCCACATGGGATACCGGAATGATCTCAAGGCCTTCCTTGATATTGGCCGGAATCTCGGCGAGATCCTTCTCATTCTCCTGCGGGATGAGCACGGTCTTGATGCCGCCGCGCAGCGCCGCCAGCAGCTTCTCCTTGAGGCCGCCGATCGGCAGCACGCGGCCGCGCAGCGTCACTTCGCCGGTCATCGCCACATCCTTGTGGACCGCGACCCCGGTCAGCGTCGAGACGATCGACGTCACCATGCCGATGCCCGCGCTCGGGCCATCCTTGGGCACCGCGCCCTCGGGCAGGTGGATGTGGATGTCCTTGCGCTGGAACAGGCTCGGCTTGATGCCATAGCCCGGCGCCCGCGCCTTCACATAGGAGAAGGCGGCCTGCACCGACTCGGTCATCACTTCGCCCAGCTTGCCGGTGGTGCGGATGGCGCCCTTGCCGAGCACCGTCACGGATTCGATGGTGAGCAGTTCGCCGCCCACTTCCGTCCAGGCCAGGCCCGTCACCGCGCCGATCTGGTGCTCCTCCTCGGAGACGCCGTGGCGGAACTTGCGCACGCCGGCATAGTCGCCGAGATTGTCCGGCGTCACCACGATGCTCGTGGCCTTGCCTTCCAGGATCTTGCGCAGCGCCTTGCGCGCCAGCCGCGCGATCTCGCGCTCCAGCGTGCGCACGCCCGCCTCGCGCGTATAATAGCGGATGAGGTCGCGCAGCGCGGCCTCCTCGATGGCGAATTCGCCGTCCTTCAGCCCATGCGCCTCGATCTGCTTGTCGAGCAGGTGCCGCTGGGCGATCTCGACCTTCTCGTCCTCGGTATAGCCTTCGAGCCGGATGATCTCCATGCGGTCGAGCAGCGCCTGCGGCAGGTTGAGGCTGTTCGCGGTGGTCACGAACATCACGTCCGAGAGATCGACGTCGATCTCCAGATAATGGTCCTGGAACTTGCTGTTCTGCTCGGGGTCGAGCACTTCCAGCAGCGCCGAGGCCGGATCGCCGCGGAAATCCTGGCCGAGCTTGTCGATCTCGTCGAGCAGGATGAGCGGGTTCATCGCCCCGGCCTTCTTGAGGTTGGCCGCGATCTTGCCCGGCATCGAGCCGATATAGGTGCGCCGGTGGCCCCTGATCTCCGCCTCGTCGCGCACGCCGCCCAGCGACTGGCGCACGAACTCGCGCCCCGTCGCCTTGGCGATCGAGCGGCCCAGCGAGGTCTTGCCGACGCCCGGCGGGCCGACGAGGCACAGGATCGGGCCCTTCAGCTTGTCCGAGCGCGCCTGCACGGCGAGATATTCGACGATGCGGTCCTTGACCTTGTCGAGCGCGAAATGGTCGGCATCCAGCACCTGCTGCGCCTTGACCAGATCCTTCTTGAGCTTGCTCTTCTTGCCCCATGGCAGGCCCAGCAGCGCGTCGAGATAATTGCGCACCACGGTCGCCTCGGCCGACATGGGCTGCATCGCGCGCAGCTTCTTGAGCTCGCCCTCCGCCTTGGCGCGGGCCTCCTTGCTCAGCTTGAGCGACTTGATCTTGTCGGCCAGTTCGGAAAGCTCGTCGCCCTCCTCGCTCTCGCCGCCGCCCAGCTCGCGCTGGATCGCCTTCAATTGCTCGTTGAGATAATATTCGCGCTGGGTCTTCTCCATCTGGCGCTTCACGCGCCCGCGGATCTTCTTCTCGACCTGCAGCACGCCCAGCTCGCCCTCCATGAAGGCGAACACCATCTCCAGCCGCTTCATCGGGTCGCTCTCGACCAGCAGCGCCTGCTTGTCGGCGACCTTCACCGCCAGATTGGCGGCCACGAAGTCGGACAGGCGGCCCGATTCCTCGATCTCGCGCAGCTGCACGGCCGTTTCCGGCGGCATCTTCTTGTTGAGCTTGGCGTAATTCTCGAACTGGTCCGCGACCGAGCGCATCATCGCCTCGACCTCGGCGCCCGCGCCCGCCACATCCTCGACCGGCGTCACGGTCGCGACGACATGGCCCGCCTCCTCGGTCAGGCCGGCCAGCGAGGCCCGCTGCTTGCCCTCGACCAGGACGCGCACATTGCCGTCCGGCAACTTGAGCATCTGCACGATGCTGGCGACCACGCCCATGTCATAGAGCGCATCGCGATCCGGATCGTCCTCGGAGGGGTCGAGCTGGGCCACCAGGAAGATGTCCTTGTCGCCTTCCATGGCCTTTTCGAGCGCGGTCACGCTCTTGTCGCGCCCCACGAACAGCGGCACGATCATCTGCGGAAACACGACGATGTCCCTCAGCGGAAGCAGGGGCAGATCAACAGTCATGACATCTCCAACATGCGCGCGGCCCATAGGCGGCCGGCGACTTCACATCCAACATATCGGCGCCTTGGCCCTGCGTTTCAATGCTGCGGCGCGGCAAACGCGCCGGCAACCATATCCGCGTGGCCAGCCGCTCGTCAGAAGGGCAGCTTGAAGCCGGGCGGCAGCGAGAGGCCGCTCGCCATCTTGCTCATCTGCGCCTGCCCGGCCTCGTCCGCCTTGGTCCGCGCATCGTTGAAGGCGGCGACGATGAGGTCCTCCAGCATGCCCTTGTCGGCGGGCACGATCAGGCTGTCGTCGATGGACAGGCCGAGGATGCGCCCCTTGGCGCTGGCCCGCACCTTGACGAGCCCGCCGCCGGCGACGCCTTCCACCTCGACATTGTCGAGCTCGGCCTGCGCCTTCTCCATCTCCTCCTGCACGCGGCTCGCCATGCCGAGGATGTCGTTCAAATCCTTCATCTGCTTTCACTCCAGTTCTTGTCCCGTGCCGGGTCGATGACCTGCGCGCCCGGAAAGGCCGCCAGCGCCGCCGCGACGACCGGCGCCTGACTCATCTGCTCCAGGCGCGTCCGCCGTTCCGCCTCCTGCTGCTCCTGCAGGCTCGGGGCGCCCGGCGCGTTGCTCGAGAGCACCTCCCATGCCGCGCCGGTCAATTCCCTGAGCGCGCTCGCCACCTGGCGCGGAAAATCCGCGTCGAGCGGCTGGAGGATGCGGAATTCCAGGGCGGGCGGCGCATAGCGCACCAACCCCACATAGTCATGCAGCTCCGCGCCGAGCCGGGGGAAGCGATCGAGCATCCGCGCGACCAGCGTCGCGAAATCCGCGGGTAGATCGTCCGCGCGCGCAGGCGGGGCGGCCGGAGCCTGCCCTGCCGGCTCGCCAGCCGGCTCGCCAGCCGTGGGCGGCACGGCGGCGGCACTTGCCGGAGCCGTCGCGCCTGCGCCACCGCCCTCGCGGATCATCCGCGCCAGTTCGGACGGGTCCGGCATGGTCGCGGCATGGATCAGCCGCAGCAGCGCCATCTCGCACGCCGCCTGCGGACGCGCCGCCGCGACGATCTCGGCATGGCCCTTGAGCAGCAATTGCCAGAGCCGGTGCAGCGCGGTGAAGGACAGGCCCTCCGCCCAGCCGGCAATCGCGGCGCGCTCGGCCTCGGCATGGCGATCCAGCCCGGCCCCGCGCCCGGCCTTGGCGGTCGTCACGGCATGGATCAGTTCCAGCAGCGCGTTGATCGTAGCGACCGGCTCCACGCCCAGCGCTTCCTGCTCGGCCAATATGTCCAGCATGGCCGGTGCGTCGCCGGCGATGATCTCGTCGAGCAGCCGCCGCGTCCCGCCCCGGTCGGACAGGCCGAGCATGGCGCGGACCTGGTCCGCCGCGACGAAGGGCCGGCCCTCGACCGTGCCGGCATGGGCGATCGCCTGATCGAGGATCGACTGGCCATCGCGCGCCGAGCCTTCCGCCGCCGTGGCGATCAGCCGCAGCGCATCATCCTCGGCGTCCACGCCTTCCTTGCCGCAGATCATGCGGAAATTCTCGACCAGCAGCTCGACCGGGATGCGCCGCAGGTCGAACCGCTGGCAGCGCGAGAGCACGGTGATCGGCACCTTGTTCACTTCGGTCGTCGCGAACAGGAACTTCACATGCTCCGGCGGCTCCTCAAGTGTCTTGAGCAACGCATTGAAAGCATTGCGGGACAGCATGTGGACTTCGTCGATGATGTAGATTTTAAAGCGCGCCGACACCGTCGCATAGCGCACCGCCTCGATGATCTCGCGCACATCGTCCACGCCGGTATGGCTGGCCGCGTCCATCTCGATTACGTCGATATGCCGGCCCTCGGCGATCGCCTTGCACGGCTCGCAGACCCCACACGGCTCGATGGTCGGCCCGCCCTGCCCGTCCGGTCCCACGCAGTTGAGCGCCTTGGCGATCAGCCGCGCGGTGGAGGTCTTGCCGACCCCGCGCACGCCGGTCATCAGGAAGGCATGCGGCAGGCGGTCGCGCTTGATGGCGTTGGCGAGCGTGCGCACCATCGCTTCCTGACCGATCAGCTCGGCGAAGGTCTGCGGCCGATAGGCCCGCGCCAGCACGCGATAGGCGCCGGGCGCGGACGGGCGCGCCTGCGGCTGCGGCGGCTCGCCGAGGTCGAGGCCCGGGCCGGCGTCGGTTTCTTCGGGAGAATCGGTCATTGGGGGGACTCTAGCGACTGCGGCCCGGGATGTTTAGCATTTGAGCGCATCGGCCGCGCGAGGAACGGCAGGCCGATGCCGATGAGGATCAGCGCCATGCCCGCGATATGATAGTCGTGGATCGGTTCGCCAAGCACCAGCGCGGCCAGCAGCGCGCCGAACAGCGGCTGGAGATTGACGACCTGCCCGGCATCGGCCGCGCCGATCGCCTCGACCGCCACATTATACAGGAAATAGGCGACGATGGACGGCAGCAGGACGATATAGCCGATGCCGGCGAACACCGGCGCCGAGAGATGCACGCTGTGGCTGCGCAGTTCCACGATCGAGAAAGGCATCATGACGAGCGCGCCGATCGCGATGGTCAGCCCCAGGAAGCTGAGGCCGCTGATCGCCGGGCGCAGCCGCAGCAGCACCGTGTAGAGCGACCAGATGAGGACCGCGCACAGGATCAGCGCGTCCCCCCGATTGAAGCTGAACGAGGCCAGCGCCGCGACATCGCCCCTGAAGATGATCGCCAGCACGCCGGCCGCCGCCACGATCACGCCGACCACCTGAATGGCGCGCGGCCGCACGCGGAAGATCAGGAAATTCAGCGCCAGCACCAGCGCGGGGATCGCCGCCTGGATGAGCAGGCCGTTGGCGGCCGTGGTATATTGCAGGCCGGAATAGAGGAAGGCGTTGAACGAGCCCACGCCAAGCAGGCTGAGCAGCAGGATCATCGGCCAGCGCGCGCGGATCAGCGCCCTGTCCGCGACGATCGAGCGCCAGCAGACCGGCAGCACGATCAGCGCCGCGCAGCCCCAGCGCCAGAAGGCGAGCGTGAAGGGCGGCACATCCGCCCGCAACGCCCGCGCCACCACCGAATTGCCGGCCCAGAACAGCATCACCAGCACCAGCATCAGATACACCGTCCGGCGCGACTTGACCTGCAAACGAGTTTCCTTCCCGGTTTCCGACGGAGCGCACGCCTATGGACCGCACCGCGATCGCTCCGCAAGCGCTGCTATCATCGCACCGCCCCCCTCTCCGGCGCCCGATCGACACCGCAAGAAAATTTCAGCCTCACGCAATTTCGCTTGAGGGGCTGCTTGCAATTGCCGGCGATCGGTCCTCTAAATCGCCGATCCAGAACGGAATGCCGGGAACGCCATCCATGACCACCGCCGAAGCGACGCCCACCCTCGATATTGCGGATCATGCCGATCGCGCCTTTTTCGGCCATCCCAAGGGGCTGGGCTATCTCGCCTTCACGGAGGCGTGGGAGCGTTTCTCCTATTATGGCATGCAGACGCTGCTGGTGCTCTACATGGTCAAATATCTGCTGGTGCCCGGCCATGTCGAAGGCGTGCTGATGATGGACGCGTTCCGCACGCTGCCGCTCTACAGCGGGCTGGACGGGCAGCCGCTGGCCTCGGCGATCTTCGGCACCTATGCGGCCAGCGTCTATCTGACGCCGATCCTGGGCGGCTTCATCGCCGATCGGTTCCTGGGCAAGCGGCGCACGGTGCTGCTCGGCGCCATCACCATGGCGGCCGGCCATTTCCTCATGGCGTTCGATGCCAGCTTCCTGTTCGCGCTGCTCTGCATGGTGCTCGGCTCGGGCATGTTCAAAGGCAATATCGCCAGCCAGGTGGGCGCGCTCTACAAGCCGGAGGATCTGCGCCGCGCGGATGCGTTCCAGATCTTCTATCTGGGCATCAATGCGGGCGTCATCGCCTCCCCGCTGATCGTCGGCACGCTGGGCGAGAAGGTCGGCTGGCATTGGGGCTTCGGCGCGGCGGGCGTGGGCATGCTGATCGGCCTCGCCATCTATCTGGCCGGGCAGAAATATCTCCCCGCCGATCATTTCAAGCCGCGCGAAAAGGCGGCGAAGACCGCGGACGCCGGCCCCGCCCTGTCGCGCAGCGACTGGCTGGCGCTGGCCGCCGTGCTCATCCTCATCCCGGTGATGGCCATCGCGATCGTGCCCAACAACCAGATTTTCAACGCCTATCTCATCTGGGGCGACGAGAAGTTCGATCTGGTGTTCTTCGGCACGCGCCTGCCCACATCCTTCCTCGTGACGCTGGACGCCATCGTGTCGGTGAGCTTCCTCGCCATCGTGGCGCTCTTCTATCGCTGGTATTCCCGGCGCTGGAAGGAGCCTGACGAACTGGGCAAGATGATTATCGGCTCGCTCTTCTCGATCGGCGGCATGCTCTGCCTGTTCACCGCGGCGGCGACCGCGCCGGGCGATCAGAAGATCGGCCTGTTCTGGCCGCTGATGTTCGAGCTGATGAACTCCATTGGCTTCGCGCACCTTCTCCCGGTCAGCCTTGCCCTGTTCGCGCGGCTCGCTCCCAAGGCGATCAACGCCACCGTCATTGGCCTTTATTATCTGGCCTTCTTCGGCGCGAACTCGCTGGTCGGCTGGGTCGGTGGCTTTTACGAAACGATGCCGACGACCAGCTTCTGGCTGATGCACGCGGGCTTCGCGGCGACGGCCGGCGCGGTGTTCCTCGTCTTCAAGCTGTTCCTCTCCGGACGCCTGATGCACGCACCGGCAACCATCGACGCCTGAGACGCGGCCGGGGCAGCTTTCGATCCGGGGAGAGGTGGAAGCCGGAACGACCCGCAGCGAATTCGTTGTGGCTGCTTCCGTCAGGACCTGACCAGGTTGGCGAAGACTGCGTCCGCCCGACTTCCGGCGCGGCATATGGCGCCAGCGCGGGAGAAATGCAAGCGTCCGCAGACACGCCGCGCATGGGGCGGACGATGCGGACCGGGCCTCACAGGCCCTGCATGTTCCGGCTTTCCGGCGGAATGCGGACGGTGAGCCGGGCGATCGCCTCGGTCAGCTCGATCTGGCAGGCCAGACGGCTCGTGCGGGTCGTCGCGGCGGCAAGGTCGAGCATGTCCTCCTCATCCTCGCTGGCACGGGGCAACTGGGCGAAATCCTCGGGATCGACGATGACATGGCAGGTCGAGCAGGCCATCTGCCCCTCGCATGTCCCTTCGAGCGGCTGGCCGGCGGCCTGGGCGACATCGAGCAGCGTGGCGCCCGGCCGGCCTTCCACCTCCAGCACGTCGCGGCCATCGGCACTGAGGAAACGCACGAGCGTCATGCCGCCACCTTCTGCATGGCCGCCGCCTCGTTGATGAGCGCGGCCGCCTTCTCCAGCTCATCGAGCGTCGTGTAGCGGCCGAAGCCGAGCCGCAGCGCGCCGCGTGCCTCGGCATCGGCCAGGCCGATCGCCTTGAGCACATGGCTTGGCCGCCCGGTCCCGCTCGCGCAGGCCGAGCCGAGCGACAGGGCGACGCCGCGCACTTGCGACATCAGCCGCGCCGCATCCAGCCCCGGCCGGCGCAGGTTGAGGTTGCCATGATAGCGCGCCGCCAACGCGCCGTTCACCCGCCAGCCCGCGAACAGCGCCAGCGCCCGCTCCCAGAGCATCTCGACATGCGCCATGTCCGCCTCGCGCCGCTCCACCGCGAGCTGCGCCGCCACGCCGAAGCCCGCGCACAGCATGGGCGAGAGGGTGCCGGGGCGGATGCCGCTTTCCTGTCCGCCGCCGAACATGAGCGGCGGCAGGTCCAGCCCCGCGCGCATCCACAGCGCGCCGACGCCCTTGGGCCCGTGGATCTTGTGGCCGGTGATGGCGATCATGTCCGCATCCGGCGTGGCGAGCCTGCCGAAGCCCTGTACGGCATCGCACAGCACCGGCACATCGCTGTCGCGCGCGATCTCCAGCAGCCGATCCAGCGGCTGGATGACGCCGATCTCATTATTGACCTGCATCACCGCGAGCAGGGCCGCGCGCCCGTCGATCGCCGCCTCGGCAATATCCAGGTCGACAAGGCCGTCCGCGCCGACCGGCAGGATCACCGGCTCGAACCCCTCGTGCCGCAGCGCCATCACGGTATCGAGCACGGCATGATGCTCGCTTGCCAGCGTGACGACGCGCCGCCGGTCGGGCGGAGCCATCCGCGCCGCGCCATGGATGGCGATGTTCAGCGCCTCTGTCGCGCCGCTGGTGAAGATGAGGCGCCCGTCCGGCCGGCCCAGCGCGGCGCACAGGCGATCGCGCGCCAGCTCGACATCCGCGGCGGCCATGCGGCCGATCCGGTGCGCGCTGTTGGGGTTGCCATAATGCGCCATCGCCGTCTTCATGGCGTCGGCGACGTCCGGCGCCAGCGCCGTGGTGGCCTGATAGTCCAGATAGATCATATTATTGCTTTCCCGTGGCCACGGCCTGCCACTGCGCGAGAAAGGCGTCAATCTCCTCGCGCCGCGTGTCGTGCCCCAGACTGACACGGAGCACCTCGCCGGACGCCGCATCGCTCCAGCCCATGGCGGCCAGCACGGGACTGGCGCGCAAACTGCCCGAGGAGCAGGCGCTGCCGGCCGACACCGCGAAGCCCGCCATGTCGAAGCGGATGAGCTGCACCTGCGCGGGAACGCCGGGCATGCGATAGCTGCCGATCGTCGGCAGGCGCGGCGCGGCCGGTGCCACCACCTCGCCGCCCGCCGCCACGATGCCCGCGTCCAGCCGGGCGCGCCAGTCGGCGACGTCGCCCAGCCAGCCGCGCTCTGCTTCCAGCGCCGCGGCAAAGCCGAGCGCGAGCGGCATCGCCTCGGTGCCGGCACGATAGCCCTGCTCCTGTCCGCCGCCCGCCCGCAGCAGCGCGAGGTCTCGCACCAGCAGCGCACCGATGCCGATCGGCCCGCCCAGCTTGTGCGCGCTGATCGCGATCATGTCCGCCGCCATGGGCAGCGCCAGCTTGCCCGCGCCCTGGCTGCAATCGGCGAACAGCAACGCGCCGCCGGTATGGATGCGTGCGGCGAGATCGTCGAGCGGCTGGATCACGCCCGTCTCGCTGTTGACCTGCTGGATCGCGATCAGCGACCCCGCCGGAACGGTCTCGGGCAGGATGACCGCGCCGCCCGCATCGACCGGCAGGCGCTTGTCCGGCGCGACATGGCGCAGCACGGCGTCATGCTCGCTCGCGCCGGCACGCACCTCGCCGGCTTTGGACCGGCCAAGCGACAGCGCGATCGCCTCGCTGGCGCCGGCGGTGAGGATGACATGCCCGTCCCACCCGAGCACCCGCGCGATGCGGCCGCGCGCATCCTCCAGCAGCGCCCGCGCATGGCGCCCGGCGCGGTGCGGGGAAGAGGGATTGGCCCAGGCGGCGAACCCCTCCAGCATGGCCGCGCGCGCGGCGGGCAGCAGCGGCGTGGTGGCCGCATGGTCGAGATAGACAGGGGTGGTCATTCAAATCCTCGTGGCGGCAATGCAGCCGCCTGCGCAAGAAGATTGCGAAAATCCGCCTGCGACCTATATAAGCCCGCGTTCCCGTGTCGTCAGCCTCCGCGCCGACGCCCTGTCCCGAATTCAAGCTCCAGGTGCCATGCCAGACGTCATTTTCCCCGGTCCCGAAGGCCGCCTCGAGGGCCGCTTCAGCCCCCCGCCCCGTCCGCGCGCGCCCGTCGCGCTGATCCTGCATCCGCACCCGCAGGGCGGCGGCACGATGAACGACCGCATCACCCAGGCGCTCTACAAGACGTTCGTGAAGCGCGGCTTCGCGACGCTGCGCTTCAATTTCCGGGGCGTTGGCCGCAGCCAGGGCACGTTCGACAACGGCATTGGCGAGCTTTCCGATGCCGCCGCCGCGCTCGACTGGGTGCAGAGCTTCCACCAGGAAGCGCAGACCACCTGGATCGCCGGCTTCTCCTTCGGCGCCTGGATCTCCATGCAATTGCTCATGCGCCGCCCGGAAGTGCGCGGCTTCATCTCCGTCGCGCCGCCGGCCAACATGTATGATTTCTCCTTCCTCGCCCCTTGCCCCGCGTCCGGCATCATCGTGCAGGGCGTGAACGACGAGGTCGTGACCGCCCCCTCCGTGCAGAAGCTCGTGGACAAGCTGCGCACCCAGAAGGGCATCACCATCCATCATGACGAGATCCGCAACGCCAATCACTTCTTCGAGCATGAACTCGACCAGTTGATGATGAGCGTCGACAATTATCTCGACATGCGACTCGCACCGGATTCGCCGATCCGTTGATCGGCTGATCCACGCGCAGGCCTCCATTGTCCCAAATTCGGCCATTTTCTTCCGGCCACCTTGGTTAAGGCGCGTCTCATCGCCGCGCCGCGCCGGATCGAAGAATCATTTCATCGCGGCTGAGAGTGCGCTCGTCCCATGTTGAGGCAAGCGCGCTCCTCTATTGCGTTACATCGTTTGACATCGATGAAGCGTCGTTAAATCATGGTTAACAGTAGTCATTCCGACTGCGCTGAATGGGGAGATTCAGATGCGTATGACTTTCAAGACCGTGATGGCGGCAACCATGCTGTCGTCCGCTGCGCTGTTTGCGGGCAGCGCGAATGCCGACACGCTTGTGGTCGATGTGGGTGGGATCAACAGCTTCGGCGGGTATGACGATCCCGGCAACACGATCCTCAGCTTCAACATCGGGGCGGGATCGGTGGTGACCGACGTCGCCTATGATGTGTCGCTGCAAGCCTTTTCACCGAGCTGGCTGTCGGAGATCGCTGTCGACTTCACCGACTCCGCCCTGCTGGCGGGCGTCGCCCTGACGCCCGGCTACATGGATTCCTTCTCCGGTGTGGGCTCCTATGCGGATTCGGCCAGCCTGGTCGATCTGGGCCTGTCCTTTGCCGTGGGCGCGGATGGCATCCTGCTCCTGCAATTCTACGACTCGTTCGACGATTCGAGCGTGGCGCCGGATGGCCTCTGGACGCAAGGCACGCTGACCTTCACCTACACGTCCACCGCGACGCCGGGCGTGCCCGAGCCGGCTACCTGGGCGATGCTGATCGGCGGCTTCGCGCTCGTCGGCGCATCCATGCGTCGCCGCGCCACCACGGTCGCCTACGCAGCCTGATCTACCGACTATCGAGCGCCGCCGATCCTTGCGACCGGCGGCGTCCTTGTGTCAGCCGCGCACCCGACGACCGCCGCGTCGCTCAGTTGCCCAATGCTTCCACCATCTCCGCCAATTCCAGCCAGCGCTCCTCGGCCGCGTCCTTCTCGGCGCGGGCCTGCTCGATCGCGGCGGTGAGATCGGCGAAGCGTCCGGGATTGCTCGCATAGAGATCGGGATCGGACAGCGCCGCCTCGTCGCGCGCGATGGCGGCTTCGATCGCCTCGATCCGCCCGGGCAGCAGGTCATAGTCGCGCTGGTCCTTGTAGGTCAGCTTGACCGCCCTGGCCGGCGGCGGCGCGGGCGCATCGCTTTTCGCCGCGGACGTCTTCTTCGCCACGGGATTGGGCTTGCGTCGCTTGGCTTCCCAATCGGCATAGCCGCCCGCGATCACATCGACCTTGCCCGATCCGTCCAGGCCCAGCGTCACCGTCACCGTGCGGTCGAGGAAGTCGCGATCATGGCTGACGATGAGGACCGTGCCTTCATAATCGGCGATCACTTCCTGCAGCAGGTCGAGCGTTTCCAGATCGAGATCGTTGGTCGGCTCGTCGAGCACCAGCAGATTGGATTCGCGCGCGAATTCACGGGCCAGCAGCAGGCGCGAGCGTTCGCCGCCCGAGAGCGTGCCGATGCGGGCATCGACCAGCCCCGGATCGAACAGGAACTCCTTGAGATAGCCCTGGATATGCTTCTTGTTGCCACGCACCGTCACCCAGTCGCCGCCATCGGCGAGGATGTCGCGCACGCGCTTCTCGGGCTGGAGGAGCTTGCGCTGCTGGTCGATGACGATGCCGTCCAGCGTGCGGGCGCGCGTGATCGTGCCTTCGTCCGGCTCCAGCTCGCCGGTGAGCATGCGCAGCAGCGTCGTCTTGCCAGCGCCATTGCCGCCGACGATGCCGATCCTGTCGCCGCGCTGGATGCGCAGGGAGAAATCCTTGATGATCGCCCGCTCGCCGAACCGCTTGGTGACATGCTCGGCGGTGATGACGCTCTTGGTCTTCACCTCGTCCGAGACCACCGACATCTTGGCCGAGCCCAGCGGCCCGACCATGGCAGCGCGGGCGGCACGCATTTCCCACAGCTTGGCGAGGCGGCCCTGGTTGCGCTTGCGCCGCGCGGTCACGCCGCGCTCCAGCCAGTGCGCCTCGATCTTCAGCTTGGCGTCCATCTTCTCGGTCGCGCGCGCTTCCTCGGCATAGACTTTCTCCATCCACGCCTCGAAACCGCCGAAACCCATCTCGTTGCGGCGCAGATTGCCGCGATCGAGCCAGAGCGTCGAGCGGGTCAGGCGCGTGAGGAAGGTGCGGTCATGGCTGATGGTGATGAACGCGCCATTGTAGCGGCCCAGCCAATCCTCCAGCCAGTCGATCGCCGCGATGTCGAGATGGTTGGTCGGCTCGTCGAGCAGCAGCAGGTCCGGTTCGCTGGCCAGGGCCCGGCAGATGGCGGCGCGGCGCCGCTCGCCGCCGCTCGCGGTCGCGGCCTCGCGCGAGAGATCGATGCCGATCTGGTCCGCGATCGCCTCCACCTCATGGCGGGCCGGCGCGCGCTCGCCGGCAATGGCGAAATCGAGCAGCGTGGCGAAGGCGCTCACGTCCGGGTCCTGCTCCAGCATCACCACATTGGCGCCCGGCACGATCGCGCGCTTGCCCTCGTCCGGCTCGATACTACCGCCGATGAGCTTCATCAGCGTGGTCTTGCCGGCCCCGTTGCGGCCGATGAGCGCCAGCCGATCCCGCGCGCCGATCTGGAGATCGAGCCCGCGGAACAACCAGCCGGCGCCCTGGATGACTCCAAGGCCCTCGTAGGAAAGAAGTGGCGCTGCCATGATGCGGCGCTAAAACAGATGCGCGGCGCGGGGGCAAGGCCGGTCTGCGGACCGGCGGGTCATCATCGGTTCAGACGATCCCGCGCAGGAGACTGCCTCGATGAACGATCTGGAAGGATATCCCATATGCGATCCCTGCCCCTCATCCTTGCCGTCGCGGCGAGCGCGCTGATGGCGCCGGTCATGGCCTCGGCCCAGCAAGTCCCCGGTGGCACGGCGATGGCACCCGCCGGCGGACCGCTCCTCACGCTTTCCGTCACCGAATCCATGGACAGCGCGCCGGACATCGCCACGCTCTCCACCGGCGTGCAGACCCGCGCGGCCTCCGCGCGCGAAGCCATGACGCAGAATGCCGCGCAGATGGACAAGCTCATCGCGGCGCTGGTGCGCGGCGGCGTCGAGCGGCGCGACATCCAGACCAGCGGCATCAACCTGAGCCCGCAATATGACTATAGCGACCGCACCAACGGCCAGCCCCCGCGCTTCATCGGCTATGAGGCGAGCAACCAGCTCAGCCTCACCATCCGCCGGATCGACAAGGCCGGCGAACTGATCGACGCGATGGTCGCCGCCGGCGCCACCAATCTCAACGGCCCCAGCTTCAGCATCGCCGCGCCCGGCCGCCTGCTCGACCAGGCGCGCACCAAGGCGATCCAGACCGCGCAGGCGCGGGCCGATCTCTATGCGCAGGCCACGGGTTACCAGACCGCGCGGCTGATCGCGATCAGCGAGGGCGGCAACAGCCCGCCGCCCATGCCGATGCCGCGCATGGCGATGGCGGCGCAGGCCGATTCGGCTACGCAGGTCGAGCCGGGCCAGGTCTCCAGCTCCATCACGCTCAGCGTCCAGTTCGTGCTGGAGCGTTGAGCGGGAGCGGCATGGGGCATTCAGCGGCTGTTCAAAGGTTCGGCTTTATGAGGCGGCTATGACCAAGCACATCCTCATGGCCACGGCGCTCGGGCTCGCCGCGCTTGCCGGAGCATCGATGCCGGCCGTCGCGCCGGCGCAAAGCTTCTCGCGCGACGAGCAGAACAATGCGCGCCGGGCGATGCTGGACGGGCAGGTCATGCCCTTCTCGGTCATCAAGCGCCGGATCGAGCGGGAGATGCAGGGCGAGGCCGCCTATGTCGGCGTCGCCCCCTCCCCGCGCGAAGGCGTCTACCGCATGCAGTTCATGCGCAATGACGGCGTGGTGATCTGGGTCGATGTCGACGGCAAGACCGGAAACATCATCGCGCGGACGCGTTGAAGCGGCACGGGGCCATGTCGTCGCTTGAACGCCGCCGCCGCGGCATTATCAGGGTTGCCAATCGCCCCATTCTGAAAGGAACATCATGCGCCTGCTGATCGTCGAGGACGAGCCGACCCTGGGCCGCCAACTCAAGTCCACGCTGGAGGGCGCCGGCTATGCCGTCGATCTGGCCACGGACGGCGAGGACGGGCATTTCCTGGGCTCGACCGAGAATTACGACGCGGTGGTCCTCGACCTCGGCCTGCCGGAGATTGACGGCCTCACCGTGCTGGATCGCTGGCGCAAGGAAGGACGGGACACGCCCGTGCTCGTGCTGACCGCGCGGGACAGCTGGTCGGACAAGGTGGCCGGGCTGGACGCGGGCGCCGACGATTATCTCGCCAAGCCTTTCCAGAGCGAGGAACTGATCGCCCGCCTGCGCGCGCTCATCCGTCGCTCCTCGGGCAATGCCTCCAGCGAACTGATCGCCGGCGACGTGCGGCTGGACACGCGCTCGGGCAAGGTGACGCTTGCCGGCGAGCCGGTGAAGCTCACCGCGCAGGAATATAAGCTGCTCTCCTACCTCATGCACCACAAGGGCAAGGTGGTGAGCCGCACGGAGCTGATCGAGCATATCTACGATCAGGATTTCGACCGCGATTCCAATACGATCGAAGTGTTCGTGACGCGCATCCGCAAGAAGCTGGGCGCCGACGTCATCTCCACCATCAGGGGACTGGGCTACAGCCTGGACGAGCCCGCTGCCTGAACCGGCGGCGACCGGGCCGGGCGGCACGGAATCGCCGCCCCGGCGCAGCACCGGCTCGCTCAGCCGGCGCATCATCATCATCTCGGGCCTGTGGATCGGCATCCTGCTGCTCGGCGGGGGGCTGGCGCTTGATCGTGTCCTCACCAACGCCGTCACCACCAATTTCGACGACGGCCTGGACTATGTGCTGACCGCGATGATCTCCTCGGCAGAGGTCGGGCCGGAAGGCGAAGTGCTGTTCAACCGCCCGCTGGCCGACCAGCGCTTCCTGGAGCCGGCGAGCGGCCTCTATTACCAGATCAGCGGCGATGGCCATGAGGATTGGCGATCGCGCTCGCTGTGGGACCGCGCCATCCAGGTCTCGCCGGAGATGCGCGACCATCCCGGACAGGGCATCGACAGCACGCAATTCTCGGACGAGCCGCTGCGCCTGATGACCCGCACCGTCATCCTGCCGGGCAGCAAGACGCGCTGGATCTTCATCGTCGCGCAGGCGCGCGAGGGGCTGGACGCGCAGATCCACACGCTGCGCACCACGCTCATCAAGAGCTTCGTGGTGCTCGGCGTCGGGCTGATGATCATGGCGGCGCTGCAGGTCTTCTACGGACTGCGCCCGCTGCGCCACATCCGCCGCGAGATCGCGCGGATGCGCACCGGCGAGAAAGCGCGCGTGACCGAACCGCTGCCGCAGGAAGTGCAGCCACTGGTGGAGGAGTTGAACGCCCTGCTCGCCCATAACGAGCAGCAGGCGGAAGAAGCGCGCCGCCATGCCGGCAATCTCGCCCATGCGCTCAAGACGCCGCTGACGGTGGTGATGAATGCCGCGAGCGCGCAGGCACCCGATCTGGCGCCGACGGTGATCCGCGAGACATCCACCATGCGCCGCCAGATCGACCATCATCTCGCGCGGGCACGGGCGCTCGGCCGGCGCGGCGCGGCGCAGAGCCGCACGCTGGTCTGGCCCAGTCTGGAAGCGGTCGAGCGCGCGGTCGAGCGGCTCTATCCCGAAACGCGCATCGACCGCGACGGATCGCATGACGCGAGCGTGCGCGTCGAGCGGCAGGATCTCGACGAACTGCTCGGCAATCTGGTCGAGAATGCCGCGAAATATGGCGGCGGCAGCGTCTTCGTGACGGTGCAGGAAGCAGGTTCGTGGGTGGACATCCTCGTCGAGGATGATGGCGCGGGCATTCCCGAGGCGGACCGCGAGCGCCTGTTCGCGCGCGGCGCGCGGCTCGACAGCGGCAAGCCGGGCACCGGCCTCGGCCTTGCCATCGTGCGGGACGTGGCGGAAATCTATGGCGGCTCGGTCGAGCTTGGCGAAAGCGAGGATCTGGGCGGCGTGATGATGCGCCTGCGCCTGCCAGCCGGCTGACCCGCCGGCCCACAAAAAATGGGGCCGGACCTTGCCGGTCCGGCCCCTCTCTATTTGCGGGAAATGTCGGTTCAGGCGAACTGGATGTTGGTCCGGCGGCGACGCAGCGTCGAGCCGGCCAACGCGAAGCCGCCGATCATCATCGCCCAGGTCGCAGGCTCGGGAACGGCCGGCGGAAGGTCGATGACCTTGAAGTTGAAGTCGCCCGCCGGGCCACCCGTGAAGTTGAACGCGACATTGTCCACCGCGCCGCGGAAGGCGCCACTGCCCCAGCCCGAGCCGATGCCGATGCTGATGCCGCTCACCATGATGCCGCTGTTGCCGGGCTTGGCCAGCCAGTCAGCCAGCGTCTTGACCTCGGTGGCGTTGGTGCCGCCGATCTGCGAGACGGTGTTCCACCAGTTGCCCGAGGTCAGCGATGCGCTCTCGGACGTCCACACGCCTTCGCTGCCGAAGCTGTTGTTCTGATAATAATGTTCGAGCACCAGCGTGCCCGAGCCGCCGCCGGGCCGCGTGACGGCAAGGCGGAGCACCGGCGAATAGACGCTGGTGGTGGCCGAAACCGGATCGACGAACCAGTCGAACGAAACCGACGACAGCGAGGAGAGCGCGACCGGCGCCGAGAAGGCATAGGACAGCGAGGCCTTGCCGCTGTTGGAGTTGGACGCGAAATAGATCGCGCCGTCACCATCGTTCGAATAGGTGTCGGTGATGCCGACGGTCGCACCGGCCTGCAGATCGGTCTGCCGCCATGTGCTAGCGGGCGCCGTGGCGCTTGCGGAACCGAACAGCGGCGAGGCGGTCGTGGTGCGGCCATGCGCATCCGTGGTCGTCGACGCGTTGATCGGGAAACCCGCATTGTAGACCGGAAGATCCGTATAATAGACGTCGGCAGCCTGAGCCGACCCGGCGAAAAGAGCCGTTGCGGCCGCAGCGATCAGAAACTTGCCTTTCATAATTCCCACTCCTTCTATCCACCCCCACTGGGCTGAACAGAAGATGCACGCAGCTCCCTCGCTCTTCAAAGTTCAGTAACCATTTTCCCCGGAAATTTACCATCATTCCAGAAAATCTATTAGATATTTACCTTATGCTGTTTTGTATCGAGACAGATAATATCATTGCCACTCCACCGATCGGCGCAATATTTACTTTGTTTATTGATAGATTCCCCCGAATCACATTCCACCATCGAATGATTCCAGGATCGGGCAAGGACCCGTTTCCGAAGCGCCACATTGCCGGGCCAGATGATGCAGCGCCGTGCGCGCGGCCTCCAGCTCGGCGATCCTGGCATCGAGCACGGCAAGCTGATCGAGCGCGAGAGCCCGTGCGCGCGCCCTGTCGTCGCTCGCGTCCAGCGAGAGCAGTTCGCCAATCTGTTCGAGCGTGAACCCCGCCGCCTGCGCGCTGCGGATGAACCGCAGCCGCCGCACATCGTCCGGGCCATAGCGCCGGATGCCGCCCGCCAGATCATTGCCGCCACTTTTCCCCGGCGTGACGAGCAACCCGCGGCGCTGATAATAACGCACCGTCTCCACGCCCACGCCGCCGGCCCGCGCCAGTGCTGAAATCGTCATGTCCGCCATGCTTGACTCCGTACCATGGTACGGATGCTATATGGGCCGCATAGCGATGTGAACAAGGATCGACGCGATGAATGGACAGACGCCAGCGACCCAACGCCCCGCGACTGCGGGGGAGGCAACCGGACCCAGGGCGCTGCTCTACCGCATGGTGATGCCCGGCCATATCTGTCCCTATGGGCTCAAGGCGCGGCACCTGCTGCGCAGCAAGGGCTATGCGGTCGAGGATCGCTGGCTCACCACCCGCGCGCAGGTTGATGCCTTCAAGGCCGAGCATGACGTCCGCACGACGCCGCAGACCTTCATCGATGGCCGGCGCATCGGGGGGTATGACGATCTGCGGCGCTTCCTGGGCCTGAAGGTGCGCGATCCGGATGCCACCAGCTATGTGCCGGTGATCGCGGTGTTCGCGGTGACCGCGCTGGTCGCGCTCGCCATCGACTGGCTGACCGGCGCGCCGCTGGCGGGCATCCACACAATCGAGCGCTTCATCGCGCTCGGCATGATCCTGCTCGCCATGCTCAAGCTGCAGGATCTCGATCGGTTCGCGACCATGTTCCTGGGTTATGATCTGCTGGCCCGGCGCGTCGTGCCTTACGCCTATGTCTATCCCTTCGCGCAGCTTGGCGCGGGCCTGCTGATGCTGGCCGGTCTGCTGACATGGCTCGCCGCGCCCGTCTCTCTCTTCATCGGCGGGATCGGCGCGGTGTCGATCTACAAGGCGGTCTATATCGAGAAACGCGCGCTCAAATGCGCATGCGTGGGCGGCGGCAGCAATGTGCCGCTCGGCTTCGTCTCGCTCACCGAGGATCTGCTGATGGTCGCGATGGCGCTGTGGATGATGGCCGGCGCGATGGGCTGATGCGGGGCGCTCCACCCCCTGCCGCCGGCGGCGTCAGGGGGCCAAGCCTTACTTCCCGCGCTTCTTGCGATGGCTGTCGAGGTCCAGCACGTCATTGTCGACGCCCTCGGGCAGCAGCCCCAGCCGCCGCGCGACTTCCTGATAGGCCTCGACCTCGCCGCCAAGGTCACGCCGGAAGCGATCCTTGTCCAGCTTCTCGTTGGTGGCCATGTCCCACAGCCGGCAATTGTCCGGGCTGATCTCGTCGGCCAGGATGATCCGCGCGAAATCGCCGTCCCAGATGCGGCCGAACTCCAGCTTGAAGTCGACGAGGCGGATGCCGATGCCGGCGAACAGGCCGGAGAGGAAATCGTTCACGCGGATCGCCATGTCGGCAATGTCGTGAATCTCCTCCTGGCTCGCCCAGCCGAAGCAGGCGATATGCTCTTCCGTCACCAGCGGATCGCCAAGAGCGTCGTCCTTCAGGCAATATTCGATGAGCGTGCGGGGGAGTTGCAGACCCTCCTCGATGCCCAGCCGCTTGGAGAGCGAGCCGGCCGCGACATTGCGCACGATCACTTCGAGCGGCACGATCTCGACCTGGCGGATCAGCTGCTCGCGCATGTTCAGGCGCTTGATGAAATGGGTCGGCACGCCGATGCCGCCCAAGAGCGTGAAGACATGCTCGGAAATGCGGTTGTTGAGCACGCCCTTGCCGGAAATCGTGCCCTTCTTCTGGGCGTTGAAGGCCGTCGCATCATCCTTGAAATACTGGATGAGCGTGCCGGGCTCGGGTCCTTCATAGAGGATCTTCGCCTTGCCTTCGTAGATCTGGCGCCGACGGGACATGTGCGTGTGCCTACTCGTTGGGATAACCGAAAAGCCAAGGCCCCGGCGACGCGAATCGGCAAGGATCAGCGGACGCCGGGGCTCTGGAGCGCCCTGATAGACGATGATGCCATCAAGTGCAATTTCGCCACGTCGCGCCGGGCTGCGACGGGCCGTTTTCTGCGGTGGGGAAGGCTGGAGCGGGTAGCGGGGATCGAACCCGCATCACAAGCTTGGAAGGCTAGTGCTCTACCATTGAGCTATACCCGCGCGCCAGCGGCGGCGAATTGCCACAGCGGGGGCGATGCGGTCAATGGACTTCGCGCCGGCTCCGTTCCCATGCCCCGGCACCCGGCACCCGGCACCCGGCACCCGCGACATTTTGATACATTTTCACGTGCAGGCGACAAAAAGCCGCGACACTTGGCCCATATATCCAGTCCTGGCGCTGCTCCCCGGCGCCGCTCGGACAGGACCACGCCTATGTCGCCCCGCTCCCGCATCATCGTCCTGGGCATCGGCCTGCTCTCCCTGGGCACCATGGCCATCGCCGCCCAGCCTTCCGGATCGACGGACCGTCGCTCGCCGCCGGCGCGCGCCGAGTTGCAGACCAAGCTGGAGCAGAAATTCGACGCGATGGATGCCAATCGCGACGGCACATTGACGCCGCAGGAGCGTCGCGCCGCCATGGCCGCCGGACGCGACGCGCGCAGGGCATCGATGTTCGCCACGCTCGACAGCAATCATGACGGCGTCCTCAGCCCCGAGGAATTCGCCGCCATCCGCCGCGACCGGGCCGCCGGCGAGCGATCCGACGCGGATGGCGCGGTCCGCGGCGCGCGGCATCATCGCGCGGGCCGGGATGGCGTGACGCCCTGGCGCGCGCTCGCCGCCTATCGCGACAAGCCGATAACCCGCACCCAGTTCGTCGAGGCCGGCCTGACCCGATTCGACCGTATCGATACCGATCACGACGGCGTGATTTCATCCGCCGAGCGTGACGCCGCCCGCGTGGCGAGGCGTGAACGCCGCGCGCCGGCGACGCCCCTGCCCCCGTCCCCGGGGCAATGAGGCTGCACGGCCGGTCTCCCGGCCTCCCCCCACTCACCGGGAGGCCGGCCGTGTTCTCGATCCTTGACTCTCCCCTTACTCGCGGCCGCCCCCTGGGTCCGGCCGCGAGACCGTTTCAAGCGGGATGGACAGACGCACCGTTCCGCGACACAGAGCCGGAGTAGCAACGCGTGCAGGAAGGCTCCGAGATGTCCGCCCGGCCCCATCTCCTCCTCGTCGACGATGAAGCGGCGATCCGCGAACCGCTCGGCCAGTATCTCCAGCGGCAGGGCTTCCGCGTGTCGGAAGCGCCCAATGCCGCGGAAGCGCGCAAGATCCTGGCCGGCAGCGCGATCGAGCTGGTCATCCTCGACGTGATGATGCCCGGCGAGGATGGCCTGAGCCTGTGCCGCTCGATCCGCGAGCAGGGCGATCTGCCCGTGATCCTGCTCACCGCGCGGACGGAGGAGACGGACCGCATCGTCGGCCTGGAAATGGGCGCGGACGATTATGTGCTCAAGCCCTTCTCCCCGCGCGAGCTGGTGGCGCGGATCAAGACCATCCTGCGCCGCAGCGGCGCGACCGGGCCGCGCGAGGTGCAGTCCGCCGCGGCCATCTATCGCTTCGAGGGCTGGACGCTGCGCGCCGACGACTGGACGCTGACCGGCGAGGACGATGTCGCCATCCCGCTCAGCACCGCCGATTTCCGCCTGCTCCAGGCCTTCGTCACGCATCCCCGGCAGGTGCTGAGCCGCGACCAGCTGCTCGACCTCACCCAGGGCCGCGAGGCGCATGCTTTCGACCGGTCGATCGACAACCAGATCAGCCGCCTGCGCCGCAAGATCGAGGACGATGCGCGCTCGCCCAATCTCATCAAGACCGTGTGGGGCGGCGGCTATATGTTCAGCGCCGACGTGACGCGCGAGTGACCATCGGCCTGCGCACCTTCACGGGCTGGCTGCGCCCGCGCACCCTTGCCGGGCAGACGATCCTGGTGGTGGCGGCCTCGCTGTTCCTCGTCCAGCTCATCGGCTTCATCGTCTATTATGCGACGCAGCGGAACCAGTGGTTCACGGTCGCGGCGGCGCCGGGCGTGATCCGCATCCTGGAAGTGCTCGATCCGCGCGACCGCGACGAGGATACGGACCGCAGCCGCCTGCGCGGCGTGCTGCTCACCCGGCAGGCCCCGCCGATGATCGGCCAGAGCGAGCCCGACATCGCCACGCGCGCCGACGAGCTGTTCCGCACCGCGGGGCTGCGGCCGCTCCTGGTGCGCGCGGCGATCAACGAGCGCCAGCCCCGCCGGCTCTCGCAGCTGCTGCACCCCGGCCAGAAGGGCAATAGCTCGCCGCGCATCCAGGTTCAGCTCAGCGTCCAGTTGCGGCCCGACCAGTGGATCACCGTGTTCAGCCGCGCGGCGCCGATCGACCAGCCGATCCTGCGGCGGGTGCTGATGCAGACCTTGTTCGTCTACGGCATCGTGCTGATGCCGCTGGTCTGGTTCACCAGCCGGCTGGCCGCGCCGCTGCGCGCGCTGACCGCCGCGACCACTCGCGTCGGCACGCCCAAAGGCGCGGCACCGGTGCCGGAGGTCGGCCCGGACGATGTCCGCCAGCTCGCCAACGCGTTCAACGCCATGCAGGACCGCATCCGCTCCATGCTGGAGGAGAAGGATCATATGCTGGGCGCGATCGGCCACGATCTGCGCACGCCGCTGACCGCCCTGCGCGTGCGGGTGGAAACGGCCGTGGACGGCGCCGACCGGGACCGCATGGTCGCGACCATCGTCGACATGCAGAAGATGCTCGACGACATTCTCTCGCTTGCCCGGGTCGGGCGCGAAAGCGAGCCCGCGCAACGTGTCGACCTGGCCGCGCTCGCCCATGCCGCGATCGACGATTTCGAGGATACCGGCGCGCCGGTGGAGCGTGGCGACATGTCGCGCACCGTCGTCATGGTCCATCCCCGCGCGATCCGCCGCGCGCTCACCAACCTGATCGAGAATGCGGTCAAATATGGCCATCGCGCCACCGTGTCGCTGCGGGTGGAGGGCCAGAACGCCATTCTCGCCGTGGCCGACGAGGGGCCGGGCATCCCCGGCGACCGCATGGAGGACATGCTGCAGCCCTTCACCCGGCTGGAAGCCTCCCGCAGCCGCGACACCGGCGGCACCGGGCTGGGCCTTGCCATCGTCCGCGCCGTGGCCTCGGCCGAGGCGGGCTGGCTACGGCTCTCCAACCGGCCGGAAGGCGGCCTGCTCGCCGAGCTTGCCCTGCCGCTCGCGCGGTAGGCCGGCCGCCCGGCTCATGTGCGATCATTCATGCGGCGTGGCCGGCCGATGGTCGGTCGCTTCCGTGCGGCCCGGCGGCGTGTTGCCCGCCCGCTTGGGGATGGCGTCGCCATTGACGATGGTCGCTCCCTCGGGCAGCGCGGTCCGGCCCAGATCGAGCCGGCGGGCCTGCTCGCGCGCGTCCATCGCCAGGTTCGCGCCGCGCGGCGGTGCGCGATTCTGCCCGCCTTCCACCTGCCCGCCCGGCTGCCGGACCGCCTCGCGGCTCCAGGCGAGGATGACGGACATGCGGCGGTTGCGCGGATCATAGCGGTTCGCCGCGATGAACGGATCGCGATCGGCCACGCCTTCGATCCGGCTGAACCGGTCATTGCCGATTCCGGCCTGCGCCAGCACCGCGCGCGTCGCCTCGGCGCGCGCGGACGAGAGCATCCAGTTGTTCATGGAGCGGCCCGCCGCATAAGGCAGGCTGTCCGTATGGCCGCGCACGATGATGTCGTTCGGCACGTCGGAGATCACCTGGGCGACCTGCTCCAGCAGCGCGCGCGCCTCGGGCAGAAGCCGATCCGTGCCCATCGCGAACATCGCGAAATCCGCCTCGTCGATCAGGTCGATGCGCAGGCCCTCGCGCGTCTCGGTGAGCTTGATGTGGCGCCGCAGGCGCCGCAGCGCCTCGGTCTGCGCGAGCCGCTGGTCGAGCAGTTGCTTGAGCTGCTCGAACTTCTGCCGATCGCGATTCTTCCGGTCCTCGCCGCCCACATCCTCCACGCCGGTCGCGTCGCTCGGGATGGTGATGGCCAGATTGCCCTGCCCGCCGGTCGTCGGATAATTCTCCTTGCCGGTGAAGCTGTCGCCGCCGAACAGGCCGCTCGAACCGGCGCTGTCCTGCTTCATCTGCACGAGCGTGGGCGTGAAATAGTCGGCCAGGCCCTTGCGCTGCTTCTCCGTGGTCGCGCCGAGCAGCCACATCAGCAGGAAGAAGGCCATCATCGCCGTCACGAAGTCCGCATAGGCGACTTTCCACGCGCCGCCATGATGGCCGCCATGGCCGGCCACGATGATCTTCTTGACGATGATCGGCCTGGGCTCAGGCTCGTTCGACCGCTTCTTGGGTGGTTGCGCCATGGCTTACCGACCGCGCAGGCCGTCGAACACCTCGGCGAAGGCCGGCTGGTTCACATGGCTGAGGTTGGAGCGCGCGGCCTCGATCACCAGCGGCTGGGGATGGCCGTGCAGCGAGGCGACGATGATCTGCTTGACGACATGATACATGGAACCGTCCGCCTCGATCACCTGACGGCAGCGATTGGCGAAGGGATTGACCATGCCATAGGCCAGCAGCACGCCCAGGAAGGTGCCCACCAGCGCCGAGCCGATCATCGCGCCCAGAATCTCCGGCGGCTTGTCGATCGAGCCCATCGTCTTGACCACGCCGAGCACGGCCGCGACGATGCCGAGCGCCGGCAGCGCGTCCGCCAGTCCCTGCAAATTGTCGGCGGGGCGGATCGCCTCATGGTGGTGGGTCTTGAGCGCATTGTCCATGACATCCTCGACCGCGTGCGGATCGAGCGTGCCCGAGGAGACGACCACCAGCCGCAGCGTGTCGCAGATGAGATGGGTCAGCGCGGTATCGCCGAGCAGCCTTGGATATTCGGAGAAGACCGCGGAGGATTTGGGATCCTCGATGTGCGGCTCCAGCGCCACCGGCCCTTCCACGCGCAGCATCTTCATCAGCTTGCTGACCAGGAAGATGCAGTCGAGATAGTCCTGCTTCTTGTATTTGGGGCCCTTGAAGACCTTCATCAGCCCGCCGAGGATCGCCTTGAGATCGGCGCCGGAGTTGCCGATGATGAGCGCGCCCACCGCCGCGCCGCCGATGATGAGCATTTCATGCGGGAGCGCGTGCAGCACCGGGCCGATGTCGCCGCCGGTGATGATGAACCCACCGAAGACCATGACCAGAAGGACGACAAGACCGATACCAGCGAACATCAAGACCCCGCAAAACTGCCGATCGTTCGTCAGGCCGACCGATCACTTCCACATGTCTAGAACGGCTGTCCTGAAACAGGGTTTAGTCACAGGGTTACCGACGACTTAAGTTCGCTCGCCCGGCCGGTCTCCTCCCGGCGGAAAACGACCGGAAAAGCGGCCCGGCGCGCCTTGCGCCGAGCCGATCCGAAGGAGCCGCCGGATGATTTGGTGAAAAGCAGGCTGGTGCCGCCCGTCCGGACGGCTCGCCCGCCGGCCTCAGCGCAGCAGATCGAACAGCGACTGCTGGCTGATCCGCGCGAACGCCGCCTGCGCGGCTTCGAGCGTGGTCAGCTTGTTCTGCAGCTTGGCGATCGTCTCGGTGAGATCGGTATCCTCGAGCGTCGAGCGGCGTTCGGTGAGCGCGAGCGCCGAATCGGTGAGGCGATTGTCGATATCCTCCAGCCGCTGCGCGCGCACGCCCTGCACCGACTGCGCGACGATGACATGATCGAGCGCCGTGCGCGCATCGTCCAGCGCCTGGCCGCGATCCTCGTCGGTGCCGCTGCGCACGGCGGCGATGGCGTCGGCCAGCACCTGGTCGAGCGAACGGCTGCCGATCACATTCTCGGCGATGCTCTGGCGGGTCGGCACGACCTCGACCGCCAGCCCGCGGCCGAGCGGCACATTGACGGTGTTGGTATCGTCGAACACCGGCTGACCCTGATAATCCGTCTGGTTGAGCAGATCGTTGATCGTCGCGCGGATGCCCTCGAGCTGCGCCGCCACCGCTTCCCGACCGGGGGATGCGGCCGCCGTCGATGTCGCCGTGACCAGCAGATCGGTGACCTGCAGCATCAGATTGTTGACGTCGTTGAGGTTGGACGTCGCCTTGGTCGCGCGCGACACCGCGAAATCGAGATTGCTCTGCCAGGTCGAGTTCAGCGCCTGCTGCTTGCCGAGCAGCGAGATCTGCACCCAGTCCTGCGGATTGTCCGATGGCTGGTTGAGCTTCAGGCCGGTCGAGATCTTGGTCTGCTCGGTCGCGATATCCTTGGCCATGCGCTGCATGCGCAGGATCTCGGCGTTGAGCGACTGGGTGGTGATGAAAACCATGAAAATGCGCCTCGCTGGGAGCGATCAGAAGATCGCGAAGATGGTGTCCATGATTTCCTTGGCGACCTGAATCACCCGGGCGGAGCCGTTATAGGCCTGCTGCAATCGCATCAGGTCCGCGGCCTCACGGTCGAGATTGACGCCGCTCACATCGGCGCGGGCCTGCTCGGCCATATCGTTGCGGTTCTGCGATGCGGTCTGTTCGGCCAGCGTCGCACTCACCAGATTGCCGTGCGCGGAGATGAGCGCGGTCCATTTATCCTCGAACGAGCCGGTGCTGCGCAGGTCGCTGATCGCCAGCAGATTGCCGTTGATGACGCCGCTGGACGAGGCCGCGGCGATCTCCGCCGGATCGGTGATCAGCACCTGCAGCGTGCCCGCATCCGCCCCCATGGAGAGCATCGCCCCGCCCGCCGCGCCGGCGGCGGTCTGGCCCTGGGCATGCCAGGCGTTGATATCCGCCACATATTGCGCGGCGATGGTGTTGAGCGAATCGATCCGATCCCGCGTGACCGAGGCGGACGTCACCAGCCCGCCCAGCGTTCCGCCGGTCGGCGCCTCGATCGCCACGGGCGGGTCGCCTTCCACCTGGAAGGTCAGCAGGCCATCGGCATCCTGCGTCACGCCGACCTTCTGCGCGCTCACATTGTTGACCAGATTGATCGACCCGTAATTCACATTGGCGACATCGTTGGTCGTGAATTCGACCGTGACGTTGAGCCGCTTGGTGATCTCGGCGAGCGCCTGGTCGCGCGAATCGAGCAGCGCCGTATGGGCGGCCGTGCCGTCCTGCGAGCGGCGCAGGCCCTCATTGGCGTCGGCAAGCTGCTTGAGCGCGTCGTTCAGGGACGCCACCTCGTTGGTCGCCGCCTGGCCGATGCCGTCGCGGATCGTCTGCAGATCGGTGAGGCTCTGCTTGAACGCGGTGTTGATCTGCTCGAAGGAGAACAGCACGTCGGTGCGCAGCGTCGTATCCGTGGGATTGGCGGCCAGCCTCTCCATTGCGGAGAACATCGCCGTCATCCGCTGGCCGACGCCCAGCGACCCGTCGTTGAGCGCGGTCTGGATATCGCTCATCCAGCGCGCGCGCTGGTTGGCGCTGCCCAGCATGTTGCCGGTCTGCCGCGCGGCCGCATCGAGATAGAGGTCGCCCGCCCGCACGATCTGGTTGATCATCACGCCGCCATAGGCAGTGCCCGAGCGGTAGTAGATGCTCGTGCCGGTGCCGGCCGGCGATTCCTTGAGATCCAGCGTGCGGCGGCTGTAGCCGACCGTCTCCGCATTGGCGATGTTGTTGGAGATGACGCCGAGCGCGGCCTGATAGGCGCGCGTGCCGGACGAGCCGATGAGGAACAGGTCGCTGGCTGTCATGCGGGCTTGTCCAGTTGCTTGAGGATGAGGTCGGCGATGCCCAGGCTGTGCTGCGATGCCAGCCCGTTGGCGAGGTTCGCGTCGGACAGTTCGCGGAACTGCTCGACCCCGCCGCCGCCGGCGATGTCCTCGCCCAGGCTCGCCTTGCGCATGGTGGAGAGGAGCTGCCGCACGAAGACCGCCTCGAAGCCACGCGCCGCCTTCTCGAGCGTCTCGCGATCCGTGGAGCCCGCGCCGCCGGCCGCCTGCGCGCCCTGCTGCGCCAGACCGCCAATGCCCGCTCCGATGCCGATCATCTGCGTCATATCACTTCCAGCTCCGCGCGCATGGCTCCCGCCTGTTTCAGGGCCTCCAGTATCTCGACGAGATCGGACGGGCCCGCACCGACGGCGTTCACCGCCTTCACTATATCGGACAGGGAGGCCCCCGGGTTTAGCAGGAACATCGGATCATGCTCCTCCCGCACGCCGATCTGGCTGGATTGCTCGAGCGCCGTCTCCCCGCGCGAGAAGGGTGCGGGCTGCACGACGCGCGGCGCTTCGTCCACGGTCACGGTCAGTTTGCCATGGCTCACGGCGGCGGGCGAAATGCGCACCGCGCCATTGATGACCACGGTGCCGGTGCGCGCGTTGACGATCACCCGCGCGGGCGGATCGGCCGGGCGGACCTCGATATTCTCGATCAGCCCCATCATCATGATGCGGCTCTCCGCCCCCTGCGGCGCGGCGATGCTGATCGACACGCCGTCGAGCGCGCGGGCGCGCTGGTCGTTGAAGGCGAGGTTGATCGCATCGGCCACGCGCAGCGCGGTGGTGAGATCGGACTGGGCGAGATTGAAGGTGAGCGCCGGCGCCGTGTCGAAGCCGGTCGCGACGGCCTGCTCGACCGTGGCCCCGCTCGGGATGCGACCCGCCGACGGCACATTGACCGAGAGCTGCGAGCCGTCCGCGCCGGAGACGCCGAGGCCGCCCACGGCGAGGTTGCCCTGGGCCATGGCGTAGATCTGGCCGTCCGCGCCGCGCAGCGGCGTCATCACCAGCGTGCCGCCGCGCAGCGACTTGGCCTTGCCGAGCGCCGAGACCGTCACGTCGAGCCGCTGGCCGGGCTTGGCGAAGGCCGGCAGGTCGGTCGTGATCATCACCGCCGCCGCATTCTTGAGCGCGGGATTGACGCCCGGCGGCAGCGTGAGGCCGAAGCGCGAGACGACGCCCCGAACGCCCTGCGTCGCATAGTCCAGGCTGTCGTCGCCCGTGCCGGCCAGGCCGACCACGATGCCGTAGCCGATCAGCTGGTTGACGCGCAGGCCCTCGAACGTGCCGATATCCTTGATCCGCTCGGCCTGGGCGGCCTTGGGCGCGACGAGCTGGAGCCCGGCCACGATCGCGATGGCGAGCAGCCAGCCGATCATGCGGTGGAGGACGGGTAAGATGCGGGAGGTCATGACTGCATGGCTCCGTCAGAAGGGGCTGATCGCGGAAAAGAAGCGCTGCAGCCAGCCCTGCCGGCTGGCCCGCGCGATCTCGCCCCGGCCGGAATAGGTGATGCGGGCATCGGCCACGCGGGTGGAGAGCACGCGATTGTCCGGGCTGATGTCGCCCTGCCGGACGAGGCCGGAAATCTGCACATATTCGTCGCCCCGGTTGAGCGTCAGCTGCTTCTGGCCGCGCACCATCATGGTGCCGTTGGGAAACACGCGGGAGATGGTGACGGTGATCTCGCCGGAGAGCTGGTTGGACTGGGCGGCCGCGCCCTTGCCCTGGAAATCCTGCGTGCCGCTGGCCGCGACGTCACTGGGCGAGAAGAGGTTGAGCAGGCCCGATGTCGGCGGCGCGAGGCCGATGCTGCCCTGCCGGCCGGTATTGGCGCTGTTGCTCTTGCTGGCCTGCGTGCGCTCCACGAGGAGGATGGTGATGATGTCCCCCACCGTCGCCGCGCGGCCGCCATTGGTCAGCGCGGAATAGCCCGCGCTGGCCTGGAAGATGGCGCCATTGGGCGGCGGCGCGGGGATATTCTCGCCCGCATAGGTGACCTGGAAGTTCGGGTCTTCCATCGGATCGGCGCGGCCCGCCTGCGCGGGCGCCGCCAGCATGATCGCGCCGAGCGCGGTGGCTGTGATGAGCGTGCGCATCGATCAGAGCTGCTGGTTTACATATTGGAGCATTTCATCGGTCGCCTTGATCATCTTCGAGGCGATCTCGTAGGCGCGCTGCGTCTCGATCATGTCGACAAGCTCCTCGACGGTGTTCACGTTGGATTGCTCGAGCGCGCCCTGGCGGATGGTGCCGCGCCCCTCCAGCCCCGCCGTGCCGACCTGCGGCGCGCCCGAGGCCGCCGATTCGACCAGGAGGTTGCTGCCCAGCGCGGTCAGGCCGGCCGGATTGACGAAACGGGCAAGCTCGATCTGGCCGAGCTGCGTCGGCTCGGACTCGCCGGCCAGCGTGGCCGAGACGGTGCCGTCATTGCCGATCGTCATCGAGGTCACATTTTCCGGGACCTGGATCTGCGGGATCAGCGGCAGGCCATCGGGCGTCACCACGATACCCTCGGCATTGGTCTTGAAATTGCCTGCCCGCGTATAGGCGATCGTGCCGTCGGGCTGCTGCACCTGGAAGAAGCCGGAGCCCTCGACGGCCAGGTCGAGCGTGTTGCCGGTGGTCGCCAGCGTGCCCTGCGTATCGATCCGCTCGGTGCCGGTGAGCTGGACGCCAGTGCCCAGGTTGAGGCCGATGGCGAGCCGGTTCTGGCTATCCGCCTGGCTGCCCGCGGCGATCACCTGCTGATAGGCCAGCGTCTCGAAATTGGCGCGATCGCGCTTGAAGCCGGTGGTGTTCACGTTCGCCAGATTGTTGGCGATGACGCGCATCTTGACGTCCTGGGCATCGAGCCCGGTGCGTGCGACGTGGAGGGCGCTGTTGGCCATGTCCCTGGTCCCCTTCTGTTCGGACTATGCGTCCAGCCGCATCAGGCTGGCGCCGCCATTGTCGATGTCCTTGGCGGTATCGATGAGCTTGATCTGGGTCTCCCAGGCGCGGCTGGCCTCGATCATCTGGACGAGCGCGCTCGTGGCGTTGACGTTCGATCCTTCCAGCGCGCCGGCGGTCACGCTCGCGACCGGGTCCTGCGGCAGGGCGCCGCCATTGACCTCACGGAACAGATTGTCCGTGCCCTTGGCGATGGTCGATCCGGTGGCGTTCACCAGCTTGATGCGATCGACCTGCTGCGGCTGGCTCGGTTCGCCGCCCTGCGGCACGATCGTGATGGTGCCGTCCCGCCCGATGGCGATGCTGTCGGCGGGCGGCAGCGTGATCGGCCCGCTCTCGCCCAGCACCGGATAGCCGTCGCCCGTGGTCAGCAGCCCGCTGTCGCTGATGCGCAGGTCGCCGCGCCGGGTATAGCCTTCCGATCCGTCGCGCGCCTGCACGGCGATCAGCGCATCGCCGCCCACCGCGATGTCCAGCGGGTTGCCGGTCTGCGTGACCGTGCCCTGCGCCATGTCCGCGGCGATGACCTGGTCGACCTGCTCGGCCCGACTGTTGAAGGTCGGGCCGGCGAGCCACCGTGCCTGCGCATTGACGATCTCGGCCCGAAAACCCGTGGTGTTCGAGTTGGCGAGATTGTTCGCGATCGCGGTCTGGCGCGCCATGGCGCCACGCATCGCGGTGCGGGTGATGTCGACGAGACGGTCCATCGGTCAGCGGTCCCCTGCTTGCGCCAATGCCGGACTCAGGTCCGCATGTTGACGATGGTCTGCGTCAGCGTGGACGCAGTCTCGATCGCCTTGGCATTGGCCTGGAAATTGCGCTGGGCCGAGATCATCTGGACCAGCTCCTCGGTGATATCGACGTTCGAGCGCTCGAGCGTGCCCGAGCGGATGGCGCCATATTGGCCGCTATTGCCCTCGCCATAGGTCGCCTCGCCGCTCTTGCCGGTCGCCGTCCAGTGCGCGTCGCCTTCCTGGCGCAGGCCGTCCTGGCTCGGGAAATTGGCGACGGCGACGGAGCCGAGATACTGGACGGTGCCATCCGCATAGGTGGCGCTCACCATGCCGGTATCGGAGATGGCGACGCCGGCGAGCTGGATAGCGTCCGTGCCGGTCTCATTGTCCTTGGTCGTGAAGATCTGCAGCGGCACGAGGGCGCTCGCGTCCATGCTCGTGATCTCGCCCGTGTCGGGATCGGTCGGAAACACCATCAGCCGCGCGCCGGTCGTGTCGACGGCATAGCGATCGGCATCCACGCCGAACGCGCCGTTGCGGGTGTAGCTGATCGCATTGCTCGGCGGACCCGACTGGACAGTGAAGAAGCCCTCGCCGGTGAGGGCCAGATCGAGCGTCTTGTCGGTCGTCTCGAGCGTGCCCTGGTTGAACTGCTGGGCCACGCCGAGCAGCCGCACGCCCTGCCCCGTGGAGTTCGAGCCCTGCATGGGCGAAGACGCGAAGATGTCGCCGAAGACCGCGCGGCTCTTCTTGAAGGCCGTGGAGGACACGTTGGCCACGTTGTTGGCCGTGACCGTGAGGTCCGTCTGTGCGCCCTTGAGGCCGGAGAGCGAGATGTAGAAGGACATGAGTTCAAACTCCTGTGTTGAAAGCTTGGGATCAGCCGAGACGGATCGCGCTGGACGGCGAGAAGGCGCCAAGGGCGGTGATGAGCTGCGCGTCGGACCCGCTGGCGGGCGACTGGATGGCCGCGATGCTGGCCCAGGTCGCGATCTGGCTGGGCGAGGCGCCGCGCACCTTGACCTGCAGCGCGTCGCCGCCGATCAGATTGCCGGCTTCGTCCAGGCCGTCCCAGTAGAAGGACACCGCGCCCGCCGGCTGCGCGCCCAGATCGATCGTGCGGACCGTGTTGCCGCTCCCGTCGACCAGATCGACCGAGACGCTGTCCGCGGCCGAACCCAGCGTGAGTTCGCCGGCATAGGCGCCCGTGCGGTCCGGCGTGGCGATGTTGCTCTTGACCAGCATCGCCTTGCCGATCCAGTTCGCGGCATCGGACAGGCGCGTGCCGGACATGGACTCCGCGATGTTCTGTAGCAGGCTGTTCGCCTCGGTCTGGCCGGAGAGCGAGGAGAGCTGCGCCATCTGCGAGACCATCTGGCTGTTGTCCATCGGCTCGAACGGGTCCTGGTTCTGCATCTGCGCGGTCAGCAGCGTCAGGAAGCCGGACATGTCGATCGCAGCGTTCGACTTGGTCGTGGTCTGGGTCAGGTTGCGATTGTCATATGCGGTCGACGCGTCGACCGTCCACGGACTGATTGTCGTCATTTGCCGAGCCTTATCGTTTCGAGCATGAGGGACTTGGCGGTTTGCAGCACCTGCACATTGTTCTGGTACATGCGCGCGCTCTCGACCATTTCGACCAGCTCGGCGCTGCTATCCACGCCGGCCTCCCACACGTCGCCATTGGCGTCCGCGAGCGGATGGCCCGGATCGTGGCGGCGGGTCGCCTGCTGGTCCGAGGTGACGACGCGGTCCACGCGGACGGTCGCGACGCCGGGCCGCTCGACATCGGTCGAGAAGACCGGGCGGATGGCGCGATAGGCCTCGCCCTGGGTGCCGGTGACGGAGCCGGCATTGGCGAGGTTGGAGGCAGTGGCGTTGAGCCGCACCAGTTGGGCGGACATGGCCCGCCCGGCAATATCGAAGATGTTCATAGGCTGGCCCATGCTCATTCTCCCCGCAGCGCGCGCGTGATGGTGTTGAGCCGGCCTTCCAGGAAGGACAGCGTCGTGCGGTACTGCACGGCATTTTCGGCGAAGAGCGTCTGCTCGGTCGACATCTCGACCGTGTTGCCGTCGCTGCTCGGCTGGATCGGGATGCGATAGCCCATGGCCCGCTCGAGCGCGCCGGCGACCGTGCCCTGCTGACCCGTCGCATCCGCGAGCGCCTGCTGGAAATCGATGTCGCGCGCCTTGTAGCCGGGCGTCGAGGCATTCGCGATGTTCGAGGCAAGCAGCTCCAGCCGCTGCGAGCGCAGCGCCAGTGCCTTGCCATGGATGCCGAACAAACTGTCTTCGACCGACATTTTTTTCGTGCCTTCCCTAAACGTCTCTCGCGCCGGGCCGTTCTGACCGGATGAGAAGCTCCGGCTCCGGCACGTCCCATGCCCGCAGGGTATAATGTGCAAAGGCCGTGCCAATCCGCGTCTGCCGCCCCATGCGGCAATGCGAACACACGTATTTCCGCGCGTTTCGGCGGCAGGAGCGGCATGGGCGGCAAAGTCTTGCCGGCCGGCGGCAATCCGTTGCCGGTGGCGGCGGGCACGGGGGATCGGGCCGGCCTTGAGTGACATTTTCGTCCATTTGCTCACGCCGGCGCCGCTGCTGATCGTGCTGGTCGGCGCGTTCGCCATCGCGACGGCGCAGGCGGGTTTCGCGACATTCGGCCGGGCGCTGGCCGCGCTGGCGCCGCTCATGCGCGCACGGCCGGACGATGACCGCGATGCCGCGCGGGCGCTGCTGTTCCGCGTCGAGGCGATCGCCGATCTTCACGGCCTCGCCCGCACCGATCGGCTGCGCGCGCGCCATCCGTTCGTGGCGCAGGCGCTCAACACGCTCGCCAATGCGGCCGATGTCGAGCATTTCTCGCTCTGGATCGGCCAGGCCATCGCGGATCGCCGCACCCGCCACCAGCGCGTGATCGCTTTCTGGAACGCCTGCGCGGACGCCGCGCCGGCCATGGGCATGGCGGGCACGATCGTCGGCCTGATCGGCATGTTCGCGGCCATGCGCGATCCCGCCGCCATCGGCCCGGCCATGGCGCTGGCGCTGCTGACGACGCTCCACGGCATGATCCTGGCCAACATGATCGCGGGCCCCATCGCCAATCGCCTCGCCGGCCTGTCCGAGCGCGAGCTGGCCTGGCAGGCGGCGCTGGCCGACCGCATGATCGCCATCGCCCGCAAGGAAAACGCGCCGATCCGCCGGCCCGGCATGCGCGAGGTCGCATGACCCGCGCCGGCCGCACCCGCTGGGCGATCAGCTTCGCCGATCTGTGCCTGCTGCTGCTCGGCTTCCTCGTGCTGCTGCAGGCCAATCAGGCCAGGCGGGACGAGGCGCTGGCCGGCATCGGCACCTATTTCGGCGCGATCGAGGCGCCACTGCGCACGGACCTGGCGGCCGCCGCGCTGTTCGAGCCGGGCGAGGCGCTGCTGAGCGTGGCGGGCCGCGCGGCGCTGGAGCGCGCCGCCCGGCCCTTCGTCAGATCGGGACATATCGTGCAGGTCCAGTCGATCGGGCTCGATCCCGGCACACGGCGCTTCGATGCGTGGGATCTGGCGGCCGCCCGCCTCGGCGCGGTCGCCCGCACGCTCACCGCGGCGGGCATCCCCGCCGCGCGGCTGCGCCTCGCGGGCCTTGCCGAACTGCCCGAGCGCGGCGCGCCCGCGCGGCAGGTCATCCGCATCGCCGAGAAGCCCCTCGCCGAGCCATGAAGCCGGTCTGGCACGCTCCTTGCTGCTTGAGGACCGGACTTATCCCGGCCCGATGGAGCGCGTTGCCGCATGACCGACCAGAAAATCTTCGCCTTTCCAGCGATGTTCGTGACGATCCTGCTGTTGCTGGGCATCGCGGCGCCGGCCCATGCCCAGAATTTCGAGAATCTCGAACGGCTGGACAGCCTCGTGGCGATGAGCATGGGCGCAAATCGCGGAGAGCCGGGCGGCCCGGCCGCGCCGATCGATCGCCGCCTGCGCCTCGCCGCCTGCCCGACGACGCCGGTCGTGGAAGGCCCCACAATGGGCGCGGCGTCCGTCTCCTGCCCCGCCATCGGCTGGCGCATCCGCGTGCCGCTGGTGGCTGGCGCGCAGGTGCAGAACCGTCAGCCTGCCGCCGCGCCGGCGGCCGACGCGACCCCCGTCATCAAGCGTGGCGATCCTGTCCAGCTCCTCGCGGGCAATGGCGCCTTCCATGTCTCGCGACAGATGATCGCGGATGAGGACGGCGCGGTCGGCGCGTTGATCCGGGTGAAGCAGGACGCCCGCGCGGCGCCGGTCATGGCGCGCGTCGAGCGCGCCGGCATCGTGCGGATTCCGGGAATTTAAACTTTCCTGAACCGATCCGTATATAGATGGATCGGACAGAAAGGATTGTGTGATGATCAATTCGGTTGGCCAGGCCTTGAGCGCTGCCGTGGAGGCGGCCAAGCTGCGCGAGACCGGACAGGCCCGGCCCGCGGCGAAAGCCAGTGCCGAGCCCGCGCCCGAGGCCAGTGACCTGGCCGCGAACCCGAGCGCCCGCATGGCCGCGCAAGGCGCGCCCATCGACGCGGCCCATGTCGCGCGCGTCAAGCAGGCCATCGCCGCCGGCAACTATCCGGTCGATCCCGACAAGATCGCCGAGAAGATGCTGGACCTCGACCTGCCGGCCTCGCGTCACTGACTGGGAAAAGAGCGCCATGCCGCTCCTGTTGATCAACAATCTCGCCGACGCCGCGACAGAGCTGCGCACCGCCATGAAGGCTGCCGACGTCGACGCCATCGACGCCGCGACCGCGCGCTTCACCCTCGCGCTGCAAGCCGTCCAGGCCGTCGGCGCATGGCGCGGCGATTCCCAGCTCAAGGCCCGCATCGGCGAGCTTCTGGGCGAGCTGGAAGGCACGCGCCGCCTCGCCTGCCTGCTCGGCGACCTGAGCGGCCAGCGGCATATGGCCATTGCCAGCCGCAATCCGGATGCGCCGCAACCGCTCTATCAACCCGGGCGCTGAACCACCCAAAATTGGCATGATTGTTGCTTTTTGATCCTCGTATAATCGGGGACCACGCGTTAACCATGTCTGTCGTCAATGGATTGCCCACTGGATATGCTGCCGGCACCACCGGCCGCACCCAGCAGGCCATTGCCCTGGCCAGCCGGCGCACCGGCGTGGATTTCGGCTATCTGCTCGGCCAGGCCCAGATCGAAAGCAGCATGGACCCCAATGCCCGCGCGCGCACGTCCAGCGCGACGGGGCTCTATCAGTTCCTCGACCAGAGCTGGCTGGCGGTCGTCAACGATCATGGCGCCAAATATGGCATGGGCTGGGCGGCCGACGCCATCCAGCGCAACGGCGCGGGCCGCTATCAGGTCGCCGATCCGCAGCTTCGCCAGCAGATCCTCCAGTTGCGCAACCATCCCGAGACCGCATCGGTGATGGCGGCGGAACTGGCCTCCGACAATCGCGATTATCTGGAGCAGCGCATCGGCCGCCCGGCCGAATCCGTCGATCTCTATCTCGCGCATTTCCTGGGGGCCGCCGGCGCCGCCAAGTTCCTCACCACGCTCAACAGCGCGCCGGGCGCATCGGGCGCGGCGCTGTTCCCGGCGGCGGCGCGCGCCAATGCCGGTATCTTCTACGATCGCCAGGGCGGCGCGCGCAGCCTCGCCGAGATCCGCACTCTGTTCGCGAACAAGCTCAGCGACGGCGCGCAGCTGGCGGGACTGAGCGGCGTGGGTGCCGCCGGTGCCGATCTGCCCGCCGGCGCGCGCTATGTGCAGCCGGCCGATTATCTGCGCATCGCCCAGCAGCAGCTCGCCGGCAGCCGCCAGAGCGCCACCGCCGATCCGCTCGCCGATGAGGACGCGCTCTCGGGCGAAAACCAGCTCGCGACCCAGCAGCTGCTCGCCGACGGCAGCCGCTATCCCGAATTCGCCCCGCGCCCGGAAACGGCGCGGCTCGCCTATCTCATGCTCGCCACCTTCGGAAGGTAATCGCCGCACATGACCCGCAGCGACATCAACGGCAAAATCTGGATCGGCGCGGCCCGCGGCGCGATCCTGCCCATCGCCATTCTGGCGCTCGTCATGTTCATGGTGGTGCCGGTGCCGGCGATCATGCTGGACATCGGCTTCGTCACCAACATCATGATCAGCCTCGCCGTGCTGATGGTGGCCCTCAACGCCACCAAGCCGCTGGATTTCTCCAGCTTCCCCACCGTGCTGCTGTTCGCGACCCTGCTGCGCCTGGCGCTCAACGTCGCCTCCACGCGCGTGGTGCTGGTGAACGGCCATACCGGATCGGACGCGGCGGGCCATGTCATCGAGGCGTTCGGCAATTTCCTGATCGGCGGCGACTATGTGGTCGGCCTGTTCGTCTTCGCCATCCTGATGATTATCAACCTGGTGGTCATCACCAAGGGCGCGGGCCGCGTGTCCGAGGTCTCGGCGCGCTTCACCCTGGACGCCATGCCCGGCAAGCAGATGGCCATCGACGCCGATCTCAACGCCGGCCTGCTGACCGCCGAGGAGGCCAAGACCCGCCGCCAGGACGTCGCGACCGAAGCCGATTTCTACGGCTCGATGGACGGCGCCTCCAAGTTCGTGAAGGGCGATGCGGTCGCCGGCATCCTCATCCTCGTCATCAACATCATCGGCGGCATCGTGCTCGGCGTGGTCAGCCACGGCCTCGATCTCGGGCAGGCCGCGCAGACCTATGTGCTGCTCGCCATCGGCGACGCGCTGGTCGCGCAGGTGCCGGCGCTGCTGCTCTCCATCGCGGCCGCCTCCATCGTCACGCGCGTCACGTCGGACCATGACCTGTCCGGCCAGATCTCCTCGCAGTTCGGCGTGGGCAAGGCGTGGATTCCGGTGGCCGGCATCCTCACCGTGCTCACTCTACTGCCGGGCATGCCGCACATGATGATCGGCCCGGCGGCGGCGGTCTCCTGGTTTATCGCCTGGCGCCTGCGCAAGGCCGCGCGGCAGGTGAAGGACGCGCCGGTCGAAGCCGCGCCGCCGCCCAACCCCGCCCATATCGAATGGTCGGACGTGTCGGACGGCGCCGTGCTCGGCATCGAGATCGGCTATGGCCTCATCGCCCTGGTCGACGAGCGCAAGGAAGCGCCGCTGATGGGCCGCATCACCGGCATCCGCCGGCAGCTCTCCCGTGAACTGGGCTTCGTCGTGCCGATGATCCGCGTGAAGGACAATCTGGCGCTCGGCCCCAACCAGTATCGCATCACCATCGCCGGCGTGGTCGTGGGCGAGGACGATATCTGGCCCGACGACCTGCTCGCGCTGGACAGCGGCGACATCAGCCAGGCGATCACCGGCCGCGTCGCCAAGGACCCGACCTTCGGGCTGGACGCGGTCTGGATCGAGCCGAGCCGCCGCAGCGAGGCCGTGGTGGCGGGCTATACGGTGGTCGATCCCTCGACCGTGGTGGCGACTCACCTCAATCACCTGATCCTGCAGAACGCCGCCGAGCTGCTGGGCATGGACGAGGCGCGCAAGCTGCTCGACACGCTCAAGGAAGCCGCGCCGCAACTGGCCGAGGGCCTGACCCCGCAGCCCTATAATCTCGCGCAGGTCACCGCGCTGTGCCGCAGCCTGCTGGCCGAGAATATCCCGCTCAAGGATTTCCGCCGCATCGCCGAGGCGATGGTCGATGTCGGCCGAGGCGATCTGGGCACCGATGCGCTCACCGAAGCGGTGCGCCAGCGGATCGGCTCGCTCATCATCCAGGGTATCGTACCGGTGAAGATGCCGCTGCCGGTCATCACGCTGGACGGCGAGTTGGAAGGGCTGCTCGCCCAGGCCATGCGCGTGGCCGGCGATGCCCAGCATCCGATCGAGCCCGTGCTCGGCCAGCGCCTCATCGAGCAGGTGAGCGAAGCCGCGCGGCCGCTGCTGGCGCAGGCGCGCAACTTCGCCATCGTCACCTCGCCGGTCGCCCGGCGCGCGCTCGCCCGCCTGTTCAGGCCGCACCTGCCGGACATTCCGGTGCTGTCCTTCCTGGAAATCCCGGACGGCAAGCCGGTCGAGGTCGTCGCGGTGGTGGGCAATGAGAGCCGGATGGGACGGGTCGACCGTCTGCAGGCCGCATGACCGCCCCCGCGCCCCGTCCGCTCGCCCGAAACATGCTTAACAATCGGCATATGCTTCGGAAAAACTTGCTTAAACCTTTTTCACTAGACCATCGCCATGCATAGCGCACAGCATGGAATAGCGGGCCTGACCTACGGCAAGCGGGCGATGGCGAGCCCGGACCAGCTGGCCCGGCAATATATGCCGCTGGTGCGCAAGATCGCCTGGCATATCCATGGCCGGGTCTCCAGCGTCATCGAGATCGAGGATCTGCTGCAGATCGGCATGGTCGCGCTGGTCGAGGCGGCGAATAATTTCGAGGATCGCGGCCACGGCTTCGCCACCTATGCGCAGATGCGCGTGCGCGGCGCGATGATCGATCATCTGCGGCGCCACTCAACACTGTGCCGATCGGCCCTCGCCCGGCGCAAGAAGCTGCTCGAAGCGCGCCGCGCGGTCGAGCAGCGGGTCCGCCGCGCGCCGTCCGAAGCGGAAATCGCAGCCGAACTCGGTCTCGATCCCGCCGCCTGGCGCGCCTTTGCGAACGGCACCGAGATCGCGCAGCATGACAGCATGGACGAGGTCTATTCCGACCAGTCCATGTGGTTCGCGGACGCGGACGACCGTGCCGACGATCTGGTCGAGCGCGAATCGCTCAAGCGCACGATCGCCGGCTATATCGGCGAACTTCCGCCGCGCGAGGCAATGGTGCTGCAACTCTATTTCGTCGAGGAAATGAACCTCGACGAGATCGGCCTGACGCTGGACATCGGCGCCGCGCGCGTCTGCCAGATCAAGAAAGCCGCCCTCGACAAGCTGCGTGCCCGGCTGGTGGACTGGCATTAGAGGCCGTCCGTTTCAGATAGCGCCATGTCGTGCTCCTGCGCAGGCAGGAGCCCAGGACGGTTATGCAGTGCCGCTGGGCCCTGGGCTCCTGCCTGCGCAGGAGCACTGATCCTGTTGCATTCGGACAGGCTCGACCTCGGCTCGGCCTTCCTTCCCCGTCATTCCGCCTGTGCATGAAGCCAGCGGCGCGCGGTTGGCATGCCGGCCTTCGAGCCGATCAGGCCCGATCCCGGCCGGGCCGAAGCAGCCCGCCCCAGTCCGCTCACGCCGCCTCGCCGGGAAAAATTCCGCACTTGCGCAATCCTCGCCCTTGAACCCGTCCGGCATCGATCCGATAATGATACGTTATATCATAATTCATCCGGAACCGATCCCCATGCAAAAGTCCGCGCCGCTGCTCGACGGCCTCGCCCTGTCCGCCTCGTTCCTCTGCCTGCTGCATTGCCTTGCGCTGCCGCTCATCATCGCCGCGCTGCCCGCCCTGGCCAATGTCCTCGATGTTCCCGAGAGTTTCCATCGCTGGATGCTGGCCATCGCGCTGCCGCTGAGCGCTGGGGCGATCTGGCTGGGCTGGCGCCGGCACGGCCATGTCGTCCCGCTGATTCTGGCGATCATCGGCCTTGTCTCGATGAGTTTCGGGGCGCTCGCCGATGTCACGCCGACCATCGAGACGGCGCTGACGACGCTCGGCGGCCTGATTCTCGCCTGCGGCCATGTCGGCAACTGGAGGCTCGGCTTCGCGCGTCCCTGCCCGGACGAGTCGTGACTCAAACGCGATGGCATCGCCGCCGGGGCGGTTCTCATTTTAGATGATACTTAGTATCACGCCCCGCACGGACCATCGGTCGTCCGGACGGATTGCGGAGCGTGAATGTGCGGAACTGGATGCAGCGACAGGTCAGGCGAACACCTCATCCATCCGACGAAAAGTCCCACGTGAAATCCCCGATTCGCTCCATCCCGCGCCTTCCGTTGATGCTTGCCTGCGCGGCCATCGCGGCGTTGCTGCCTCTGCCGGCGCAGGCCCGCCTGCAATGCGTGCCTTATGCGCGGGCGGTGTCCGGCATCGAACTGCATGGCAATGCGAAACTGTGGTGGGGCAAGGCGGAGAACCGCTATCGCCGTGGACAGGAGCCCAGGGCGGGCGCCGTCCTCGCCTTCCGGCCGACCGCCGCCATGCCTTATGGTCATGTCGCGACGGTCAAGCGGATCATCGACGAGCGCCGCCTGCTGCTGGATCATGCCAACTGGTCCGGGCCGGGGCTGATCGAGCGTGCCGCGCTGGCCGTCGACGTATCGGACGCGGGCGACTGGAGCGCTGTGCGCGTCTGGTATGGGCCGAGCGGCGCGCTCGGCAGCCGGGAAAACCCGACATTCGGCTTCATCTATCCCGATCGGGCCGACGAGTCGCCGGCCCCGCCGCCGCCGCTGGTGAGCGGGCGCATCATCGCGGCGGCGCCCTGATCGCCATCGGGGAACCAGCCGGCCTGTCGAGGAGTTGAATCCGCAGTTGGATACAGCGGAGAGTTCGCCATCACGCGGGAGACCCCAGGGATCGCCACCGGGCAGCGCAGCGGCGGCTTCCTGTCCGCCATCGCGCTGTTCCTGCTCGCCCTCATCGTCGGCGCGGCCGCGATCCTGTGGCATAGCGACGCCGGCAGAGACGATGCGAGCGCCAATGCCGGTGGATCGGCGCAGGCGAGCGAAGGCGCCATCCCCCGCTGAGGCGCTCCCGGTGCGCCGACTAGCCCCGGCCGCCGGCTTGGGTTAGAGCGGGCAGCGTGCAACCTGAATCACACTACCCGCTCCGTCGACACATGGTCGCATCGCCCGTTTCCAAAAACCGGTTCCCACTTTTTGGCGCGATGCTCTAGAGAAGCACCCCATGTCCACCACCTTCACACTCGACACCGCGACCAGCCGCGCCAATCCCACGCCCGCGCCGATGCGCCGGCTGACCGTTCCCGCGATCCGCGCGCGCAAGATCGACCATGTGACGGCCGAGCCGATCGTCGTGCTCACCGCCTATACGGCGCGGCAGGCGCAGTTGCTCGATCCGCATTGCGACATGCTGCTGGTGGGGGATTCGCTGGGCCAGGTGATCTACGGCCTGCCCTCCAGCGTGCCGGTGACGCTCGACATGATGGCCGCCCATGGCGCGGCGGTGATGCGCGGCAGCTATCACAGCCTCGTCATCATCGACATGCCGTTCGGCAGCTATGAGGCCTCGCCCGCCCAGGCATTCGAGAGCGCGTCGCGCCTGCTCAAGGAGACCGGCGCGGCCGCCGTCAAGCTGGAGGGCGGCGCCGCCATGGCCGAGACGATCGCCTTCCTCTCCGCGCGCGGCATTCCCGTATGCGCCCATGTCGGGCTGACCCCGCAGGCGGTCAACACGCTCGGCGGCTACGGCCCGCGCGGACGGGATGAGGCGGAGGCCGCCAAGATCATGGACGATGCGCGCGCCGTCGATACGGCCGGCTGCTTCGCCATGGTGATCGAAGGCGTGATCGAGCCGATCGCCGCCAAGATCAGCGCTACTGTCGCCTGCCCGACCATCGGCATCGGCGCGTCGCCCAGATGTGACGGGCAGGTGCTCGTCACGGACGATCTGCTCGGCCTGTTCGAGCGCACGCCGCGCTTCGTGAAACGCTATGCCGACATCGCCGGGACGATCAGCGAGGCCGCTGCCGCCTATGCCGGGGAGGTGCGCGCCCGCACCTTCCCAAGCGACGCACAGCTTTACGCCGCCAAAAAGTGATTTGCTTGGGGTTCAGCCGCCGCTAAGGTCCGCGGCCGCAAGAGCCCCCTGCGCATTCCCTTCCTGCTTGGAGACCCGACTTGGCCCTGACGCCACATCAGACCGATGCCCTGATCCGTGAAGTGGATGATGCGGTTCGGCAGGACGAACTCATCTCCTTCTGGACCCGCTACGGGCGCGCCGTCGTCGTCGCCGTCGTGCTGGGGCTCGCGGCCTTCGCGGGCTGGCTCTACTGGCAGCATCACACGCATCGTCAGGCGGAGGCGAACAGCGAGCAATTCGCGACCTTGCTCAAGTCCGCGCAGGGCGGCACGGTGGACAAGGCGATCTATGACCGGCTGGTCGCCGATGGCAGCCCGGCCTACAAGGCGGAAGCGGAGCTGGTGAAGGCGGCGCTTGCGGCCGGATCGAACGATGTGCCCGGCGCCATCGCCAGCTATGAGGCCATCGTTGCCGATCCCAAGGCGCTCCAGCCGATGAAGGACGCCGCGCTGATCCGCAAGATCGCGCTGCAGTTCGACCAGTTGCAGCCCCAGCAGGCGATCGACGCGCTCAAGACGCTCGCCGTGCCGGGCAATCCCTGGTTCGGCAGCGCCGGCGAGATGACCGCCATCGCGCTGCTCCGCATGGGCAAGACGCAGGAGGCCGGCACGCTCATGGGCAATATCGCGGGCGATCCCGGCGTGCCTGAATCGATCAAGCTGCGCGCCGGCCAGATCGCCAGCATGCTCGCCTCCGGCGTCGCTCTGCCGCCGATCTCGACGCAGGCGCCCGGCACGCCCGCACCCGGCGCCGCCAATGGCGCGGCCGCCGCGCCGCCCGCCGCCACGCCCGCTCCCGCAGCGCAGGGAGCCCGTTGAGATGGTCCGCATGACATATGGCAAGGGGCTGATCGCCCTGCCGCTGGTCCTGGCGCTCGTCGGCTGCGGGATCGGTCGCAAGGCCGCCCCCAAGACACCCGTGATGGGGCAGCGCACCGCCATCCTCGGTTCGACCGAGATCGTGGAGGCGGACAGCTCGCTCGAGTCGGTCGCCGTCACGCTGCCTTCGCCGCAGGTGAATGCCGACTGGGCGCAGTCCGGCGGCAATGCGGCCAAGACCATGGGCCATGTCGCGCTCGGCGCGGGCACGCAGCGTGTGTGGACCGCCACTATCGCCGGCGGCGGCTCGCGCACCCGGCTCGCCTCGCCGCCCGTCGTCGCGGACGGCAGGCTGTTCGTGATCGATACCAATGCCCTGGTGAGCGCGTTCGACGCCAAGACCGGGCAGAAGATATGGAGCGCCAGCATCCGCTCGCCCGACGACAAGGGCAATGTCGAGTTCGGCGGCGGGGTCAGCGTCGTGCGGGGCCATGTCTTCGCCACCACCGGCATCGGCGATGTCGCCTCGCTGGACGCGACCAGCGGCGCGGTGCAGTGGAAGGTCCGCCCCGGCGGCCCGCTGCGCGGATCGCCGACGCTCTCCAACGGCAATGTCTATGTGATGAGCCAGGACAACCAGCTCTTCACCCTCAACGAGACCGACGGCACCGTCGTCTGGCAGGATTCCGGCACGATCGAATCGACCAATGTGTTCGGCGTCGCCGCCCCCGCCGCCGCGCAGGGATCGGTCATCGCCGGCTATAGTTCGGGCGAACTGACCGCCTATCGCTACGAGAATGGCCGCACCCTGTGGGGCGATGCGCTCAGCCGCACCAGCATCTCCACATCGGTCGCCACGCTGACCGACATCGACGCCGATCCGGTGATCGATCGCGGCCGCGTGTTCGCCATCGGCGAGGGCGGCCGCATGGCCTCCTACGAGCTCACCTCGGGCCAGCGCATCTGGGAACTCAACATCGGCGGCATCTCCACACCGTTGGTCGTGGGCGACTGGGCCTATGTCGTGACCGACCGCTCCCGCCTGTTCTGCATCGCGCGGGCGACCGGCAAGGTGCGCTGGATCGCCGACCTGCCGGCCTGGCGCAAGCCCCGCAAGAAGGAAGGCGCGATCCGCTGGCACGGGCCGATCCTCGCCGGCAACAAGCTGATCCTCGTCTCGACGGAAGGCGCGATGGTGTTCGCCGATCCGGCCAGTGGCGCCGTCCAGCACGAGCAGGATCTCGATCAGGGCCTTTCCCTGCCGCCCATCGTCGCGGACAACATGCTCTATGTGTTGACCGACGACGGCCGCATCATCGCTTTCCGCTGATGAGCGAGCGCGACGGCACTCCCCGTTCCCGGCCCCTGTCCGTCGTCGCCATCGTCGGCCGGCCCAATGTCGGCAAGTCGACGCTGTTCAACCGGCTCGTCGGCAAGCGGCTGGCGCTGGTCGACGATCGCCCGGGCGTGACGCGCGACCGGCGCGAGGGCGACGCCGACCTGCTCGGGCTCAAGTTCCGCATCGTCGACACGGCCGGCTTCGAGGAGGATGATCCGCAGACCCTCCCCGGCCGCATGCGCGCCCAGACGGAGATGGCGGTGCAGGGCGCATCGGTGGCGCTGTTCATGTATGATGCGCGGGCCGGCCTGACGCCGCTCGACGAGCATATCGCCCGCTGGCTGCGCGCCGGCGACACGCCGGTCGTGCTGCTCGCCAACAAATCCGAGAGCGGAGCGTCGGAAGCCGGCATCATGGAAGGCTATGCGCTTGGCTTCGGCGAGCCCGTCCCCGTCTCGGCCGAACATGGCCAGGGCCTTGCCGACCTGTTCCAGGCGATCCTCCCGCATGTCGAGGAGGATGAGGACGAAACACCCGGCGCCGACGAGGATGAGGACAGCGAGGATGCGCCGCTCAAGCTCGCCATCGTCGGCCGGCCCAATGCGGGCAAGTCCACGCTCATCAACCGTATCCTGGGCGAAGACCGGCTCATCACCGGCCCGGAAGCCGGCATCACGCGGGACAGCATCGCCATCGACTGGGTGTGGACCGCGCCGGACGGACGCGAGCGGCCGGTGCGGCTCATCGACACCGCCGGCATGCGCAAGCGCGCCAAGGTGCAGGACAAGCTGGAGAAGCTCTCCGTCGCCGACGCGCTGCACGCGGTCGATTTCGCGGAGGTCGTCGTGCTGCTGCTCGATTCGACCAAGGGGCTGGAAGCGCAGGACCTGCGCATCGCCGACAAGGTGCTGAGCGAAGGCCGCGCGCTGGTGATCGCGCTCAACAAATGGGATGTCGCAGAGAATGGCTCGGCGCTCTATCAGGGCGTGCGCAAGGCGCTGGAGGATGGCCTGGCGCAGGTGCGCGGCGTGCCGCTGCTCACCGTCTCCGGCGCGACCGGCAAGGGCCTGGACGATCTGCTGAACGCCGCGTTCGACACACGCGCGCGCTGGTCGCAGCGCGTGCCGACCGCCCTGCTCAATCGCTGGTTCGACGGCGCGCTGGAGGCCAATCCGCCGCCAGCGCCGGGCGGCAAGCGGATCAAGCTGCGCTACATCACCCAGGCGCGCAGCCGCCCGCCGACCTTCGTCATCTTCGGCACGCGGCTGGACGATCTGCCGGAAAGCTACAGCCGCTATCTGGTCAACGGCCTGCGCCGGGAGCTGGATTTCGCGGGCGTGCCGATCCGCCTCAACCTGCGCAGCACCCATAATCCCTATGACAGCAAGAAGCGCTGAGCCGCCGCTCAGGCTCGACACGCGCGGTCTCAAATGCCCATGGCCGGTGCTGCGCGCGGCGCGGGCGATGCGCACGCGCGACGCGATCCTGCTGCTCGCCGACGATCCGGTCGCGCGGATCGACCTGCCCGCGCTGGCGCAGGCGCAGCTTTGGTCCATTTCCGTCGAATATCACGCCGATCATGACGCGTTTCACCTCCGGAAGGGATGCGATTGAGCCTGCGGTCAAACGGCTGTTAGCCTCCCCACGCCACAACGAGTCCCTGCCCTCATGGCTGATCGGGACGCAAGATCATGTCGCATTATTACGCCATATCGCTGTTCGATGAAACCGCCCTCGCCTCCGTCATGCACGCGGCCGGGGCCGACTTCTCCCGCCTTGTCGGCTATTTCGGCGATGATGGCGCGCGCTGCATCGGCCAGATCGAGCAGGCGCATGATGCCGCCGATGCCGCGGCGCTGGTCGATCCGGCCTGTCGGCTCGAAGAACAGGCCCGCCAGATGGGTGCCCGCCGGCTGAGCCTTATCGCCGGGGAAATCGAGCGGACGGCCCGCCGCTGCCTCGAGCAGCAGGAGCCGCCGGGCACGATCGCGCACGAGATTTCCATGCTGCGGGTCTGCTTCTCCCAGACGCTGGCGCTGCTGTGCGAAGTGGCGCCGGGTCGCGCGCCGCCGCCGGCCCCGCGCGCGCGCCTGTCCGCGCCGCCCGGCCGGCCTCGCATCTTCGGCCGGCGCACCATGGCCTGAGCCGTGGCCTGAGCGAAAGAAGGCCCCTTCTCCCTTGCCATTCGGCCAAAAAATAGGCAGTAAGGCAAACGAATTATCCCGGCATAACGGGTCTAAGGAGAAGCGGCGACATGGCGGACGGCCAATCCACGCGGCTGGACGAAATCATTGCCGACCATATCGGTCGCGAAGGGCCGCTCCTGCCAATCCTGCACGCGGTGCAGGCCACATTCGGATTTATCAGCGAGGACGCCCGGCGCCAGATCGCCGAAGCGCTCAACCTGACGCGCGCGGAAGTCCATGGCGTCGTGTCCTTCTATCATGATTTCAAGCCGGCCCCGGCCGAACGTCCGGTGCTCAAGCTCTGCCGCGCGGAAGCCTGCAAGGCGCGCGGCGTGGAGGCCCTGGTCGCCGATGCGCAGGCGACGGCTGACGGCCGGGTGGAGATCGAGACGATCTACTGCCTCGGCCTGTGCAGCGTCGGCCCCAATGCGATGATCGGCAAGTCCGTCCACGCCCGGCTCGACGGCCCCAAACTCAATGCGCTGATCCGGGAGCTTGCCTGACATGGTGACGGTTCGCATTTCCGACGATGCCCTTGCCATCGCATGCGGCGCCGATGATGTGGCGGCGGCGTTCGAGCGGGCCGGCCATGTGGTCGAGCGGGTGTCGAGCTGGGGCATGCAGTGGCTGGAGCCGCTGGTCGAGGTGGACGGCATCGGCTTCGGCCCCGCCGCGCCGGCCGATGCGCAGGCGATCCTGGACGGCGGCGCGGACGCGATCTGCATCGGCCCCATCGCGGCGCATCCTTTCATCGCGACGCAGCAGCGCCTCACATTCGCGCGCGCGGGCAAGACCCGGCCGCTCAGCCTGGACGATTATCGGGCGACCGGCGGCTGGCTGGGCCTGGCGCGTGCCAGGGAGATCGGCCCGGACGCGACGATCGAGGACGTGCTCGCATCCGGCCTGCGCGGCCGTGGCGGCGCGGGCTTCCCCACCGGCATCAAGTGGCGCACGGTCGCCGGCGCCAGGGCGGACCAGAAATATATCGTCTGCAATGCGGACGAGGGCGATAGCGCGACCTTTGCCGACCGCATGCTGATGGAAGGCGATCCCTATTGCCTGATCGAGGGCATGGCGATCGCCGGGTTCGCCGTGGGCGCGACGCGGGGCTACATCTATGTGCGGTCCGAATATCCGCACGCCATCGCCAAGCTGGACGCCGCGATCCGGGCGAGCGCGGACATCGTCGCGCCGTTCGTGCTGGAGGTGCGCGAGGGCGCCGGCGCCTATGTCTGCGGCGAGGAGACCTCGCTGCTCAACAGCCTGGAGGGCAAGCGCGGGGAAGTGCGCGCCAAGCCGCCGATCCCGGCGCTCGAAGGCCTGTTCGGCCGGCCCACCATCGTCAACAATGTGCTCAGCCTCGCCGCCGTGCCCTATATCCTCGCCGAGGGGCCCAAGGCCTATGCGGATTATGGCATGGGCCGCTCGCGCGGGACGATGCCGATCCAGCTCGCCGGCAATATCAGGCATGGTGGCCTCTATGAGACGGCGTTCGGCATTTCGCTCGGCAAGCTGGTCAACGAGATCGGCGGCGGCACGGACAGCGGCCGGCCAGTCAAGGGCGTGCAGGTCGGCGGGCCGCTCGGCGCCTATCTGCACCCGGACCAGTTCGACATCCCCTTCGACTATGAGGCTTATTCGGCAGTCGACGCGCTGATCGGCCATGGCGGCATCACCGTGTTCGACGATACCGCCGACATGGCCGGCATGGCGCGCTTCGCCATGGAGTTCTGCGCCGCGGAAAGCTGCGGCAAATGCACCCCCTGCCGGATCGGCTCGATCCGCGGCCGCGAGCTCATCGAGCGCATCCTGGCGCGTGCGCCGCGCAGCCGCGACACCGTGGAGACGCTGCCGCAGATCCATAATGCGCCGACCGCTCCGCGCGCGCTGGAGGATGAGATCCAGCTGCTCGAGGATCTGTGCGAGACCATGAAATTCGGCTCGCTCTGCGCGCTCGGCGGCTTCACGCCCTATCCGGTGATGAGCGCGCTCAAGCACTGGCCCGAGGATTTCGGCGTGGCGCGCGTGCGCGCGGTCGAGACAGTCTGATGAGCTGCTGCGTCGGCCTGTTGCCGCCGGATCGAAGTGCCATATTGGGCGCCATCATCGCCGGCGGCAGATCGACGCGCTTCGGCAGCGACAAGGCGCTCGCCACGCTGGATGGCCGCCCGCTCATCGAGCATGTGCGCCATATGCTGGCCGGCCAGGTGCGCGAGGTCATCGTCGTGGGCCGCAGCCATGCCGGGCTGCGCGCCGTGCCGGACCAGCCCGCGCCCGGCCTCGGCCCGCTCGGCGGCATCGCGGCGGCGCTGCTGGAAGCGCGCGCCATGGGCCTCTCCGCCGTGCTGACCGCGCCGTGCGATGCCTATGACCTGCCGGCCGATCTCGCGGCGCTGCTGTTCCCCTTCCCCGCCTATGTCGAGAGCCTGCCCGTGGTCGGGCTGTGGCCGACAGAAGCCGCCGACGCCGCGCTCGCGCTGCTCGACAGCGATGAAAAGCACGCCGTCACGCGTTTTGCAGGGCGGATCGCCGCACGCGCCGTGAAATTGGCGCGCGAACCTGCTAACATCAACACCGAAGCTGACCTCGAACGAGTTGAACGCCATGGGATATGAACCGCAAGCCGATTTCGGCACCCCCGCCTCGACCGCCGAGACGCTGGTCACGCTCACCATCGACGGCCGCTCCGTCACCGTGCCCGCCGGCACGACCGTGATGCGCGCCGCCGCCGAGTGCGGCGGGTCGATCCCCAAGCTCTGCGCGACGGACAGCCTCAAGCAGTTCGGCTCCTGCCGCCTGTGCCTCGTCGAGATCGACGGCGCGCGCGGCACGCCCGCCTCCTGCACCACGCCGGTGGCCGAGGGCATGACCGTCCACACCCAGACGCCGCGCCTGCAGAAGCTGCGCAAGGGCGTCATGGAGCTCTACATCTCCGACCACCCGCTCGATTGCCTCACCTGCTCGGACAATGGCGATTGCGAGTTGCAGGATCAGGCGGCGGCGGTGGGCCTGCGCGACGTGCGCTACGGCTATTCGGGCGAGAATCATCTCGGCGCCATGCCGGACCTCTCGAACCCCTATTTCGATTTCGATCCCTCCAAATGCATCGTCTGCTCGCGCTGCGTGCGCGCCTGCGACGAAGTGCAGGGCACGCTGGCGCTCACCATCGACGGACGCGGCTTCGGCTCCAAGGTCTCGGCCGGCCTTGCCAGCGACGATTTCCTCTCCTCCGAATGCGTCTCGTGCGGCGCCTGCGTGCAGGCCTGCCCCACCGCCACGCTGCAGGAAAAGTCGATGAAGGAGATCGGCAAGCCCGAGCGCTCCGTCGTCACCACCTGCGCCTATTGCGGCGTGGGCTGCACCTTCCGCGCCGAGATGCGCGGCGAGCAGCTCGTCCGCATGGTGCCGTGGAACGATGGCAAGGCCAATCACGGCCATAGCTGCGTGAAGGGCCGCTTCGCCTGGGGCTACGCCAATCATCAGGACCGCATCACCAAGCCGATGATCCGCGCATCCATCGACGAGCCCTGGCAGGTGGTGAGCTGGGACGAGGCGCTCGCCCACATGGCGAGCGAGATCCGCCGCATCAAGGACAAGCATGGCGCCCGCGCGCTCGGCGGCGTCACCTCGTCGCGCTGCACCAATGAGGAGGCCTATCTCGTCCAGAAGCTGATCCGGGCCGGCTTCGGCGCCAACAATGTCGATACCTGCGCGCGCGTCTGCCACTCGCCGACCGGCTATGGCCTGAGCCAGACCTTCGGCACGTCCGCCGGCACGCAGGATTTCGACAGCGTGATGGACAGCGACGTGATCCTCGTCATCGGCGCCAACCCGACCGACGCGCATCCCGTCTTCGGCAGCCGCATGAAGCGCCGCCTGCGCGAGGGCGCCAAGCTGATCGTCATCGATCCGCGCCGCATCGACCTGGTGCGCTCGCCGCATATCCAGGCGCAGCATCATCTGGCGCTCCAGCCCGGCACCAATGTCGCGGTGCTCACCGCCATGGCGCATGTCATCGTGACCGAGGGGCTGACCGACGAGACATTCGTGCGCGAACGCTGCGAGGTGGATGCCTATGAGGAATGGGCGCGCTTCGTCGCGGACCAGCGCCATTCCCCCGAGACGCTCGAACCGGTAACGAAGGTCCCGGCCGCCGAACTGCGCGCCGCCGCCCGCCTTTTCGCCACCGGCGGCAATGGCTCCATCTATTATGGCCTGGGCGTCACCGAGCACAGCCAGGGCTCCTCGACCGTCATGTCGATCGCCAATCTCGCGATGGTCACCGGCAATATCGGCCGCAAGGGCGTGGGCGTGAACCCGCTGCGCGGCCAGAACAATGTGCAGGGCTCCTGCGACATGGGCAGCTTCCCGCACGAGCTGACCGGCTATCGCCACATCAGCGACGATGCCGTGCGCGGGCAGTTCGAGGCGGATTGGGGCGTCGCGCTCGATCCCGAGCCGGGCCTGCGCATCAACAATATGCTCGATGCCGCCGTCGACGGCACGTTCCGCGCCCTCTACGTGCAGGGCGAGGATATTCTCCAGTCCGATCCCAACACCCATCATGTCGCGGCCGGCCTCAAGGCCATGGAGTGCGTCATCGTGCAGGATCTGTTCCTGAACGAGACCGCCGACTATGCCCATATCTTCCTGCCAGGCTCCACCTTCCTGGAGAAGGACGGCACCTTCACCAACGCCGAGCGGCGCATCCAGCCGGTCCGCAAGGTGATGGAGCCCGCCAATGGCTATGCGGACTGGGAAGTCACGCAGCTGATGGCCAACGCGCTGGGCATGGACTGGTCCTACACCCATCCGAGCCAGATCCTCGACGAGATCGCGCGCCTCACGCCGACCTTCGCCGGCGTCAGCTGGGAGCGGCTGGAGCGCGACGGATCGCTGCAATGGCCGGTGAACGACACCTTCCCGGAGGGATCGCCGATCATGCATGTGGACAATTTCGTGCGCGGCAAGGGCCGTTTCGTCGTCACCGACTATGTGCCGACCGACGAGAAGACCGGCCCGCGCTTTCCGCTGCTGCTCACCACCGGACGCATCCTCAGCCAGTATAATGTCGGCGCGCAGACGCGGCGCACGGCCAACACCGCCTGGCACCCGGAGGATCTGCTGGAGATCCACCCGAGCGATGCGGACAATCGCGGCGTGAAGAGCGGCGACTGGGTGAAGCTCGCCAGCCGCACCGGCGAGACGACGCTGCGCGCGCTCGTCACCGATCGCGTCGCGCCGGGCGTGGTCTACACGACCTTCCACCACCCGGCCACGCAGGCCAATGTCGTCACCACCGACTTTTCGGACTGGGCCACCAACTGCCCCGAATATAAGGTGACGGCAGTGCAGATCACGCCGTCCAACGGGCCGACCGGCTGGCAGGAGGATTATGCCTCCTGGTCCGAGCGGTCGCGGCGGATCGCGGCCAGCATCAATGTCGAGGCGGCGGAATAGACCATGAGCAGCACGGCCGACCGCCTGATCTACATGGCGAACCAGATCGCCCGCAATCTGGCGACGATGGGCGATGACGCGGCCGCCCTGACGACGGCGAACCACATCAAGCAATATTGGGAGCCGCGCATGATCGCGCAGATCAAGGGCACCGACCAGTCGGCGCTCTCTCCCATCGCCGCCCGCGCGATCGGCCTGATCCACGGCACCGGCCCTTTCCATGTCCGCACGGCGGAGCCGGCCAGCATCGATGGCACGGGCCCGTGTGACGCAGGCTGATCTGCTCGCGCTGCGGCCGGACGGGTCGCGGCGCGCCGTCGAGCGCCCGTTCGCGCCGGAAGTGCCGGTCGCGCTCGAATATAACGGCATCTCCTATGCGGTGATGATGGCGAGCCCGTCCGACCTGGAGGATTTCGTCACCGGCTTCGCGCTGACCGAAGGGCTGGCATCCGCCGCCGCCGATGTCCGCGGCATGGATATTACCGAGACCGAGAAGGGCTGGATCGCGCGCGCGACCATTGCCTCCTTGCCCATCGAGCAACTGGCCGAGCGGGTGCGCACGCGCGTGGCCGAATCGAGCTGCGGCCTGTGCGGCATCGACAATTTGGAGGCCATCGCCAGGCCCCTGCCTCCGGTCGCCGCACACGCGCCGATCGCGCCGGCGGCGATCTTCACCGCGCTCGACGGGCTGCGCGATCACCAGCCGGGCAACCGGGCCACCGGCGGCATGCACGCCGCCGCCTTCGTCGATGCGCGGGGCGGGATCATGATCGTGCGCGAGGATGTCGGCCGCCATAACGCGCTCGACAAGCTCGTCGGCGCGATGGCGCGCGCCGGCCGGTCCATGGCCGATGGGTTCATCCTGTCGACCGCGCGCTGCAGTTACGAGATCGTGGAGAAGAGCGTGCGCGCCGGCGCGACGACGCTCGCCACCATTTCCGTGCCCACCAGCATGGCCGCCACGCGGGCGCAGGCGGCGGGGCTCAGCCTGTTCGCGCTGGCCCGGCCGGATGAAGTGCTGCGCGTGACGGCGTAACGCCGCCGGGACCGCGCGCCTTTGCCGGGCAAAATGAAATAGCGTCAGTGACCCTGCGCAGGCGGGAGCACAACATGGCTCCAGCTAAAACGGGCTGCCTCCAGGGCCATGGTCCCGTTCGAAAAGCCTGAATGTCGCTCCGCCCGTGAGGGAGGGCAGGACAAACCCTCCCGCCACAACCCGACTATGCCTTCTGCGCCGCCAGTTCGTCCGCGTCACGCATCGGCAGGAACAGGATCAGGATCATCGCCATGACCGATCCCATCGCCATGATGACCGACACCAGGAAGAGATTATCGTCACCGAGCGCCTTGAACAGGAAGCCGGCGAGGATCGGCGAGCCGGCCGCGCCGAGGCGGCCGACGCCGAGCACCACGCCCGTGCCGGTGGCGCGGGCATAGGCCGGGAAGCCCTTTGCGAAAGCGGCATAATAGCCCACGATCGCCGCATTGGTGCACAGGCCGCAGGCGAAGGTCGCCATCTGCCAGCCCCACAGCGTATCCTTGGCGATGCCGAAGGCGGCCACGGCCACCGAGCCCAGCACCAGCATCACGGCGGTCGGCCCCTTGATGTCGAACTTACGCATGACGAAGCCGAACAGGAAGCCACCCAATGCGCCGCCGACATTGGCCCAGGTGAGCGTGCTGGCCGCCTCGGGCGGGGAGAAGCCGACATCGGCCACGATCTTCACCGACCATTTGAGGATATAGTAAAAGGTGATGGTGTGGCACATATAGCCGAAGGCGAGCAGCAGCGTCACCGTCCGCAACTGCGGCTTGCGCAGGATATCGCTCACCCTGGGCTTGTCCGCCGCGGCCTGTTCCGGCGGCAGGCTGTCGATCCTGGGCAGCCGCATCACCGCCAGCGACCTGTTGATCTTCTCCACCGCGCCGGCGGGCCGCGTCGCGGCGTAGAAGGCCGGCGTCTCGGGCACCAGCAGGAACACCAGCGGGATCATCACCAGCGTGACCACGGCGCCGAAATCGAACACCGCGCGCCAGTCGAAGGCGACGAGCAGCCATTGCTGCGCGATGATGCCGCCCACCACCGCGCCGAGCGGATAGCCGATCACATACAGCGCCATGGCGAGGCTGCGGCTCTTGCGGCTCGACATTTCCGCGGTCACCGCGTTGGTCGCGGCGAGCATGCCGCCGATGCCCAGGCCAGTCAGCAGGCGCCAGACGATCAGCGGCGTCACGTCGCCGGCCTGGCCGGCCAGATACATGCCCGCGGCCATGACCGCCAGGCACAGCAGCATGGTAGGCTTGCGACCGATCCTGTCGGCCATGCCGCCCAGCAGGACGGAGCCGAAGCCCATGCCGACCAGCTCGGCCGAAAGGACGACGCCCAGCGCCTCGCGCGGCACGCCCCATTCGGTTGAAATGCCGGGCGCGGCGAAAGCGCTCGCCAGCACGTCGAACCCGTCGAGCGCGTTGAGGAAGACCATGAGGGTGATGACGATCCATTGCCGGACGGACATCTGCCCCTCATCGACAACCTGCCGCGGATCCATTGCAGCCATATGTGCGTCCCCTGCCCCGGTTTCTCGTTATCGGCCTTATGCCGCGCTGATTCTATTCGTGAATACGTCGCAGCAGTTCGATGAGCAATGTCGCTTCGCGCTTGGTGAATCGCGATTTCAGCCAGTGCTCATGCTCACCGATGCAGCGCCGTGCTTCCACCAGCGCATTCTGGCCGTCGCGCGTGAGAGTCAATGTCTGCCGCCGACGGTCCAGGGTGGAGGCGCCGCGCCGCAACAGGTCACGCGCTTCAAGGCGATTGACGATCGCCATGGTCGTCGCGCGGTCCATCTGCAACTCGCGCCCGATATCGGCCTGCGCGATATTGGGATGGTCCGCGATGAGCCAGAGCACCGACACCATCTTCTGGGTCAGGCCCAGTTCGCAGAATGTCTCGGTGAAATGACGATAAGTGGCGCCATGCGCCAGCCGGATGTGAAAGCCGATGATGTCGTCGATCGCGCCCAGGCCGGGATCCTGCGCATTCGACACGCTCTCGGCCGCATCCGGTTGATCGGCGTCTGCCGCCTGGGCCGCGCCCTGCCTTTCAGTTGTCGCCAATGTCTTCTCCCCGCAAACGCAATTCCATCAATTTTGATCGAGCGCAAAGCATTTGCTCATTTCGTAAGTGTAGCATACAATTCCCAGCGAGAGGAGCAAGCAAACCATGGCCCATTTTCCCGACACGCCTTCATTCACCGGCTTCAACGCCCCCTCGCGTATCGAGTGCGACATTCCCAATCTCGTGCACGAAGGCACGATTCCACCCGAGCTGGACGGCGCGTTCTTCCGCGTCCAGCCCGATCCGCAGTTTCCACCGCGCCTGGGCGACGACATCAGCTTCAACGGCGACGGCATGATCACCCGTTTCCACATCCATGACGGCCAGTGCGACATCCGCCAGCGCTGGGCCAGGACGGACAAGTGGAAGCTGGAGAACGAGGCCGGCAAGGCCTTGTTCGGCGCCTATCGCAACCCCCTGACCGACGACGAATCGGTGAAGGGCGAGTATCGCAGCACGGCCAACACCAATGCCTTCGTCTTCGGCGGCAAGCTCTGGGCCATGAAGGAGGACAGCCCCGCGCTCGTCATGGAGCCGGACACGATGGAGACGGTCGGCTTCGAGAAGTTCGGCGGCAAGATGACCGGTCAGACCTTCACCGCGCATCCCAAGGTCGATCCGCGCACCGGCAACATGGTCGCCATCGGCTATGCCGCCAGCGGCCTGTGCACCGACGATGTCTGCTATTATGAGGTGAGTCCGGAAGGCGAGCTGATCCGCGAAGTGTGGTTCAAGGCGCCCTATTATTGCATGATGCATGATTTCGGCGTGACGCAGGATTATCTCGTGCTGCACATCGTGCCGTCGATCGGCAGCTGGGAACGGCTGGAGAAGGGCCTGCCGCATTTCGGCTTCGACACCACCATGCCCGTCTATCTCGGCATCATCCCCCGCCGTGACGATGTGAAGGCCGAGGACATCCGCTGGTTCAAGCGGGACAATTGCTTCGCCAGCCATGTGATGAATGCCTATCAGGAAGGCACCAAGGTGCATTTCGACACGCCCGAAGCGGAGAACAACATGTTCCCCTTCTTCCCGGACGTGCATGGCGCGCCGTTCAACCCGCAGCAGGCGATGAGCAAGCTCACCCGCTGGACGGTCGACATGGCCTCCAACAGCGACGAGTTCGACAGCGTCACGCAGCTCACTCAGACATCGGGTGAGTTCCCGCGCATCGACGATCGCTTCACCGGCCTGCCCTATCGCTATGGCTGGATGCTCGAGATGGACATGAAGCGCCCGGTCGAGCTCAAGGGCGGCAGCGCCGGCGGCTTCCTCATGAACTGCCTGTTCCTCATCGATCACCAGACCGGCAAGGAGCAGCATTGGTGGTGCGGGCCCACCTCCTCCCTGCAGGAGCCGGCCTTCATCCCGCGCAGCAAGGATGCCCCGGAAGGCGATGGCTGGATCGTGCAGGTCTGCAACCGGCTGGAGGATCACAAGAGCGATCTGCTGATCTTCGAGGCGCTCAACATCCAAAAGGGCCCGGTCGCGACCATCCACATCCCGTTCGCGCTGCGCTTCGGCCTACATGGCAACTGGGCCAATGCCGAGGAGATCGGCCTCGCCGCCTGAGGCGGGACGGCCCGCTCTGAATGATCCGGCGCCGCGCAGACCCCGTCTGCGCGGCGTTCCGCACAATGGAAGGAGAGAGACCATGATCCCGCCGAACGCCATCATGCCCGGACTCGAATTCGTCTACGAGGCCGAAGGTGCCCTCGATCCGCCCATTCCCATCGGCGAGACCATGGACGGCGCCCGCCGGATCATTCCCATCCATGGCGGCGGCCGGGTCGAGGGACCGCTGATTCGCGGCCAGCTCGTCGGCAATGCGTCGGACTGGCAGCTGACCCGGCCCGACGGCGTCACGGTCGCCGACGCCATCTACGCGATCCGCACGGACGACGACGTCATCATCCAGATCCGCAATCGCGGCCTGCGCCACGGGCCGGACGCGGTGATGGCGCGCCTGGCGGCCGGCGAGGATGTCGACCCCGCCGACTATTATTTCCGCACCGTGCCCGAGTTCATCGCCCCGAAGGGCCGCTATGAATGGATGAACCGCAGCATCTTCATCTGCTCGGGCGCGCGCTACCGGGCCGGCATCAAGCTGTGGGTCTGGCGCGTGACCTGAGCGGCCACCGACAAATCCCGTTGCGAAATGCGACGGACACCCCCATCTTCGCGCGATGACCAAACTCTCCTTCCTGGATCTCGTCAATGTCGTCGAAGGCGGGACCAGCGCCGAGGCGATTCGCCGTGTCGGCCCGCTCGCCGCCCATGCCGAGGCGCATGGCTATCATCGCTACTGGATCGCCGAGCATCATGGCATGGAGGGCGTCGCGGCGGCCGCCACCGCGCTCATCATCGCGCAGGCCGGGCACGCGACCAGCCACATGCGGATCGGCTCGGGCGGCATCATGCTGCCCAATCACGCCCCCATGGTGATCGCCGAACAGTTCGGCACGCTGGACGCGCTGTTTCCCGGGCGGATCGATCTGGGCCTGGGCCGCGCGCCCGGCGCGGACGGACGGGTGGCGCGCGCGCTGCGGCGCGACTTCATGCAGGAGGCCGAGGAGTTTCCGCGCAACGTGGTGGAACTGCGCGCGCATTTCACCGGCGAGCCCGATCTCGGCCTTGTCGCCGTGCCGGGGCGTGGCGCGCAGGTCGAGATGTGGATTCTCGGCTCCAGCCTGTTCGGCGCGCAGCTCGCGGCGGCGCTGGGCCTGCCCTATGCCTTCGCATCCCATTTCGCGCCGGACCTGCTCGACGAGGCGCTGATGATCTATCGCCGCGATTTCCGCCCTTCCGCCCAGTTGCGCACGCCCTATGCGGCCGCCGCGCTGAGCGTCGTCTGCGCGGATACGGCCCAGGAGGCGGAATATATCGCCAGTTCGACGATGCAGAATTTCGTGGCGCTGCGCACCAGCCGCCCCGGCAAGCTGCCCCCGCCCGTCGACAACTATGCCGAGGGGCTGCCGGACCAGCTCAAGGGCATGCTGGGCCATGTGCTCCAGTGCAGCAGCTTCGGCACGCAGGAGGATGTCGCACGCGGCATCCGGCGCTTCATCCAGCGCACCCAGGTGGACGAAGTGATCGTCCACAGCCCGGCTTTCGATTTCGAGACGCGGCTACGCTCGGTGGCGCTCACCGCCGGCGCGTTCGCCAAGGCGATGGTCCCCGCCTGATCCCGGACCTTCCGATAGATCGCAGGCCGACCACCATATGCGAGCGTATTTACATCGACGGCGCACATGCGTGCATGTAGACCGCAACCATGCCGCCTGAATCTCTTCGCTCTCCAGCGTCCGCGATTTTCCGGGAAGCGCATTTTTCCGCCATTGTCGAAAACTCGCTCGACGCCATCATTTCCAAGAATCTGGACGGAATCATCCAAAGCTGGAACGGAGCGGCCGAGCGCATATTCGGCTGGCAGGCCGATGAGATTATCGGCCGACCGATTCGCATACTCATTCCGCCGGAGCGGCAGAAGGAGGAAGACCATATCCTCCAGCGCATCCGCACGGGCGATATCGTCCCCAAATTCGAGACGGTCCGCCTGCACAAGGACGGCACGCTGGTGCATGTGGCGATCACCGTCTCGCCGATCCGCGATCAGGATGGACACGTCGTGGGCGCCTCCAAGATCGCGCACGATATTTCCGAGACCATCGCCATTCGCGGACGGCTGGAGGATAGCGAACTGCTGTTCCGCACGATGGCGAACACCATTTCCCAACTGTCGTGGATCGCGGATCCGAGCGGCACGATGCTCTGGTTCAACGATCGCTGGTATGACTATACCGGCATGACACCGGCCCAGATGGAGGATCGGGGCTGGCGCAAGCTGGTCCATCCCGATCATGTCGATCAGGCCGTGGCACGCTTCAGGGACAGTCTGGAAACGGGCCTGCCGTGGGAAGACACGTTTCCGCTGCTCGGTCGCGATGGGACGTTCCGCTGGTTCCTCTCCCGCGCCAATGCGATCAGGACCAATGATGGCCGGATCCTGCGCTGGTTCGGGACCAACACCGACATCACCCAGCAGCGCGAGCATGAGCAGCGCATCAGCCTGTTGATGGGCGAGGTCAATCACCGCGCCAAGAACATGCTGGCCGTGGTCCAGGCGCTGGTGAGCCGCACCGCCGACAAGAAATTCGCCGAAACGCTCGGGAAACGCCTGCAAGCACTCGCGACCAATCAGGACATGCTGGCCCGGCAGAACTGGTCGGGTGCGCCCATCGACCAGTTGATCCGCTCCCAGCTGGCCGCCGTGAGCGACCTTATCGGCACGCGCGTCCATGTGGCGGGCGGCGCCGATATCCTGCTCGCCCCGGCCGCCGCCGAGACGATCGGCCTGGCGATCCACGAACTGACGACCAACGCCACCAAATATGGCGCACTCTCCGGCAAGACCGGTGAACTGACGGTCAGCTGGCATATCGCGGACGAGGATGGCGACCCCCGGCTCGAACTGGAATGGCGGGAAACCGGCGGTCCACGGGTCAAGGTGCCGACCCGCAAGGGCTTCGGAACGGTGATGATCGACTATAATCCCCGGCTCTCGCTCGATGCCAAGGTTGCGTTCGGCTATCCGCCGGAGGGCTTCTTCTGGACGATGTCGGCGCCTCTCGTGCGGGCGCGGGCGGGAAGCTGAACGAACATCAGCCCGCGCGCGCCGATCATCATGCCCGACCGTGCGGGCCGCCTGCCGCCGGCGATGGAAGTTGTCCGTTCCAGATCGAGCAATGCCGTGCTCCTGCGCAGGCAGGAGCACGGATGCCATTTCATGCGGGCGAGCTCCGGCAGCCCACCCGCACGCTCCGCGCTTTCATTCCGTCGGCACAGACGCCCGCTCGCGCGACCAGCGATCAGCGATCAGCGATCAGGCTGGGGCGAGTTCCTTCGCATCCTCCAGGATCATCTGCGCGCCCTTTTCGCCGATCATGATCGAGGCGGCGTTGGTGTTGCCCGAGACGATCTTGGGCATGACCGAGGCATCGATCACGCGCAGGCCCTCCACGCCGTGCACGCGCAGCCGCGCGTCGACCACCGCCTTGGGATCACTGCCCATGCGGCAGGTGCCCACCGCATGATAGAGCGTGCCGCCCGCGACCTGCGCATAATGGAACATCTGGTCGTCCGTCTCGCCGAACGGATCGGGGCCGGCCAGATATTTGCTGATCGCCGGCTGCTGCCAGATGTGGCGGATGATCTTGAGCTGCGTCACCGCCATCTGCTGGTCCATCGGATCGGACAGATAGTTGGGCGTGATCTTCGGCGCATCCATGCCATCCGGCGTGCGGGCATGGATATGGCCGCGCGATTCCGGCCGCAGCTGGCAGGGATTGGAGGCCATGCCCGGCTCCTTCTCCAGCGCGAGCTGCTGCTTGGCGTTCAGCACCTCCAGGTCCATCGATGCGGCCATGGTGTGGATCTGGACGTCCGGCGTATCGAGCCCCTCGCGCGAGCGCAGGAAGGTGCAGCCATGCGCCACCGCATAGGAGAGCAGGCCCTTGCGCGTCAGGCCATATTTGAGGACCTGGCCCACCAGCGGCAGGCCGCTCGCCATGGAATTGACCGACGGCGTGCCCGGCTTGAGCCGCGCCTGGCAGCCGATCATGTAGTGATCCTGCAGATTCTCGCCGACGCCGGGCAGTTCATGGACGAGGCCCACGCCCAGCCCCTGCACGATCGCCCCTTGCCCGATGCCGGAGATTTCGAGCAGCTTGGGGCTTTCCACCGCCCCGGCCGCGAGGATCACTTCCTTGCGCGCGCGCACGCGGCGGATACGGTCATGCTGGCGGAACTCGACGCCCACGGCGCGCTTGCCCTCGAACAGGATGCGCGTCGTCATGGCGCGCAGCTCCACCGTCAGGTTGGTGCGGTCCATCACCGGATGCAGGAAGCCGACCGCCGCCGAGCAGCGCTTGCCGTTGCGGGCGGTCATCTGGAACCAGCTTGAGCCTTCCTGGTCGCCGTCGTTGAGATCGTCCTTATAGGCATAGCCGGCCTCGACGCAGGCATCGATCAGCGCCTTGCTGACAGGATGATGCTCGGGGAAATCGGAGACGGCGAGACCGCCGCCCGTGCCGTGATTGGGAATCGCGCCGCGCTGCTGGTCCTCGCTCTTCTTGAAATAGGGCAGCACGTCATCCCACGCCCAGCCCTCATTGCCCATCTGGCGCCAGCCGTCATAGTCGGCGGACTGGCCGCGCACATAGAGCAGGCCATTGAGAGAGGATGAGCCGCCGAGCACCTTGCCCTTGGGCCATTTGTGCGGACGGCCGCCCGAGCCCTCGTCGACCTCGGTCTCGTAGAGCCAGTTCACCTTGGGATCGTTGAGCGTCTTGCCGAAGCCGATCGGGATGTGGATCATCAGGTTCGAGCGGAACTGGCTGAGTTCGCGCGTCGGGCGATCGTCGCCACCCGCTTCCAGCAGCACCACCTGGGTGCCGCGATCGGCCGACAGGCGGTTGGCCAGCACGCAGCCGGCGCTGCCGGCGCCGACAATGACATAATCTACAGTGGTTTCCTCAGCCATGGCTTTTGCCTTTCCTCTCTCCCGCATGCGCGGCCTGCGCGCGCATGCCCAAAACTCCCTATGCCGGATACAAGGCGGTCTTTTCGAACAAAGTCAACAAAACGATGGGCCGGCCGCAGCCGGCCCCGCCTCAGACCGGTTCGCCCGCACTGCGTGCCCGCTCGAGCATCAGCCCCTCATCCTTGCGCACGCGGACCGCGAGGACAAGCAGCAGAATGACGATGGGGATGGCGAACCAGTTCAGGCTCAGGATCGCCGTGCGCAGATCGCCACCCGTGGCATCCGAGATCATGCCGACCAGATAGGGCCCGATGCCGAGCCCGAAGATGGTCGAGACGATGAGATAGGTGCTGGACGTGATCCCGCGCATGCGCGGCAGGACGAGGCCATACATCAAGGCGTAGAGCGGCGGAATCCAGCAGGTGAGGATCACGCTGTAGAGCACGAAACGCGTGTAGAAGCTGGTCAGGTCCGCGGCATGATAGACCCACAGGCCGACCAGCGGGGACACGCCGAGCGCGAACAGCGTGAGGTAGACGCGGCCGCGCGCGGGCAGCGTCTTGTCGAACCAGTCGGAGAGCGGACCGGCGATCATCGGGCCGACCACGCCGATCAACAGCGAGAGCGTGCCGAAGACGACGCCCGTCTCCGCCGGCGACGTGCCGTAGGTTTTCATGATGAAGGTGGGCGTGAAACCCATGATGCCGTAATTGATGATCGTCTGCAGCGCGCCCACGGCCATGCCGATCATCAGCGAGGGCGAACCCAGGATGAGCCGCGCCGTCGGCTTGTCGACGATCGAGAGCCCTTGCAGCAGATTGAAGATGACGATGATGCCGAAGCCCATCACGCCCCATTGCAGCAGGTGCGGATTGATCGCGAGGCCGGCCACATGCAGCGGCGGACGCGGCGAGAAGGACGAGGTGAGATGGACCATCAGCGCCATGCCCGCGACCACGGCGAGGCCGAAGCCGATATTGCCGAACCAGTGCCGTCCACCGGCGCGGCGCGCGGCGAGGCTGAGGAAATTGGTGCCGGGCGTGACCGAGCCGAGCAGCGCCAGGCTGGCCTTGAACGGCGCGGGATCCACGGGCGTGGAGATGCCGTCCATGGCGCCGCGCCGCGGCTCCTTGAGGCTCCAGAGCAGCACGGCCAGCAGGAAGCCGGGCAGCGCCGCGATCATGAAGGCGAACTGCCAGCCCGAGAAGCCGAGCGGCGCGCTCCCGGCGGCGTAGCGATGGTCCCACCATTCGGCGGCGACCCCGCCCAGCACGTTCGACAGGCCCAGCCCGACCGCGATCGCCGAAGCGATCACGCCCATGACGAGGCCGCGCCGGTGCTTGGGGAAATAGTCGAACAGCAGCGACGTGCCGGCCGGCTGCGTCGCCCCCTCGCCGATCCCCACGCCGAGGCGCGAGATGGCGAGCAGCGCGAAGCTGTTGGCGAAGGCCGCCATGCCGCTGGCGATCGACCAGAAGGCGATGGCGATGCCCAGGATGCGATTGCGCATCCAGCCGTCGGACAGGCGCCCGAGCGGCAGCGAGAAAAGGGCGTAGAAGAGCGCGAAGACGGTGCCGTAGAGCAGCCCCATCTCCGCGTCGCCTATGTGCAGGTCCGCCTTGATGCGCGGTGCCAGGATCGCAAGGATATTGCGATCCAGCAGCGACATGATGTTGCAAAGCGCGACCAGCGCCAGCGCATACCATGCGGTCCCGGAGACCCGGCCCGCCACCGGGTCCGCCTTCACAGCTTGAAGACCCGCTGCGCGTTGGTCTGCATCAGCTTCTTCTTCGCTTCGGCCGAGATGTCGAGATTGTCGTGCGTGCGCACCTCGTCCGCCACATATTCATAGGGATAGTCCATCGCATACATGACGCGGTCCTCGCCCAGCTGATCGATGCACAGCTTGATGGCGAGCGGGCACGGCATGCCGCTGGTCGTCACGCACACATTGTTGCGCATATAGTGGAACATGTCGTGCTTGAGCGGCTTGAGGCGCTCATAGCGCTGCGAGCGCACGCCGGCCTGATGCATATAGTTGATGCGGAACAGCCAGTAGGGGATCGCCTCGCCGCCATGGCCGACACACACGGTCAGGTTCGGATAGCGATCGAACACGCCGGTCGTCAGCAGCCGCACCAGATGATAGCCGGTCTCCACGCCGAAGCCGAACACCGCGCCGTCGAGGCCCGCCTCGACCATGCCCGCGATCATCGAATCGGGCGGCGACTGGGGGTGGATGTAGAGCGGCAGGTCGTTCTCCGCGCAGGCGCGCAGGATGGGATCGAACTGCGCCTCGTCCAGATACTGGCCCTTGGTGTGGCTGTTGACCATCACGCCCTTGAAGCCCAGCTCATTCTTGCCGCGCACGATCTCCTCGACCGACCAGGCGACATCCTGCGGGACGATCGAGACCATGCCGGCATAGCGGGTCGGGTGACGCTCGCAAGCGTCCTTGAGCACGTTGTTGGCGTGACGCACCAGCGTCTTGGCCTCGTCCGCCTCGAACACCTGGCCGCCCGGCGAGGTCATCGAGAGGATGGCGATGTCGATGCCGGTCTCGTCCATCGCCTGGAGGCGGGCGTCGTCGAGATCGACCAGCCGGTCGCGGATCCACTGCGAGCGCTCGGACGGCGAGGTGCCGTAGAAGCCCCACAGCGAAACGGTGCCCTTGTCGGCGCGGCCTTCCTTCACCAGGCGCAGATAGGCGTCGATCTGCTCCTGCGTGCCGAACGCTTCCTCGGTCGCGATGCGCAGATAGCCCCGGTCGCCGCCGGTCTTGAGTTCATGGGTCATATGTCTCTCCTTTTCGGCGGCCTGCGCCGCTCAACCCGATAGGATCCGTTCGTCCCGAGCCTGTCGAAGGACCGTCCTTTTCCCGGAGGCGGGTGGAACGGACTTCGGCAGGCTCAATCCGAATGATATGCTGGCTGTTTGCGTTCAGCCCTCGTGGACGGCCTTGGTGACGAGGCACGCATGCACGCCCTCGCTGCCGTCCTCATGGCCGTGGCCCGACCATTTGACGCCGCCGAAGGGCGTGTCCGCCCCGCCGATCGCCACGCTGTTGATGCCGAGCATGCCGGTCTCGACCTCCGCGGCCAGCCGACGCTGCATCTTGACGTCGTTGGTCCAGCTATAGGCGGCGAGGCCATAAGGCAGGCGATTGGCTTCCGCGATCATGTCGTCGGCATGGCCGAAGGGATTGATGAGCGCGACCGGGCCGAACGGCTCCTCGTTCATGATCTCGGCGGCAAGCGGCACTTCGCTCAGCACGGACGGCGCGTAGAAATAGCCCTGGTTGCCCAGCCGCTCGCCGCCGGCATGGAGCTTCGCGCCATGGCTCACGGCGTCGCCGATCATGCGCTCCATGGCATCGGGCCGGCGCGGATTGGCCATCGGGCCCATCTGGATGCCGTCCTCCAGGCCGTTGCCGACCTTCAGCGCCTTCGCCCGCTCGGCAAAGCCGTCGCGGAAGCGCTCATAGACATTTTCCTGCACGATGAAGCGGGTCGGCGAGACGCAGACCTGCCCGGCGTTGCGATATTTATGGCCGACCATCACGTTCAGCACATGGTCGACATCCACATCGTCGAACACCAGCACCGGGCCATGGCCGCCCAGTTCCATCGTCGTGCGCTTGAGGTCGTCCGCGGCGAGCTTGGCGAGATGCTTGCCGATCACCGTCGAGCCGGTGAAGCTCAGCTTGCGGATGACCGGCGAGGCCAGCAGATAGCGCGAGACTTCGTCCGGCACGCCGAACACCGCCTGCGCGACCTCGTTCGGCAAGCCGGCGTCGAGCAGGCACTGCAGCACGCCGAGCGCGGAGGCCGGCGTTTCCTCGGCCGACTTCATGATGACCGAGCAGCCCGCCGCGATGGGCGCGCCGAGCTTGCGGCCGGGGTTGCCGAGCGGGAAATTCCACGGGCTGAACGCGGCGACCGGGCCGACCGGCTCGTAGCTCACCGTCGAGCGCATGCCGGCCGGGCGCACCAGCGTGCGGCCATAGATGCGGAACACCTCGCCCGCGTAGAAATTGAACAGACCGGCGACCATCATCACTTCGATGCGCGACTCGGCCAGCGTCTTGCCCTGCTCCATCGTCGCGATGCGGGCCAGCGTCTCCTGCCGCTCCATGAGCAGCCGCGCCGCGCCGGTCAGCACGGCGGCGCGCTCCTGCGGGGAGGAATTGCGCCAGCGCTTGAAGCCGCGCTGCGCGGTCTCCAGCGCGCGATCCAGATCGGCGGTGTCGGCGAGCGGCAGCTCACCCAAGGCCTCGCCGGTCGCCGGGTTGACGATCGTCTGGGTCCGGCGATCGCCGCCGCTAACGGCCTCACCATCGATGATCATGTGCAGCGAGGGGTAACTGGTCATTCTCATTCTCTCCGGATCGACTCGACACAACAGCAGGCGGCGAACCTTACGGCTCGCCGCCTCCCCTCTTTCACAAAGCGGCGCTCGTGGGAATAGCTGTTGAGAACTCAATTCCCTTTTGCGGCAGCGGCAGCCGCCTCGGCCGCCTCGAGCCGGTCGATCTCCTCGCGATAGGGCTTGCACGCACGCCACATGCTGATCGTGGCGAGCGGCAGCAGCACCAGCGCCGTAATGAAGATGGCCTTCCACAGATCCGCCTCGACGCCGATGACGCGCTGCGCCACCGTGCCGATCACGAAGCTGCCCATCGCGCCGAAGAAGGTGAACATGAACAGGTAGAAGGCCGTCACCTGCCCGCGCATGGACTGGGGCGCCACGCGCTGTATCGCCGCATTCTGCGCCGGCGCGCCGGCCAGGCCGAACATGGTGGCGATCGCCATCAACGCCATCGAAAGCTCGCCGCTGGGCATCAGCGGGGAAGCGATGGTGCAGACCGTGACGATGGTGAAGCAGACCGCCGCCGTGCGGACATTGGCGTCCTTGTGCTTCCTGGCGAAGCGCGAGACCATCACCCCGCCGAGCACCAGCCCGACGAGCTGGGCGACGAGCAACATCGGCGCGAGCAGCGTGCCGATCTGCGCTTCGTCCATGCCATAGGTGCGCACCAGGAACGGCACGCGCCAGAAGCCGAAGCCCTGGCTCTCCGTCGCGCTGAGCGCCAGCGCGAAGAACAGCGGATAATAGACCTTGCCGTTCGCGCTGATCGCCTTGAGCGCGTCGAACCCCATGAAGGTCGCCACGGTGCGGCCCAGGCTGGCCCGTTGCGGGATGGCGACCTTCTCGGCCGGCTCGACCCGCCGCGCGGGCTCGCGGATGAAGAGGAACAGCAAGGCGGCCGGGAAGGACAGCGTGCCCAGGCCGATGAGGATCCATTGCCAGCTGTGGATGCGCAGTCCGATCACCTCGGTGATGCCCAGATGCGCGGTCGCGGCGATCAGCTGGCCGCCGAAATAGACGCCGAGCGTCGTGCCGCCGATGAAGCCGAACTGCAGCAGCGCGAAGGAGACCGCGATCTTCCTGGGCGGAAACATGTCCGCGATCAGCGAATAGGAGCCCGGCGCGTGCGCCGCCCCGCCCGCGCCCAGCAGCATGCGCGCGCCGATGAACTGCAGGAAATTCTGCGCGAGGCCGCTCAGCATGGTGACGCCGCCGGTCACGGCCGCGCTGACCGCGAGGATGATCTTGCGCGGATAGAGATCGACCAGCCGGGCCAGGGGGATGCCGACGAAGATATAGAAGATGATGCTGGCCGGGCCGCCCAATATGCCGAGCTGCTCGTCGGTCAGGCCGAAGTCGACCTTGATGCGCTCGGCCAGCATGCCGAACACCGTCGCATCGAAGAAACTGAGAAATGTCGCGATGATGATGACGCTCAGCGCGTAATAGGATGCCGGGCTGGAGGGCCAGCTATGCGCTTGCCCCGCCCCCGCTGCCGGCGTTGCCTGCCCCATTGAGGGTGCCATTGCCATTGGGAAAGTCCTCTCTTCCTGACCCTGAACGTCCACCGTAACCGCTTGAAAGCCGCCGACCGCTGGTTGCTCGATGACGTTGTTCGTTGATTCTGTCCGGCTTGTCCACCGCTCTTGTTTCGTGCTTTAGAGACCATCCGAATGGCCGACGCAAGAGTGACGCGTGATCGGCGATCGCATCGTGCAACAAACAGAGGAGAGGCCGCAGTCATGACCATCGAGCCCGGTTCGGCAAACAGCCATGCGGAGGATCGCGCGGCGATCATGCAGCTGGAGTCGGAGTATCTTTTCGCGCTCGATTGGGGCGATGCCGAATCCTACGCCGCCCTCTTCGCGCCCGAGGGCGTGCTCGCATGGGCGGGCGGCACCGCCACCGGCCCCGAGGAAATCTACAAGGAAATGGGCATCTACAAGGAAGCCATCAAGAAATATTATGGCGAGACCAACGAGGCCGGCCACAAGATCGTGCTGCGCCACTTCATCACCAACCAGTCCATCCATGTGCATGGCGACCGCGCCAAGGGGCGGATCTTCTGGTTCGAGATGGCCAACAACACGCCGGACAACAGCCCGAAGATCGGCAGCTACGGCCATTATGAGGACGAGATGCGCAAGGTCGACGGCGTGTGGAAGTTCGTGAGCCGCACGATCTTCAACGAGATGCTGCCCGGCCGCGGCGCGGGCGCCGAGAATCCGGTGCGCACGGCGCGGCTTCCATAAGCCCGGCGCCTGCCGCGCTCTTCGCTTTTTCACCTGACACGAACGGCCTGCCGGGCCGCTCCCCGCCCGCCAGAAAGGATTGCACATGATCGATTTCGCCGGCCGCACGGCCTTCATCACCGGGGGCGCCAACGGCATCGGCCTCGGCCTTGCCCGCGCGCTTCTTGCCGAGGGCTGCAAGGTGGCGATCATCGACATCCGCCAGGACTCGATCGACAAGGCCCTGATCGCGCTGGATAATCAGGAAGCCATCGGCCTACGGCTCGACGTCGCCAGCCGGGACGCGTTCCCGCGCATAGCCGATGAGGTGGAGGAGCGGCTCGGGCCGGTCTCGCTGCTGTTCAACAATGCCGGCATCAACCTGTTTCAGACCATCGACGAGTCCAGCTTCGATGACTGGGACTGGCTGCTGGGCGTGAACTTCTACGGCGTGGTCAACGGCGTCATGACCTTCGCGCCGCGCATGAAGGCGCGGGGCCTGGGCGGCTATATCGTCAACACCGCCTCCATGGCCTCGTTCCTGGCGGGCGGCGCGCCGGGCATCTACAACACCACCAAATTCGCGGTGCGCGGCCTCACCGAGTCGCTGCGCTACAGCCTCGCCCCGCACGGCATCGGCGTCTCCGTGCTCTGCCCCGGGCTGGTGAAGAGCCTGATCTATGCCAGCGACGATATCCGCCCGGACGGGCTCAAGGGCGAGATGAAGCCGGTCGACAGCAGCAGCATCGAGCGCCTCGAGCAGGTCCACCAGCACGGCATGGAGCCCGATGTGATCGCCGCGCGCGTGCTGGACGGCATGCGCGAAAACCGTGCCCACATCTTCCCGCATCCCGAGTTCAAGGACGAACTGGCCGGCATCTTCGCGGACACGCTCGCCGATTTCCGCGACTATCCCGCCGACCCCGGCCATGCCGAGCGCATCGGCTTCGAGCAGTTCCGCCGTGAGCGCTATGCCGAAGCGCGGGAGGCCGCGCGCAAGGCGGTGTGATTTCGAGACCCCGGCCCTGTTCTCAATCGATGACGAAGAAGGGCAAGCTCTACACCCTGCCCTTCTTGTTTTGCGCGACGATCCTGGGGTCGTAAACGCCGACCTTCTTCTGGCTGTTGCGCACAGCCACCACGAAGGCGCCCATGGCAACGGGCACGATCAACAGATGAAGATTGTGGAACAAGCCGGCGCCCGGAAGATAGGTGGCCCACCACAGGAAAGCGCCGGCAATCAGCCCCACGAGCATCCCGCCTTCCATTTTCCAGGGCTTGGGCGCCGCTGGATCATCCGTGCCCATAAGCTCCGCCTGGTCGAGCAGGTCCAGCAAGGTCGCTTCGCCCCGGGCGTCGATCGGTAAATCGACATCGGCGGCGCAACGTCGAATGCGGTCGAACTCCGCATCCCGCAGCGGACATGATGTGAAGTCGTCCCAGGCCCGGGGATCGCCCGAACCATTCAGGAACGCCGTTATGGCCTCAACAACATATTGCCGCTCGTCTCGCATATCCCGGGACTGCCCGAACGGCCGGCCGCAGACAAGCCTCGCCTGTGGCCGCGGCACGGATCGGGCCGCGTGCGACAGCCGGCATGGGCAGCCCCTCCCCGCGAAAAAGGCCCGCCGGCATCGCTGCCGACGGGCCCTTCCCTACCCGGATACGACCCGCTTGGGCGGCTCTTATCCTGTCTTTCAGATGCCCTGCTTTTCCTTGAAATTCACGATCCACTCGTTGGTCTTCACCAGACCGCCGAACGGATAGAAATGCAGATGCACCTGGCCATGCTCGGGGGCCAGTTCCTCGGTCAGGTCGGCGATGACCGGATCGGGGCCGGCATTGCCGATGAGGCTGGTGATCGAGAGGCCATATTTCTTGACGACCTTGGCCGAGGTGCCGACCCCGCAGCGCGCCGCGAAGCGCAGCAGCGTCTTGATCGAGGCCGGGCCGGCGAGGCCGATGCGCACCGGACCGTCAATGCCCTCCGCGCGGATCTGCTTGAGCCAGTCGAGTACCGGATCGGCATCGAAGCCGAACTGGGTCATGATCGAATAGTCGATGCCCTGACGCTTGAGCGAGGCGACCTTGTCGCTCATCGCCTTGGCGAGCTTCTCGTTGGTGATGTCCGGATGACCTTCGGGATAGCCCGAGATGCCGACATGCTCGATGCCATAGTCCTTGAGCGTGCCCGAATCGATGACCGCGAGCGCATCGTCATAGGGGCCGAGCGGCTCGGACGGATCGCCCGCGATGACGAAGACATGCTTGAGGTCGATCTGCGCCTTGAGCATGTCGAGGAAGCGGTTGAGATCTTCCTTCACCAGCAGGCGGCGGGCCGAGATGTGCGGAACCGGCTTGAAGCCGAGATCCTGGATGGCGCGGGCCGCGACGACGCGGTCCTCGAACTCGGCGCCGGGCAGGAAGGTGCAGGAGATCAGCGTGCCCTGCGGGATCATGTGCGCGGCATTGCGCAGCGCTTCCACGTCCTTGGGCGTGATTTCGAGCGAATAGTCGGTCATCAGCCGGGTCAGTGCCGCCCGATCGAGAGTCGCTTTGGCCATCAGTTCCTCGCGCTGGGGCGTTTTCACGATTGGGCGAAAACGCTCCCTTTTTGCTTATCTTGTGGTCGCATTCCCGAACCGGATGACCGCCACGCGGCCATGATCGACAATGCCCTGGAAGGGAGTGGCCCGGGCGGCCGCCCTGCACGGCGGCCGCCCGGAACCGAACGCTGGATCAGCCGTGCTTGCGCCAGCCGCCCTCATAGTTCTCGCGCGCGGTCACCGAATAGGGGACCGGGCTCACGATGACGCGGACATTCTTCTGCTTGTGGCGCTCGACAGTGGTCTTGCGGGTGCCACCATTCTCCTCGCCCCAGACGACCGTCAGCTCGGTGCCGACGGGGATCTCATGGTCGATCGTCGCCAGCGAGAGCGCACGCTTCTCGTTGTAGCTGTAGCCCGTGAACATCGACAGGCCGACCGTGTTGCCAGCAGCGTCGACCACGCGGTCGGCGTTGGTGTTGGCATAGTTGGCGAGCGGCAGGTCGAAGAACTTGTAGTGGGCTTCGGCTTCCGGATCGAACAGCGACGCATAGATGTCGGCCATGTCATCGCCGTTCCAGGCGAGCGTGACCTTCTTGCGCTGGGTCGCCGGATCGAGCGCCTCCAGGGCTTCGCGGCCGTGGAAGTCATGATCGAACTTGACGAACGGGCCGTAGCCGATCTCGTACGGGTTCACATAATAGTCTTCGATATTCTCGGAGACGAAGGAACCGCCGATGGCGCCGGTGGCCTCATAGCTGTTGGCCGGGAGCCACTCGCGATAGGCCTTGAGCTTCTCGCCCGTGTAGATGGCCGGCAGCGGCGACGGGATCCAGCCCGACTCCAGCGTGTTCGACGGATAGGCGCGCGAGCCGACGGGGATCAGGCCGAATTCCTTGCCCGCTTCCAGAATGGCGGCGCGGACTTCTTCCTGCGTGTCGTAGGGGCCCCAGATCTCCAGGCCCGGCGCGCCGGCCATGCCGTGACGCAGCGTGCGGATCTTGTGACCGGCAATGTTCATCTCGCCCATGTTGAAGAAGCGCAGCTTCTCCAGCGGTGCGCCGTTCAGCTTCTCGATCACGTTCCAGGCCTGCGGGCCCTGGATCTGGAAGCGCCACGAAATGCGGCTCACCGGCTTGCCCATCGGGCGGCTCGGCGAACGGTCGTCATGCACGATCTCGACGTCATAGCCGCCGGTCGCGCCGTGGAACATCAGCCAGTTGGCAGCCGGCGCACGGCCGACATAGACGAACTCTTCCTTGGCCAGGTAGAACAGGATGCCGTCACCGATCACATGGCCATAAGGCGTGGTCGGCACATATTGCTTGGCCTGGTTGACCTTGAAATTGGCCATCGAGTTGATCGCGGTGTCCGAGAGGAGCTTCAGCGCATCCTTGCCGCGAATGTAGAGGTCGACCATGTGGTGCGTCTGGTCGAACAGCACCGCGCTGTGGCCCCAGGCCCACTGCTCGCTGCGCCAGTTGGAAAATTCGGGCGCGACGACCGGATACACATAAGCGCCGATCTGCGAATTGCGCAGCAGGTCGACGGTGTTGCCGCTGGCGGCAAGCACTTGCTCGAGATTAGAGGGAGTAGACATTCTCATTTCTCTCCTAAGATGAAACAGGGTGCGTGTTTCCGTCGACATTTGCCGAATCAAAAAAGCCTCTGGAGCATACGGAATTTTGTATGCTACACAAACAAAAATTTGAGAGTCCCACGGACAACCCGTCCGCTGGCCGAGAGGAGGAAAAGCGACAATGTCAGACGTGAACACGGCGCCGGATTATGTGCTCAAACTGTCCTGCAAGGATCAGGCCGGCGTCATTGCGGCGGTGGCCGGCGCGCTTGCAGAAAAAGGCTGCAATATCAATGAAATGGCGCAATTCCACGATCCGGAATCGGGCCGCATGTTCCAGCGCATCATGTTCCATGCCGGCCCCGGCGGGATCGAGGAGGCCCGCGCCGCGCTCGGCGCCATCGCGCAGCAATTCGATGCCGACTGGTCGATTCGCGATGCACGCGTCGCCAAGAAGGTCGTGCTCATGGTCTCCAAGTTCGACCATTGCCTGGGCGACCTGCTCTACCGCAACCGGATCGGCGAACTGAACATGGATGTCGTCGCCATCATCGGCAACCATCCCAAGGAAGCGCTGAACATCACGCTGATCGGCGACACGCCTTATTATCACTTCCCCATCACCAAGGACACCAAGCCCCAGCAGGAAGCGCAGATCAAGCAGGTCGTCAACGAGACCGGCGCGGAACTGATCGTGCTCGCCCGCTACATGCAGATCCTCTCGGACGATCTCGCATCCTTCCTCTCGGGCCGCTGCATCAACATCCACCACAGCTTCCTGCCCGGCTTCAAGGGCGCCAAGCCCTATCACCAGGCGTTCCGGCGCGGCGTGAAGATGATCGGCGCGACGACCCATTATGTGACCGAGGATCTCGACGAAGGTCCGATCATCCACCAGGATGTCGAGACGGTGACGCATGCCGACCAGGCCGAGACACTGGTCGCCAAGGGCCGCGACATCGAGCGCCGCGTGCTGGCGGAAGGCGTGCGCCTGCACCTGCAGGACCGCACCTTCGTGGTCGGCAACAAGACCATCGTGTTCAAATGAGGTCCGGGCGGGGGGCCTTGCGAGGGCGCCCCGCCATCTTCTTACGGCGACCGCGCGCCATCGGACCCGCGCGGGATTGCGCTGGAGCAGGGCCATCCTCCGAATGGCGAACCGCCCTGCTCCACCGTGCGCCTGGCAACGCCTATCGCGTCACCCGAAGGGCCGGATCGGGTCCTTGCCGTCCCAGCCCTGCGTCTGCTTCCAGAATTCGGTGAAGCCCTCGTCCATGCCCGGCGTCGCGGGGATGAGCTCAACGAAGCCCGGCGCGTCCGTCCCGCCCTCGAAATAGGCGACCTTGCCGCCGGTCGGCACCGGCGCGCGATGGGCCAGCACCTCGCCGCGCGCGATACGGCGCTCGACTTCCTCCTCGATATCGTCGCGGGCGATGCCGAAATGGTGGAAGCCATAGCCCACCCGGTCGATCGTCTCCTTGTAGACGGACGGATTATTGTCGAGCGGCTGCAGCAACTCGATGTTCATCGATCCGGCGAAGCTCATGGCGATCGCCACGTCGCTGGTGCAGGGCGCGCCGCGGAACACATGCCCTTCCCCGCCGAAGCGCGGCAGGAAGAACCAGGGGCCCACGCCCAGTTTCCTCACCCACCAGTCGATGGCCTTCTCCATATCCTCCACGACATAGGCCATCTGCACGACAGTCCCGATCTCGCCGCCAAATCCCATGATCTTGTTCATTTCTCTCTCCTTTGCATGACGATGTCTGCGATGTTCAAAAGCGCGGCGGCAAGCTCGTCCGGCGCGCTCAGAAAGGGTGAATGGTCGCTGGCCAGCGTGGTGACGCTCGCGCAGGGCAGCGCGGCCTGCATGGCGCGCTGCTGCGCGATGGGGATCATGCGATCGTGCAGGCACTCGACATAATGGCGCGGCACCCGGCCGAAGCGCGCATCGCTGATGCGGACCGGCTCCGCGAACGGCCGCAGCGGCTCGGTGTCCAGCCGCGCCGCGCTGGCGCGCTGGTCCTGCGGCGTGCAGTGGCCATAGCAGGCATGGATGGCGCTATCGGCCGAGAGCCTGACGCCCGCCCCATGCGCGACCGGGATGAGGCCGGCCTCGAACAGCGGATCGCGCGGGATGCGCGCCGCCATGTCGTCCAGCGAGCAGCCGTCCGGATTGAGGAAGGCCGCGATATAGACCAGCGCCGCGAACAGCTCCGGCGCGCGCTCGGCCGCTGCGCTCGTCACGATGCCGCCGCGGCTGTGCCCGCACAGGATCACCGGGCCATGTTGCGCGCGCGCCTGCCCGATCGCGAAGTCCGCCCAGCCCGCCAGCGTCACCGCCCCGAGCAGGGCGGCACGCGCGCCCATGCCCGGCAGGTCCGGCGCGATCATGGCATGGCCCGCCGCCTCGATCGCGGGGCGCAGCCGATCGAACGCCCAGCCGCCATGCCAGGCGCCGTGGATCATGAGGAAGCTGGCCATGCCGCAGCCCGTCGGATCAGGCCAGTTCGATCACCGCCTTGCCGAACAGGTCGGACGATGTCGCATAGTCATAGGCCTTCTTCGCATCCTCGAACGCGAAGGTCGCGCCGATCACCGGCCTGATGCGATTGGCGTCGATCGCGGCGGCCAGCTTCTCGGCCATGCGCCGCGAGCCCACGAAGATGCCGCGCACGATGCTGCCGGTCATCATCAGCGCCGAGGGATTGGGCCCGCCCACCGGCGAGAGCACGCCGATCAGCGCGATCTCGGCATTATGACGCAGCGCCGCCAGGCTCTGCTGCATGGTGCCGGCGCCGCCGACTTCGACCACCTTGTCCACCCCGCCCAGCGTCGCGCCGATATGGCCGCCCCAATTCTCGATCGTCTTGTAATTGACGGTCTTGTCCGCGCCGAGCGAGCGCGCCCGCTCCAGCTTCGCATCGTCCGAGGAGGTGATGACCACTTCGCAGCCGGCCGCCTTGGCCAGCAGCAGCGCGATCATGGAGACGCCGCCAGTGCCCAGCAGCAGCACCCGATCGCCCGGCCCCACCGGGCGCGGCCCCTCGAACAGCGCATTCCAGGCCGTGACGCCCGCGCACGGCAGGGTCGCGGCTTCGGCATAGCTGAGCGATGCGGCGATCGGCACCACGCCGGCTTCAGGCAGCACCACGATCTCGGCGAGCATGCCCGGCGCGCCGGCTGCCCCCAGCGCCAGGCCGACATGCGGATTGGGCGGCCCATCCGCCCAGTTCTGGAAGAAGGTGCCCGCGACCCGGTCCCCGACCTTGAAGCGCGTGACGCCCCCGCCGATCGCGACGACCTCCCCCGCGCCATCGGAGAGCGGCACGATCGGCGCCGGGATCGGGCCGCCCATATAGCGGCCGAGCACGATCGCCTGATCGCGATAGTTGAGCGAGCAGGCATGCACGCGGATCGCCACTTCGCCCGGCCCCGGCTCGGGCTGCGCGGTCTCGATGAGGTTGAGGCTGTCGATCGATGTGGCGCCCGCCGCCAGTTGCCATGCACGCATCCCGTCATTCTCCTGTTCGCCGGATCGAGCCGGCCTGCCTGTCACCGTCTCTCCTGCAACCCGTCGCCCCGGCCGTCAAACCCTCCTCGCCCCGGCGGAACCGCCCGGCGTCCTTTCCAGCGGATTTCCAGCCTTCAGTGCGTGACGCGCCGCGCCACCAGATCCGCCGCGATCGCGTCCGCCGCGCCTTGCAGCGCGCCGAGGTGGCGCTGCACCACCGTGCCGGTCTCGGTCCGCCGATGCAGCCAGGTGATGTTGATCGCAGCGATCGGCCGGCCGTCCACGATCACGGGCACCGCCATGGACCGGCGTCCGTCATGGCGCACAGCCTGCCAGTTGCGATCCGCCCAGGGATGGAATGGCTCGCGCAACGCATATCCGCGCGCGCGCGTCATGCCCAGAATATCGTCCAGCATCTGCTCCCCGGCCGGATCCGGCACGGCTGGCCTCAGTTGCATGACGATCGCCTCGCGCTCCACCGCATCGCACGCCGCGAGATAGGCGCGGCCGGTCGCGGTGTGGAGGAAGGACAGCCGACAGCCGACCGGCCCCAGCGCGATCGCATCGAGCCGCAGCAGAGGGCTGTTGGTCTCGACGATCTCCAGATGGTCGCCATAGGGCGCGGACAAAGCGGAGGGCCATGCGACCAGTCGCGACAGGCGCGCCAGATGGGGCGAGGCGATTTCCGCCACTTGCGGACAGGTGGGATCATGCGGAAAGCCGCCGTGCCGCATGCTCGGCAGGAACGCGCCATCGGCCAGCCGCTGCCAGATATGGCCATGCTTGCCGAGCGTCACGACCATGCGTAACAGCGTCGCCTTGGGCAGGCCGAGCGCCAGGTGAAGCTCGTGCAGATTGGCACCCTTGCGCCGGTCGATTTCCGACAGCACCTGCAGCCCGCGTTCGAGCGCACGCACGGTTTTCACCTTTCGTTCGATCAAGCGCCTCTCCTCCCGCGCCATCTCTTCTTTCACTGTGCGAAATAGCAAACCGGCCGCGCACGGCATAGTGCGTTCTGCGCATGAGGTTGATTTTGTCCCGCTTTGGCGCGGGGCCTTGCACAAATCGGGAGAGCGGCTTGCTGCATGGGCCTGCCCTTTCGTCATTCCCGCAGGCCGGGTCGCCGGGCCCGGTTTCAGGGCGGCCATGTCGCCATCGCGACGTCAGGCCCGGCGCCTCTTTCTCCCTTCGCCTCAGCGATCGCCCGACCAGGTGCGCAGGCCGGGCGCCGTGCGATCCTCGCTGGCGAGCGCGTCCTGCACCGCCGGGCGCGCCTTCACCCGCTCGCGCCAGTCGACGAGGCGCGGATAATGGGTCACGACTTCCAGCTCCGGGAACATGCGCTCGACCATCGCGCCGCAATGGCTGAAGAAATTGATGTCGGCGGTGGTGTACATGTCGCCGGCGAGCCATGCGGTCTCGCCGAGCTGCGCCTCGATCTTGCCGAGCGCATAGACGATCTTGTCCGTCGCATTGGCCAGGTCCGCCTCGGAGAAGCCGGACCGCGCCGTCGCCCATTTCTTGCGCTGGTCCGGCAGCGGGATATGCTCGAGCAGCTTCTCGAACTCGCCATTCTCGATATTGCGGGCAATCACGCCGACGAGCCGGTGCCAGCCATGCATGGAGACATAGTTCATCACATGCTCGTCGACGAACTTGTTCCAGTAGCGCACCTGCGCCTTGCCGAGGGGCTCGCGCGGCATCAGCGGTATCTCGGGAAAGACGTCCTCCAGATATTCGTTGATGACGGTGGTGTGGGTGATGATGGTGCCATTATGATCCAGCACGGGCACCTGCCCTTCCGGGTTGATCGCCTTGAACCAGTCCGAATGCTGCTCGAACTTGTGCAGGTCCACATAGATGCTTTCATAGACGAGCCCCTTCTCCTTGAGCGGGATCATCGACTTGAGCGAATTCGCCAGCGGCTCGGCATGGTAATATTTGAGGGTCATTCTTCTCTCCCGCAACATGGGTTTCAATGGGGGCGGCCGCACCTTCCGCTCCGGTCCGGCGCGACGATGCTTTCAGGCGCGAAGCAGGACGTGCGGCGCGCTCTCGCCTAGACTTCCAGCGTATCCAGCACGCCGCCGTCCACCGCCCAGTTCTGCGCGGTCACATGGCTGGCGGCGGGCGAGAGGATGAAGCAGGCGACCTCGGCCAGTTCGTCCGCCGATCCCATGCGGCGCTGGGGCACGCGCTCGTTGATCTTCGCCGCCTGCTCGGGCGGGATGAGGTCGAATGCGGGCGTTTCGATGAAGCCCGGGATGATGCAATTGCTGCGCACATTGTGCGGCGCCAACTCGACCGCGATGGCGCGCGAGAGGCCCAGCACGCCATGTTTGGACGCCACATAGGCCGGGTTCATCGCCATGCCGCGCTTGCTCGCCATGGAGCCGGTGACCAGGATGGAGCCCTCCCCCGCCGCGATCATCGCCGGCGCCACCGCCTGGATCGCCCAGAACACGCTGGTGAGGTTGACGGTCAGCACCTGCTCGAACAGGTCGTCCGGATAATCCAGCGCTGGGCAGAAATTGCCGGCAAGGCCCGCATTGGCGAACAGGCCATAAGCGGGGCCGAAATGCGCGGCGGCGTCGGCAAGCGCCTGCTCCAGCGCCGCGCGATCGGCCACATCGGCCGCGAAGGCGGCGGCATTGGGCCCGAGCTTGCCCGCCTCGTCGGCCAGCGCCTCGCGCCGCCGCGCGATCATCGACACCTTCGCCCCGCGCGCGACCAGCATATGCGCCGTTGCCAGGCCGATACCGCTCGACGCGCCGGTCACGATGACGTGGCGTCCCCCGAAATCCGTCATTCATCTTCTCCTGATCGTGCGGGCGCGATGAAGGCGGCCCAGACGGGCGCCATCGGATGCTCGTGCGTTTCCGGCGTCCATTGCTGTTCCATGAAAGCGCGCGCCGCGCCCTCCGCCATGCCCAGCACATCGCGATGATAGCGGTAGAAGAAGGCCGAGACGCGGAAATTGGCGATGCAATGGACATGCACCGGCCCGTCCTGCGCCGCGATGACATCGCAAAAGGCGGCGAAATGGCGTTCTTCCGGGGCATCGAAGGGCACCGGCAGATGCGTGTAGCGCACGCCCGCCGCGGCACATAGCCCGGCCTCCCCGGCCAGCGCGCCGGGATGATCGTCCAGCGCCAGATTGACGATGTGGCGCACGCCGATCCTCGCCAGCCGCGCCGGATCGGTGCTGCGCAGCCGGCCGGACGTGGTGATGCGGGCATCGAGGCGCTGCCAGGCGTGGATATCCTCCGGATCGCTCATGACGAAAGCCCCAGGATTCGCGCCGCATTATCCTTGAGGATGAGCGGCAGAACGTCCTCCTTGAAGCCGACCTCCTGCGCCGCCGCGATCCATTTTTCCGGCGTGATGAGCGGAAAGTCGCTGCCGAACATCATCTTGTGGCGCAACTGCGTGTTCGCATAGGTGATGATCTGCTTCGGGAAATATTTGGGGCTCCAGCCCGACAGGTCGATGAACACATTGTCCTTGTGCAGCGCCATGGAAAGGCTCTCGTCCGTCCATGGCCAGCTCGGATGCGCGAGGATGAACTTCATGTCGGGAAAGTCCGACGCCGCATCGTCGACCAGCATCGGCTGGCCATATTTGAGCCGGATGCCCCCGCCGCCGCGCATGCCGGTGCCCATGCCCGAATGGCCGGTGTGGAAAATGGCCGGGAGCTTATGTTCGGCGATCACCTCGTAGATCGGATAGCCGGTCCGGTCGGAGGGATGGATGCCCTGGATGAGATGGTGGAACTTGAAGCCCTTCACGCCATAATTCTCGATCAGGTCGCGGGCCTCGCGCGCACCATATCTGCCCTTGTGCGGATCGATCGAGGCGAAGGGGATGACGATGTCGCTATGGTCGGCCGCCAGTTCCGCGATCTCGTAATTGGAGACGCGCTTGGCGCCGACCGCGCTCTCGCAATCCACGGTGAACAGGCAGAAGGCGATCTGCCGCTCCCGGTAGAAGTCGATGATCTCGGGGATTTTGGGCCGCTCGCGCGGCGCCTTGAAATAGGCGCTGGCCGCGTCGAAGAACTGCGCCATCACCGGGTCCTCCGGATCGTGGCACGAGACCTCGGCATGGACGTGGACGTCGATGGCCTTGATGGCGGAAAGGTCGATGGACATGGGGTTCCTGACTTTGAAGCCCCTCTCCTGACGGGGAGGGGCTTCGAACGTTCCTACAGTGCGATGATGACCGACTTGAGCTCGGTATAGGCCTCGACACCCGCCCGGCCCTGTTCGCGGCCCAGGCCGCTCTCCTTGTAGCCGCCGAAGGGCAGCGCCGGGTCGATCATCGAGTGGCAATTGCCCCACACGGTGCCGGCCTTGAGCTTGGCGGCCAGCTTGTGCATCGCGGCGAGATTGTTGGTCCAGATGCCGGCGGCGAGGCCGAAGCTGGTATCATTGGCCTGGCGGGCGACCTCGTCCAGATCGTCGAAGCGCTGGGCGACGACCACGGGGCCGAAAATCTCCTCGCGCACCACGCGCATGTCCGGCTTCACGTCCACGAGCACCGTGGGGTTCACATAATAGCCACCGTCCGAGCTGGGCGTATCGCCGCCGATCATGACGCTGGCGCCGGCCTTCTTGCCGTCCTCGATATAGCCCATCACCCGGTTGAACTGCTCGTCGGACACCAGCGGCCCCATGTGACCGGCGGGATCGAGGCTGGCGCGCGGCTGCCAGAAGGCGGAGGCTTCCGAGAATTTCTCCAGCACATCGTCGAACACGCTCTTGTGGACATAGAGCCGCGAGCCGGCGACGCAGACCTGCCCGCTGTTGAAGAAGATGCCCTGCGCCGTGCCCGGCCCCGCCACCGCCGGATCGACATCGGGCAGCACGATGACCGGCGACTTGCCGCCCAGCTCCAGCGTCACACGCTTCAGGCTGTCGGTCGCGGTGCGGTTGATGATCTTGCCGACCTCGGTCGAGCCGGTGAACGCCACCTTGTCCACATCCGGGTGCCGCACCAGCCGGTCGCCAGCGGTATGACCGTTGCCGGTGATGATGTTGACGACGCCGGCCGGAATGCCTGCTTCCGCGATGAAGTCGGCCAGGCGCAGCGCGGTGAGCGAGGTCTGCTCGGCCGGCTTGAGGATCACGGTGCAGCCCGCCGCCAGCGCCGGCGAGATCTTGAGCACGGCCATCAGCAGCGGGAAGTTCCACGGCACGATCTGCGCGGCGACGCCGATCGGCTCGCGCCGCACATAGGAATGGAAGGCGCCGCGCGGCGTGGCGCTCGGCTCGATCATCTCGCCGCCCAGCTTGCTCGCCCAGCCCGCCATATAATGGATCATGCCGATGGCGCCGGGCACGTCGATCGCCCCGGCCATGCTCTTGGGCTTGCCGTTGTCGATCGCCTCCAGCTCGGCCAGTTCGTCGGCATGGGCGGCGAGAATGTCGGCCAGCTTGTGCATGATGCCCTCGCGCACCATCGGCGGCAGGTCGGACCAGCGGCCATCGTCGAACGCGCGGCGCGCCGCGGCGACGGCCTTGTCGACATCGGCATCCGTCGCGTCGGCGAACCGGCTGACTTCCTTGCCCGAGGAAGGATCGATCACGGCGATGGTCTCGCCGCCCGTCGAATCGACCCACGCACCGTCGATGAACAGCGCAGGCTTGCGCGCCAGCGCCTTGCGGGCAGCATCCGAATAGGGGAATTGCTCGAGCTTCACGTTGGTCATCCGGTTCATCATCCAGCTCCTTGGATAGGGTGCGTCATTCAAATCCGCGCGAAGGCGGGCATTCCCCTTATCGCCGCCCGCCTGTTCGGCGCGCGAGTGCCTGATCCTCGTGCGCCCGGCTTATGACATATTGGCGGATCGAGTCGATGTCCGATGGCGAGAGAAGCCGCGACCGGCGGTCCATGCAAGCCTGTATGTCAATGCACCATGCGCGCCTGATCGCCCCAGTGCGGAAGCCGCAGCGCCTTCTTGTCCATCTTGCCGGCGGCGGTGCGCGCGATGGCATCGACGAACGCGACCGACTTGGGCGCCTTCACGCTGCCGAGCCGTGCCTTCACATGGGCGATGACCGCCGCTTGCGCGATCGGCTCCCGCGCGACGACGACGGCATGGACCTGCTCGCCCCAATGATCGTGGGGAATGCCGATCACCGCGCATTCCACCACCGCGTCCAGTTCCATGATCGCGCCCTCGACCTCGGCCGAATAGACGTTGAACCCGCCGGAGACGACCATATCCTTCTTGCGGTCGACGATATAATGATAGCCCTGCGCGTCGCGCCGGCCGACATCGCCGGTGTGGTGCCAGCCATGGGCGGTCGCCTCGGCCGTCGCCTCGGGCATCTCGAAATAGCCGCCGCCCACGATGCCGCCGCGCGCGACGATCTCGCCCACCTCGCCGGTCGGCAGGATGTTGCCGTCATCGTCCATCAGTTCGACACGCACGGAATAGGATGCCTTGCCGCAACTGGCGAGCCGCTCGGGACGGTCGCCCCGCGCGGCCGCCGCGACTTCCTCGGGCGGGAGCCAGGTCGCGATCATGTGGCACTCGGTCTGGCCATAGCTCTGGCACATGCACGGGCCGAAGATCTCGACCGCCTGGCGCAGCTTGTCCGGCGAGACGGGCGAGCCGGCCAGCAGGAAATAGCGCAGGCTGGAATAATCATAGTCGCGCACATGGGGGTGGGCGAGCATGGTGTAGAGCGCCGTGGGCGGCAGGAACATGTGCGTCACGCGATCGCGCTCGATGGCACGCATCACCGCCTCTGCATCGAATCCCGGCAGCACGGAGATGGTCGCACCCATCGCCACCGCCGCCATGGCGACCGGCCCGGCGGCATGGGTCAGCGGCGCGCAGGCGAGGCACACCGGATCATCGGCCGGCATGAGATTGCCGATCGTCTCCATGAGCGCGCCCCAGCTGCGGTTCATGATGCGCACGCCCTTGGCGGGGCCGGTGGTGCCGCCGGTCGCGATGATCGCGGTCAGTTCCTCGGGATTGCCCACCGGATCGCCCAGGTCCGGCGCATCGGGCGCATCGGGCGGCAGCATGAAGGCGTCGAGCGAGAGATGATCGCCATCATCGGCATCCAGGCAGATCAGGCGGCGGATGCTCGGCACTGCGGCCTGCACCTGCCGGGCCTCGGCGGCGAGGCTGGAATGGTAGAACAGCCAGCCCGCGCGCACATAGTCGAGATAGGCGATGTTCGCATCGAGCGCGTTGCGGGTGTTCACCGGAATCCACACCGCGCCCGCGCGCCACAGGCCGAGCAGCGTGGTCAGGATCGCGCCATGATTGGGCGACATGATCGCCACCGGCTCCTGATGCGCCAGTCCGTCCGCCAGCATCGCGCCGGCGAGACGGTGGCTCAGGCGCTGCATCTGCGCATAGCTGTAATGCGCATCGTCGGAGATCAGGATGGCGCGGCCGGGATGCAACTGCGCCATCTTGTCGAAATAGTCGATCGACCGCATGGCCCGCTCCTCAACCCCAGCGATTGATCTCCGGACCCGGCGCGAAGCCATGCGCGGGCTGCGCGGTGCGCGCCTGTGCGAACGCACGCTGCACGCTCGGCCGCGCTTCCACGCGGGCCAGCCATGCGGCAAGGCGCGGCTTCTGCGCGAACACGTCCGGCAGCAGATCGCGCATCGGCGCGATCCAGGCATAGCTCTCCAGATCGGCAAGGCTGAAGTCGCCCATGATCCAGTCGCGATCCGCCAGGCGATCCTCGACCTTCTTCGTCGCCTCATGCACACGCGCCTCGCTCGCGGCGCGATGATCGTCGGAGAGGGTGCCGGCGCGGGTCTGCGCCCAGCGCGCGCGCAGATCGTCCGCCGCGATCGGGGCGATCAGCGCCTCGAAGCCCGCATCGTCGAGCGCGGCGAGCCGCGGCGTCGTCCAGGCGATATTGGCGAGCGCCGCCGCGCCGGGCGCGAGCCGCTCGATAATCCAGCGGCACCAGGCCATCATTTCCCAACGCATATAGGGATCGCCGGGACGCAGGCCGCTGCCGGGCGCAAGATCGTCCAGCAGGCAGCCGATGAACACGCTGTCCGCCGTCGCCTCGCCATCCACGACGAGAACCGGCCCTTCCCCCTCGACGCTGTAGTTCGCCTCGAAGCCCAGCGGCACCGTGCCGCCATGGCGCTGCGCCAGGGCAAGGTCGAGCGGAACCAGATCGGCATCGAGCCCGCTTTCGAACAGCGCGGCCAGCACGGTGAGCGACGGGCCGGTGGGCTCGCCATGATAGAGTGTCATCGGCATCAGACGGACTCCTCGATGAGCGGCAGGATACGATCGGCGAAGCGCGGCACGCGGCTGTAGGTCCAGGTCTGCTTGACCGCCGGGCGGCGCGCCACGCTGCGCAGCCAGCGCATGATGTTGGGCGTCTTCTCGTCATTGACGTCCTCGGGCTGCGAGGACGGCAGGCCATAGGCCGAGTTGAAGCAGTTGATGTCCGCCAGCGAATATTGGTTGGAGCCCAGATATTCGTATCGGCCGAGCGCCTCTTCCAGCATGCCGATGCCCAGGTCCACGCGGCGGCGGGATTCGGCCAGCTCCTCCTCGCTGAACAGGCCGTAGATCGCCTTGCGCCATGCGATGCGCCGCTCCGGCAGCGGAATGCGGTCGATCGCGGCCTTGAGCTCCTCGGGATCGCGCTCGCGCACCTGCGGGCCGATGAAGATGCTCCAGCCGATCATGCTGAAGGAGGGGCACAGCCACTGGTCGAGGAACTTCATCCACCAGCGCACGCGCCAGCGGTCGACGGGATCGTCCGGCATCATGGACGGGCCGGCGAAGGCCTCCTCGACATATTCCATCATCGCGGTGGATTCGTTGAGCAGCCGTCCGCCATGGGTCATGGCCGGGATCGTGCCCATCGGGTTGATCGCCAGATAGTCCGGCTTGTGCTGATCGAAGGCAAGCAGGTCGATATAATGGCTGTTGAAGGGCACGCCCTTCTCAACCAGCGTCAGCATGGGCTTGCCGCTATTGGCATTGGGTTCCCAATGGTAGAGCGTGATGTCACTGCTCACGGGTCATCCTCTCGTCATTGTCGGTCCTCCACGGACCTGCTTGGCATTGTCATAGGCAGGAACGGACCTGTCGCCATAGTCCGTTCGCGCATCATGAAGCGGCGGATCGCGCATCCATGGCCGCTCGCCGGCATCCGGTCTCAGGCCATCGTCCAGGCGATGAGGTCGCGCCGGCGATCATGGGACTGCTCGACCACGCGCAGGCCGCGATCCTCCAGCCACTGGCGGGCCGAGACATAGTCGTTCCAGCCCGTCAACCCGCCGACCACGCCGGTGCGATCGAGCGCGCGGACGGCGCGCCAGTTCTCGCCCTGCTCGCGGGCAAGGTCGATCCGCCGCAGGTCCGGGCGGGCCTGCGCGAAGGCGAGGCTGGCCGGCCGGCGGCTGTCATAGACGATGATCTGCGGCGCACGGACGCCCGCCGGCCGCAGCCGGTGCACGCCGATCGCGCCGGCAGCGCCCACGACCGCGGCGGCGCCCAGCATCTCGCGACGGGAGAACCGGCTCATTTGCCCTTGCCCAGATAGGCGGCGATCTTGTCCAGCTCGGAATCCGTCACGTCCACGCGCGTCTGGCGGGGCATGGCGCCCTTGCCCATGCGCGCCACGGACTTCACATAATCGGCCGTGAGGTCGTCACGATTGGTGAGCATGCCCATTTCGGGCGGGCGACCGGCGGCCATCTGCTGCTTGGTTATCAGATTGGTGCCCATGCCGCCGGCCAGATGGCAGGTCCCGCAGCGATTGGAGAACAGCGCACTGCCGTCCATCGTCGTGTGCAGCCGATCGCCGGACGCCATCGGCGCGCGCATCTGGTGCGGCGGCAGGCCCGGCGGTCCACCGGGCGGCCCCTGATTGTCCGCGATTTCGTTGTCGGTATCGATCACCTTGCAGCCCGGCAGGGCGAGCGCGGCGACGGCGAGGGCCAGTGCCCCGAGCATGGGCGCGCGCATCATGCGAGGTCCTTTCCGCGCTGGGCGGCATAGGCAGTGGGCCAGATGCCCTGCTTGCCGGGCGAGAGAATGCCATTGGGGTCCAGCGCGTCCTTCACCTTCTCCGTCATGCGGCGCATGGCATGATCGTTGAAGTCGAACGTATCGGCGATCGGGTCCATCCAGCCCAGATGAGTGCGATATTCCGCATAGCCGGCCGCCGCCGCATCGGCGATCAGCGCGTTGAACAGCTTCTTGATCCCGTCGACCTGCTGCTGGTTGTCGCGATCATACATCAGCATGTTCACATTGTTGCAGAACCGCCCGCCGATGGTGAAGCTGGCGTAGAAATCCACATCATGGTCCGAGATGATCTTGCGGCTGCGCTGGAGCTGCCCGAGCACATGCTTGCCGGTGGCCGGCACGACAGGCGAGAAGCCCATATGCGCGCTCTTGCCGCCGACCCAGTCTCCCATCTGCAGCGGCACGGCGGAAGGCACGCCCAGCGTGGTGTCCATGATGTTGGTCGGGTCGCCCTGCCGCCACCACACCTCATGCATCGGCGTATCGAGATGCTGCTTGAACGCCGCCTTGACGACCTCCGCCTTGGCCTTGTTCACATTCTCGTCGCCATAGAGGCGGATCTGGACCTTCCAGTAGCCCAGCTTGTGCTCCTTGAGCAGCTCGGCCACGCGCCAGTCCGGGATGGCGCTCGGCTTGTCCCAGAAATCCTTGCGCTGGCCCAGGATGACCATCTTGCCGAGCCAGCTCGGAATGAAGATCGACTGGTCGATGATGCCGCCCAGCTTGAGCGGCGTCAGCGTATCGACCACCCAGCCGATATCCTCGGCCTGCGGAATGTCGATATTGAGCTCCAGCGAGGTTTCCGGCTCGGGCATCAGCCACATGCCGGCCTTGGTCACGACACCCAGGTTGGACTGGCTGAACATGAGGTCCCAGGTCGGGCCATAGCCGAAGGGGAAGAGATGCCAGGCGTGGTTCTTGCCCATCGCGCCGAGCCCCGTGCGCACCAGATCGCCGCTGGCGAGCACCACTTCCAGGCCGCACAGATTCTTCGCGTGCAGGCCATAGGGCGTGTAGCCGATGCCGTGATCGAGCGCATTGCCGAGCACCGAGCCCCAGCCATTGCCGGGCACGGACATCATCAGCGGCAGCTTGTCGCGCTGGATGCGCTCATAGAGATCGAGGAAGCCGACGCCCGGCTCGACCACGCAATAGCCCAGCGTGGGATCGAGCTCGAGGATCTTGTCCATGCGGCCGAGGTCGAGGACCATGCTGCCGGGCATGCGGGGGGCGGCGGTGCCGTAGCCCAGATTCTTGCCGCGCGCGACGGTCCAGAGCGGGAGCTTGTGTTCGTTGGCGATGCGGACGACGGCCTGGACCTCTTCCACGCTCGCGGGCGCGACCGCGCCGGACGCGCCCCACAATGTCTCGGGACCGGGCGCATAAATGTCCGCATAAGCATCGCGATCCTCGTCGCTGGTCAGCACCCAGCCGGCCCCGACCGCGCCCTGGAGAGCCACCACAGCGGCCTCGAAGCCCTGCGGTGACAGGCCGGGCGGCAATGTGAGGTTCATTCGTCTCTCCCGCGTCTTTTCAGTCCACATGCACGGGGTAACGCACGGCCCATGCGAATCCAACATGCAATGGGGCGGGAACCGATGGCCCCCGCCCCTTTTAACAGGCTTCGGATCAGAAGCTCTTGCGGACGGTCACCGCCCATTCGCGCGGCCGGCCGACCGTGCTGTAGACCGTGCCCGCCGACGCATAGAGCGCGGAGAAGCGCAGCGGCAGCGTGTAATATTTGTCGAACAGATTCTGGACCTCGAAGGAAACCGCGAGATCGTCAGCACTGTTCCGCCAGGTCAGGCGTGCATTGCCGAGCACGAAGCCGGGATTATAGTCCAGCGGCTGTGTGATCGTCAGGCGACCCAGGCTCTGCTTGCTCGTATAGGCAAGGTCGAAGCGGGGCGTGATCGAGCCGTTATTGCCCAGATCGGCCTTGTACTGGATGCCGAAGCTGCCGCGCCAGCGCGGCGTGGTGATCGGATCGTTGAGGTTGATCGACGTGACCTGAGCGCCGATCCGCTTCCACTCGCCATTGATCCAGCTGAGCGAAGCGTCGATATCCAGGCCGTCGACAGGCGAAGCCTGCAACTCGCCTTCCATGCCCCACATCCGGCCGTCACCGGCATTCTGGATGGCGGCGCAGGGGAAGGGATCGGTGCCCGGCGCAAAGCCGTCGAGCAGCGAGCAATCCGAGATCGGCAGCTGAATATTCTTGTAGTTGTTGTAGAAGCCCGAGACGTTCAGGCGCAGCCTGCGGTCGAACAGGTCGGTCTTGATGCCGGCTTCATAGGCCGTCAGCGTCTCCGGATCGAAGGTGCCGTTGATCGCCTGCTTCGCCGTGAACGGACGAGCCGTCACGCCACCGCCCTTGAAGCCGGTGCTGACGGTCGCATAGGCCAGAACTTCGGGGCTGAAACGATAATCCAGCGAGATACGCCAGTCGACGCGGCTGCCCGAATAATTGGCCTCGCTGCCATTGAGCGCGCCGACGCCGAAGGGATCGACAAGCGGGCTGCCATCCCAGCTCTTGCGAACGAAGGTGTAGTCCTTGCTCTCCTTGGTGTAGCGGATGCCGCCGGTGACGTTGAAGTCGGGCGTCGGGTGCAGGATCACCGTGCCGAACACCGCCTTGGAATCGGCCTCGATCGGGTCATCGCCCATGAACTGGAGATAGCCCGCCGGAATGTAGCGGATGTCCTGACGGGTGAAATAGACCGACTTCTGGTCGTTATAATAGCCGCCGATCGTCCAGTCCGCGATATCGCCGACCTTGCCGTTCAGGCGCAGTTCCTGGCTGAAGAAGCGGAAGGTCAGGTCGTTGAAGCCGGCACCGGCGATCGCCGAATAAGGCGTAAAGTCGTCGTCCGTGCCCCAGGTCTGCCGATAATGGCGATAGGCAGTGATCGACGTCAGGCTGATCGCATCGCTGAATTCATAGGTCAGGTTGCTCGAAACGCCCCAGCCGGTGAACTTCACGGTGTTCGGCATATAATAAGCCTGGCCGGCCTGGCCGCCCGCGGGCAGATACCAGTCGGCATAGGTGCAGAAGCGCCCGCAGGTGAAGTCGACGCCGCCCGTCTTGGAGGTGTCGTCGACCGTAATCACGCCGGCCGCATAGGTGCGGTTCTCATAGGTATAGTCGCCGGTGATCGTCCAATCGAGCTGGTCGTTGGGGTTGAAGCGCAGCGAGCCGCGCAGGCCGGCATAATTGCGCTCGCCCAGCTTGTCGACGACGCAGTCGCTCGCCGTGCTGGCATTGCCGACGATACCGAGCGGATTGCCCGGATTGGCACAGCCATAATCGACCTGATCGACATAGCCGTCCTGCCGCTTGTAGACGCCGGCGATGCGCGCGAACAGCGTGTCGGTCAGCGCGAAATTGGCGCTGCCGCGCAGATCGAGACGATTGCGCGCGCCGTAGACCGCCTCGACATAACCGCCATCGGTCGCGTTCGGCTTCTTGGAGAACAGCTTGATGGCGCCGCCGATCGAGTTGCGGCCGGTAAGCGTGCCCTGCGGGCCGCGCAGCACTTCCACGCGATCGAGATCGAGCAGGTCCATGACCGAACCGGTCAGGGTCGCATAATAGACATCATCAACATACATGCCGACGCCCGGCTCATAGGCGGGGTTGAAATCATACTGGCCGATGCCGCGGATATAGACCGCCATGGACGATCCGAAAGCCCCGCCCATCTGCGTGAGCTGGACGTTCGGCGATTGCGCCGCGATCTGGCTGACGTCCGTCTGATTGCGCGCAGCCAGCAGGTTCGCGTCGACAGCGGTGATCGAAAGCGGCGTATCCTGCAGGCGTTGCGAGCGGAATTGCGCGGTCACGACGATATCGGCGACCTGACCGGCATCGGCAGCGCCGGCATCCTGCGGGGCCGCTTGCTGAGCCTCCTGCGCGAAAACCGGTGCGGCGTGAAGCAGTGCGAGCGTTACGAGTGGCAAGGCGCAGACCCGTGCTCGACGGTTGCTCTTGAGCGTCTTCATTTCAAATATCTCCTCTCCTGTCAGCTCATCCTGCTGGATGGGCCGGCCGGCTTTTCCCCTGACACAGTCAACATAGCGCCAGTCGCGCACGCGCATCAATGTTCATGGAGATAGCATTTCGACGTGGGCCGCATTTCGCGGCCACACTGTGCGAATTCTGCATCAGAATCTATCAGGGTAGGCGGAAGACATGCTCCGCATTGGCCTGCATCAGCAATTTCTTGTGCTCGGGCGGGAAGGCCATGCGATCATAGGCCGCCACTTCGTCCGAGGACTGCTGATAGGGATAGTCCATCGCATAGAGCACGCGCTCCGGGCCCATCACGTCCATGCAGAATCTGATCGCCGGCTCCCAGCCGACGCCGCTCGTGGTGATCCAGATATTGTTGCGGAAATAATGGCTTACCGGATGGTTGAGCGTCACGGCCGGCTGGCCGCCGCGCAGGCCGGGCACGCCGTCCGCATTGTTCTGCATCCAGTCGAAGCGATAGATATGCAGCGGCAGGCATTCGCCCAGATGGCCGATGACGAGGCGGAAGTTCGGATATCTGTCGAACACGCCGGAGAAGATGAGCCCCATCGTGTGCACCCACACATCATGCGGGAAGCCGCCCAGCGCGCCGTAGAAGCCGCGCTCCTGATAGATGCGGCCGGCCGCCGGCGCGGTCGGGTGGATGTAGAGCGCGGCATCATTGGCGGCGAGCGCCTCGATGATCGGCTCATAGGCCGGCTCGTCGAGATAATGGCCCTGGAAATGCGAGTTGAGCACCGCGCCGTTGAGCTTGAGGTCCCGCATGGCGCGCTCGATCTCCCGGACGGAGCCCGGCACGTCGCGCGGATCGAAGGCGGCAAGCGCGGAGAAGCGATCGGGATGGTCGCGGCAGGCCTGGGCGGCGATGTCGTTCGCCTCGCGCGCCAACGCCGCCCCTTCCCCCGGCCGCACGACCTGCACGCCGGGCGCGGTGAGCAGCAGCAACTGCCGGTCGATGCCATATTCGTCCATATGCGCGATGCGCATGGCGCCCAGATCCTGGAGTTGCGCCTGCAGGCTGGGCATCGCGGCGAACATGCCGGCCATGCCCAGCGCGGCATCGTCCGGCGCATCGCCGCTCTGCAGATAATCGGTCTGCGCCTTGACCAGCGCCGGGAAGGTCCAGGCCTCTTCCGTCGCGATGCGCTTGTAGGGCGCGGCGCGATCGATCGCCCCCTCGGGCGGGGCCAGGCCGATGCGCCGGCGCACGCCGCGCTCCTCGGAATAGCCGCGCAGGCCCTTTTCGCTGCCGTCGGGAAGCCGTTCGCCCATCATCTCTCTCCTTGGTTGTCGCCTGCAACCCTATGGCGCGTGCGGACGATAAACAAGTTGCCCGACACAACAATCCGACAACGATATCAGAATATCGGATGCGGATTGGCCGATTGCGTGGGCATCGGCTGGATCACGTCCCAATGCTCCACGATGCGGCAGTCGACGACACGGAACATGTCGACCGCCGCATAGCCCGGCTCGCCCGCCTTCATCGTGGAATGATAGTGGACGGCGACGAGGCTCTCGTCCCCGAATATCCGCTTGATATCGACCTTGAGGTCCGGGTTCGCCGCGAAGACCGGCTCCAGCGCCGCGATCGCCGCGTCGCGCCCGTCGGTCGCCATCGGGTTATGCTGGATATAGTCGGGCGCCACCCAGGCCATGAACGCCTCGCGCGGCTTCTTCTCGATGAAGAAGAGCTGGCTGAAGCGCTCGACCACCTGCACCGCCGTGAAGGCGCATTCGCCCCGGCGAGCCTGCGCGGGCGCGGCGGCACCGGCCAGGGCCAATGCCGCCAGCACCGCGCGGGCGATCATCCCAGCCGGCCCTTCTTGGTCATCATCGGCGTGAAGTTCTCGACCAGGAAGGCCTTGCCGAGCACGGGATGCGCGAAGCTCATCGGCACCTCGTAGCGGTGCGGCCAGGTCTGGCGGACTTCCTTCTCCGGCAGGATATGGTCGGGACCGTCCGGATTTTCCGGATAGCAGACGACGGCGGGCTGGAGATGCGCGACGGTGTGCGCCCAGCCGGTCTCATAATCGCCCTGCCACTGCATCATATAGTCCAGCCGCTTGATCTTCCAGACGCCGTCTTCCTTGACATAGTCATTCTCGTAGATGCCGGACTCCCAGAATTGCTGCGGCACTTCATTGGGCTTCTCGTGCAGCACGTCATTGTGCCAGCCACCCGCGAGCAGGCCCCGGAAACGACCCTTGGCGGTCTGCCCGTCCTCGGCCACGGTGATGACGTCCTGAAGCTGGAAATGATCGAGCAGCAGGCCATGGACCGGGCCGCGCCGCCCCCCGGTGAACAGGTTCTGGAACCAGGTGCCGTAAAGGCGCATCACGCCCTCATATCCGACATATTCGCCGGAGAGGAACACCACCACGCCATCCCTGGCGAACAGCGCCGCGACCTCCTCCGGGCGATTATAGTCGATATAATAGCCATAGGCCCACTGGAGGCGCCGGATGGCGTTGATGTCATCCAGTTCCTGGACCTTCTTTTCCAGCTGGGCCAGGCGGGTTTCCATCTCGGACATTCTCGACTCCTCTCTCCTAGTTTGTAAGTATGGCTAACAAAGCAGACCCCCCGAAGCGAGAGGAAAAAGTCATGGATTGGAACGGCAAGGTCGCCTTCGTCACCGGCGCTGGCACGGGCATCGGCTTCGGCATCGCCCGGGCGTTCAGCAATGCCGGGATGCGCCTTGCCCTCTCCTACCGGGACGAGGCGCAGCGCGCGCGCTGCACGGCATGGTTCGACGAGCATGGCCGCGAGCAGCCGCTCTGGATCAAGCTCGACGTCACGGACCGGGCCGGCTTCGCCGCCGCCGCCGATGCGGTCGTCGACCATTTCGGCAAATGCCATGTGCTGGTGAACAATGCCGGCGTCTCCGTCTTCGGCCCCACGGACGAGGCCAGCCACGCCGATTATGACTGGATCATGGGCGTGAATTTCGGCGGCGTGGTCAACGGCGTCGTCGCCTTCCTGCCCAGGATCAAGGCGACGGGAGAAGGCGGCCATATTGTCAACGTCGCCTCCATGGCCGCCTATCTCTCCGGGCCGCAGGCGGGCATCTACACCGCCAGCAAGTTCGCGGTGCGCGGCCTCACCGAATCGCTGCGCTACAATTGCGTGCCCCATGGCATCGGCGTGTCGCTCTGCTGCCCCGCGCTGGTCGCGACCGACGCCTGGACCAGCGCACTCAAGCGCCCCGCCGCTTTTGCGCAGAGCGGCTTCGCGCCGGTCGACGAAGCCGAACTCGCGCAGTTCGGCACGGCCTTCCAGGCCGGCATGGACCCGCTGGAGGTGGGCGAGAAGATCCTGCGCGGCATGACCGGGAACGCGGGACTGATTTTCACGCATCCCGAGTTTGCGGAAGACTTCAAGGACATCTACGAGACCTCCCTGGCCGCGCTGCCCGACGAACCGGTGCCAGCCGAGCGGCTGGAGGTGGAGCGTCTGCGTCGCGCGGCCAACAAGGCCGCGCTCGACGGCGCGAGGATCAGCATCAACGACCTGACCTGAGCGGTCAGCACAACCATCATTAGGAGCCCATCTTGGCCGACAAACTGAAACTCACCCTGACGCCCGACGAAGCGGAGATCATCGTCGATGCGCTGGAGGCCGATCTGGAGGGTTATCTGGAATCCGCCAAGGAAGCGCGCGGCAACAACCGGCGCGCGGAAGTCCAGACCTTCACCGAAGCCGCCGAGCGCATCCAGGCGGTCAAGGCGCGGATCGAGGCGCTGCTGGAATAGGGCAAAAGGCTGCCCGGCACGCACGACAATGAAAAATCGAGGAGAGGGCGAATGACAAGACGGGGATGGCAGGGCGTGGGCGCGCTGCTGCTCGCGGGAGCGGCGGCGATCACGGCAGGCACGCCGGCACGGGCGGCGAAGGCTGACGATCCCGCCGCTCGCTGCGCGGCATTCGCGCGGCAGGCCTTCGGCACGGAGGTCCGGATCGTGACGAGCACGCATGTCGATCCGATACCGGCCGGCACCGCCCAGCCGGACGGGCCGCCGCTGGCCGCCGCCCTCCCCGCCCATTGCCGTGTCGAAGGCGTCGTCAACCAGCGCACGGGCGCGGGCGGGCGGGACTATGGCATCGGCTTCGCCCTCGCCCTGCCGGACACATGGAACGGCCGCTTCCTGCTCATGGGCGGCGGCGGCCTCAATGGCAGCGTCCATCCGCCGATCGGCCCCGTCGCCGCCGGCGACGAGCCGGCGCTGGCCCGTGGCTTCGCGGTCATCAGCCATGACAGCGGCCACAAGGGCGCGGTGTTCGACAATGGCTTCATGGCCGACCAGCGCGCCGCGCTCGATTTCGCGGAGACATCGGTGCGCACCGTCACGCTGCTCGGCAAGGCGATGACCGAGCGCTTCTACGGGCGACCGATCGACCATAGCTACATGACCGGCTGCTCGACCGGCGGGCGCGAAGGCATGCTCGCCTCGCAGCGCTATCCCGAGCTGTTCGACGGCATCATCGTCGGCGCGCCGGCCATGCGCACCGGCAATTCCAATCTGGGCATGAGCTATGCGCAGGTGATGTTCAACCAGGCCGCGCCGCGCGACGCGGACGGCCTGCCGCTGGTCGAGCGCATCTTCTCGCCGGCCGACCGCGCGCTGATCCTCAAGGGCCTGCTCGATGCCTGCGACGATCTCGACGGCCTGCGCGACGGCATGGTCATGAATGTCGCGCAATGCCGGTTCCGGCCCGAGACGCTGCGCTGCGCGGGCGACAAGGCCGATGGCTGCCTGAGCGGCGCGCAGGTCGACGCGCTCGACCGCGCCTTCGCCGGCCCGCGGGACAGCGCGGGCCATCCGCTTTATGCCTCGGTGCCCTATGATACCGGCATCGTCGACACCAATGGTCCTATCCCCGGCTATCTGCCGACCGGTGGCACCGGCGTGTTCGGCCCGGCGAACCGCGATCTCACCATCGATCTGGATGCGCGCATCACCGCCTTGCGCGCCGATGCCGTGCAGCGCCTGATCGACACGAGCTTCTGGACCAACCTCAACACATATCTCGGCCGTGGCGGCAAGATGATCTTCTACCATGGCGTGAGCGATCCCTGGTTCTCGGCATGGGACACGCTCGACTACTGGCAGCGCGCGGCGGAAACGAACGGACCGGCCTGGGCGGATGCGAGCCGCTTCTACATGGTGCCCGGCATGGGTCATTGCCGGGGCGGCAACGCCTTCACGCAATTCGATCTGCTGAGCGCGCTGGTCGACTGGGTGGAGCATGGCCAGGCCCCGGAGGCGGTGGAGTCCCGGCGCGCCGATGGCGAGGCGGCTGCCGCGCGGCCCATGTGCCCCTATCCGAGCTATGCGGCCTATATCGGTGGCGACGCGAACGCGCCCGGCAGCTTCGCCTGCCGCGCGCCTGCCCCGGCTGAGAAGTGAAGCCTCGCCATGGGTGGGAGAGCTTGGCTCCCGCCCATGGCGATGCGACGGACGGGCGATATTGCGCCTGCTCCGACGCGCCTGCGCGGCCGAGCAGTCACCCCGACGACAGCCGGGGTGACGATTTGATCGAAGGCGGGCAAACGCTCAACGCCCGGTGAGCCGCCGGATCGATCCCTGCCCGCCGGCCGGGATCGCCGCCCTCACCCGGCTGGATTCAAGATCCGCTCCACGGCCCCCGCCGTGATCGGATGATAGTTGGCCTGCGCGCCTGCGAAGATACGCCGGGCGATCGGCTCACCCCAGTCGCCCTGCGCCATCAGCGCGCAATAGACCGGGCGGACGAGCAGCATCCGGCCGATGCGTGGCAGGAATTCCTCGGCCGAGGCCACCGCCGGCTCGTAGCGATTGCCCAGTGCCAGCACGAGCCAGGCCGAGCGGACATAGGCATTGCTCGAGGCCGAGAGGCCCATGGTGCGATCCAGTTCGGCCAGGCGATCCGCCGTCATCTCGCGCGGCAGGCCGTTGAGGAAGCGCAGCCACTCCTGCGTGCCCCAGCCGGCATAGGGCAAGGAGGCGATGGCAGCGCCCGCCTTCACCCGCTCGATCGACTGGTCGACCTGCGCCAGCGTGGCCGAGCCGACATGCACGGCATTGTCCGGCAGGCCCGGCTGATAGGCCCAGCGATCGAGCTGGAGCTGCTGCTCCAGCGCCGCATCGCCCTTGATGAGATTGGCGCGCAGATCGGCCAGGAAGCCGGCCGTGGTCTGCGGCTGGAAGGCATGGCGATCGAAATAGCTGCGCAGATAGGCGTCCCACCGCGCGCGGCCGACCGCATGCTCGATGGTGCGCAGGAATGTCGAGCCCTTGTTATAGGCCAGCTCGCCAGCCTCGTCGCCCGGATCGCCGCGCAGCTTGGTCGCGCTCGGCTTGGCGGTGGCCAGATCGCGCTGGAGATCGTCCCAGGAGAGGTCGGCCAGCACGGCCGCGCGCTCCGTGCCATAGACCAGCTCGTCGATGCGATTCTCGAAATAGGTGGTGAAGCCTTCGTTCAGCCAGCCGTCCGGCCAGGTGGCGTTGGTCACCAGATTGCCCGACCAGCTATGCGCCAGCTCATGCGCCACCACGTCCACATTGGCCTTGTCGCCGGTGAAGATCGTCGGCGTCAGGAAGGTGAGCGTGGGGTTCTCCATGCCGCCATAGGGGAAGCTCGGCGGCAGCACGAGCATGTCATAGCGGCCCCAGCGATAGGGGCCGTAGAGCGATTCGGCCGCATCGACCATGCGCTCGGTATCGTCCAGCTCGGGCGCGACCTTCGCCAGCGTCGCCGGCTCGGCATAGACGCCGGTGCGCGGGCCCAGCGGCTGGAAGGCGAGATCGCCGATGGCGATGGCGATGAGATAGGGCGGCACCGGATGATCCATGCGGAAGCGATAGCGCTTCATGCCCACGCCGACCGCCTCCCCCTCGGGCGTCAGCCGCTCGCCGCTCATCACGGCGACGAGGTCCGCCGGCACGGTGATGCTGGCGCTCCAGGTCTGGCGGATGCCTGGACTGTCCTGCGTGGGGATCCAGCTGCGATTCTCGATCGCCTGGCCCTGGCTGTAGAGGAACGGCCTGGCCTTGCCGGCGGTGAGCGCGGGCGGCAGCCAGCCGAGCGCGCTGGCATCGGCCTGCGACGTGTAGGTGATGACGATCCTGCGCGCGGCGCCGATCTGCACGGTGAGCGGCGCGCCCTTGTTCTCGTCGGACGCGCCGACGGTCCAGCGCAGGGGCCGGCCGCGTTCATCGGCGATCGTCTCGATCACCAGCCCCTTGTCGTCCAGGACGATCTCGCGGGCATTGCGTGCCGCGAGGATATCCAGTGTCGCCGTGCCGCGCATTTCCTTGCGCTCGAAATCGGCGACGAGGTCGAGATCGACATGCGTGACCCGCGCGACCTGCGGCCGGGCATAGGTTTCGGTATCGAGCGCATCCGGGGTGGTGAGGATGGGCGCGACGGCGGCGGGTGCGGCATGGAGCGCCACGGGCGTGCCGAGAATCAGCAGGGCGGGAAGAATGTTTCGCATCGGCGCAACATAGAAGCGATGGCGCGCGGGGCAAGCGCGCGGTGCGCAGGCCTTCGCGCCCGACCCGCCTCACTCCAGATTATCGGTCCGCCGGATGAAGTCCGCCACCGTGTCGCGCATCTCCCGCATCGCCTGCGGGTTCACATAGACCATGTGCCCGGCCTCGAAATAGCGATACTCGATATTGCCGCGCAGGCTCGCCGGGATCGGCAGGTGGCGCAGCTCGAACAGGCCGGCGAAATAGGGCGTGGAAACATCGTAATAGCCGCCGGTGACGAGCAGCTTCATGCCCGGATCGCGCTTCATCGCCACGGCCAGATCGGGCAGCACATTGGGCAGCGCGATCATCGGCTTGTGCGCGCCGGGCGGCTGGTGGCGATAATCCCAGCTTCCATAGACCTCGATGCCCGAGAGGAACTGGATGCCGCGCCCATAGCCCAGCCGCTCGCGCACATAGCTGTTGAACGCGCCGACATAGGCCGCGCCGATCGCCGAGCCCTGCGGATCGTAGCCCGATGTCTTTTCCAGCGGATCGAGCGTCGCGCCGGTGAAGCGCGTGTCCAGCGTGCCCGTCGTCAGGCCCTGGTCGAGCAGCAATTGCTGCTGCATCGCGCCATATTCGATGCGCAGATTTGTGCGCAGCAAATAATCGACCGGCAGGCCCGTATAGCCGGAGAGCCGCGTCGCGATCGACTGCCGGTCCGCCTCGCCCAGCTGATCGCCCTTCATCAGCGCCAGCGCATAGTCGCCGGTCGCGAAGGCCTCCACCTCGTCGAGAAACGGCCGCAGCGCATCCGGCCGGTTGGCAACGCGACCATGATACCAGGCCGTCGCCGCATAGGTCGGCAGGGAGACGACATAAGGCAGGTCGATACCGGGATTGAGCTGCGGATCGTCCGGGATGAGATCCCAGTTCAATATGTCGGACAGCATGATGACGCCGTTGAGCGCGACATCCTTCTCCTGCAGCGCCAGCGAGAGGCCGGCCGCGCGCATCGTCCCGTAGCTCTCGCCAAAGATATATTTGGGCGAGTTCCAGCGATCATAGCGGGAGAGGAACTGGGTGATGAAATCCGTGAAGGCATGGATGTCCTGATCCACGCCGAAGAAGGCCTTCTCCTTGTCCTTGCCCGCCACGCGGCTGAAGCCCGTGCCCGGCGCGTCGATGAACACGAGGTCGGAGACATCGAGCAGGCTCTGGTCGTTCTCCACCATGCGGTAGGGCGCCGGGGGCGTGGGCCGCCCGTCCAGCGTCACCACGCGCATCGGACCATAGGCGCCCATGTGCAGCCACACGCTCGACGAGCCCGGTCCGCCATTGAACAGGAACGTCACCGGCCGGCTCGCGGACGGCGCGCCATCCTTGAAATAGGCGACGTAGAACATGGAGGCCTGCGCGGGCGCTTCCTCGTCCGCCTTCGCCGTCGCGGGATCGAGCCCGTCCGTATCCTCCCAGCCCTGCGGATGGACGACCAGCGTGCCGGCATGGGCATGATAGGCGATGCGCCGCCCGCCGATCGTCACCGATCCGGTCGAGACCGTCTCGCTCGGCTGGAACAGCACGCCATGGGCGGCGGCGGGTGCGGCATCGGCCATATCGGGCGCGGCCTGGGCGGGCGCGGCGAGCAGCAGGGCGAGGGCGGCAAGGGCTGGTCTCATGGCGATCTATCCCGGGAACGAAAGGCCCGCCTTCCGGATGGAAAGCGGGCCGCAACAATGGAAGCCGCATGCGGCGCTGTAAATGGCCGATTGCACCGGCCGGCTGGCCGCGCCGCTCGATCAGGCGTGCTTCGCGGCCTCATAGTCCTTCATCGGGACCCACCAGCCATGCACCTGCGGGCGCATGCGCGTGGGCACCGGCACCTTGGCGACGGGGCCGGCGGGCAGATCGCCCGCGTTCCAGATCCACAGCGCATGCTCATACTGGTCCTGGCCAAGCTCATGATCGACGACCGCGACCAGCCAGCCCTCATGGCCGGCTTGGCTCGCCTCGACATGGATCGTCTCGCTCATGCCGTGGGCGGGCGGCAGATTATAGCCGATGATCGCGCCGGTCCGGAAATCGACGCGCAGCAGCGCCGAGAACATGGCGCCGACCACGCCGCCCATGACCGGCGGGCCCTTGGCCTGCGGGTCCATGCTGCAATAATAGCCGCGCGTATAGGCCCGGCCCTGATCGGCATTGGCGATGCGCGGCATGTCCCCGGGCGGGCCGAGCGGCGTCACCGCCACGCCCTCGCCCGCGGCGTTCATGTCCATCGTCCAGCGCTGGAAGCCGCCGCCCAGCATGTGCATCGGCGTGTCGATGCCGCTGTCCGCGCGGATGTGCGGGAAGGCGATCGTGTCCGTCACATGATGATCCATATGGACCTTGCCGTCCGGCGTCTCGAACGCGTTCATCATATGGAAGCTGGAGGCGCCTTTGGGCCCCTTGAACCAGCGCATCTGCGAGACGTCGCCATAGCGCGGCATGATGCCGACATGATATTCCAGCCCCTGGTCGTGCACCCAGTGCGCGCCCCTGGCCTTCACCCGGTCCAGGTCCGCCACGGTCGGCTGGAGCGGGAAGATAGCGTAGTTCTCGGTGATGACGAAATCATGCACGAGGCTGCAGAACGGCGCCTCGAACCACTGCTCGCGCACCAGCTTGCCGTCCTTGTCCGTCCACCAATAGGCCATGGTGGTGGTGCACAGGCCCGCCGCCTCATAGCCATAGACGAACATCTCCTGCGTGTCGGGATCGATGCGGACATGCGCGGTCATCGTCTTCGATTTCAGCGCGCCGCCGAAATCATAGGCGCCGATCGTCTCCAGCGTGTGCGGATCGACCTGATAGCCCGGCCCATCCTCCTTGGTCATGATGAGCTTGCCGGCATGCCATACCGGCGTGGTGTTGGAGACCGTGCCTTCCACGCCATCGGCCGCCGGATCATTGGTATAGGGATTGCGATAGCGCCCGAACAGGCGCCGGCCGGCATCATGCTCCGCCTGCCAGCGCGGGGTGCGGACGAACCTTATGTCATAATCGACCGTCCCGTCCGCATGGAACAGGATGCGGTTCACCATGCCATCGTCGGAGAGTGCGGTATCCGGCTGGAAGAAGGGCTCGAACTGCGGGTCCGGCACGGCGCGAAAGAATGCGCCCACGACATCGGCCGGGATCGCGCCTTCGGACGCCTTGAGGCCCTTGATCGAAACTTCCTGACCCACGGGCTTGTTGAGGCCCGTATAGTCCAGGGTCTGCGGAAACGCCATCTCACTCTCCAGACTGTTATGTCCCCGTTCTTGCGCGGTTCACACCGGGTTGGCCATGACCGAAATCAAATTTCTTCAGGCCAATATAGAAGCGTGGGATTGGTGATGAGCATCTTGCGCTGCAGCTCGGGCGTGGGCGCGATGCGCGGGATCATGTCCACGACGAGGCCGTCGTCCGGGATGGCGTCCTGCATATTGGGGTGCGGCCAGTCCGTGCCCCAGATGACGCGATCCTGATAATCCGCCACCAGCGGCGCGACCGAGCGGGCGAAATCGTCCCAGGGCGGCCCGGCGGGATCGAGCCGGTCCGGGCAGGTCGCCTTGAACCAGATGTCCTCGCGGCTGTCGAGCAGGCGGCGGAACGCCTTCATGTCCGCGCCGTCCGGCCCCTGGCGCACGTCGGGGCGGCCCATATGGTCGACCACCAGCGGAACCGGAATGGCATCCATGAACGGGCGCAGCTCCTCCAATATGTCGGCCTCGAAATAGATGACGACGTGCCACCCCGCCGGCAACCGGCGCGCGACCTCGAGGAACTTGTCCTTGGGCGCATCGTCGACCAGGCGCTTGAGGAAATTGAAGCGGATGCCGCGCATGCCGCCCTCGTGCATCCGGGCCAGCTCGTCCTCGCCGATCGCCGGATCGACCACGGCGACGCCGCGCGCCTTGCCCTGCGCGGCCGCGATGGCGTGCAGCGTCGCGGCATTGTCCGTGCCGTGGCAGCTCGCCTGCACGATCACGTTGCGCGCGAAGCCCAGATGGTCGCGCAGCGCGAACAGCTTGTCCGGCCCGGCATCCTGCGGGAGATATTTGGCCTTCGCGCTGAACGGGAACTGCGCCATCGGCCCGAACACATGGCAATGCGCGTCGATCGCGCCGGCCGGTGGCGTGTAGCGCGGCTTTGAGGGATTATCGTGCCAGGAGAGGATGCGGCCGTTCGTATCTGTGCTCATCTCGCGTTCCTAATAACGTTCATATCCGGTGCTGCGGCCTAGCCGAACACCACGCCGTCCATCAGCTTGCGGGCGGTGCGCAGCATGCCGGCTTCGGTCGGCTGGCCGGCCTCGTCCACGCTCACCACGCATTCGGTCACGCCGGTCGGATGCTCCACACCCAGCGTCTTGGTCGCGCCGCCCGGCACCACCGCCACGGCAGCGGCAGGCGAGCCCTCCACGAGGCAGGCCGTCGCCACGCTGACCGCGCCGAGCACGCCGATGGAGGCATGGACCCGATGCGGGATGAGCGAGCGCACGGTGATCGCGCCGCCTTCCCTTGGCGCGGCGACGAGCATCATCTTGGGGACGGATTTCTCCGTGACGTCGCCCAGGTTCATGAGCGGCCCGGCCTTGAGCCGGATCGCCTCGATCTTCGCCTTCATGTCCGCATTGGCGTCCAGCGTGTCGCGATCCTCATAGCCGGTCACGCCCACATCGGCGGCGGCGAAGACCACGCAGGGCATGCCATTGTCGATCATCGTCACCTTGATGCCGTCGATCTCGTCCACGCCGTTGCCGGTGGGCAGCAGCGCGCCGCAGGAGGAGCCGGCGGTATCGCGGAAGGCGAGCGGAATCGGCGCGGCCGTGCCCGGCACGCCGCTGATCGAGGCATCGCCGGCATAGACGACCGTGCCGCCCGGCGTCTGCACGGTGGCGACGGCGATCTGGCCGGTATTCTCCATGAAGATGGCGATGCGGGTCTCGTCACCCGTCGGCGCGACCAGCCCGCGCTCGATGGCGAAGGGGCCGACGCCGGCCAGCATATTGCCGCAATTCTGGCTGTCCGTGACGATCGGCTGGTCGACGAACACCTGCAGGAAGAGATAGTCGACATCGACGCCCTCGCGCGCGGACTTGCCGACGACCGCGACCTTGCTGGTCAGCGGATCGGCCCCGCCCATGCCGTCGATCTGGCGCGGATCGGGCGAGCCCATGACGCGCAGCAGGAAGGCGTCGCGCGCGGCGGTCTCCTGCGGCAGATCCTCGGCGAGGAAGAAGGCGCCCTTGCTGGTGCCGCCGCGCATCCACATGGCGCGTGCGGAGGACTCAGACATATTTCAGCCCTTCCTTCTCCAGACGCTCGCGCATCTTGTACATGTCGAGACCGAGGACACCGGATGCGAGCTTCTCGCGCTTCTCGCCCTCATTGGCCTCGCGGGCGCGGGCCGCTTCGAGCACCTTGGCGGCATTGGCGCGCGGCACCACGCACACGCCATCGTCATCCGCCACGATCACGTCGCCCGGAT